>Ga0182024_10000289_pt1 | contig 127436 bp, 114 predicted proteins | sample P32metaG_FD_120480 | JGI IMG/M metagenome (GOLD analysis project Ga0182024, IMG submission 120480) | Permafrost microbial communities from Stordalen Mire, Sweden - P3-2 metaG (Illumina Assembly) | ecosystem: Environmental > Terrestrial > Soil > Wetlands > Permafrost | place: Sweden: Stordalen... | reverse complement strand
GATCGTCAGCAGCACGAACACCAGCAGCACGGCCCCGCTCACGCGCAGGGCGGCGACGGTCATGTATGCGGTGAAGATCGCCCACGCCCACAGGTATACGCCAACGGCATGGCCGGCGTTGCCAGTGATCCCCTTGGCGTAGAACACGTTCAGAGCCCAGAACGAGATCCAGAAGGCCCCGAACGAGCAGAACGCGACCGCGCCGAAGGTGTTGCCGGTGCGGAACTCCCACATGCCGGCCAGCAACTGCACGATCCCCCCATAGGCGAGGGCGAGTCCGAGCACGACCGGAAGGCCCCTGGCATCGACGAGATTCGAGTTGAACATCGATAGGACGAACGTGGTCATGGCGAAGGCCCCGAGGCCGAGAGGGCCCGGATCGGCCGGTTTCCACCCAGCCCCCTGCGCCGGCTCATTCAGAGATTGACTGGGATCCTGTCTTGCGCCTGATGCTGCCTCCATGAGAGTCCTCCCTTGCCCGTCATCCTGACGAAGATCGATGACACGGTAACCAGAGCTTGTAGCAACTCACACTTTCTCTGCTTAGCGTAGTACCCCGATCGGATGAAGGCAACCCTTTCTCGACGTTTCTCAGCCGCGCGCGCTGCGCTTTCGCCGCCGTTTTCGCGAGCGACCGTTCGAGGCAGGTTGAGCCGGGGCCGGCGCGATGTCCGCCCCTGCCGCCGACAGCGCCGGCTGACCCTTGCCCGACTGCTTGGCGGCCCGCTGCTCACCGAGCTCGGCGCGGCGTTCGGCCGCCGAGGGCCAGGGGCGCGCCTCACCCGCCTGCCAGGCCGGCGGCTCACCGTTCGGCCATTTGCCGACGAACAGGATCCCCATCATCACCAACCAGAATGAGGGCACGACCTCCAGCGTGGCCCCACCGATCGGCAGGAAGATGAGCACGCCGGTGAAGCAGCCGAGGATGGCCATCCAGCGCGGGAGCAGCCCGACTCGCAAGGCGCCCAGCGACACCCCGATCATCGCGGCCATCAGCGCGAGCCCCGCGATCAGGTCGACGTACTCGGTGATTTCGTTCGCAGCGCCCTTCGTGAGCGCCTTATCCACAGCGTTGCTCGAGAAGTCATGGCCGACCGCGAAGCTGTGCGTCTGAAGCGAGCTGATGGCCTGGTGGCCGATCGTCAGGACCGCCAGCCCGATCCCGCCGACGAGGACCAGCGGGCGCGCCGCCGCCCAGCTGCTGGGGCGCCGGAAGCGGGTAGCGTCGACGAGCAGCAGCAACACCAGCGTGAGCACGATCACCGCGATGGCCGAGAGCACGCTTCCGGCGATCAGGGGAAAGGCGTGGTGGCTGATGAATTTGACCTCTCCGGCACGCGGGCTCACCGACGGGTTGACTTCGCCGTTGAATGCCGGGGCGACACCCTGCAGCAGGCCCACGGTGGGCGCTCCCTTGAGCGTCGTGCTGGCGACGATGCCGCCCAGCAGGTAGAGGAAGCCGCCGGCGAAGGCGGGAACGGCCAGACGGCCACGGCGATAAGCCTCGCTCGCTACCTGTTCCTTGATCTCCTTTGGGCTGGGCATGAGCAGGGAGTCTATGATGCGTACATGGAAAGCGGTGGACTCGGAGACCTGTTCGGTGATCCTGAGGAGCTGCAGCGGCGGCTCGCGGAGTTCGCTGAGCAGATGCAGGGACAGCAGCGCCTGGCCTGGGCGGACAACGCGATCAAGCTCGCCGTCGACATGACGGTCGCCGCCATCGAGCGGGTGAACCTGCAGGGCAATGCCGAGGCCCAGGCGGACCAGATCCGCGCCGTGATGGCGCGGGTGTTCCCCGAGGCCGTGTCGCTCGTGCGCGAGGCGCGCGAGGGGCTTCAGTAGCGAACCCGACCACCGCCATGAGCGCCGCGGGGGCGGCGCGGGCCCGGCGGGGGCGGATCGTCGTCAAAGGGCTCCTCGGAGGAGTCCCGCTCGACGAGCAGCACTCCCGCGCGCTCGGCCTCGCGCTCGGCCTGGCGCGAGGCACGCCCGGCGTGGAGAACCTCGTTGAAGGAGCGGAAGCGGAAGATGAACACGACCGCGCCCAGCCCCACGAGCGCGGTGAACACGGCGATCGCGATCTGCTGGCCGACGGAGTAGGCCGCCACGACCGTCGTTGGGGCCTGGCCGGCGAACACCTTCACGAGCAGCGCCTGCTGAACACCAGCTCCCCCGGGCGTGAACGGGACCGCGCCCGCCACCTGGTTGACGCCGAACACGAGTAGGACGTTCTCGACCGAGCCCCCTATGCGGAACGCTTCGAGCAGGAACCAGAAGGCGGCGAAGCGGCACATCCAGGCCGCCGCCTGCCACGCGGCGACCTGGCGCAGGTAGCGAGGACGATCGCTCAGGATCGTCACTCCCTGGCGCACCCGCACCCAGAAAGCCTTCACCCGGACGGACAGCAGGGCGAAGGCCACGAGGCCCATTACCGCAAGCGCGGTGATCAAGAACAGCGTGAGGCGGAAGTGCTCCGCGAGGTAGGAGATGTCGAACGAGTTCAGCTTGGCGAAGTCGGGCGGCTTGGGAAACACTCCCCGCGTGAACGCGAAGATCAGCACGAAAACACCCACGGTGATGTCGAAGATCGACTCCACGAAGAACGCCGCGGCCACCGTCGGATAGCTCGCACCGGGGACCGAGGAGCGGGCGAGGAACAGCTTGATGAGATCGCCGCCGCGCGCCGGGACGACGTTGTTGAATCCAACCGCGGCAAAATAGGCGCCCCAGATCCGCCGCCATTTGATGGCGGCCGCCGGATACGCCGCCTGCAGGCTGTGGAAGAAGGCGCGTGAGCGCAGTGTCAGGTTGAGGCCGAAGAAGGCCAATCCCAGCAGCAGCAACCCCCAGCGCACCGCCTCCAGATCCGAGAAGAACTGCCCGACCGCGTTGAAGAACGAGCTGAGGCTGTGACCAATCGAGGCGGACGCAAGCAGGGCGTGCACGCCCTCAAGCGTACGGTGGCCGGGGCGGCAAGAGGGCGACCACGGCGATCACACGGATCCCCCGATGCGATACAACGGGCGGATGTCGCCGAAGACAGCCCGCGCCGCTGAGCTCACCGTTGCGGTGACCGGCCCCACCGGCGAGATCGGCCAAGCGGTTCTCGCGGCGCTTGACGGCGCGCCCGGCGTGACGCGCATACTCGGAATGGCCCGGCGCCCGTTCGACCCCGTCAAGAGGGGCCTGCGGAAGGTCTCATACCGACAGGGCGACGTGCTCGACGCAAACGCCGTCACCGCCCTCGTCGAAGACGCGGATGTCGTGGTCCACCTCGCGTTCATCATCATGGGCTCAGAGAAGGAGTCCCGCGCCGTGAACCTGGCCGGCTCGCGCAACGTGTTCGAGGCCGCGGCCCTCACCGGGGCCAAGCGACTCGTCTACGCATCCTCCGTGGCCGCCTACGGCTTCCATGCCGACAATCCCCAGCCGCTCACCGAGGAGACCCCGGCGCGCGGCACCGACAGCCACTACTACTCGGCCCAGAAGGCGGAGGTCGAGGCGCTCCTGGCAGACGCGCTGTACGGCTCGAAGACCGCGGCGTACGTTTTCCGTCCCTGCATCGTCGGCGGAAGAGACGCGCCGCTTCTGATCGACAGCCTCCCCTACACCCAGCTGTCCGAGCGGCTTCCGGGCGCGGTTCAGCGGCTCCTCGCGAGCGTGCCGATCGTAAAGCCGGTGCTGCCCGACCCCGGGGTGCCCTTCCAGCTCGTGCACCACGACGACGTGGCCGCCGCGATGCGCGCTGCCGTGCTGGGCCGCGGCGCGCCCGGCGTCTACAACCTCGCGGGGCCGGGTCAGCTCACCGTCTCACAGCTCGCCGAGGAGCTCGGCTGGTACTCGATCCCCGTTCCAGGATTGGCCGTCGATGCCGTCGCCGAGCTGGTCGCGCGCCTCGGCTTCCTGCCGGCGCAGGCGCAGTGGATCGCCGCCTTCAGAGAGCCTGTGATCATGAGCGCGGCAAAGGCCCGCCGCGAGCTCGGCTGGCGCCCCAGGCACAACGCTCTGCAGACGCTCCACGAGATGATCACCGCCACGCCGGCGCGCGGATCCTGAGTCGGTCTGCAAGCGCACGTAGGCTTCCTCGCAGCGTGAGCATGCCGCCCGTCCCCGACACACGCAAGCAGCCGACGGGCGTCGCTGTGGTGACCGACAGCACCCCCTACCTGCCCGCAGAGCTGAGCGAGCGATACGCGCTCGAGCAGGTCAGCCTCTACGTGGGCTGGGACGGCGAGCTGCGTCGCGAGAGCGACTACGAGGACCTCGATGCCTTCTATGCGAAGCTGCGAGACTCACCGCAGCTGCCGACGACCTCCCAGCCGTCGGTGGGGGATTTCCTGGCCTGCTATAGGCCGCTGGTCAGCGCCGGTCGCGACGTCGTCTCCGTACACATCGCCGGCGGCCTGTCGGGCACCTGCCAGAGCGCTCGGGAAGCGGCCCGGATCGTGGCCGAGGAAGGCAAGCCCGGAAGGGTGGAGGTGCTCGACAGTCAGACCGGCGCCGGCGGTCTCGGCTGCCTGGTGATCGTCGCTGCGACCGTGGCCGAGACGGGCGGGTCGCTGGATGCGGTCGTGGACGCGGTGCGCGAGGCCCGCAAGAGCCTTGACATCTGGTTCTGCCTTGACACGCTCGAGTACCTGCGCCGCGGTGGGCGGATCGGGGCGGCACAGGCGATGGTCGGAACCGCGCTCAAGGTCAAGCCGATCCTCACCTTCGGCACCGAGATCGCACCGGTCGGGCGCGTCCGCACGCAGCGGCGGGCGTTCGAGCGGATGGTCGGCTACCTGCACGAGCTCGACGACAGGGGCTCAAGCGACTGGATCGTCCAGCACGCGCAGGCGGCCGGGGAGGCTCAACGGCTGGTCGCCGAGGGCACCGCCATCTTCGGAACCGCGCCGCTGTTCTGCACCGAGGTGGGCCCGGTGCTGGGCGCCCATCTCGGGGCAGGGATGCTGGTCGGGGGGATGACGCGCCCGGAGATCTCGGTGCGGCCCGGCGAGCCCTGAACAGGCTCCCTGCCCGGCGGCGGGCGGCGTGCGGTGAACCAGCCGAGTTGTCAGGCGCAGCCACGGCCCGCCCCGCGGACGCGGGACGGGCCACAGCGTGAAACTGCCAAACGGGCTATTTGACGATCTTGATGATCCGCTCCATACCCAGGCGCGTGTGGTCACGCCCATCCTGGGTTTCCATGAAGCACGCCTGCACATACCAGCCCGGCTTTGCTGTGATCGTCGTCTGCTGGAAGGCTTCGTGCGACAGCGGCCCGGCGCCGAAGGGTTCTCCGGTGATGAGCTTTTCCAGCGCCTTTTCCTTCCCGGTCAACAGGTCCTTGACGACCTGCTTGGCGGCCTTGTGACTCTTCACGGGAACTATGACGTCCATGTGCACGAGGAAGCCTTCGTTTTCGAAGCGCACGAGCTCCCCGTCGTGGAGGGTGCTGGGTCCGCGGAAGCCGAACTCGATCGAACGGATCGTGGCCTGCGGCGCGGGAAGCGCAGCGGGTGACGCGGCGGCGGTCACGGTGAAGGGCTCTTTGAGTTTCGGCCCGCCTTCCCCTCCTGGACTGCCGAGAGCAACGTACTGCCCGGGCTGAAGGTAGGTCTGCGCTTCATTCGTCTTCCCGGCCGAGGCTTCTGCGTCGAACACGATCGTGCCGTACTTGGTCGCCCTGTTGGGATCCTTGCCGGCTCCGCTGTTGAGCACGCCTTCCACTTCCGCAACGGTCACGCCGGGCTTCATCAGAAACAGGATGGCGCTCCCTTCCTTCACGCCGGTGGTGGCAGTGGCAACGACGTTGACCCCGCCGGACTGCGTGGCGCCGCCAACCGTGATCGACGTCTTGGTGACCGCGAGAGTCAGGGTGGGAAGCGTCGAGGCCTGCGCCGAGCCGGCGGCGAAGAGGCCGCCTGCAAGGGAAAGCGCAGCGCTGAGACAGCCGATGGCCGCGACGGCCATGGCCCGCTGCGGCGTGCGAGGGCTAAAGCGGTATGACATCCGGTTCGTCCTTTCGTTTGGCGGGGCAGGGCAGGCACGGCGAAAGACTGGAGGCCCCTAGGAGTGCCGCGAGTATAGGTCGTCTTGTATAGCTTTGACAAGCTCTACACAACGGGTGGTGCGGCGTTCTTCAGAGCCTCGAGCACTCGTTCGTCGTGCTCGGCGGGCTTCACCTTGCGCAGCACCTGGGCCACCCTGCCGTCGGGGCCGATGATGAAGGTGGTGCGCTCGTTGCCGAAGTACGTTTTGCCGTACATCGACTTCTCTGCCCAGACGCCGTAGGCCTCGGCCACGGCGTGGCCTTCGTCGGCGAGCAGCGGGAAATCCAGGTCGTACTTCTCATGGAATTTCTTCACCTTGGCCACGGGATCGGGGGAAATCCCAACCACCACCGACCCGACCTTCTGGTAGTCGGCGCGATGGTCGCGCACGCCACATGCCTGGGTCGTGCACCCGGGGGTGTCGGCCTTCGGGTAGAAGTACACGACCACCGGCTGGCCGCGGAAGTCCGAGAGCTTCACGGCCCGCCCGTCCTGATCGGGCAGCTCGAACTCGGGGGCCTCGTCTCCTCGCTCGATCATGCGTCGGGATCCTAGCCGCTTGCCGCCATTCGGGACGCTGACAATTCGGGCGGTGACGGACTCGTAGCCCAGAGATGGCGGCCGCTCCCGTTACTCTCGCACAGCACTATCAATGCTATCGAGAGGAAGCTCAATGGCAGCGACGGACGCGCAGCAGAAGCCGGTCATAGCCGATCCTCTGCGTCACCACACGCACTATCAACAGGACGGTAAGCACCCGTCCCCCTATGCCGGCGGGAGCAGCTTCATGGAGCGCATGGCCGAGAACGTCGCTTCGGCAATGGGCACCGTCCAGTTCGTCCTGGTCGGCTCGCTCATCATCCTCGCCTGGGTGGTTATCAACGGCGCCATCAAGTACCTCGAAAGCACCGGCAAGGCCCTCTCCAAAGGCGGCGAATTCGATCCGGAGCCGTGGATCCTGCTCAACCTGATCTTCTCCGGCGTCGCGTTCTACACGGGTGCGCTGGTCATCATCGCCCAGAAGGCACAGACGAGGACCGACAAGGCGAACGAGGAAGCTGCGGCGAAGCACAGGGACGAGCTAGCACAGTTTCAGACCAACTTGCTCACGAAGAACACCGACCTGACCGAGCAGATCCATACCTTGAGCCAGAAGATGAGTACGCTCACCGAAGAGGTTCATACGGCTACCTGTAGGGGGAGCGCTTCTTCAACATGACGCCGAGGCCGCCGCGGGGCCGTCCTGATCGGGCCCGCGATCCTCTCGCCGAGCGCCGATCTCAGGTGTAGTGGCCCGGCGCAGGCCTCAGCTGCGACCAGTTGTCCGGATCGTGTCCGAACACGACCAGCGAGTCGGTCTCACGCGCGAGTTCCCGAAGGCGCGCGAGCGAGCGCTTGGCATCGTCGCGTGAATGAAGCGCGCGCGGGCGCAGCTGCCCGTCCCACTGCGCAAGATTGTCCGCAGCGTCCGCGGTGAGCAGGACGGGACCGGTGTCATCCAGCTGGAGCAACAGCGACATGTGGCCTGCCGAGTGTCCCGGCGTCGAGACCAGGCGGATCGCGCCGTCACCAAAGAGATCCAGGTCGCCTTCAACGGGTCGCCAGTCGAGTCCGGCTCGATCGAAGTCCTCGCGGACATATCCATGCGCGTGGGGCGGCTCTGCGGTATGAGCAGCATCGAGCTCCTTGGCCTGCACGATGACCGTCGCGTTGGGGAAGTGTCCGAGAGCGCCCGTGTGGTCGATGTGAAGGTGGGTCTGAACGAGGTGTGAAACCGACTCCGGCGCGATGCCGTGCTCGCTCAGCTGAGCGACGCAGTGCTGCTCCGCGGTCATCCGGGCACGAAACTGGTCGGCGAGCACGCCCCAGTGGGCGCGAGCATCTCGGGCGACGGCGAGCGGATTGCCACCGTCCACCACGACGTCGCCCTCCGGGTGGCGGATCAAGAAGAACGGCACCGGCACCTCGACCCCGCCGACTTCGAGCGTGCCGCTGCTGAACAGGTAGAGGGTGACTCCCGCCGGCACGACTCAAAATCCTACGCAGGGCTCGGCCGGCGTGCTTGGGCGGCCGAGACCCGACTCGCGAGCGCCGCGGAAGATGGCTACCGTTGCACGCGGAAGATCCATGTCAGTTCGGCCAGAGGAGATCGTATGTCCCGCTTCGCCGTCGTGAACCTGCTGGAGGTCGAAGACTCTGTCGGCGAGCGCGCTCCCGGAGTTCAGGGGCGATTCGCCCGCAAGTACCTGGATTCTCGTGACCTTGGGGTCAGCCATTTCCGCTACGCGCCGAACGTGCGCAGTGCGCGGGCGCACAGTCACCGTGAGCAGGAGGAGGCCTACATAATCGTCGCCGGATCCGGCCGAATGCTTCTCGATGACGAGGTTCAGGAGCTCCGTCTGTGGGACGTGGTGCGCGTTGCGCCAGAGGTCGCGCGTGCTTTCGAGGCCGGCCCTGACGGGCTCGACTTCATCGCCGTCGGCGGTCCCAAGCCCGACGGCGGTGACGGCGTGATGGCTGACGTGGCTTGGCCTGACGCGCAGTAGCCCAACCCCGGCCGCGCGAGCAGCTCCCGCGGCGTCCTGATCGAAAGGAACCAAATGCCTCTCGCCACCTTCACCGTCGGAGACGCGTTGCTGACCACCCTGGAGTTCGCGTTCCTGTTCCTCTGGATCTGGATCGCGGTTGGCGTGGTGTTCGACCTCTTCCGGAGCCACGACCTGTCCAACTGGGCCAAGGCCCTGTGGGTGCTGTTCATCTTCGTACTCCCGTTCCTGGGCGTGCTGGCCTACCTGATCGTGCGCGGCCACACGCTGAACGAACACCAGGAGCAGGACCAGGCGCGATTCCGCGCGTTCCGCCAGAACCCGCCGCACGCTGCGCCGAGCCCCGCTGACGAGGTGGGCAAACTGGCCGAGCTCAGAGACCGGGGCGTGCTCTCAAGCGAGGAGTTCGAGCGTGCGAAGGCCAAGGCGCTCGCGTAGGAGGCTGCTTCAGCGCAACAGGCGCGAGAGCCGTCGGTCCTTGAGCACCCGCCCCTCGGTCTGGCAGGCAGGGCAGTAGGCGATCACGTAGTCCTCGAAATGCACGGCCCTGAGGGTCTCTGAGCAGCGCGGACACGGCTCGCCCTGGCGCCTGTGGACGCGCAGCGGCATCGGCAGCTTGTCTGGGATCGGAAGCGTGATCGCCTGCTCGTAGTTGTCGATCGCCCCGCCGAGGATTCGAACGACCGCCGCGCGCAGGCGCTCGGCCTCATCTGCGCCGAGATCGGCGCCGCGCTTGTAGGGCGACAGCTCTGACTCCCACAGGATCTCATCGACCCACGAGCGCCCGATGCCCGAGATCGTGCGTTGATCGCGCAGTAGCGTGTGCAGCGGGCGCGGGGCGTCGAGCAGCTCCTCGAGCGCCGGCGGGTCAGGCCAGGCTTCCGGTCCGAGCTTCGACAGCGCCTCGTCCTGTTCATACTCGCCCGCGCGCAGCAGCTTCACCCAGGCGGCCTGCTTTGAGCCGAACTCGCGCAGCCGCAGCTCTCGCTCGCCCTCCTCGCTGCGCAGGCGCACGAGCAGCCGCGAGGTGCGATCGCGCGGGCCGGCGGGCTTGTCGTAGAGCTGCAGGCGCCCGGCGGACATCAGGTGGATGAGCAGCACCAGATCCCCGCTGAACTCGATGATCAGGTTCTTGCCGCGACGGCGCACCGCCACGATCCGCTCGCCCTCGAGCGCCGACAGCGGCGGGTCGAACGTCTTCAGGGCGTTGATGCCGGGGGCGAGCGCAGACTCGACCTGCGCTCCCTGCAGGGCGCGGTCAAGCAAGCGGGCAGTGATCTCGACCTCGGGCAGCTCGGGCATCGCCTCCTCACTGTAGGAGGGCCGTGAGCCCAGGGGCCGCGCTCAGGAGGCGCCGATCGGCGGGCCTTCGTAGGCGACGCCGGCGGGGCTCCTCCAGCGCACGCGCCAGTGCGCGCCCTGGGTGGAGGAGCTGAAGCCCCAGGCCCCCTGGCTGTTGGTCGAGACGGTCTTCAGCTTGCGGTAGTGCTTGGAGCTCTTCAGCTGCACGAGCACCGTCACCTTCGTCACCCCCGTCGCCGGCCGCACGAGCCCCCACAGCGAGAAGCCTCCGCCCCGCTTGGTCACGACGAGCGGCACCGGAAAGCCGAAGTACAGCGGCTTGGGAGAGCCGTTCACGTACTCAAGGCCCGTCTGGAAGCCGATCGCGCCGCCATGCGTGCTCGACCCGGGCGCCCCGCCGAGCGGATCGTCTTTGAGCAGGTACTGCGAGAACGCCGACACGCGCGGGTTGCTCCAAGCGATGTGTTCGGCGATGGCGTCGTATTCGGCCTGCTGGGAGACGGGCACGCCGAGGTACTTGTTGGGCTTGCTCTGGACCCCGAACTCGGTGAGGTAGATCGGCAGATGCGCCGGGATCGCGTGCGTCCGGGCCGCCAGATCGAGAGCGTTCGATAGCCGCGAGAGCACTCCGATCATCACGTCGTCGCGTTCGGGCGGGGCGTAGTAGGGGCTCGTCGCCTGCGTGTAGGCGTGATGGGCATAACCGGACATCTGCAGCTCGCCGCAGGAGCCCGCTCGCTTGTACTTGGCGTTCAGGCACAGGGCTTCGCGCAGAAACGCGAGCGGCGCGACGTCGTGCAGCAGCCCTTCCCGATGCGCATTGACCCTGTCGGAGCCCGTGGGCGCCGTTTCACCGAACAGCACCTTGGGGTGGGGGATGCCCGCTGCTACCAGCCCTGCGTAGCCGGACTGGTAGAGCCCGCGGTAGATCCGCGGCGAGGCGGGTGTGCCGTTCGAGTTGAACTGCGGCAGGAGGAACGATGGGTGATTGGGCTCGTTCCAGATCGCATAGGCCGAGACCTTCGAGCCGTAGTGACGCGCCACTGCCGTCATGAATTCCTGGAAGTCGCGGGCGTCCGGGCGCGTGATGTAAGGGGCTTTGCCGTTGGAGGTGGCCCATCGCGGCACCGGCGAGGTGACGGTGAGAAGCACCTGCCAGTGCAGCCGCTGGGCTTCGGCGAGCAGCGCGTCGTACTGGCCCCAGTTGTAGCTCGCGGGGTTGGTCGCTTCGAAGTTGGGGCGCTTCGCGCTGGTCGGGCTCGGCGCGACGTCGCTCCAGTAGAGCTCGACCCGCAGGGCCTTCACACCGAGGTGCTGCAGCTGCGCGATCGCATGCGGGCGCGTTGCGGGGCTCAGCAGGAGGTCGGAGGCCTCGAAGTAGGTGACCTCGCCGTGGGAGGCGGCCGCCTCCCCGGCGCCGGCCGCGCCCGTGAGGAGCATCGCGGCGGCCAAGGTGAAGAGGAGCTTGCGTGTTCGGGGCATGGTCGCTTGAGACACCTGGGTCCCGAGAAGGTTGCGGTTGTGCTGGGCGTCTTTAGATTTCTGAGGCCCGGACGGCGCTTCTGTCCGCAAATAGCGGCAGATCGCCGCGTCATCCCCAATCCGCAAACGTGGTAGACGTGGGATAGCGTTGGGCCATGAGCATGACCATCGCCCCAGACGACATTGTTTGCACGCATGAGGACGCTGCGGCCAACACCCGCCCGCCGCTGTTGGTGCTCGAGCCACTGCGCGCGTTCCTCGACGAGCACGGCCTCGGCGAGGGGGACATCGAGGCCAGCCCGATCGGAGAGGGGCACTCCAACGTCACCTACCTGATCACGCGCGGGAACACTGAGATGGTCCTGCGCCGCCCGCCCCGGCCTCCGCTGCCCCCCAGCGCCCACGACGTGCTCCGCGAGGCGCGCCTGCTGCGGGCGCTGTGGGAGACGCCGGCGCGCGTGCCGGAGGTGCTCGCCGTGTGCAAGGAGCAGAGCACGATCGGCTGCCCCTTCTACGTGATGGACCGGATCGAGGGCGAGGTGATCGTCACGACCGTCCCCGACGCGCTGGATACGGCCTCCGAACGGGGAAAGATCGCCGAGGAGCTGATCGACGCGCTGGCCGAGATCCACGCGGTGGACTGGCGGGCTGCGGGGCTCGAGGACTTCGGTAAGCCCACGGGCTACCTGGAGCGCCAGTTGCGCCGGTTCACCGGGTTGTGGGAGATCAACAAGACGCGGGAGATCCCGGCCGTCGAGCGGGTGGGCCGATGGCTCACCGAGCACCTGCCGGAGTCGGGCCCGGCCACGATCGTGCACGGTGACTTCCGCCTGGGCAACACCATCTTCGCCGCAGATCCCCCCGCCCGCCTCCAGGCGGTTCTCGACTGGGAGATGGCCACGATCGGCGACCCGCTGGCCGATCTCGGCTATCTGTGCATGATGTGGACCGACACGAACGATCCCGTTGGCGGTATGCGCGAGCACCTGGGCGGGGTCACGCGCCAGCCGGGCTTCCCCACCCGGGAGCAGCTGATCGCAACCTATGAGCAGCGCACGGGTCGCTCCATGCGGGACCTGCGCTGGTACACGACGCTCGCGCTGTGGAAGTCGATCGTGTTCATGGAGGGCAACTACAAGCGCGCCGTCTCCGGCAGCACCGATGACCCCTACCTGAAGCAGTTCGGCGAGGGCGTGCTCGAGCTCGCGCGGCAGGCCGAGGAGGTCTCCCATGGCGACTGACGGGGAGGCGCGCACGGGCCTTCTGATCGACTGGGGCGGCGTCCTCACGACGAACCTGTTCGCCTCCTTCCACGCGTACTGCCTGCAGGCCGAGATCGACCCAACGACGCTGCTCGGGCGCTTCCGCTCGGACCCGGAGGCCCGCGATCTGCTGGTCGCGCTCGAGAAGGGGGAGCTGAGTGAGGACGACTTCCAGCGGCAGTTCGCCGCCCTGCTCGACGTCGAGCCCACGGGCCTTATCGACGGGCTGTTCTCCGGCGTGCAGCAGGACACGGCGATGGTCGACGCCGTCCGCAGAGCACGCGTCGCGGGCATCCGCACGGCGCTCGTGTCGAACTCCTGGGGCGTGCACCGCTACCCCCACGACATGTTCTCAGAGCTCTTCGACGGCGTTGTGATCTCCGGCGAGGAGGGCATACGCAAGCCCTCGCGCCGCATGTACGAGCTCGGCGCAGAGCGCGCGGGCGCGCCTGCGGAGCTCTGCGTCTACGTCGACGACCTCGCTTTTAATCTTCCGCCCGCCGAGAAGCTGGGGATGGCCACCGTGCACCACACGAGCGCCGAGACGACCATCCCGCAGCTTGAGAGACTCCTCGGCATCCCGCTGCAGGCGGAGGAGACCGTCGGGTAGGACCTCGTCAGTCGCGCTTGCCGCGGCCGTACAGGAACTTGAACAAGCCCGCCAGCAGCCGAGAGGTGCGACCGCTGTAGGGGTACATGTGAACCTCGCGCTTGAGCGCGAGGCGCGGCGTCACGACGATCGCCTGCTGGGATGAGTACTTGCGGATTCCCCCCGGGCCGTGACGCGAGCCGAGGCCCGATGCCTTGGCGCCGCCCATCGGCAGCTCGAGGACGGTGTAGTTGATCATCGCGTCGTTGACGTTCGCGGCACCGGTCTGCAGGCGCCGAGCGATCTGCTCGCCCCGCTCGGTGTCGCGCGTGAAGACGGAGGAGCCGAGTCCGTATGGCGAGTCGTTGGCCAGTCGCACCGCCTCATCGGCGTCGGCGACCTTCATTATCGGCAGCGTCGGCCCGAAGGTCTCCTCGGTCATGATCTTCATCGTGTGGTCGACGTCGACCAGCACGGTCGGCTCATAGAAGCGCCCGCCGTCGGACTTCGCGGCATGGCCGCCGGCCAGCACCCGCGCGCCCTTGTCGACGGCGTCGGAGACGTGATCTTCAATCGTCTGAAGCTGGGGCGGGAACGTGATCGCGCCCACCTCGACCGAACCGGGCCCCTGCGGGGGCCCGACCCGCAGCGCGCCCACCTTCTGTGAGACTTTGGCGACGAACTCGTCGTAAACGGGCTCCTCGACGTACACGCGCTCGATCGAGATGCATGTCTGACCGGCGTTCTGCATGGAGTAGTAGGTGGCGAAGTTGGCGGCCCGCTCGAGATCGGCGTCGGACAGCACGATCATCGGGTCCTTGCCGCCAAGCTCGAGCGACGCGGGAATAAGCCGCCGAGCCGCGGCCTCGGCGACCTTGCGCCCGGTCTTGGTGGAGCCCGTGAACATGATCATGTCCACCTGCTCGACCAGCGCGGCTCCAGTCTCCCCACGGCCGGTGGCGATCTGCAGCACGTCCTCGGGCAGCCCGCACTCACGCAGCCCTTCGGCCATCAGCATCGAGGTCAGCGGTGTGACCTCCGACGGCTTCAGGATCACGCTGTTTCCCGCCGCGAGCGCGGGGATGCAGTCGCCGAAGGAGTTGGTCAGGGGGTAGTTCCAGGGACCGATCACGCCGATCAGGCCCAGCGGCCGGTAGCGGAGGATCAGCTTCTTGCCCTTGACCAGGAGCTGTCCGGACTTGACGCGCTCGTCGGCGAGGTACTGGGGGGCGTGCTTGGCCCAGAAGCCGAACGCGTTACCCGCGTAGGAGATCTCCGCGAGCGAGGCGTCCTCGAAGGTCTTGCCGGTCTCGGACATGATCGTCGCGATGACCTGCTTGGAGTTGTCCATCAGCCACTTCTGCGCGCGCAGCAGGATGCGTGCGCGGCCGTCGAAGCCGAAGGCCTCCCATGCGGGCTGCACGGCGCGAGCGCGCGCGGCCATCTCGGCAACGACCTCCGCGCCGAGGTCGGGGACGGTGGCGAGGATCTCGCCCGTGGCGGGATTCTCGACAGGGATGTCCTGGGCGCCTTGCGCGACGCCGTTGTGGGTCTCCACCGGGTGCTGCTCGACCGTCGCCATCTCATCTCCCCTTCTCGTTCGCTCGTAGAAGACAGACTACTCCGACCGAGCGTTCTTGCCGGTGGAAATGGGCGACTGTCAGTCTGAGAACTCGATCGAGGAGATCCCGATCGGCTCGGCGGGGCGGTCCGAGGCGTCGGTCGCGACGCCCTCGAGCTTGTCCACCACATCCATGCCCTCGGTGACCTCTCCGAACACGGTGTGCTTACCGTCCAGCCAGGCGCAGGCGTCAGCCGTGACGATGAAGAACTGGGACCCGTTCGTGTCCGGTCCGGCATTGGCCATCGCGAGAGCCCCGCGGACGATCTTGTGGGGATTGATCTCGTCCTCGAAGGTGTAGCCCGGTCCGCCGGTGCCGGTCCCCTGCGGGCAACCGCCCTGGATCATGAATTCCTTGATCACGCGGTGGAAGATGAGCCCGTCGTAGAAACCCTCGGAGGCCAGCTTGCGGAAGTTCTCGACGGTCTTGGGCGCGTCTGCGTCGAACAGCTCGAAGGCGATCGGGCCATCGGTGGTCTGCATGGTGGCGGTTGACATGGCCCTAGCCTACCCGCTGAAGGCTGACGGCCTGTCCGCGCACGTCCTGCCCGTCGAGGGCGTCGATCACACGGTCGGCCTGGGCGGCCGGCACCGACAGGAACGAGAAGCGGTCGAGCACCATCACGTCGCGCACCTCCTCGCCGTCGAGTCCCGCCGATGAGGTGACGGCGCCGACCACGTCGGCCACGCGCAGGCCGGCCGCCCCCCCTTTGGAGAGCACGAGCTTGACGTAGGGCTCCTCCTCGTCCCGTCCGGAGATACGGGGCTTGGAGTGCCTGCGCGGGCGCGCCTTCACCGGCGTGGGCGCGGCGACGGCGCCCTCGCGCCACTGCGCGATGGAGGTGCCGATGTGCCGTTCGATCGCCTCGAGCTCGCGCTTCTGGCGGTCCTCCACGAACGTGATCGCCCTGCCCGAGCGCCCTACGCGCCCGGTGCGCCCGATGCGATGCACGTAGATGTCCGGGGAGACCGGCACGTCGTAGTTGATCACGTGCGTCACCGTCGAGATGTCGAGCCCCCGCGCGGCCACGTCCGTCGCCACCAGGATCGGCACGCGCCCGCCCTTGAAGGCGAGCATCACCCCGTCGCGCGATCCCTGGGACATGTCGCCGTGCAGCGCTCTGACGTTCATGCCGCGGTCGCGCAGCGTCCGGAAGAGCTGATCACAGCGTACCTTGGTGCGCACGAACACGATCGCCTGGGCCGGTTTCTCGGCGCTCAGGACCTCCACGAGCTTGTCCGGCTTGCCCTTGGCGTCGACCGGCAGCTGGAACTGCTCGACGGTGTCGATCGTGAGCGTCTCGGCCTCGACCTGGATGATCTCCGGGTCGTACATGTAGCGGTCCGCGAGCGTGCGGATCGGCGGAGGCATGGTGGCCGAGAACAGCGCCGTCTGGCGACTTGAGGGCGTCAGCGAGAGAATCTTCTCGACATCCTCGAGAAATCCGAGGTCGAGCATCTCATCGGCCTCGTCGAGAACCAAAAAGCGGCAATCGTGCAGCACGAGCGAGTGCCGGGAGATCAGATCCAGCACCCGGCCCACCGTCCCCACGACGACATGCCCGCCGGCGCGCAGCTGGGCCTGCTGGGTGCGGATGGGGGCGCCGCCGAAGACGGCCACCACGTCGATCCCGGTGTGGGCGCCGTAGGTGCGCAGGGCCTGGGTGACCTGAATGCAGAGCTCCCGCGTGGGCGTCAGCACGAGCGCCTGCACCGTCCGCTCGGCGGGGTCGACGTACTCCATTATCGGCAGCCCGAAGGCGGCCGTCTTGCCCGTGCCGGTTTGCGCCTGGCCGATCACGTCGCGGCCCGCGAGCAGAGGCGGGATCGCCTGTTCCTGGATTGGGCTGGGCGACTCGTAGCCCACGTCACGCAGCGCGTGCAGGGTGGACTCCGAGAGCCCCAGATCAGTGAAGGTTGTGGCCATCGTGGGAGGGGAGCTTACGCTGCCGTTCAAGAGCAGGGATCGAGTAGGAGCTTGCCGGTCGTGCGCCGCTCGCGCAGGTCGATGTGCGCCTGCGCGGCCTGCTCGAGCGGGTAGGTGCGCCCCACGATCGCCTTCAGCTCGCCGCGCGCGGCCCGCGCGAACAGGTCCGATAGCGCATCGGTGAACATCGCGGGCCGCTCCAGGCAGTGGAACAGGTAGAAACCCACGATCGCACGGGAGTGGCGCAGCAGCGAGCCGGTGGAGACCTCGTTGGGCTGCTGGGAGGCGATCCCGCAGACGACGATCCGCCCGAACGGCGCCAGCGCCCTCGAGGAGGCCTCGAACACCTCGCCCCCGGCCATATCGAACACCACGTCCACTCCCCGGCCCCCGTTGGCCTCGATCAGCCGGTCGGTGAGGCCCTCGGGCGCAGGATCGATCGCGGCGTCTGCGCCCAGCTCGAGCGCCAGCGATCGCTTGTCCTCGCTCGAGGCTGTCGCGATCACCCGGCCCGCGCCGAGCGGATGGCCGAGCTGCACCGCGAGCGAGCCGACGCCACCGGCTGCCGCGTGCACAACGACGCTCTCCCCGTCGCTCACCTTCCCGGAGGTGCGATACAGATGCCACGCGGTGAGCCCCTGGACGATCATCGCGAGCGCCGTGCCGTCATCGAGCTCGTCCGGGATCGGGAAGACCAGCTCGCTCGGCGCCGTTGCGTACTCGGCGTAGCCACCGCTGCCCACGAGCGCGACGACTCGCTCGCCCGTGTCCTCGCGGGTGCCCGCCACCTCGCCGCCCGGGACGAGAGGAAGCGTGGCCTTTCGCACATAGGAGTTCGTGCGCGTGTGGGTATCGGCGAAGTTCAGCCCCGCGCGGGTGACCCTGATGAGCACCTCCCCTGACGCTGGCTCGGGCTGAGCGAGCTCCGTCAGTCTGAGCACCTCCGGGCCGCCGAACTCGGTCATCTGAATCGCGCGCATGTACAGTCACCTTATCCAAGGCCCGCGGGCGCCCTTTGTGCTCTAAGGTGCGCGCCCATGCCAATCACAGTGGTGGGCTCGATCGCCTTTGACGCAGTGAAGACGCCCTTCGGGGAGCGCGAGCGGATGCTCGGCGGAGCCGCCGTGCACTTCGCGCTGGCGGCCTCGTTCTTCGAGAAGGTCCGCGTCGTGGGCCCGGTCGGAGAGGATTTCGGCGAGGCCGAGCTGGACGTGCTGCGCCGCCGCGGGGTGGACGTATCCGATGTGGAGCGCATCGCTGGTGGCAAGACGTTCTTCTGGCGCGGTGAGTACGGCTGGGACCTGAACTCCCGCGAGACGCTCGACACCCAGCTCGGCGTGTTCGAGGGCTTCCAGCCCAAGCTCTCCCAGCAGTCGCGCTCGAGCGAGGTGCTGTTCCTGGCGAACATCCAGCCGGACCTGCAGCGCGAGGTGCGCGCCCAGCTGCCCGATGCGCGTTTTGTCGCGCTGGATTCGATGAACCTGTGGATCGACATCGCCCGCGACTCGCTCCTCAGCGCGATCGCAGGCGTCGACTGCGTGATCCTGAACGACGCCGAGCTGCGCCAGCTGACGGGCAAGCCGAGCCTGCTGACGGCGGCGCGCGAGATCCTGTCCTGGACCCCCGCGGGCTCGCCGCAGTCAGCGGGCGAGGCTCGCGGCCCGCGTGTGGTCGTCGCCAAGCAGGGGGAGTATGGCGCGGCGCTCGTCACCCGCGATGGCTTCTTCGCGCTGCCCGCATATCCGCTGGAGACCGTGATCGACCCCACCGGCGCGGGCGACTCGTTCGCGGGAGGGCTCCTCGGCTATATCGCTGCCCACCCCTCGCAAGCGCTCTCGGATGAGCTGCTGCGAGGCGCGATGGCCCATGCCACCGCACTTGCCTCGTTCAACGTCGAGGAGTTCGGCACCGAGCGCATCGAGCGCCTGACCGCGGCGGAGATCGCCGAGCGCGTCGAGGAGCTGCGTGCGATCACCCAGTTCAGCGGCGCCCCGGTCGAGCTCCGCGACTGAGGCATCCGGGGCTTCTACGGATGGGGCATCCGGGGGTTGTACTGACACCGTGCCGGCTATACGATCTGCTGGAGTGACCACTTGGACCTTCATCTGGCTGATGGTCTTGTTGAAGATCCCGATCGTCGCGCTCTTCCTGATAGTGCGGTGGGCGGCGCGGGCGCCTGAGCCCACGCCCGGGCAAGACGGCGGCATCGGTCCGCGCCCACAGCCGCTGCACCCGCATCACCCCCGTGCGCGTCCGCCGCGCCTGCCCAGGCGAGGGCCGCACGGCGATCCCGCCCCGGCGTCGCCAGCACGCATGCGGGCCGTCGCCTCGCGCCGGCGCCTGCCCCAGAACTGAGCGCAACGCGGGGCACCGGCGGCGGAACGGGCCGCTGTGTCGCATAATCGGGGGAGAGCATCCGAAACCGTCGATAGGAGAAGCAGATGAGCCCCGACACGCAGACGGGCCCCGACGAGGCAGCCGTCGAGATATCCGGCGATGGCGCCGCCTCCGCGCAGGACACGCTCACGGTGACGGACAACCGCACCGGTGAGACATATGAGCTGGCGGTCACAGATGGGACCGTGCGGGCCATGGACCTGAGGCAGATCAAGACCGACGATCAGGACTTCGGGCTGATGGCCTACGACCCGGCGTACACGAACACCGCGTCCTGTCGCAGCTCGATCACCTACATCGACGGGGACGCCGGGATCCTCCAGCACCGCGGCTACCCGATCGAGCAGCTGTGCGAGAGCTCCACCTACCTCGAGGTCGCCTACCTGCTCATCAACGGCAGGCTCCCCAACCAGGTTGAGCTGACGGGCTGGGTCGATGAGATCACGGTCCACACGTTCGTGCACGAGAACGTCAAGGACTTCATGCAGGGCTTCCGCTACGACGCCAACCCGATGGGCATGCTCGTCGCCTCGGTGGGGGCCCTGTCGACCTTCTACCCCGACGCCAACAAGATCCGCGAGGAGCGCGTTCGCGCGATCCAGATCATCCGGCTGCTCGCCAAGATGCCGACGCTGGCCGCGTTCGCCTTCCGCCACAACATGGGACAGCCGTACGTATACCCGGACAACGAGCTCAACTACGCCGGCAACTTCCTCGGGATGATGTACAAGATGACCGAGCTCAAATACGAGCCCGATCCTCGCCTCGAGCGCGCGCTGGACGTGCTGTTCATCCTCCACGCCGACCACGAACAGAACGCCTCCACGAGCGCGGTGCGCTCGATCGGATCAACCCAGGTCGACCCCTACTCGGCGCTGGCCGGCGGGGTCGCCGCGCTATATGGCCCCCTGCACGGGGGCGCCAACGAGGCGGCGCTGCGAATGCTCGAGCGGATCGGCAAGGTCGAGAACATCCCGGACTTCCTCGAGGGGGTCAAGGCCGGCGACGAGCGCCTGATGGGCTTCGGCCATCGCGTCTACAAGAACTACGACCCCCGCGCGCGGATCATCCGCAAATACCTCGATGACGTGTTCGAGGTGCGCGGCAAGAGCCCGCTGCTGGACGTGGCGACGGAGCTCGAGAAGCGTGCCCTGGACGACGACTACTTCACCTCGCGCAAGCTGTACCCCAACGTGGACTTCTACTCGGGCATGATCTATGAGGCTCTGGGGCTGCCGGTGGCGATGTTCCCGGTGATGTTCGCGATCGGGCGCACGAGCGGGTGGATCGCCCAGTGGCTCGAGATGGTCGAAGACTCCGAGCAGAAGATCGCCCGCCCCCGCCAGATATACACGGGCGCGCGCGACCTCGACTACGTCCCGATCGATCAGAGGGGCTGAAGCACGAGCGTCGCCCCGTTGCGCCTGAGCCAGTCGCGATCCTCGCGATAGCCGGGCCAGCGCCGCTCGAGCAGCGCCCAGAAGCTGCGGGAGTGGTCGAGGATCTCCAGGTGACAGACCTCGTGCCAGACGACGTATTCGAGCACCCGCTCGGGGGCGAGCAGAAGGCGCCAGTTGAAGCTCATGTGCCCGCCGGGCGAGCATGACGCCCAGCGGGTGCGCTGCGCGCGGATGGCCAGGCCGCTGTAGGCGCTCCCGGCCAGCGTGGTGGCGCGATCCAGGCGAGAGGCGATCTCCGTGCGGGCGGCCCGCCGGTAGAAACGCTCGAGCGCCGGCCGGGCATCGCCTGAAGGCACCAGCAGTCGCTCGCCCTGGCGGTGCACCCGCGAGCGTCCGGACTGCGGCGTCAACTCGAGCGAGCTGCCCAGATAGGGCAGGGTCGAGCCGCGCGCGCTGATCGTCTCGAGCGCCTCCCGGGCCTCGTTCAGGCGCCGCTCGATCCACGGGCGCAGCTCGGCGACGGCGGCCGCGGCCGCGCGCTCGGGGGCACGGGCCGGAAGCACGACCTCCACTCCGCTGTGGGCGTGAACGTTCACACGCACCCGCCGCGCGCGCTCGGAGCGGCGGATCGTGTAGGAGATCTCGCCCGCAGGCGCTGCCTCGGCCATTGCCCACTGAGGGTACGCGTCCCGGCGGGCGTCCCCGAGCGCCGCCGGGCGCCTGCTCTCCAGGACATACCCTTGGCGGCGTGAAGCCGGCCGCAGAAGGCACTCCCGAGCAGACGCGGACCCTTGACGAGGAGCTGCTGCTGTGGCTCGAGGACGAGCCCGCCGCCGTGCGCGCAGCCGACGCGGCGCGCATCGGCGACATAGCGGCCGAGTTCGCCCGCGGCTTCGATGCGCTCGCCGAGGTGGGACGCGCGGTGACCGTCTTCGGCTCGGCGCGCACGCCAGAAGGACACCCCCATTACGCGCTCGCCCGCGAGGTCGGCGCCTGCCTCGGACGAGCCGGATACGCGGTCATCACCGGCGGAGGAGGAGGACTGATGGAGGCGGCCAACCGGGGCGCACGCGACGTCGGCGCCGTTTCGGTGGGATGCAACATCGAGCTCCCCCGCGAGCAGGCGCTGAATCCCTATCTGGACATTCCTCTGCGGTTCAGCCATTTCTTTGTGCGCAAGGTCATGTTCGTGCGCTACGCCAGCGCGTTCGTCGTATGCCCCGGCGGGTATGGCACCCTCGACGAGCTGTTCGAATCGCTGACGCTCATCCAGACCGCGACCATCCGCCATTTCCCAGTGATTCTGGTGGGTCGGGGCGAGTGGGCCGGGCTGCTCGAGTGGCTGCGCGCCGGGGCGCTCGCCGACGGGCGAATCGGCCCCTCCGACCTCGACCTCATACACGTCCTCGAGGAGCCGGCTCAGATACGCGAGATCGTGGATGCGGCCCACGAGCGCCAGCTCATCGACGGGCGTCGACAGCGCCGACGGCTGACGTCACAATGAGGCGAGGATGAGCACATCGAGAGTCAGGTTGCCACGCGACGTGCGCGGGCCCTACGAGGTGTATCTGAACGGCGTGCCCCAGAAGCTCGGCGAGGACTTCCTCGTCCGCGACGGTTCGCTGGTGTTCGAGCTCGACCTGCGCAAGGACAAGATCAGCGGATGGCGATGGCTGCTGGGCGCCTGGGGGGTCGGCACCTACCGCCAGAACGACTCGGTCGACGTCCGCTACGAGGCGGCCGACGGCTCGCCGCGCGTGGCCGAGGGGCTCGAGATAGAGGCCGGGTAGATCGCCTTCTCCCACGGCTTGGCCAGTTTCAGCGCGCTGAGGATGGCGCGCGTGGCGGGAGAGCGGTTGAGCGTGTAGAAGTGGATGCCGGGAGCGCCGGCCGCCAGCAGCTCCGCGCACTGCAGCGTGGCGTAGGCGACGCCGAAGTCGAGCACGGCCTCGGGGTGCTCGCCGCGCGCATGCAGCTCACGGCGCAACCCGTCCGGAATCGTCGAGCCGGACATCGCCGCCATCCGCTCGACCTGGCCGGCGTGGGTGATCGGCATGATGCCGGGGATGATCGGGGCCCGGATGCCGGCCGCCCGCGCGCGGGCGAGGAAATCGAAGTACAGGGCATTGTCGAAGAACAGCTGGGTGATCAGGAAGTCCACCCCCGCCGCGACCTTCTCGGCGAGGTGTTCGAGATCGGCCTCGGCGCTCTCGGCATGGATGTGGGTCTCGGGGAAGCAGGCGGCGCCGATCGCGAACGGGTAGCCCCCGGAGATCATCTCGACCAGTTCGCGCGAGTACTCGAGCCCTCCGTCGGTCCTCGTCCAGACCTCCTGCCCGCCCGGCGGGTCGCCGCGGAGGGCGAGCACGTTGTCGATCCCCGCCCGCTCCATCTCATCAAGCGTCTCGCGCAACTCGCTCACGGTCGCCCCCACGCAGGTGAAGTGGGCCATCGCCTCGAGCCCGTACTGCTCCCTGATCCGCTTGACGATCTCGATCGTTTTGTCCCTGGTGGAGCCCCCCGCGCCGTAGGTGACCGAGACGAACGACGGCTTCAACGTCTCGAGCTCGGCGAGGGCGGCGTACAGGTTGCGCTCGCCGGCCTCGGTCTTCGGCGGGAAGAACTCGAACGAGAACACCGGATCGCCGACGTTGAGAATCTCGTCGATGCGCATCTGGAGATCGTATTGCGAACGGCTTCCCCCGCCAAGGGCAGCGCTCCTCAGGCGGGCGCCGCGAGGGTCCAGCGCTCGGGCTCACCGGCGATGCGGCGGGCGCTCCCTGAGGCCTCGAGATGGAGGAGCATGGCCAGGGTCTCGGTGAGCAGCCACGGCGAGGCCTCGGAGTAGGGCTCCTGTCCGTACACGCGGGCCACGAGCTCGAAGGCCGTCTGCTTGTCCTGCGCTTCGATCGCGGCGAGCGTCTTTGCGAGGCGCTCTGCGACGAGCTCGCGGTTGCCCTCGATGTGAGCCTGCACGTCGGCGAAGGTGCGGCCGTGACCGGCCAGGCACAACCGCGGGTGAAGCGTCTGCACGACGTCGAGTGAATGGACGAATTCGCCCACCGGATCGGGGGAGTAGCCGTAGTCGAAGTGCAGCGAGATGCGCCCGAGCAGGTGGTCTCCACTGATCAGCAGGCGGCGCTCGGGCTGGAACAGGCAGACATGCGAGGGAGCGTGGCCGGGGGTGTAATGCACGCTCCAGGGGCCGAGGTCGGTTTCGACCGTCACCCCCTCAACGAGCGCCCGGTCGGGCTCGACGACCGCGGCGATGCCCGACCCCTGCGAGTCGCGCTCGGCCGCATAACGGCGCAGCGGCTCCTCGGGCACGCCGCTCTGGCGAGCGACCTCGAGGCGTCGCGCGATCGAGGCCTGAGGGTCTTCGGCCCAGCTCAGCATGTGCTGGTGGTTGGGGTGCATCCACAGCTCGCAGCCCGAGCGCTCCATGATCGGCGCCGCCTGGCCGTAGTGATCTGAGTGGGCGTGGGTACAGACCAGCAGGCGCACGTTCTGAAGGCTCAGGTTGCACATCGCCAGAGCCCTCTCAAGATGGGCCAGCGAGCCCGGCTGGTGCATGCCGGTGTCGAACAGAACGACCCCGTCGCCGGCCGCCACGGCCCAGGCGTTGCAGTGAGGAACGCCCGGCCACGGGAGCGGCAGGCGCAGTCGGAAGACCCCAGGAAGCACCCGTTCGCCCCGGCCCAACTCGCGTTTGAGGAGCGATCTTCCATCGGCCGGCTTGGCCATCGCAGCGGAGACTAGACTAAGCGTCTGCAGCCACGCGGTAAAGAAGAGGAGAGAACATGGTCGACGAAGAGGGCGCAACAGAGACGGCCACGAAGGTTCAGGCGGTGGCGGCGAACGTACGCCAGGCCAGGACACGCGAACGGCGGGGCTCCAAGAAGTCTGCCGAGACCGTGACGCGAGCCTACTTCGAGGCGATCAACGCGCGCGATCTGGACGCGGCCGTCGCGATCTGGGCCGACGGAGGCCGCGAGAACGTGCGCGGCCAGGTGGACGTCACCGCTCCCGACGGCGTGCGCGCCTATATCGGCGAGCTCCTCGGAGCGGTGCCCGACCTGAACTTCGAGATCGTCACCACGACCACCCAGGACGAGCGCTGTGGCGTGCAGTGGCGGCTGACCGGCACGTTCGCGGGACCGGGGTCGCTGGGCGGCCTCGAGCCGACGGGCGATCGGATCGTGATCGAGGGCTTTGACCTGTTGACCGTGCGCGACGGCGAGATCCAGTCCAACGACGCATATCCCGACTCGATCGCGCTGCCGCGCCAGCTCAAAATGATGCCCGCCCAGGGCTCGACCGCGGACCAGCGGATGGTGAGCGCCTTCAACGCCAAGACGCGGTTGACCTCACGGCTGTCCGCGAGCGAGGCCCAGCCGGTGGCCGAGGGCGTGTGGCTCGTGCAGGGCCAGCCCGGGCGCTGCAACGTGTACCTGATCGAGGACGAGGGCGGCGTGACGCTGTTCGACGCCGGCGCCCGCACGATGACCCGCGCCGTGGCAAGCGCCGGCGCGAAGCTCGGCGGCATTCGCCGCGTGGTGCTCGGCCACGGGCACACCGACCACCGGGGGGTGGCGCCCGCGCTGGACGTGCCGGTGCTGTGCCACCCGGACGAGGTCATAGATGCGGAAGGCAGCGGCGGCTTTCGCTATTGGCCACCGGGCCTGGCCGGCCTGCCGCCGGGTGCGCGCCAGATCCAGCGCCTGCTGCACCGATACGCCTTCGACGGCGGGCCGGTCAATATCTCGGGCACGGTCAGCGAGGGCGACGAGATCGCGGGCTTCCGCGTCGTTGACCTTCCCGGCCATGCGCCCGGCCTGATCGCGCTGTGGCGCGAGTCAGACCGCCTGGCACTGAGCAGCGACTGCTTCTACACGATCGACATGTGGGGGCGCAACGCCGGTCCGTCGCTGCCCGAGCCGGTCTACAACTTCGACACCGATCAGGCGCGCGCGAGCATGCGCAAGCTCGCAGCCCTCGAACCCGCGGCGGCATGGCCGGGCCACGGCAAGCCGCTCACGGGCGATGTGCGAACCCAGCTGGAGCGCGCCGCTGAAAGTGGCTAAGCGCGGGCGTAGAGAGGTCAAGCTCAGGGCTCCGAGCAGCGACTACACCGACGCCCACGGCAACGTGCTCACCCTGCGGGGCTCGCTCACACCGGGCTCGAGGACGCAGTACGCCCAGACCCTCGCGAGCACCGGCGGCCGGGCATCAGATACACAGGAGGACGCCTGGCAGCGAGCGGTCGAGCTGCTGTTCGAGCGCCTGGCGGTGCGCTGGTCGATCGCCGGAGCGCCGATCGAGAACCAGCGCGAGCTGCTCGCACGCTTCCGCGCGGCCAGCACCGAGGAGCGCGCGGCGGTGCGCATGGCGCTGCGCGAGCACTGCGCCCTGCACTTTCCCGACGTGAAGGCGCCGTAGCGCTCAGGCGGGATCCCCGAGCAGCTCGAGCCGTGGGCCGTGGGCGCTCCCGGCCAGGAAGAACCGGGCGGTCGCCGGGCTGAGCACGAACTCGAGCACCTCACCCCCCTCGCCGCGCACCTGCAGGCGACGCCCCTGCTCGTGCACCGCGAGCACCGTGGCCGACTCGAAGCCGCCGCCGAAGTGGGCGATACGCGCCCGATCGCCGGCACGGGGGACGGGTCGTGAGGGACCGAGCACGAATCGATGCTACGCCGCTTGGCGCAGCCCGACCACGCCGACCGGTACCTTGCCCTCGATGCGCCGCACCAAGATCGTCGCCACCATCGGGCCCGCCTCGCGCGAGCCGGACACGCTTCTGCAGATGGTCGAAGCGGGGATGGACGTCGCGCGGCTGAACTACTCCCATGGGACGCTCGAGGAGCACGCCGAGACGGTTCGGAACGTGCGCGACGCTGCCGGCCGGGCCGGACAGCCGGTCGCGATCCTGCAGGACCTGCCGGGCCCGAAGCTGCGCATCGGCCCGCTGCGCGAGGACGTCGTCGAGCTCACGCCGGGGGAGCGCCTGACGTTCCACTGCGGGGATGAGGAGACGCCGGGAGACGCTCATGACATGAGCATCTCCTGGGGCGGGCTAGCCGACGCACTGGAGGTGGGCGCGGTTCTCTACCTCGCCGACGGGTCGGTGCGCCTGCGCGCGGTCGACGTGCGCACGAGCTCGCATGAGATCGAAGTCGAGATCGAGGTCGGCGGCGCGGTCGCCTCGCGCCAGGGCCTCAACATCCCCGGACCCGTGGAGTCACTGCCGTCGGTGCCCGAGGAGGACCTCGAGCTGCTGCGCCACGGAGAGTCGATCGGCGTCGACATGGTCGCGCTGTCGTTCGTCCAGCGCCCGGAGGACATCGAATCCGTGCGCGACCACACGCGCCTGCCGCTGATCGCCAAGATCGAGAAGCCACTGGCGGTGCAGCGCGCTGCCGAGATCGTGAAAGCAGCCGACTGCGTGATGGTCGCTCGTGGCGACCTGGGTATCGAGATGCCGATCGAGCAGGTGCCGATCGTGCAGAAGCAGCTGCTCGAGCTGGCGGGGTGGATGGCGCGACCGTCGATCACGGCGACGCAGATGCTCGACTCGATGGTCACCTCCTCACGCCCGACCCGTGCCGAGGTGGCGGATGTGGCCAACGCGATCCTCGACGGCACCGATGCCGTGATGCTCTCCCAGGAGACCGCGGTCGGCGCCCACCCCGTGGAGGCGGTGGCGATGATGGCCGCGGTTGCGGTTCAGGCGGAGTCGATCGCTCCGTATGAGAGCTGGAACCAGTCGCGTGTGCGTCGGACCGAGTCCGACCCGGCCTACACGATCGCCCACAGCCTGTGCAACGCCGCACGCGAGCTGCGTCTGGACGCACTGATCGTCCCCACGCTGTCGGGCCGCTCCGCGCGCCTGGTCTCCGCCCATCGCCCGACCGTGCCGATCTATGCGCTCTCGCCCGGGCGAGAGACGGTCAGGCGATGCGGTCTGATGTGGGGGGTGAGGGCGGCGTCGATGCGCCGCCACGAGACGACCGAGGCGCTGATCGCCGACGCCGCCCGGCGCGTGGTCGAGCTCGGCTGGTGTGAGACCGGTCAGCGGGTCGGGATCACCGCGGGGCTGCCCTCCGGCCGGCCGGGAACGACGAGCCTCTTTCAGATCCAGGTTCTCGACTGAGTCCGGCCCGGCCGAGCGGAGGCCCGCCCGCGGTACACAGGCCGCCTCCTGAAGGGTGATTCTGCCACTCAGCTACACACCGTGCAGCGCTGTTCGCGTGCGGCCTCCTGCAGCGCGGTGTATGCAAGCTTGTGCTTGCCTTCGACGCCGCCCGACTGTTCGGATTCCTCGATGCCGTACTCATCGCCATTGCTGATCGGGCCGAAGTCGCGGTAGCCGTAGATCATCACGGCGCGAATGTACCCCGTGCCACGTGCCCAGTCGATGAAGTTGTAGATGTTCGTCGCCTGTTCCGGCTGGGTCCACTCGAGCGAGTCGCCGGTATGAGTGGCACAGCCAGCGACCACGCACGTCGGCCACCCGACCTCCGTAACGTAGACGGGCTTTTTATCGGCGGCATAGACGCGTTCGACCTGCGCGCGGTTGCCGAGTGCAGATTGCGAGCGTTCGACGTTGGCTTCTCCATATGGATGGATGACCACCCCGTCGACGGCTTCCAGCGCCCCGCCTTTCGCGAAGACCTCTTCGTTCCACCGGCTTCCCTGGGTGTCGGTGTCGGAGGCGAGGATCAGGGGTCGAGCTGAGCCGAAGGCAGCCACGAACGCTGTGTGGAGCAACTTCAAGACGTTGGCATAGGCCGTTGCATTTTCCTGGCTTTCGGCGTCTGCGCCCCAGAACCATTCGCCGTAGACCTCGTTCCCGACCTCGACGGCGGCAATTTCCGGGTGGGCCAGGACGGTCGCAAGGGCGTTGGCGACCCATTCGACCGGGTTGAGGGCCTTGAATCCGCCGGCGTTGTATGACCCTTCGATGTCATAGTCAACCTTCACGCCGAAGTTCGCCCATTCGGGAACTTCACGACCCGAGCCGGCGATGCGCACGTAGTTCACGACGTTCGCCACGTCAGACTTTTCGTCGCCTCCCCAGCCGCCGGCGTTCAGTCCTACCCACATGCCGCTCGCCGGCGGCGCCGGCGCGGAGCCGGTGGTGAAGGTCTGATCGCCGCCGTAGCTTGTGCCGCCGGCATTGGCTGCCACGATGCGGACGTGGTAAAGGGTGTGTTCGCTAAGGCCCGGAAGTGAAGCCCTCACCGCCACGGGACCGCTCGCACCCCCAGGCAACGAGGCGCACGGCACGCTTGACCCGTAGCTTTCGGAGGTGCCGTATTCGAAATGGCAGTCGCCGACCGTCGAGCCGTTGGGATTGACCGTCGCGTGCAACATGCTCGAGCTGTAGGTCACAGACGTCGCTGTGCCCGTCACGACCGTCGGGGGCTTGGGCAGTTCGATCACGGGCTGTTCGATCGCCACCTGCCCGATGGTGCCGGACCGCTCGGTGAACCACATGCTGTCCTGCGGTCCAGCGGTGATTCCGGACGGTTCGCTTCCGGGCGTGATGCCTTCGGAGAACTCGCTCACCACACCGGCGGAAGTGATCCGCCCGATGCGCGCGCCGGCGCGCTCTGTGAACCACAGGTTGCCGTCCGGCCCGGCGGCGATTTCGAGTGGTTCGCTGCCGGGGGTGATCCCTTCGGAGAACTCCGACACAACGCCTGCGGGAGTGATCCGCCCGATGCGGTTGCCGGCGCGCTCGGTGAACCACAGGTTGCCGTCCGGCCCGAGGACGATGTCGCGCGGTTCGCTGCCGGGGGTGATCCCCTCGGAGAACTCCGTCACTTCCCCGCTTGGGGTTATCCGCCCGATCTTGGATTCCTCTGTGAACCACAGGTTTCCTTCCGCTCCGAGGGTGATGCCGCGGAGGTCCATCTGAGTGATGCCGGCGGAAAACTGCGTGACGAAGCCCAGGGGCGTGATACGCCCGACCGTGCCGTCGTTCTGGGTGAACCACAGATCGCCTTCGGACCCCTCGGTTATGCCCGCCGTCTGGCCGGTGATCCCATTTGAGGCGAACTCCGTCAACGAGCCGGCCGGGCTGATACTCCCGATGCGATCCCAGCCCGGCTCTGAGAACCACAGCTGGCCGTTGGGTCCAAGCGTGATGCCCTCGGGGCTGGCGTTGGGGGTGAGGAAGAACTCGGTGAGAGCGCCTTGGGGTGTGACCCGGTCGATGCTGGCTTCGTTGTGCCCGGTCAGCCACAGGTCGCCTTCCGGCCCGGCCGCGATGTGATTGGGAGTGCCCGTGCCCACGAGTCCGGCATGGATCTCATGGATCGTCACCGCCTGAGCCTGCGCAGCCCCGGCGGCGACCGCCACTGCCAGCAGAACGCTGAGCGATGCGGTTCGCCAGGCCACGCGACAAGCTGCCTTGCCCATACTGCTTCCCTTTCTCCGTTGAAGCTGCGCTCCCGATGTAGCGGCGCTCCCGCCAGCTACCCTTCCTTGGCGACCGAAACCCACCGGTCATATCCCGCTCTGACTATACGCACCGAGATAAAGCGTGTGTCAACGAGTTGTTGCCCTGGGGCGGCGGGGCCGCGAGCCTCGCGGGCCGGCCGGCCGTGGCCGGGGCAGGTCATGTGGGATCATTGGCGCCGTCCAAGGAGGGGTGGCGTCCACGGAGGGGCAGGTCCAGGCCGGACGCTGGCAGCGGCCGCGAGCGAAGGGACGGGGAGCATGAGCACTGCAACACCAGCCGCTGGACAGGGCGCCGAGCACGGGCACAAAGCCGGCGAGGCGAACCTCGCCGACGTGCTGGTCATCTTCGGGATCACCGGCGACCTCGCGAAGGTGATGACCTTCCTTTCGCTGTACCGGCTGGAGAGGCGCGGCCTGCTGCACTGTCCGATCGTTGGGGTCGCCGGCGACGACTGGACGATCGAGCACCTGCGCGAGCACGCCCGCGAATGCATCGAGGGATGCGGCGAACCCCTGGACAGCGACGTGTTCGATCGCTTCGCCGCGCGGCTGTCCTATGTGACTGGCGACTTCGCCGACGCGGGCACCTATGAGCGCCTGGCGGCGGCGGTGGGAAAGCCGCAGGCCCCGGTCTTCTACCTGGAGATCCCGCCGTTCCTGTTCGGTCCGGTGATCAAACAGCTCACCGACGCCGGCCTGACCAAGACCGGTCGCGTGGTCGTTGAGAAGCCGTTCGGGCACGACCTGCAGTCCGCGCGCGCCCTCGCCGCGGAGATCCACCAGTACATCGAGGAGTCACAGCTGTACCGGATCGACCACTTCCTGGGGAAGATGGGCACCGACGAGTTCCTCTACCTGCGTTTCGCCAACACGATGATCGAGCCGATCTGGAATCGCTATCACATCGCCTGCGTGGAGATCACGATGGCAGAGAGCTTCGGAGTGGAGGACCGCGGACACTTCTATGACCCCGTCGGCGCGCTGCGGGATGTCGTCGTCAATCACCTCATGCAGGTGGTCGCGCTCGCGGCGATGGAGGCGCCGGCCGGCAATGACGCGGAAACGCTGAAGGACGCGAAGTTCGCGCTGTTCCGATCGATCGAGGACGCAAAGCCGGCTCACTACGTGCGCGGGCAGTACGACGGATACCTGGACATCGACGGCGTCGCCGAGGGCTCGACCACCGAGACCTACGCGGCGATGCGGCTCGACATCGACAACTGGCGCTGGTCGGGGGTGCCGTGGTTCATTCGCACCGGTAAGAAGCTTCCCGCCACCCAGACGGAGCTTCGGGCCGTGTTTCGCGAGCCGCCGCGCCTGGGCTTCATGGGGCAGACGCATCGCCGCCCCGTGCCGAATCAGTTCATCGTGAAGCTCGATCCCTCGACCGGCACGCGAGTCATCCTCGATGCGCACCGCGCCGACGCAGGTGGCGCCGAGGCGATCACCTTCGACGTCGAGTTCGAGGAGCAGGGCGGGGAGGCCCCCACCCCCTACGAGGTGCTGCTGCTCGACGCGATGCGCGGCGACAGCACGCGCTTCACCCGTCAGGACGGCGTCGAAGAGACGTGGCGGATATTCGAACCGCTTATCCAGAATCCAACGCCCGTGCATCCATACGCACCGGGCACCTGGGGTCCGGAGGAGGGGGACGAGTTGGTGGCGGGCTTCGGAAACTGGCGCGGCCCGTGGGTGCTGCCATGAGCCCTGCCAAGCCACGCAAGGCCAAACCCACCGCCAGAGCGAGTGCGGGTGCCGCGAGCGCAGGCAAGGAGTCACGCGAACCGCAGAGTGCGGCGATGCCCTCGCCGTTCCCGCCGATCGCCGACTACGCGTTTCTGTCGGACTGTCACACCGGTGCCCTGGTTGCCCCCGACGGGGCGATCGACTGGCTCTGCGTCCCGCGTTTCGACGCGCAGAGCGTGTTCGGGACGCTGCTCGACCGCCAGGCCGGCTCCTTCCGATTGGGGCCATTCGGCATCAACGTGCCGTCGGCGCGCATCTACGAGCCGGGGACGAACATGCTGCTCACGACGTGGAAGACCCCGAGCGGTTGGGCGATCGTACGCGACGCCCTCACGCTTGGGCCGCGTCGCGGCGAGGACCTGATCACGCCGCACACACGGCCGCCGGCCGACCAAGACGCCGACCACGTCCTCGTGCGCGTTGCGATGTGCCTGGAGGGCGAGGTCGAGATGGAGCTGACCTGCGAACCGGTGTTCGACTATGGACGGCTGCCCGCCCAATGGTCGATCCTCGACGACGCTCACACCGCCGACGCGAGCGGCGAGGAGCTGACGATAAGACTCCACACGGACATGGCACTGGGCATCGAGGGCGACCGGGTGCGGGCGCGACACACGCTCAAACAGGGTGAGCAGCTCTACTGCTCACTCTCCTGGGCGGAGGAGCTCGCGGGGCCGGAGGGGATCGACGAGGCCAATGAGCGCCTCGCCGCCACCGCCCGGTTCTGGCGCGGGTGGCTGGGCCGCGCGCGGATCCCCGACCACCGCTGGCGCGATCCGATCCAGCGCTCGGCGCTCGCGATCAAGGGACTGACCTACATGCCGACGGGCGCCACCGTCGCCGCGCTGACGACCTCGCTGCCGGAGACACCCGGCGGTGAGCGCAACTGGGACTACCGCTACACGTGGCTGCGCGACTCGACCTTCACGCTGCAGGCGCTGCACTACCTCAACCTCGACTGGGAGGCCGAGGAGTTCATGCAGTTCATCGCCGACCTCGAGCCCAACAAGGACGGGGCTCTGCAGATCATGTACGGCATCGACGGGCGGCGCGACCTGACCGAGTCCACGCGCGATGACCTCTCGGGCTATGCCGGCGCGAGCCCGGTGCGGATCGGCAACGGCGCCTTCGATCAGCGCCAGAACGACGTCTACGGTGCTGCGCTTGACTCGATCCTCCTGCACACCCGGCGCAGCCAGCGGCTACCCCGCCGGCTGTGGCCGATCGTGCAGGCGCAGGCGGAGTGTGCGACGAACGTCTGGCGCCAGCCCGATCAGGGCATCTGGGAGGCGCGCGGCGAGCCGAAACACTACGTCTCCTCAAAGCTCATGTGCTGGGTGGCGATGGACCGCGCCTCCAAGCTCGCCGCGCTGCGCGGCGACACCAAGCGCCAGGCCGCCTGGGGCGCCACCGCCGAGGAGATCAGGGCGGACATCCTCGACCACGGGCTCAGCTCAGGCGGTGTCCTGCGCCAGCACTATGAGACCGACGCACTGGACGCGTCCAACCTGCTGGCGGCGCTGTTCGGTTTCCTGCCCGGCAACGATGAGCGCATGCTCGCGAGCGTCCTTGCGATCGCCGACGACCTGACCGAGGACGGCTTCGTCCTGCGCTACCGCACTGACGAGACCGACGACGGCATGTCCGGTAAGGAGGGGAGCTTCCTGATCTGCTCCTTCTGGCTGGTCTCGGGCCTCGCGATCGTCGGCGAGCACCAGCGGGCGCGCGACCTGATGGAAAAGCTCCTGCGGGTCGCCTCGCCGCTCGGCCTCTACGCCGAGGAGTTCGACACGAGCACCGCGCACTTCCTCGGCAACATCCCACAGGCCTTCTCCCACCTCGCGCTGATCGAGGCCGCCGGGCGCATCATCCTGGCCGAGCTGAGCGGGGAGATCTCGTGACGGACTCCTACGACGTGATCATCATCGGCAGCGGCGCGGGCGGGGGCACACTCGCTCGCCATCTGGCTCCGTCGGGCAAGCGCATCCTGCTGCTCGAGCGCGGCGACTGGCTCCCACGCGAGCCGCAATGCTGGTCGGCGGCCGACGTGTTCATCGACAACCGCTACGTCTCGCCCGACACGTGGTATGACGCGGACGGAAAGCCATTCCAGCCGCAGGTGCACTACTGCGTGGGCGGCGCCACCAAGCTGTATGGGGCGGCCCTGTACCGGTTCCGCCAGGAGGACTTCGGCGAGCTGCGCCACCACGGCGGGATCTCGCCGGCGTGGCCCATCTCCTATGAGGAGATGGAGCCCCACTACACGAAGGCCGAGCAGCTGTATGAGGTACACGGCACACGTGGAGAGGATCCGACCGAACCGCCCGCCAGCGCCCCGTATCCCTTCCCGGCGGTCTCGCACGAGCCGCGGATCCAGCAGCTCTCCGACGCGTTCGCCGCGGCCGGCCTGCATCCGTTCCACGCGCCCTGCGGTGTGAGGCTCGACGAGGGCAACATGCCCTACAGCGCATGCGTGCGCTGCTCGACCTGCGACGGCTTCCCCTGCCTCGTGCACGCCAAGTCGGACGCCGAGGTGCTGGGCGTGCGACCGGCGCTCGAGCATCCCAACGTCACCCTTCTCACGAATGCCACGGCCGTGGAACTGCGCACGAATCCGGCAGGCAAGGCGGTCACAGAGGTCGTGGTCGATCACGACGGCTCCCGCGAGACCTACGCAGCCGACATCGTCGTCGTCTCCGCCGGCGCGGCCAACACCGCCAAGCTGCTGCTCAGCTCGGCCAACGACACGCACCCCAACGGCCTTGCCAACGGCTCCGACCAGGTCGGGCGCAACTACATGTTCCACAACAGCCAGGCCGTGCTGGCGATCTCCAAGGAGCCCAATCCGACGGTCTTTCAGAAGACCCTCGGTGTGAACGACTACTACTTCGCAAGCGATGAGTGGGAGTTCCCGATGGGGAACATCCAGATGGTGGGCAAGTCGGTGGCGGAGATGTACCGCGGCGAGAAGCCCGTGATCACCAAACTGGCGCCCTTCGGCCTGTCGCTCAAGGAGGTAGCCGAGCACGCTGTCGACTTCTGGCTCTCGACGGAGGATCTGCCACAGCCGGAGAACCGGGTGACCGTCGATCGCGAGGGGAAGCTGACGCTCGCGTACAAAGCCAGCAACGACACCGCCCGCGATCGCCTGTTCAAACAGCTGCGCTCGCTGCTCGGCCACCTCGGCATGGACGAGCACCATCTGATCCCGCGCTGGGCCTACCTCGAGAACAAGATCCCCGTCGCCGGCGTCGCACACCAGGCCGGCACAGCTCGCTTTGGATCGGATCCCGCCTCCTCGGTGCTGAACACCGACTGCCGCGCGCACGAAGTCGACAACCTGTACGTGGTCGATACGAGCTTCTTTCCGAGCATCTCGGCCGTCAACCCGGCGCTGACGGCGATGGCCAACGCGGTGCGCGTGGGTGACCATCTGCTCGAGCGCATGGGCTGAGCGACCGGCAGACCGGCGGTGAGAGCGCTCGATGAGAGACTGCTCCGGTACGCGCGCGCGACCCGCACGTTCCTGTTCGTCTCGGTATCGCTCGGTGTTCTCAGCGCCCTTTTGATCGTCGCCCAGGCGTGGCTGCTCGCGGACGTCGTCTCGCGGGCGTTCCTGGGCGGCAGGAGCCTCGCACAACTGCATACTCCGCTCTACCTGCTGCTCGCGGTCGTCATCGCCCGGGCCGGCGTTGCATGGGGAGCCGAGCTCGCGGCCAGCCGGTCCTCGGCGCGGGCGAAGTCCCAGCTCCGCGGCGCGCTTCTCGAGCACATCCCGGCGCTCGGACTGGACGGCTCCCGCGAGCAAAGCACGGGCGAGCTCGCGATCCTCGCCACACGCGGGATCGACGCCCTCGACGGCTACTTCTCGCTGTATCTGCCGCAGCTGTTCCTGGCCGTGATCGTTCCCGTCGTCGTGATCGCCGCGGTGCTCTGGAACGACTGGATCTCGGCGACGATCATCGCGTTCACGGTCCCGCTCATCCCCGTGTTCATGGCACTCGTGGGCGCCACCACGCGCGCCCGCACGGACGATCAGTTCCGCACCCTCGAGCGCCTGGGCGGCCACTTCCTCGACGTGGTCGGCGGACTGCCCACCCTGAAGATCTTCGGGCGCGCAAAGGCCCAGGCGACGGCCATTCGACAGATCACCGAGCGCTACCGCACAACGGCGATGTCAACGCTTCGGATCACCTTCCTGTCCTCGCTGATCCTCGAGCTCGTGGCGACGTTCGCCGTGGCGCTCGTGGCGGTGGCGATCGGGCTGCGACTGATGAACGGGCACCTGGACCTGCGCATCGCCCTGTTCGCCCTCGTGCTCGCCCCGGAGGCATTTCTGCCGCTCCGACAGCTCGGCGCCAACTATCACGCAAGCGCGGAGGGCATGGCGGCCGCCGAGCAGGTGTTCGCCGTGCTCCAGAAGCCGGCCGCGAGCGGCGGCAGGCGCACGAACTTTCCCGACCCTGCCGTCGCGGGCATCGCCCTGGATGAGCTGTGCGTCACCTACCCGGATCGCTCCGAGCCGGCGCTCGATGGCGTTTCGCTGAATGTCCAGGCGGGTGAGACGCTGGCGCTGGTCGGCCCCAGCGGTTGCGGCAAGTCCACCCTCCTCGGTGTTCTGCTCGGGCTGGTCACACCGCAGTCGGGGTCGGTCCGGATAGGCGGCGTGGAGCTCTGCGATCTGGACCTCGATGCGTGGCGGGCCCGGCTTGCGTGGGTCCCCCAGCGACCGCACCTGTTCAAAGCGACGATCGCCCAGAACGTGCGCCTCGGACGGAGTGGAGCTTCGGCCGAGGAGGTCTGGTCCGCCGTCTCTGAGGCGGGGCTCACAGACACGATCCTGAAGCTGCCCCGCGGCCTGGATACGATGCTCGGCGATCATGGCGCCGGGCTCTCCGCCGGGGAGCGCCAGCGCATTGCACTGGCACGTGCGTTTCTGCGCGACGCACCGTTGCTGCTGCTCGACGAGCCGACCTCCAACCTCGACGGGCGGACCGAGCGGGATGTCGTCGATGCCATCCGGCGGCTCTCGCGCGGGCGCACGGTCGTGCTGGTCGCGCACCGGCCGGCCCTGTCGGCGATCGCCGACAGGGTTCTGTCACTGGCGCACGTGGAGGTGGCGGCGTGACGCCCGCCGAGACCACCGAGAAGCCATTCACGCTCGAGGATGAACACGGGCCCGAGGCCCCGCTGCTGCGCACGCTGGCAATCGCCCGCCCCGCGGCCGGGCGCCTTACGCTTGCGACGCTGCTCGGGGCCGGCGCCGTGGCGGCCGCGATCGGCCTGATCGCGACCTCGGCCTGGCTGATCTCGCGCTCGGCGCAGCGTCCGCAGGAGTCGGCCGTGGCGGTCGCCATCGTCGGCGTGCAGTTCTTCGCCCTCGCCAGGGGGCTGTGTCGCTATGGGGAGCGGCTCGTCGGTCACGACGCCGCCTTCCGGGTGCTGTCTGAGCTCAGGGTCCGTGTCTATGAGCACCTGGAGCGGCTCGCCCCGCTCGGCCTTCCCGCGTTCTCAAGCGGCGATCTGCTGGCGCGCCTGATCCACGACATCGACGCACTGCAGGATCTGATGCTGCGGGTGCTGCCGCCGTTCGCCATCGCCCTCGGCGTGGGTGCGACGACCGTCGGCCTCGTGTGGGTGATGCTCCCGGCGGCCGGCCTGATCATGCTGGTCGCGCTTCTGCTTGCGGGAACGCTCCTGCCGTGGCTGACCGGGCGGCTCGCGGCCCGCGGCGAGGCCCGCCAGGCGGCAGCTCGCGCGGAGCTGGCCGCGAGTGTGGTCGACCTCATCGAGGGCGCACCCGAGCTGGCCGTCAACGGAGGCGCCGCAGAGCAGCTGAGCCGGTCCCTCGACGCCGACTCGGCGCTCACATCGGTCGCACACGCAACCGCCCGCACGGCAGGCGTGGGCCAGGGCCTCACGAGCCTGTGCGCTGGGCTTGCGATGTGGGGCGCCCTGCTGGTCGGCGTAGGCGCCGTGCACTCGGGGCACATGAACGGCGTGCTGCTCGCTGGACTCGCGCTGATCCCGCTCGTGGCCTTCGAGCTCGTCGCCGGACTCCCGGCGGCGACCCAGACGCTCCAGCGCGTGCGCCGGTCGGCCGCGCGGGTGTTCGAGGTGATGGACAGGCCCGCTCCCGTGGCCGAGCCGGCGCGTGCGCTCGCGCTCGGAGAGCCGCCCTATTCCCTTCGTGTGCGGGGCCTGCGCGCCAGATATCCGGGCGCGCAGGAGTGGGCTCTGGGCGGAGTCGACCTGGACCTCAGCCCCGGCAGGCGCGTGGCGGTGGTGGGCCCGAGCGGCTCCGGCAAGTCGACTCTCGCGGGGGTGCTGCTGCGCTTCCTTGAATACGAGGAGGGGTCGGTCACGCTCGGCGGCGTGGAGATCGCCGACCTCGCGGGCGATCGATGCAGGGAGGTTGTGGGGCTTGCCTCGCAGGACGCCCATGTGTTTGACAGCACGCTCGAGGAGAACCTCCGGCTGGCCAGACGCAAGGCGACGCCCGATCAGCTGCGCGAGGCGCTCGCGGCGGTTCGGCTGCTCGACTGGGCCGAGGCGCTGCCGGAGGGCTTGAGCACCGAGGTGGGCGAGCGCGGGGCGCGCATGTCCGGCGGCCAGCGCCAGCGCCTGGCGGTTGCCAGGGCCCTGCTCGCCGACTTCCCCGTACTCATCCTCGACGAGCCGGGCGAGCATCTGGACACGCTCACCGCTGATGCGATCGTGGCCGACCTGCTGGCCGTCACGGGTGAGAAGGCGACCCTGTTGATCACCCACCGGCTCGCGGGCCTGCAGGAGGTCGACGAGGTGCTCATGCTCGACCGGGGCCTCGCGATCGAGCGTGGCACCCACGCCGAGCTCCTGGCCCGCGACGGGCGCTACGCCGAGCTGTGGCGGCTCCAGAGCGTTTAGGGATCGGTCAGGCGTCGTCTCGCTCGTTCAAGAACCGTGAGAGCTCTTCCTCCCCCGGTTTGATGCCGGCCCGCATGGCGATCAGGCGGGCGGAGACCTGATGCATCGTGATCGTCCGCTCGTCGCGGGACTTGCCCACGAACGCGGTCAGCCACTTGCCCAGCGCGATCCAGCGGTTCTTGAAGCCCGTGAGAAACGTGAGGTGGACGAACGCCCACATCAGCCAGCCGATGAACCCCCCGACCTTGATGCCCTTGAAGCTGACGATCGCGCGAAAGCGCGAGATTGTGGCCATGCTGCCGAGGTCGCGATACACGAACGGCTTTGCGATGGAGTCGCCCGCGATGCGCCGTTTGATCGTGCGTGCGGCATGGATGCCCGACTGCATCGCCACCTCGGCCACCCCGGGGAGCCCGTTCAGCGACATCATGTCGCCCACGACGAACACGTCCGGATGCTCCGGCAGCGTGCAGTCGGGGAGCACTTCGACATGCCCGGCGCGATCGGTTCCCGCGCCGGTCGCCTCGGCGAGCATCCCGCCCAGCGGCGAGGCCTGCACGCCCGCCGACCACACCTTCGTGTGGCAGGCCACGCGTTCCTCGCCGTTCGGGCCCTGGACGACGATCGCCTCGGGTTTGACGTCGGTCACACGACTTTGCATTCGCAACTGAACGCCGGTGCGTTCGATCTCCTTGGTGGCTTTCGCGCACAGCTTGTCGCCGAAGGTGGCCAGGGGCTCCTCTCCCCCGTCGAACAGCAGCACCTGCGCGCTGGCCGGATCGATCCGGCGGAAGTTCTGCCTGAGGGCTCGTTTGGAGAGCTCGGCGATCTGCCCGGCCATCTCCACGCCGGTGGGCCCGGCGCCGATCACGGCAAAGGTCAGCCATAGCCGCTGGACCTCGGGATCCTCCTCCATCTCGGCCATCTCGAAGGCGCCGAAGATGCGCGCGCGAAGCTCCAGAGCGTCGTCCACCGTCTTCATCCCCGGCGCGAAGCGCCCGAACTCGTCATGCCCGAAGTAGGACCCCGTGGCACCCGCCGCAACGATTAGAGAGTCGTAGGGAACGGTCAGCGCCGCCCCCAGCGGTTTCGCCGCGGTCACGGTCTTGGCCTGCAGGTCAAAGCCGGTGACATCGGCGAGCTCGACGCTGACATTGCGGTGCTTGCGCAGCACCTCTCGCAGCGGGGGCGCAACCGCGCCCTCTGAGAGAATTCCCGTGGCGAGCTGATACAGGAGCGGCTGGAAGGTGTGGTGGTTCGTTCGGTCGATCAAGGTGATCTCGACCGGTGCGCGGCGCAGAAACTTGGCCGCGAACAGGCCGCCGAAGCCACCGCCGATGATCACGACCCGATGCGGCGACCCGTCGGCCATCCGCCCGTCTACACCTGCGGCGCGGCCGGCATGGCCGAGCGCGCTTGATCGGGCTGTGCCGGCGGCGCCTTGACGCGGCCGCGAAAGACGTGAAAGGACCAGCCCTGGTAGATCAGCACGAGCGGGAAGAAGATCGCAGCCGCGACCGTCATCACCTTCAGCGCATAGGAGCCCGAGGCGGCGTTGTTGACGGTCAGGTCATACGCGGCGTTGGTACTCGAGACCATCACGTGCGGATACAGGTCGATGAAGATCGAGCCGACCATCGCGGCGATCGCGACCGCTGAGGCGGAGAAGGCCCAGCCGTCATGGTCGGTGGCCGCGAGCCGCGCGGCGAAGATCACGGCGATCACGGCCAGGACCTCGCACGGCTGGGGTACGTCGGGGCCGCCGGCGACGCTGCGCGTCCAGATCACCCAGCCGGCCACGAGAGCGATCGCGGCCCAGCCCAGCGGCCGCGCGGCAGCGCGCGAGCGCTCGCGCACCGCATCGGTGGTGCGGAGCTTCAGGAACGTCGAGCCGTGCAGCAGGCACAGCGATAGCAGCGTCACCCCGGTCCACAGCCCGTAGCCGGTCAGCAGGTCAAAGAAGTTGCCCGTGAAGTCATGGCTCGAGTTGATCGGCAGGCCGTGGAGCAGGTCGCCCAGGCCGACCCCGAGCAGCAGCGGTACCAAGAGGCTGCCGAGCGTCGTGCACCACATCCATGACCGCCGCCAGCGCTCGCCATCGCCTTTGCCTTTGAACTCCATCGCCACGCCCCGCGCCATCAGCGCGGCAAGGACGATCACCAGGGCGAGGTACAGGGCCGAGAACATGGTTGCGTACCAGGTCGGGAACGCCGCGAACATGCCCGCTCCAGCCACGATCAGCCAGACCTCGTTGCCGTCCCACCACGGTCCGATCGTGTTCAGCGCCACGCGCCGCTCGGTTTCGGTCCTGCCGACGATCGTGTGCAGCACGCCGACGCCGAAGTCAAAGCCCTCGAGCACGAAGAAGCCGACCCAGAAGATGGCGATGATGACGAACCAGATGGTGTGAAGCTGCACGGGTCTCCTAGTAGGTCAGTGCCGGGATCGTGGTCGCGCCCGTGCCTGCAGCGCCAGAGGAGCCGGCGTCATCGTCGGGTCCGAGTTCTTTGCGCCCGTAGCGGAGCATCAGCACGAGATCGGCGGCGCCGAGCGCTATGTAGATCAGCACGAACGCGATCAGGCTGATCCAGATGTCGGTGGAGCTGACCGAGGGAGAATTCGCGTTGATCGTCTTCATCAGCCCCTGCACGATCCACGGCTGACGTCCGTTCTCCGTCAAGAGCCAACCCGCGGTGTTCATGATGAAGGGGGTGACCACGGCGAGGAGCCCGGCGCGCAGGAACCACTTCGAGCGCTCGAGCGTCCCCTTGTGCACGAGCCAGGCCCCCCACAGCGCAAAGAGGGCGATCAGCGACCCGAGGTAGGCCATCACGCGCATCGACCAGTACTGGATGAAGACATTGGGGATGTAGTTGCCGGGCCCGTATTTCTTTTCGTCTTCCTTCTGCAGCTGGTTCAGGCCCTCGACGGGTCCGTTCCAGGTCCCGGTCGCAAGGATCGACAGCAGGTGCGGGATCGCGATCACCTGCGTCGGCGTCTGGTCGTTCTTACCACCGCCGATCTGGAACGCCGAGAACGAGCACGGCTGGCAGTTTTCCCACTGGGCCTCCGCGGCTGCGATCTTGACCGGCTGGTAGGTGGCCTCGATCTCCCCGAGCTTGTTGCCGACGAACATCTGCAGCAGAATCACCGGCAGCAGCACGAGCACCGAGATCCGCGCCGCGTGGCCGAAGGCCTCAACCTCGCGCTGCTTGCGCAGGTGCCAGGCACACACGGCGAGCATCACGAGCGACCCGGTCACAAGCGAGGCCAGGATCACGTGAACGTAGCCCCACAGAAACGTCGGGTTCGTGAACAGCGCCCAGATGTTGTTCAGCTGCGGCACGCCATGACTGTCGAGCTTGTAGCCGACCGGGTGCTGCATCCAGGAGTTGGCGGCCAGGATGAACAGGGCCGAGAGCATCGAGCCGATCGCGACCAGCCAGATGCACGCCAGGTGGACGCGCTTGGGCAGCCGGTCCCAGCCGAATATCCAGAGTCCCAGGAACGTTGACTCCAGGAAGAAAGCCGCCAGGCCCTCCATAGCCAGCGGACCGCCAAACACGTCGCCCACGAACTTCGAGTAGGCCGACCAGTTCATGCCGAACTCGAACTCCTGCACGAGGCCCGTGACGACACCGACGGCAACGTTGATCAGCAGCAGCGTGCCGAAGAATTTCGTCAGACGCCTGTACTCGGGCTTGTCGTTGCGATACCAGGCGGTCTGCAGCACAGCCACCAGAAACGCCAGCCCGATCGTCACGGGCACGAACAGGAAGTGGTAGATGCTCGTGGTCGCGAACTGCCAGCGCGCGAGGTCGTTGGTCATGCGCTGGGCATCGTACTCTCGGCGCGAGGGGGACGCATCTCGGTCGGAGCTAGGCTCGGACGCTCACCGAGAACGCTGCGGTGTAGCGCTCGCCGGCTGGGAGAAAGCGAAGGCCGGCGCCGCTTCGCAGCGCGTTCGCGGGCGCGGTCATCGGCTCGAAGCAGACGAACTGGCCGCTGCCGGGAGCGAACACCTGCGCGCAGGGATAGCCCCGCAGGAACTCGAGCTCGATCCGCCGCCCGGCGGCCGCGACGGCAAAGCGGGCGGGCTCGGCCACGGCGTCGAAGCCGTCGTCGAACGCGTGCCCGGCGAGTTCGAAGCTGCGCTCCGCAAGAGCCTCGTCGGGGCCGGTTGGAATCTGGTTCCCATCGAGGGCCAGGTGGCGCATGGCCGGCAGCTCGACGAGCCAGCGCTCCCGCGGCGCGCCCGGCAGCGAGATGTAGGGATGAAAGCCGAACGCCAGCGGAACGGCGTCCTCGCCGCAGGCATGCACCGTCACCTCTATCTCAAGGCGCCCGTCGAGCAGGCGTGCCTCGTAGCCGAGCTCGTGACGGAACGGAAACACCTCAAACAGATCGGGCTGCGCGTCACTCCAGCTCAACCGCGCCCTCAGCGAGCCCGCGTCGGGACCGGGCTCGCGCACGAGCTCCCACCCCAGCCGGCCGCCGATCACGCCGTGAATGGGCAGGCCGTTGTCATCGAGCGCGACGCGCGTGGGATCGTGCGGGACCTCCACGGTGCGGCCGGCCGCGCTGTACTCGAAGCCGGCGAGCCGGTTCGCCCATGGATACAGCAGCGGGATGCCCATCGTCTTGCCGCGCTCGGCGTAGGAGCCCACGCCGGAGTTCTGGGCGAGCAGCTCATCGCCGCGATGGCGCAGCGACGAGCAGACCATCCCGGCGCCGGGAACGAATGTCGCCTCGAGCGCCGCCTCGGGGTCATGCAGACGCACGGCGGCAAACGGGGAGTCGGTCATGAGCCGCGCGGATCGACGCGGGCGTCGTGCTCGTCCACGCGCGGTTTCTAGCAGACCCGCGGCCGCCCGCGGTCTGCCGCTCCCGTATTGGTCAGTCGCGTGCCGCGGCGAGCCTGCGCTGCACGAGCAGCGCGACCGAGCCGCCGGCCAGCATCATCGCGATATTCGCGCCGAGCACGCTCAGCGCACCCAGTGACTTCGTGAACTGGCCGACGCCCGCGGCGACGCCGAGGAAGGCGGCGGCAGGGATCGTGGTCACCGAGATCGCGACACCGACACCCATGCTCGCGCGCGTCTCCACCGCCAGCATCCCGGCGACCCCGGCCGCGAGGGCGACGAGGATCGTCTCGGCTTCGACGTGCTGTTGAGATGCCAACCCGATCTCGTGGACCGCAAACCCGGCCGGCAACAGGTCGAACAGGTTGAGAAATCCGGTGACGGCAGCGGCGAGCAGGCACGCCACCGCCAGTCCGATCAGAAGCGAGCCGAGGCCAGCGCGGATCAGCCGCGATCGGCGCAGCACGAGGCCGGTGCACACCGCCGTGACGGGAAGCAGATCCGGGGCCACGGCCATCGCTCCGACGATCAGCACCTGGTCCTCATCGATCACGCCGAAGCCGGCGATCACCCCGGCGACGCCCATGAACACCAGGAAGCGCACGGCGGTCCTCGCGTTCACCCGCGCCTGTCCGAGCAGGTCGGCCCAGATCAGCGCGACCGGCTCGTCCGCCGCCGACGCGGGGCCGATCGTGTCGAGCCGCAGCAGCGAGATGTCCTCGGACGGGATTCCCACGCCCCGGACCATCTCGAGCGCCGCATCCGCAACCGCGGCGGACACATCGGCCGTCACGAGCGCGCTTCCGTCATGCCCGCGACCGCTGGTGCTCAGGTGGCGGACGCCGGGCAGGGCGCTCAGCCGCTCGGCCACGTCGCCCATCGCCGGGGAGTCTCCGAATACGCGCAGCTGCAGCATCGGCTCGCTGCAGGTTCATGCAATGCCCGGACAGACCGCGTGGATCGCACAGACCATTACGGCGTGGCCTGCCGGAGGACCCGGCTGGCATACACTCTCGACCCCGTGAATCTGTGGATCACGGATCGAGCGGGCCACGACGCCATCGGGGAGCTGCCCGAGGACGTTGCGCTCCGCCTCATCCCCCGTGACGGCGAGCCACCCGAGGAGATCCTCGACGCGGAGTTCCTGGTCCCGGGCTCGGAGGACCGGCGCGTGCTCGAGCTGCTGTCGCGAATGCCGCGGCTGCGCGTGATTCAGACGCTGTCGGCGGGCGTGGACCGGCTGCTGGGGCTCGTGCCCGCCGGCGTGACGCTGTGCGACGCTGGCGGGACCCGCGACGTCCCGGTCGCCGAATGGGTGCTCGCCGCGATCCTCGCCTCGACCAAGGATCTGGGAGAGCTGCGTGATCGCCAGCGCGAACACCGCTGGGAGTGGCGCAGGTCATCCGAGCTCGCCGGGAGCACCGTGTTGATCCTCGGGTACGGCGCGATCGGCGCGGCGGTCGAGGCGCGACTCGCCCCGTTCGATGTGGAGATCATCCGCGTCGCGCGGCGGGCGCGTCGCGGCGTGCATTCCGCGGATGGGCTTGCATCGCTGCTCGGGCTGGCCGACGTCGTCGTCGTGTTGCTGCCGCTCACGCCCGCGACCACAGGCCTGCTCGATGCCGATCTGCTCGAGCGCCTGCGCCCGGGCGCCCTGCTCGTGAACGCCGCACGCGGGCCGATCATCGAGCAGGCGGCGCTTCTGGAGCTGCTGCAGGCCGGGCGCATAAGAGCGGCGCTCGATGTGACCGACCCGGAGCCGCTCGGCGCCGATCACCCCCTGTGGGACGCACCGGGCCTACTGCTCACTCCCCATCTCGCGGGCGACACCCTCGCAGCGGAGCGCCGCGCGTTTTCCCTCGTCGGTGAGCAGGTGCGCCGCTACCTCGCCGGCGAGCCGCTCGCGAACGTCGTCGAGGGCGGCTATTAGGCGTTGAGCTCCTGTGCGGTCAGCTGATGCTGGTAGGGCCCTCTCCCGGTGAGACAGACAGCGCCGCAGCGGGCTGCCAGGTCGAGCGCGGCCGGCACCCCGAGGCCCGCGCCGAGCCCGTAGGTGAGGCCCGCGGCGAACGAGTCCCCGCAGCCGTAGGAGTCCACGCGCGGCCCCGGCGGCGTGGCCGCCTCCCACCTGCCCGAGGTTCCCGAGCGCTCCCGGTATAAACCGCCGCGTGCGCCCTCGGTGAACACGACCAGCTCGGCTTCGTCCTCGGCCCGCGCTGTCAGGCGGCGCTCGATCGTATCCTCGCCGCTAAGCACCAGGGCGTCCAGCGCGACGCCGTGGCCGAGGGCGTCGACCGCGCGCGGGTTGGCCACCAGCACACGCGCCTTGCGCGCGGCGCGCAGCGCACCCACATCGCCTGAGGTGAAGTACACGGCATCCGTACCCTCGAGCGCGCCCCACGCCATCCCCTCGTCTGCGGCGAGGGGCTCGAGGCGCGATCCGAACGTGGTGATCGTGCGCTCGCCTTGATCGTCCACCAGGGTGACCGCCCGGCGCGTGCGGCGGGCCCGCGTGGCCGCGTGCACATCGACGCCTAACTGACGCATGCGGGCGACGGTGAGGCGGGCGTGCTCGTCGTCGCCCAGGGCGGTGATGAGCACAGCCCGGCCGGCGAGGCGGGCCAGCTGCACGGCCGCGACCGCTCCGCCTCCGGCGGGCTCGTCAAACGCATCGGTCGCATGCACCACCTCACCCGCTGACGGGACATTCCGAACGCGTGCGAACTGCACCCACTCGACGTGGCCCACCACCGCCACCCTCGGCCGGCTCCCCTGCATGGCGGCAGTCTCACACAATCGGCAGCGCTCCCGGTCTGTGTTCGCGCTCAATTAGAGTCCCGAGCGTGGCACGCTACGAGCCGAGGAAGGAGGCTCGCTGAGGTGCCCGTCCAAGCCTTGGCGCTTGCGCTGGCCGCCTCGATCTACCCACCGGCGGTGGCGGCGATCATCGCCCTCGGCCGGGGATCGCAGGTCCGCTCGCGCGTAGCCGCGTTCGTCCTCGCGGCGCTGATGATCACCTACGCGCTCGGCACCCTGATGCTGTTCGTGCTGGTCGAACTCGGCGCGACCGGCTCGATTCACCGAACACCGAGCGCGGCCGTCGATGTGGCACTAGGCGTCCTGCTGCTGACGCTGGCGGCCTACCTGTACTGGAAGCGACCCAGGACCCCGAAGCCGAGCGGAGGATCGAAGATCGAGCGCTACCTGCGCAGCCGCCGGCTGGCATTCGTGCTCGGCCTCACCCTCTACGCGCTGCCCTCGCCGATCTACGTCGGTGCAGTCAAGGAGGTCGCCGACGCCAAGCTCTCAACGAGTGGTCAGCTGCTCGCGTTGCTGGCGATCGTCGCCGTGATGCTCTGGCTGATCGAGCTGCCCATGCTGATGCTGCTCGCCGTTCCCGACCGCGCGACGAGCGTGCTGGAACAGGTCAACCGGTGGTTCGCTCTGCGCGGACGGCTCCTCGCGGTGATCCTCTCGGCCGCAGCGGGCATCTTCCTGATCATCGAGGGCATCGGCGATCTGATCACCTGAACCGCTCAGCTCTTGGCCTCGCTCTTGGCCTCGCTCCTGGCCTCGCGCCTGGCCTCCCTCTTGGCCTTGCGTGCGGCCGACTGCTCAGAGCTCTTCTCGCGCGCCTGGCTGTAGGACTGCGAGACGAGCGTCCTGCCCCCCGTCCAGCCGAAGGCTCGGACGACCACCGCGATCGCGAACAGGAGGCCCCACGCCGTGACCACGAGCTGCTGGGTCACGGAGTAGGCGTTCGCGTTGGACGCGCTGGTGATGCCTTTCAGAGACAGGACGTTGAACCCCTGCGTGACGCCGGCGCCCCCCGGCGTAACCGACGTGACGTTGGCGATCGAGTTCCCCGCCACCACGCGCATCAGCGTGTGGAAGCTGACGGGAATGTTGTAGGCAGACAGGAACACGCTGATTATTCCGAGGTTCGCCACCCAGCTGATCGCCTCCGGGAACACGACGCGTCCGAAGTAGGCACGGGGATGGACGAGGATCTGGCCTCCCACCTTCGCCTGCTCCCACCACTTCTCGATCCGCTCCCGCAGCATTCGAGCCACGAGCCACACGAGCGCGGCGGCCGCCGCGAGCAGGATCACGATGGTTACCGGGTGTTCGTTGATGAACTTGAACTGGATGTCAAACGACCCGCCGACCGTCAGGAACAGATACACGTAGCCGGCCATGCCGATCAGCGAATAGAAGATTTTCTGGACCGCGAACCCGGCGAGGATGCCCGCGAAGCCGGCGGCGGCGATGATCGAGGTGAACATCAGCATCATCGTCAGCGTGCCCAGGTTCGCCGGCAGCACCGAGTTGAGCGCGACCGCCGCCGCGTAGCAGGCCAGAACCTCGATCCAGCGAACGTTCGACTCGGGATATCCGAAGCGGAGGATCGAGTACCAGGCGTACGCCGTCGTCGTCGTCTGCACCGTGACCAGCACGATCGCCGCGAGCAGGTATCCGGCCGAGATGCTCGTGACGGTGTTCCACAGATGTTTTAACCAGCCGCTGATGTCCCATCCGAACAGCACAGCGGCGGCGCCGATCACGACGATGACGAGCCCCACGATCAGCAGCCGGTGAACATGAACCCGGCCGTGTGCGGGCGAGACTGCCTGCTGGCTTGCCATGCGCCCGATCTTACGCGGCATCCAGCCGCGCAGGCCAGGCCGCCGCGCGAGCTCCAAAACGGCTAGCGTGCCGGGGCGCATGCCCGAGCCTGAGGTCTCGCCCGAGCAGGTCGAAGCAACGATCCAGAGTAGGGGCTTCATCGTCCTGATGCTCGTCGCGGCGATCGCCGGCGTGGTCGTGTCGCTCGCTGCGTGGTGCGTGCTGGAGCTCATCAATCAGATCCAGCGGGGTGTCTACGTCCACCTCCCGAGCGACCTCGGCTACCACGGCGGCCCCCCGCTGTGGTGGTCGCTGCCGGTGCTGGCGCTCGCGGGCCTGATCGTCGCGTTTGCGATCGAGCGCCTGCCCGGCGAGGGAGGGCACATCCCCGCAAATGGGCTCTCGACGGCCGGCGGCCCGGTGCTCCCGGTCAACCTCCCCGGGGTCCTTCTCGCGGCGCTCGCGACGATCGGGCTGGGGGTCGTGCTGGGCCCCGAGGCCCCGCTCATAGCCCTGGGCTCCGGCCTGGGCGTCCTTACGATCCGCCTGGCGCGGAGGGACGCTCCGCCCCAGGTCGTGACCGTGCTCGCCGCGGCCGGCACCTTTGCGGCGGTGTCGTTCCTGTTCCAGTCGCCGCTGCTCGCGGCGGTGCTGATCATCGAGGTAACCGGCCTGGGCGGCCCGAAGTTGACGCTCGTGCTGCTGCCCGGCCTGCTTGCCTCGGGGATCGGCGCGCTCGTCTCGATCGGCATGGGCTCGTGGACCGGGCTGAGCACGAGCGCCTACGCGCTGGGTTCGGTGGAAGGGCTCGCCAAGTTCCCCCGCCCCGACATCGCCGACTTCGGCTGGACGATCGCGCTCGCTCTCGCCGTCGCGTTGGCCTGCGTGCTCATCGTCCGCGGCGGCAGACGCACCGTGGACGTCGTCGCCGCGAAACGCTATGCGCTGCTGCCGGCGGCCGGGCTGATCGTCGCCGGGCTTGCAATCGCATTTCAGCAGACCACCGGCAAGCCCTTCCAGGAAGTGCTGTTCTCCGGTCAGAGCTCCCTCCCGGGGCTCGTCACCACAGCGGGCACGTGGTCGATCGGCACGCTCGCGCTCCTGATCGTCTGCAAGAGCATCGCCTACTCCCTCTCGCTCGGAAGCTTCCGCGGCGGCCCAACCTTCCCCGGGCTGTTCCTCGGAGCCGTGGCGGGCCTGATGGCCGGGCAACTGCCCGGGTTCTCAACCACCCCCGCCATCGCCGTGGGCATGGCCGCCGCAATCGCGACCGTGCTGCGCCTACCGCTGTCGGCGATCGTGATCGCCGCCGTGCTCACCGAGGGATCCGGCGCCGGCTCAGAGCCACTGGTGATCGTCGGCACGATCGTGGCCTACATGGTGAGCCGAAGGCTCCTCGCGCCTCCCGCCGACCCGGCGCCGGCAGCAGCCGCGACGGCAGGCTCCGCACCGGCCGCAGCGGCCTAGCCGGCGCGGCCCAGGCGCTCCGGCGCCTATGGGGTGGCGCCGGCCGGAGCTGGGGCGGGGGTCGTTGTGGGCGACGTTTTGCCGGTCGAACCCGTCGGACCACTGGGCGGCGGAGCGGGTGTCGTGACGGTGGTCGTCTTGGCCGGCGCGGTCACCGTCGTCGTCGGCGTGGTGACGGTCGTCTTCTGAGTGGTCGTCGGCTGCACGGTCGTCGTGTGGCCGATGCTGAGCGACTGGCTGGTCACCGACGGAGTTTTTTTGGAGCTGTTGTTGGACACCAGCACGATGACCACCACGATCAGCGCGATCACCAGCGCGGCGCCGCCGGCGATCGCCCAGCCGTTGCCTCCACCGCCCCCGTCCGGCGGAGTCGGGGTCCCGCCACCCTGGTAGGGACCGCCGGGGGTCTGTCCCGGAGGTGGAGTGCCGCCGGGTGGCGGCGGATAGCCCGCGCCGCCACCCGCGGGGGGCGTGCTGCCGGGCAGCGGCGGAACGTCTCCTGGCTGCTCATAACCGTCGTTCATCGCTGGCTCCTTGGTCGTGGTGAGCTGGTGCGCACCTGCTTCACGCCGGCGCCTCGGCCGCGCGCGGGCGGAACGGCCGCTGCTCGTGCCCGCCCCCCGGAAGCACGATCAACGCGGTCGACTCCGCAATCTCGTGCCACGCGCCGGGGAGGTCGATGAGAGGCTCTGAGACGACAATCCGGTCCTCGTCGCGCAGAAGCTGCAGGCGCGGGTTCTCCGGGTGCAGCTGCTTCAGGGCGTGAGCATCGGCCGATGCGAACAGCGTGCGCGAACTGCCCTCGGTCGAATACCGCACGGCCCACAGGCTCTCGCCGTCGCTCACGCCGATGCTTGCCTGCACCGCATGCTCGATGCCGTGGCCCTCGGCCACCGCCTCGACCAAGCCGATCGTGCGCTCGAGCGCCGCGAGCGGATCCTCCTGCAGCCCATAGGTGAGCGCGAGGTGGAAGAGCAGCTCGGAGTCAGTCGAGCCCTGGATGTTGGCGAACAGCATGGGATCGACCGCGAGCATCAGCTCGCGGCGAACGGTGTGAAAGTCGTTGATCAGGCCGTTGTGCACGAACAGCCAGCGACCGTGACGGTAGGGATGGCAGTTCGTCTGCTGCACGGCGGTCCCCGAGGTCGCCCTGACGTGGGCCAGGAACAGGGGCGATTCGATGTGGCCGGCGAGATCGCGAAGGTTCGCGTCCCCCCATGCCGGTGAGACGCTGTGGTACATGCCGGGTCCCTCCCCGGTGCCGTACCAGCCCAGCCCGAACCCGTCGCCGTTGGTCGTCTCGGCGCCCAGACGGGAATGCAGACTCTGATCGATCAGGCTGTGCCGGGGCTTGAAGAGCAGCTCCTCGATGAGAACCGGCTGCCCGTACCACGCCATCCAACGGCACATCTTCTCTCCCCTCGTCGCCCGCCGACCGATTCGCTGCGCCAACCTCGCGGACACAGTACATGCGCCTGCGCCACAGCGCCTCGACAATAGACTCCCCCCTCATTACGGTTCCCTGGATCGCTGAAATCACGCGGCGCGACGCCTGCGCCAGGGGGCGAGCGTGAGCGGCTACCTCGAGGTGCCGCAGGGTTGGGAGCGCGTCTCTGCCGGCGGCCCCGGGCCGTTCGTGACCAGCGAGGTCCTGCGCGGGCCCGACGGCACCGAGGTGCGCTGGCGCTCGCGCGCCCACCGCAAGGGACGCCCCACGCCCTCTGCAGTCACGCCGGCGAGCGGCGAGGAACCGGCCTGGTGGCGCCCTCGCCGGCGCGGCTGGTGGATGGCCGTGCTGTTCGCCCTCGGGTCTCTGTGCTTCACGCTCGCGGCCATCGTCTCGCAGTGGGGCTCGAGCTCGCGGCCGGCCATCGGCGTGACGTTCTTCGTCGGCTCGATCCTGTTCACCTCAGCCTCCTACCTGCAGTACTCAGAGACGGTCAATGTCGATCGCGGTCTCGAGCCCGGGGCGCGAGGGCAGCGATGGCGACCCGCGTCGTGGGAGCCGCGGCGGATCGACTGGCTCGCCGCATCCGTGCAGCTGGCCGGGACGGTCTTCTTCAACATCAGCACGTTCACGGCGATGAAACACGGTTTCAGCACGCGTCAGAGCAACGCGCGTGTGTGGGCGCCGGATGCGCTCGGGTCGGTCTGCTTTCTCGGCTCCAGCGAGCTCGCATACGCCGAGGTCTGTCATCGCTGGGTGTGCCTCAAGCTCCGCTCGCTGTCGTGGCGGATCGTCTCGCTCAACCTGCTGGGCTCGATCGCCTTTGGCGCGGCCGCGATCGCGTCGCTGATCGAGCCGTCCAGCGGCGAGCCGATCAGCGCTCGTCTCGCCAATGGCGGCACCGCCCTCGGTGGGCTGTGCTTCTTCGTGGCGGCGCTGGCCCTGATGCCCGAGGCGGCGGCCGAGGAGCAGGCCGCGCCGGGCGGCGTTCTGGCGCCGGACGCAGCGGCCGCCTGAAACGGACGGCGCATATAATCGCCGGCCCGACGCCCATCCTGTCCGTGCATCGCCGAGATCAGCCCGTTGGGGCCCGCCCACGGCCGGCCCGTTCGGTCTCAAGGAGGTATCACAATGCCGCCCCAACCCCCGCGCGCCAAGCATCGTCCCGACGAGCCCGAGCTGACGCGCAACCAGATCGAAGCACTCGCGGGTGTGCCCGGCAACCGTTTCCTGCTCGAGCCCGCCCCGGACGGCAAACTCCCGAAGGCAGGCATGGCCGCCAGCGAAGCGATGCGCCTGATCGGCGAGGAGATGGTGCTCGACGGAACTCCGGATCGCAACCTCGCCACGTTCGTGACGACCTGGATGGAGCCGGAGGCCAATCGCGTGATAGAGGAAGCGCTTCGCGTCAACTTCATCGATCACGCCGAGTATCCGCAGTCGGCGGAGATCGAGCAGCGCTGCATAAGGATGCTCGCCGACCTCTTCAACGCGCCGGGCGAGACGACCGGCGCGCGTACGCAGGGATCCTCCGAGGCGATCATGCTCGGAGCGCTGTCCTTGAAGTGGAAGTGGCGGGCTCGCAGGGAAGCGGCGGGGAAGTCTGTGGAGCGTCCCAATCTGGTGTTCGGCGGGGACGTGCACGTCGTGTGGGAGAAGTTCTGCCGCTACTTCGATGTCGAGCCGCGGATCGTTCCGCTGAAGCCGGACAAGTACACGATCGGGCCCGAGGACGTCGAGCCCCACATCGATGAGAACACGATCGGCGTGGCAGCCGTGCTCGGCACCACATTCACCGGGCACGCGGATGACATCCAGGGGATAAACGACTTCCTGGTGACGCTCAAGCACGACAGCGACCTGGACGTGCCGCTGCACGTCGACGCCGCCAGCGGCGGCTTCGTGTGGCCGTTCCTCTACCCCCACTCCGAGTGGGACTTCCGGCTCGAGCAGGTCCGCTCGATCAACGTCTCGGGCCACAAGTTCGGCCTCGTCTATCCGGGAGTCGGGTGGCTGGTGTTCAGGGAAAAGGACGACCTCCCCGAGGACCTCGTGTTCTATGAGAACTACCTCGGCAAGCGCGACGCCACGTTCACGCTCAACTTCTCGACCGGCTCTGCGATGGTGCTCGCGCAGTACTACAACTTCGTGCGCTTCGGCCATGAGGGCTATCGCTACATCATGGAGACGATGAAGTACAACGCGCGCACGCTCTGCAAAGAGGTCGCCGCGACCGGCGAGTTCGAACTGATCGGGGGGACACACGAGGAGCAGCTGCCGCTGGTCGCCTTCAAACTCACGGGCGAGCAGAACTACGACGAGTTCGATGTCGCGGCACAGCTGGCCGCCGAGCGAGGCTGGATGGTGCCCGCCTACACGCTGCCGCCCAACGCCGAACACGTCAAGATCATGCGCGTGCTCGTCAAGCAGACGCTCAGCTACTCGCTGACCATGGCCCTCGCCAGAGACATCGCGCAGGCGTGCGAGACGCTGAAGGACAAGGGCGGCATGCACGAGTCAGACCGCAAGCGCGTCAAGACGAACACGGGGTTCTGAGCGGCGGGCCCGTGCCACTCGCCTTGCACGCGTATGGCGCTCGCCCTGCACGCGTATAGGATTCGAGACCAATCCGCCGAACTGCGTAGAACGCGGCTTGCCGCTGACGGTTCTTGCTACCGAAGGGGGAGTCAATGAGAGGTGTAGGCAGCGCATTGTTCGTGGGGATCCTGCTGATGGTGGCCGGCATTCTCAACATCATCTACGGCATCGCCGCCGTGGGAAATGCGAAATTCTTCGTCAATGACACGCAGTTCGTGTTCTCGAGCCTCCACACGTGGGGGTGGATCACGATCATCCTGGGCGTGATCGAGTTGACAGCCGCCTTTTCGCTGTTCGCAGGCGGCGTCTACGGTCGCCTGATCGGCATCACCGCCGCCACCCTGGGCGCGATCGGCGCGCTGCTCGACGTGGGAGGCGCACACCCGTGGTGGGCGCTCGGCATCTTTGCCATCTGCCTGGTCTGCATCCACGGCCTCGTCGTCCTGGGCGAGCCCGAGGAGGCTGTCTGAATGAGCGCGAACGGGAGCCCGGGTGCGCTCGGGCTCCCGATCGCGGTTACATAGGATTGCCCGGTGACCTCGATTGACATCGAGCTCGCGCTGATCGCGCTGGCCGCGATGCTGTCGCCCACGACGCTCTCCTTCACAGTGCTGGCGCTGGTTCTGGGTGAGCGCCCGCTGCGCACCGGGATCTGGTTCTACCTCGGCGCGTTCAGCCTGACGCTCGTGATCGGCGTGGTCGCGGCGTTCGTGATCGGAAACGCCGCAGCATCTCCCAAGCCCAGCGAACCGACGACGTGGGTCGCGATCGTCGACATCGTCGCGGGCGCGCTACTGCTGTTCTTCATCGTGCGCCTGGTGCGACGACCCGCCAACCCCGATCGGGCGGCCGGAATGATCGAGCAGATGGGCAAGGTCGCCTCCTCGCCGGCGATCGCGATCGTCGCGGCCGGGGCCACCCTCGCCAACCCGGGCGGGTTCATCCCTCTCGCCCTGAAGGACATCTCCGAGACCAACCCGAGCGCCGCGCAGTACGTCGGCGAGTGGGTTCTGTTTGCGATCGTCTCGCTCCTTCCCCTGTCCGTGGCTCTCGTGATGCTGGCGGTGGCGCCCGAGCGGACGCAGCGCGTTCTGGTGGCCGCACGCGGCTGGCTCGAGCGCCACGCGAGGACACTCGCGGCGGCGATCCTCGTCCTGCTCGCCGCATCGCTGCTGCGCCACGGCATCGCCGGGCTCACCAGCTGAGCCGTTAGATCGCGCTAGCGCCGCACGGGCGGCATGAGACCGCCGATGATCCAGAAGATCGGGATCGGGATCCCGATCAGGAACATGATCCAGTGTCCGTGTTTGATCGACCTGATGCCGAGGATCAGGAAGAGGAGCACATACACGACGCCTAGGGCGCCAATGCCGCCGCCTGAAAGCGCCAGTATCGACATGGAAGGCCCGCCCAGCGCCTGATCAGTTGAGGATCTTTGCCTTGGCGGCGGTGAACTCCTCGTCGGTGAGAACACCCGACTCGTGCAACTGGCCGAGCTCCTTGAGCTTCTCCATCGGGTCCTCTTCCGGCGGTGGCGGGGCGGCGGCCATCTGCTGCTGTTGCTGAGCGGCCATCTGCTGTTCTTCCTGTTGCGCCCACCTGCCCTGCTGGCGATGCTGAACGGCCCCGGCTGCGCCGCCGGCGACGGCGCCGACGGCGGCTACACGGGCGACGCGGCGAAGTAGTGGCATGCTGGTCTCGCTTTCTCTTCTCGGATGACTAGGCTGCGTCGAGGGCCTGGATGGCGGCGATGAGCTCCTGCGTGGGCACCCGCTGGAAGTCGAGCAGCCGGCCGCCGTTGCGGCGCACCGCGGCGGCGAAGGGGCCGGCCCAGGCGTTCTCGAAGCAGATCAGCGCGGCCGCCTCGCCAGGCTCGAGCGCCTCGCCCGCCAGGGCGGCGTCCTCGTCGCCGAGCATGCCCGTCCGCGCACCTTCGAACAGGAGTAGGTCGCCCGCCCCGTCGCCATCGAGGTCGGCGATCTCAAGACCCGAGACGGTACCCTGCGCGTCCTTTTGCACCACGAGCACATCCAGGACCCGGATGATCCCGCGGTCCACGAGGTCCACGAAGATCGGGATCGCTTCGCCGGTTCTCGGCGCATCCGCCGGAAAGCCGATCACAACGATGTCTACCGGACCCATCTCCAAATCCTCGGCGCTCACGGCCTCTCCTGTCGTCGGTCTGTCGCGGGGCCCCGCTGGTGGCGGAGCGCTCGGCTGATGGCCTTCAGGCGGCGTAGTCTACTCCGGCGGTGGTGAGGCGTCGGCGTCGGAGTCACGTGCTGCTTCTTGCGCCCGCGGCCGGCTGCGACCGAGGTTCGCCACGATCAGGGAGACGACCGTGACGAGGTAGATCTGCCCCAGTAGCGCCTCGGATACGGACAGGGTGTGGCCCAGGTTGCTGCGGGCAGTCAGATCTCCGTAGCCGACCGTGGTCAGGCTCGCGAAGCTGAAGTACAGACAGTGGGCGACTGACGTCGACTGGTCGCCGGCGAAGAACGGGTGACCGCCGAGATGGTCGATCGCGCCGTACAGGTAGCCGAAGAACATGCCCACGAGGATGTACACGCACAGGACGCCGAAAACCGCCTCAAGCGTGACCGCCTGCCTCGTGCGCAGGCTCCGTACGACACCAAGGACGATCATGGGTGGCGCCAGTCCCACGAGCAGTGCGTTTGCGATCCGTGTCGCTCCGGCATCGACGCTGCCGCTCGCGGCCTCGGCGATGCTGGCGATGATCAGCCCCACAACAATCACGATCGCCGGTCGTATGACGATCGGTTTCGCATCGCCCGCCCAAAACGCCAGCAGCATCGTGACCCCCAGCAGGATGGTCATGAATATCTGCTCCCACGGGGCGGGTTCGGCGATGCCCTGGACCGCGAACGCGATGATGATCGCGCCAAGCAGCACTCCATAACGCTCGCGGCGGCGACGGACTGCGGGGCTCGCGATCGCGTTGGGTGCCGGGCTCGCCATCACGTTGCCGCCGCCAAAGCGGGCTGTCTGGTCGGGATCCCGCGTGTGAAGACCAATGCGACCAATGCGATCAGGGCGAGCACGGACAGCGACGAGCGCAGTCCGTCAAGGCGGGCGGTGGCGTTCTCATCGACGATGACACTCGCCGTGTCCGGGGCCACCCCGGCCTTATCGAGCGCGGTCTTCAGCTGTGCGTCGGAAACGAACGGGACGCCACCGGCCAGCTGGACGGTGGCCTTGGATTTGACCTCGGCCGGCACCGCGGGGTTCTGTTGGACGCCGGTCAGGAACGACGAGCTCAGCGTCGCGATCAGCACAGCGCCGGCCAACGCGGTGCCGATCGACGCGCCGAGGTTCGTGACCGTGTTCTGGAGCCCTCCCACCTCACCGCTCTGCTCATCGGACACCGATGACACGGTGACGCTCCCGAGCTGCGAGGCCAGCGCTCCCACGCCGAGTCCGGCGAGCAGCATCGGCCAGGTCACGATCTCCGGCCCGGCGCCGGCGTCGAGCGCGCCCACCATGACCACGAGCCCGGCCAACAACGAAAGGAACCCGAGTTGCACTATCCGACGGGGTGACGCGTTCGGGAAGGCCTTCGGGATGCCGGCGGCCGCCAGCAGAAGCGTGGCCGACAGCGGCAAGATGCGCACGCCGGTTTCGATCGCTGAGAGCCCGAGCGCGACGGACAGGAACAGGGGCACCGCGAAGAACAGCCCCGCCTGCAGGAGGTATTGGAAGAAGAACGAGGTCAGGCCACCGCGCAGCGTCGGGTTGCGCAGGATCGCGGGGTTCACCAGCGGCTCCTCGCCGCGGGCGAGCCTGCGGTTCTCCCATCCGAGGAACAGCCACAGGACGACTCCGCCCGTGATCAGGAGCCAGATCGACGGCGACAGCCCGAGCCATTCGGGTGCGCCCGGCTTGGCCTTTACAAACCCCCACGCTCCCCCGCGCAGGATCCCGAACACGATCAGTCCGAGGCCGAGCGCCGACAGCGCGGTGCCGACGAGGTCGAGCCGCACTCGGCCCTCGGGCGTGGCGTCGGCCATCCGGCGGGTCAGGGCGAGGATCCCCAACACCATCAGGACCTCGCCCACGAACACCCAGCGCCACGACAGGTAGGTCGTGAAGAGCCCGCCGATCAGCGGGCCGGCCGCCACCGCGATCGCCCCAGCCGAGGCGACCAGGCCGTACGCGCGCGGCCGGCCTGAACGCTCGAAGTTCGACGCGACCAGCGCGACGATCGCCGGCAGGATCAGCGCGGCGCCGACGCCCTCGAGGAACGACCACCCGAACATCAGCACGCCGAGGCTCGGTGAGATGGCCGTGATGAACGAGCCGCAGCCGTAGATCACGCATCCGATCGCAAAGGCGCGCTTGCGGCCCAGGATCTGACCGATCTTGCCGCCGGTGATCATCAGCGATGCCATCACCAGCGTGTAAAGGGTGATCGCCGTCTGGATACCTGTCACGGTCGTGTCCACGTCCTTGGCGACCGTTGCGATCGACACGTTCATCACAGAGCTGTCGAGCGTCATCAGGAACTGGCCCGCAGCCAGGGTTAGAAGAACGCCTCCAGCCGCACTCCCCCGGCTCATGGCGGCCCCGGCAGGCCGAGCAGCTGGACGATCGAAAATGCGAGGATCAGCGTCCCCACCGCGATCAGCGAGTAGCGTGCCTGGCGCAGCGGGAAGTGGCTGCTGATCCCGACCAGGAAGAGCACCGTCGCCAGGAAGACGGTGTCGCGCACGTACTTGTCGCCGGTCGCTCCGGCGTTAGTGCCCTTCGCGAACGCGGAATCCGCCTGTGCGTCATCGGCGTTCGCGGCGGCTTCCTGAGGAATGACGTATTGCGGCATGTAGGAAGGCCCCGGCGGCGCCTTCGGGTTGTGCGCCGGATCGGTGGCCAGCCAGGCGTAGAACGCCGGGCGGTAGCCCGGGCGAAGGCGCTTCTCGGCGAGGCGTTCCGCGCCGGCGTTGCCTGCCGTGAAGGCCGCGAACCAGGCGTTGAACGACACCGAGTCGAGCGTGCGAATCTGAAGCCCTTCGAGGTCGGCGCGGTTGGCCTTGGTGCGCGCCGCCGACGCCTTGGCCAGCGACACCGAGGACTCGGTGCCCCACTTGGCCGCGGCGTAGCCCGAGTAGGCCGCGAGAACGGCGACGAGCGACAGGAGCAGCGCCTCGGTGATCGAAAGCATCCGGTCACGCCGGTCGGCGGCGCCGTCGTGAGCGTGCTTGCCGTGCTCGGAGATCTCCTTGCCGACCTCGGCGGCGGACAGGCCCTCGGGCACGCGTCACACTCCCGCTAGGAGCAGCTGATCGGGGCGAGGGTCTGTTTGTAGCTCGTGGCCAGCTGCGTCACCGCCGATTTGAACTGCGTCTCGGCGTTGCTCAGCGACAGGTTTGAGGTGAGGCCCGTGAGGATCGAGCTGAGCTGCGTTTCGAAGGTGTGGCTGGCGGCCTGGACCTGTTCCTTGCGCGCCGGTGCAAGGTTGCCCTGGGCGTGCTTGATCTTGGTGAGGTCGTTGGCGATGGATTCGACGCCGGTCTTGACCTGACTCGGGGAGACCGTGGAGACGGTGAGTCCGGTGAGCGTGTTGAGCTGCTTGGAGATGTCCGCGCGCGCGCTGCACACTTCGGCTTTCGCCTTTTCCTGGGCCGATTCACCGCACGCCGCGAGCACCGAGGACGCGAGGAGCAGCGCAACGATGGCAAGTGACTTGCCGAGGGCAGTGGACGTCAAGGCAGGTCTTCCCTCTCCGGTTGGTTACCGATCGGCAGCGGACGGATTCCCGCGCAGTCTACAGCCGCATCGAGCGCATGCGTGAAATGATGGAGACGCGCCCATGAGCTCTGCATCGGCCCCACACTCGCGGCGCTGGCTGATCAACGCCATGTTCGCCGCAGCCGTCGTGGTCGGGGTATTCGCCGTGCTGGCGGTGTGGGTCAACCGGCAGGTTCTGAACACGGCCAACTGGACCAACACCAGCTCGCAGCTGCTCGCCGATCCCACGATCGAGGCAGCCGTCGGCGGCGTGCTGGTCAATCAGCTGTTCAGCTCGGTCGACGTCTCCGCCGAGATCAGCAGCGTCCTGCCGTCACAGGTCTCGGGGCTCGCCGCGCCGGCGACGGCCGGGTTGCGGGCGCTCGCGGTTCAGGTCGCCCCGCAGGTGCTCTCGACGGCGACCGTCCAGAACGCATGGCGCCTGGCCAACCGCACAGCGCAGCTGGAGCTCCTGCGGATCCTGAATGGAGGCAGCAAGACGATCTCCACAAGCAATGGCGTCGTCACCCTGCAGCTGCACCCGCTGCTCACCCAGCTCGCCGCGCAGCTCGGGCTGCAGGAACAGCTGGCGAGCGTGCAGTCGAAGGTTCAAGGGTCCACCGGTGCGGCTGCCCGCAGCACCGTTCAGCAGAAGCTTGGGGTGACGCTGCCTCCCCTGAGCGGCAACATCGTGATCCTGCGCTCCTCCCAGCTGCAGACGGCACAGAACATCGTGAAGGCGATCAAGGGCCTAGCGCTCGTGCTGCCCCTCGTCGCCCTGGCCCTGTTCATCCTGGCGGTGCGGCTGGCCGAGGGGCGGCGACGCGTGGCGGTGCGCACGACCGGTTGGTGCCTTGTTGCCATTGGCCTGATCGTCGTGCTCGCCCGGCGCATCATCGGCGACGCTGTGGTCAACTCACTCGTCAAGGTGCCCTCGGACAAGCCGGCCGTGCACCAGGTCTTCAGGATCGCCACGAGCCTGCTGTATGACTCGGCGATAGCGCTCATCACCTACGGCGCCGTGATCGTGATCGCGGCCTGGATCGCCGGGTCCACGCGGCCCGCGATCACCGTCCGGCGGGCATTGGCCCCGTCGCTGCGCGAGCACCCCCAATACGTCTACGCCGTCGCCGCGCTGGCGCTCCTGCTGCTGGTCATCTGGGGACCGTTCCCCTCAACGCGCCAGCCGATCCCGGTCATCGGCATCGCGGTCGTCCTCGTGCTGGGCATCCAGGCCCTGCGCCGAATGACCGCACGGGAATTCCCCGACGCCCGGATGGGCGATGCCGCACGCGCCTGCCGCGACTGGTTGGTGGCGCACCGGGACTCGGCCGTCTCGGCGCTCTCGCCGTCACATGCAAACGCGCCGGCCGGCGGCGAGCGGAGCTCGCGGGTCGCCGACCTCGAGCGCCTGGCCGATCTGCATCACCGTGGCGATCTAACAGACGAGGAGTTCCGCGCCCACAAGGCCGCGCTTCTCATTCCACACTCCTGAAGTCCGGCTTCACCACTCACAGCCGTGTTTCCTGCCCGGGCGCCAGGATCCGGACCTCAACGCCCGGCGCAAGCCGTGCGACGTTGCGCGCAAACAGCGCCGGCGGCTCGGCGAGCCCTGCCCGATGTCGACGGGCCAGGCCGATGGGCAGCAGGGTTCCCCAGTGCACCGGAATCGCAAGTCTCGGCTTCAGCAACCCGGCCGCGCGCGCGGCGTCGTGCGGGTCCATGTGTCCTTCACCGAGCGTCGGCCCCCAACCGCCCACGGGTAGGAGCGCGACGTCGAGCGGCGGCAGAAGATCGGACAGCCCCTCGATGAGCTCCGTGTCTCCGGCGAAGTAGATCGCCCTGCGGCCGCGCACGAGGTAGCCGACGCTCTCCGCTCCCGGGCCGCGGGGCCAGCGCCGGCCATCGTGACGAGCCTCCACGGCGGTTACGGCGAGCGTGCCCACGTTCCCCACCTCGCCGACGCTGAGCTCGGTCACGCTTGTGAAGCCTCGGCGGCGCAGCCATGCACCGGCGCCGGCGGGCACCAGCAGCGGCGTATCGCGGCCCAGGAGCCGCAGCGAGCCGAGATCGAGGTGGTCGTGGTGCATATGAGAGATCAGGACCACATCGAGGCCCGCGGTAACGCTCGCGTCGAGGAGGGGAGTCTGGCGGCGCAGGTGAGCGACACGGCCGCGCAGCAGCGGGTCTGTGAGCAGACGCACGCCGTCCAGCTCGATCAGGACGGTGGCGTGGCCCAGGAAAACGATACGGTCCGCGGACGTGCCCGCGCGATGGGCCGAAACCGCGCCAAAGACCATTCCTGAAAAGCTAGCAACCAATGTGTGAGCCATCGACGGGCGCGCCGCCCGACAACGCGTGAGGGGTTCGCGGCGGGTCCTCGGGTTCGTGCTGCGGGCCATCGTGCTGCTGGGAGTGGAGGGCCTGATGCTGGTCGCCCTGACCGCCCTCTTGCCGGGTGTCGAAACGCTGTCGTTCGGCGCCGCGCTTCTTGTGGCCGGCGCGCTGGCGCTCATCAACGCCGTGCTGTGGCCGGTCGTGACCCGGCTGGCGCTGCCGCTCACCATCCTCACGTTCGGACTGGCCTCGCTCGCCCTCAGTGCCGGCGCCGTCGCGCTCGCGTTCAATGTCGTCGACGGCAAGTCGCCTCCGTTCTGGGGAAACGTGGCAATCGCATTCGGGCTGGCCCTGGTGTCGACGTTCGTCGCGCCCCTGCTCGACGTGGACGGCGACGCCTATCACCTGCGCGTCGTGCGGCGACGGCGGCACCGACGCCGCCAGCACAATCGCACCGATGCACCGGGGGTGATCCTGTTCGAGATCGACGGCCTGGGAGAGGGTGTTCTTCGCGATGCCGTGCGCGACGGAAACGTGCCGACGATAGCGCGCTGGCTGTCGCAGGGCACGCATCGAATCCAGGGCTGGGAGTGCGACCTGTCCTCCCAGACGGGAGCCAGTCAGGCCGGCCTCCTGCTCGGAAGTAACTGGGACATGCCCGCCTTCCGCTGGTATGAGAAGGAGTCCGGCCGCACCCTCGTCTCCAATCACCCCGCCGACGCAGCCGAGATCGAGCGCCGGCGATCGACGGGCGAGGGCCTCTTGGCCGCCGGGGGCACGAGCCGGGGGAACATGTTCTCCGGCGACGCGCCACGCTGCACCGCCACGATGAGCGTCATCCGCGACCGGGGCAGATCCAAGGCCGGGGACATGTTCGCCTACTTCTCAGACCCCTATGGATTTCTGCGCACCGTCGTGCTCTCCATAGGAGACATCGGCTCTGAGCGCTGGGCGGCCGCCCGCCAGCGCCGCCGCGGCGATCCGCACGTCAAGAGAAGCGGCCTGTACCCGCTGATTCGCGCCTCGATCACGGTGGTCATGCGCGACCTCAACACGGCGATGCTGATGGCCGACATCGTGGAGGGCGTGCCCGTCAGCTACGCGACCTTCGTCGGCTACGACGAGGTCGCCCACCACTCGGGGATTCGCGAAGGCGACGCCCTTGCGGTGCTCAAGCGACATGATCACCAGCTGGCCAGGCTCGAGCGCGCGGCGACACAGTCTCCTCGCCCGTATCACCTCGTCGTGCTCTCCGACCACGGCCAGACACAGGGCGCACCGTTCCGTCAGCGCTATGGCGAGACGCTCGAGGACGTCGTTCAGGGCGCGCTCGCCCGCGGCGAGGTACACGCCCCCGCCGCGATCGACGAGGCGTGGGGCGACATGGGCGCCGTGCTGGCCGATGCAGGCCAGGAGCCCGGTTTCGGCGGGCGTATCGTGGAGCGCATCACACGCAGCCGATCGGTCGAGGGCACCGTCGCGCTGGGACCGAACCGCGAGGCCCTGGCCCAGCGCGGCTCGCCCGAGCAGGCCTCGGAGAAGGAGGCGGTCGTGCTCGTCTCCGGGAACCTCGGGCTCATCTATCTGCCGCACAGCGAGGAACGACTCACCCTCGAGCAGATCGCCGAGACGCACCCGCAACTGCTGGACACCCTCACGGACCATCCTGGAGTCGGGTTCGTGATGGTCCGCTCGCACGCGCAGGGCACACTTGTGATCGGCGGCGCCGGCCGGCGCCGCCTCGCCGACGACAGCGTCGAGGGCGAGGATCCGCTCGCCCGCTTCGACGCGACGGCGGCCGAGCATCTGCGTCGTCACGATCGCTTTCCCCACTGCCCGGACATACTCGTGAACAGCATGTATGACCCCGACACGAACGAGGTGGCTCCGTTCGAGGAGTTCATGGGCTCACACGGCGGTCTCGGCGGGCCGCAGACCCACCCGTTCGCGGTTGTGCCCTCCGGGTGGAGCGACCCCGCGAGCCCGATCGTCGGGGTCGAGGCGATGCACGTGGAGCTGCGCGACTGGATCGCACGGTCACGGGCGCTCGGGGACGATCGTGGCCAAGCCGGCTAGGGAGTATGGTCTGCTCATGTCGACGGTGAGCGACGCGAGTGCGACGGTGCCGCACCTGACCGTGGGCGAGCGCGCGGCGCACGGCAAGGCGGCGCGGGCGGAAGTGCCGCGCTCCAGCCACGCCGTGTATGAGCCGCCGGCTCGCCGGGCTGATCCGATCAAGCTGCTCGAGCGCCAGGCGAAGACGCGCGTCCCCGAGCTCGTGCCGATCCGCTACGGGCGCATGCTCGTCTCGCCGTTCACCTTCTATCGGGGAGCGGCACTGATCATGGCCAGCGACCTCGCGGCCACGCCGCGCTCAGGGCTTCATGTGCAGTGCTGCGGCGACGCGCACCTCTCGAACTTCGGCGTGTTCGGCTCGCCCGAGCGACGACTGGTGTTCGACCTCAACGACTTCGACGAGACGCTCCCCGGGCCATGGGAGTGGGACGTCAAGCGCCTGGCAGTGAGCATGCTGATCGCCGCGCAGAACAACGACTTCGCCGGAAAGGACCAGGACCAGGTCGTGCTGGACACCGTCGAGTCCTACCGCAGCGCGATGGCCGGCTTCGCCGGCATGAAGAATCTCGACGTCTGGTACGCCCATCTGGAGATCGAGAGCGCGCTCAAGGAACTCGGCTCACAGCTGCAACCCAAAGCTGTCAAGAAGACCGAGAAGGCGCTCGCGAAGGCGCGCACCAAGGACAGCATGGCGGCCTTCTCCAAACTGACCCATGTGGTGGACGGTGAGGCGCGCATCGTCGCCGAACCACCGCTGATCGTGCCGATCGATGATCTGCTGCAGGGCGAAGAACGCGATGAAATGTTCGATGCGCTGCACGAGGTTCTGCGCTCCTATCGCGCCACGCTCGAGTACGACCGGCGCGTGCTGCTCGAGGAGTTTCGCCTGACCGACCTCGCGCGCAAGGTCGTCGGCGTGGGCAGCGTGGGCACGCGCGCCTGGATCGCGCTGCTGCTCGGACGTGACGGCGAGGATCCGCTCTTCCTGCAGATGAAGGAGGCCGAGGCCTCGGTACTCGAGGAGTTCGTCGCTCCCAGCGAGTTCGACAACCACGGTGAGCGGGTGGTCACAGGACAGCGGCTGATGCAGGCCTCGAGCGACATATTCCTCGGCTGGCTGCACGTCGAGTCCGGCGTCGACGGCCAGGAACGAGACTTCTATGGGCGCCAGCTAAAGGATTGGAAGGGCTCGGCGGAAATCGAGCAGCTCGTGCCTGCGGGCATGGCCGCCTACGGTAAGCTGTGCGGCTGGACGCTCGCACGCGCGCATGCCCGCAGCGGCGACCGCATCGCGATCGCCGCATACCTCGGTAAGGGCAACAGCTTCGACCGCGCAATCGTCGAGTTCTCCCATGCCTACGCCGAGCAAAACGAGCGCGACTACCAGGCGCTTGAGGCAGCGGTCGAGTCCGGCCGCATCAAGGCCGAGACCGGGCTCTGAGCACACCTCGAAAGCTCCGCTGGTCGCATAGGCTGCGCCGATGACTTCGGTCGACACCGAGCTCGTGCTCGTGGCGCTGGGCGCGATGCTGTCTCCCGTGACCCTGTTCCTGTCGGTGCTGGCGCTCGTCGTGGGAGAGCGCCCCATGCGGACGGGCCTGTGGTTCTACCTCGGCGCGTTCGGGGCCACCCTGATCGTCGGCGTGGTCGCGGCATTCGTGCTGGGCAACGCCGTCGCCTCGGCGAAGCCGAACACGCCGAAGACGTGGGTCGCCGTCGTCGACCTCGTGGCCGCCGTGGTGGTGCTGTTCTTCGTCGTCCGCTTCCTGCGCCGCCCACGCGACCCGAAAAGGGTGGCAGGCATGATCGATCAGATGAGCAAGGTCGCCGCTTCGCCCGTAATCGCGATCATCGGAGCCGGCGCCACGCTCGCCAACCCCGGTGCGTTCATACCGCTGGCGCTGAAGGACATCTCGGAAACGAACCCGAGCGCCGGCCAGTACATCGCCGAGTGGGTCGGCTTCGCGCTCGTGTCGTTGCTCCCGCTGTCGGTCGCCCTGGTGATGCTGGCTGTCGCACACGACAGAACTGAGCAGGTCCTGATTGGGGCGCGGGAGTGGCTCGAGCGAAACGCCCGGACGATCGCGGCGGTGATCCTGGTCCTGCTCGCGGCGGTGCTGATACGCAACGGCATCGCCGGGCTCACCGGCTGACGCGGCGCTCTAGTCGCGGGCGACGCGAAAGCCGATGTTGCCCGTCGCATCGTCGGGCATGTTCGCGCTACGCGCCGCGACGCGGTAGCGGCGGCAGTAGGAGGCATGGCATATGTAGGAGCCGCCGCGTGTCACCCGCCGGCTGCCTGTTGGCGGACCGGACGGGTCCTCCGCCGGCGAGACCCCGTAGAAAGAGGGGTCATACCAATCGGCGGTCCACTCCCAGACGTTGCCGGTCGTGTTGTACAGGCCGTAGCCGTTGGCGGGAAAGGCGTCCACCGGCGCTGTCCCGAGATACCCGTCCGCGGCCGTGTTGCGAGTCGGAAAGTCGCCCTGCCAGACGTTCATGCGGTGCTCGCCCCCGGGTTCGAGATCGTCACCCCATGGGAAGACGCGGCCCTCGAGTGCGCCGCGTGCGGCGAGCTCCCACTCGGCCTCGGTCGGCAGCCGCACGCCGGCCCAGGCGCAGTAGGCCAGCGCGTCGGTGTGCGAGACCTGGACCACCGGATGGTCCCCGCGGCCATCGAGGTCGCTGTGGGGCCCCTCCGGATGGCGCCACTGCGCGGCCTCCACCTGCCGCCACCACGGTGCGGCGGCGACTGAGCGCGTCGGCGGGAACTCATCGGGCAACAGCCCCCCGAACACGAACGACCATCCCCAGCGCTCGGCGTCGGTCACGTGACCGGTGGCCTCGGTGAACGCGGCGAAACGGTCGTTGCTCACGGCATGGCGGTCGATCAGGAATGCTCGCAGGCGCACATCGTGCACGGGGCCCTCGCCGTCCGCCGGGTAGGCGAACCGGTCGTCCGAGCCCATCGCGAATCGCCCACCGGGCACCGTCACGAGGGTCTCGGGCACGGTCCCGCCGGACGGCACCGGGCGAGCCCCCCTAACGCCGGGTGCCTGCCCCACTCGCCCCGGGGCGCAGCACGCTGGAGTCTCCTCTTGCCGGCTCATCATGCACTAACTACATACCAGTCCGCGCCCGCGAGTCGTCGTTGCACCAGCCCGTTGGGGGTGCGGGCGGAACGGCCGGCCGATAGTGTTGGCGGCATGAGCCTCGAGTTCGCATCGGCGCGATTTCACGGGGAGGGCACCGCGGTTCAGAGCTACGCAGCCGCCAAAGAACGTCCCGGCCCCGACGAAGCATGGACGCGGAAGGTCGGTTTCGTCGAACGCCATCACAATGGCCGGCTTCTGCTCCGCGGCACGTTCGCGGGCCACTATCTCGATGTTGACGAGAGCGACCGTGCCTCCCAGACAGGCGCCGGCGCTGGAGCCGTCGCCGGGGGGTTGGTGGGAGCCTGTCTTGGGCCGGCGGGGATCGCGCTGGGACTCATGATCGGCGGCGGCATCGGAGCTCACGTCGGCACGGCCACCGACACCGAGGCCGAGCCCGAGCAGCTCGCCGAGCAGTTGCGCGACGCCGTGCCCAACTCATCGTCGGCGATCGTCTTGGTTGCTGACACAGCTGACGTGGACGAGATGGTCGCGGCACTCGGCGACCGGGTTGGAGAGCTGACCCGTCACGAGTTGACGGCGCAGCAACAAGCTGCGCTCGAGGCCTCGCTCACCACGGCCCCGCCCGCCGCGAACGACTACTAGGCGAGGGCCCGCTCAGGCCGGGCCCAGCAGTCGGCGTCCCGGGAGTTGGCGCGGATTACTGGATCGCCGTGGCCACCCGCAGTCGCTCCTCGGGCGTGATCAGGTGGTCGTGGTTGTCATCTCCCGCGTCGAGCTGCACCCACTTCACGGTTCCGTTGAAGTTGCTGTTTGGAGTGGTGTAGTCGTCGCTGACGGGTGTGCCCGAGTCATATCCGACATCGCACGTCTCATCGGCGGAGTAGAGCATCGGCACCGTCGCGGCGATCTGCCCTTCACCGACCTGCTTGCCGTCGATGAACAGAGTGACGGTCCCACCCTTGCCCAGGCCGCCGCCGGCGTAGGCGAACTCCATGCGTACCTGGTGCTCGCCGGCCTCCACCGCCATGTCGGCCTCAACCTTTAGGCGCGCGAGCCCGGCCAGGTTGTGGCAGTAGGTGGGCTTGCCGTCGTGGAGATAGAGGCTCCAGCCCGCAAACGCGCCGCCCTGTGCGATCAGCACTCCTCGGCCGCCACCCTCCGGGACGACGATCTCGGCGGTCACCGAGTGCGACTTGTTCTTCAGGTTGATGACCGAGTTCTCGCTGAGGCGGCCCATGCCGCCGTAGAGGATCTGGGAGTTGCCCCTGACGAGCACGGGGCGGCCCGCGATGTCCGAGTTGAAGCGCTCGATCCGGCGGTCGTCGAGCGGCAGCACGTTGTACTTGACCGCCTCGATCAGCCATAGACGCTTGAGCTCCTCGAGCTTTTCGGGACGCTTCGCCGCCAGGTCATGGGCCTGCGTCCAATCTGTGTTCGTGTCGTAGAGCTCCCACACGTCATCGTCAAGCGCCGGAAGCTCGTCTCCGAAGCGCCATGGGACGCTGTGGCGCGTGACCGCGGTCCAGCCCTTGTGATAGATGCCGCGGTTGCAAGCCACCTCGAAGTACTGCGTCTCGCGCGCCTCCGGCGCCTTCTCATGGTCGAAGCAGTAGGCCATGCTGACGCCGTGCAACGGCATCTGCTGGATGCCGTTGACGAACGTCGGCTCGGGCAGACCGGCGACATCGAGGACCGTTGCGGCCACGTCGATCAGATGGTGGAACTGGCTGCGCACCTGGCCTCGCGCCTTGAACCCGTTGGGCCAATGCACGATCGTGCCGTTGCGGGTGCCGCCCCAGTGGGAAGCCACCTGCTTGGTCCACTGGAACGGAGTGTCCATCGCGTGCGCCCAGCCCACGGCGTAATGGTTGTACGCGGCGGGGGTGCCGAACCCGTCGATGTGCTCGGCCATGAACTCAGGAGTCTCAAACTGAGCGGCGCCGTTGAGCGAGATGATCTCGTTGAAGGTCCCATTCGGCGTACCCTCCGCGCTCGCACCATTGTCGCCGATGATCACGTAGATCAGAGTGTCCCCGAGGATGCCGAGACCGTCGAGCGCGTCGATGAGCCGGCCGATGTGATGATCGGTGTGCTCGAGGAACCCGGCGTAGATCTCCATCTGGCGAGCGAGCACCGGCTGTAGCTCCGCCGGCACCTCATCCCATGCCGAGATCTCCGCCGGGCGCTCAGTCAGGTCGGCGTCGGGTGGGATCACGCCCAGCTCCTTCTGGCGGGCGAGCGTCTCTTCGCGGATCGCATCCCAACCCCGATCGAAGCGCCCCTTGTACTTATCGCTCCACTCCTTGGGCACATGGTGAGGCGCGTGGGTGGCACCCGGTGCGAAGTACATGTGAAACGGCTTGTCCGGCATCAACGACTTCTGCTGGCTCACCCAGGTGATTGCCTTGTCGGTCAAATCCTCGGTCAGGTGATAGCCCTCCTCAGGCGTCTTGGGCGGCTCGACCGGCGTGAGTCCGTCGTACAGCGCGGGGTACCACTGATTGGTCTCCGCGCCCACGAAACCGTAGAAGTACTCAAAGCCGCTGCCGATCGGCCACTGCTCGAACGGCCCCATCGGGCTCGTCTCCCAGACCGGTACCTCATGGCACTTACCGAACTGGGCCGTGCTGTAGCCGTTGAGCTTCATTGTCTCGGCGAGGGGCGCGGCACTGTCCGGGCGGATCGAGTTGTAGCCCGGCGCGGACGTGGCGATCTCCGTGATGCCGCCCATTCCCACCGCGTGATGGTTGCGGCCGGTGAGCAGGGCCTGGCGTGATGGCGAGCAAAGCGCAGTCGAGTGGAAGCGGTTGAACTTCAACCCCTGCTCGGCGAGCCGCTCGAACGTCGGCGTGCTGCACGGCCCTCCGAAGGCGCTCGAGGAACCGAAGCCGGCATCGTCGAGGAGGATGACGAGCACGTTGGGCGCTCCGGCGGGTGGCCGCAACGGCTCGATCGGGGGATAAGAGGTGTCGGGATCCTTTGCGTCATACGTCGTCAGGCCGACGTGCGCCCGCTCGGGGATCGGCAGTACCGTGCGCGGCGGATCGGCCGGAGGCACGGCTAGACGGCCTCGCCGGCCGGGAACTCCTCGGCGATCTGCCCGCGCAGCACATGGGCGCCGACGAAGGCGAGAATCGTGAACAGCAGAATCTCCCACGGGTTGCGGGTGGCCGGGATCGGGCCCCAGATGAAGATGAGGGCGAGCAGCGCCGCGGTGATCCAGTAGGCAAGGCCGGGACGCTCGCGGAAGTGGGGCGCCAGAAAGCGACGGGCGGAGACCGCCCAGCGCGCCGGCCCGGCGAACCACGCCGACAGAATGACGGGGATGCCGATGATGATCGAGGCGCTCGCGACCTGTACGAGCAGCGAGGTGGCCACCGAGTAGGCGTCATTGGCGGCGGGTTCGATCGACGCGTCGGAGGTGATCGCCGAGACGAGCTGAGCCTGTCCGATTTTGCGGCCCAGCAGCACGACGAGGCCCGCGAACACGAGACTCGAGCCGACCCACAGCAGGGTGCGCCGCCGGTGTCCGCGCGCCAGATACATCGCCAGGACGTACAGCGCAAACGTGAGGATCGTCAGCACCAGGGCCAGGGCGTGGAGCGCCTTGGCCCCGTTGCGAGCCAGCCCGAGCTGATTCGAGGTGACGATCTTCAGGTTCGCCACCGAGGGGGGCAGCTTTTCGGCGATGGCCGAGGGCAGCCCGAGGCGGGTGGCGAGTTTGGCCACGATTTCGCGCAGGTTCAGCGAGACGGTCCCGCCGTTGATCTGAACGCGCGAGCCGCCGCCTTTGACGATCGTGACGAGCGCCTCATCGGCGGTGCGGTTGGCGTTCTCCCAGGCGCTCTGCACGCGCGGCGCTTCCAGCGCCTTTTCAGCGCCCTGTTCGGCGAGGTTGTGAAGCGCTCCGGAGATCGGGCCGGCGAGTGGCGCGAGCTGCGGGGGCAGCCCCGACTTCAGCTGTCCCTGTACGTCGACGTTCGCGTACAGCTGGTCGATCAGGTAGCCGGACAGAGCGGTGCGGATGGTCTGCTTCTGCAACAGCGCCGTGCTCGTTTTCGCCCAGTTGGTCGGGTTCATGAGCTGGCGGTTGGCCCAGATCGCGAAGATCGCGAAGATCGCGAGCACCGTCGCGACCCCGAGGATGACACGCACCCAGATGCGGTGCACACCCCTGCCTACATGGCTGTCGGCGCCCGCGGGGGAGCCGCCCGGGCGCGCCCCTACGCTGCCGGCGCCCAGCACGCCGGCGGGCGAGCCCCCCGGCGTGCTGGATCCACTCTGCCCGCCATCCTTGGCCCTCTCCTCAGGGTCCTCGGCCACGATCGGCGAGGCTATCAGTCCTAACTCGCCGCGGCTTCCTTCTCGGCCGCCTCGAGCTCGCGCTTGAACTCCCTGTTGTCCGCGTCGATCTCCCTCTCGATCGACTTCGCGGCGCGCGTGAGCGCCTTGTCGAGCTGCTCCTCGACGCGCGACTCGCCGATCACGATCAGCGCCGCCTCCCCTCCGTCCAGGAGCTCCCCGAGCTCCTTGGCATCGCCCCGTGCGATCCCCTTGCGCAGATGCCCGCCGACGCCGCCGACGACGCCACCGACCACCGCCGCACCGATGATCGAGGGCGGGAACAGAACCCCCACCAGCGCTCCGACCGCGATGCCTCCCCAGGCGCCGTGCTGCGTGGGCTTCTCGTGCTTTGCGACGTGAACCTTCCCGTCGGAGTCCTTCACGATCAGAGCGACGTCATAGCTCCCCACCAGCTTCGCCGCGTGCAGCTCCAGCAGGCCGTCGTAGTCGGCAAAGGCGTCCGCGCGGTCGGTGTATGTCGCCGCGTAGACGAAAACGGGTCTGTCGCTCATGTCGTCTCCTGTTTGGTCCTCGGGTGCGAAGCGCGAGTCTACGCGGTGGCTGCGGCCGGCGGTCGTTTGACTCCTCAGATTTCTGTCATTCGAACTTTCGGGGTGGTGAGAATATGCTGTACAGTGCCACGGCCCAGCCCGTGGTGGCAGAGGGCGCATCCCGCATCCGATCAGCTCCACGACCGATAAGGACCGCAACCATGATCCTCGCCAGCACCAACTACCCGTTCCTCGAAGTCGTCTGGACGATGCTCGTGTTCTTTGGGTTCGTGGTCTGGATCTGGCTCATGTTCGCCGTGCTGAGCGACATCTTCCGCCGCCACGACGAGTCGGGGTTCGCCAAGGTCCTGTGGATCATCTTCGTCATCATCATTCCCTACTTCGGGGTGTTCATCTACCTGATCGTCGAGCACCAGGGGATGACCGAACGCGCCGTCAAGCAGCAGGAAGCCGCGCAGGCGCAGGTCGACCAGTACGTGCAGTCCGTCGCCGCCAAGGGAGATCCTGCCGAGCAGATCGCCAAGGCCAAGCAGCTTCTCGACAGCGGCGCGATTACGCAGACCGAGTTCGATCAGATAAAGCAGAAGGCGCTGGCCACGGCATAGCGCCTGGGAGCGGGCCTGTCCCGCGGGTCTGTCTCGGCGAAGGGTGCGGTGCGGGTTGGGCTTCAGCCCGCGGCACCGACGCCGCTGCGCCCGTAGAAGGCGGCCTCCTCGCGACCGAGCTCGGTCACCGGGTCATCGCCATACATCCACTCGCGGGCGATCCTGTGCCAGTTGGCGCTCGCGCGCAGCTGGGACAGGACGGCCAGGGTCAGCATCTCCATGCGCCGGCCGAACAGGTGCTCGGGGCGCATGTCCTGGTGGCGCATCTCGCGGAAATGGCTCGAGCGCGGGTCAGAGCTCTCGATCATCACGTGCGTGGCCACCTCCGGCGTCAGCTTGACCGTTTCGTCAGCTGTCGTGTACCACCAGATCGCGTCCTCGATGAACGCCAGCAGATGAGCGGGGTTCACCCGCTCGGGTTCGGGCAGGAAGCCCGACTTCGCGAGCAGCGCGTGAAGCGCCGGCGCGTCGCCCTCCACCACCGCACGCTGGGCTGCGAGCTCGAGCTCCACCGGGCCGGTGTCCAGGCGCTTGAACAGCCCGAAGTCCAGAAACGCCACGCGACCGTCCTCGAGCAGCAGGAAGTTCCCCGGGTGCGGGTCGCCGGAGAACTGCCGATGGCGATACAGGCAGCCCAGGAAGAAGCGGAACACGATCTCCCCGATGCGGTCGCGCTCGGCCTGCGGGCGGCCCTTCAGCTCCTCGAAGCCGACGCCTCTGACGAACTCCGAGACCAGCACTCGCTCGCGCGACAGCGAGCTGACGACCTCGGGGACGACGATGAAGGGGTGCCCGGCGAAGATGCGCGCGAGCGACCGCTGGTTCTGGGCCTCGAGCTCGTAGTCGAGCTCCTCACCGATCCGCTCCTGGATCTCTTCTGCGATCGCCTTCACGTCCATGCCCGGCGTCATCCGCTTGAGCACGCGCATGATCATGTCCAGGTTCTGCAGGTCGGCCCTCACCGCGCCGGCCACCCCGGGGTACTGGACCTTCACCGCCACCTCCCGGCCGTCGTCCTTCAGGGTCGCGCGGTAGACCTGCCCGATCGACGCCGCCGCGATGGGCTCCTCGTCGAAGGTCCCGAACACGGCCGAGATCGGCTCTTCGAGGTCGTCCTCGATCACGTTTCGCATCTGTTTGAATGACACCGTCGGCGCCGCGTCGCGCAGCTTGGCCAGCTCGCGCTGGAACTCCTCGCGGTGCTCCTCGGCCACGAGGCCCACGTCCAGGAAGGACATCACCTGGCCGAGCTTCATCGCGGCGCCCTTCATCGTCCCGAGCACGGCCACGATCTGCTTGGCGGTCTGCAGCTGGCGCCTGGACATGGCCTCCCTCGAGGCCTCCTCGCCGCGGGTGACGTTGGCAGCACGCGTGCCGAACTGCTTGACGGCCTCGGTCGCGGCGAGCGTGGCGACGGTCGCCGTGCGCTGCGCGCGGGAGGTCGGAATCTTCTCGCTCTCTCGCGCCATACCCTCCATCCTACGAGCCGCGGGCGCCCCGAGCCGGCTCCGGGGGGCCGCCCGGCCTAGGAGCTGCGAGCGACCTGAGACCCGGGCACGATGTCGTCCGAGCCGTCCTTCCAGCGCACCCAGGCCTTCTTGCCCCCGTCGTAGTCGTCCCCGAGCAGCACCAGCGTGGCGGGCTCACCGAGCGCGGTGCAGGGCTCAGCCCCCTGCGGGTCGAGACCCCGCCAGACGCGAATGAACTGGTTCGAGTTCCACTCCTCGGCCACCGTGCTCGCCTCGGCGTGGCCCGGGTAGATGATCGTCTCCGGCGGCAGCTCCATCAGCGTTCCCATGATCGAGTCCCTCAGGTCGGTATAGGTGGTGTGTCCCGGGGCTCTCACTCCGCCGACCGAGTTCTTGAACAGGGTGTCGCCGGTGAACACGACCGCCTCGCCCCCGGCGAAGCCACCGGGCGCGGCGCTCGACGAGCGCGTCTGGGACTGGCGCGGAGCGTCGGAGTCGGCCAGTTCAAAGCGATCGCCCACGAGGAACGACAGCATCCCGGCGGTGTGTCCCGGCGTGTACAGCGGACGCACCTCCAGGGTGCCCAGCTGCAGCGTCTGCCCGGCCTCGATCGTGCCCGTCACGAGCTTGGCGGGGGAGTCCGCCCCGCCCCCGGAGCCGTCGAGCATGTCGCGCTCGAGTGGGCTGATCAGGACCTCGAGCTTGGGCCAGCGCTCGAGGAGCAGGCCCGCCTCGCACACGTGGTCGAAGTGGTGGTGGGTGAGCAGCAGGTGGGTGGGCGTCAGCTCGAGCCGCTCGGCCGCCTCGATCAGCGGGCCCACAGGCCCGCCCGCGTCGACGAAGAACGCCGGGCCGCCCTCGTGGTCTGAGACGAGGTAGGTGTTCGACAGGAACTGCGGATGTGAGGAGCGCTCGACGATCATCGCCGCAATCCTTGCATGAAGGCCCTCACACCGACTAGGCCGTCACGCCGGAACTCCCAGCGACCAACGCGCTCAGCCCGTTCAGATAGCTCTCGTCGCCCACGTCGCTTCGCCACTGCAGAACCTCCACCGAGGAGGCGCATCCCGCGACGCGCTCGCGCGCGCTCTCGAGCGTCGGCGCCGTGCTCGCAAGCGCCACCGCGCGCGAGGTCCCGACCGTGGCATAGCGATTCTCGCCGGCCTCGATGGCCGAGGAGAAGAACACGTGGCAGCCGGCCGCCTCCATCGCCTGGCGATCGAGATCGAACTCATACGTCCTGCCCGGGCGCAGGGCGTAGTCGGGTGACACCAGATACAGCACCAGCGAGGCCTCGTCGCTCAGCGGAACGTCGGCCCCGGTCAACTCCCCGCTTGACATGTGAGCCATCACCTCGGGCCAGTCGCCGCGAAACAGGCTCATGATGTTCATGCACTCGGGATCTCCGAAGCGCGCGTTGAACTCGATCACCTTGACGCCGTCGGCGGTGGCGAAGAAGCCGCTGTTCATGATCCCGCTGAAGTGGCGGCCCTGAGTGGCCAGGCGCTCGATCACGAGCTCGATGATCGAGCAGGCCCGCTCGTAATGGGCGGCCGTCATGAAGGGCAGCGTCGCGGCGGGCATCGACAGCGCGCCCATGCCGCCCGTCCCCGGTCCCTCATCGCCGTCGAAGCGGAACGGATAGTCGTAGGTGGAGGGCGGAAACAGAACCGTCTCACCGTCGCTGATCGCCTGGATCGTGAACTCGGCTCCGATGATCTTCTCCTCGATCAGCACCGACTGCCCCGCCCCGCCCTGGGCGAGCAGGCTGAGCGCATAGTCGCCCGCCTGCTCGTGGCTCGCCAGATGCGGGCCCATCACCTTCACGCCCTTGCCTCCGGTCAGCCCCGAGGGCTTGACCGCTACCGGCGTCGAGCCGAAGGACTCGATCGCCTCGGCCACCTCGTGCGTCTTGCTGACCACCCGCAACATGGGCGCGGCATCCGGCGCAACCTCCGCCAGAAGGGATCGGGCGAACACCTTGTTCCACTCGATCTCCGCGCCGGCCCGCGTCGGGCCGACCGCCCGCGTCCCCTGGGCGAGCAGCGCGTCCACCACCCCGGCCGCCAGCGGCTCATCAGAGCTGACCATGGCCAGGTCGATCTCCTGCGCCCGGGCGAAGGCCGCGACCGCGCGGGGATCGCAGGGGTCGCCGATCGCGTGGCTTCCGCCGGACGCCTCGCTGTAGCGCAGCAGCGAGGGGTTGGCGTGACCCATGAAGGCGTGCAGCTCGCTGTGCTCGGCCATGCGCATGGCCAGCGCGCTCTCGCGCCCGCCGTGACCGACTATCAGGGTTCGCACGCGCTTGGTTGGCACGCGCCTGAGTCTAGAGCCGGCTGGCGATGTAGAGCGCAGACGACCCCGGCCGGTGGCCGGGGTCGTTGCTCTCTAGATGGCTCTCGCTGACATGCCGCGCTCTCCCAACAGCCCGGCCTTCGCCCGCGTTTGAGCCGTGATCGGCGTGCTCAGTCGGTCAGGTCTTCATGCACTGTGCGTATGCCGTGAGTTTCGACGAACCGGTGCCGGTGTTTTCGGCAACGTATTCCCAAGCGCCTGCGACTCTCAGGCTGGTTGTCGGGTTCTTTTCGGCCGGAGCCGAGGCCAACAGGTTGATGCCAACGCCGCTTGAGTAGAAGCCACCGGCAACCAGTACGGTGCCTGAGGGACAGGCGGTGGTCAGGACTCTCAGAGTCGGAGCTACTTCCGCTCCTTCGGCCATCGGACCGATCGTGCCCGTTCCTTCCTCGATGGTGATTGGACCGACAGCGCCGACGGCACCTGTGGCTCCGGTCGATCCGGTGGCACCAGTGGCTCCGGCCGGTCCGGTTGGTCCGGTCGCTCCGGCCACGCCGGCGGCCCCTTTTTCTCCCTGTGCGGCGGCGGCGCCGCTTTTACCGGCGGGTCCTTCTTTACCTTCGGGTCCGGCCGGTCCGGCTGGTCCCGCGGCGCCAACAGAGCCGGTCACACCAGCGGGGCCGGTGGCTCCGACCATACCCATGGCGCCCGCAGAGCTCACGCCCAGCGAGAGCTTGCCTTCGCCTTTTTTACAGTGCTGTTTGCTCGATACCACGTGGAACGTGCCGCCGACCTTCTGGCAGACGTACACGGGTTGAGCGCCGGCCTGAGGGGCCGCCGCGAGCGCGCCGAGCAGCAGCGCCCCGGCTGTTGCGAGGCCCGCAGCGGCCCGACGGCTAGTGAAATTGGACATTGATTGGATTCCTTTCCTCCAGGTCATGAGTGCGTCGCCGGGGGGAAGCCCGCGGGGACGCGTCTGCTGCTGAATAAGCCCCACGGAGTCTGCTCGCTCGTGGCGTAACGGCAATGGGCCGGGCGTACCTGTTGCGTTCATCGGGCTGAACGCCGACCCCCCGCGAGGGGGGTCCTCGCACGTCCAGTCGGGATAATTCGCAAATGCCCTCCCCACACAGCGCCCGCGTGGTCGTGCTGGGCGGCGGTTTCGGGGGCGTCTATGCCGCCCTTCACCTCGAGCGCCTGCTCGCCAAGGGCGCGCCGCTCGAGATCTCGCTGGTCAACCGCGAGAACTACCTGGTGTTCCAGCCCATGCTCGCGGAGGTGATCGCCGGCGACGTCGGCATCCTCGACACGGTCAGCCCGCTGCGGCAGCTGCTCGGGGACACAGACCTGTTCGTGCGGGAGATCGAGGGTGTCGATCTCGATCGTCGGGTGGTGACGCTCGGCGCCGGGCTCACACCCCGGACGCAGGAGCTGGGCTTCGATCACCTTGTGGTGGCGCTCGGGAACGTGACCGACTTCCGGGGCGTGCCGGGCCTGCCCGAGCATGCCCTCCCGTTCAAGACGCTCGCCGACGCCGTGCGCATCCGCAACCACGTGATCCAGGTGCTCGAGCAGGCCTCGGTGGTGCGCGACCCCGACGTGCGCCGCACGATGCTCACCTTCGTCGTGGCGGGCGGCGGGTTCTCGGGGACGGAGGTGGCGGCGGCGCTCAACGACTTCGTGCGCAAAGCCGTGGGCGACTACCGCTCGATCCCGCGCGAGGACGTCCGCGTGATCCTCGTGCACAGCGGCAAGAGCGTGCTCGAGCGCGAGCTCACGCCGCATCTGGCCTCCTACGCCACCCGCGAGCTCGCCGCGCAGGGCATCGAGCTGATGCTCGGCGAGCGCCTGGTCGCGGCCAGCCCGCAGAGCGCGGTGCTCTCCGACGGCCGGCGCATCTCCACGCGCACGCTCATCTCCACCGTGCCGTCATCGCCCAACCCGGTGGTCGAGCAGCTCGGGCTGCCGACGGCGCGCGGGCGCCTCGAGTGCGACGCCACGATGGCGGTGAAGGGCGCTCAGGGGGTGTGGGCCGTCGGCGACTGCGGGCTGATCCCCATGCCCGGCGGCGATCCGTGCCCGCCGACCGCGCAGCACGCGATCCGCCAGGCGAAGGTGCTGGCCGGCAACATCCTCGCAAGCCACACCGGCGCGCGGCCCCGCTCGTTCGCGTTCACCGGCCTCGGCAAGCTCGGCGCGCTCGGCCACCACCGCGCGGTCGCCGAGCTGCCCGGCGGCGTGCACGTGTCGGGCCTGCCGGCGTGGTTGATGTGGCGGGGCGTCTACTGGGCAAAGCTCCCGGGCGCCAGTCGTAAGACGCGCGTGGCGATCTCATGGCTGAGCGACCTCGTGCTCCCGCCCCACCCCGTGCAGCTGAACCTGGGCGGCGGCCGCGGTGCGACCCAGGCCCACTACGAGGCGGGCGAGACGGTGTTTGAGGAGGGGGACAGCGGGGACAGCCTGTACATGATCCTGTCCGGCCGCATCGAGGTGCTGAAGCGATTCGGCGCCGAGGGCTCCGAGCCGCAGGTGGTGGGAGAGCTCGGGCCCGGTGAATACTTCGGCGAGATGGCCCTCCTGGGCCGACAGCCGCGCAGTGCCGGCACCCGGGCGCTCACGTCGCTTGATCTGCTCGTGCTTCCCGGCTCGGACTTCTCGGCGCTCGCCGACAGCCTCACCGAGTTCCGCAGCGAGTTCGAGGAGATCGCCCACGCGCGGGCCGCCTCGGACGCCGCCCGAGCAGCGGCGGAGCCGCCGGCCTGACCCGTCGGCGCTCGCCGCTCAGACGGCCGCCGCCCCGGGCCCGTGCAGCCGGCGGTCGGCCAGCACGCGCTCGGCGTCCTCGGCGTCGGTGACCGCCCAGCGCAGTCGCTCGACGAGCTGGCGGGCGGCGTGACCGTCGCTCAGATGCTCGACACCGACGTGCTCATCGAGCAGCACCGGATCACTCTCCTCGGTCGTCACGATGATTCTGACCATGTCCCCTCCCCTTCTCGCAGATGTCACATCCCCATATCCACGGTGCAGGCTACTCGGCGCCCCGGTCGCTTCCACGATCTGAATGTGCGGCGCGAGGAGCCCGTCAGCTGTCTCGGATCACGTCCAGCAGCGCGCGTGCGGTGCTCGGACAGAACTGCGTTCCCGCCCCGGCGACGATCTCTTTCCGGGCTTCGTCGAGCGACAGCGCGGAGCGGTAGGGCCGGTCGCTGGTCATTGCCTGGTAGGCGTCGCAGACCAGCGTGATCCGGCTCGCCAGTGGAATCTGCTCACCGGCCAGTCCGTCCGGGTAGCCGCGGCCGTCCCAGCGCTCGTGCTCGGCACGGAGCACCGGAGCGAGATCCGCCAGGCCGCCGGCTGCAACGGCGATCTCCTCGCTGGTGATCGGGTGCGTGCGCATGACCTCCCACTCCTCTGGAGTGAGCGGGCCCGGCTTGTTGAGGATGGCGTCCGGCACGGCGATCTTGCCGATGTCGTGTAGCAGCGCGGCCTGGCGCACCCGGTCGACCGCAGCCTCGTCAAGCCCGAGGCGGGCGGCGACCCGGGCGGCGAGTTCGAGGACCGCCTGGCTGTGCTCGCCGGTGTAGCCGTCGCGTGCGCCCAGCGCCGCCAGGAGGGTGCTCGTCGCGCTGGCTCTGAGCTCAAGCGTGCGGGCGTGCTCCTGCTGTCGGTCGCGCTCGATCTGATCGGCGACTATCCGCGCGAAGACGTGCAGAAACTGAAGGTCGCGGTACTCGAGCGATGGCTGGGCAGCGTGGCTGGCAGCGCACAGCGTCCCGTAGAGCTGACCGTCAGAGAGCGTGATCGGGACCGTGACGAACGCTCCTACGTCGGCGGCCTCCGTGGCGGGCATAGACGCCGTACGCTCATCACCGCGCACGTCGGGCATCAGGTTCGGTAGCCGCCCCTCCAGGACCCGCTGGCAGTATGTGTACTCGAGAGGGGCCGACATTCCCTCGCGCACGCCGAACGATTCTCCGTCTCCGCACAGCACGCGCAGCTCCGCCTGGCCGGCGACGAACTCGCTCGCGTAGGCCACATCCATGCCGAGGAAGTCCCGCACGGCCGCGACCGCCCGCTCGACCGACGGCTGCAACGCGAGATCTCCCAGATCGGCGATGTCACGACCGGCACGCGAGACAGCAGCATCTGTTGCGACCTGCCTGCGCTCCGAGCCCATATGCACCTATCGGCAGCTGCCAGACCGATCTCAACCGCCGTAGGCGATCGTTTAGATGCAGTTAGAGAACGGCGTTCGGTCATGCCCCCTACACTCCCGCCCATGGCCCTGATCCACACCTGCTACCGCATCACCGACATCGACCGCTCGGTGGCCTTCTACAACGCTCTGGGGTTCGAGGAGATCGGGCGCATCCCGATCCGCGACGAGGCCGTCAACGTGTTCATGAACCAGCCGGGCGACGGCGACATGCCGCGCCTTGAGCTGACACACAACTTCGGTGTGGACTCATATGAGCTCGGTACCGCCTACGGCCACATCGCGATCACCTCGGGAGACCTCGACGGGACGCTCGCGCGCCTGACCGAGCAGGGCATCGAGCCGGAGAAGCCGCCCTACTCCGTGCGCGAGGGCGGCTCGCGCCTGTGCTTCGTGCGCGACCCGGACGGCTACCGGATCGAGATCATCGAGCAGTAGTTGAGTCGGCCGCCGCCAGGCGGTATTCTCGCGCCATGGCTACGGTGACGGTAGGAGAAAGCGTCGCGCCAGCCGGGGCGCCCCCAGCGGGAATCGAGCGGCCGGACTTCGAAATCGTCCCACGCAGGGGACTGGTGCTGGTGGGAGCGGTGCTGGGCCTCGTGATCGCCGCGATCGCCGCCAACGAACTCTGGCCGCTGGCGTTCCTTCACTTCGTGGGCGGAGCGTCATGGACCGTCATCGACCTGTTCCTGGGTTTCGTGCTGGGCCCGATCATGGGCAAGCTGTCGGTGCCGGCCCGCGTCGAGTTCACCACTCGGCTGATGCCAAAGATGGTGCTGATCATGCCGACCGTGGTGGTGGCCACGCTGGCGGCCGGCTGGCAGCTCGGGGTCCATCTGGGGACCGTTGACAGCAGCTATTACCTACACGGCTGGACGGTGGCGAGCTTCATCGTGGTCGGCGTGATGGCGGTGATCGCCCTGGGGCTGCTCGAGCCCGCGAACATCGCGGTGCTGGTGGAGCTGAAGAAGCCGAGGCCCAACCCGCAGGTGATCGAGCGATTGATGAAGCGGTTCATCTACTGCGCGGGCGTGCTCGGCGCGATGCAGCTCGCGACGCTCGTGATCATGGCCAAGCTGACGGTGGGGTGAGCGCGCGATGAGCGAGCGCCGGCTGCCCCCGGTCACGCAGATCGGGATGACCTCCCTGGCGCTGATCGTGGCCGGCGGGATCTACCTGTCCGCCCACCTGCCCCAGCATGTGCCGCTCGCGCCGGCCGTCGCGTTGCTCGCCGCCTCCGTGCTGCTGCTGGCGGGCAACCTGCTGGCGCTCGTACGCGTGCACGACTTCCCCTGGGGGCGCTTCTTCGACGTGGCCAAGTGGGCGCTGATCGCCTACCTGATCATCGCCGGGATGATCGAGTACTCGTTCCTGCGCGACCACCTGAGCGGCGGACCGCTGGTGGTGCTCTCCCTGTCACTGCTCGTGTTCGCGATCCACGTGCCCGTGCTCATCGGCTTCACGGTCGCCCGCTTCTACGAGCCCGAGCAGGAGGCTCCCGCGGGCGCGGCGGGTTTGAGCCGGTCCGCAGGCTAGGCCGGCTCGGCGCGGAGCGGGCGGAGCGCCTCGGCCACCCGCACGAGCTCATCGAACATCGCATCCGCCGCCTGCTCCATCAGCTCGTTGGGCTGGAAGCTGCCCTCCTCGTCGATGAACTGCGTGACGAACGGTATCGACACCGCCTCGAAGAGGGGCGTCATTTTGAGGGTCGTGAGCACGAGCTTGAGCATCTGCGCAGCGCGGGTTCCGGCGGCGACGCCGCCGTAGGAGACGAGACCCACCGGCTTGTACTTCCACTCCTCGTGCAGGAAGTCGATGGCGTTCTTGAGGGGCGCGGTGAAGCCATAGTTGTACTCCGGCGTGACGAACACGAAGGCGTCGGCCGCCGCGACCTTGGCGCTCCATTCCTTGGTGTGCTTCTTGGTGTAGCGGCGCAGGCGTGGATGGGCGGGCTCGTCCATGAAGGGGAGGTCGAGCTCGCGGAGATCGACGAGCTCGATCTCGAAGGCGCCATGGGCGCGGGCGCGGGCATCGGCCCATTCACCGATCGGCAGGCCGACGCGGCCGGGGCGGGTGCTGGCGATGAGGATGAGCAGGGTTGGCATCGATCGGGGCCGCCTGCGCTTAGGAGAGCACCCGCCGCCTGAAATTGCTCAGGCCGAGCGTGAGGAACGCGGCGCAGAAGCCGATCAGCACCGGGTAGACGACGTAGAGATGCATGTGGGCGGCATGTGTGAGGCCGGCGCGCAGACCCTCGTTGATGTAGATCAGGGGATTGATCAGCACGACGATCTGCAGCCAGTGGATGCCCGCCACCTGGACCGGCGCCAGACGCGTCCACTGGTAGTAGGTGCCGCCGAGGAACGTCAGCGGCAGCACCACGAATCCGAACATCAGCCCGAGGTTGCGCGCCTCGAACACGGTGCCCAGCAGCAGGCCGAGCGAGGTCATGGTGACGCAGGCGAGCGGGATCAGGGTGATCACGATCCACCAGGTGACCGACAGGTGGGCGTGCACACCGGGGGCGTGGACCACCGATGCGATCGGGAAGACGATCAGAGCGGCGATCAGTCCCTGGGTGGCGCCAGAGAGGACCTTCGCGACGGCCACCAGCCAGATCGGGCACGGCGCCTGCACGCGGTCCTCGATCTCGCGAGTGAACCCGAACTCCTGAGCGAGCACCATGGCGACCGCCTGGATGCCCTGGAACATGATCGTGATGCCGACCACTCCCGGTACCAGCACGGTCGCAAACGCCGACTCGGCGACCTTTCCCCCGCCGCCGCCCACGCCCTGGCCGATCGTGGGGAAGACGTACAGAAACACGAACACCAAAAGGAACGGCTGCACCAGCGTGCGGATGACGAACTCGAGGAAGTTCTTCCTCAGCACGACCAGGTCGCGCAGGATCAGCGCGAGCAGAGCCGTGCGGCTCGCTGTCACGGTCGAGCGCGTGGGCTCGATGCTGATCGGAGAATTCATGAGCGTCGGCGAGGCCGTCGCGGGGGTCGCGCCGGCAGCCATCAGTCGCGCAGCTCTTTGCCGGTGAGGCTGATGAACACGGTCTCGAGGCTGGGCTCGGACACCGACAGGTCGGCCAGGTCGAAGCCGGCGCTCTCGGCGGCGTTGACGACCCTCACGACGAGCCGCTCGGCGCCCTTGACATGGAGCTCGACGCCGCCCTCGATGACCCGCGTGCGGGTGACCTCCGGAATCTCCCCGGCCAGCCGCTCGGCGAGTGCCTGCGTGTCGCCCTCCGCCCTGACGGTGACGATCGTGTCGGCGCCGAGCGACTGCTTGAGCGCGTCGGGCGTGTCGAGCGCGAGGATCTTTCCGTGATCCATGATCGCCACCCGGTCGCACAGGTGGTCGGCCTCCTCCATGTAGTGGGTGGTGAGAAGGATCGTCTGGCCGTCGCGGTTCAGCTCGCCGAGGATCTCCCACAGCGCGAGGCGGCTCTGCGGGTCAAGGCCCGCGGTCGGCTCATCGAGGAACAGCACCGCCGGGCGGTGGAAGATCGCGCGCGCCACCATCAGCCGCTGGGCCATGCCTCCGGACAGGGCGAACACCGATGCCTTGGCCCATTTTGAGAGGTGGAGCTGCTGGAGCAGCTCGTCGGCGATCTTGCGTGAGCGCGAGGCGGAGATCCCGAACAGGCGCCCGTGGAAGTAGAGGTTCTCCCACACGGTCAGCTGGCGGTCGAGCGTGTTCTGCTGGGAGACGATGCCGATCAGCTGCTTGGCCAGCGCCGGCTGGGCGACCACGTCGATCGCTCCCACGTATGCCGAGCCGGAGCTCGGAACCACCCTCGTGGTGAGCATTCCGGCCGTCGTGGTCTTGCCAGCGCCGTTCGGCCCGAGCAGCCCAAAGATCTCACCGGCGTGGACGCTCAGGTTGAGCGTGTCGACGGCGGCGAAGTCGGTGCCCGCGTAGACCTTGGTCAGCTCGACCGTGCGAATGACCTCGCGGCGATCGGAGTGGTCGGTGGTGAGTGCGCCGTTGTGCGGGCCAACCGGCAGTGCGTCGACTGGCTGGGCCTGGGCCATCGCCCCAATGTACAACGCACGCGCGGGGCCGCCCGCGCTACCCTCAGCTCGAGAGACATGGCGGACACCGGCAAGATCGCCAAGAACCTCGAGCGCTTCGCCCAGGCGGTGGCCTCGCACGACCGCGAGAACCCGACGCACACCGCCCACGGCATCGGTCTCGCGCACTTCGACATGGAGCGCCTGGGCTTCGACGAGGGCGAGGAGATCCTGCCGGGAATCACGATCCACGCCGACAGCGGCGTGACGGGGAACTTCCGGGTGCTGTGCGACGGCGAGCACGACGAGGGCCTCGAGGAGGCCGAGCAGGAGACCGTCGAGGCGGTTGCCACGCAGAGCGTGCCCGTCTCATCTCCCGGGCACTCTCCATTCGAAGAGCCCTAGCCGACGTTTTTTGGACGCCCGGCTAAGGACGGGACGGCAGCGGCCGCGCAAGCTGGAAGTAAGCGCGCGCGGAGGTAACCGTCTCCTCATCTGTCTCAGAGCACCTCTCATCAACGATTTCAGAGCACTGCCGGGACTGGGTCGGTCATGTGATCGTGTGCGGGCTGAACCCCGTCGGGCTGCGCACGGTCGAGCAGCTGCATCTCGCGGGCGCGCGGGTGGTGGTGCTGGATGACGAGCAGGACGAGCGGCTCGTGCGCGTCGTGCGCGGCTGGGGGATCCCGCATCTGCCCCGCAGCGCCCATCTGAGCGATCCGCTTTACGAGGCTGGCATCGCCGGGGCCGCCGCCGTGGTGTGCGCCGAGCGCACCGACCTGCGCACGCTTGAGACCGTCCTTCTGATCCGCGACCTTCGCCCCGATGTGCGGGTGGTCGCGGACCTCGACAACCCCGCTGTGGCGCACGCGGTCGAGGAAGTGCTCACCTCCGTGGGCGTGCTCGACGTCGCGGCCCTGTTCGCACCCTCGGTCGTCGAAGCGTGCACCGGGCAGCGCGCCCGCGACATTCTCCTCGGCGAGACCGAGTTCATCGCCGCCGAGGTGATCGCGCCCCGCGACGGGACGCTGCGCGAGATCTACGGGCACCTGGCGCCGATCGGCGTCGTCACCGAGAACACCGAAGAGCTGATCGCATGCCCCGGGCGAGACCAGACGGTCGAGGCCAAGGACCGTGTGACGCTGCTCGGTACCGTCGACGAACTCGACGAGGCCGGCCTGCGCCAACGGGGCGCCGGCGACGGTGAAGTCTCGACCCTCCGCTCGAGGACGAGCGCGGCCGTGAAACGGAGCGTGAGGAGCGTGCTCAGCGTCGCGGATCGACCGCTGCGCATCGGGCTCGCGCTCGGGCTCGGGCTGCTGGTCCTCTCCACGGTGGTTCTGCATTTCGCCTACAAGCAGCCCGCAAGTCACGGGCAGCTCTCCTTTCTGAATGCGATCTACTTCACGGTGGAGACAATCGCGACGGTCGGATTCGGCGACTTCTCCTTCTCCCATCAGCCCGTATCGGTCGAGGTGTTCGGCATCCTGCTGATCATTGCGGGCACCACGATCGTCACGACCCTGTTCGCGCTGCTGACCAACGCGCTCGTGAGCCGGCGCATCGCGCAGTCGCTCGGGCGCGACCAGATCCCGGGGATGCACAATCACACGGTAATCGTCGGACTGGGTGCGGTAGGCATGCAGGTGCTCGAAGGCCTGCTGGCCAAGGGACGGGAGGTGATCGTGGTCGAGCGGTTCGAGGGGAACCCGCTGATCGGCGAGGCCCGCTCCCTGAACGTGCCCGTCGTAATCGGCGATGCGACCCTGGCGCGGACACTCGATTCGGTGAAGCTCTCCAGTGCCGCCGCCGTGGCGATCCTCACCTCTGATGACCTCACCAACATCGAGACGGGCCTGGCAGTTCGCGACCAGCTGGGCGAACGCTGGACGGAGGTGCCGGTGGTGCTGAGGGTGTTCGATCGCCAGCTCGGCAGCCGCCTGGAGCAGAGCTTCGGGTTCCGTCATGTGTGGTCGACCTCGGCGATCGCCGCGCCCTGGTTCGTGGGTGCGGCGCTCGGCCTGGAGGTGCTGTTCAGCTTCTACGTGGGCAACCACCCGTTCCTTTTGGCCCGCCTGCGGGTCAGCGCGGGCGGGGGCCTCGAGAACCTGTCGATGCTCGAGCTGCCCGGGCAGATTCGCGTGGTGGCGATCCGCCGCGCCGAGAGCTCGACGGCGCTCGAGCATCCGCCGCGACGCGACACGCGGCTGGCCCGGGATGACGACGCCTACCTGGTGGGGCCCTATGCCGAGCTGTTGGAGGTGCTGCGCCACGATCGCGAGCGGGGGGCCCCGGCTGCAGGGGCGCCGGCCTGATCAGGAGGGGCGCAATCAGGGGGCGGCGCGATCATGGGGCGGCCGTCTCGGCCGTCGTGATCCTCGCTTCGATCATCGCGACGAGCCGCTCGATCGTCGGGCACTCGATCCCGTGGCGGGCGCCCGCGCGCAGCACCGACCCCGGGATCGCATCCAGCTCCGGGGGGCGCCCCGCCGCGATGTCGCGCTGCATCGAGCTTCCGAGGGAGGCGTGCGCAGCGGTCAGCTCCTCCATAGCCCTGGCCGGGTCTACCTCCTCCGCGCCCTCGGCGCGGCCCACCGCGCAGCCCTCCTCGATGGCGCCCAGCAGATCGGCGCGCAATGCCGGCGTCGAGCGGATCTCGCCCAGCAGCTTGTCGTAGGCGCTCGTTGTGCACGCGAGCGCGTTCAGGCGCACGAGCTTCGACCACATCACCTGCGCCTCGGAGTCCCGCACGCGCGCCTGCACCTGCGCGTCGTTGAGCGCATCTGCCAGCTCCTGCATCGCCGGGCGACGGCTCGGGTGGCGACTGGCCATCTCGACGAGCAGGAACGGGCTCGTGTGCACGACGACGCCCGGCTGCGGTCGGTCGGCCTCGACGCGGATCGAGCCGGCGAGAACGGAGTCGGCGGCGAAGCGCTCGCGCAGCAGCGCGATGTGGTCCAGTCCGTTGAGCAGCGGCAGCACCAGTGCCGGCGCGGTCGCGATGCGCTCGAGCGCAGAGCTCAGCCCGGCGGCCTTGGTGGCCACGATCAGCGCATCCACCGGCTCGGTCAAGCGGGTGAGCGCGCGCGGGTGCGCGACGAACTCGCCCAGGCCGACGCTCTGCACCCGCAGGCCGTGCTCTGAGATGACGGCTGCCGTCGAATCGCGGGCCACCACCACCACATCGTGGGTGCCCGCGCGGTCGAGCGCGCCCGCCAGCAGCCCGCCCACCCCGCCGGGACCGAGGACCGCGATCCTCATGGCAGCGGATCGATGAGCACGCCCGGGTTCATGATCCCGGCAGGGTCGATCGCGACCTTGGCCGCGCGCAGCGCCTCGGCGAACGGCTGCGGGCGCTGGCGGTCATACCACGGGCGATGATCGCGACCGACCGCGTGGTGGTGGGTGATGGTCCCGCCCTCGGCGATGATCGCCTCGGACACCGCCCGCTTGATCGCCGCCCACTGCTCGACCTCCTCGCCGCGGCGCGCGGGCGCGAGAACCGTGAAGTACGGGGCCGGGCCATCCGGATAGACGTGGGTGATGCGGCAGAAGACCCTGCCCGTGGCGTGAGCCTGCATCCGCACCGCCTCCTCGGCGACGGCGGTCACGCGCTCGTGAAAGGCCGCGAAGCGCTCCCATGTGATCGCGGTCTCGAAGGTCTCCGCCAGCACGCCCAGCGCGACGAGCGCGTCGCGCACGTAGGGGGCGCCGAGAAACGCCTCGCGCCAGGAGCTCACCGCATCTGAATCGCCGCGCCCGCCGGGCTCGGCGGCGACGCCGCCGTGCTCGCGACAGAGTTCGAGCGCCCGGGCCATCGGCCCCTCGACGGGATGGTCGGTGGACTCGAAGCCGAGCACGAGCAGTGCGCGAGAGCCGTCGCCGGCCATCGTCATGTGAGCCTCCGCGGCCTCCAGCAGCCGGCAGTTGGCCGGGTTGAGGCCCGATTGGCTGATCGCGCGCAAGCACTCGGCTCCCTCGAGGAAGCTCGCGAAGCTCACCCCGGCTCCACTGCGGTGCGACGGGCGGGGGTGCACGCGCACCCACGCCTCGGTTATCAGCCCGAGCGTGCCCTCCGAGCCCGCGAGCATGCGATCGGGGCTCACGCCCGCGCCGGATCCGGGCAGCCTTCGCGACGCCCATACCCCTGCGGGCGTGATCGCGCTTACGGACTCCACGAAGTCCTCGATGTGCGTCCACACCGTCGCGAAGTGGCCGGCCGCACGCGTCGCGATCCAGCCGCCCAGGGTGGAGAACTCGAACGACTGGGGAAAATGGCGAAGCGTCAGCGAATGCTCGGCCAGCTGGGCTTCGAGAACCGGACCGGTGGCGCCGGCCTGGATGAGCGCCGCGCGCGAGACCTCATCCACCTCAAGCACCCGGTCGAGAGCCCTGAGGTCGACCGAGATCGCGCCGTTGTAGGAGGGTGCGACATCGGGAGTGACCCCGCCCACGACGGACGTGCCGCCGCCGTAGGGAATCGCCGCGACGCGCTCATCTGAGCACCACTCGAGCACCCGCTCGACGTCCTTCGCGTCGCGTGGGTATGCCACGAAGTCCGGAGGATGGTCAAAGCGCCCGCGAAAGCCGCGCACCACGTCGGAGTAGGACTTGCCGAGGGCGTGGCGGGCGCGCGCGTGGTCATCGCCGGCACAGATCTCCGCGAGCGTGCCCGGCACGGGGACGCGGGGCGCCCTGAGCTTCAGCTGCTCGAGGCCCACCGCCGCCTCGAGCTCAGACAGCGCGATCCCGAGGTTTGCGGACAGCCCGGAGGCCATCGCCTCGAGCTCTGAGACGGACGGCTGCTGATCCTCGAAGCCCCAGCCCCAGTGCTTGTGCCGGCGGATCTTCACGCGGGCGAGTTTATGCTCACTAGCCTTCCCCCAGCACCCACTAGCCTCTCTGACGCGTGTCTGCCCAACCGGAACCCACCACCGAGCAGCCCGAGATCCTCGCCCGCGGGCCGTGGCCGATCGAGCACGTGAAGGCGCGCTGGCGCACTGAGCACTTCGAGCCCTCGAGCGAGCACGCCGCGGCGGCGGACGCTGCGATCAAGGGGCTGCAGGACCGGGGCTCCCCCAGCCATGACGGGGTGGCCGCGCGCCTTTTGGACTACAAGCAGGAGCAGAACGGGCTCGCGATCGAACTGCAGCCGCTGCGCTGGGCTCTGCGGCTGGTTGCCGGCGATGCCTCCGGGAGCGTGGCGGCGCTGTGCGTGACACGCTCAGCCGACGGCCGCTGGCTGGCGGGTCGCCGCGCGGAGTGGGTCTCCACCTGGGCGGGCCGCTGGTCGCTGGGAGCGGGCGGCGCCGTCGATCTGGGGGAGAATCCGGCTGAGACGCTCGTTCGTGAGCTGAGGGAGGAGTGGGCGGTGTCGCCCGAGCGGGTGCGCGGCGAGGCGCTGATCCGGTTGCCCCACCAGCTGGTGATGTTCGTGGGACAGGCCTGGCTGGCCGAGGGGGCCGAGGAGACGGTCACCCCCGACCACGAGCACGACGCGTACGCGTGGTGGCCGCGGGCGATCGAGGAGTGGCCGCCGGAGGCGGGCGAGGCGCTCCCGCGGATGGCCCGCTGGCTGGCGGAGTGAACGCACCCTCACAGGCGAAGGCCCCGCCGCGGGCGGGCGCAGGGCCACTGACGTTCACCCGTTTGAAGTGGACCTCCTTCTTTCACTCGGTCGTGTATCTGAGCCTGATCGTGTGCGCGCTGGCCGGCTTCGCGGGCCCCACGCTGGTGCTCGGCTGGACCCATGGAATCCTCTGGATCGGGATGTCGCTGGCCTGCATCGCGGCCGTGCGCCAGCGCGTCATTTCCCTGCGCGTGGGCGTGTCGGTGGCCGTCCTCGGAGGACTCGGGCCGTTCATCGGCAGCTATGAGTTCGTGCGCGAGCAGCGCCGGCGCAGGAGCGGGACCGGCGCGGGCTCAGGCGAGCCATCCGCCAAGCCGCCGCGCTAGAGTGAAAGTGACATGGCAACAGGCACCACGGCTCAGGGGACTGTAGATGTCGTGACGCCAGCCGCGGGGGAGTCGGTCACCGAGGGAACCATCCTCGAATGGCACGCGCAGGTGGGCGACTTCATCAAGGCCGACGACACGATCGTCGAGATCTCAACCGATAAGGTCGATCTCGAGCTGCCGTCTCCCGCCAGCGGAACGGTGAGCGAGATCCTTGTGGCCGAGGGCGACACCGTGACCGTCGGTCAGGTGATCGCGCGCATCTCCCTGAACGACTCCGCTCCCGACGCCGGCGCCGCAAACGGTGGTTCGGCCTCAGCCGTTGAGGCTCCGCCCGCCGCCGGCGACGCCCCCGCAGACGGCGATTCCTCGCCAGACGGCGATTCCACAGCCGCAGGCGGTGCATCCGCCGCGGGCTCGGCCCCATCCGGGGCGCCTGAGGGCGTGAAGGTCTCCCCGGTGGCGGCCCGCGCCGCAGCCGTGGAGGGCGTGGACCTTGCAACCGTGCCGGGCAGCGGTCCGGCCGGGCGGATAACCAAGTCAGACGTGCTGGGCAGCGCCCTGGGCGCCGGCGCCTCCACCACGGCCGCGGCACCGGCCAACGGCGCAACGGCCACCCAGGCCGCTGCCAGCGTGACGGCGATGAAGGGCGGGGCCGCGGCGCTCGCCCGCTACATGGAGGAGTCGCGCGCGATCCCCACCGCCACGAGCTTCCGCACGCTGACGGTGACCGCCCTCGAGGGGCGCAGGCGCGAGCTGAAGCAGGCCGGGCAGAAGGTGTCCTTCACCCACCTGATCGCCTACGCGATCGCCCGGGCGGTTGACGACATGCCGGTGATGGGCGCCCACTTCGCCGAGATCGACGGCAAGCCCCACCGGATCGACGACGGGCAGGTGAACCTCGGCCTGGCGGTGGACGTGGAGAAGCGCGACGGCTCGCGCACGCTGATGGTGCCGGTCATCCTCGACGCTGGGCGCCAGCCCTTCGATCGCTTCCTTGCGGCCTACGACGCGCTCGTGGAGAAGGCGCGCACGAACAAGCTCACCGCGGATGACCTGGTGGGAGGCAACGTCACGCTGACCAACCCGGGCGGGCTCGGCACGGTGGCGTCGGTTCCAAGGCTCATGACCGGCCAGGGCACGATCGTGGCCACAGGCTCGATCGCCTACCCGGTGGGCCTCGGCAACATCGGCACGATGATCGGCGCCGAGAAGGCCATGACGATGACCTCGACCTACGATCACCGCATCATCCAGGGCGCCGAGTCGGGGCGCTTCCTGGCGTTGATCGAGGAGTACCTGCAGGGTGAGCGCGGCTTCTACGAGGACGTGTTCGCCTCGCTGGGAGTGGAGCTCGGCCCGGCCCCCACCCTGCCGGCCCCGGCCGCCGCGGCCGTCGCCGCCGCAGCCTCGGCGCCCACGGAGGGCACCGGCACCGCGGAGGCGGAACTCCTGCAGGCGGTGCAGGCGGCCAGCACGCTCGTGTCCCGCTTCCGCAGCCACGGCCACCTGGCGGCGCGGCTTGACCCGCTCGGCTCAGAACCAGAGGGTGACCCGGGTCTCGACCCGGCGCCGCTCGGGCTGACGGGAGAGATCCAGGCCAAGATCCCGGCCAAGATCTTTCACATGTACGTGCCGGGGGCGACGCTCGCCGATGCGCTCCCCCACCTGCGCGAGACCTACTGCGGCACGATCGCCTATGAGATCGAGCACATCGCCTCACACCGCCAGCGCGTGTGGCTGCGCGAGCACATTGAGTCGGGTGCCTTCCGCCAGCCGCTGACCGTCGAGGAGCGCAAGTGGCTCCTGCGGCGCCTGGTGAAGGTCGACGCGCTGGAGCGGTTCATGCACAAGGCCTACCTGGGACAGCACCAGTTCTCGATCGAGGGCCTGGACATGACGGTGCCGATGCTCGACGAGCTGATCCAGCTGTCCGCCGCCCACGGCGGCGACGAGGTCGTTATCGGCATGGCCCACCGGGGGCGGCTGAACGTGCTGGCCCACAACCTCGGCCGCGCCTACGACACGATCTTCGCCGAGTTCGAGGGCGCCTCGACGCTCGAGGCGGTCACCACCATCCCGCAGGGAGGTACCGGCGACGTCAAGTACCACCACGGCACCCAGGGCTCCTACGAGCTGCCGGACGGGAGCACGATCCGCGTCAACCTCGAGTCCAACCCGAGCCACCTCGAGTACGTCTCCCCGGTGGTGGAGGGCGCCACGCGCGCCGCCCAGACGACCCGCCAGGGTCCCCACGCCCATCAGGACACCGATGCGGCGGTGCCGATCGTGATTCACGGCGACGCATCCTTCCCCGCCCAGGGCGTGGTGTCCGAGACCCTCAACCTGCAGGCGCTCGACGGCTACAAGGTCGGGGGGACCCTGCACGTGATCACCAACAACCAGATCGGCTTCACGACCGACCCCGACGACGCCCGCTCGACGCGCTGGGCATCTGACTTGGCGAAGGGCTTCGACGTGCCGATCATCCACGTCAACGGTGACGACGTGCCCGCATGCATGAGCGCCGTGCGGCTCGCCTTCGCCTTCCGCAAGGAGTTCGGCCACGACGTGCTGATCGACCTGATCGGCTACCGGCGCTTCGGGCACAACGAGTCCGATGAGCCCGCCTACACCCAGCCGGAGATGTACGCCAAGATCAAGACGAAGAAGCGGGTGGCCGAGCTGTGGGCTGAGCGGCTGGTGGCCGAAGAGATCGTCACCCAGGAGGAGGTCGAGCGCCAGGCGCAGGAGGTCTGGGACAACCTGACGCTCCTTCACCAGCGGCTGAAGACCAAGATCGCCGCGGCCGCCGAGCACGAGCACGAGGAGCACAGCACCGGCGAGTACCAGCTCGACCGCTCACCCAGCCCGGATGTCGACACGGCGGTTGCGGCCACCCGGCTGCGCCAGTTGGGCGAGGAGCTGTTGCGGGCGCCCGAGGGCTTCACCGTTCACCCCAAGCTCGTCAAACAGCTGGAGCGCAGGCACGAGGCGCTCGCGGAGGAGAGCCCGCCCGCCATCGACTGGGCGCACGCGGAGGCGCTCTCGTTCGCATCGCTTCTCACCGAAGGCACCCCGATCCGCCTGACCGGGCAGGACACCGAGCGCGGCACCTTCAGCCAGCGCCACATGGTCCTTCACGACGCCAAGACCGGACAGACGGTCTGCCCGATCCAGAGCCTGCCCGACGCCCAGGCTCCCCTCGAGCTACACAACAGCCCCCTGTCGGAGCTCGCCTGCATGGGGTTCGAGTACGGCTACAGCCAGGAGGCGCCGGAGACGCTCGTGCTGTGGGAGGCGCAGTTCGGGGACTTCGTCAACTCCGCGCAGGTGATCGTCGACCAGTTCATCGTCTCGGGGCTTGCCAAGTGGGGCCAGACCTCGCGGCTGACGCTGCTGTTGCCGCACGGCTACGAGGGCTCCGGCCCGGAGCACTCCTCCGCGCGCCTCGAGCGCTTCCTGACGCTCGCCGCCGAGGGCAACATCCGTGTCGCGAGCCCCACGACGCCGGCGCAGTACTTCCACCTGCTGCGTCGCCAGGCCCGCGTGGCCAAGCAGCGCCCGCTCGTGGTGATGACCCCCAAGTCGCTGCTGCGCCTGCCGCAGGCGACCAGCTCGATCGCGGACATGGCGGAGAACACGCGCTTTCACCCGGTGCTCGCCGAGCCCGGGGTGGACGACGCGGAGGTCACGCGCCTGGCGCTGTGCACGGGAAAGATCTACTACGACCTCGTCGGCCATCCGGACCGTAAGGCCCATCCGGGCCTCGCGGTGGCGCGCGTGGAGCTGCTGTACCCGTTCCCCGAAGGCCAGGTGCTAGAGCTGATCCAGCGCTACCCGCAGCTGCGCGAGGTGGTGTGGGTTCAGGAGGAGCCGCGCAACATGGGCGCGCGGGCGCACATGTTCCCCAGGCTCATGCAGATCATGCCCGACGGCATTCACTTCGGCTACATCGGGCGACCCGAGCGCGCCAGCCCGGGCGAGGGCTACCCGGCCGCGCACATCGACGAACAGAACCGCATCGTCACCACCGCGATCGACCTGGGCGAGCCGATCTCGCAGTACCCGCGCAAGGCTCCGGGGGACCGCTGATGCGAGCCCTGTGGAGACGCTTTCTCGAGATTCGCCGCCAGCGCCGGCGCAAGCGCCGCGGCGGCTAACAGCAGTCCGTCACGGCGGGCTTCGGGCGCGCCCGGGCGTTTGCGTTCCACGCGGCCGTCATTCACAGCAGGTTCTTGATCGCGAGCTTCTCACGAGCGCGAGATGCTCCAGAGAACGCCTCGCCGTAGTGCTCACAGGGACAGAACACTCGCCCATGGCGCGCTTACCTTCCGCGCCGCGACACCTCAAGACGACTGCGTTGCCTTGCTTGGGCGCCGGGTAGCCTGGTCGTGTCTTGAAAGTCTGTACCCGCACAGGCGTTTGGGTGACCGCGAGATTGCTGGTCGCACTTCTGCTGGCGGGCGCCGGTTACCAGGGCACGGCTCTGGCAGGGACTGCCCCTGTCACGATCGCACCGTTGCACGGGAACACTGCGGTTGAGGCGTATGGCGGCGTCGAGGCATGGAGTGACTACGAGGCGGCCGATCGGTCGTGGCACGTTGTGGTTCGCCGCGACGGGCAGATCTCAACGCCGTCGATCCCCTCGGCTAGCAAGGCGATCGAGGTCGCGGTTGGTCCAGGTCCATCCGGCTCGCCAGTCCTCGCCTACCTCATCTGTGCCAGGAGGTGCCACTTGGTGGTCTCGGCCCTGAACGGCAGCGACCCCCGGGCTGTCCCTGGCACCGAGGGCGCGTCCGATCCGACGATCTGGGGTGATCGCGTCGCGTGGGTGAGCGGCGCCGCGACGGTGATGACTAGCCTCTGGAATGGCGCCGGCCGAAGGGTGCTGGGCGGGACGCCGCGACGCAAGTGCTACGAATCACCGACTATCCAGTCGAGGCTCGTCTGCGAAGTTCCCAAAGAACCGAGCGTCGATGCGCTGGCGCTCTACGGCCGGCAGCTCGCGCTCATCGACACCTTCATCCTCAACGACGGCATCGGGTCTGGGACCACCACCGAGGTACGGATAGAGACGGTCACAGGCGGGCCGCAGCGGCTCGTCGCACTCATCGACGTTGGTGAAGGCGACGAGACCTGGCTGGGGCCGTCCTGGTTCGACGGCGACCTGTACTTCTACGAGGACACCGACGGCACGACAGAGGGGGCCGTAGACGGCTTCGACCCCGCGCGCAACACGTACGTGAGCGCGCCGGCGTATGCCTATCTAACGGGCTTCTCGATGCTCAACAGCCGACAGGCATACGAGGCGACGGCGCCGGGCAACCCGAGAGCCGGCTACGTATGCGGGCAAGAACAAACCACCCCCTGTGTGATTCGCGTCAGCGCCCCGTTCGCGTTCAAGCCGTCCAGGTCGCTGGTGCACACTCCCTGAGAGCCCTCTCACGCTCACCGCGCCGGAAGCGCAGCTCTGCTCGCGCCAACCCTGGTGGAACGCCGAAAGCCCGGCCATTCGTGGCCAGGCTTCCAGCGGCTCCCTCTTCTCCCGCGCGCCGCAGCACGCATCGCAGACAATCGGATCGGGTTGATTGCCGCGACCTGCACGCTAGCGCCGTCAGGATTGCGGTTGTTATCCGTTTGGATCGAATCTGTTACGGCTCCGAGAACCACCAAAGCCCGGCATGGGTACCGGGCTTTGGTAGACGCCTTCCTCCTGGCTTCCGTGCGGCGACAGCGAGAATGGTGTCGAATGACGGCGCACCCGTCGCTGCAAACGACAAACTAGGTCGGACAGAGGTTCAGCCTGTTACCGGGCTGAGACGGCGACGTTACGAGCCTGAGAACAGTTAGCGCCCGCGCCACACCGGCTCGCGCTTCTCCTTGAACGCGCTCGCTCCCTCGCGCGCGTCCTGCGAGCTCATCACCGGGGCTGTGATCTCAGCCTGGCGCTGCCACATCTCAGAGCTCGGCCAGTCGAACTGCTCCTGCAGGATGCGCTTGGAGGCCACCAGTGCCAGCGGTCCATTCTTCGTTAGCGCGGCGGCCAGCTCCAGCGCCCCGTCGACGGCGCCGCCGGGCTCGGCCAGCCGGTTGACGAGACCCAGCTCGTGGAAGCGCTCGGCGGGAAACGGATCGCCCGTGAGAGCGAGCTCCATGACCAGGTGGTAGGGCATCCGCCGGGGCAGGCGCAGCAGGGCGCCGCCGGCGGCCACGAGCGAGCGCTTGGCCTCCGGGATCCCCATTTTCGCGCCCCTGGCCGCGACGATCAGATCGCAGGCGAGCGCGATCTCCATGCCTCCCGCCACCGCAAAGCCCTCGATCGCCGCGATCAGCGGCTTGCTCGAGGCACGCTGGGCGATCCCCGCAAAGCCGCGGTCGCCGAACCAGGGCGCCTCTCCCTTCACGAACGCACCCAGGTCCATTCCCGCGCAGAAGAAGCCCCCGGCGCCGGTGAGCACACCGACGGAGAGGCTGTCGTCGCCGTCGAGCTCCTCGAGGGCGCCCGCCACACCGGCCGCCACCGCGGCGTTGACCGCGTTTCGCACCTCGGGGCGGTTCAGCGTGATCAGCAGCACGCCCTCGCGCCGCTCGGCGAGGACAACGGGAGCATCGTCATCGGCCACGGGCGGCACTATGGCGCAAACGCAGTCAATTGGGAGCGTCCTCAGAGCCTGGCTGCTCGCCCTGCTCCGCCGGGTCGGCCTCGCCCGTCACTCCGGCGATCGACTCCCGGAACTCGCGGACCCCCTTGCCCAGGGCGCGGGCCAGTTCGGGCAGTCGCTTGGGCCCCAGCACGACCAGCGCCACCGCGCCGATGAACAGCAGATGCACAGGGTTCTCGATGCCCATCCCATCAGGCTAGCGGGACGGGCGGGGCGAGTGGACGCCGATCGTTCCGACGCGCCCCCTACGCTCCCCTGGGTGGCCGCCGAACCGTCAGCACTGCCCGGGCGCCCCTATCCTCCGCCGGCGAAGCCTGAGCCATTCTGGCCCGCCCAGGCCACCATCCTTGCCGCCATCGGCCTTCAGCTGCTCCTGCCGGCACGGCTCACGATCGGCCCTACGTGGCTGATTCCGGGCCTCGAGGGCGTGCTGCTCATCGGCATGTTCATGGCCACGCCCAACCAGCTCGAGCACGAGCACCCGCGGCGGCGGCGGGCGGCGCTCGGGCTGACCGCCTTCGTAAGCGCCGCCAACATCTTCTCCCTCGGCGCGCTCACCCATTTCCTGCTTCATCACAACGTCGCAAACGGGCGCGGGCTGGTGGTCTCGGGCGTGCTCATCTGGCTCACCAACTTCCTGATCTTCGCCCTGTGGTACTGGGAGATGGACCGCGGCGGACCGGGCCGGCGCGCTGCCGGCCATGACGGCCCGCCCGACTTCCTGTTCCCGCAGATGAACGACGACCGCATCCAGCCGGTCAACTGGCGTCCCCAGTTCATCGACTACCTGTACGTGGGGCTCACCAACGCGGCCGCATTCTCGCCCACCGACACGATGCCCCTGACGCCGATGGCCAAGTCCATCATGGGCGTCCAGTCGCTGGTGTCGATCGTGACGATTGGCCTGATCGTCTCGCGGGCCGTCAACATCCTCTAGCGGCCGGGGGCTACCTCGCGGGCGCGACGGTCGGCTCGAGCGCGAGCGCCTGCATCAGCAGGTCCTTGACGTCCTCCCCCGCGCCCAGCGACACAGCGCGCTCGAGCGCCTTCAGGGCCCCCTCGCGGTCGCGCAGCCGCAGGCGCAGCCGCCCCAGACGCTCCCACGCTCCGGCGTCGCTGGGCCCCCGCTTGACCGCCCGCTCGGCGGCCTCCTCGGCCAGGTCGATCGCGCCTATGTCTTCATAGATGCGGGCGGCGAATCGATGGGGAGCGGGGCGGGCCCCGTCCACGCGCGCCCAGTCGCGCACCGAGCGGGCGGCGGCGTCGAGGTTCCCGGCCTGCCAGAACGCCAGGGTCATCTGGCGGAGCACCTTCACATTCCTCGGTTCGGCATCGCGTGCATACACGAGCCGCTGTGCGGCCAGCTCATATTCGCCTTCGGCCATCGCCCGCTGGGCGGCGATCATGAAGCGCTCGACCCGCTCCTGGGCCGGATCGGGCTTTGAGAAGTCCACGAACCGCATGCTCCCCGCGGGCACGGTGCGCACACCGTGGCTGAATCGCACCCGCGCCCACTGCAGGCCGCCATCGCCGTCGGCGCCGTTCATGCGCGCGGTGGCTGTGTCGGCGCTCGGTTCGTCGGGGTTGCCGCTGAAGTAGATGCCCGCCACGGTTCCCACCCCCCACTCCGGGTAGGACAGGCAGCGTGCGTAGCGGTGCACCACCGAGTGGTCCGGCACCCGGCTCGCGAAGGGGTCGTGCTTGGCGCGTTCAGTGGCGTGGGCCCGCGCGCGCTGCTCGGCTTCGTATGCGCGTTTGCCGGCCTCGGCGCGCGCACGGCGCGCCGCCGAAGCACTCGCGCGGACGGCGTCGCGCGAGACATTCCCGCCGCGGGATCCCTCCGCCAGGCGCTCGAGCTGGTCGGCCGCCTCGTTGATCGCCTTGAGGTGGCGCTCGTGTTCGAACTGGCGGCCCTGGGGCGCGACATCGGGGTGCCAGCGCTTGGCCATCCTGCGGCGAGCGAGCTGCACGTCGCGCTTGTCAAAGGGCGCCTCGAGCTCGAGCAGGAGCAGATGCTGCTCTATGTCCAGAACGGTGGTGGGCACGACTAAGTTACGTTAGCGGCCCGCGGAGGCTCCTGTTTGAGCTCCGGTGGCTGCGTTGCGGAGCTCCGGTGGCGCCGTTGCGGAGCTCCGCTGGCTCCCTGCTCGAGCTGCGGCCTTCTATGCTGGCGGCCGGTGTCCTCTCAGTACATCTTCACGATGCACCGCCTGTCCAAGCTTCACCCGCCGGACAAGACAGTGCTGAACGAGATCACGCTCGCGTTCTACCCGGGCGCGAAGATCGGCGTGCTCGGCTATAACGGCGCGGGCAAGTCGACGCTCCTGCGGATCATGGCCGGGGTCGATCAGGAATACCGCGGCGAGGCCGCGCTGGCGCCCGGCGCCACGGTCGGGATGCTCGACCAGGAGCCGGTCCTCGACGAGTCCAAGAACGTCAAGGGCAACGTCGAGGACGGGGTCGCCGGGAAGAAGGCTCTGCTCGACCGCTTCAACGAGCTCGCGGCCGACTACTCCGAGGAGAACGCACAGGAGTTCGGAGAGATACAGGCCAAGATCGATGCGGCGGACGCCTGGAATCTCGACACGCAGCTCGAATACGCCATGGATGCCCTGCGCCTGCCGCCCGCGGACGCCGAGGTCGCCACGCTCTCCGGCGGCGAGCGCCGCCGCGTGGCGCTGTGCCGACTGCTGTTGCGCGCGCCGGACCTGCTGCTGCTGGACGAGCCCACCAACCACCTCGACGCCGAGTCGGTGGCCTGGCTGGAGCAGCACCTGGCCGAGTACAGGGGCGCGGTGGTGGCCGTCACCCACGACCGCTACTTCCTGGACAACGTCGCCGGCTGGATCCTCGAGCTCGACCGGGGCAAGGGAATTCCCTACGAGGGCAACTACTCGAGCTGGCTCGAGCAGAAGCAGGCGCGGCTCTCCCAGGAAGAGCGCTCGGAGAAGGGCCGTCAGCGCACGATCTCCGCCGAGCTCGAATGGGTGCGCACCAACCCGAAGGGCAAACGGACGAAATCCAAGGCCCGCCTGGCGCGCTATGAGGAGCTGATCGCCGAGGAGCGCAACATCAAGCTCGACGAGGTCCAGATCCACATCCCCCCGGGGCCGCGACTCGGCGACAAGGTGCTGAACGCCAGCGCGCTGAGCAAGGGCTTCGGCGAGCGCCTGCTGATCGAGTCGCTGTCATTCGAGCTGCCCCGCGCGGGCATCGTGGGGGTGATCGGCGCCAACGGGGCGGGCAAGACGACGCTGTTTCGGATGATCACCGGCGAGGAGTCCCCCGACTCCGGGACGCTCGAGCTCGGCGACAGCGTCCAGCTGGCGTACGTCGATCAGTCGCGCGACGCGCTCGACCCTGCGAAGACGGTGTGGGAGGAGATCTCAGACGGCTTGGACCAGCTCAAGGTCGGCGATCGGGTCGTCAACTCGCGCCAGTACACGGCGGGGTTCAACTTCAAGGGAACCGACCAGCAGGCCCGCATCGGAGGGCTCTCCGGCGGCGAGCGAAACCGCGTGCACCTGGCCAAGCTGTTACGCAGCGGGGGCAACCTGCTGCTGCTCGACGAGCCCACCAACGATCTCGACGTGGACACCCTGCGCGCGCTCGAGGATGCGCTCGAGGCCTTTCCGGGCTGTGCGGTGATCATCTCCCACGACCGCTGGTTCCTCGACCGGATCGCCACCCACGTGCTGGCCTTCGAGGGCGACTCGCAGGTGACCTGGTTCGAGGGAAACTTCGAGGCCTATGAGGAGCACCGCCGGGAGGTGCTCGGGGCGGCCGCCGACCGCCCCCACCGGATCACCTACAAGCGGCTGGTGCACGGCTGATTGATGACTGGTTCGTTCGACCGGGACACGGCCGTGCAGCGTCAATCGGGGTCGGCATCCGAAGGCCTGTTCACGGCGGAGGTCTCCCCCGACTGGCGCGCCGGGCGCGGGCCGCACGGCGGCTATCTGGCGGCGATGCTGCTGAGAGCGCTGATCGAGACGGTCGACGACGACGCCCGCGCACCGCGATCGCTCACCATCCACTACCCGCGCGCTCCCGACCCGGGTCCGGTGAGCATTCACACCGTCGTCGAGCGCGCCGGGCGCTCGCTCAGCACGCTGTCGGCGCGGATGGAACGGGACGGCTCGCTGTGCGCGCTCGCGCTCGCGGCGTTCTCCGTTCCCTGGAGTGCGCCCGAGATCGCGGAGATGCGGATGCCCGCGGTCGCACCGGCGGATCCGGCACGCGAGGCGGGAACCATGCGCGCGGTGGGCGGCCCGCCCTTCACCCGCCATCTCGTCTTCCAGCAGCGTGTCGGCAGCGTCCCCTTCAGCGGCTCGGAGCTGCCGATGGAGGTCGCGGGGTGGCTGGGTCTGGCCGACCAGCGTCCACTGGATTCGCTTTCGCTGGCGCTCTTCTGCGATGCGCTGTTCCCTCCCGTGCTCGTGCGTCTCGCTCAGCCGGCCGTGTGCCCGACCGTCGACCTCACGATCCACTTCCGCTCGGCGCCCTCGGGCTCTGAGACGCCCGATCCCGGTGAGCTGTGCTTCGCCCGCTTTCACTCGGGCGCCGTGCACGAAGGCTTCTTCGAGGAGGACGGCGTCATCTGGGCCGCCGACGGCAGCGTCCTTGCGCAATCGCGCCAGCTGGCGATCCTGATGCCCCTTAAAGGCGCATAGCCCGGCGCTCGCCCAGCTGAGCGCTCAGCGCGCGAAGGATGTCTCCTCATCCAGCGTCAGCGCCGCGGCCGCGATCAGCCGGGCGGCGGCGTGGACGTCGTCGAGCTGGACGAGCTCGACCGGAGAGTGCATGTAGCGGATCGGTATCGACACGACCGCGGTGGGCACTCCCCCGCGACTCAGATGAACGGCGTCGGCGTCGGTACCGGTGGTACGGGCGGCCGCTTCGACCGTGAACGGGATCCTCTCGGCGCGGGCTGTCGCGAGCAGGAGCTCGAACAGCCGGTGGTTGACGATCGAGCCGCGGGTGAGCACCGGTCCCGAGCCCAGCTCATGCTTGCCCGACTCCTTCACCTCGATGCCCGGAGCATCGGTCGCGTGGGTGACGTCCACCACTATCGCCGCGTCCGGCTCGAGCGCAAACGCGCTCGTGCGCGAGCCGCCGAACGTGATCTCCTCCTGGGCGACGGCCACGGAGGTCAGCTCCCAGCTTGCCCCGCCGGCCTCGCTCACCAGCCGGGCGGCCTCGAGCGCGACGAAGGAGCCGAGGCGGTTGTCCAGCGCCCGCGAGGTGAGCCGCCCGTTGGGAAGCTCGGCCGGCTGTGTGTCGACAACGGCGACGTCGCCGATCAGCACCCGCTCGCGCGCCTCGGCGCCGTCGCGCGCGCCGATGTCGATGTGCATGTCGCGGATGTCGGCGACCTTCTTGCGGTCCTCCTCGCGCAGCAGGTGGATCGGCTTCTTTCCCACCACCCCGGTGACCGGCCCCGCGGCGGTGTCCAACAGGACGCGCTGGCCGACGAGGATCTGCGCGTCCCAACCGCCGACCGCCCGGAACCACAGGCAGCCCTCGTCGTCGATGTGGGTCACGATCAGGCCGATCTCATCGATATGGCCCATCACGAGCAGCCGACGGGGCGAGTCGGCGGAGCCGTGTCTGGCCGGCACGGTCGCCCGGGGGGTGCCGACCACGTCGATGCTGACGGCCGCAAACGCGCTCGCGGCATCGCGCCACACAGCCGCGGGGGCGGTCTCATAGCCCGAGGGCCCGCGCGCGATCAGCAGGTCCGAGAGGACCTGCGGGACGCCGGCCCCGCCCGTGCTGTCCGGGGGCGGGGCGCCGGAGGATGGACTCATGTGGACAGCAGCTGTCGCAGGACGTACTGGAGAATACCCCCGTGGCGGAAGTACTCCGCCTCGCGCGGCGTATCGATGCGCACGCGCGCGTCGATGAGCAGCGGCTCCGAGCCGTCTCGCGTGGCGCTCACGAGCACGGTGTCCGGCGCCGGGCCGCCATCGGCCATCGCCTCGGCGAGGCCCGTGATCGAGAACACCTCCTCGCCGGTGAGCCCCAGCGACTCGACGCTCTGTGAGTCGGGGAACTGCAGCGGCAGCACGCCCATGCCGATCAGGTTCGAGCGGTGAATGCGCTCGAAGCTCTGTGCGATCACCGCGCGTACCCCCAGCAGGCTCGTGCCCTTGGCCGCCCAGTCGCGCGATGAGCCCGACCCGTACTCCTTGCCCGCGAGCACGAGCAGTGGGACGTTCTCGCTCTGATAGCGCATGGCGGCGTCGTAGATCGACATCGTCTCACCGACCGCCCCACCGCCCGGGCTGGCGGTGGGCGCACCCAGGTAGCGGGTCACACCCCCTTCGGTGCCCGGGGCGAGCTGGTTGCGCAGGCGGATGTTGGCGAACGTGCCGCGCATCATCACCTCGTGGTTGCCGCGCCGGGAGCCGTAGGAGTTGAAGTCCTTGGGCGCGACCCCCAGCCCCTGCAGGTAGGCGCCGGCCGGCCCGTCTCGCTTGATCGACCCCGCCGGTGAGATGTGGTCGGTGGTGATGCTGTCGCCGAGCAGCGCGAGCACGCGCGCGCCCGTCACGTCGGTGAGAGGCGGGGGCGTCTGCGGCATATCCCTGAAGTACGGGGGCAGGCGCACGTAGGTTGAATGCTCATCCCATTGGAAGCGCTCGCCGGCGGGGACCTCGAGGCCGTTCCAGCGCTCATCGCCCGCGAACACCTCGCCGTAGCTGTTGCGGAACATGTCCGCCCGCACCGCCTCGCCTATCGTCTGGGCGATCTCCTGCGCGGACGGCCATATGTCCTTCAGGTAGACCTCCCTACCCTGCTCGTCTGAGCCGAGCGGGTCCGACAGGATGTCGATGTCCATCGTGCCCGCCAGCGCGTAGGCCACGCACAGCGGCGGCGATGCGAGGTAGTTCATCTTGACGTCCGGGTTGATGCGGCCCTCGAAGTTGCGATTGCCCGACAGCACGGATACGACCGCCAGGTCGGCCTCGCCGACAGCCTGTGAGATCTCCGGCGAGAGCGGCCCGGAGTTGCCGATGCAGGTGGTGCAGCCATAGCCCACGAGGTTGAAGCCGAGCGCCTCGAGCGGCTCGGTGAGCCCGGCCCGGTCGAGGTACTCGGTCACCACCTTCGACCCGGGGGCAAGCGATGTCTTCACCCACGGAGCCGAGCGCAGGCCCCTGGCGACCGCGTTGCGGGCGAGGATCCCCGCTCCGATCATCACCGACGGGTTGGATGTGTTGGTGCAGCTGGTGATCGCGGCGATCACCACGTGACCGTGGTCGAGTGCGACCTCGGTGCCGTCCGCGAGCGTGCACCGCGCGGCGCTCGTGGACCTCACCGTCACGCCGCCCTGCCCGGCCTCATCGACATAGCTGGGACCGCCGTCGGCGGGGGCCGGCGAGTCGTTTCCGTTGGCCGGCGGGTCGCTCGATGGGAAGCTCTCGGCGGAGGCCTCATCGCGGGCGTCGTAGTTCTGCACGTAGCCTCCGAGCGCCTCGCGGAAGGAGTCCTGCGCCACCGTGAGCGGGACCCGGTCCTGCGGGCGCTTGGGGCCGGCGATGCTCGGCACGATCTCCGCTAGGTCGAGCTCGAGCGTCTGTGAGAACGTCGGCTGCTCTGAGTCCTCGTCATGCCACATGCCCTGCGCGCGCGCGTAGGCCTCCACCAGTGCGATCTGCTCCGGTGGGCGCCCGGAGAGCGACAGATAGTCGAGCGTCTCGGAGTCCACGGGGAAGATCGCGCAGGTCGAGCCGAACTCCGGCGACATGTTGCCGATCGTGGCCCGGTCGGCGATCGGAAGGCCGCGCAGTCCGGCGCCGTAGAACTCCACGAACATGCCCACCACGCCGTGCCCGCGCAGGAGCTCGGTGACGGTCAGCACGAGGTCGGTCGCGGTCGCGCCCTCGGGCAGCTGGCCGTGCAGCCTCACGCCGAGCACGCGCGGGATCAGCATCGGCAGAGGCTGGCCCAGCATCGCCGCCTCCGCCTCGATTCCGCCGACGCCCCATCCGAGCACGCCCAGGCCATTGATCATCGTCGTGTGGGAATCGGTTCCCACCAGCGTGTCGGGGTAGGCCTGTCCCGTCTGGTCGTTCTCGAACACCACCCGCGCCAGGTACTCGAGGTTGACCTGGTGCACGATCCCCGTGTCGGGCGGCACGACCGAGAAGTGCTGGAAGGCGCCCTGCCCCCAGCGCAGGAAGGCGTAGCGCTCGCGGTTGCGTTCGAACTCCCGCTCTGCGTTCACGCGGAAGGCGTCGTGCGTGCCGAACGCGTCGACCTGCACGGAGTGATCGATCACGAGCTCGGCCGGGGTGAGCGGGTTGATCCGCGAGGGATCCCCGCCCATGTCCGCCATCGCGTCGCGCATCGCCGCCAGATCCACGACCGCGGGAACTCCGGTGAAGTCCTGCATCAGCACCCGTGCCGGGGAGAATGCGATCTCCCGGCTCGGCTGGGCCTGAGCATCCCATCCGGCCAGGGCCTCGATGTCGGCCGCGGTGACCGAGCCGTTGCCCTCGGTGCGGAGCAGGTTCTCGAGCAGCACCTTCAGCGAGAACGGCAGGCGCGCCACGTCGAAGCGCTGTTGCAGAGCGTCCAGGCGGAAGATCTCATACTCCCGTCCGCCGACCTCGAGCGTGTCCCTGGCGTTGAAGCTGTTCTCCGACAATGGGCGTCTCCCGGACGATCTACTGGGTCGATGCTGTGAACCCTGCAGTTTCGCAGAGTCCTCCCGCCGGGCGCGAGCGCGCGCCGCGGCGGCGGTGTCCACGCCCCGTCAGCGGATCGCGGGGGAGGCGGCCGTCACGCGGCCCTTGCCCTGGCGCTTTGAACGCAGCAGGGCGACGTCACACGCAGCCAGTAACTCGTCCGTTGTCATCGGGGCTTTCCACTGGGCCACGCCGATCGAGGCCGCGATGCCCCCCTCGTCCTGCAGCGAGGGCAGTTCCCGCAGGCGCTCGAGCGCGCGCGTCGCCGCGACGCTGGCGCTCTCGAGATCGGCGTTCGGCAGGATCACGACGAACTCATCACCGCCGTAGCGCGCGACCCGGTCGAAGGCGCGGAACTCGCCCACCAGCGCCTGGACGACGCCCCGCAGCGTCGCGTCTCCGGCCTGATGGCCGTGACGGTCGTTGACGAGCTTGAAGTTGTCGAGGTCCATCAGCAGACACGAGAGCGGGTTGCCGGTCCGCGCGGCGCGGACGATCTCCTCGTCCAGGCGCCGGCGCATGGCGCGGTGGTTCATGCAGCCGGCCACTGGATCGGTGCCCGCCTCGATGCGCGCACGCACCAGCGCCAATGCCGTGGCCGCCTGGTCAACCAGCGTCGCCGCGAGCTCGATCGAGCGCTCATCGAAGGTCACCGACAGGCGGCGGACGAGCATCACGACCGCCTCCACCTCTCCGCGCTCGGCGAGCGGAAGAAGCAGCGCGCAGTTGGTCTGACCGGTGGCCGTCAGTCGCGGCACGCTTGCGGCAAGCTCGCGATCGTCGGCGGCCAGGAAGCTCTGGCCGGTCTGAGCGACCCAGCTCACCCCCGGCGGGCGCTCGGCGCTCGGCAGCAGATAGCTGAGCCGCCCGTCGGCGTCGAACAGGTAGACGGCCACCAGGTCCTGCCCGGAGCCGGGAGCGCCGAGGTGGTGCAGCTGAACCTCCTCGGCGCCGGGCACGGACAGCAGCTCGCGGGCCAGCGCACGAAAGATCTCCTCCGAGTCGGGCGTCTCATCGGCCAGGAGCGCCAACCGCCGAATGCCCGCCAACAGCTCCTTGACGCCAGCCGGCGGCGTCTGAGTATCCGTACCCGTTACCACTCCCATCCCAATCAATCTAGGGCATCGGAGGCCATCTGGCTAGCGACGCAGGCCCGCGCCGCCGTGAGAAGGTCTCAGGGGGCGGCCCGCCGGCCGCCCCCTGAGAAGCCCTAACGGAAGGTCACGGTGGTGTAGGCCACCGATGTGGGAGCGCCCTTCTTCTTGGGGAAGAAGCCGACGCGCACCCGCACCCTCAGCGGCCGGCCCTTGCTGCGACCGCGGCTCGTGAGCGGAACCTTCAGCGACGCAGTCTTCTGCGCGCTTCCGAGGTGCCGGGCGACCGTCCCCAGATTCGGCCCGCTGCCACTTATGCGTCCTGCGGAATAGGTCCGGATCGTCAGGTAGGCGGTGTCGCCCACGACCTTGTGACCGACGACCGTCACGGGGCAGTTGGAAACGGCGATCTTCGTGTTCTGTTTGATTGACTTGCCGTTCTGCCCGGTGATCGTCGTGGGCATCACCAGCGAGCTCGTGCAGAGATTCCCGTTGGCTGCCAGCGCGGAGTGCGGCCCGGTCGGCAGGAGCACCGTGACGCTCGTCACCGGCACGTCCGGTGTCGTCTGGAAATTCGTCGTGGTGATCCCTTTGGTGATTTTCGTGTTGCCGACCACGATCACGCGCAAGCCGTTGGCTTCCATGACCAGGTCAAGGTCGGGGAACGCCTCGCCGCCGTGTGAGACGAGGATGGCCGGGCCCTGCAGTTTGCCCGGCAGCGTCGCCGTGTTCGCCCTCGCGCTGCCGACGAACGCGCCGGCGTCGCAGCTGTAGGGGTTCGCGGCGAACGTCTTTTCCGGACACGCTTTGTTCAGCGTGGTGAGCCGTGAGGGCAGCTGCTTGGGCAGCTGCACGAGCACCCCTTTTAGGTTCGCCTGACCGGCCGGCTGGTTGATCGTCGTTTCAAGGCTCGCGCCATTGGCTTTCGACGTTTTCCCGCCGGCTGTCGCCTTGAACGACGGCTTGAACGCGAGCCCGCTGCAGTTGCTCGTCTGGAACGGGCTCGACAGGCTCTGCGTCGCGCCGAGCGTGGAGGTGAGCGTTGATTCCGTCGCCAACACCCCACAGCTGGTGGGGTTGAACAAAAAGCCCTGCTTGTTCGTGTCCACGCTGATGCTCCTCAGACGGATGGGCACGCCCTTGACGATCGTGGGCACAACGCTCGTCACCGTCACCCGGGCGGTGCTCGGATCGACGTTGATCGTCGAACGCGTCACCACGTTGCCCAGGTTGAACGGCCCGGCGATCGCGGGTACCGAGATCGACAGACCGAACGGCGCTCCGTGGTAGGGCCCGGTCAGGAAGACCGGCCCGGAGAACGTGTACGGCGTCGGGCCGGCTCCGGCCTGCACCGTGGCGGTGCCGATCTGACTGGCCGAGGAGCAGGTTCCTTCGTTGGCCTGCGTTTCCCCGCACTGGGTCACCGTGGGGATCGCGCCGACGAGGCCCGGGGGCAGCACGGTCTTGACCTGCGAGAGGTACTGCTGCCCGCCTCCCCGGGCGAGCCCGTAGGTGTAGTTGGTGTGAGCGCCCGCGGTGGAGGGGAGGTATTCGGTGCCCTGGCTGAGCGAGAAGGGCAGCGGCGATAGGCACGCGCCCCCTTCACCGTTGCCGTCGACGGTGAACGGTCCGACGCCAGGCGCGGAGGCGGCCCCGCCGCTGAACGGCGTGAGCGTGGCTGCGGTCGTCGCCGTCCCGCACGTCAGCGGGTTGGCGATCGGCGCAAGCGCGCCGGTGTTGAAGTGGAAGATCGCTTCGCTGAAGGGCTGTTCGGGGTTTTCGGAGAAAGTGGTCGTCAGCTGCCCGGTGCTTTCGTTGGGCGTTACCGAGCCTTTCAGGCGCACGGACGTCCCGTACCTCGCGGACTCCGCGTCGATGTAGATCGTGTACGGCGGTCCCGTGATCGGGCCGGATTCAGGTCCGCCGAGGTAGATGTTGCCTTCCAGCGATCCTTTTGGAAGGCCGGGGACGTTGAGCGTCACGGTGCCGAGCTTCGAGCCTCCCGGACACGCCACCCCCGCCGTGAGACTGTGGATCCTGGCCTGAGCCGGCGTGCAGGCTTCGAGGCCGTGGGCGGCCGACGGGTTCATCGTCATGCCTTCGGGCAGGGTGAAGACGGCAGTCCTCAGCTGCGAGGAGTCGAGATGTCCAGCTCCAGGTTCGAGATCATGCGGGAGGGTCAGGTTGGTCGTGATGCCGTCCGGCACGTCCTGCTGGGTGGTTTGCGGCGTCAGCGAGAACGTCGGCGCGAACGGGAGCGTGTTGCAGCCCGTGTTGCCCACAAGGGTCGTGTAGGTTTCCGTCGCCGTCGCCCCTTCTTTCGACTGGAGCGTGATTCTCGAGGTCGTCTGCGGGCCCGTCCCGGTGCAACTCGTGGGATTCGTCAGGAAGCCGCCGCTACCGATCGGCGCGACCCCTTTGCCGATGTTGCCTTTGAAGATCAGCCGCGAGCGGATCAGCGGCAGGACCGGAGAAACGTTGATTTCGAAGTAGTCGTGGTAGTCGCTGGCCCATTCGACGTGGCCTTCGATCAGCGTGTGGGCGAAGACGCCCGCTTTGCCCAGCGGTTCAAGGTTCAGCGCGACGCCGAACTCCGACGCGAGGCCGGTCGTCGGTTCGAGGTTGTAGACGGTGCCTTCAAGTTCCACGTTCGCGAACACGCCTGGCGTGGGTGTTTCAACGACGACGAGCACCTTGTTGACGCCGAGAACCGTACCGCCGGCGCATGTCGGGGCTGCGAACGCTCCCGACCCCGGCGCCACTAGTTCTGTGGTGCCAAATTCAGCGAGGGAGCACTTGGGCACGGCTTCCGGGTTGGTGCTGAGACCGGGCGCGACGTCGGTGCGAATGTGCGTAATTAGGCCTTCGGGGGCGACCGCTTCAAACGGGGTGGTCTGTATTACGTGGGTTTTGACCGTGAAGTCGGTGATTCCCCAGTTGGGATGCCCGCCGGCCTGGGTGAAGCCTTGTTCTTCGGATTGTTTCAGTGTTGGGTTCGCGGTGTTGCCGCATGTTTCGAACGCTTCCTTGCAGTTGGAGGCGAAGAAGCGCTGGACGCCAAACGCGCCCTGCGCGGCAGGCGCTGAGGCGGCGACCACTGCGCACGCCACCACAGCCAGAAACGAAACACGGACATGGAACCTCACGGCAAACCTCCCTATAGGAAACAGCTATACCCTCGGGACTCAACTACCCCCCAAAAGTTGCGTCGAACCAACGCCTGTATTAGACATTTCGTCCCGATTCCCTCCCAGCTGAAGCGCGCTGGGGCCAATTGCACGGAAAGGCCTTTCAGGGGGCTGCTACTCCTGTGAGGCCGTGAACGCCAGCGGCGGGCCGAAACTGACTCGCAGCAGCGCGCCCCCGCCCGGGGCGTTCTCGGCTTCGGCGAAGCCGCTGCTCGCCTCGGCCGCCTGGCGGACGATCGCGAGGCCGAGCCCCGAGCCGGGCAATTTGCGGGCGTCCTGCGCGCGGTAGAAGCGGTCGAACACGAACGGCAGATCGGACTCCTGAAAGCCCGGGCCGTGGTCGCGCACGGTGAGCACTCCGTCCCTCAGCTCGACCTCGACCGCTCCCTGCGGCGGACTCCACCGACGGGCGTTGTCCAGCAGGTTGGACACCGCGCGATTGACCCGGTCGGCCTGTCCGGAGATGAGCGTCGGCTCGAGGCTCAGCTGAAAGCTCAGATCGCCGCGGCGCTCGGTCCGCCGCACCGCCGTTTCAACCACGTGATCGAGGCGCATGTCGTCCGCCGCGGCATCCGGGGCGGCTCCGCGGGCCAGCTCGACCACGTCGCTCACCAGCGCGGTCAGATCGTCGAGCTCCTCGACGATGTCCTCTCGCAGGCCCTTGAGCTCGTCCGCCGGCAGCCGCTCGGCCTCGCCGAGGATCTGGATGTTGGCCCGCAGCGAGGCGATCGGGGTTCGCAGCTCGTGGCTCGCGTCGGCGATCAGGTGACGCTGGGCCTGCACCGAGCGCTCGAGCGCCGTGAGCGTGGCGTTGAAGCTCTCCGCCAGCCGGGCGAGCTCGTCATGGCCCTCGACGTCGAGCCGCCGCGACAGATCGAGGTTGCCGGTGAGCGTCTCGGTGCGCAGTGTGAAGCGCGCGATCGGTGCCAGCGCGGTGCGCGCGACAAGCGTCCCGAGTATTGCCGCAAGCACGATCCCGCCACCCCCGATCAGCGCGAGGATCAGCAGCAGTCTGCTCAGCTCGTGTTCGACCTCGGTCAGAGGCCGGGCGACGAGCACGGCCCCGCGGGGCCCGATGCCCAGCGTGAGCACCCGCAGCTCGGTGCCCTTCACGCTCCTGCCGGTGACCGAACGGCCGCTGCCGCTTGCTGCGATCGCCCGGTCCCGGGGCGTGATCGCGATCTTCGTCGGCGAGGCGCCCTGGCCACCGGGCACCTCGACGGCGCCTTCCGGCGAGATGAACTGCACGTACCCCGACGCCGCCCCGAACGGCGCCGGCTCGATGCTCCCCGGGAAGCGGCCGAGGCCATCGTGGTCCCCGCCGCCCCCCCCGCCCTTCCCCGCTCCGCCGTGGGGCGGCCCGCCCGTCCCCGGTGCGGGGGCGTTCGAGCCAGGCCCGCCCGCCCCGCCCGCCCCGGCCCCGCCGGGTGGGGGGGCGGGCGCGAGGAACGGCTGTGCGCGCTCGTTCAGCGCTGTGTCGATTTCACCGCGCAGATCCGAGCGCACGGCCACATACAGGCCAATCGCCGCTGCCAGCACCGCGAGCGCGACGGACAGGCTCGCGACGGCCGCGATGCGCGTGCGCAGCGTCATCGCACGCACGGCACGCTCACGGCTCGCGCAGGACGTAGCCCACGCCGCGAACGGTGTGAATCAGCTCGCGTGCGCCGGCGCCCTCGAGCTTGCGCCGTAGGTAACCGACGTATACCCGCATGGCGTTCGAGGCCGGCCCGAAATCATACCCCCAAACGCGGTCGTAGATGAGGCTGTGTGAGAGCACCCGCCGGGGGTTCAGCATGAGCAGCTCGAGCAGCTGGTACTCGGTTCGCGTCAGCTCCACGAAGCTGTCGCCCACCTCGGCCCCGTGGCGCGCCGCATCCAGGGTCACCTCCTCGAAGGACAGCTCGTCGGGGTCGCCCTCAGGGCCCGCGCGGCGCAGCAGCGCCCGCAGGCGCGCCTTCAGCTCGCCGACATCGAACGGCTTGACCATGTAGTCATCGGCGCCCACGTCCAGCCCGTCGATCCGGTCGGCCACCGCGTCGCGCGCGGTGAGGATCAGGATCGGCACGCGATTGCCGAGGCGTCGCACCCGCCGGCAGACCTCCAGCCCGTCGATGCCGGGCAGCCCCACGTCGAGCACCACCGCCTCCGGGACGGCCTGCACGATCAGCTCGAGCGCCTGCTCTCCGTCCTCGGCCACCTGCACCTCGTATCCGGCCAGCGTCAGCGCCCGGCGCAGGGCTTCGCGCACAGCCCTGTCGTCGTCGACCACGAGGATCCTCACGAGGCTGATTGTTGCGCGCTCGCGCTCAGCAGCGCCGCGGCGCGGCCCTGACAGTCATACAGCGACCCTTCAGAGCTTGTGCGACTACCCGCAGCGGTGCTCGTGCTCGTCGAGAGTTTCACCGCCGTGCAGGCCTTGGCCACAGCCCCCATCGCCGTCTTCGAGCCCGTCCGCGTGTCGCCGGCCAGATGCGGGCCGCCCTGGGAGCCGCCCCGTTCGGCCACCACCCAGCGGATGTGCCCGTCGCGCACCTCCTGCGCGAGCCAGGCCACGCTGACGTCGCTCTCGCGCCCGGAGAAGCCGCCGATCCCCGCCACGTCGGCGTTCCCGTCGATGATCGCCTGGGATGCGCTCGACTGACTCGAGACCGCGATCGTGCCACCGCCGTGCTGCTTGACGTAGGCGAGCACCCTGCTCAGCGAGGCGCTGTTAGGAATCGGCGCGCCGATGCCGCCGCCTCCGGCGCCCACGCCACCGGGGGCACCGCCCGGGCCGGACCCGCCCGCCCCACCCGGAAGGCCCGGGGGGGCGCCTGTTGGCACGCCGCCCGAGCCGGCGGCTCCGGGAGGCCCACCCGGAGCACCGGCGGGGACGCCGGCGCTCGGGCCGCCGCCGGAGCCAAACAGCTGGACGCCACCGGCGCCACCGGGGCCCACAGGGTTGCGGGCGCCGAGGCGCCCTGGTCCGCCGTGCCCGGCGAATCCGCCAAATCCGCCGCCGCCTCCCGCGGTCAGGGCCGAGGCAGGGCCGCCCGAGGGGAAGGTGCCGCTGGTCGCGTACCCAAGCGTGTCCACCGCCCACACCGAGGGCGCCAAGAGCAGGGCGGACAGGGCGGCGCCGACGGCGAGGATCCGTACACTCCGGGTGCCGAACGCCACCAGCGCGAGCGCCGCCAGCGCGCCGACGACGATCAGCACCGCCGGCAGCCAGCTCAGCTGACCCGGGTACTGGGAGCGGACGATGAGCTCGGTAGCCACGCCCGCGGCGATCGCCAGCGGACCGAGGACCCGGACATTCAGCCCCCCTGCGATCAGCTGGGAGGCGCCCGCGCCGACCAGCGCGGCGATGAAGGGCGCGAGCAGCGACACGTAGTAGGGATGGAAGATGCCGCTGGCGGCGCTGAACAGGACCGCTGTCGTAAGGAACGCCCCGCCGACCGCCAGCAGCCAGCCCGTGCGCTCATCGGTGCTCCGCAGGCGGCTCGCCAAGAGGATGCCGAGGCCGCTGACGATCGCGAAACCGAGCAACCACCCGGCCTGGCCGCCGAGCGCGGAGTTCAGCAGGCGCAGCGGGCCGGCCGTGCCGCCGAACATGTTGCCGCCCGTGCCTCCCGGTCCACCGGTCTGGCCGTCCACGCGTCCGAGCCCGTTGTATTCGAAGATCAGCGACAGCACCCGGTTGTCGCTCGTGCCCGAGATCCACGGGCGGTCGGCGGCGGGCGTAAGTTCGACGAGCGCCGGCCAGGCCCCGCCGACGAGCACCATCGCGACCCCCCCGGTCAAGAGCTGACGCAGCGCGTGCAGCCGCCCGCGTGCCCGCGGGGCGATGTACAGCCACGCGGCGGCGATGCCGGGCACCACGGTCAGCGCCACCCCCATCTTCGTCTCAAAGCCCAACCCGACGCATACCCCCGCCAGCACGAGCCAGCGGGTGCGCCCGTTCTCAAGGCCCCGCACGGCGAACCACAGCGCCGCCACGCAGCACAGCACGAGCAGCGCGTCGGGGTTGTTGTGCCGGGAGATCCCGACCGTGATCGGCGTGGTCGCGAGCGCAAGCCCTGCCACGAAGCCGCCGACGCGGCCGAAGCGGCGCCGGACGAGGTCATACACGAGCGCCACGCTGGCCATCCCCATCAGCGCCTGCGGCACGAGCACGCTCAGCGGGTGATAGCCGAAGACCCGCACCGACAGCGACTGCACCCACAGCGCGAGCGGCGGCTTGTCGACCGTCATCACGCCGCTCCTGTCCAGTGAGGCGAACAGGAAGTTGTGCCAGCTCGAGCTCATCGAGCGCACCGCGGCGCTGTAGTAGTCGTTGGCCCAGCCGTTTCTCGACAGCGCCCACAGGTTGAGCAGGCCGGCGATGCTCAGCAGGCCGATCAGCTCCGGGCGGGGGCGCCGCAGCGCGAGGACCCTGGCCCGGGCACGCGGCCGCCAGACGGTGCCGAATGGTGTGGCGACCGGCGCCACAGACGTCGTCTCAGATGCGGGCGAATGTGTCTCCCATGAAAAACTCATCGGGGGAGCTTGGCCCACGGGTGTAGGAGCAGCGTGTGAGGAATCTAAAGTTGGATAAGCGCCCCGGGCAGCGGATGATCCATGGCCGCCTGTCGATCGCCGCGCGGGCGTTCTCCGACGGGCGTCCATACCGGGTGAGCGGGCGATCGGCCACGCTGGGAAACGCTGCGCATGGTACGCCCACGCCGAGCCAAACGAGTCATGCGACCCCGCACCCCCCAGATCGTCGCCCTTGGAGGCGGCGGCTTCTCGATGGAGAAGGACGGATCGCTGCTCGACGAGTACGTGCTGTCGCTCCTGAAGGCCTCGCGGCCCCGCGTCTGCTTCCTGCCCACCGCCTCGGGCGACGCGGACCACTACGTCGTGCGCTTCTACCGCCGCTTCTCCCCCAGCTGCGAGGCCAGTCACCTGTCGCTCTTCCGCCGCGACCAGGGCACCGGCGGGGTCGAGGACGATTTCTCCACCCACCTGCTGGCACAGGACCTGATCTACGTCGGGGGCGGCAACGTCGTCAGCATGCTGGGCGCCTGGCGCGCGCATGGGCTGGACGAGATCCTGCGCAAGGCCTGGCGCAGGGGCGTCGTCCTGTGCGGGCCCTCGGCCGGATCGCTGTGCTGGTTCGCGGAGGCGCTGAGCGCATTCCACGGGGCTCCCCGCACCGTGCAGGGACTGGGCCTGTTGCCCTACTCCAACTGCGTGCACTACGACGCAGAGCCCGCCCGCCGCGCGGAGTACCACCGCTTCGTCGGCGACGGCATGCGACCGGGATACGCCGTCGAGGACGGTGTCGCGCTGCACTTCCGCTCCACCCGCCTGGCGGCGGCGGTGAGCTCTCGCCCCGACGGCTGCGCCTACCGCGTCAAGCCGGCCGGAGACAGCGTCGTTGAGACACCCGTCACCGTCACCTACCTCGGCTCCGATTCGAGCGAGCACCAACCGCCGGGGGCGGCTCCGGCGCAGGCGGCGAGGGCATCGCAGGCGGCGAGGGTGGCAGCGGCCGGCCGGCCGGAGGCGATCGCGGCTGAACCCGTCGCCGCGTCCGTGGCCGCGTGAGCACGCCGGCCGCCGTCGAGGCCGAGAGCCGGCTGATCTTCGCGATGGGCGGCGGCGGCTTCACGATGGAGCCGACCAACCCGCTGCTCGACGACTTCGTGCTCGGCTTGTCCGGCGCGAAAGAGCCCCGCGTCGTCCTCCTGCCGACCGCCGCAGGAGATACGACCGGGCAGATCAACGCCTTCCAGGGGCGATTCGCCGATCGCCTCTGCATACCGGAGCACCTGTCCCTGTTCCGCCTTCAGGAGACCAAGCACCCGCTGGAAGAGGTGGTTCTCGGCGCGGACATCATCTACGTGGGCGGAGGATCGATGCGCAACCTGCTCGCAATCTGGCGGGCGCACGGGCTCGATCGCCTGCTGGTCGAGGCGTGGCAGGCGGGCACCGTGCTCGCCGGGCTGAGCGCCGGCGCGATGTGCTGGTTCCAGGCGGGTGTCAGCCGCTCGAGCGGTCCCCCCGAGCCGCTCGCGGGGCTGGGGCTGCTCGAAGGGTCGCTGACCGTTCACGCAGACGGCGAGCCCGAGCGCCTGCCGGTATGGCTCGCGGCGGTACGCGACGGCACGCTCCCCGGAGGCTGGGCGGTGGACGACGGTGTCGGGCTGCTGTTCAAGGGACGGTCGCTGGCGCGCATCGTGAGCTCCCGCCCGGGCGCCGGAGCCCAGCGCGTCGACGCGATCGCCGGCGAGCTCGTGCGTGAGCGCATCGAGCCCGAGCTGCTCGGGGACGGAGATCAGGGTGCGCTCGGCGGTATCGACGAGGCCGTCGAGGAGTTACGCCGCGTCCATCGCCTGCGCCGCGGAATCGCCGGGGGCCGCGGCTGATAGCTTGCCCCAGTTCCTGTCCGTCCGCGACCCGCGGCGGGCAGCCTCATTCGAGCGCGGGGAGGCGTCGCCGATGAGCCCAAGCTTCACCGGAAGGACGGTGCTCGTCACCGGAGCCTCGCGTGGGATAGGCCTTGCGACGGCGCGCCGGTTCGCCGAGCTCGGCGCGCAGGTCGGGCTCGTCGCCAGCGACGCCCAACGGCTGGCCGGCGCCGCCGCGGATGTGGACGGCCCCAATCACGTGGTCGCCGCGGATCTGACCGACCCCGCGGCATGCTCGCGGGCGATCGCGGAGGTGACCGCCGCGCTCGGGCCGATCGACGTGCTGGTGAGCTGCGCCGGCGTCCTGCGGCGAGACTTCATCGAGGACGTCGCCCCGGCGGACTTCGAGCAGAGCTACAGGCTGCACGTCGGCGCTGCCATCTGGCTCACCCAGGGCGTGCTCGCGGGCATGCGCGAGCGGGGCCACGGGCGGATCGTGCTCGTCTCCTCCGAGCTCGGGCTGATCGGCGGCCCGTCCTATGCCTCCTACTGCACCAGCAAGTGGGCCATCGTCGGCCTGGGCGAGGTCCTGGCGCACGAGCTCGCCGGCAGCGGCGTCCGCGCGACCGTCGTCTGCCCCGGCGATGTGCGCACCGATCAGCTGAACGAGGAGCACGAGTGGGGGCCCACGGGCGGAGTGGAGCCCGAGAAGGCGATGTCCCCCGACTATGTGGCCCGCGCGATCGTGCGGGCCACCGACGCCCGCGCACCCGTGGTCGTCGTCGACCGTCCCCACATGCGGGCCGCCTTCTTTCTCCTGCGCCGCGCACCCCGACTGCGGATCCGGCTGGTGGCCGACGCCTACAAGCAGCTTCTGCGCGAACGCACCTGAGCCGGACTCCTGCCCGGGTGCCGACGAGCGCCTGCGCCGCCGCCGCTAGCCAGTCGGGCGCGGGATCGAGAGCACCTGCGCCTTGGCGGGGTCGATGCGGCCGTCGAGCAGGTCGAGGTATGCGCTCTTGAGGGCCTCGGGCCCCTGGCCGTGGATCACCTCGAGCCAGCCCGCCGTCCACTCCACGTAGGGGCGCCAGGCGTCGGCGATCCGCTGTTCGAGGCCTGCCCGTCCCCACTCCTTAGTGCGCTTGCCGGCCTGGTCGGGCGCAAAGAAGAACACGGGCCGCGGTCCCGCCAGGGAATCCGGGAGCGCAGCCAGCTGGTCGTGGTGGGTCGCGCCGACCACCGCGGAGTGGGCCAGCCGCTCGCCGTAGTGGCTATGGACGGCATCGCGAACCGCGGCGTCTCCGGCCATATCGACGTACACCGCGTCCACGACGGACAGCGAGCGGAGATCCTCGTAGGCCAGCACCTGGTCGTACACGTCCATCGCCCGCGCAAAGTCGACGCTGCGAGCCGAGGTCAGCCCCACGACCTCGATCCCGGGACGGCGCGCGAGCAGGAACGCAAGCGCACTCGCGGTCTTGCTCGATGCGCTCGAAAGCACCACCGTGCCCGCGCTGAGCAGGCCGCCGCCGGAAAGGAAGTCGTCGATCAGGTAGGAGGTGAAGAACAACGGCCGCAGCAGCATCTGCTGATCCTCCGTGTCCTCCTCGTAGAGCACATCGGCGTCCACGCGCGAATATGCGTTGTAGGCCGGCGGAAGCTTCGACCGGTGCTCGGCGCCGTCGATGAACCCGCGCGCGTCGACGCGAGCGGGCGCGACGACTAGCTCGCTGGAGGGCGGCAGATAGCCATACACCCGCGTGCCCACCTCCACGGCCTCGTGCCGGCTCGCGGCCACCTCGGCGAAGCCCCAAACGGGCATCCGACCCCAGCCCTCCTCGGCGGGAAAGAAGTTCCAGTAGGACATCCCCTGGCCGAACACCGCATAGGTGATGTTGTTGGACGTCAGCCCGAACGCCTCGACCGTGAGCATCGCCTGACCGGGGTGAAGCTCAGGCGGTGCGCCATCCACGAAGCGAACGCGATGCAGGTCGTCCTTGGCGAGGAGGAAGTCCATACAGCGGGCAGCCTACGCCCACAACGATGAGCGTGCTGGCGGTATCGTTTGGTTGACTCACGTAGGAGTTCCAACCAAAAAAGGGCCGAGGGGGTCTGACCAGCATGCCAACGTTGCTCGAGCTGACAAGTCAGGGAGATGTCGGCACCATCTCCGATGAGTCGACGCTGTCTTCGATCAAGCTGCTTGAGCCTCAGCAGTTGTATGAGCTGTGGGAGCGTCAGAACTGGCAGTCGCAAACGATCGACTTCACGCAGGACAAACGCGACTGGGCGGCGATGGACGACGATGTTCGCCGCAGCCTGTCGTGGAACCTGTCCTCCTTCTTCATCGGCGAGGAGCGGGTGACGACGCAGTTCTGCGGGCTGGTGATGGCCTATGAGAGCCAGAGCGAAGAGGCGTTCCTGTTGACCCAGCAGGTCGATGAGGCTCGCCACGCACAGCACTTCAACCGCTTCTATGAGCAGGTCCTCGGCCTGGACGGGACCTTCGAGGATCGCCTTACGCGGGCGCGCAAGGACCTCAACGCCGCCTTCGTCGAGATGTTCGACGGAGTGCTCGTGGACTGGGGTCAGCGCCTGATCGAGGACCCGCGCAACATCGAGGCGAAGGTCGATTTCGTGACGCTCTACCACATGATCATCGAGGGCACGCTCGCACTCACGGGCCAGTGGTTCCTGACCGAGTACATGGAGCGCCACGACATCCTGCCGGGCTGGGTGGAGGGCTTCAAGCTGATCTCTCAGGACGAGCATCGCCATGTCGCCTACGGCACATGGTTCCTGCGTGAGAAGGCCAAGGACCCGGTGCTCAAGGAGCGCATCATCGGGCGTCTGGCGGAGCTGATCCCGCTTGCCACCGGAGTGCTGGTGCCGGCGGGCGCCGATCCCAACGACTACACGATGCTCGACTACACGATGGAGGAAACGAACACGTTCGCCTTCAACGCCCTGGGCCGGCGCCTGAAGGTCATCGGCATCGATATGGCGAGCCTCGCCGCGGCGGCCGCATAGGCTCTTGTCGGATCCCGTTGACCGCACGGTGCTTCCCAATGTCCGCCTGAAGCTGTCGAACAGGCCGGAGAACGTCATGCTCGTCAGGCAGATGCTCGCCGGTGTGGCGGAAGCCGTCGAGCTCGACGCCAACGATCTCAACGACATCAGCACCGCGGTCACGGAGGCCTGCAACAACGTCGTGCTCCACGCCTACGGCGACGCCGAAGGACCGCTCGAGGTGGAGGTCTACGCCTGCCCGGGTATCGTCGAAGTGATGGTGCGCGATCACGGCGGCGGGATCCCGGCGGCGGTCGGCGCGGCCACCGAAAAGGCGGGGATCGGGATGTCCGTGATCCGAACGCTCGCCGAGCGCTCGGATTTCAGGGTTCTGAAGGACAGTGGAACCGAGGTCTGGATGGCATTCGGAGCGCCGCAGGCGCGCGCGCCCGAGCCCTTCTCAGACGACGAGCTCGAGGCTGGCCCGGTCGACTCAGAGCCCGGCGGGGCAGTCAAAATCACGATTGCGCCGGCCCCGCTGGCGTGGGCGATTCTTCCTCGCCTGCTAAGCGCGCTGGCGGCGCGTGCCCACTTCAGGACCGACCGTATCGCGGACATTCAGCTCGTGGCCGACGCGCTCAAGGCGCAGGTGCCGGCATCGATCAGAGGTAGCCATCTCAGCATCGGCATAAGCGTCGAGCCGCGCGACCTGGAGCTGCGCATAGCGCCGCTGCTCGCCGGGCACGCCAAGGATCTGATCGTCGATTCCGCCGGCGGCCTGGGTCCGCTGATCGGCACGCTCACCACCTCCCAGCGCGTCGCCACACTCGGATCCTCTGACGATGAGATGCTCGCTCTGCGACTGCACGATCGCCGCTGAAACGTTGGGGCCGGCGCGCATGGCGCGCGAAATGTTGCGCTAGCATCGGTTACATGGCGGTCCAGGATCAACTGCTCATCGACGTTCGCCACGACAAGGGCACGGCGGTGCTGAGCCTTCGCGGAGAACTGGACCTGGCCAGCGCGCCGCTCCTGCAGAGCGAGATCGAGAGCGGCGAGATCGTGTCCGCGTCAATGCTCGTGCTCGACCTCGAGGAGCTGACGTTCATCGATTCCACGGGTCTGCGAGTTGTTCTCACCGCCTTCGAGCACGCACAGCAGCGCGGGCAGGAGTTCGCGGTGACGCAGGGCTCGCCACAGGTTCAGCGGCTGCTGAGCATCACCGGGGTGGGCGAGCACCTTCGCATCATCGCCCCGGGCGACGAACTGCTCGTCTAACCGGCCGCCGGCTCGCCCGCCGGCGTAACCCGCGCGACAACGACGGCCACGTCGTCGCGCACATCCTGCTCGAAGTCGACCAGTTCGAGCAGGGCGTCGGCGGCGCCCTGCGCGGCGCCCTGCGCGGGGCCCGTCGAGGACCGCTCGAGCTGCTCGGTCAGCTGTGCGAGCGTCACCACCTGCTCGGGCGCGCGCGCCTCCAGCAGCCCGTCGGTGTACATGGCCAGGGCGTCGCTCGGCTGCAACACGGTCGAGACCTCCTGAATGACCGCGTCCGGAAAGATGCCCAGAAGCGCTCCGTTGCCGGCGCACTCCTCGACCTTTCCGTCCGCTCGCACAATCAACGCCGGGGGGTGCCCGGCGGAGGCGACCGTGAGCGCGACCCCGGTCTGCAGGAAGCGCAGGTGCGCCAGGATTGCCGTTGCGAAGCGTCCCTCGAAGTCCTGGTCGAGCATGGCTCGATTGACCTCCGTGAGGACCGCTCCGGGACTCATGCCCTTGCGCGCGTGCGCAACCGTCGTGTGGCGCAGAAACCCGGTCAGGGCCGCCGCCTCGGCACCCTTGCCGCAGACGTCTCCGACGACCAACCAGCAGCTCTCCTCCTCCGCGAACACGTCGTAGAAGTCCCCGCCGACCTCATTGCCCGCGCCCATCGGGCGAAAGCAGCTCGCAAGTTCGAGCCCCGCTATGTCAGGCAGGGCGGAGGGCATCAGGCTGCGCTGGAGCGTGCGCGCGACGTGGGCCCGTTCCGCATACAGGCGAGCGTTGTCGAGAGCCATGGCCGCCCGGCCCGTGAGGTCTTCCAGCACCGCCAACTGGTCGGGCTCATACGGTGCGCTCCCTCCCAGATGCAGAAATGAGATGGCACCGTGGGTGCGGCCCCGCGCGACCATCGGGAACACCGCGGCTGAGCTGTACCCGGCCTCGCTCATGAACCGCTGATGCTCATCGCTCTGGGCGACGCGCTTCACCGCCGCGCCGTCGGTCAAGTCGTGGACCACGACCGGCAGACCGCTGCCCAGCACCTGCGCCACCGGGTGGCTGCTGTCGCGCTGAAGGGGCACCACGGCGCGCAGACGCTCCACCTCTGCTGCCACGGCCGGGTCGACGGCGGCCGCCACGGTGCTTGCGATCGACCCGCGCCGATCGAGCAGGTCGATAACGCACAGCTCGGCGAACTCGGGAACGGCCGTGCGCGCGATCTTGCGGAGCGTTTCCGCCGGATCCAGCGAAGCGTCCAGGTTGGCGGTGGCCCCGATCAGAAACTCCAAATCGCGGCGCTGCTCGCGCATGCGTTCCAGCGCAACGTGGATCACGGCGCAGGTCAGCAGCGCCAGAACAATCCCGACAGTCGCCACCGCTCCAAACGCCGTCGGGACATCCGCGTAGGCCAGGGGCGCGAGGAACGCCACCAGCCCGGCGGCCGACACGAGGATCAACCTGCCGCGCGGCTGGAACGCAGCCGCGTGGCCAAGGGCGAAGAAATAGATCAGCCCGAACGGGCTCGACGCGCCGCCCGTGGAGGCGCACAGCACCGCGATCAGCACGATGCCCCACAGGTCGGCGGCGCATGCCAGCCCGAGGCCTCCACGCCGTCGGCTGAACGCGATCAGAAGGCCGGCGGCCGTCAGCAGCGCCGCGGCGGCCACGGCGGCTGCGCCCGCGGGCGAGCTGACGTGCGGCAGCAACGGCGCCGTCGCGATGAGCGCGGCGCCCATGACGTACAGCGCAGCCGCGATCGCGATCGCCGCACGCGCTTCGCGCGCTCCCGTCGCTTCCGGTTGTCTGCTCGCCGGCTCTCCGGTGAGAGGCATTCCCACGCCCGCCCTCCTCGTCTCCCCAAGACGTCCAAAGCCCCACACGCGGGAACCCTGATTGTTGATCACATCACGTCATGGTATGCGCCGCCGGACGGCGGCCGTGCATGACCCCTAATGACGTGCGGTTTTACGCAGATGCAGCGTCACGATCGCCTCAGCCGTGTGTGCGGCGCCGGCGGGGTCATGCGCGACGATCGTCGCTCGCACCCGCAGCAGGTGCGAGCGGGCGAGCAACGTGCGAGCTCTTGCGGTCAGATGCAGCATCACCGTCTTGACCTTGCCACCGGCCACCGTGAACGAACCCCTTGCAAGCGTGAGGACCGAAGCCTTGCGCTGCTTGGATTGATGACCGCTCACGTCGGCGCTGACGGCGCCGAGCGTCTGCAGCACGATCGTTCCGGCGCAGCTGCTCTCAGAAGCCGGGCACTCCACGCCGACGCCCACCGCGCCCGAGCTGCTCACCTCGAGAGCCGTGCTCGCCAGCTTCGCATCGGGGGTGGGCGCCGTCGCCTGTTCCTGCGAGTGCAACACCGCGAGTCCGGGTGCCACGGGCGGGACGGGCTGCACTTCCTGATCGCCCGGACCCTGCTGCGTGAGCGTCGCTGGGAGCAGCGTCGTGAGCGTCTCCTCGATCCCGGCCCTCGTGCCGCCCTGGTTTGCGGCCACGATCCGGAAGTAGTAGGTGGTTGCCGCGTCGAGACCTTCGACCGGCGCTGCCACCGTTACCGCGCCGCCCGCGCCGGGCGGCAGCGAGCACGGCACCCTCGATCCGAGGGCGGGCGTGCTTCCGTATTCAAATTCGCATTTCACCACCGTGCCGCCGTTGGGGTCCACGGTCGCGTTGAGCGCGGCCGAGGTCTGGGTGACCGATGACGCCGCTTTCGTTTCAACCATCGGGGCAGCCGTCGGTGTCGCCGTCGGGAGCGTCGTGAAGGCTTCGTCTGGGCCTTTGCTCGTGCCACCCGCGTTCGTGGCCGAGATCCTGAAGTGGTAGGTCGTGTTGGCGCCGAGGCCGGTGAGCGATGCGGACACCGCCACTGCGCTGATTCCCGAGCCTGGCAGCGAGGAACAGGGCGCGATCGATCCATAGGCGTTCGTGGCGCCGTATTCAAATTCGCATTTGCTGAGCGTGGCGCCGTTGGGGTTCACCATCGCGTTCAGCGTCACGGTTGTCTGGGTGACCGATGACGCCGCCTTCGTTTCGAGCGCCGGAGGGTTCGCGACCGTCTTGAAGGTCGCATCAGAGCCCGTCCCGGTGCCTGCGGCGTTGCTGGCCGAGATCCTGAAGTGGTAGGTCGTGTTCGCGCTGAGGCCCGTGAGCGATGCGGATACCGCCACCGGGCTGCCACCCGAGCCTGGCGAGGACGCGCACGCGGCACTTGATCCATAGGCGCTGGTGGTGCCGTATTCGAACCTGCATTCGCTCACCTCGCCGCCGTTGGGGTTCACGGTCGCGTTCACCGTGCCCGTGGTATGCGCGAGCGAAGACGTCGTACCCGTCACGGCCGTCGGGGAGCTCGACAGCACCACCGGAGCGCCGAGCGGACTGCCGAGGCCGGTGGGCCCGTCGTAGCCGGGACCGGCTTCGCAGAGATAGCTGCCGCAGCTTCCGTTGCTGCCGGACGTGACGTCATCCAGGGCCCCGGTGCCGCTTTGGGCGGCCTCGAGATAGAGGGCCTCGGCGCCCGGAAACGATCTCGTGTACGCGTTGGCGAGGGCCATCGTCCCGGCGATCAGCGGGCTGCTCGCGCTCGTCCCGCCCGCGAGGGTCCATCCCGCTTCCGGTTTCGAGAATTCTTTCGGAAGCTCGTATGAATCGGCAAGCGACACCGGGGTCTGCGGGCTTGCCACGGCGGCAACGTCGTTGTTGGTCCGCCGTGAACAGCCCGAGTCGGTCTGCCATGCCGGCTTGGCCTCATAGGCGCTGCAGCCGCTGCCCGTTCCCGCCTTCGCCCCTTCCCCCCAGGCGGTCTCCGACCACCCGCGCGAATTCGAGGCCTTCGTGAGGGCTGTTCCACCGACGGCGATCACATCCGGCGACGCCGCCGGATACTCGACTTCGTAACCCGTGTCCCCGGCGGACGCCGTCACCGGCACGCCCGCGTGATGGAAATAGGAGTCAGAGGAAACCTCCCCGGGTTCCTCGGGGCCTCCCCAGCTGTTGCTGACCTCAGTTGCCCCGAGCGCAACCGCCTCATCCTCGGCGGCATACAGATTGCCGTTTTCGTTGCTCGTCGCCTCCACCAGCAGAATGTGACAGTTGGGGCAGGCCGCGGAGACCATGTCCAGGTCCAGGGAGATCTCAATCGCCCAGCCGGGTTCGGCGCCCGGATAGGTGCTGCCCCCGCTCTGATTGACCTTCTTGAAACAGCCGTTGGCGCTCGTGCACGCCGAGATCCCATAGCGGGAGCGATACACCGCCAGGTCCGATTCGGCATTGGGATCGTCAAACGCGTCGACGACCGCCACGGTCTGCCCGGACCCCGCCGTGGCCGAGGGAAGGTCATACGCGGAGCGCAGGTCGGCTGGAGCGTAGCCGCCGCCCACGCCGGTGCCGGAGTAGGACGGGCTCTGAAGCGCTGGGCTCGCGGCTCGCGGCGCGGGTGACAATGACCGTGCCGCGGCGGTGGGAACCAGGATGGCCAGACAGGCCGAATGACCGGGCGTGGCACGACCGCAGACCGCATACGGTTCGGTCGTCGAGGGCGTGAGGGAGAATCCCAGCCCGGCTGCAGCGGCCACCTGGGGGAGCGCGCAGGCGAGCAGGACGGCCGCGAGGGCCGTCAAGCCGATCTGGCTGGGGCGGGTTCGTGCTGCCCTGCTAGCGATCAGCCGCCTCGATCCTCGGAGTGTTCGTCGCACAAAGGCTCCTGCGGGGGGTGCGTTTGCACGAGCAGAGCAGCGTGCTGGGGCTCCTGCCGGGAATGACGGTGACGGTCGCCTGTTCCTTCAAGCCCACCCGCCACGCTCGTTTCAACGCAAAGGTTAGACACATTCACGCCGTCGTCCGCCACATACCCCAGCAGGGGTCTCGATGAAACAGGGGTTGCCCCCGCCGGCCCCGTCGTCCTTTGACATTCCCATAGGCCCTCCTTGGCCGTCGAACGTGCGCGCGGAGCCCGCTTGAGCGATCTCCTTGACCGTGCCCATCGAGTGTCCTCGCTTCGCCCGCCGCGAGGAATGGGCCATGTGCGCCGTCTTGCGTTCAGCGCGTTGAACGCCCCTCGTGGCGCGTAGCTACGCCGCGCGGCTCGATGCGGCTCAGATCAACGAGCTCACAACCTCGCCGCGCACTGGCCAGCAAGCAGCTGTCAGGCTGCCGCTGGCGTAATCCGACCGCAGCCGCGCGGGGGCTCGATCTGCCTGCCGACTCCTCACCTGGGTGGCCACTCGCCGAGCGGCCGCCCGATCTCCCATTCGTGTCCGAACGGATCGACGATCCGGCCGAGCCGCCACCCATGTTGGTCGCTGACCGCGGCAACCTCCCGAGCGCCGGCACTAACCGCCTGCGCAAGCACCGCGCTCGGATCGTCGACGATCAACAGAGTTCGACCGGTTGCACCCCCGATCGATTCGGGGCTGAAGCGCTTCATGTCCGGCGAAGCGGCCGTCACCCAGAACGCAGCGCCGCCCACAGCGAGCTGCACGACGATGTCGTTGCCCTCTCCGACGTGATGTAAGACCGCCGCACCGAACGCCGCCTTGTAGAACTCGACCGCCGCGCTCGCTCGATCAACCCACAGCTCAGGCTGAATCCCAGTCACGGGCGGGATCCTAGAGCGCCGCGGGTAATGCGTGTCCCATTCGTCGTCTCAAGGACAACCTCGAGCCGCGATGAGAACAGGACTGCGACCGGCGCCTGATCGCCTCCCGGCTTGTCGCCAGAACCAGGTCCGCGCGAGCTGGCCGCAACGGCTCCGCGCGATCAGGAGTAGTGGAGCCCGCCGCTGCTGCTCGTCGGCTAGCGGGCTCGCCGCTGTCCCGATTCGAAGTCCACCCCCCACGCCCGGGTGAGAGCGCGTGGCAGCAGCCATGCACCCGCTGGCGTGAGCGTGCGGTCATCGTCGAGAACCCCGGCTGCCTGCCACGCGAACCCCACTAGCTCGAAGGCGGTTTCCGCGACGACCGCTTCACCGGGATTGCTTGGGGGCCCCTCGATCTCCGGGCACGCCGCGATCGCTTCTGCGAGGGCTGCCGGCTCGGCGGTCGCGCCCGGACCGCGCCGGCAGAGCTCGATCACCGCTCCTGCCCAATCACCATGCTCAAGCGCGGCGATCAAAGCCTCCTCTTCGGGATCAAGCCCGGTCTCCTCCTCGGGGGAGACCGTGGCCGCCAACACGCAGAGCAACAACTCCGCATTGTCGGACGGAGACTTCGCTTCGAGCCCCGACGCCTTGCCCATCCACGAGTAGGGGTATTGATCCGCGCTCAGACCCGCTCGCAGCTGACCCGCCGCAGCCGCAACCGCACCCTCCGGCATCTCGGCTCGGCGCGCTTGCGGGAGCGCTTCGATCACAACCTCCGCCGCCTGGTGGTCGGCGGCCTCCCATTCCGCAAGCCACGCTCCCTCATCATCCTCGTCCGAGTCGGGATATTGCGGGGGCGTGTCGCCCTCTGCGGCCACCACCCGCGGATAGCGAGCGCCCTCATCATCGGCACGCCCCGCAAGGCGTAACGAGACGCGCCAGTTCTCGCCGAAGTCGAACACGTATGCGATCTCCGCTCCCGACTTCAGGCCAAGCTTGGAGATCACGACATCGGCGGTCGCCACATCCTCATCCGGTTCGACCGGGGCTGTGTACTCGGTCGAGCGGCTGCCCCAGAAGCGGCCGTCGAGCCAAAACGAGTACAGGTGGTCGTCCGACCATCCGAACGCCTCCCGAAGCCCTTCATGAAGGTCCGCGAGCGTCTGGTCCTCGCGCACCTCGATTGCGCGGCT
>Ga0182024_10000288_pt1 | contig 127886 bp, 90 predicted proteins | sample P32metaG_FD_120480 | JGI IMG/M metagenome (GOLD analysis project Ga0182024, IMG submission 120480) | Permafrost microbial communities from Stordalen Mire, Sweden - P3-2 metaG (Illumina Assembly) | ecosystem: Environmental > Terrestrial > Soil > Wetlands > Permafrost | place: Sweden: Stordalen... | reverse complement strand
GATCAGATGTACCCATTTCTTTGCCGCGGCCGCGGCCGCGAACAGCGCATCGAGCTGCGACCAATCCGGCTTGTCCTCGCTCGCCTCGATGTCGCTCCAATTTACCTGCACCGCCACGCCGCTGATGGAGGGATTGCTCAACAGCTGCAGTTTCATTGACCGATAGTTCTTTTCTCCCGAAGGCAGGAGCACGACCGGTCCGTTCGGCAATGCATTGCCGCCCAGTGCGCACTGAACCGTCTCGGCCCCGGCCCGAGCAGGCAGCGCACAGCGTAGGCAAATCCCTATCAGAACAAAGGCTGCGCAGCGCAGACGGGAAATCCACATGCCGGTGACCTCCGAGGGCCTATTCTACTCTGCGCGTATCGCGCTTGCACGCCGCTTGAAAGGACTGCTGATGCGAATTTGCAAGTTGACTTGTTGGCAGAGAAGGAAATCACGAAGCTGTTACAGATGGTACGCGCACTTTGCGGGCATATCCGCCATGATGTTCTGAAGTCCCATAAGGCCGAAACCACAGAAACCTTCGACGATACCAACCACGCGTCCTGACGCGTCTGTTCAATATATATTGATCACTTACCCGGGAAGGCCACGTGGAATTGGCGCTGTCGCGTAGCGGACCATCAGGTCCACTTGAATCTTTCAACCAGCAACAGTATGGCTCTTTCAAGGTTTGGACGGACGGAGGTGTACATGTATCACGCGATTGTCAAACGGATTGCCCTACAAAACTTTCTACGAGTGAATCAGAAGGACTACGCTGCAATCTTGAAGAGCTGTTCCCCAGATGTTCATCACCGGTTTGGCGGGCATCACGCACTCGGCGGCGAGCGGCACGATCGTGAAGCGCTGAGACGGTGGTTCGAACGGCTGGGGCGGCTGGCTCCCACGTTGCAGCTCACAGTTCATGATGTATGGGTGAAAGGCGGCCCATGGAATACGACCGTGATCATACGGTGGTCCGCAGTACAGGATCTTCCGGATGGCTCACCCTATAACAACCACGGCGTTCACATTATTCGCATGCGTTGGGGCAAGGTGTTCGATATCGATGCAAACGAGGACTCACAACTTGTTGCCGCATCTTTGCAGATATGGGCAGCACATGGAGTGAACGAAGCTCTTGCCGCTCCCATCCTGAACTAGTGATAATCGCGACAAAGCACAAGGTCGAAAAACGACAAGGACTTGCGATGCAGACGAAGAATGCTACAGGCGTAATCAATACAGGCAACACTGCGATGCGTGCACTGGCGGTCGATGCATTCGCTCTTGGCGCGGCGGCGATCGGGGCGATCACGGTGGGTGCAATGGCGATCGGGCGTTTGCGAGTCCTGGAAGCTCGCATTGAGAAGCTCTCCATTGGCACACTCACAGTGGACCATCTGAACGTGCGCTCCCGATAGGTCCTTGCTCGCCTGCCGCTGCGTGATTCATTGGGGGAGGATGACGGGCAAGCCTGAAGTAATCCCAAGGTAAGAGTTGCCGACGACACGGGAGTAATCCGAAGTATCTCGGGCGCGTGTCCGAGATTCGCAACCGAGCGATTTCGGGTTGACGTTACACAGTTTGTGCCACCGGGCAGGCTGGTAGTCATGCCGAGTTCCGCTTCCGCCTGCCCGCTTTTAATCAGGCGGCGGAAGCTGAGGTGTTTGTTTCGGTTGTGACCTCGCCTTTGCCTCGCATGCGCGCTTTTCTGCTAGCAACCTCCGAGGGCCAGCGGGCGCGATTAATGCTGCCCAGGGGCGTGCTGTCAGAGGTCGAGTTCCCGGTGACATCGAAATACACTGCCTCGGCGGCATCCGGCTGAAGGTGCGATTTCGGCAGCAGGGTAAGCCGCGCGATCGTGTGGAAAGGTGCGTCCGCCTCGTTCCACTCGATACTCGCGTTTTCGATCCAGAAATTGGCATCCCGTCGCTTGCCCCAGTAAGTCATCCTGCCGGTGTCGAGAAGCTGGACGCCAAAGTCGAAGCTGCTCATTTTGCTGTCTTCCTGGACGTGCCGGATTAATTCGTCCTGCAACCCGTTTGGGTTTTTCCTCTCCAGAGGATTCGCGTGATTGTTCGGCGAGGGTGTAGCCGAATACTTCACCACGTCTATCGGTCCGTGACGAAACGGTACGTTGCTCTCATAACGCAGTTGCTGATAAGGCTTGATGGTCTGGTGCATCTGAGGTTGCACCAAGGTGAGAGTTCTCAAAACTCTCAGCTTGTCCTTGAATGGCAGAGACCACATAGCAGCGGCCGGATTCGATGCAGTCAGTAGCTTGGAAAGCGCCAAGAATGCACTTGCGTCATTGATTGGCAGAGTCTTCGTGTTCTGCAGTGAGAAATCCTGTCGGCCAGCGCGCGCTTCAGAAGCAGTTGTGCCCTGGGCAAGGTCTACTGAGAAGGACAAGGATCGAACGTCAGCCTTGAAATCAGAATTCTTTCTCGGATCCGCATTTCCAAACCGCACAGTAGCAGGATAAACGCCCGGTTCGGCGAACATCCCTTTCGCAAGCCGCATCCTCAGCCCATCGTCGCGCCCGATAACATCAAGTACCTCAAATTGGGCTCGGGCGCAAACCCCCTTCACATGAGTTCCACGACCGATCGCCCGGTGTTGTTGAGCGGCAGCTTTCGCCTGCAATAGGAGACTTTTCTCGATGATCTCCTCGATCTCAGCCTTTTCCCGCACCGGATCCCGATCGGCGTCGCTGCCAGTCACTCCGAAATATCGAGTCAGAAATAGCATACGAACCTCATCACAGTTTGGAGATAAATTTGATCGCGGTGATGCTTGGCAGAAAGCAGTAGGCGGCGGCCTTCGTTGTTACGAAGCTTGAGAACCCTGTGACCTTGATCGGGAGCGCGCCGTTCGCCTGCGGAATCACAAAAATGCTTTCCGCTGGGTCCTGAGTGCCAATCATCGGATCCTTCGATTTGGGGTTCAGCCGGACCGCGCCAGCGAATTCGCTGTCATTGACCCAATGCCCCAGCACGAACTCATATTGGTTCTCGATACTTGAGTTAATGAAATAGCCGAGAAGCCCGCGCTCGATGCCGTCATAGGGTTCCGTCGGATCATAAGTCGGCCCGTAAGGCAGACCACGACGGATGAAGGACCAGCGCAGGAATCGATTTGCTGTACAGCAAGCTCATGACGGCGCTACCCGCGAACCATGCTACGCCGAAGGCGGTGTCAAAAATGCCAAATGCGGTGCTGCGCCTATCGGGAAGGACAACGACGGACAGCACGGCTTTAAGACAAGAATCCTGCGCTCCCATCCCGATGCCCATTGAATCATGCCGACGAGTTCCAGCGTGGTTCCACGCAGGAAAACCAGGGGCGCAAAAAATGCGGGAACAAAAAAGGCGCCTAGCAGAATGGGGAGCCCGAGCCTGTCCAACAATTTCCCAAGAACCAAGGATGCTAGCGCGCCTGACGCCATTGCCGCCGCGTAGAAAATAGGAACAAGACCCTGCGGAACTGTGGCGGTTTTCTGAAAAAGAAATCCAATCAGGGAGAAGTCAGCAAATCCAGCGGCAATCAATGCGCCGGCAGCCACGTACAGCCAATAGGATTTTGAAAAGTTCCGGCTGGCTGACGGATGCGTGGGCTCTTCCGACAGTTCATTCGGTCGCCGGTTAAGGGCCCAGGCAACGACAAGGACGGCCAAACACAACAATGCGGAAACGAGCAGCACTGCAAAAGCGTGACGATAATTCCCGCACCGGTACAAAACAAAAGCGGTGATCAGTGGTCCAAGTGTTGCGCCGGTTTGGTCAAGAGCTTCATTCAGCCCGAATACCCAACCTTGACCGATGGACTTGCCCGCGTGGGAGAGCATTGCTTCCACGGCAGGTCGACGGATCGCGCGTCCGGTTCGTTCAGAAATAATCAACGCCGCAGCAAGCGGCCAGTTGCCGGCGAGCGCCAATGCCGGTACGGCCAACATGTTGATTGCATATCCGACAAAGGCAACCGCCCAGTATCGGTGGGTTTTGTCTGCGAAGTATCCTGAAACTGAGCGAAGGCCGTAGCCGACCGGTTTACCAAAGCCAGCAACAAAACCTACTACTGCGGCGCTTGCACCAAGAGAGCCGAGAAAACGCCCCACTACGCTTCGGGCTCCTTCGTAGGTCATGTCTGCGAAGAAGTCAACGATGCCGATGATCAGGACAAATCGAAAGGCAAGCTTTGCAACGTTCTGCTTAGCCATTTACTCGATCCGGCTCTTGGGAGAAACGCGCGTCAAGCGACAACGATCCAGCACCGACGATTAGCAGAAAAATCAGACCGAGCAACATGGTCAGGTCAGTGCGGCCTTCGTGCAACGTGTTCCAAATCCCGTTTTTTGCAAGCGTGATCAGCTTGGTCGAGTAAAACGCAACGCAAATGTCGATGAGCACCGGGATAGTGGCGAGCCGCGTAAGCAGGCCGATTAACAGCAGCGTTCCGCAAACAATCTCGACCGCACCGACAAAAGGAGCCATCACCTGCGGCCAAGGGATGCCGATCTTTATAAATCGTCCTACTCCCAATGAATCGGGGAAAAGAAATTTCTGAATGCCTTCCGAAAGAAAAACCCAACCTACAAGAATACGGATCAGCAAGATCGCTTTCGCTGCGCGATTGGCCCAGCTTGCGTCAATGTTGACAGACATTGAATTTTTCTCCTTCGGCGGGGTACGAAAATGCGATGGCGCTGCTGAGGGCTAAACGTAGTCGAATAAAGTCATGAAACCGAAATCCATGTGCAACTGTTGGTGACAATGGAACAAGGCCAGCCCGGGATTGTTGGCAACGAAATCGACTGAGACCTCCTGGAAACCGCCCACCATAACGACGTCTTTCATAATTGCAGCAGTCGGTATTCCGCCGATGTTGGTCAGCTCGAAGCTGTGCCGGTGGAGGTGAACTGGGTGAATGTCATCGCTGGCATTGCGCATGTGGATTCGATACCGCTGGCCTTGTTTTAAGTGGAAGGAAGGTTTTGTCATTTCATTGCTCATCGGATAAGAGACGCCATTGATGGCCCAGCGATTGAAGCCTTGTTCAGCCGCATTATCTTTCGTAAATAGCATTTCGAACGTTTCGTCCGGCGGCGCTACGTTTACGCCAGCTTTGGCAAAGCGAGTGTAATTCCAGAGGAATTCTTTTGGCGGAGCAGTCCAGATGGGTTTGGTTTTCTGGTCGGCGTATTCGACTACGATGCCCATCCCGTTGTTTCGATCGTCGTTCACGGTGTCACCCATAATCCAAACTCCCGGGTGGTTCATTTGCACAATGGCGGATACCCGCTCGCCTGTGCCTAGCCAGAGCACTGGGACATTCGAGGGATTTGGGACGGGATTCCCGTCAAGAGCGATGACATGAAATGTGTGGCCCGGCAGCGCAAGGCTGCGAATCTCAGTCGCGCTTCCATTCAGCACGTGAAACAGGACTCGTTCACCTTGCTTTACGCGAATTGGTTCCCCGTGGTACAGCATGCGGCCATTGATGGTGAATGATTTGTAGCTAACTTCATATCCCTTCGGCATTCCCTTGGCGCGTGATGCCTTCATGGCAGATTCGCCCTGTTCTTTCAGATCCTTCACTTTAACGACCGGAGCCAGGAAATCCTGGTCCATGTCCCCACCATGCATCAACTTCGGTTCGAATTCTTTGAGCGTTAGAAAGAATTCGCGGTCATAGTTTCCCGGCTCCTGCTTCGATTCGAGGTACACGGGGCCGACCTCTCCGCTGTATTGACCCGATTTGAGGTCGCCGCCCGCTCGATTGTGCGTGTGATAAAAACGAAAGCCTGCCGGCTTTGGAGTGAATACAACGCGGCGTTTTCCATGCGCCGGAATGAAAGGTGTCCCTTCTTCCGCTGCTCCGTCCACATCAGTCGGTATCATCTGGCCATGCCAATGCAATTGCTCAGGAGTATCAGTATCGTTCTGCACATCCACGACAACTTGTTGGCCTTCCTTGAACCGGAGCAGCGGCCCGGGGAACTGTCCGTTGTAGGTAATAGCAGAAATCGTTCGCTTGGAAGCGATCTCGACTGAAGAGCGCGCTATTTTCAGCGTGTAATCGGCCGCCTTGTCATCTTGAGGTGAAGACAAGAGCGAGTTGCCGAAGATAGATGGATCAGGCAGAGCCGCGCTTCCTGCCAATGCGCCTGCTACGGAAAGAAAATTGCGTCTCGAAACACCACGTCCACTCATTCTTTTTCTCCTCTCGCAGGCACTCGATCTGAATCAGCATGACTTCCGAAGCGAAATTAAACTAACATAACGAAGTTCGTGATAGCGATACTGTGTTCACCCGGATGGAGTTGTTCTGTTTCTGATGCATCTAACCTTTGTGGCCCGCTTATATATCTGCAGCGTGTTCGTCATCTGCTGGTTCATGATTTCTGGTACGTCACGCGCCCAGACGCCGGAGGGCAATGGGCACGTGAAGATAACGTTGGCACAAGCGATCGAGCGAGCCCAGACAAACTATCCGGCCATACAGGCAGCGCAGGCGCAGCATCGAGCGGCGCAGGCAGCAATTGGCGTTGCACGCACGGCATACCTTCCCAGGACCGAACTGCTCTGGCAAACCAATCGGGCAACCGCAAATAATATTTACGGTCTGCTGTTACCGCAAGGCGTGATCCCCTCCATATCGGGTCCCGTGATTGCTTCCGATGTTTCAAGGATGGCGTGGAGTAGCGGAGGTGGCGCTCTGCTAAGCTGGCAACCTTTTGACTTCGGAGCTCGGGCGGCAAGGGTGAACGCCGCGCGACACGGGAGCGAAGCCGCAAAAGAAGCAGCCGTCTTGACAACGCTTCAGATCACCACCGCGGCGGGCAGTGCGTTTTTCGATTTGGCAGCCGCTCACCAACTAGTGACGGTCGCGGAAGCCAACCTCAAGCGGCTAGAAACCTTCGACAACGCGATTCATGTGCTGGTAAACAACACGCTGCGTCCGGGTGCAGACGCCTCACAAGCGGATGCGCAGCTTGCTCTGGCGCGCAACCAACTCGTTCAAGCACAAACTCAGGAAGCTATACGTCGGTCGGCGCTATCGGAGTATTTGCAAATGGCGGGAAACTCCACGGAGATCGACGTGTCCCAAATGCTTGCCACGCTTCCTCCCGCTGATCCGGAAGCGACCAGCGCGACTGCTCATCCGGCAGTTCTACAAGAGAGAGCTTTGGTCAGCGAACAGGATGCGCAGAAGCGGGTCCTGGACCGTAGCTATGTTCCGGTTTTCTCCGCTCTGGGTTCGGTATCGGGCCGAGGCGCGGGCACGGCGCTGAACGGCAATTTCCCTGGCGGGACGGCAGGACTTGCTCCGGACACGTTCAACTGGGCAGCGGGTTTGCAAGTGACTTTCGCGGCATTCGATTACTTTGGACTCAGAGAGCAAAAAAAGATTCAGCAAGCAAATATCCAAGCGGAACAGGCACGTTACAACCAGGCAATCGACGATATCGCTGTGGCCGTGGAACAAGCGAGGGCCACGCTGAACGGCGCTCGTCAGGTCGCGGCGAATACTCCTGTGGAACTAAGCGCCGCGCAAACCAGTGAGCAGCAACAACAGGCCCGCTATCGCTCTGGACTGGCTACGGTCGTTGATGTGGCTATAGCCGAAGCTGTTCTCGCTCAGGCCGAAAGTGACGATGCAATTGCCAAACTGAGTGTGTGGCGAGCGGAGCTTGGTACCGCTGCAGCGCGAGGCGACCTGCAACCATTTCTACAAATGCTTAAGAGCTTGCCCTGATGGAAGGAAGCTAACCATCCGTGTGGCTCATTCGCCTGGCTCTTCGAAGGCCCATCACCGTCATTGTGTTTGTGGTGGCGCTCGCGCTGTCCTCCGTTCTGTCGATTATGCGGACGCGCGTCGATATCTTCCCGAACCTCGATCTGCCAGTCATTTATGTGGCGCAGCCGTATGGAGGCATGAGCCCTCAGCAGATGGAGGGATTTATCTCGTATTACTACGAGTACCACTTCCTCTACATCAACGGGATTGAAAGCGTCGAGGCGAAGTCGATCCAGGGAACGAGTCTTCTCCGTCTTACCTTCCATCCTGGCACCAACATGAGTGAGGCATTGGCGGAGACGATCTCTTACGTCAATCGAGCTCACGCGTTCATGCCTCCAGGGACGGTTGCGCCCTTCGTAATTCGGTATGACGCCGGAACGCTACCAGTGGGATATATGGTTTTCTCCAGCCCCTCGCGAAGCCTTGCAGAGATCCAAGACCTTGCTTTGAATCGCGTCCGGCCAGTTTTTGCAACCTTGCCCGGTGTATCTTCTCCCCCTCCCTTCGGAGGCAATCAGCGCACCATTGTCATTAACGTCGATCCGCAAAAACTGCAGGCATACGGACTTTCCCCGGAAAAGGTGGTTCAAGCTCTCACCGCCGGGAACAGCATCCAGCCCGCGGGCAATGCGGACATTGGCACGACGCACACCTTGGTGACAACCGATTCGACCGTAACCCAAATCAACGATCTGCTCGGCATCCCCCTTCGCCTCGGGTCAGGAGCAGCGGTCTATGTGCGGGATGTCGGCAGTGTTTCCGATACTTCCGACGTCCTCGCCGGCTATGCTGTCTTGAACGGCAAACGAACAATTTATATTCCCGTCACCAAGCGGCCGGATGCATCCACCTTGACGGTTGTCGCTGAAGTCCGGAAGAACCTCGCGCACTTTCAGTCGCTGGTTCCGGAAGACATAAAGATTACCTACGAGTTTGACCAGTCGCAGTATGTTCGCGATGCACTCATGTCCGTGCTACGCGAAGGCATGGTCGGGGCAGTGCTCACAGGATTGATGCTGTTGCTGTTCTTGCGCGACTGGCGGTCTTCGCTGATTGTAGTCATCACCATTCCTTTCGCTCTTCTAACCGCGGTTGTTCTGCTCAAGCTCGTCGGGCAAACCATCAACATCATGACGCTCGGAGGGCTGGCCCTTGCAGTGGGTGTGTTGGTCGATGAAGGCACGGTGCTGCTCGAGAACATCCACGTTCATCTGGACAACGGCGAATCCACCGCTCGCGCTGTCAGTCTGGCAAGCCGCGAGGTCGCGGTCCCTCGTCTGCTCGCCATGCTTTGCGTCATGGCGGTGTTTATTCCGTCCTTTTTTATGACCGGTCCAGCGCAATCGCTTTTCTTGCCTTTGTCGCTTGCCGTAGGGTTCGCAATGGGAGCTTCGTATCTCCTGTCGAGCACTCTCGTTCCGGTGCTGGCCAACTGGATGCTCAAATCTAAAGAGGAAGATGATGGCGAGCACAAAGAAGGAAGTTTCGATCGCTTCCGTGGCCGCTTCAGCCGCGTGCTGGAACGCGCCATGAGCATTCCAGCCATCCTGCTTACTGCATACGGTGTGATCGCGCTCCTGGTGCTCTTATTGATTACTCCGCGGATCGCAGAAGAAATCTTTCCCTCCGCCGCGTCGACACAGTTTCGTCTACGCATCGACGCGCCGGACGGTACCCGTGTTCCGGTAACAGAGGACTTGGCCCGACGGGTACTCGCCGCCATTCAAACCGTCGCAGGGGAACAGAACCTGGACTTAAGCCTTGGCTACGTCGGCACCCAGGGCTCTTCCTACCCGATCAATGCTGTGTTTTTGTGGACCAGTGGACCCCAGCAGGCAATCATCAATGTTGGATTGAAGCCAGGAACATCACTGAAGCTTGCAAATCTGGAAGACCAACTCAGGCAGAAGCTGTCGCCGCAATTCCCGGATGCTCGCTTCTCCTTCGACCCGGGCGATCTCATCAGCCAAATCCTCAGCTTCGGCTCATCATCCCTTGCGGAGGTCACGATTACAGGTCCGCAGTACGCGGATGTTGAAAGCTATGCCGAACGAGTACGACAAAAGCTTGCGACCATACCAGCCCTCCGCGATCTTGAATATGAAGAACCGCTGCACTATCCAACGATTGATATTCGAGTGGATCGAGCGCTGGCAGGTCAACTCGGCACGACCGCCAACGATGTCGGCGCGGCAGTTGTCTCTTCGACGGCTTCCAGTCGCTTCGTGGCTCCAAACTATTGGCGCGACCCGAAGTCCGGAGTCAGCTATCAGGTCCAGGTGCAGGTGCCCCAGGCAAAAATGACTTCGCTCGCCGATATCGGAAATATTCCTGTCAGCAGTACAACGGGAGCCCAGCCACTCGTCAATCAACTGGCAACACTGCGATCCACAACTGTCTCCGGCGAACTCGACAGGCAAAACGGGCAGTGGATGCTTGCACTCTCCGCCAATCTGGGGAACCGAGATCTACGGCTTGCAAACAAGTCCATCGAAAAAGCACTTGCAGACGTTGGGACACCGCCGCGGGGAGTGACGACCCAGATACGCGGGCAAGTTAACGCGTTGCAGCAGATATTCGGTGAACTTGCGATCGGGCTCGCCTCGGCCATCGGCGTCATACTACTGTTGCTCACCGCGAACTTCCAATCTTTGCGACTCTCCTTGATTGTGCTTTCAACCGCTCCCGCAGTGTTAACCGGTTCCGTGCTTATGCTCCTTATCACCAGAACGACGCTCAACCTGGAGAGCTTTATGGGGACGATCATGGCTGTGGGTGTCGCCGTTGCGAATGCGATCTTGCTTGTTACGTTCGCCGAGCAAAACCGTTTGAAAGGAGCTGATTCGCGCGCAGCAGCTAAGGCGGCGGCTGCCGAGAGACTGAGGCCCGTCCTGATGACTAGCCTGGCGATGATTGCCGGGATGATTCCAATGGCTCTTGCGTTTGGTCGCGGTGCGCAGGAGACAGCGCCGCTGGGGCGCGCCGTTATCGGCGGTCTTCTAGTGGCTACTCTTGCCACTCTCTTTCTGCTACCGATGGTCTTCGGCATCGTGCAACGCGACGCCTATTCAGGTTCGCGTTCTCTGGACCCGGAAGATCCTGATAGCAAATGGTCCGAACAGCACCCGGAGCCTGCATGATGAAACGAGTATTCGTTGCTTCTACTGTGTTCATGCTTGCTTCCGCGGGCTGCAACACATCTACTTCGAATAATGGCCAGGAGCACGCGGCAACATCGACGCCCAATGCTCCAACAGCGGTGAATGTAGTCCCGGTAGTTTCGCGTAAGCTCCACACAACAATTTCATTGCCAGCTCAACTGATTCCGTATGAATCGGTCGAGATTTTTCCCAAGGTCACTGGTTTCGTTCAGACGGTTACCGTCGATCGTGGATCGCGCGTACGGCGCGGCCAACTCCTGGTCCAACTTACGGCTCCGGAACTCAGCAGCCAACGTGCCCAGGCAGAAGCCGCCGTCCAGGCCGCGCAGTCCCAACTCGCTACCGCGCAGGCGAAGCTGGTCTCCGATAACGGGACTTATCTGCATATGGCCGCGGCGGCGAAGACGCCAGGAGTTATCGCTGATAACGACCTGACGGTGGCGAATCAATCCGTCTCGGCGGACAAAGGCATGGTGGGTGCGGCAGAACAGAACGTCACCGCTGCTGTTGACGCTGTGCGCAGTATCAGCCAAACAGAATCGTATTTGATTATCACGGCGCCTTTCGATGGTGTAGTCACAACTCGCAATCTTCATCCGGGCGCCCTTATCGGCCCCGCTTCGGGTCAGGCGGGAGCGCAGCCTATCCTTCAGATTGTCGATGACAGACGTCTGCGCCTGGTGGTGCCCGTACCTGAAGCGCAAGTCGGCGAAATGAAACTTGGTCAGCAGGTCGCTTTCACGGTTCCTGCTTATCCAGCCCAGATGTTCCACGCTCCCATCAAGCGCATTTCTCGTGAAGTAGAGCAGAACACCCGGACAATGCCGGTAGAACTCGACGTTAAAAACGGAGATGGCAAGCTTTCTTCAGGTAGCTTCACCACCGTGCTGTGGCCGCTCGAACATTCCTATCCAACGCTTTTCGTTCCGGTATCAGCGGTGACGACCGATCAGCAACACACATTCGTCGTTCGAATTACGAATGACAAAGCGGAGTGGGTGACCGTTCAGACCGGACAAACGGTGAATGGCGAAGTCGAAGTGTTCGGTGACCTTAAACCTGGAGACAATGTTGTCAAGGCTGCGACCGATGCCATTCATTCCGGCGATAAAGTGCAAATTGCAGGAACAGACGCTCAGCACAAATAGGCAAGCGTAACGCGGCAGGATCAATACCTCTCCGCGCTTATGCAATTTTCGTAGCGCCTTGTTGAGGTCACACCTCAGAATTTGTCATTTCCTGCATCGCCGTCGATTGACACGCTGCGGAAGTCCGACTGCCTGGTTTGAACCTAGGCACTTCCGATTTTCGGCGTCGGCCAACGCGAGTAATTCCACTAGCACATTCCGATTTTCCTGGTTTGAGTCTAGACATACGCCGGAACTGCGAATCGCGTCGGTAACCCTATCCTGTACCCAATCGCGAATCGAAAACGGACGCGATAAATCCGGCGCTCCTTCCAACACAATCAATCAAAAGGAGAAACGATCGCTCTCGGACTGGAGATAGACAAAGAGCAAATGGTTTTGTACCAGGCGCTCATTCGCATTTTCGATGGGATTCGAAAGAAGCAAGTTATTGATTTTAAAAGAAATGGTCGGGGCGAAAGGATTTGAACCTTCGACCTCCTGGTCCCGAACCAGGCGCGCTAGCCAGGCTGCGCTACGCCCCGACCGAACATGCTCGGCCCCACCAGCGGCTTGAGCGAATCACAACATTAGCATAGCTGCGTAACACGAAACTAGAGCAGACAGTCATCCCGTTGTAATCGCCAGCGTTTTCGAGCATGCCCGAAATAAAAACCACCGCAAGATTTTCGTCTCGCGGCGGTCCAAACCTGCAACCTTATTTTAGACCACCAAGTTAAAATTCAAAACGCAGCATAAACTGCATGGATCGCGGATTCGTCAGCAGCCCGGTGTAATTGCCGAAGGTGCTCGAATTCGTCAATGACAGGTTCAGGCTCTCCACGTCAAACCGCGTCAGGTTCAAAGCATTAAACACTTCCCATCTAAACTGCAGGGTCTTACCTTCCATGAGCTTCCAGCGCTTGCTTAGTCCCGCATCCAACCCCGCGAACCCATCGCCACGAAGAATGTTGCGATTCCCGACCTGCCCGGGAAAATCAGGAGCGAACTCCGAGAAGGCCGCGGCCGCTGCAGTAGCATTTCCAAACAAATTCACCGAACCGTCTGGATTTTTCACTGCGCCCTGCGTGGTCACTGGTCCGATCTTGGTAGCGAACCCTGACAATTCCCAGTTGGTGGGCCACTGCGCTCCGTTGCCCACGCCAATCGGAAATCCGCTGGTCCAGCGGGCCAGTCCTGCAAGCTGCCACCCACCGATCAACGCATTCACCACACCATGTGAATCCTTGCCGATCCACCGCCCATTGCCAAAGGGAAGTTCCCAAATCCAGTTGGCATTCACCTGGTGCGTCAAGTCAAAGTCCGACACTGAGCGCAGCGCATTGAGGTTCCAGGGATTAATCACTTGACCGCCCAAGCCCCCTTCGTCATTGATGCGGCTGGCGTCGGAAGAAATGTCGATCGATTTTGAATAGGTATAGTTGAAATCAAATTGTAAGCCGTGGCTCATTTTGCGCTGCAGAGTAACCTGCAGCGCGTTGTAAGCCGCGGTGCCGATAGAGCGCCAGGCATAGAGCGCCGCAAACTGAGGATCCACGAAAGTGTACGGCCCTCCATTGGCGTAATAACTGGCGCCGGAGGTTGGATCCGTCAGACCGAACCCTTGATCGAGGAATTGGACGGCAGTAGTCTCGTTATTCGGAAAACAGGAAAACAGGTTGTAGGCCGCGATCAGCGGGCTAGTAGTAGCATTGGCGCCGCAGAAACCCGGCGCAGCGTACGACGGGCTGGGATTAGCCGCAGTGGAGCCGGGGAGAGGCTGCAGAATGTCCGTCCAATACTGCGCTGTCGGGCCTACCATAGCCGCGGTAATAGAGCTCGCTGGAACGCCAGCCCGATACAATTTAGCCAGGGCGGTTACCGCAGTGTAGTAGTCGATTTTCGTCTTCGGATCGACCAAATCGAGAGGCGCCGCGACGTCTTCCTGAGAAAGCAACCGGTGCGAGAGCCGTCCCACATAGGAAACGTTTAGCACGAAGCTTCGTCCCAGTTCTCGTCCAATCGAAAAGTCCAGCGTGTAGGAATAAGGGGTCTTTATCTTGTTGTCCATCCCGAAGTAAACCGCATAGGAACCAGTATCCCCATTTAGACCGCTTGGAAAGGTTTGTGGAAAGGTTCCCGCCGGAGCGGGGGCGAACAAGGTGTTCCCGGCCAAGTCTACGGTTGGAATATTATTGAGACCCGTTATGCCAGTAATTCGAGGCGCGGTCGAGGGCGTCTGTTGGCCTCCAGTGTTTTGAAGTGACGTAGAAAGACCAAACGAGCCATTGGCATCAAACGTGGCCAATAGCGCAGGCCCAAGACGGTCATAAACGATACCTGCCCCCGCTCGAATGGTACTCCTGCCCGGTCCGCCGAAGAGTGCTCCGAACAAACCCCCGCTGGCGTCTGGAGAATATGCAATCGCCAGGCGCGGCCCAAGATCCTTGTAATCCCAGTTGTAGAAACCCGGGGCATTGTTGGCTGGCCCTGCCAGGTTAAATGTTAGTGGCGCGACGGCGCTTGAGGGCAACCCTTGCAGCATCCCCGTTCCCCGCTGGTTGAAGAAATCGCTCAGGCTGGTCGTGGGCGCGACTTGCAGTCCGTTAGTTTCCCACGGTGGCGAGAACAGTGAGTAGCGTAGCCCAGCGGTGATGGTCAGGTTAGACCTGATCTTCCACGAGTCTTGCAAATACATTTCATAAGTGTCGGCGGCGAACCGGCGCGAGACAGGAGCCCCGTCGGCCAGAGTTCCACCATTTTTGGTAAAATTATATTGAGCGCTGACCTGTGGAATCGCTCCGATGAGCGCGCCCAAAGGATAATCGTAATTATTTCCGAAGCCGCTTGCGACGGCGGGGTAGGCCGGTCCCGTGCAGGCCCCGGGTCCGGTCGAGCAGCCTGGATCAAAGTGGCCGGCAACGCCAGTGTTCGCGAAAGCAGCGGTGTCATACCAGGATGGGTTATCACTGGCAAAACTGAAGGAGTTCGTGTTATTCGACTGCGGGTTTCGCAAAATGCCGATGTTGAAGCCGAACTGCAAACTGTGCCGGCCTTTTGTCCAGGACACATCATCCACGAAATTGTGAACAGGAACCTGGTAACTGCTGTTGTTGGTCACCGCGTCGCTTGAATTATTCGAAGTGCTGTTGTCATTCAGGCCACGGAAGAAAATCACGTCCGTCGTTTGATTGCCGATCTGGCCGAAACTTTCACGCGTGTAGCCGTATCGGAAATTGTTCACCAGGTTAGGCCGCAGTACCGCGATGTAGCCCACTGAAAATCCCTTGCTGTAATTAACCGTCGACAATTCCGGTCCCTGCCCCGGCAAGTACGGTACGCCGTCGTCAAAATCGTTGCGCAACGCTCCACGCCAATAGATCGATTGCGTACCGCTGCTGTTGAGCTTGTAATCCGCGCGCGCGATATACCAATTCGTATCGATCGCCACCGGACCCTTGAAGCGGTAACCCACGAAATTCAGTCCATCGCCCACGGAATTGTCATTCGATGCGTACGGAGCAAACGATCGCAAATACGGAATCATCACGTTGGTGCTGATGCCAATTCCCAAAGGATCCATCCCCTGAATCTGAGACGGAGACAACCCGAAGTTGCCGGGCGCTATGGTGTGCGACGTCGTAAGCCCCTGCACCGTGCCGCCAGGGCACTGCGTGGGGTCGGCGCATTGATACTGAATCACGCCATCCTGCATAGCTGCGCTAGGCACGATGCGCACCACGCTTTGCGCTTCACGCTGGCGGTGCCCTTCGTAATTGGTAAAGAAGAACAGCCGGTCTTTCTTGATCGGTCCGCCAACCGCGGCGCCAAAATTGTTTCGAAGCAGCTTGGGAGGCTCGTTCGGTTGGCCACTCTGTAGCTCAGCTAGCTTCACGAAGTAATCGTTGGCACTGGTGGCCGTGTTGCGGTGTGATTCAAAGACAGCTCCGTGGAAATTATTGGTACCAGCCTTGGTAACCAACGCCACTTGAGCACCGGAGGAACGGCCTTCGTCTGCGTTGTAGTTACTGGTGGTCACGCGAAATTCTTCCACCGAATCCTGGGTGATGGGCAACACCGATTGAAAAGCATAGCCTTTGGTGTCCGTGTTCACGTCAATGCCGTCGAGCGTAATATTGCTCTGGTCGCTGCGGGCACCGTTTACCGCGCCGTTGCGCGTATCGGTGTTGATGTCGATATCCGGCCGATTCCCGGTGTACGTTACGCCGGCCTGCAGAGAGAGCAACTCCGGTACGTTGCCCGCTTCCAGCGGAAGTTCCTTGACCTGCGTTTCACTGAACGCCGTGCCCAGCGAAGCATCGGTGGTATTCAATGCTTGCGCCTGCGCCGAGACTTCTATTGTCTCCGAGGTCGTCCCTACCTCTAAGGTCACGTTTAAAGTGGTCGGAGAGTTAACCAATAGCTGCAGATTGGTCTGTTCGAACTTGCGAAAGCCGTTCATTTGCACGGTCAAAGCGTAAGTACCAGGAGCCAGAGAAATGAATTCGAATTCGCCTTCTTTGTTAGTCTTGGTGTCGCGCTGAAATCCTTGCGCGTCGTTTCTAAGCGTCACCATCGCGTCGCCGATGGTGGCATTGGATTTGTCCGTCACCACGCCGTGTAACGAGGTGGTTCCGGTTTGCCCCCACGTCGATACCGCCGTAAGCATTAAAGCGATTGAAGCCAGAATAAAATACCGATTAATGGCAGACCACCCCATGGGCCGCTCCTTTCGAATCACCGCAATGTTAACATCATGAATTTAACGGACAGGCAGGCGAGGACTCCCGCCAAATGGAATAAACTCCGGACCATGTGAAATAAGACCAGACCAGGGACCCACCCACTCGACAGTGTCACCGAATGGCATTCCTTTTAGGCCAAATGGTCATTCGGTGTCAAGCATTTATAAAGCGGACATAGCCTGTGGCTGGTGCGGATGTAAAAGCGGCAAAAACTTAAGGAATTATTAACGTGCAGATATAACGTGGATGTTACTTAGCTAAATTTTCGATAATTCCCGCAGCGATCTGCTCTTCGCGATCGTAAATTGACGAGGCTTACTCATCACCAACCGCGAAAAACCGGAAGGAAGTACGACGGCCCCAGTTTCCTGGTCCATTCTGAATCGACGATTCGAAATCTAACCTTTAATTCAAGCGCAGCAGTTTTGCATAGGTTATCGCCGGAATCCCGCGCATGGGCTCCAGAATGGAGTTAAAAACGTCCCCGTCCAGGCGCACCAAAGAGACTGCCTGCGCTCCCTGCGTCGGAGCTTTGCGACCTAGCGCGAAGGTGGCGATGTTTACGCCATACTTCCCCAGCATCGTTCCCACCTGCCCGATAACACCGGGCTCGTCCCGGTTGCGTAAATACAAAATGGTTCCTTCCAGTTGGGCTTCAAGTGGAATGCCTTCAATTTGAAGAATGCGCGGTGATCCATCAAACAAAACCGTGCCTTCTGCGCTGAAGCCTTCCTCTGATGCCCCGCTCTGAGGCAGCACGGAAATTTCCAAAGTATTGGGGAAGCCATGCTCGCGCTTGCGCGTTTCTTCCTCTACTTTCAAGCCGCGGGCGGCTGCAATCGCCGGCGCATTGACGACATTCACTTTTTCATCCAGCACCGCGTTTAACACACCCGCCAGCACCGCGTTGCGCAGCAAGTGAGTGCCTACCTCGGCAACTTCTCCCGCATAGCGAATGCGAATTCTCGACGGGCGCGTGTCGGACGCCTGCGACACCAGCGAGCCCAAGCGTTCCGCGAGTTCCATATACGGCCGCACGCGGCGATACTGCTCGGCGGATAGCACCGGCAGATTCACGGCGTTCCTGATAATTCCTTCGGCCAGATAATCTTTCACTTGCACCGCCACCTGCGTGCCCACTTCTTCCTGAGCCTCGGTGGTCGATCCCGCGATGTGCGGCGTGCCAACTACATTCGGCAGGCCGACCAGCGGCGAATTTTTTGGTGGTTCGACGGCGAAGACGTCCAGGCCAGCGCCGCCGATATGACCGCTCTTTAAAGCGTCGGCCAAAGCGGATTCTTCGATTAACTCACCGCGCGCGGCATTGATGATAAACGCGCCTTTTTTCATCTTCGCGAGTGACTCCGCGTTGATCAGATTTTGCGTCGCGGGACTCAGTGCGGTGTGCAGCGAAACAAAATCGCTCTCCGCCAACAAGCGTTCCAGCGGCACTAGCTCGACGGAAAACTCCTTGGCCGCCGCTTCACTGATGTACGGGTCGTAACCCAGCACGCGCATATCAAACGCTTCCGCGCGCAGAGCCACTTCGCTTCCGATGCGCCCCAGTCCGATGAGCCCAAGCGTTTTGCCGCTCAATTCCATTCCTGCAGCACTCGATTTTTCCCAGCGCCCTTCGTGAAACGCTTTATCCAGTCGCGGCACCTGGCGCGCCAGCGAAAGCATCAGCGCGAAAGTGTGCTCCGCCACGCTGACCGCGTTTCCGCCGGGCGTGCTCATCACAATAATTCCGCGCTTGGTGGCGGCTTCCAGGTCGATATTGTCCACGCCCACCCCGGCGCGTCCCACGCAGCGCAGGTTAGGCGCTTTATCCAGCAGCTCGGAGGTCACCTTGGTGGCGCTGCGCACGATAAGCGCCTGGGCATCCTTGATTTCCGCGACCAGGTTGTCTTTTGTAGTTAAGACCACGTCCCAGCCGGGCTGCTCCTTGAGCAGCTGTACCCCCCGCGCGCTAATTTTGTCGGCAACAATTACTTTCATGCGTTTCGTCTCCGCCCTATGTGGTGAAATTTTCGCGCTTCGTTAACCTTCAACGGTAGCGAGCCCTCACCGCAGTGTCAATGCAACCGGCCAACATTCTGTGCTAATTTGCAATTACAATTACTTCGCGCGAAGGCGGCCAGCGCTTACGAACCAAATTGAGGAGCCGGTGATGAGTCTGTCTGAGCGGATTCAAAAAGATTTGGTGGACGCCATGCGCGCCAAGGACGAGCTACGCCTGAGCGTGCTGCGCGGGATGAAGGCGGCCATCAAACACAAAGAAGTAGAAAAGATTCGTGTGCTGGACGAGGCCGAGTCCATCCAAATCCTGCAAACCCTGGTCAAGCAGCGCAAGGAATCGATCGAGCAATTTTCCAAAGGCAATCGCCCAGAGCTCGCTGACAAAGAGACCAAAGAACTGGCCATCCTCGAAGGCTATCTTCCCGCCAGCGCCAGCAAAGAGGAAATGAACGCCGCCATCGACAAAGCCATCGCAGAAACCGACGCAAACTCAATGAAACAAATGGGTGCGGTAGTGAAAGCAGCAAAATCCGCGCTAGAAGGCAAATCCGTCGATGGCAAAGCGCTCAGCGATCTAGTCCGCGAGCGCCTGTCAAAATTAGGCTGAGTTGTCCTGCCGATTTCGACACATTTCTAAATCTTAATAGGCGTATCGCTGCTCACTTGGCTTTCCAAGGTTGTACTTCTCCGGTAGATCCTGCGAGTTCAATTGCTCGACTCGCTGACTTAGTTTTTCGGCCTTTGTCTCAAATTTTCCCTGCTATCATTACGGGTTCCATCTGGTACTTCGAGGTGCATCTATGCGCAAATCTGCATATTGTCTGCTGCTCTTCACCTTCGCTGCTGCTTGCCTGGCTCAGCAAAATTCATTGAGTGCGCACTTCGACGGCAAGTCCTGGTGGGCATACGTGAAATTTCTGGCCGACGATTCGTTGGAAGGCCGCAACACCGGCAGCGAAGGTTTACTCAAGGCCCAAGCGTACGCGGTGGAACAACTGCAGAAGGCCGGCTTCCAACCCGCGGGTACCGAGGGGTTCTACCAACCCATTCGCTTCACGCAATTCCAAGTTGACGAATCCAAATCATCGCTTGCGCTCGTTGCCAACGGACAATCGCAACCCATCTCCTTCTCCGACGACGCCTTCATCAGCTCACGGGCCACGCGCAGCTCCGTCAAGGTCGCCGCGCCCTTGGTTTTCATTGGCTACGGCCTGAAGATTCCCGAAAAAAATCTGGATGAACTCGCCGAGATGGATTTAAAGGGCAAGATTGTCGTCTATCTCGCTGGTTCGCCCGCTGATATTCCAACAGCGCTAGCGTCGCACTATCAGACTCCGCCCGAGCGCTGGAAATTCCTACGCGCCGCGGGCGCCATTGGCTCCATCGCCATTCCTAACCCTGCGTCGATGGACATTCCATGGTCGCGTATTTCAGTGAACCGCAACCAACCAGCGATGGATCTTGCTGATCCGGAGTTCTACGAGACTCCCGGGCTGCAACTCGCTGTCACCTTCAATCCAGCTTCAGCAGAGAAACTCTTTGCGGGATCCGGCCACACCTTCGCCGACATCGCCGCTCTGGGCAAGGACCGCAAGCCTCTTCCTCATTTCCCACTGGCCGTTTCGCTGGACGCCAAGGCGGCCATCCAAACCACGGCCGTGGAATCTGCAAATATAGTGGCCAAGCTTCCGGGCTCCGATCCCGTGTTGAAAAACGAGTTTGTGGTTCTTTCCGCGCACATCGATCACTTGGGCATCGGCGCCCCAATCAACGGCGATCGGATCTACAACGGTGCCATGGACGATGGCTCCGGCAGCGCTTTGGTTCTTGATGAAGCGGCCAGCCTGAAAGCGCATCCCGAACAACCTCGCCGCTCGCTGCTCTTGCTGTTGGTGACCGCGGAGGAGAAGGGTCTGCTGGGCTCAAAGTATTTTGCTGCGCATCCCACGGTGCCGCTCAAATCCATCGTCGCGGATGTCAACGTGGACATGTTTCTTCCGATCGTGCCATTGAAGATTCTGAAGGTCGAGGGTATCGAAGAATCCGATCTTGGGTCGCGCGCCGCCGCCATTGCCCAATCGATGGACATCAAACCGATCGCTGATCTAGAACCACTGCGCAATGCCTTCATCCGCAGCGACCAGTACAGCTTCATCAAAAAAGGCGTGCCCGCGGTCAAAGTAGACGTCGGCTTCGAACTCGGCACGCCCGAACAGAAAATCTTCAAAGACTGGCTCACAAATCGCTATCACGCACCTTCCGATGACGTGAACCAACCTGTCGACCTGGCATCCGCCGCGCTGTATGAGGAATTCACTCGGCGGTTACTCCTCGAAACCGCCAATTCTCCCGCGCGGCCGCAGTGGAAGCCGGAGTCCTTCTTCCGGCGCTACGCCGGGGACTAAGCGATCCTTGCCCGCAAATCCCAAAAAAATAATCCACGAGTGCCTGGACGTCAGCAACAGTGGTCAGGCGGCAATTCTCATCGAGGGCAACGATAACAACAAGACCCGTTCCTGACGCACAGTGCCACGTCGGCCCCAAACAATAACCAACCGACAATAAACGACTGACAGCGAATCGTGAGCCTTCACAATTCCTGGAGACTCGGACGGAGTATGCCCTTCAGGGCGAAGAGGGTTTTTTATCCCGTTGCGAAAAAGGAAACTCGCCCAGGCACGAAGCCCAGGCGAGGCTGAATCAACTTGCTGGATGATTGGAGCTCAGCAACGACTGACTGCGGCTGTAAAACAGTGACCCGACGCAAAACAATCCGCTGAGTAACAGTGCTAGGGATCCCGGTTCAGGAGTACCAACAGGGTTGGATGAGGGGCCGCCGGGTGTCGCGCTACTGGGCTTAGACCCGTTGGATGTGGGCGGACAGTCATCGGAGTCGAAACGGTCCCGATCTCGATGCCGGTCTCTGTGCCGACCCCAATCCCATCGCCATTCCCAGCCTCTGTCCATGTCAAAGTGTCGGTGTTTCCGATACTCGGAACCTTCGATGTCAAACCCACCGCGGTCCCTAACATCGGATTGACCGACTCTAGACCAATTGTCTGAAATGTTCACGCTAGAGGTATCAGAGTCAGGTGTCTGTCTTGGTTCCATGGAGTCTGCCCAGGCTGGCACCGACATTAAGAGCAGTCCACCAGTTAAAATAATTGTTGATTTTACATTCATCTATCTCCCCCAAAGAAGTTTGGCGAGGTGCTGTGCCCCCGCTCCGGAGTCGATTCCGACATCGCCCAGCTCAAGGACGCAAGCCCGCCTGCAATGGCAACCCCCACCCCAACCAAAAGTAGCGCGCCTACGGGATAAATTTGAGACCATTCTGCTTCGGTTGAAGCTAACAGCAGCCAATCGACGGACAGCCGTACGACACAATCAGTGTCAAGATTGTGGACCATCAAACGGTTGAAGAAATCGAAAGGAAGAATGGCCAAACCGTCAGCGACGAAAAGCTCACCGTTTCTAATGATGGGAATACGGTCACAGACGAATTCGGAAACTGGAAGTCAACTATAGCTAGAATTGTGAAGGCGCCGCCCGGCTCTCCAACCGCCTATTCTCACTCAAACACTTCAGCCTCGCCAAAGGGATACGATGTGACAGGGCTCTTCCAGCATCCTGGTTTCGTTGACTTGCCCATGACTCAACCCTAAAATGTTTGGCACATGTCAAGCACCGCCTCGCTTCTTGGCCAGAATTTCTCACACTACCGTATCGTTGAGCACATCGGCGTAGGCGGCATGGGGGTCGTGTATAAGGCCGAGGACACCCGGCTGCATCGCTTTGTTGCACTGAAATTCCTGCCAGACAATGTTGCAAAAGATGCAGTGGCGCTAACACGCTTCCAACGTGAAGCACAGGCTGCGTCCGGACTAAACCACCCAAACATCTGCACGATTTACGACATCGGTGAGGAAAATTGCCGCGCATTCATTGCCATGGAATATCTTGAAGGTTCAACGCTCAAGCACTCGATCGCCGGTCGCCCTACGGAGTTGGATAAACTCATCTTTCTCGGCATTGAAATGGCCGATGCGCTGGAAGCTGCTCATTCCAAGGGCATTGTTCATCGCGACCTCAAACCTGCCAACATCTTCATTACGAATCGAGATCACGCCAAGATTCTCGATTTTGGCCTTGCCCAACTTTCAGGCGCTCCGAAACCCGACATGAGGCCACGGACGGGGCAACTCTCGAGGCCGACGAACGTCTAACCAGCCCTGGCACCACTCTGGGCACGATTTCCTATATGTCACCGGAGCAGGTACGCGGCAAAGATTTGGATGCTCGTACAGACCTATTCTCCTTCGGCGTCGTTCTGTACGAAATGGCGACGGGTATTTTGCCATTCCGTGGGGAAACTTCTGGGGTCATATTCGACTCGATACTCAATAGTGCACCAACATCTCCTCTTCGCTTCAATCCCGAATTGCCAGACCAGCTCGAGCGAATAATTAATAAAACCCTTGAAAAAGATCGCGACGTACGTTGCCAATCCGCCGCTGAACTTCGCGCTGACCTAAAACGCCTGCGCCGCGAGCTTGATTCAGGGCATCGCGGTGTCAGTTCGGTAAAGATGTCGTCTGTGGCCGTTCCACCCACATCGGCGACGCGTTTGCCTCGAAGTCTCTCGAGCGCGAAAGTGGGTGTTCTTGCTGGGACGGTATTGATGGTCATTGCGATTGTTGCCTGGTTATTTCGCCCGACCCTAGGGCCTCCACGGATTACTGCTTTTACGCAACTCACACATGATGGGTGGCAGAAGAATTCCTTCGGTCAGACCGCCCCGACGGTGCTCACCGATGGACCACGGCTGTACATTCAAGAGAACATTCATGGACGTTTTGTAGTTGCACAGGTATCGTCCTCTGGAGGCGAGTCAGTTCCAATTGCTGCGCCGTTTCCAAATACCGCCCTGGATAACATGTCTCCGGACAGATCCGAGTTGGTGCTAGGCAGCTTCACGGGCACGGAAGTCGATCAGCCGCTGTTCGCCATGCCAACTCTCGGTGGTTCGCCTCGGCGTCTCACCGATTTAGCCGGGCAGGATGCCATCTGGATGCCAAATGGGGACCTGCTGATATCGCACGCAAGTGACTTAATTGAGGTGGGTCACAATGGCGCCTCTCAGACGATACTGGATCTTGGAGATTCAACCTTCTCAGCTTATTGGTTGCGTTGGTCCCCGGATCAAAAGGTGCTTCGTTTTACGCTGACCTCACCTGCCAGGAATTCTCTCGCCGAAATCTCTGCCGACGGCAGCAACTTCCATCGACTGTTCGAGCGCTGGCATCCCGATGATGATATAGCCAGTGGCAATTGGACGCCCGATGGGAAGATTTTTGTGTTTCAGACGGTCCAAAACTGGGGCCGTGCCGACCTATGGGCGGTGCGAGAAAGAGCAGATCTCCTCCACCAGATAAGTCGGGAACCGGTGCAGTTGACCGCAGGCCCGCTGAATTTTTATGCGCCTCAGCCCAGCTTGGATGGCAGGAAGATCTATGTGATTGGGGAGCAGCCGCGATCCGAGCTGGTTCGCTACGACGCCAAGTCAGGACAGTTCCAGCCATATCTAGGCGGGATCTCGGCCCGCAACGTTAGTTTCTCCCGAGATGGTCAATGGGTCGCGTATGTAACTTATCCAGAAGGCAACTTGTGGCGTTGCCGGGTTGACGGAAGCGATAAGTTACAATTGACGTCCGCACCACTTTCGGTAGACTCGGCACGCTGGTCTCCTGACGGGCACCAAATAGCGATTTCAGGATCACGCCCAGGAACAATTGGAGGTCTGTATATGGCATCCGTAGATGGCGGCACATTGCGAGAGCTTAATGTCGAAAAATTGAATGCTGCAAATGTAAGCTGGGCTCCGGACGGGAAGACAATCACATTCAATAATATTGCTGGTCCTGGTTTTTCCACAGTGCGATCGGTTGACCTAGAAGCGATGAGAGTGACTGCTGTGCCGGATTCGGACAAGCTGATCGGCCCACATCTATCGCCTGATGGACAATATCTCGCGGCAACCGCTTTGGCCGGAGACAAATTGCTGTTGTTCAACGTCGCTGCCCAGAAGTGGTCAAATCTGGTAAGCTCGGCCGTCGGCGCTGCGGAATGGTCTGCTGACAGCAAATTTTTATATTTTGATAATGGATTCGGGCCCAACCCCGCTGTGTACAGGGTCCAAATCTCTGATCAAAAAATTGAGCAGGTAGCTAACTTGAAGGATTTCCGCAGGGTGATAACCCCATGGTCGACCTGGATCGGAGTGACCCCTGATGGTGCCCTGTTACTCATGCATGATACCGGCACCCAGGAAGTTTATGCTCTTGATCTCGAAGCTCCGTAGCCGCGTCTGGGCCTGACCGAGAAGCACTCACTTGGGATCATAGCCGTTTACGTGGCTCCCACGTGGACGATAAGTTTGAATGTATAAGTCGATGGAGGGGCGCTTGGGGGTACAAAAGCTGAACTCAAGATGAGTGATTAGGTGAAGGATGGCAGTGGAAGGATCCACGCGGAAGGTACGATTCCTGTCACACGTTTTGACCTGGACCGCTGGATGTGACCTCAATCTCACCTCCCTCCATACGGTACCGCGAGCCTACTCTGACGCGGGGACGTGTCCAGATTCGCGCACTGCAAGTGATGTCTCCGCGGCGTACTCCCTCGCGAAGCCGTTTAGTGAACGTCATGAATAGAGTTTACGAAAATACTTCACTCTTGGCTAAGTCCCGATAAATCCCCTCTCTCCGCCCAAGATTTGCTTCCCCGCTTGGCTTGCGTGCGGCATAATCCCGCACGCAGCCAATTTGGTTTCAACGTGGAGGCCTTCTTTGAGCGAACGTCCGTGGAGTTCCACTGCACCGCCAGGCGAATTCCGGCCGTTTATTTCCACCGAAGAGACGCTCAAAGAATTCACACTCCGTGCGGTCATCCTTGGCGCGCTCTTCGGTTTGTTGTTCGGCGCCATCACCGTTTATGTAGGATTGCGCGCCGGTCTCACCGTTTCGGCTTCCATCCCCATTTCCGTTTTGTCCATCAGTATCCTGCGCGCGTTCGGACGCTCCACCATTCTCGAAAACAACATCGTGCAAACCACGGGCTCCGCCGGCGAATCGCTCGCAGCCGGGGTCATGTTCACCATCCCGGCGCTGATCTTCCTGGGCTTTGGCGCCGAATTTACGTTCTGGCGAATTTTTCCTCTAGCTCTACTCGGCGGATGGCTCGGCGTACTCTTCATGGTGCCGCTGCGCCGCCAGCTGATCGTCAAGGAGCACGGCAATCTCAGCTTCCCTGAAGGCACCGCCTGCGCCGACGTCTTAGTCGCCGGCGAACGCGGTGGTTCGTTTGCCGGACGCGTTTTCTGGGGTCTGGGTCTGGGCGGCATTTATACCTTTTTAATGAACACCGTCCAGGCCTGGACGTCCCAGCCGGAAGCGCGCCCCAATTGGTTTCAGGGCGCATCCTTCCGCATGACCATCACCTCCGAGTATCTAGGCGTCGGCTACATCATTGGCTCGCGCGTCTCCGGCATACTTTTTGCCGGCGGCATAATTTCCTGGCTGGTGATCATGCCGGCGATCCGCTTTTACGGCCAGCTCGCCAACAATGTCCCCATTTATCCGTCCACCATTCCAATTCCGCTCATGAGCCCCGACCAGATTTGGGGCACCTACATTCGCCCCATGGGCGCAGGCGCTGTCGCAGCCGCTGGTTTGATCACTCTGCTGCGCACTCTCCCCACAATATTCTCCGCGCTTAAAGCCGGCCTTAAAGATGTTCGCGCTGAAGGCCTGCCTGCCGGCGACTCCGCCGCCATCGCCGTGAATCGCACCGACCGCGACATGCCCCTGCGCTGGGTCGTGGTCGGCTCCATTCTCATAATTGTGATGATGTGGATCCTGCTCACCTTTCATCCCATCCAGGGAGCCGAAACGCGCTGGTACCACAATCTTTTTGCAGGCATGTTCGTCACCGTCTTCGGTTTTCTGTTCGTCACCGTAGCCGCGCGCATCAGCGGACTCCTCGGCAACTCCTCCAACCCCATCAGCGGTATGAGCATCGCTACGCTGATGGCCACCTGCGCAATCTTTTTTGTTGCGGGATGGACCGCGCCAAACTACCAGGTGCTCGCGCTCATGATTGGCGGCGTGGTGTGCATCGCGGCAGCCATTGCAGGCGCCACTTCGCAGGATTTAAAAACCGGCTACCTCGTCGGCGCAACACCGTTTTGGCAGCAGATGGGCCTGTTGATTGGCGTCACCGTCTCAACCATGGCCATCGGCACCACGCTCAACTTGATGAACAAGGGCCTGGAAAAATATATTCCCACGCAGATCCCCGTCACCGTCGAAGCTCTGCCCTCCGGCGTAAAAGTGGAGCGCGACAGCTTCACCTATCAAGGCAAAAATTATCAGCTCATCAATTCGCTGGGCTCGCACGAAGTCCCCGACGGCGAATATTTGTACAGCCCGCAAACTCACCAAATCGAATATCAGTGGGCCCAAGGCATCGGCAGCCTCAAAGCTCCCGCTCCGCAGGCCCGCTTGATGGCCACCGTCATCAGCGGCATTTTGAATCAACGCCTGCCCTGGCGCCTCGTCTTGATGGGCGTCGCTCTAGTGATCGCCGTGGAAATTCTCGGGGTACGCTCGCTGGCCTTCGCCACCGGTTCGTATCTTCCGCTCGGCACCACCGCCGCCATGTTTGCCGGCGGCCTGATCCGCTCACTCGTCGACGCCACCACCAAGAAAAAAGAAGAAGGCGAAGCCAGCCCCGGCGCACTCTACTCCAGCGGACTCATCGCCGCCGGAGGTGTCTTCGGCCTCCTCGGCATCATCATTAATTTGTTGCAGGACCCCGAAATCTCCAACCGCGTCCCCCACTGGCTCACAGCCGTCCTTCGCCTGCCCTGGTCTGAAAAATTATTCGCGTTCGGGCCGCGGTTCTGGCCCGCGCTCGCGCTGAACGACAAGCTCCCCATGCCCACTTCCGCGCAATCCCTACTCGGCATCGTGATGTTCGCGCTCCTGGGCGCCTCGCTCTTTTACTTTGCCCGTAAAAAACTCGACTAACCTACCCAGTCATTTCAACGGCGCCCGGCGATACGATATGAGTGGACTCTTAACTCGACTACGTTGACAAAACCTGTTTGTTAATGCGTGATAGAACATAGTTGCTCATAATCGTTGCGAAACAGTGATTTTTCCGATGTTATGCTGCGATTCGATACTGAATATCCCATTTCCCGTCTGATGCTAAACGCCTAAGATATTCATGAACCCTTTCGATTCCTCCATCATCACGTTCCTAAATTCGTTTGCGCGCCATTCGTGGGCGTTCGACTCCTCCGTTTACATGATAAGCGGCAATGATTTGCTGAAGGGCGGAGTAATCGTAACGCTCATCTGGTGGGCGTGGTTTCGGCCCAGCGCCAACCAAGCGGATGATCGCCGTTACTTGATATGTGGGATTTTGGCCTCTCTGGTTGCGGTGCTCATTGCACGCGGCCTGGCTATTATGCTCCCCTTTCGCCCCCGCCCAATGACTGTGGCGGCACTCCATTTTCAGACCCCCTTTGGCTCCAGCGATGGCGGTCTTATTGATTGGAGCTCTTTCCCGAGCGATCACGCGGCCGTCTTTTTTGCCTTAGCGACCTCCATTTTCTTTGTATGGCGGGCCGCGGGAATTGCCGCTTTGTTTTATGTTTTCCTATTTATTGCCATGCCGCGACTTTATTTAGGGTTTCATTACCCCACCGATCTCCTGGGCGGTGCCTTCATCGGAATCATCTTGGCGTTGATAGCACGCGCCAATATCTTTCGTGATTGCGTCGGCCGCGTTACCGTCCCGTGGTGCGAACGTTCACCGGGAAGCTTTTACGCATGCCTATTCATTCTGACCTTTCAAATCGCGACCCTATTTCAGTCCACCCGAGGAATCGCTCGTTTTTTGTTCTCCCTCCTGCAATCCCATGCCTAGCCATTAAAAAACTGTACCCGTAAGATCTTTTACGTGCTGCTAGTCAATCCCTTTCGTCATTGTGGTTTCTCGCGATAAACGGTTCCGCATTCCAAACTAAGGCGTCTTCAGGCAGAATGTCTCCTCCATTTGAGGAGACAAATATGAATCGCAACGTCGCGGTCGGTTGCGTTTTACTAAGTGGATTGTCGCTGGCACTCGCGGGCACCTATAGGGTTTCCGAAGTTTCGGCAGACGATCAATCGCTTGCAGGATATTCATCTGAATCATCGCGCGCCGAGCGCCAGTTAGAAGAAAAGTTTCGTGAAATCCCCAGCCCCGAAAACTTACGCGCCTACATGCAGCATCTTTCAGCGCGGCCGCACAATGTCGGCACCGCCTACGATAAAGAAAACGCCGAATGGATTGCCGCGAAATTCAAAGACTTCGGCCTGGACACTCACATCGAGCAATTCGACGTGCTTTATCCCACGCCCAAGGAACGCGTCGTGGAGTTGGTGGAAGGCGGCCCAAAATTTTCCGCCAAACTGCAGGAACCCGCGCTGCCCGAGGATCCAACCTCAAGCCAGCAAGCCGAACAACTCCCCACCTACCACGCCTACTCGAAGGACGGCGACGTTACTGCTCCGCTGGTGTACGTGAACTACGGAATTCCCGAAGATTACGAAGAACTCGATCGCATGGGTATTTCCGTGAAGGGCAAGATCGTGATCGCCCGTTACTATCATTCCTGGCGCGGCATCAAGCCCAAAGTGGCTGCCGAACATGGCGCTGTGGGCTGCCTGATTTATTCCGACCCGCATGAAGATGGATTTGTTCAAGGCGAGACGTTTCCGAAAGGTGCGTGGCGCCCCAAGGATGGCGTGCAGCGCGGTAGCGTCGCGGACATGCCACTTTATCCTGGCGATCCGCTGACCCCTGGCGTTGGCGCGACGAAAGATGCCAAGCGCTTGAAAATCGAAGACGCGCTCACCATCACCAAAATCCCGGTACTTCCCATTTCTTACGCCGATGCTCAACCGTTGCTGGAAGCGTTGACTGGACGTGTGGCACCGCCGCAATGGCGCGGTGGCTTGGGCATCACCTACCACGTGGGTCCGGGCGACGCAAAAGTACATCTCAAGGTGAAATCAAACTGGGGCACTAAACCGGTTTACGACGTCATCGCAAAAATTCCCGGCTCGACCTTCCCCGACGAGTGGGTGTTGCGCGGAAACCACCACGACGCCTGGGTGAACGGCGCGGAAGATCCAACTTCCGGCATGGTTGCGGTGCTGGAGGAAGCGCGGGCCTTGGGTGAATTGCTAAAAGCCGGATGGAAGCCCAAGCGCACCATCATCTATTGCGCATGGGACGGCGAAGAGCCCGGTTTGTTGGGATCCACCGAGTGGGCGGAAACTCATTACGACGAATTGCGCGCGCATGCCGTGGCTTACATCAACTCGGATTCCAACGGACGAGGCTATCTGGGCATCGAAGGTTCGCACACGCTGGAAAAATTCAGCAACGAAATCGCGCGCGACATCACCGATCCGGAAACCAAGTTTTCCACCTGGAAGCGTAATCACCTGCACGAAATTGCCGAAGCCAAATCTCCCGAGGACCGCGAGAAAATTCGCCAGCGTACTGATGAGCGCATCGGCGCGCTTGGCTCGGGATCCGACTACACCGCTTTTCTGCAACACGATGGCGTCGCCTCCATGAATATCGGCTTTGGCGGTGAAGACGGCGGCGGCATCTATCATTCCATTTACGACGACTTCTACTGGTACACCCATTTCAGCGATACGAATTTCCAGTACGGCCGCGCATTGGCGCAAACCGGCGGCACCGCGATTTTGCGGCTGGCCGACGCCGACCTTTTGCCATTCGAATTCGCCGATTTCGCGGAAACCATGGACACCTACGTGAAGGAATTGAAGGCGCTCGCCCAAAAAACGCAGACCGATATTCAGGAACGTAACCGCGAAATCGAAGAGGGTGTGTTCCAGGCGACCGACGATCCAAAGAAGCCGCTCATCGCGCCGCCCGTTGAAACGGTCCCGCCTTACTTAAACTTTGCCCCCTTGGACAACGCCACTGTGGCGCTCGGACGTAGCGCCGCGGAGTATCGCAAGGCCCTCGAGAAGATAAATGCCAATGGTGGCGGCGCCATGGCCGCGTCGTCTCTCGCGGACGTAAACAAACTGTTGATCGAGAGCGAGCGAAAACTCACCAACGCGGAAGGCTTGCCCAACCGGCCGTGGTTTAAACACCAGATTTATGCGCCCGGTTTTTACACCGGCTATGCTGCCAAGACCATGCCCGCGGTGCGCGAGGCCATCGAACAAAAACAATGGAAGCAAGCCGACGCCGGTATTGTTGTGGTAGCTGGTGTCTTGCAGGACGAGGCCGAATTGATCTCGTCAGCGGCTGCAAAACTTAGTGCCGCAGCACGTTAACTGGCAACTCCAGTTTTCGAGTTACAAAATAAGATCGGACGTCCCGGAAGGACTGGCCCATTCCTTCATACAATCTCGCCATAATCGGTTTTGGCAATGTGGGCCGCGCTTTTTTGCGAGTGCTTATCGCAAAAGAATCGGAACTCCGCAGGCGCTATGACCTGCGGTGGCGCTTGACGGGGGTTGCCACTCGGCGCTCCGGCTGGCTCGCTGATCCTCTCGGTCTGAATCCGATCTCGCTATTGAACGGACATTGGCCCGCGCAGCGAGAAACACCGCCCAAAGGCATCCGGGAGTGGCTCGAGAGAGCGCACGCAGATGTCTTCATTGAAGCAAGTTCGCTGAATCTGCATTCCGGCGAGCCCGCCATTGAACACATTAAAACAGCGCTGGAGTTCGGCGCCCACGCGCTTACCGCCAACAAAGGTCCGATCGTCTACGCATTTGAGGAGTTGACCAAGCTCGCTCTCGAGAAAAAGAAAAAATTCCTTTACGAATCGACGGTCATGGATGGCGTCCCCATCTTCTCCATGTTTCCGCTGGGTTTGCCGGCGGTGGATTTACGCGGCTTTCACGGAGTTTTAAATTCCACCACCAATGTCGTTCTCACCGAAATTGAAAGAGGCCTGTCTTTCGACGAAGCCATCAAGCGCACGCAAGCCATGGGCATCGCGGAAACCGACCCGTCCGCCGACATCGATGGCTGGGATGCTGCGTTCAAGGTAGTAGCGCTGGCCATCGTGCTTATGGGCGTGCCGGTGAAAGTTGAGCAAGTCCGGCGCACTGGCATCCGGGAATTGAGCGAAGAAAAGATTCGCTCAGTGCGTAACTCTGGGATGCGCTACAAACTGGTGTGCCGGGCTGAACGGCGCGGCATGGGTGTGGAATGCACCGTCGCGCCTGAATTGCTCCTGGCGGGCGACCCGCTCGCGAATCTAGAAGGTTCCAGCTCAGCGATTCGTTTCGATATGGACGTGTTTGGCTTGTCGATCGTGGAACACAACCCCGGCATCGACGCCACAGGGTACGGCTTGGTCGCAGACTTGGTTCGCGCCGTGCATTCGTGAAACCGCGAATTATTTTGAGTTACCGGCACTCAATCGCTTATCAAAATTAGTGACGGCCGCCGGAACCGCCAAGCCGGCATCACATCGCCCATCGCGAATCGGCTCGCTGGCAGCCAAGCGGATCGGCAGCACTCCTGCCCAAACCGGCAAAGCGTAGTCTTCCTCATCGTCCTGCACATCCCCAGTGCGCATCTTGGCGGAAACTTCACTAAGCGGCAGCCGCAGAATGCTGGTGGCTTTTAATTCTTTTTCATTGGGCTGCCGAGCATCATCCCAACGCCCTGGCAGAATCTTTTCAGTAAACGCCCGTAACGCCGCGATCTTTTCGGGAGCCTCACCAACCAGCGTCGCCTTACCCAGCGCCACCACCGAGCGGTAGTTCATCGAATGATTGAACACCGAACGCGCCAGCACCAGCCCATCGATCAGCGTGACCGTAACGCACACCGCAAGCTCCCCGCTTAACCCTCGTAACATGCGGCTGGCCGCCGACCCGTGAAAATAAATTGCCTCGCCCACCCGTGTGAACATGGTCGGAATAACGTACGGCTGGCCCTCCACCGTAAATCCCACGTGACAAACAAATCCTTCATCGAGAATTTTGTAAATAGTGTCGCGGTCAAACGACCCGCGATGCGGTTCGCGCACCACGCGCGTCCGCTCAGTCGGCGAGAATGTTTCCGGCAAGATGCACCTCAATGAGAAACGTGACGCGGAGTTGATAGCCGGCGCCAATGCGGCATGAGTGAGGAACAATCAATTCGATGCTAACACGACGCCGCGCGCCACCCGCAACGGCCAATGCGGCATGTGACTCTGCGTCACCACTCCCGCAAATGCTCCTTTGTGAGAAAATAGCCCACCGGAGACAACCATGAGCTCAACAGTTGCGCACCCCGCGGGAAGAAAATCTTTGGACACCGAATGGGTGCGGCAGCAATTTCCTTCCCTGCAGACCCAAGTGAACGGACAACCCGCCGCTTTTCTCGATGGCCCCGCAGGCACACAGGTTCCCCGCCAGGTCATCGACGCGATACAGAAATACTTCCTCCACGATAACGCCAATACTTGCGGAGCCTTCTCCACCAGCCGCCGTACCGATGCCATGATTTGCGGCGCGCGCCAGGCGATGGCCGATTTTTTCAATTGCGCCCCGGACGAAGTAAGTTTCGGCCAAAACATGACCACCATCACCTTCGCTCTGGCGCGTGCCATTGGCCGTGAACTCGACGCCGGAGACGAAATTCTGGTTACCACTCTCGACCATGACGCCAACGTGGCGCCATGGCGCGCCCTCGAAGAAAAAGGCGTAATAGTCCGGCAGGTAGATATTCGCGACACCGATTGCACCCTGGATATGGACGATTTGAAGCGCAAGCTCACCAAAAAAACCAAGCTTGTCGCGAGTGGTTACGCTTCCAATGCCGTGGGCACCATCAATCCGGTGGCGGAAATTGCCAGGCTCGCGCATTCCGTCGGCGCGTTGATATTTGTCGACGCCGTCCATTACGCGCCCCATGGCGCGATTGACGTGCAAGCCCTCGATTGCGATTTTCTGGCCTGCTCTCCATACAAATTTTTTGGCCCGCACATGGGCACGTTGTACGGGAAGCACGAGCACTTGATGCGCTTTGCGCCGTATAAAGTACGCCCCGCCCCCGATGCGCTCCCGGACCGCTGGGAAACCGGCACGCAAGTTCAGGAACTGATCGCAGGAATCGCAGCCGCCGTCGAGTATCTCGCCGAACTAGGGCATCGCCACGATCCCGCAGCGCAGGACCGCCGCAGCGCGCTTTTAGCGGCCTACCGCGTGACCCACGAACATGAAATGGCCTTGCTCGCAAAATTAATGGATGGCCTACAGCGCATCGACGGCCTCCGCATTTTTGGCATTACCGATCCCGCCAGATTTGATCAGCGTTGTTCGACGGTTTCAATTCGCTTGGACGGCCACACTCCCACCGAAGTAGCAACATTTCTCGGCGAGCGCGGCATCTTCACCTGGGACGGAAATTTTTATGCCCTGAACTTGACCGAGCGCCTCGGTGTGCAAGCCACCGGCGGCCTCCTGCGCATCGGCCTGGTGCACTACAACACCGCCGAAGAAGTAGAGCGGTTACTTACGGGACTGCGTGAATTTAGAGATCGTTGAAAAATTGCTGGCAGCATGTATAGTGAGCCCGACCGTCCGCTAACTGAATAAGTACGTACCGCTGTGTTAGCGGCGGAGAGGTCGCCGAATGAAGGTTTCCTTTCCTCGCCGGTGGAAAATCATGGCGGGCATCAGCACCCTGATGTGCTTGTCCGCCGCTTCTGCTTCTCTCTCCGCCGAAAAACCCTTCACCGAAGTTCGCAGCCCCAATTTCCGCGTCCTCACCAACGGCAATGAACATGACGCGCGCAGGATCGCGCTCGAATTCGAGCAGATGCGCGCCGTTTTTGCCGTCGGATTCGCCTCCATGCGTCTCACTACCGGCGCGCCGCTGCTGATCTTCGCGGTGCAGACTGAAAATGATATGAAATCGTTGGCTCCCGCGATGTGGAAAAACCATAAAGGCGCCATGCCTGGCGGGTTTTTCGAACATGGCTGGGAGAAACAATTTGCAGTCGTGCGTCTCGATCAGGACGTGCCCGGCGCCTATAACGTTGTCTATCACGAATATGTGCACACCTTGCTGCACAGCAATTTCCGCTGGCTGCCTACCTGGTTGGATGAAGGGCTCGCGGAGTTTTACGGCAATACCAGATTCGAGCCCAAGAAATCGTACGTGGGCGCGCCCAGCACCCGGGTGTACGATTTGAAAAACCGCACCATGATCCCGCTTGAAACGCTGTTGGTCATCAATCCCTGGACCTACTACCACGGCGACGACATCCAAATCGCCATCTTTTACGCGGAATCCTGGGCCCTAGTGCATTACCTCGTCTTTGGACAGGACATGGAGCTTGGCAAAAAACTGAGCCGTTTCTATACCCAAATACAACGAGGAGACCCGCAGATAAAAGCGTTTCGCGAAGTATTTGGAGATTTGAAAAAAGTCGACGATGGACTGCAAAAATATATTCAAGCGTTTGCCTTTCACGCTTACACTGTCGAGAATCTCACCTCCATCCAGGATAAAGACTTTTCAACGCGCAAGCTGACCAGGGCCGAGTCCGATACAGAACTCGCCGGTTATCGCCTGTGGGCACACTACACCCCCGATGTTAATGATCTCGTCGAACGCGCACTGCAGGAAGATCCCACCCTCGGCGCCGCTCACGAGGAGAAGGGCTTTATTAATTTCCGGGAGGGCAAAGATGAAGACGCCCTGCGCGAATTTTCTCGCGCCTGTGAGTTGGATAAAACCCTTTATCTTTCACAATATTTCAAGGCCATGATGACGGCCAAACGCGAAACCCCCGAACAGCGCGAAGCCTTGAGAGCAGAATTAGAGCAGATTAAAAAAATCAACCCGCAATTTGCTCCCGCCTACGTGCAAATGGCGATGTTATTCATTGCCGACGGACAAGGCACAAAAGCCCTGGTGCAATCGCGTAAAGCCGAGCAACTGGAACCTACCCGAGCCGGCTATCATTTATTGAGTGGCGAGATTCTGCTGCGCATGAAACGCGAAAAAGAAGCCGCCGAATCCGCGCAATATGTCGCCGAGCGCTGGCACGGCCCCGATCACAACGAAGCAGTAGCTTTGTGGTACCGCATTCCCGCCGCCAGCAGACCCGCCGACGCTGTGGTGGTTGAGGAAGTCGCGGAACAATCCCAGGCCACGGAAGGCAAAATTCTCTCATGGTCGTGCGACGAGAAAGCTAAAAATGAAGTCACCTTGCAGCGCGGCGACGATCTCATGGTTTTCAAAAATAAAGGCCGCCAGATGATCGGTTATTCCGACACTCTATGGTACGGCGGCGACCACTTCAGTATTTGCCATCACGTGGAAGGCATGCATGCGGTCGTCCGCTATCGTCCCCCGGTCAGCAAGGATTACGCCGGAGACTGGCTCTCCATCGAATTGCGCGACGATTTGCCTCCCGAGCCCCAACAGCAAGCCGCCAAATCCGCCCCAGCCCCAGACTCCGCACCAGCCCCCGCCGCCGCCCCACCCAAGCAAGATTAAGCCCGAGGTATAGACCACTGTAGTCGTGTGGGTTCTAGGCGTCTTTGCAAGGGGGAAAGTTGCCACTGCGGGAGTTCATCCGTGCGGTCCAAAAATGAAGGCGGGTGGCTTTTAGTTTCGGCCACCCGCCCAAATACTCCAAGTTTGGTTAACTCTCTTAGCGAGCGCCAGCTGCCGCTGCCATTGTGTGTGTTGCCACAGCGTGCGTTCCTACCGTCACCTTGATCTGCTTCGGCTTCGCTTCCTCGCGTTTCGGGAGGCTCAGTGTCAACACACCATTCTGATAATCGGCCTTGATTGCATCCGTTTTCACGGAGTTCGCCAACGAGAAGCTCCTGCTGAACGAGCCATACGCGCGTTCGATGCGCAGATAGTTGTCCTCGTTCACCTTGCTCTCGAACTTGCGTTCGCCGCGAATCGTGAGGATATTATTCTCCACGCGGATGTCCAGATTCTGCGGATTCACATCCGGCAGGTCCGCCTTAACCACCAGTTCATGTTCGGTCTCGTAGATGTCCACGGCCGGGGCCCAAGACGTCAAGTTCGACTCCTCGCCCGCGTGTCCTACACCTTCACCAAAAATGCGATTGATCTGTTCCTGTAGAGTCGTAACCCCGCGGAACGGTTGTTCCAAACGATTCATTGCTCTCATGTGAGCCTCCTAATTGATTACACTTTCACCATGAGCGCACTCATCGCTGATGTACAGACATATAATTGTAATTATTTAATAAATATAAGTAGTGCCGTGGCAGCCTCTTACGCCCCTGTGCAAAACGTGTGCCAGCGTCAAAGTGCCCACGCGCTTCAAAATTCCAGTTCTTCATCGCTGATCGCTGGATAGCTTTGCGCAAAACAGCCCCCACGAAGAACCGGACCGCTTGGCTTTTGGCCGAATTCTACTTGGATGTATTCTCGGTAATAGGAAATTGACCCGCCACGATCCTCCAGCCTCACTACAGGAGCGCCGCGAATCCGTGTATTCTGACGGGCTATGAACTCTACGGTGCTGACGATGCGGGATATGAGCTTGTGGTCGTTCAAGCCTCGCCATTGATGAATAAATCAGAAAAACTATTCTTGGAGATAGAAAAACGTAAATTGAAGAAACACGGGCCTCCATCAAGAACGATCATCTCGTCGCTCATCCAATCTTTTGATGAAATCTCACAAAAAAATCGGGTTTAAATCTGCTTACGACCGGCCACTACAATTCCGCGATACTGTCGTTTATACACGTCTATTTTCTTAAGAACTTCTGGGGCGTCGGGATTTTTTGATTTTTCCAGGAACGGTCGCAGTCCTTTTTCGAGGGATAGAATGTCCGATTCCGAAGGTGTCCAGAAACTGGTATTAGCCGGGTATAACCCCGGAATCGGTTTGGTGTCAGCCGGAAATATGACGCCGACATACCCCGGTCCTTTGACAAGGACGCCCTTTGCTGGAACTGCCTTTGCCTTCGCGACAGAGTTTGGTGAATCTGGCGGAAAAGTCAGTACTTGGCGGCTGTCGGGTGGTCCGCCTGATTTGCATCCGGCAACCATAAGCGACACAACCAGTAGGGCGCGGGCGATTATAGCGTTCAAGTTGTCACCACAATGAGGGCCGGCATTGATCTAACTTCTGTGCTGAGATGTTAGACACCACTAGACTACTTCTAGTGCCAGTGGAATGCGACGTAATCGGGAACCATTTTCATTGTCAGATGCCTTCACTACAAGAGCGCCGCGAATCCGTGTATTCTGACGCGCTATGACTAAAAAAACGAAACCAATCGTGCTAACGGTGCTTGATGGCTGGGGATACCGCGCGGAAACGAGCGGTAATGCCATCGCGCTGGCGCGCAAGCCTGCTTACGACGAGCTGCTGCGCAAATTTCCCAATACTCTGATTTACACCTCTGGCCCATACGTCGGCCTCCCGGAAGGCCAGATGGGCAACAGCGAAGTGGGCCACATGAATATGGGCGCCGGACGCATCGTGCACATGGACATCACCCGCATCGATCTGCTGATCGCCAATAAACAATTGGAAAACGTGCCGCTGTGGCAACAAGCCATGGATCGCGGCCGCGAGCGCCAACTGCATTTCATCGGCCTGCTAAGCGATGGCGGCGTGCATTCCCACATCCAACATTTATTCGCGCTGCTGGAAATGGCCAAGCACAAAAAAGTAGACAAAGTGTTTGTCCATTGCTTCATGGACGGGCGCGACACCCCGCCACACAGCGGCCGCGAATTCGTCAAGCAGCTGCAGCAAAAAATGCGCGAGCTGGGCGTAGGCGAAATCGCCACGCTGGTCGGCCGCTACTACGCCATGGACCGCGACAATCGCTGGGAACGCATCGAGCTGGCCTACCGCGCCATGGTGCACGGCGAAGCGCCCACGCGCACCGACGATCCCGTTGCCGCCCTAAGCAAAAGCTACGAACAGGACGTCACCGATGAATTCATCAAACCCATCGTGGTAACAAAAGGCATAGGCAATTCAGCTACGCCAGTTGGCCTGATTCGCGATGAAGACGCCGTAATTTTCTTTAACTTCCGCGCCGATCGTGCCCGGCAGATGACTTATGCGCTCGCTGCACCCGACTTCGACAGATTTGTCGACCCACAAAGACCCAAAAATCTTTTCTATGTGGCCACCACCCAGTACGACAAAAACTGGCCGTGGCTCAAATACGTCATCTCTCCCGAAAAGCTCGAGCAAATTTTGGCGCAAGTCTTTGCCGAACTGGATTACAAGAATTTGCGCTGCGCCGAAACCGAGAAATACGCCCACGTAACTTATTTTTTTAACGGCGGCGTGGAAAAGCCCTTCGGCGGCGAAGAACGCATCCTGGTCCCCTCGCCCAAAGTCGCCACCTACGACTTAAAGCCGGAAATGTCCGCCACCGGAATCACCGACACGGTAGTGAACGCCATCGAGAAAGGCGAATTCGACGCCATCATCATGAATTATGCCAACGCCGACATGGTCGGCCATTCCGGAAAATTGGAAGCTGCTATCCAGGCCGTCGAAGCCGTCGACGCGGGCCTAGCGCGCATCTATCAAACGCTGCAAGCCCGCGGAGGCACCTGGCTCATTACCGCCGATCACGGCAACGCCGAAATGATGGTCGATCCCAACACTGGCGGTGCCCACACTTATCACACCACCAATCCAGTGCCTTTTATTTTGGTGAACGGCGACGAACACTTGCGCTTGAGGCCCGGCGGCTCGCTGCGTGACATCGCACCAACGATTCTAGGTGTGCTCGGTCAGCGCCAGCCAAAAGACATGACCGGCACCGATCTGCGCCTAACGTCTTAAGAAATATTCAATGCCCAACAAATCAGAGCCCAACCAGTTAGACACAGTCCGCACCGAACCCGCGAATACCAAATTGGTGATTGGCGTCTGGCATTCCTTCTCCGAATGGAACGCCAAGGCCTTGATGGCGGAGACCGTCCGTCAACGCTGGCCGCAGATGAACGTGGTCCAGGCGGCAAACGCCGAGCAGTTGCCCGCGGAATTACCCGACGCCGACATTTTTGTCGGCAGCGTGTTGCGGCCTGCGCAGTTTTCCGTCGCGAAAAAATTAAAGTGGGTGCATTCCACTTCAGCAGGCGTCGGTCAGCTTTTGTATCCAGAGCTGCGCAACTCCGGAATTGTAGTCACCAACGCCAGCGGAGTTTTTTCCGTGCCGATGGCCGAACACACCATCGGCTTAATGCTGGCCCTGGCAAGAAATTTCCCCGACTCATTGCGCCAGCAGGAAAAATCCATATGGTCGCAACAGGAATTATGGGACAAGCCCCCGCATCTTGCGGAACTCAACGGAACGCTGCTCCTCATCGTCGGCTACGGATCGATCGGCAAAGAAGTGGCGCAACGCGCGCAGGCGCTGGGCATGCGCGTATGGGGCGTAACCAGGTCTGGCAAAGGGGATACAACGCACGCTGAAAAAATTGTGGCCTCGTCTGAATTAAATTCCGTTTTGCCGCAAGCGGATTACCTTTTGCTTTGCGCCCCCGAAACGGCGGAAACGAACTCCCTGATCGGTGCCGAGCAATTCGCGCTAATGAAACGCAGTGCGCGGCTCATCAACGTAGGTCGCGGCTCCCTTGTAGTTGAAGCCGCGCTAATTTCGGCATTGAAAAGCGGGGCGCTTGCCGGCGCCGCTGTCGACGTCGCGCAAACCGAGCCTCTACCCGCAACAAGCCCGCTCTGGCACACCCCCAATTTATTCATCACCCCACACACCAGCGCCCTCAGCGACAGGCTGTGGCACCGCGAGACAGCCCTGTTGATGGATTTGCTGGAACGCTGGTTCGACGGCCGCGAACTTTTCAATCGCGTCGATTTCACCCGCGGCTACTGAACAGCATGAAACCACAGACTCGAGACAATCTCATTTACTTGGGGGTTGGCATTGCTATCGCGGCATTGGTAGCTGGAGACTTCTTTTTCGCAGATAGTCACGATAGGAAAATGTGGATGCCGTCGAGGTTCGCCTTTCGCGTCGTAACGAGCACAAGTCTATTGTCGTACTTTGTTATCAGAGAAATGAGGCGGACGGGTCTTCTTCAAATACTCGCTTCTGTGTTATCCGCGACCCTCGTAGACCTTGGAATCCTATTTGGATTCCGCCAAATAGTTGATCAGCTTCCCGGCATTAGCTATTCGGCATTCGCAGGATTGGAGATGTTTCTGGTCTGGCAATCAACGGTTCGCGTCACTCAATATCTTCGCTTCGGAGATCGTGTCTCTTAGCCGATCCGCTGTGCGTCTCCGAGTATGAACTATGGGATTTCAATTCGGTGATTCGACTTAATCCCCGACTCCGCTCTTTGGCGCCTGGTAACCTTCACGCGCGTACACCACATATTTCTGTTTCTTGCCCTTTTGGTCCACCACATTAAGAGGCCCACCGTCCGGCGCCACCAACTCCACTTTCACCTTATGAAAACGCCCGTCCTTCGCGCCATTTCCAGGACTGTAGGAAATGCTGTACTGATGGCGCAGCATGGAAGCCACCTGCTGAAAGATTCCCGGAATTTCGCCATCGAATTGCGGAAACCAGGAAAATCCTCCAGTCTCATTCGCAAAAGTTTTTAACTGATTTTCCGCTTGCAGATAATCCATGTGCGCGCCACGCGAGCCGTGCAAGTCCAGATAGTTCGTAAATGTCTTATCCAGTCCCACCGCGAAAATCGTCACATCGCTCTGCCGCAACTGTTTCATGGTCTGGTCCAGCGTATGTTTGGAAAAAGTATCAACGCCGCTGGCCAGCAGCAAAATAGATTTTTTCCCCTTCACATCTTTCAATCGTTCATTGGTCTCCAGAATTGCATCAAACACGTTAGACTCGCTGAAGCCCGGGAAATACAGGTGATTAATAGCCGCGCGAACTTCATTCTTGTCCTGGGTGAAATCCACTTCCAGCCGCGTGCGCATATCAAATGTTTCCAGCGCCACCCAATCTTTTGCCTGCAGGTTAGGAAAGAGCGCATCAGCCCAGTACTTCGCGTAGTAGCCAAACCAACCATACGCGCGCCCGCTGAACTCCATCAGCACCACCATCGTGATGGGAGCATCCGTAGGCGCAAAATTAGTAATCGTTTGCGGCGCGCCATCGTCCAGCACTCGGAAATTCTCTTTTTTCAACCCAGTCAGGATGTCGCCATTTTTCGTGGTGGCGATCACGTCCACGGTGACCACCGGAACATCCACCGCGATCGTCACGCCTGCTTCAGGAGGCGCCTGGGTAGGCGGCTTCGACGCCGGATTCTGCGCCGGCGGGGGAGGAGCCGCCGGCGGCGGGCTTTGTTGCGGTTGCGGCTGGCCGCCCTGCGGCCCCGGAGGCGCCTGACCCCATAACGGGTACACCAGCGCGCATGCCAGCAGCGTAACGAGACTCACAAAAAAAATCTTGCCAGAGACAGTTTTCATACCTGGAACCTCATTTTTGTGAAGGCAAATCTTCAATTCTCGGAGCAGTAAATCTAAACGCCGGTCTTCGCAACTACGCGCCACGGAACGCCCGAATGACCACAGCCTGCATGTTAGTATGAAGCACAATTGTAGAAAAGTGTTGCAGGCTGAAATTTGGCCAGATACTTCGCCTTCGCTTGGATTGTCACTTGGGCTTCGCTTAAACTGGAGGAGATTCGTGAGCGGGAAACGCAAACTGCAGGTAGTACTAACCGTCGGAGCGCTGTTGTTGAGCGCAAGTTTGCCGCTGGCCGCGCAATGGTTTTCCTCCGATTCTGCTAGCCAATCATCAGGCACGTCAGCGTCCCAATCCCCAGCTCTAAGTAGTCCATCTCCCATCGGCGATACCACCGCGCTTGCCAAAGAAGCCCAGGGTTGGCTCATCGATCTGATCCGCACCAACACCACAAACCCGCCGGGTAACGAACAAGCTACCGCAAAATATCTAGCGCACATTCTCGAGAAGGAAGGCATCCAGTCGGAAATGCTGGACCTTGCTCCTGGCCGCAGCGCGCTGGTGGCCCGTTTGCGCAGTTCGGTGATGGCCGACCCCTCGAAAGCATTATTGCTGGTCGCGCACATGGATGTGGTCGGCATCGACCGATCTAAGTGGACCGTCGATCCATTCGCCGCAGTAATTAAGGATGGCTATTTGTATGGCCGCGGATCCATCGACGACAAAGGAATGCTGGCCGCTAATCTTGCCGCATTTATTGCGCTGAAACGTTCCAATGCACACTTGAATCGTGACGTTATTTTTCTGGCCACTGCCGATGAAGAGCAAGGCGGCGACGCCAGCATCAAAATCCTGATTTCCAAGTACTGGGATAAATTTGCCGCCGGTTACGCCTTGAACGAAGGCGGAGAAGTTTTCCTCAAGAACGGCAGAGTTCAGTACGTCGCGGTGCAAGCTAGCGAAAAAGTGGCCATGAACGTCGCGGTCGTGGCGCGCGGAACTTCGGCGCACGCCTCGCGGCCCACAGAAGACAACGCGGTCGTGCATTTGTCAGCGGCAGTCTCCAAGATCGGCGGTTATCAGGCGCCGGCGCACTTCACCTCCATCGTGCGCCGATATTTCGAGCAACTGGCGCCCATTGAACCCGATGAGCTTGCCAAGTGGATGCGCGTGCTGGACACCGAGGACCGCGGCGAACACGCGCAGAAGGTCGTCTCCGAAGCCAGCCCGCTGTGGAATTCCATGATACGCGATACGGTAGCTCCTACCATGCTGTCCGCTGGCGTGCGTAACAATGTGATTCCCGCCGAAGCGCGCGCCAATTTAAATATACGGCTGATTCCCGGCGACACCATCGATGTTTTGTTGGCGGCGCTGAACAAGCTGGTCAGCGATCCGCAAATTAAATTTGAAGTTCAGCCCGATGCCGGACTGGCCGCGCCGCCATCGTCGCTGGAGTCAGATTTTTACGCCACAATTACCAAAGTCGCGACAGCGCAATTTGGAAACGCTCCGGTGCTGCCGTTTCAGTCGACCGGCGCGACAGATTCGGCACAGCTGCGTCTTCACAACGTGCAGGCTTACGGACTGGTCCCCTTTCCGCTCACCGAAGAAGACTACCTCCGCGTTCACGGCGATGATGAAAGACTTCCCGTGGGGTCCTTCACGAAAGGTGTCGATGTTCTCGCGCGCATCGTCGCCGAATTCGCCGCCTCCAGGTAAAGCGCCGAAGCATGTTTCATCGCCGAATGTGGTTCGCTGGCGACTAGGTCTCGCCGCCGATCACGTGGAACTTCATGAAGTTCGTGGTGCCGCGAATGCCCATTGGCGTGCCGGCCACGATGCCAATGACGTCGCCCTTGCGCACCAACTTTTCTTCCAGCAAGCGCTTTTCGGAAATGGATGCCAGCGTATCAATTTTGTGCGGGTCTTTAATTTCCGCAGGCATCACGCCCCAGATCAGCGCCATGCGGCGGCGCGTGTTGGCCTCGGGAGAGAACGCGATGATCGGCACCAGCGGGCGGTAGCGCGAAACCAGCCGGGCGGTAAATCCGCTGTGGGTGAACACCGCGATCAGCCGCAGGTGCAGTTCGCGCGAAGCGTGGCAAACCAGTTCGGCCACGGTTTCCGCGACTTTTAGTTGCTCCTGCATGGAAGGGCGCGGAAATTCGGTGATGCTTTTTTCCGCTTCCTCGATAATCTTGGCCATCATCTGCACGGCTTCGACGGGATAATTTCCCGAAGCCGTTTCGGCCGAAAGCATCACCGCGTCGGAGCCGTCGAAAATAGCGTTGGCCACATCGGAAGCTTCCGCGCGGGTTGGCCGTGGATTGCCGGTCATGGATTCGAGCATCTGCGTAGCGGTAATGACCGGCCGGCGAAATTCCCGTGCGCGCGCAATAATTGTTTTTTGCACCACTGGCACGCACTCCGGACTCATCTCCACACCCAGGTCTCCGCGGGCGACCATCACGCCGTCGGCCGCGCGCAGAATGGCGTCGAGATTTTCGATGGCTTCCGGTTTTTCCAGCTTGGCGATCACCGGAGTGTCTTTTCCCGCTTTACGAATCAGCGCTTTGGCTTGCAGCACGTCTTCCGCGCGGCGCACAAAGCTCACCGCGATGTAATCGGCGTTTTGCTTCAGTGCAAACTTCAAATCCGCTTTGTCTTTGGGAGTCAGCGCCGGCACCCGCAACTTAATGCCTGGCAAATTAATTCCTTTGTTCTCGCCGAGCGCGCCGCCATTCACAACTTTCGTGACGACTTCGCGGCCGCGCACTTTCATGACCCGCAATTCAATCAGCCCATCGGAAAGCAGAATGCGATCGCCTTTGTGCACTTCGCGCGGCAGCGGCGTGAAGGTGGTATTCACTCGAGTAGAGTCGCCCAGAATGCGCGCGGTAGTAATTACAAATTGTTGGCCCGCGACTAACATGACCGGCTTGCCGCCGGCTAACACACCGGTGCGGATTTTGGGGCCTTGCAGATCCGCGAGGATGGAAATGGTTTTGCCTTGTTCCAGGGCGGCGGCACGCAGCAACGCGATATTTGCGGCGTGATCTTCGTACTTACCGTGGGAAAAATTCAGGCGGGCTACATCCATCCCGGCGCGCAGCAGTTTTTCGACGATGCTTCGCGACTTACTGGCGGGTCCAATGGTGCAAACTATTTTCGAGTGACGGAAACTCATGGTTTGAAATTAGTTACAATGCGAAGTGCGGCGTCCTCTCTCGGGATATTTATGCAGTGGTCGCAAAGCGAGGCGATTCCACGTAGCAGCTTGTTGCACTAATTGATCCAGTTGTCGGGACGCGATGGCGGGTCTTTCTGTTTGTTCATGTACACCTGGAATTTTTTCTTGTTGCGCTGCACTTTCCAGTCCGTGACGCTGTTGCGCACATTGTAGAGGAACGAGCCGCGCCGCAAATAAATGTAGCCCACCAGCATCCCGCCCAGATGGCACAGATGGCTCACGTTGTCGCCGCCGCTGCCGATGGTGCCAAAAAATTCGATGGCAGCCATCACTGCTACGTAGGGACGCATGGGAATGGTCACCGGCAAGGGAATCAGCCAGATGCGGCGGTCGGGAAATAAAATTGCGTTGGCGATGAGTATGCCAAAAATGGCTCCCGAGGCGCCGATGGTGGGAATCAGAGAAGCTTCCTTGCCGAAAAGCGTAGGAATTGTTTTTATGATTACTTCGATCAATCCTGCGCCGGCGCCGCACAGGAAAAAATAATTCAGGAAGCGGCGCTTGCCCCACACCTGTTCCAGTTCGCGGCCAAACATCCACAGCATCAGCATGTTGATCAATAAATGAAACAGGCCGCCGTGCAGAAAGATGTAAGTGGCGGGCTGCCAGATGCGCAGGCCATGCACCACCGCATCGGGAATCAGACCGAAAGTCTGAATGATCCAGTGGTACGTGGTTGCGCTGCCGAACAAAAGGTCCGCCAGCGTTTGGAACAGAAAAACGCCGGAACAAATCAAGACGATCAGTTTAACGCCGGGCGTGATGAAGCTGCGCCAATTGAAGTTGTAGCGGCGCGAGCTGAACGGCGGAGGCATAAGCGCAGTGTACGGTGCCGGACGCGGCGGCGTCAAAGCGCGGTTTCCATGAGCGTGATTTGCGACGGAACCTGCCACGGCGGGCAGTGCTAGGACCGGGGAAGAAAGGCTTTTAGCGTAGTTTCTTGAGGTCGAAGCTGGCTTTAATGACCTTGCCGTCCGGAGTCACCACTTCCATAGTGGTCAAGTCGGAAGCCACATCCTTGACGTCGTATTCCAGCCACACATTTTCCCCGGTTAGTACTGCGGGAGCCGTATTGGTGGCCGTCGAATGAATAGGCTGGTTGCTGATCCCGCGAGACGGGATGGTCTTACCGTTCTGCTTTAGGTTGAACTGAAAGTTTTGCCAGAAATTCTCCGGGCTTATGGCGCTTTTTTGCGCCCCAGTGGCGGGCTCGGGAGTTGGCACTTGCTTGGACTCGGCGGATTTCGGGTAGGCCGAGGGCAGCATCATGGCCACATTGACCTTCACGGTGTTTCCATGGGCTTTATAATATTCGTTAGCCTGCTCTTCCGTGTACCCATCCGACGCCTTTCGGCGAGATTCATCGACGATTTGAGCGTCAGGAGTGAGCAGTTCGATCTGGGCGATGTGCACGTCGTTCTGTGCCTCGGTGATTTCAGTCAAATAAGGAGCGAGGAAGTCCCCCGTTGATTTGTCGTTGCGTTGGCCGAGTATATAAGCCTCATGGATCGCTTTCGCATCCAGCTGCTTGTCATAGGCGTTAACCGCCGGACTCGCGATGCACAGGATCGCCACGATGGCTGTTGGGATTTTTATCTTCATGAACTCATTTTAATGATTTATTTCCGCGCGAGTGGCCTGAACTCGCCCTTCATATTAGATGGCGTGCAGCCTGCGTCCGATGTTTTTTTAAACCGCAAAGCCCAATTTCCTTTGAAGTCGATGAATCGAGGCAGCCGGTTACAGGGAAAACCCTATGTCTTCGCCCCCCGATACAACGTATTCTTTTTTCGCGAATTTTGATTATAGCGAGCAGGTGACCGGCGAGGGACCCATGGCCACCTGCTCCTCGTCTTTTTGTAGTGCTTGCGGCTAGGCCGGCCGCAATCATTCGACCACCCGCGATTCGCACGTAAACAAGGGCTCGAAACTTTATGGGTAACTCGGATTCTATCCCGCCGTTAGGCGCTACTCCTCTTCCCGGACAGGGCTGGCAGTTTGTCGTCTGGGCGCCCGCCGCTAAGGAATTGAGCCTTCACATTGTCAGCGATAGCGATCGTGTTGTGCCAATGCAAAAAAGTGATTCAGGTTATTTTGAAACTACCATTCAGAAATTACCGCCCGATGCGCGATATTTTTACCGCTTCCAGGATGGGCGCGACCTGCCCGATCCCGCCTCGCGCTTTCAGCCCGAGGGCGTTCACGGGCCCTCGCAAGTTATCGACTTGCACGATTTCAAGTGGACCGACTCCTGCTGGCGTGGACTCGAGTTGGATCGCAGCGTAATTTATGAACTCCATGTCGGCACTTACACTCCGGAAGGCACGTTTGAAGCGTTGATTCCGCATTTGGCCGCTTTGCGCGAACTGGGGATCACAACAATCGAATTAATGCCGGTGGCGCAATTCCCTGGCAGCCGCAATTGGGGTTATGACGGCGTGCAGCCGTTTGCCGCCCAAAATTCTTATGGCGGTCCGCGGGGCTTACAAAAATTAGTGGATGCCGCGCACGCCCATGGTTTGGCCGTGGCGCTGGACGTCGTTTATAACCATCTGGGACCGGAAGGCAATTACTTCAACGCTTACGGGCCCTACTTCACGGACAAGTATCAAACTCCATGGGGCAAAGCGATCAACTACGACGGCCCGGAGTGCGATCCAGTCAGACATTTCTTTATTGCGAACGCGCTGCACTGGCTGGAGAACTTTCACATCGATGTATTGCGGCTCGACGCCGTGCATGGAATTTTTGATTTTGGTGCCAAGCACTTTCTAGCGGACCTGCAGCAAGCGGTGAATAAGCTCGAAGAACGCTTAAACCGGAAACTTCACCTGATCGCCGAAAGCGATTTGAATGATGCCCGTCTGCTCAAACCGCCATCAGAAGGCGGCTATGGTTTACCTTCGCAATGGAGCGATGATTTTCATCATTCACTCCATTCCCTGCTCACCGGCGAACGTGCCGGATACTATTCCGACTTCGGCGACGTGCATCACCTCGCAGTCACGATGCGAGACGGCTGGTTTTACGCTGGGCAGCATTCAAATTTCAGGCGGCGGAGACACGGCAATTCCCCAGCCGGTCTGGCACGCTCCAGCTTTGTCGTTTGCATCCAGAATCACGATCAAATCGGCAATCGCGCTAGAGGCGAGCGGCTCACCGAGCTAGTCAATTTTGAAGCTTTGAAGCTGGCCGCAGGTGTCACGGCGCTCGCACCGTTCATTCCGCTTTTATTTATGGGCGAGGAGTATGGTGAGATAGCGCCGTTTCAATATTTCACCAGCCACGGCGATCAAACGTTGATTGAAGCGGTGCGCAAAGGACGCCAGGAAGAATTTGCAGCTTTCGCATGGGAAGAAAAAGTACCGGACCCGCAGGATGAAGCCACCTTTAAGAATTCCAAACTCGACCATGTATTAAAAAACAAGGAACCGCATCACACCCTGCAAGCCCTGTACCGGGAGTTGCTCGCAATCAGACGCGAATATTCCTTGGCCAGATCAACCAAATTGGACATTTTTGAAAATGGGAGCACCATAACCATGGTCGCCGGGGATGGCTCTTCGAAAATGCTGGCGGCTATTTACGAGTTTGGAAAAGCCGAAGATACCGTTGATGATCTATCTTTGCCCGCAGGCCGCTGGACGGTGCGCATCAATTCCGCTGATCAAAAATGGCGCGGCGCTGGAAATTTTTTAGTTAAAGAAATAAAAACGGGGGAGCCTCTTACGCTGCCCGCGCAGTCGTTCTTGGTACTCGAACGGCTGAACTCAATTACGGAGTAATCATGCGATACGTCTGTGTTCACGGTCATTTCTATCAGCCGCCCCGAGAGAATCCTTCGCTCGAAGCCATTGAGTTACAGGATTCCGCCTACCCATACCATGACTGGAACGAACGCATCACCGCGGAATGTTATGCGCCCAACGCCACCTCACGCATTCTCGACAACGAACAGCGCATCATCAAGCTCATAAACAACTACGGAATGATGAGCTTTAATTTTGGTCCCACGTTGCTGTCGTGGCTCGACGCGAAAGCGCCCCGCGTGTATGCCGCGTTGCAGGAAGCTGACCAACTCAGTTGTAACAAATTCGGCGGGCATGGCTCAGCTGTCGCGCAAGCGTATAACCACATGATTCTGCCGCTGGCCAATCGCCGCGACAAAGTCACCCAGGTTAAATGGGGCATGGCGGATTTTGAGTGTCGCTTCAAGCGCCGCCCAGAGGGCATGTGGCTGCCGGAAACCGCGGCGAACACGGAAACGCTGGAAGTGCTGGCGGAAAACGGAATTTTGTACACTATCATGGCGCCGCGCCAGGCCAAGCGTGTGCGACGCAAAGGCGGGCGCAGCTGGAAGGATGTTACCGGAGATCGCATCGATCCCAGCCGCGCTTACCTTGTCAATTTGCCTTCAAAAAAAACCATTAGCGTTTTTTTCTACGATGGCCCTATTTCGCAGGGCGTGGCCTTTGAAGGTTTGTTGAATGACGGCAAAAGATTCGCGGACCGTTTGATCAGCGGTTTTTCCGACACTAGAACCTGGCCACAGCTGGCGCACATCGCCACGGATGGGGAAAGTTACGGCCACCATCACCGCTTTGGCGAAATGGCGTTGACCTACGCGCTGCAACACATTGAAAACGACAAGCTGGCGGAGCTCACCAATTACGGACAGTTTCTGGAGCGCTATCCTGCCGACCATTTCGTGGAAATCGTGGAGAACAGCTCGTGGAGCTGCGTCCATGGAATTGAGCGGTGGCGCTCCAACTGCGGCTGCAATTCTGGAGGCCATGCCGGCTGGAATCAGGAATGGCGTGGGCCGTTGCGCGCGGCGCTCGACTGGTTGCGCGATAGAGTTAACCCGATGTTTGAAGAAAAAGCTGCGCCGCTACTCAAGAATCCGTGGGACGCCAGAGATGAATACATTCAGGTAATCCTCAATCGCTCGGACGCCAATATCGACGCATTTTTTAGTAAGCACGCAACTCATCCGCTGAGCCCCGAGGAACAGGTTGCGGCTCTCAAGCTACTCGAAATGCAACGCCACACCATGCTGATGTACACCAGCTGCGGATGGTTCTTTGATGAGCTGTCCGGGCTGGAAACCGTGCAGGTAATTCATTACGCAGGGCGCGTGGTGGAATTGGCCAAGACATTTGTGGGTGCCGAAATCGAACCGCAATTCCTGGAACAATTGCGCTCCGCGAAGAGCAACTTGCAGGAACACGGCGATGGCGCGCAAATCTACGAGAAGTGGGTGAAGCCCGCCGCGGTAGATATTGAGAAGCTTGCAGGTCATTACGCCATCAGCTCGCTATTTGAAAATTATGGCGAAAAAACCGGTATCTATTGCTACGACGTGAACAGGGAGCAATATACCCTGGAGGCCGAAGGCAAACTGCGATTAGCAACCGGCCGCGCGCGCTTCAGCTCGGAAGTCACGCGCGAATCCGCCACAATGAATTTCGGTGTATTGCATTTGGGCGATCACAACGTAACCGGTGGAGTGCGTCATGCCGACGGCCCGGAACGCTACGAAGAATTGAAAAATAGATTGATCGATTGCTTTTCCAAGGCGGATACCGCGGCGGTCATTCGCATACTCGATGAAGAGTTCAGCGAACACTCCTACTCCCTCAGTTCGCTGTTCCGCGACGAACAGAGAAAAATCGTGGGTTTGATTCTGAACGATTCACTTACTTCCGCGGCCGCGGCGTACCGCACCATTTACGAAAATCAGGCGCCCTTGATTCGTTTCCTGAATTCGCTGAACATTCCTGTTCCCGCGGCCTTCAAAGCCGCTGCGGACGTGGCCATCAATAGCCAACTGCGCCAAATCTTAGAACGTCCCGACCTCGACGCAGACAGCATACAAAGTTTTCTGAAGGAAGCGTCCACAAGCCGGGTGACTTTGGATACCACCACGCTGGAATTCACCATCCGCAAACGCCTCGAAGAGCAGGCCGCGCGTTTTGCGGAACATCCCGACGACATGGAAAATGTGCAGCGATTCCGAAAACAATTGGAAATGGCCCAAACTTTGCCTTTTCCTGTAACGCTCTGGGAAGTGCAAAACATTTCCTACGCGCCGCTGATGAAAGCTATTGAGGAACGCCGCTTGGGAGCAGAGAACAACGATCCGGAAGCTGTCACGTGGATGAAGGAATTAACCGCGCTTCGCGACGGCCTTCGTATTTTGGGCTCTTAAAATCATGGTTTCTACCCGCATTCCCCTGGCAACTTACCGGCTGCAGTTCAACAAGGATTTTACGTTTAACGACGCAACTGGAATTCTCGACTACCTGCGGGAACTTGGCATTACTGAAATTTATGCTTCGCCCATTCTCACCAGCCGTCACGGCAGCGGCCATGGGTACGACGTCACCAACCCCAATCGTCTCGATCCGGATTTAGGCACAGAAAAAGATTTTGAAGTTCTGGTCAGCGAGATGGAAAAACGTCGCATGGGCTTGCTCCTGGATATCGTGCCCAACCACATGGCCGCCAGCAGCGAAAATCCCTGGTGGATGGACGTGTTGGAAAATGGCCCGGACTCCGCCTTCTCTTCTTACTTCGATATCGATTGGCATCCACCTTCGCGAAATCTGGATAACAAAATACTTTTGCCGATACTCGGGCGCCCCTTTGGCGAAGCTCTGGACAGCGGCGAACTGAAAGTTAATTTTCACGAAGGCCAATTCTCCATCGAATATTTCGAATCGTCATTTCCGTTGGCGCCGCGAACCTATCGCTCCGTTTTGCAACACCGTATCGGGAGGTTAAGAAATCTCCTGGACGAAAATTCCGCCGCTTATCACGAGTATCAAGGCATCGTCGCCGCGCTATCCGCTATATCGGATCGCGATACCACTCCGATCGAATCCGCCTCCGACAAACGCGTGCGCTTTGAGTCCATACGCGAACGTTTACGGCAACTGGCGGCAGGCAGCCAGGAAGTTACCCAATTCATCCAGGAAAATATTGCGGACTTCAACGGCAAAGAGGGCGATTCCGGCAGCTTCGCCAATCTGCAACGGCTGCTCGGAGAACAAAATTACGTTCTAGCCTTCTGGCAGAACGTCAACGAAACCATTAATTACCGCCGTTTTTTTACCATTACCGATCTGGTTGGTATGCGCGTCGAGGATTCCCTGGTATTTGACGCTACGCACAGTCTGATTCTGCGGCTCATCTCGCGCGGCGCGGTCGCCGGATTGCGCATCGATCACATCGACGGATTGCGCGACCCGCTGGCTTACTTGAAACGGCTGCAAGACCGTATCGCGGCGGAAGAGGGAGCCAAGCCCGGCGGAGAAGCTTACTTGCTGGTGGAAAAAATTCTGGCGCGCAAAGAGGACCTGCCCGACGACTGGCCGGTGGCGGGCACGACTGGCTATGACTATCTGAATTTTGCGAATCGCATTTTGGTTGAGCCGCAAGGAGCGAAAGAGATTGAGCGCATTTACTCTGAGTTCATCGGCCGCAACCTGAAATTCAGCGAGGTGCTGTACCAGAAGAAAAAACTGGTGATGGGCACGATTCTAGGCGTGGAAATGCGGTCCCTCGGGCGGCAACTTGGCGAATTGGCGGCACAAGCTCGCTATGCCCGCGATTTGCCTCGCCACGAATTGACCGAAGCGCTCATCGAAACCACCGCCTGCTTTGAGGTGTACCGCACCTATATTCGAAATCTGGATCTTCCTCCCACGGCTACCAAGGTCCTCGAAGAAGCGCTGGCTCAAGCGCGGTTGCGCAAACCGGGTTTAAATCCGCAATGTTTTGATTTTCTGCGTGACGTTCTACTGCTCTTGGCTCCTCCGCACGTTTGCCGGATCACCGCGAAGCCCGCCTGAGTTTCGTTTTGCGCTGGCAACAATTCACTGGGCCCATCGTGGCCAAGGGCCTGGAGGACACTACCCTTTACGTTTACCATCCGCTGGTCTCGCTGAACGAAGTCGGCGGAGATCCCTCGCCCGATGCAATTTGCCCGCAGGAATTCTTTGAATTTATCGCCGAGCGGCAAAAAAGATGGCCCCATTCCATGAACGCCAGCTCCACGCATGATACCAAGCGTGCTGAAGACGTTCGCGCGCGCATCAGCGTCTTGTCGGAAATGCCGCAACAGTGGCAGAAACGCCTGCACCAGTGGGCTGCGATGAATGAGAAATACAAGATCGCCGGCAACGGCGGTGCAATGGTTCCCGACCGCAACGAAGAATATTTTTTGTACCAGACCCTTCTCGGCATGTGGCCGCTGGAGCAAAACGAACTCGGCGGCGTGCTGGAAAGATTGCAGTCCTACGGCGTAAAAGCGATCCGTGAGGCCATGGTGCACACGCGCTGGACCAGGCCAAATCTGGCCCACGAAGAAGGCCTGAAAAACTTCATAGCCGCTATTCTCGACGACAAACAAAACAGCGCGTTTCTTGAGGATTTTCTAAACTTCCACCGCGATCTCGCATTTTACGGAATGCTGAACAGCTTGAGCCAGACGTTGCTGAAGATCACCACGCCTGGAGTGCCGGATTTTTACCAGGGCTCGGAAATATGGGATTTGCGCCTCGTCGATCCGGATAATCGTGGCACTGTTGATTTCGCGCGTCGCATCAAGCTTTTAACGAGTCTCACTCAAAACAATTCGCAACAGGCCGCCGGGTTCGCCGGCGAATTGTTGAAGAACTGGACGGATGGCCGAATCAAGCTGTATTTAATCTCGAAGGCTCTGAAATGCAGGCAGGAATTCAGCAAGCTCTTTACCGATGGCGATTTCGTGCCGGCGGAAATATTCGGCGAGCGGTCGCAGAACGTCACAGCATTCTTTCGCGTTTCCGGAAATCAGCAGGCGTTGGTTCTCGCTCTCAAATGGCTTGCCGGTTCAGGGATGATACAGAACGCGAACGCGCAAGCGAATTTCTGGGGCAACACTTCGATACGGTTGCCGGATAACGGATCCGCGAGTTGGCAAAACGCCCTTACCGGCGAGTCAGTTTCGGCCAAGAATCAATCCGCAAGTTTGAATGTGAGCGATGCCCTTAAGAACTTCCCTGTGGCACTGCTTTTATCCCAGCCAACCCAGTAAATAGCCTGATTGTTTTTCGCCGATGAATCTGAGCCAATCATCGCGGGATTCTCGCACCAAATCTTGCCCTTTACGGACACCCCACCGGCACGCCGGCAGCCAGGCAATCGCGCTACCATTGCCTGCGTTTTAACCATCACGTAACATCGCAATAATGAGTACTTCATCTCAGGACGGCGGCCATCCACCTGCCTCGCCAGGCACCGAGCAAGGCGCGGACCGGCGTGTTCATCAGCGCCGGGCCATCTCGCCGCGTCTATATGTGCTGCTCGGCGGCTCCGGCGCTGACGGAGTCCTGAACGACTTGAGCGAAGGCGGCGTCGCGCTGGACATTGTCGGTTCGCAATCTCCAGGCGAATTCGTTGACGTCGATTTCGAGATGTCTGAACTGGGCCGCCACTTTGAAGCCAAAGGGCGCGTCACCTGGCGAGACGAGGCCGCGAAAAAAGTTGGCGTGACCTTCGTGGATCTTCCCGAGGCTGCGCGTAGCCAGATCAAGGAATGGCTTGCGTTGAAAGCCGCTTCGGCGGCGGCTCTACGACCGACAGTCGTCTTAGACGCAGATCGAGACGCGAATTTAAACGCTCGGCCCGCACATAGGCCACAGCTACCTGTAACACCACCGTTAGAAACTGCCCCGCCGAAACCGGCCCCCCAGCCGACAGAAGAACCGGCAGAAGAGCCGCCAAAAGCAACGCAGTCTGGCGCGGCGAACCCAACGAGTGCTGGAACTGCCAGCAAGGGAAAAGACGATCAGCTGGTCCAGAATCTGATCGACTCCTTTAATGCCTCGCCGAAAAAGCCGGATAACAAATACGCCGATGTAATTGCCGCCTGGAATCAGCACAGCTCCGGTTGGAATACCGACACGCAGTTTTTGCCCAGCTGGGGATATCGACAATGGGTGGTGGTGGGTGCCGTGGCTGGCGTTTTAGTCTTGCTTGCGATTGGCGTGGCCGCTCATCGCTTGCCGTGGCATAGCGCCACATCCATCAATGTTTCAAAAGCGGGCCAGTCGCCGAGTGCCGCGGCGCAGGACGCGCAAAATTCCGCGCCAGAAAATATTCGCAGCGCGGGCGAAGGCAACCCGATCAGCAATGAGATTCGCAGTGAACAGGGCGCCGACGATAATGCGAATAACAACGCGAACGCCGCAACTAATTCCTCGACCAGCGCTCCAATTCTCTCACCCGCGCTGGCGTCCTCGTTGCCCAAAGCGGGCCAAACTCCTTGCATCAATCTGGGCCCGAACACCGGCAAAATTCGCATTTATATCTGGTCGGAAAAAGACACCCCTCAAGCTATCGTGGGAACTTACGCGAAAAATCTGAGAGCCGTGCAAGATGTCCAGCTAGTGGACAAAGCGCCCTATGATCTGGTGCTGTACGTCAACGGCGCGCAAGTGAACGCGAGTAGCGCTGAACCCGGATTTATGTGGAGCTCGCGCGTATTTCGCCCTTGGTATTGCGGCCAATCCCTGGGCCTTCTCGAGCAAACGCAGGTCAACGAAAGCTTGCATTATGTGCAAAGCGCAAACCTGGACCAACGCATTCAAGCCGAAGTCGCCTACCTGATCCTGCACACCTTCGAAAGCATCCGCACCGAGCATCAGAAATAAGCCCACTCCGAGATCTTTCGCCACGTCAGTCCTTTTAAGTCCTTCCTAACTGATCAATCCTTCTCTTCTTCTTCGCCAACCATCCCCGAAATGTGCCTAGAAATGTGCCTAAAGGATACGCAAATGCGAGGGCATGTATCCAAACCTGTCCTTCAGGGCAATTGTTTGGCAGCAACTAGCGGTCGAAACTTGTGTTTGAGCAAATAACCCCGCGGAGTCGGACGCAAGTCGAGAGTATAACAAGGAGAGAACACATGAGCCCTCAATGGACGAAGTGGAGTATTTTGCCTGCCACGCTGCTGATGGCAGCAACGGTTTCCTTTGCGCAAGACCAGTCGGCCACCCCGGATGTCGCGCAGCGCAAGGAAAACCAGCAGGACCGCATCGCGCAAGGCGTAAAGAGTGGACAACTCACCGCGGGTGAAACCGCCAACCTCGAAACTAAAGAGGCCGCCATCAACGGGGAAACCAGAGCAGACCGGGCAGCCAACGGTGGAAAATTGACCGCGGCCGAAAAATCTCAGGTTAACCAGCAGCAAAATCAATTGTCGAAGCAAATTTATACTGACAAACACAATGCCAACACCGCGCATTACGGCAATAGCGCTGTGGGTCAGCGCCAGGAAAATCAGCAGGATCGCATTGCGCAAGGCGTCAAGAGCGGGCAGTTAACCGCCGGTGAAACCACTAAGCTGGAAAATCAGCAGCGCGGAATCAACCAGCAAGTGCGAGCCGATCGCGCAGCGAACGGCGGCAAGCTGACTGCCGGCGAAAAAACGCAAGTCAATCACGAACAAAATCAGGCGTCAAAAAACATGTACGCCAAAAAACACAACGCCCAGACTCAACCCGCGGCAAAGAAATAACTCCTCTGCAATTTATAAAAGAAAAGGCACTCCGCTTTGGAGTGCCTTTTTGTTTCTAGGATTTTTTGCCGGTGTATCATGTCACGAGGCCGCAGGTCGCGAAGATCGCGCCACACCTATTCTCACGGCACGCGCGGCGACTTCCATAGACTGCCCACGCCGGATCATCGCGCGGTGCTCCTCCTGGCCAAGTATTTCCTGCCAGCGTTGATGCGCGGTCCACTTATAACCGCGCTCCCAATCGATATATTTCTGATCCGCGAAGCCACCCGGAAAATATCGCAGAAACTTTGTGCGGCACCGTTTCGGCCCATTCGCGACCGGTTCGCGAAGCTGACTGCTGCCAAGGCTTTAAACATTCTGAGTTTGAACAAGGCACCTTGTCGTTCAGAAGCCGGCGGGCTCGGCGCCAAACATTTTTTGTCGAGAACACATATAATTTAGAAGCACGACTACAACGAAGCTAATAACAGCTCACACCAATACAGCCCCGGAGGCCAGTAAACATGGCGATCGCGTCTATTAACCCCACAACGGGAGAAGTCTTGAAAACATTTGAGCCGCTCACCGCTGCGCAGATCGAAGCGAAGCTGAGTCTTGCGGCGAAAACTTTTGAAACATTTCGCAAGACCAGTTTTGCCGAACGCGCCCGCATGATGAATAAAGCGGCCGACATTATGGAGAGCGAAAAGGAATCGCTCGGCAAGTTGATGACCCTGGAAATGGGCAAGACTTATCGTTCCGCTGTGGACGAAGCCGTGAAATCCGCGTGGGGTTGCCGCTACTACGCGGAAAACGCCGAGCGCTTTATGGCCGACGAAGTCATTGAGACCACCGCCAGCCGCAGCTACGTCCATTACCAGCCGCTAGGCCCCATCTTGGTGGTCATGCCGTGGAATTATCCCTTCTGGCAGGTTTTTCGTTTTATCGCGCCCGGTTTGATGGCCGGAAATGTTGGCGTGCTCAAGCATGCCTCCAACGTTCCGCAATGCGCGCTGAAAATTGAAGAGATCATGCTGCGCGCGGGATTTCCGGAAGGCGCATTTCAAACCTTGCTCATCGGCGTGAAAGAAGTGGATGCAATTTTAAACGATTCACGCATTCAAGCCGCCACTCTTACGGGCAGCGAAGAAGCGGGCAAGCAAGTGGGCATGTCCGCGGCCAAGCGCATTAAAAAAGTTGTGCTGGAGTTGGGTGGCAGCGACCCTTTCATCGTAATGCCCAGCGCGAATCTGGATGACGCGGTGGCTACCGCGGTGAAAGCGCGGGTGGGAAATAACGGGCAATCCTGCATCGCCGCGAAACGCTTCATCATCGCCGATGAAATTGCTGACAAATTTGAGCGCGCCTTCGTCAGCAAAATGGAATCGTTGAAAGTTGGCGATCCGATGGATGCCAAGACCGATGTTGGCCCGCTGGCCACGGCAGGCGCCGTCGAATCGCTGCAAGCCGACGTGCAGAAATCCATCGATGCGGGCGCAAAAGTTTTGACCGGAGGAAAACCGAACGGAGGGCCGGGCTATTTTTATCCACCGACGGTGCTCACCAACATCCCCAAAGATTCGCCGGCGGGCAGCGAAGAATTGTTCGGGCCGGTTGCTTCTCTATTTAGAGTGAAAAACGCCCAGGAAGCGGTGCGTGTCGCCAATGATCATCGTTACGGTTTAGGCGCCAGTGCATGGACCAATGACGATCGTGAACGCGATATGTTCATCAAGGAACTGGAAGCCGGAATGGTTTTTATCAACCAGATGGTGGCATCCGATCCGCGCGTGCCCTTCGGCGGCGTGAAGCGTTCCGGTCACGGCCGTGAATTGAGCATCAACGGCATTCGCGAATTTACTAACATAAAAACGGTTTGGATTAAATAGCGCAGTCTCGTAAAAAAAGGGACGCTTCAGAAGAGTGTTTCGCTAGCCGCCGCCAATCGCTGCGCGGCGGCTTCCGGCGTAATATCCCGCTGCGGCGAGCCCAGCAATTCATAACCCACCATGAATTTTTGCACTGTGGCGGAGCGCAATAGCGGCGGAAAATAATGCGCGTGAAAATGCCACTCCGGGTGTGCAGGCCCGTTGACGGGTCGTTGGTGAAAGCCCATCGCATAAGGAAATGAAGTCTCGAAAATATTATCGTAGCGCGTCGTGATGCGGCGAAGAATGTCCGCGAGCAACTCGCGTTCAACGGCCGACAAATCGCACATTGCGGCAAAATGACGTTTGCTGAGAACCACCGTTTCAAACGGCCACAACGCCCAGAATGGAACCAGCACCGCGAAAGCCTCGTTCTGACAAACGATTCGTTCGTTGCTTTGCAATTCAAGCTGCAAGTAATCGCACAGCAAACACGACTTTTTTTCGTTGCGGTATTCTTCAAATGAATTCAGCTCGCGCGCCGGGATGTTTGGCAGTGTCGCGTTGGTCCAGATCTGGCAATGGGGATGCGGATTGCTGGCGCCCATCAGCGCGCCACGATTCTCAAAGATTTGGATATACCGCACCCACTCCAGTTTCTCCAACTCCTGAAATTGCTCCGCCCACATATCAACTACTACCCGCAAATCGTTCTGCGACATGCGCGGAATGCTCAAATCATGACGCGGTGAAAAGCAGCCAACGCGGCAACTTCCCGCTTCACTCTCCGCCACGATCAGATTTCCTTCGTTGACCGCACCGGCCGGCGCATCTGGCAAAAGCGCGGGATAGTCATTATCAAAAACAAAGGTGCTCGGGTAATTTGGATTGCGCGCTCCGCCGGCGCGTTCATTTCCCGGGCACAAATAGCAACCGGGGTCGTATTGCAACGCACTCGATGGCGCGGGTTTTTCCACTTTGCCGAGCCACGGCCGCTCGGTGCGATGCGGAGAAACCAGCACCCACTCGCGCAATAAAGGATTGAAGCGCCGGTGAGGTGTGGCTTGCAGCGCCAGCGAGCCGCGTTGACCGCTCACCAATTTCTTCTCACAAGTCGGAATTCCTCGATATTGCCGCGAAATGGCGACTCGAAGCCGAAGACAATATGTTGCGTACAATTCATTTTCATTTATCACTTCTAAACAATGCACAAAAAAGCTAAATTTTAGGGACCAACCTCCGCATCGCGCGCCGTGTTGCAAACGGAGCGCTTGGCATCAGGTCATATTACTGAGAACCCCGCCACTTTGCTCACGCTTTGAATTTCGGTGCGTCTATGCCAAGCAAGTGGATCGCGGCATTTCTGCGCGTCCTTCCAAGCCTTTTACCGGGCAGCAAAAATGCAATGTATAGAAATTGTTCGACACTGAAAAGGAGCGTCTATGCGAAATTCCTGCGGGGTTATCGTAGCGGTTTTGCTTACCATCGGTGCGGGCACGCAACCGGCTCGCGCGCAATTTAAAAATGGCAGCCAGGCTACGGAGTTAAATCTTCCCAGGCTCAGTCAGCGAGCGCAAATAACCCAACGCGTCGGCCTCACCGATATCACCATCATTTATCACGCGCCGTTAGCCGGCGGGCGCGAGCTTTTCGGAAAAGTGGTGCCCTACGGGCAGGTGTGGCGCGCCGGCGCAAACGAAAATACCACCATTTCTTTCACCGATGATGTCAGTGTCGAGGGCCATCCACTGGCCGCCGGCACTTACGGGTTGCACATGATTCCCAACGCCGCTCAGTGGACCATTATATTTTCCAAGAATTCCACTTCATGGGGCAGCTTCAGTTATGACGAAAAAGAAGATGCTCTGCGCGTCAACGTAAAGCCTGCTGCCGCCGAAAACCGCGATTCGCTGGCCTACACTTTCGATGACATGAAACCGGATTCGACGACGGTAACGCTGCGCTGGGCCAAAGTTGCCGTTCCCTTCCACATTTCCGCGGACACCAACGCCATCACTGACCGCAGCATTGCCAATCAATTGCGCAATGTGGGCGGGTTTACCTGGGCGGGTTACGACGAAGCCGCGAACTGGAATCTGGACGCCAACTACAAGCTGGACGAAGCATTGAAGTGGGAAGACACTTCCATCCAGAACGAGGAGCGTTTCGAAAATCTGGAAACCAAATCGCGCATCCTCGACGCCATGGGGAAAAAAGAGGAAGCTGCCGCGACGCTGCAGCAGGCGCTCGATAAAGCCAACGCCATCCAGCTATACGTTTACGCGCGTGGTTTGCAGCGGCAGAAGCAACAAGATAAGGCATTCGAACTTTACCGTCGCGATGCCAAGCAGTTTCCCGATTCATGGATCGCGCACGTCGGCCTGGCTCGCGTTGCGTCCGGTTCGGGAAATTTCGATGAAGCCGTCAAGCAAATAAAGGCGTCCATTGCGATCGCGCCGGAGCAGAACAAGAAATTCTTAGAGCCGATGCTAAAGCGTCTGGAAGCAAAAGACGACATCAACAAATAGCTATCAGCCACCGGCCCGCGAATTCGCGCGAAAGTTTTTTACGCGTCGTTACGCGTGTGACAGCGCAGGCGCACGATCCGATACGGCGGCTAAAGCTGCTTCCATCACCTGCAGACCTTCTTCGAGTTGCTCGTCGGTGATTGCCAGCGGCACTAAAATGCGCATCACATTGTTGTAAGTGCCCGCCGTAATGGTAATGAGGCCATGCTCGTAGCAATAATGCGCGATCTCTTTGGTCTCGGCATCCGCCGGTTCACGCGTTTCTCGGTTGCGCACCAATTCGATCGCGCACATTCCACCGATTCCGCGAATCTCACCGACCAGCGGCCATTTTTTTTGCCATTCGCGTGCACGCGCTTCAAATTTTTTGCCGACCGCGACAGAACGCTGCAGCAACTCGCCACTCTCCATCATTTCGATGGCCGCCAGCGCAGCGGCACACGACGCCGGATTGCCCGCGAACGTGCTGCCCAACCCGCCGACTCCGGGCGCATCCATAATTTCCGCGCGTCCGGTAACCGCGCCGATGGGCAAACCTCCGCCCAGCGATTTGGCCGTGACGATCAGGTCAGGTTCCACGCCGTAATGTTCAATGGCAAAGAATTTTCCGGTGCGTCCGATACCCGATTGCACTTCATCGGCGATGAAAACAATACCGTGCTTGCGGCAGATTTCCTGAATGATGCCGAAAAATTCCTTGGGCGGCGTGACAAAGCCGCCTTCGCCGAGAATTGGCTCGACTATCACTGCGGCCACGGAATCGGCGGGCACCAGACGTTTGAAAGCATCTTCGAGCGCGTGCGCGCAAGTCATTTTGCATGACGGGTAAGTCAGGTTATACGAACAGCGGTAGCAGTAAGCGTAAGGAATGCGATAAATATCATTCACGAAGGGCGCGAATCCCGCTTTGTACGGATTTGTTTTGCTGGTCAGCGACATGGCCAGCAGGGTGCGCCCGTGAAACGCATCATTGAAACAGATCACCGCGGGCCGCTTGGTATACGCGCGAGCGATTTTGATGGAATTTTCCACCGCTTCCGCGCCAGTGTTCACGATGAATGTTTTCTTCGCGAATTTCCCCGGCACGAGCGCATTCAGCTTTTCCGCCACCGCAACGTAGGGCTCATACGGCGTCACGCTGAAGCATAAATGCAAATACTTTTCGATCTGCTGGCGAATCGCGGCCATCACCGGTGCGCTGCGATGCCCCATATTTGCGCAACCGATGCCCCCGGCGAAGTCGATGAAGCGGTTGCCGTCCACGTCTTCCAGAATGGCGCCTTCCGCTTTAGCCGCAAAAATCGGCGTGGAATGATATGGCCCGCGCGGTATGGCCGCTTCACGTCGCGCCATCAGCGCGCGAGAACGCGGCCCGGGAATTTCCGTACGAAGTTGAATGGTGCTCATGTTCTTTTTCCTTTGCAGCTAATACCAGGCGCCTAATACCAGGCGATTGGGGTCTCATCGAGATTGACGAACACCTGCTTGGTTTCGAGATATTCTTCCAACCCCCACGGTCCCAACTCGCGGCCGAATCCGGATTGTTTGTAGCCGCCCCACGGCGCTTCCACGTAAGTGGGTTGCATGTGATTCACCCAGATAATTCCGGCGCGCACCGCTTTCACCACGCGAAACGCTTTGTAAATATCGCGGGTCCACACCGCTGCCGCCAGTCCGTAAGGAGTATCGTTGGCGATGCGGATCGCTCCGGCTTCATCGTCGAAAGGAATTACCGAAGCCACCGGACCAAAAATTTCTTCGCGCGAAATTCGCGCATTGTTGTCGACATCGTAGAAAATCGTAGGCTCGATGTAGTAGCCTTTGCCAAATTGTTTTGGCCGGCCGCCACCAATGGCCACCTTGGCTTCTTTCTTGCCGATTTCCAGATAAGAGCTGACGCGATCGTATTGTTCCTTGCTGACCAACGGGCCCATTTTTGTGCCACGCTCGAGCGGCGCACCCAGCTGGATGCGTTTGGCTTTTTCCGTCATGGCTTCCACAAACTTGGAATAAATTTTCTTCTCCACCAGGATGCGGCTGCCTGCCGAGCACACTTCGCCCTGATTAATGAACACGCCGAAGAGCGCGCCGTCCACGGCGGCTTCCCAATCCGCGCCATCGAAGAAAATATTTGGCGATTTACCGCCAAGTTCCAGCGTCACGCGCTTCAAGGTGTCCGCGGCGCTCTTGACAATCACTTTGCCTACGGCCGCGCTGCCGGTGAAGGCGATCTTGTCCACGCCCGGATGCGCGACCAGCGCAGCGCCGCAGGTTTCGCCGAAGCCATTCACGATATTGACGGCGCCCGGCGGTAGGCCGGCTTCTTCAAACCAGTTTGCAAACTCCAGCGCCGTTAGCGGCGTTTGCTCAGCGGGTTTGAGCACGCACGTACAACCCGCCGCGAGCGCCGGCGCCAGCTTCCACGCGGCCATCAACAACGGAAAATTCCAGGGAATGATTTGCCCGGCAACGCCGACAGGCTCGCGCAACGTGAAGCTCAGCGCATTGGCGGGCACAGGATTCACATGTCCCAGGACTTTGTTGGCCATTCCTCCGTAATACTCAAAGCAGGTGGCCACATCCGCGATGTCGAATTCGGCTTCGACAATGGGCTTGCCGGAGTTGCGCGATTCCAGTTCCGCAAGCATGGCGGTGTTCTGGCGAATTTTTTCCGCCAGCTTGAATAAAATGCGGCCACGCTCAGCGGCATTCGTTTGACCCCATGGACCAGAATCAAACGCAGCGCGCGCCGCCTTCACCGCGCGATCCACATCCGCGGCATTTGATGAGGGCACCTGCGCGATGACTTCTTCCGTGGAGGGATCGTAAACCGGAAAAGTTTCGCCAGAAGCGCTGGCTACCCACTCGCCATTCACATAATTCTTATATGTTTTGACTTCCGCCTTCACCGTGCCCGGCATAACTGCCTCCAAATTCGCCTACTGTCATCTAAATTCATCAAATACAAATCACACAACGAAAGGGCGCACCAACTTCCGGTCCGTGCGCACAGCGTTAAACACTCGATGCCATAGCCGCAAGCTTTCGCGCCGTCTTGCGCCGTCCGTACACAAAAAAGAAAAACGCCGCAAGCCCGATAAAAAATAGCGTTCCGCCAAACATCCAGAGTTCGTAAGAACGCAGCGAAGTAATCTGTTGCGCGGGGAAAAACGCCAGCGCGATGCCCAGAATGGTAGTGAGCAATCCACTGGCTCCCGCGAGCAGCAGTGTCATACGGCTATAGCGTCCCCGTATGAACGGCGTCTGCAACGCCATTTTCAACAGCGCGCCAAACATGTAGAGAAAGGGAACCAGTTGCAGCACTACCGCGAGCGACAAAAGCTTCTGAAAAGTTTCCTGCACTCCCGCGCCAGTGAAACTGAAATTAAGAATCACCAAAATCATCGACACGGAAGCGTGCACGATCAGCGCCGCATACGGCGTCGCATATTTAGGATGAATTTTCCCCAGCCAAGCAGGCATGTAGGAATCCAGCCCCGCCACAAAAGGAATTCTGGCAGAACCGCCGAGCCACGCCGATCCAATTCCAGCAATCGAAACGCTCAACAAAAACGCAAAGGGCGCGACGATCCAGGCCACTCCAACACGCCCGGCCATGTGCCTTACAGCCTGCACAATTCCCTGCAACACGCTGATGTTGTCTTTGCTGACCGCGATCAGCAGCGTCAGCGTCGCCCCGATGTACAGAAGGCCAGAGAGAATTCCTCCCCACGCCACCGCGCCAGGCAAAGTCTTTTGCGGGTTTTCTATTTCGTCGCCCATCACCGAAGCAAGCTCGAGTCCCACCAGCCCAAAACAAATCACGCCAAACGAATTGAGAACAAATCGCGGATTCGCAGGAATTGCAAAATCGGATGAGGTCACCGCGGTTCCAAAGCGAAGCCACACGACGACGCCCAATCCAATCAACACTGCAGCAGCGATGCCCGTGCCAATCGCGCCCAGATTATTGATCCACTTTCCGACGCCCAGCCCCACGATATTCATCACCACCAGAATAATCAGCAGCAACAACGAAGCGGTCAGCGCGAAAACTTTATTATCGGCCAGCGCCTCATGCCCCGCGCCCAGCGCGTAAACCGAAACACCCACGAAATACAGCATCACCGTGGGCACGTACATCATGTTGTTCGTCCAGTAGCACCATCCGGATAAAAAACCATGGAAGTCGCCAAAAACTTCCTTGGCCCATAAATAAACGCCGCCTTCACCGGGAAAGCGGTGCGCCAGCTCAATCACCGCGATTCCCTGCGGCCAGAAAAACAGCACTAGCGAGATCAGCCACAACCAGACGGTGACTCCGCCGTTGGCCGCGATGGAAGGAACAACGTTCAGGTTAAAAACCGCTACGACGAAAAGAAGAACCAGGTCCCAGCGGCCCAAAACGCGCCGTAAATGTGGCGCGCCATTTTCTCGCGCGGTAACAAGCGGCACGCTGACTTCCGTCGACATAATTTCCCCGGACGTTTGATGATGGTGCGTCAAGCCCTCAGCGTGCCTGCGGATAGCTCGCTGCCCAAAATCATTCGCAACAATTTAGTTGGATGCGTTAATGCCCAGCGGCGCCTACGAACGCGACTCCGCGCTCTTGCTGCGCGTGAGCCAGCGCCGGCGCAATCTCCTCGAACACCGCAAGATGCTTGTCGATGTCCGCTTCCGTGTGCTGCACCGAGATGGTCCACTGCTCATCCCACCAGTAGGGCTGCGCCAGCACGCCGCGATTTACCATTGCAAACCAATAGTGGCGCCACAGATCGACATCAATGGCCGTCCAGTCGCGGTAATTGCGAATCTCGTGCGGGTACAGCATCAGCGCGCCATTCACGCCGGCGCTGACCACATAGGCCTGCAATCCTACTTTCGCGACGGTTTTGCGATAGCCCTCGGCAAGTTTTTTGCTGAGCTTGCCGACGTGCGCGTAATTCTCGCGAGTCAGAACTTCGCGAAAAGTAGCCAGTCCGGCGGCCATGGAAATGCGATTGGTGTTGTAGGTGCCGCCATGAAAAACTTTGTGCTGCGAGATTAAGTCCATCACCGCGCGGCTCGCGCCGAAAGCGCCCAGTGGCGCGCCGCCGCCAATCGATTTGGCCAGGCAGATCATGTCCGGCTTTACACCGAAAAATTCAGAGGCTCCGCCCCAAGCCAATTTCGCTCCGGTTTTGACTTCGTCAAAAATCAGCAGTGCGCCGTTTTTCGTGGCGATGTCGCGCAGTCCCTGCAAAAATCCCGGCTGCGGCATGCACAGCCCAACGTTCATCAAAATGGGTTCGAGAATAATCGCTGCGATCTGGCCGGGGAATTGCTTAAACCGGTTTTCCACGCTGGCCAGATTATTGAAGGCTGCGATCGTCACGTTGTCTACCGAGCCTTTGGGAACGCCCATGCCGCCAGGCACGGAGGTCGGAGCGTTGGGATCGCCGTATTCTTCGGCTTTGGGTTTTACGCTGACCAGCGCAGTGTCATGCAAACCGTGATACGCGCCTTCAAATTTTAGAATTTTGTCGCGCTTGGTGGCGGCGCGTGCCATACGGCAAGCGTGCATGGTCACTTCCGTGCCGCTAGATCCGAAGCGCACCATCTCCACTGGGTAGCGCGCGCAAATCTCTTCCGCCAATTCCCACTCCATGTTGTGCGGCATTCCAAACGTGGTGCCAATTTGCAGCGCACCCTCGATGGCCTTCACCACCGCGGGGTGGCAGTGCCCGGCCATTAAAGCGCCAAAACACAAATTGTGATCGATGTATTCATTGCCATCGATGTCCCACAATTTGCTGGCTGCACCTTTCTGAACAAAGATGGGATAAGGATCGTAAGCGCGATAATTGCTGGCTACCCCAAGCGGGATGCGTTGCAAAGCGCGTTTGTGAGCTTCCGCGGATTTGGGCGTACGCTTTTCGTAGGTGGCAATTTCTTTTTTCAGTCCTTCGTGCATTTTTTCCGACATTACATTTCTCCGTGCCTGGCGGCATCTCTGCCGCCAACAGGTCTCTTTCCTGCAGTCAGTTTTCCGTCATCCCAAAAATTAGAATCAGCCGCGCTGTCGTAATTCCGAACACTCGCTCATCGGACGACGGCCATGCAGTCTGCACGATTTTGTTTCCCAGTTCCGCTTGCAAGCCTCAGAACAAAAACTTCACAGCAAACTGGAAGAGCCGCGGCTCGCGCACCTTTTGTGCATATCCGAAGTTGGTGCCGTCGGAGATGTTGCCATCGATGTCGTAGAACTGCGCATGATTGGCCACGTTATAAACTTCCGCGCGAAATTCCATGCGCACTCGTTCCCCGAATGGCGTGTCTTTCACCAATCCCATATCCAAATTGTTAATGCCCGGCGAGCAGCAAATGGAGCGCGGGGCATTTCCGATCGTTCCGGGGGCGACGGTCGAGTTGGTAAACAAATTGGGATTGAAGGCGTACCCATTATTAGCGCGAATATCCTGAGTATGGAATGGCGCGGTCAGATTGGGCTCGCCCGCAGCCTCGAAGAAAAAGCTGCTGAATTCCTCGATGTCATCGGAGGAGGTTATACGTATCGGGAATCCGGTAGCTTCGGTAAGAATACCGGACCATTGCCAGCCATTCGCCAACTTGCCAACAAAACCTTGATATTTTGGAACCGGCAAGGCCCACACGTAGCTAAAGACGAATCGATGCCTGGCGTCGTACAGCGAAGGCCCGTAGGTGGAATTGAAATTTACGGGATTCAAGGCGCTCTCGAAACTGGAAGCGTTGTCCAATGATTTGCTGTAGGTATACGAAGCTTGAAACTGCAATCCGTGGGAGAAGCGCTTTTCGAGCATGGCCTGCAGCGAGTTGTAGTTGGAATGCGCGACGGTATCTTCGCTGAAGATGTTGGAGAAGACCGGCACACCGTCGACCGGGCAACCGACGCCGGTAAGCGGCTGACAGTTTGGCGAAGAATATTTGCGCAGGCCGACGAGAGTTATTCCGTTGGGACCCACGGTGGTGCCGGTGGAAACCAGGTTTCCTCCGGTACCCGCGTTGTACGGGAGAAGCAAACCGCCGTCTGGCGTGGCAGGAATGACTGTGCCCGGTGGAATGTAATACGAGCCGTCGGCTGAATAGGGGCCGCAGGTCACGGGGTTGCCGCCGACGCCGTTCAGGGTTTGAGGAATCAGCGCGAGGTCATTACAAGTGTTGGGATTTCCATGATTGATATCGTAGGAAGCCAACAGGCGATGGCCCTGGGTTCCAACATAGCCGACCTGTAGAAGAATGTTCCCGCCCAGTTCGCGTTTGATGGTCAGATTATATTGATCCGAATATTGTGGGCGTAAGACTTTGGGAAATTCGCCATACAACAAAATCGGACGGAAGCTGGCCCAATCAATGGAGGAACCTCGTGGCGGATTTAATATTCCGTTAAAGGGGTTGGGATATGTGGTTCCGGTCTGGTCGACAAAGGGAGCCTGGAATATCGGATTGGTAATGGAGTTACTGCCGCCGAAGGGAGGTTCGGCGCTGAACTGCTCCAGAACTAATTGTTCGATGGGATTATAGAAAATTCCATAGCCCATGCTGACACTGGTTTTTCCAGGGCCGCCAGTTAACGCGCGGAGCAAACCGTCGCTCGCGCCGGGACTCCAGTTCAACCCCAGGCGCGGAGCAAATCCTTTCCAATACGTTTCCGTCAGCGAAATCGGCACGCCTGCATCGCCCGGAAAAACCAGACCGGTGGGCGTTACGCCCGCAGCATTACAAGCAGACGCGCCGCTTCCATAAGTGGCATACAACGGATCGTTGGGAGTGATGGTGCAGGGATAAATCGCCGAATTCTCTCCCGGACGAAAAGTCTGAACCTTGTGGCCAATATCGGTGAGCGGGGTATTTACTTCCCAACGCAAACCATAATTGAGAGTAACGTTGGATTTAATTTTCCAACTATCCTGCGCGAACAAATAGATGGAGGTGCTGCGCACCAACTCCTGCTGCGCCGAACCCTGACTGTAACTGCTCGGCAATCCCAGGAGATAGTCGGGATAGTTGTCCACGCCTGCCACATCGTTGGCGCCGCCGGGCCCGAAGGTAATCGATCCATTCACGTTGTAGTACAAAGTCTGATTGAACATCTGGTAGCGAAGGTCGGCGCCAAATTTCAAACTGTGATTACCCACAATTTTGCTGAAATTATCCGAGACCTGATAAGTATTTCCGACCTGCGGCAACTGTCCTTCGAAGTTATTGCCCAACGAAAAGCCGCCACTGACGGAGATAAACGGCAAACCCTCTTTGGTGGCGCCCAAGTTCGGGTGAATGCCCAAATTGGCGTTCGGAACGATGGGATTGCCGCTGCCGTCGATGAGCGGAGTATCGGTAGTTCCAGTGAAGCAAATGGCGGCCGCCGAGGTGCCACAGGAATTCTGCAGCAAGCTGGTCACCGTGGGAGTATTAAATTTTCCTTGGCCTTCCCGGAAATAAGAAAAACGCGCCTCGTTGACCGCGGTGGAGCCCAGGGTCCAGGTGTGCGAGATGTTCACCTGTTGGGTGCGGGTCGCGAAATCGCCGGGGAAATTGCCGAGATTTCCGCCTGCAGCCTGGAACTTAGCAAAAGGGTCGAGAGTATTGTCATCGTCAAAATAATAATAGCCGGAGAGTTTTTGGTTTTTGTTGATGTCGTGATCGACCTTGATAGTGAATTGATTTCCATTATCAATTTGGTTGGGAGCGGCCTGGAATACCCCATCGGAAGTGGGATGCACGTAGCTCAACAGCGCGGTGGAAAGCGGATCAAAACACTGCGTAGGGATCATGTTGTTGGGGAACAAAATATTGTAGTTCTGCGGTGAAGGAGCGCCGCCGGCGATGATATTCGATAATTCCGCGTTGGCCGGCGCACTCAGGGTTGTGCCGCAGCGGGTCTGCAGTACGTTAGCTACGGTTGGAGTGGTCAGGGTGCCTGCAAATGGAGCCTGCGATGAAAAATCGCCTGCAAGTTCGGCGCTGGTAGGAAGTGGAACGGGATTGGAAGAGATGCCTTGCTTGATACGCCGGCCTTCAAACGAGCCAAAGATAAATGTTTTGTCTTTCTTGATGGGGCCGCCCAGGGTGCCGCCAAACTGATTTTGTTGGAAGTCCGGTTTGACCGGGTCATAAAAACCTTTGGCGTTTAAGTCCTTATTCCTAAAAAATTCGTAGGCACTGCCGTGCAGTTCATTGGTGCCGGACTTGGTGACCACGTTAACAACCGAGCCAGAGTTGCGGCCGTACTCGGCGTCGAAAGAGTTGGTGATAACCCGGAATTCGGAAATGCTGTCAGGGGAGGGCTGGATGGCAGGCAAATTTGCAAACAGGTCGTTGCCGTCTCCGCCGTTCACGGAATAGTTGTTGGAGCGGCCCCGGCCGCCGTTCACGGTGACCACGCCCGCTTTATCCGAACCGTAGAAAAGATCGTTTCCGAGCTGCGATTGGACACCGGGCTGAAGCTGCAATAACTGATAAACGTCGCGCTGATTGAGCGGCAGCTGGGTAGCGTCACGTTCATTGACCACCGCGCCGAGTTGCGTGGAGGTAGTGTCGACGATGGGCCCGGAGCCGGTAACCTCCACGGTTTCGGAGGAACCGCCCACTTGCAGCGGAACATCCAGGCTGATTACCTCGTTCAAATCCACCACGAGCCCTTTGCGTTCGTAGCGCTTAAATCCTTGCTGAGTGACGGCCAGATCGTATTTGCCGACCGGTATCTCCAGAAAAATGTATTCGCCGTTGGAGCCGCTCACCATACTGCGCGTGACGTTGGTTGCTTCATCGATCAGTGAGAGGTTCGCGCCCGTCACTACGCCGCCGCTCGTATCCGTAACCGTTCCGCGCACGCGGCCGCTGGTGCTTTGCGCGCGTGTGTGCGGCGCGAGGCAAAGCATTGCCAGCAAGAGCGCGAGCACTCCTGGACGGAATACTGAACGTATAGCCAGATGTGAATCGGAAGCTTGGGACATAGTTAACTCACCCCTGTTTTTCTTGGACGCGTTATTTTCTATTTCGTTGCCAATTCTTCGAGGTTGCTGCGTTCCCGAAACCTTACTATAATCCTGCAAACTTAGAGAAGGTCGGCACCGGTGTCAAGCAGAAATAATTCATCAGGCAAATCGCCAAAACGCGCGATGCAGCGTCCCCTGCGCATCAGCGAAGTGGCCCATCGCGTGGGCATTTCTTCGTCCGCGCTGCGCGCCTGGGAAGCCTTGGGACTGGTGGCTCCGCGGCGCACGCAAAGCCGCTATCGCGAATACACGGAGTCCGATGTGCGCATGCTGCGGCGCGCAATTTTTTTGCGGCGCGCGCGCGGACTGAACCCCGCAGCGATTGTGCACGTGTTGAAACGGCAAGGCGTGGCCATCGCTCCGCTGGATACCCCGCGCATGCCGGGGCAACGTTTTCGGCGCTTACGCACACGTCGGGGCCTTTCGCTGGCGCAAGTGGCGCGCGCGACGGGCGTCTCCGTGGGATTTCTCAGCGCGCTGGAGCGTGGGCAGATGCGTTCTTCGATCGCCACCCTGCGGCGCATCGCGCGCTTTTACCGCACCAACATTCTTTCGTTTTTCGAGGCCGCGGAAGAAAATCCTCGCCTGGTGCGTCCCGCGCAACGCAAAATCCTGGAGACGACGCCGGGGGTGCGCATGGAACTGCTCGCCTGGGGCCACACCGCGATGGAGCCGCACCTGTTTCGCGTCCAGCCCGGCGGCGGCAGCGGCGAATCTTACGCGCACGAAGGCGAAGAATTTTTGCACGTGCTTCGCGGAGATTTTGAAATCTGGCTGAAGAGCGGCGAGCACTATCGATTGAAGCCCGGCGACAGTCTGTACTTCGAAAGCTCTACGCCGCATCGCTGGAAAAATCCGGGGCGCAGCGAAACTTGGTTATTGTGGATCAATACGCCGCCAACATTTTAATTCGGGAGATTTAACTGCTGATGACTACGCGCCGTATGCAGCTTCTGGTCCCAATTCTCTGCGGTTTTTTCTGCACGGTCGGATCCGTCCTCGCGCAGGCCCCCAAAGACGCGAAGAATGTTGCGGACACCATCATTCTTCACGGCCGCATTTATACCCTCGATTCCAAGCAGCCCTGGGCTCAAGCGCTGGCGATTCGCGCGGATAAAATCGTCGCTGTCGGCGACGACGTCACAATTGGAAAATTTCGCGGCCCTGATACAAAGGTAATTGATGCCGCAGGCCAACTGGTGCTCCCCGGCTTCGTGGATTGCCACATCCACTTTATGGATGGTGCGCTGAGCCTGGGCCGCGTAAATCTTGACGGCGCAAAAGACGTCGCCGAAATTCAGCAGCGACTCCGCGAGTATGCCGCCAAGCATCCAGGAAATGATTGGTTACTTGGGCGCGGATGGGATTACGCAATGTTTGGATCAGCGGCGCTGCCCGACAAAAAATATCTCGACGAGCTTTTTCCCGATCGCCCGGTTTTCCTGGAAGGCTACGACGGTCACACCTATTGGGCCAATTCCAAGGCGCTGAGCCTCGCCGGAATTACGCGTGACACGCCCGATCCGCCTAATGGAATTATCGTTCGCGATCCCGCCACACATGAAGCCACCGGGGCCTTAAAGGAAGCCGCGCATAATCTTGTCGCGAAAGCTGCGCCCGAGCTCACTCGCGCGGAAAGGCTCGACGCTCTACGCGCCGGCATCCATTGGGCCGATGAGAATGGCCTGACGCGTGTTCACAGCGCTGGTGGCGACTTTCCGCAACTCGCACTTTACGATGAGCTGCGCAGCCACGGCGAGCTGACGCTGCGCTTCTACATTGCTTATTTCATGGATCCGCCGGAAATGCGTCCTCAGGATGTCGACGCCATTGAGGCGGCGCGGAAAAAATATCATGACGATTGGATCGACACCGACGCGGTGAAATTTATGGTCGATGGCGTCATCGAATCGCACACCGCCGCGATGATCGAGCCGTATAGTGACGACCCATCATTGAAAGGCAAACTTTTCTGGGATCCCGCTAAATATAGTTCCGCTATCGCAGAGCTCGACAAGCTTGGCTTGCAACTTTTCACTCATGCGATTGGGGAACTTGGCGTGCGTACTGCTCTCGATGCGTACCAGCACGCGGAAGAAGTGAACCATACGAGCGATCGCCGCCCTCGAATCGAGCACATTGAGACGATTAAGGCCGCGGACATTTCGCGATTCGGCAAACTCGGCGTCATCGCCAGCATGCAGCCGCTGCATTCTTATCCCGATGCAGACACTTTGGATGTTTGGGCGCGCAATGCCGGGCCGGATCGCGCCTCACGCGCGTGGTCATGGAAAAGTATTGCGGATGCGGGCGGACGCTACGCGTTTGGCAGCGACTGGCCGGTGGTCACCTTGAATCCGTGGTACGGATTGCAAACTGCCGTGACACGTCAGACCCGGGAAGGAACGCCGGAGAAGGGTTTCGTTCCTTCGCAACGATTAACGGTTGCGCAGGCCGTCGAAGGTTACACCCTGGGCGCGGCGTTTGCGGGCCGCCGCGAAAAAACCGAGGGCTCGCTGGAAAAAGGCAAGCTCGCGGACTTGATCATTGTTTCGCAGAACATTTTCGAAATCGACCCCCACAAAATTTCCGAAACTAAAGTTCGCACCACCATTGTGGGTGGCAAGGTGGTTTACCAGTCCGATGCCAAATAATTCCAAAAGGAATTCGCGCGACAGAAAATTTTGGACTAAGGCTCGCAATCAAATTGCCGTGCGAGGCGCGCTTGTTTTCCTGCTGGCTGTCGTCTTGGGCACCGCGGCTTGCAAGCCCAAGCAGCCCACGCTCACGCTGCTAGTTTGGGAAGGCTACGCCGATCCATCGTTCATTGGCGCGTTCGAGGAAAGCCATCATTGCAAAGTGGTCGCTTCGTACATGGGCAGCAGCGATGAGTTGATTGCCAAATTACGCGGCGGGAGCGCGTCTAACTATGACGTCATCTCGCCTTCGAGTGACGTGGCCGCTTCCATCGTGCGCGCCGGACTTGCCGCACCGCTTGACCTGTCGAAAATTCCAGCGTATTCGCAACTTTCCGCGAAGCTGCGCGACTCGAATATCGTCAAGCTCAACAACCAGGTTTATGGCGTGCCGTTTGTGTGGGGACCGAACCCGCTGTTGTACGACACCACCGCGTTTCCGCAAGCTCCAGATTCATGGTCGGTTTTGTGGGACGCAAAATATCGCGGCAAAGTCTCGGTGTGGGATGAGCTTTCCACGATGTACATGGCCGCGCAGGTGCTGGGCTACGACAAACCCGATCCGAGCCAGCTCTACAATTTGAGCGACGCGCAACTCGAAGCGGTGAAGAAAAAGCTCCTCGAGCTCAAGCCCAATATTCGCAAAATGTGGGCCACCGGCGGCGAGTTGACCAATCTTTTCCAGAATCATGAAGTGGTGATCGCCATGGGTTGGCCGCTGATGACCAACGACCTTCGTAAATTAAATTTTCCTATTGGCGAAACTATACCGCGCGAAAACACCACTGGATGGATCGATCATTTGATGATTACCGTCGCCAGCTCCAACAAAGAGTTGGCACAGGCTTTTCTTGCCTACATGGTGGAAGCTCAGACTCAGAAAAAAATTAGCGACGTTACGCACTACACACCAGCCAATCCCGGCGCTGCGCAGTTTTTGACTGCCGACGAAAAGAAAATTCTGCATCTCGACGATCCGGACGCCTACATGCAGCGCATTTATTTCTGGCAGGATGTGCCGCGCCGAGCCAAATACAACGAAATCTGGAATGAGGTGAAGGCCGCACAGTGAGCCCGGCCTCCGCGATTGCGTCGTTGGAAGAAGACCGGATGCCTGGGCCATTGTTGGAGGTTCGCGCGCTGGCCAAGCGTTTTGGCGCGCACGAAGTATTGAAACAAATCTCCATCAACGTTGCCGCAGGCGAGTTCATCACTTTGCTGGGCGAAAGCGGCTCCGGCAAGACCACCATGCTGCGATTGATTGCCGGCTTTGAGCAGCCCAGCTCTGGCGAAATCTGGATGAACGGCGAGCGTCTCGACACTTTGCCGCCTTACAAGCGCCGCGTGAACACCGTGTTTCAGCAATACGCGCTGTTTCCGCATTTGAATGTGCGTGACAACGTGGCTTACGGCTTGCGCGTGACCAACACGCCGTCAAACGAAATTGACGGCCGGGTTGCGGACGCGCTGCGTATGGTGAAGATGGACAGTTTCGCCTCAGCGCGGCCCGCCACGCTTAGCGGCGGCCAGCAGCAGCGCGTCGCGCTGGCTCGCGCGCTGGTGAATCGCCCGCTTCTTTTGTTGCTGGACGAGCCGCTCTCCGCTCTGGACGCCAATTTGCGCAAGGAAATGCAAAGCGAACTGAAATCGTTGCAACGCGAAGTGGGCATCACTTTTCTTTTCGTCACTCACGATCAGGATGAAGCCATGGCGCTTTCCGATCGCATCGCGTTACTGCGCGACGGCGCACTCGAACAGATCGCTTCCCCGCGCGAAATTTATTCGCACCCGGCCACAGCCTATGCCGCGCAATTCATCGGCCAGACAAATCTGCTGCGCGCTGAAATTCGCAGCGGCATGGCGACTTGTGGAGCATTAGGTTGGCCCACATCCGCCCCACAAGGCACGGCCGTCTTCTCGTTGCGTCCCGAAGCAATTCGCCTCGCGGACCCTGGTGCGAGAGAGGCTGCAAATTCCGCCGCCAATTCGCCGGAAGCGGACGTGCGGTTCTCCGCCATCGTCAAACAGCAACTCTACGGCGGGGCTAGCGAATTACTGGAAGTAGATTGCGGTGGCCAAACCTTGCGCGTGAAGATTCCCGCGCGCGGCCCATTATCCGGTAAACAGGATTTTAGGTTTTCCGCTGAGGACGCAGTGCCAGTTTCGGAATAGCCGCGGCGGAAACAAAATTCAAGCAACAAGGTTTACTTTATAAAAATGTATTCGCGCGCCTACAAATCGCTCGTTTCCCTGCCCCCGCTGCTGTGGGTCGGATTATTTCTATTGCTGCCCTACGCGCTGATGCTGGCGCACAGCTTCTGGATGGTGCGCGACGGATTTATCGTGCACAACTGGGACCTGCAAAATTACCGCACGCTGGCGACGAATCCTGTTTACGCACAAGTGCTTCTGCGCAGCATGCGCATCGCTGCGTCGGTCACGCTGTGCTCGCTGCTGCTCGGGTATCCGCTGGCCTACTATCTTTCTTTCCACGCCGGCGCGCGTAAAGAAATTCTCTATCAACTGGTAATCGTGCCGCTGTGGGTGAGCTATCTGGTTCGCGGCTACGCCTGGAAAACAATTCTGGGCAGCGATGGTGTTTTAAACGGTTTTCTGCAATACCTGCATCTTACTAACGCGCCGGTGAGCTTCCTTCTTTACAGTCCTTTCGCCGTGATTCTGATGCTGACGCACATCTACACCCCATTTATTTTTCTGCCCATCTATGCCTCGTTGGAACATATCCCGCGCCCGATTGTCGAAGCTTCGCAAGACCTGGGCGCCAGCCCGTTCAAAACATTTCTTCGCGTGATACTTCCGCTTTCGTTGCCAGGATTGCTCGCTGGAGCGACGTTCGCCTTCGTTCTTTCCCTGGGAGATTTTCTCGCGCCACTGCTGGTTGGCGGCGCTTCCGGCACCATGATCGCCAACATTGTGCAGAGCCTTTTCGGCGCGGCCTATGACTGGCCGCTAGGCGCAGCCATTTCGGTTTGCATCCTACTAATTACCGTGACGCTTTTATTTTTAACCGAGCGCCTGGAGAAGCGCTGGTCTTTCCGATGAGTGCGACAACCACAACTGTTAGCCGTCACGCTGCAGACACAAAGCGTGGCGCGCCACTCCTGGCTGCTTATTCATGGCTGGTGTTCGCGTTCATCTATCTGCCGATCATCGTGCTCATCGTGTATTCCTTCAATCGCGACGGCGTGGGTGGCTTTCCTCCGCGTTACCTCACGCTGAACTGGTACCGCCAACTTTTCGGTGACGGCGCCATCTGGACCTCGGTGCTGAATAGCCTGATCGTCGCAGCTTGCAGTGTCGCGCTTGCACTGACGCTGGGCTTGCTGGCCGCGCTGGCGCTCGATCGCGTCAGCTTTCCGGGCAAATCGCTTTTCCGCCGGCTGGTTTTGCTGCCGCTGATTTTGCCTGGGATCATCACCGGCCTTTCGTTGTTGATGTTCGCGGTGTACGCGGGAGCGCACTTAAGCTTAGTCACTGTTTTTCTAGGCCATGGCACAGCGTTGATCTCCGTAGCCACCACCGAACTCTTCGCCGGGCTGCAAAAAATGGATCGCGCGCAAGAAGAAGCTTCGCTCGATCTGGGCGCGACGCCGCTGCAAACTTTCTGGCGCGTGACCTTGCCGAACTTGAAACTTTCACTCATAGCGGCCGGCTTGCTGATCTTCACCCTTTCCATGGACGAAATCGCGGTCACCTTTTTTTTGATCGGCCGCGACAATACTTTGCCGCTGGAAATCTGGGGCCGCCTGCGTCGCGGAATCACCCCGGAAATCAATGCCATCTCCACACTGATTTTTGCCGCATCGGTGATTTTGATTATGATCTGGTTTCAGTTGCGCACACGCGCGCAACGCAAGATCGCTTGAAAAGAGGAGCTTCATGTCGCACTCACGCCGCAACTTCATCAAATACGTAGTGGCTGGATCGGTGGCTGCCGGTTGTCCCATTGACGCGAGCCTGCTGGCCGTTCCCGACGAGAAATCTTCAACTACGCCGCGCGTGGAGGGCGAACATTTCGAAATTTGCCACCAGGTGCGCGACGGGCACCAATTCCAGCGCCCCGACGCCACGCGCAAAACTGACGTTGTGATTGTCGGCGGCGGTGTCGCGGGACTTTCCGCTGGATATTTCCTGCGCGGCAAAGACTGGCTGCTGCTCGAAAAAGAAGATCACTTTGGCGGTAACGCTTATCAGGAAGAATACGATGGCGCAGCTTTCGCCACCGGCTCGGCGTATGCCTTCAAAGGCGATCACGGAGATCAACTGGCCGCGGAAATGGGCATGAAACTCCTGCCGGTAAATAATCCCGATCCCACCATCGTGAATAAAACGTTTGTTCCCGACACCTGGAATGCGGGGCTCGATCATTTGCCATATCCGCAGGAAGTGCGCGCCAGCTTCAAAAGATTTCGCGACGAGATGATGAAAATCGATGTCCTGAAGCGCGTGGACGAACTGGACGCGCAACCGCTGACGGATTTCACTAGTGGCTATGCGCCGGAAATTCAGCAGTGGTGGGATGGGTACGGCCCATCCAACTGGGGCGCCACGAGCGAAGACACGTCCGCATTTGTGGCCCTGGCCACGCTGCAGGGCCTCATTACCGGAGAAGACTCTAAGCGCGTAATTTTGCCTGGCGGGCTTGGATGCATCACGCACAAACTTGTTGAGGTTCTACAACCGAAATACAAAGAGCGCATGGTTGGCGAGGCGACGGTGGTGGCGCTTGTTCCGGGTGACGACAATGTGCGGGTAACTTATTTTCATGATGGACAGTTAATCACCGTAACGGCTAAAGCGGTGATCATGTGCACGCAGAAACACATCACCTCGCGGCTGGTGATGGGCCTGCCTTACGACCAGAAAACAGCAATGCGGCGCACGCGCTACGCACCTTACCCGGTGGTGAACGCGATTTTCGATAAGCCTGTTTACAATCGTGGTTACGATACCTGGTGCCCGGGAAATTCCTTCACCGATTTCATCGTGGCGGACTGGACCGTTCGCAACACTCCCGGCTATCACCAGAAGCACAACATTCTTACGTTCTACACGCCGCTGCGCGAAACTCAGCGACCCACGCTTCTCGAAGAAGACAATTGCAAGAAGCTGGCCGCGCAAGTGCTGGCTGATTTCCAGAAAGTTTTGCCGGAGTTCAATGTGGACCCCGTTGAAGTGCGCATTTACCGCCGCGGACATCCCATGTTCATGGGCGTACCCGGGCAGTACACCAAAAATCGCATCGCCGCCGCGCATCCCATGGAGCGCATATATTTCAGCGGCAACGATTCCGGCGGCCCGGAATCGCTGACCAGCGAAGCCATTCGTTTCTCGCAAGGCGGCGCCGAATGGGCGGAAATGATCCTGGCAGGCAAACCGGGCGCAAAAGATTTCGCCGAAAAAATTCTTAACACGCGCGAATTTTAACTCCCGCTTTTAGTCGTAAAAGGTGCTTATCTTTACAAGGATGAAGACGGCGAAAAGCGCGTCGGCCCCGGAGATTTCATAATGATTCCCGGAGGCCATAAACATTGGAGCGGTGCCGATAAGACAGAAGGTGCATTATTTTATGAGGACGGCTCGGACAAGTTCGATTTCATCCCAGTGAAATAATCAAAATATGGATCAACTGAACAATTAGAACTGGATGGCCGCCGCTCAATATTGAGCCGCATCCTTGGCTTCATTTGCGAAGGATGCGGTTTTTACTTTTCGACGCCCTGGGGTATCGGGTCTCTGTTTTAACGTGCGGCTGTTTTAAAAAACATCAGCGCGGACTTCCCTGCTACTGCAACTGAACCCTATAGAGATTGCGCCGCGTATTTCGGCGGGTATACGCGTAAAACGATGGGCTGATGGCTGACTCCACAAAATTCGGAAGGGCGACGGCGGTTTTCGCGTCAGGGAAATCGGCCAGTCGCAGAACTCCCGCTGGCGGTAACTTGGGCAGTCCGGACTGCGCCAACGGGAGTGCGTAGCTATTCTCCAGCCTGAAACTAAACAACGCGAATTTTCCGGAGGTGTCCCAATTCATCACGCAATAAGACGGACATAAGACGACTTCCTCTTTTCCATCCACTCGGAATGCCTTGGCCGCGGCAGTATGCTCCTGATTGGAGACTGGAGTGCCAGCCATCACCCATAGCCCATTTGGAGACACCGCGAAAACGTCGAAGACCCGGTGAGGCGTTATCTTGGTGCGTCCGCTTCCATCGGGTTTCATGCGGTAGAGAAAGTTAGAACCATTCTCAACGGCGCGAAAGATGAGATCGCCATCCGGCAAGAAATGAGGAGAGTCTTCCACTTCTGTGGAGGAGATGCGCACCGGGGAGGAACGACGGTTGGTTGGGGCGATCCATATGCTGGCATGGCCGCTGGAGTCATCAGCAGCAAAGGCAACTTGTTTTCCATCGTGGGAAACGGAGTAGCTGTCCATGGAGTGGCCAGGCAGGACCCGATCCATTTTTCCGCTGCTCAGATCTTTCATCCACAGTTCAGAAAGATGTGACTGCCCGTCGACCATCAAAAAATAAAGGCTTTTTTCATCCGAAGAAAACGAGGGCTCGCGCGCGTTTCCCTCGGAGGAGATTTGGTGGTCTCCATCCTTGTCGTGGATCCAGATAGTAGAGTCCTGCGATCCGACAGAGGTTACGAACGATTTACCGTCAGGAGCCATGGCGATGCCTTCTTGAGAGGTTGGACCGAAGGTGATCTGTTGAGGTTCTCCGGAAGGAAAACGCTGTCGCCAGATATGAGATACATCGGTAGTCACGGCCAGGTGAATCCACTTTCCGTCGGCGGACCAGGCACCTGCGAAGCACGCACCATTTGGCGGACCCACGACGCGGACATCCCCGGGCCCGTGGAACGGAACAACCCGGCAGGGCAAGATGCCGCCACGGCTATCCATTTCCACTACCAGCAGCCACCGTCCGTCCGGCGACGGATAGGAACGGTGAGCCATGCTGCGGTCCCCGGCAGGAATATAGACATCCCGGCTGTTTCCTCTGGACTCATCGGAGGTCACCACCGCCATGTGCAATCCTTCTTTGATTTCAGAATAGAGCAGGCGCTTGCCGCCTTCGATCCACGTCAAAGACGAAGCGTTAGGCAACAGCAACCGAGGCTCGCCGCCGAGTACCGAGACCTCGAAGGTATTCCAGGGATCGACTGTTGAGTACGCAATGACAGAACCATCCGGCGAAAAAGCTGGACTAAATTTTTGCGTGCCATCGTGAGTAAGTTGCACCGGCTGGCCGTCCGGCAAAAACTTGACGTAAAGTTCGCCTGTTCCAATGAATGAGTCATTTCCACGGACGAAGGAAAGCATGCGCCCATCCTGGGAGAGCGCGGGATACACCACGGAGTCGGTGAAGAAGGTGAGTTGCTCCCATTCTTTGCTAACAACCGGAGCGCTGTGGGACGAGCGGTACAGCAAGTACGCTCCTACGGCGGCCAAAACGAGCAGGGCGGCTGCAACATAGTAGTAGCTAAGACGCCCGGAAGACTTTGTGGTGACTTTTTCGGATGGCAGTGGCGACTGAACTTCTTCGCGTTGTGTTTGCTGCGTAGCTGGTACGGATAAACGCGCCGAACTGCTGTCGCGTTTGACTCTTTGTAATTCGGCGTGCAGGTCGGAGGCGTGCTGGAAGCGCAGGTTGCGATCTTTCTCAAGCGCGCGGTTGATGATTTCTTCGAGCTTCGGTGGGAGATCGGGATTTAAGCGGACCGGCGCGACGGGATCCCGATTCAGGATGCCGTCAAAAATGACGCCGCTAGTGTCTCCGCGAAATGGGAGGGCGCCTGTAGCCATTTCGTAGAGGACTACGCCGAAAGAAAAGAGGTCCGTGCGAGCGTCAAGTTCCTTGCCGCGCACTTGTTCCGGGGACATATAGGAAACGGTGCCCAAGGCAGAGCCGGGGCTGGTCAGCATTTCTTCCGATGCGGCGGTGGGCGCCGCGGAGAGGCCTTCGCCCATGGTGGCCTGCTTGGCTAAACCAAAATCGAGAACCTTAGCGTGGCCTCGTTCGGTGACGAAAATGTTGGCGGGCTTGATGTCGCGGTGGACAATTCCTTTGGCATGGGCGGCGTCCAGCGCTTCGGTAATTTCCAGGCTGAGCGAGAGCAAGGTCTCCAGATCTGTGGCGCGACCGGCAATGCGGTGGCGGAGGGTGGTGCCTTCCAGATATTCCATGGCGATGAAAGCGCGCGCGTTTTCTTCGCCAATGTCGTAGATGGTGCAAATGTTGGGATGATTCAGAGCCGAGGCGGCTTTTGCTTCGCGGCGGAACCGGCTAAGCGTCTGCGGATCTCTGGCAACATTGTCAGGCAGAAATTTCAGCGCCACAAAGCGGTCCAGGCGGGTGTCCTGCGCCTTGTAAACCACGCCCATACCTCCGCCCCCGAGTTTTTCGAGGATGCGGTAATGGGAAATGGTCTGGCCGATTAGGGAGGAAGAATCTGTCATTCGACGCTCATCTTAGGTGGTGACGGGAAACGAGTCAACGAATCCGGGATCCGTCGCTTTTTTGCCTCTCGCTGATTGCATCGTTATCCTTCCAAATCCTTTGCATCATGAGGCACGATTTTTGTCATACTGCTGCGAACTGAGGATAGGCATGAAATTATTCGCAACTAAAATTGGCGTGTTGTTGGCGTTCGCGGGTGCGTTTACATCCGGCTTGATTCCGGCGCAGGAGAAACAGGAGCAGCAGCAGCCTGCTGCGATCGTGATCGTCAACGCGCAAGTATCGGATGGCAGCGACGCGCCACTGAAAAAAGTCAGCGTGCGCATAGCGGGAGAGCGCGTCACCAAGGTGGGGGTGTTCAAGCCGGCGAAGGGCGAGCAGGTGATTGACGCGCAAGGGTTGGTGCTGGCGCCGGGATTTATCGATATTCATAACCATTCGGCGGAAGGGCTGGATAAAGATCCGCTGGCGGAGACCCAGATTTCGCAGGGCATCACCACGGTGATTCTGGGCCCCGACGGTTTTTCGCCGTGGCCCATTGGCGCATGGATGGAGACCCGGCGCAAAGTGCCTGCGGCGCTGAATGTCGCGACACTTTTCGGGCATGCCACGGTGCGGTCGCAGGTGATGGGGAAGGATTTTCGGCGCGAAGCGACCGCTGACGAGATTCAAAAAATGGTCGCGCTCTCCGAGGATGCCATGAATGAGGGCGCGCTGGGCGTGTCCACTGGACTTGAATACGATGTGGCCAGCTACAGCTCCACCGCCGAAGTTGTGGCGCTGGCGGAAGTGGCGGCGAAACACGGCGGCTTTTACGAGACGCACGTGCGGGACGAAGGTAACAAAAGTTTTTCCGCGCTGGAAGAAGAAATTGCTATCGGGCAGCGTGCGCATCTGCCTATCGAACATTCGCATATCAAGGTGAGCACCGTGGCGGTGTGGGGCAAAGCGCCTGAGTACATCAGCGTGATCGAAGCGGCGCGCAAACGGGGGCTGGATTTTCTGGCGGATTGTTATCCGTATGACGCTTGGCATTCCAACATCAAAGTGATCATGCCCGACAAGCAATATACGAATCCGCAAAGCGTGGAAAAAGCGCTGACCGATACGGGCGGACCGGACACGGTGACCATCACGGAATTCGCTCCGCATCCAGATTACGTGGGTCACACCATCGCGGACCTGGCGAGCGCCCGCAAAATTTCGCCCACGGAAATGTACATCCAGATTATTCGTGAAGGCGACGCGGCCAACACCGAAGCGAGCATCATCGGGAAATCGATGATCGAGCGGGATATTCAGGCGTTTTATCAGCAGCCATGGGTGATGGTAGCGAGCGACGGCGGGATTGGTTCGCAGCATCCGCGCGGAGCGGGAACCTTTCCGCGAGTGCTGGGTGTTTATGTGCGCGAAAAACATTGGATTACTTTGCCGGAGGCCATTCATAAAATGACCGGCTTGCCTGCCCAGCGGCTGGGCTGGAAAGAGCGCGGGACGCTGAAGGAAGGCGCTTTTGCTGATTTGGTACTTTTTAATCCTGACACGGTGATCGACCACTCCACTTTCGCTAAGCCATTTGAGCTTTCGACTGGGATTGAGAAAGTATTTGTGAATGGCACGCTGGTTTGGGATGACGGCAAAGCTACTGGGGCAAAACCGGGGCGCGTGCTGCTTTCCGAGGCGGCCATGAAGGGCGATGACCCCAAGCTGAAGTCGGCGCCCGGCGGGACTTTGCATTAACGTCGAACTTCGCAATAAGAATCGAGTTTCGCGATAAAGATCGAACGCCGCAATGAAGGCCGGCTTCGCGGTAAAGATCACGCTTCGCCATAAAACCTGCAACTTAGTGACGCCAAATTCATCCTCTACACAGAGACGCGGAAATCGCGTATTATCTTGGACCTGCCCCTAGGGACAGGTGGCACCATTTGTGACTTATGACTGTTCGGGACAAAGCCTATGAGTACCGCTACCACCACTGAAACCGCGCTAACTGACGGCTTGGGCGCTCGATTACGCAAGACAGTTATGGGCGCTGGATTCGCCGTGGTTCTGCTGATGCCAAAGGTCCTGAGCCTACGGCGAGATGAGCGGTCATGGGTCATTTTTCGCATGGTGCTGGGCGTATTTGGCGCAGCCCTGGTGATCTTGCCTATCGGGTTCTTTGGCAGCTATTTTTTGGCGCTTGCTGGGTTGGCCGCGTTTATTGTGGCCATTCTGCTGCCCCCTCCCAAGGCCACCTCAATAGCGGACGACAAAGCCCGGGAACTGGGGGCCTTGATGGTGGTCGACGGCGGTACATTTCAGTCTGGGAGTTTTGCGGTGCCGGTGCAGCTTTTTGTAGGCAGTCAGAAGCTATGGGCATTAGAGGCCGACTTTCACCCGCTGTTGGTGATTCCCGTTGCTGAACTGATCTCTGCACAGGCAGAAGAGCTGGATGGGCAATGGATTTTGCGGCTGCGCTGGGCGGACCGCAGTGCGATCTTTTCTTATTCCGGCCTTTTCGGTGAGAATCTTGCACGGACTGCCGAGAATACGGTGCGAAGCGTGATGGGTACGGCGGCGCCGGTTTTGCCGCGACGCCGGGCGGCCAGCGCCTGACACCTTTTCGCGGAAAATATCCACAGAGCGCACGAATTATGTCAAAATATCGTTATGGCCAGAGGATGGGAAAGCAAGGGCGTTGAATCACAGGTTGAGCTGCTGGAAGCCAAGCAAGAGAAATCGACGTCGGCGGCCAAAACGGCCGAGCAGTTGAGACGGGATCAGGAGCGCAAAGACTTACAACTATCCCGGATTAGAATCGTGAACGACCTGGAATCCGCCACCCACCCGCAGCACCGCAAATCCCTCGAAGCCGCCCTCGCCCACCTGGATAAAAAGATCAGCGAAATCGTTTAGACCGCAGAAAATTTCCAAAGAATATTTGAGTATTGATTGGATCGCGTTAGGATAGAGCGCAGCTGCAGAGGTTTGTGCTTTTCGCGCTACGACGTCGCGGCAGCGGCTGACGAGTCATTGGTGACGTTGGTGGAGTTTGTGATTTGCGACGGCGATGTGCCTGGGTTTTTGTTGGCGGCTTTTCTGGCGGAACTTCTTTTTGCCTTTCTTCCCTGCTGGTCTGCTTTAGCTTCGTCTTCGGCGGCGCGTTGAGCTTGCAAGAGTTCAAAATATAGCCATAGATTTTTGAGAGCTGCGTCGAAGGGCTCGATGGATTTATGGGCCCGCGCGAGCATGACACCGCCTTCCATGGTGGTGAGCACGAATGTGGATATGGTTTTCAAATCGAGGCCTTGCGGGATGCGGTGGCGGGCCTGCTCGAGACATTGTTCGATAGTGGTGGTCCAGTTGTCGAAGGGGTGAGCGATGCGTTCCTGAAGGTGGCTTTGGCTATCGTGAATTTCGAGAGCGAGCTTGCCGATGAAACAGCCGCAAGAGAATTCGCTGTTGAGGAGGTTGCGGCGGTAGACATCGAGAATGGCGAAGATGCGGTCCAGCGGATCGGTGATTTTTTCGAAGATGGGATTGACGGTGGTGGGAACGAAGAGGCGAGTGTTGTTGTAGAGAACGGTGCGGAGCACGTTTTCTTTAGTGCGGAAGAGACGGTAGAAGCCGCCAGGATTGGCTTGGGCGCGTTCGAGTATCTGGTTAACGGTGGTCAGACCATAACCGTTGAGCCAGAAGAGGCAGCGGGCGGCTTCGATGATACGACTGCGGGTGGATTTGCCAGTTGGTGACACGACGGCCTCCTAGTTCGTTTGAGTTAAGGATTTTTGTTTGTTGGACTTGGTGAAACAGGTACCAGGACTTGTATGCAGGTGAATATTCAACTGCATGGGTTAAAAATGCAGGTAAACGTTCAACTGCATTGATTCAGAAATGCGTGGAACGCGCCACGGCAAGTTTGCAGTGGCGGTCAATTTCCTTATGGAATATCGATGATGAACAGCTTGTTCTGATAATCGAATGTTATTTTGCACTTATCAAAAAAGCCCGACTGACCGAGCAGGCCGATGGCTAAGTGGTCGAGCCCGGTGGTGAAACCGCTGTAGGCTTCAAAGCTGGTTACGCCGATGTCGATGGTCACATTTGCAAAAAGTGTAGGGATTTTGCTACTTGCCACGCCGGAAGTGAGGCCGACGTTTGCGTCGCGAGGATCAAGGCCCAGCGGCGCATAAATGATCGTGGGAAGACACACTGGTCAGCTCCAGAATCCACGATGGCAAAACAGGTGGTGCGGAACGCTGCGTTTTTTAGCCCTAAACGCAAAATCGGCCGCCTGACAAGACGGCCCTGGGGAAACGCGAGTGAAGCTGGCCCCCGCATTTCGGTATAAGTAATTGGATAAGCGGGCAAGCGCTATACCAATAGGATAGAGTCCTCAGATTCCTGGACGCGAGTGATTATGGGATCGCTTTCGCCCGCTTCTTTGGTCTTCCGCAAAGCTTCCATCAGATCATCATCGAAGGCGATGACCGACGCTTGATCTCTAGCGAGAGCGACCCATGCACCTTTGGGAAGATCAGCGAGCAGTGCAGATATGTCTTTGGCGGGTTCCATAAATGTCTCTCTTACCGGCATCGATGGCGTAGTTTGCCAATGCAATTGACATTCTACGCTCTACAACCTTCGCAAAAAACACAAATGGGTGAAACGATACCGGCCCGCAATATTACCTGTTGGATACTATAACATCGATATAACAGAGAGGCATAGTGTTTTTTCGTCAGGAAGATGGCATTTGGACGACTGCCAATCGCAGGCCACAAGCAAGAAGCGGGTGCCAAAAAGCTCGGAAAAAAGTTATTGCACGGGTCAGTTTGAGGTGGTTAGGGCGCGGATTAGTTTGTAGGTGAAGTTGACGCCGTCGTAGAAGTCCTGGGTGCCGATGCGTTCGTCTTTTCCGTGGGCGCGATTGTCGCCAATTTCGAAGAACATGCAGGCGATTCCGAAGGTGGGGATGCCTGCGGTACGGGTGAATTTGCCGTCGCTGGCTCCGGCGGACATGGTGGCTACCAGGGGGACGCCGGGGTAGGTGGCGTTCAAGGTTTTTTCCATGGCTTTGACTACTTCGGGAAGGAGCGCGGAAGGCGGGACGGTAACGGTGGGTACGGGTTTGCCGTCGGCGCCGAGCTGGGGGACCAAGGTGACGGTGACTTTTGGATCGGCGGCCACGCGCTCGAGGGTTTTGCGCACTTCTTGGGGATCTTCGCCGGGAAAAATTCTGCAATTCACATTGGCTCGGGCGGTTTGTGGCAAGGCGTTGGGAGCGTGACCGGCATTCAGCATGGTGGCCACGCAAGTGGTGCGCAGCAAAGTGTTGTAATAGGGCTCGCGCGAGAGACGGGCGGCGGCGGCTTGGTCGGGGGGATCCTTGGCGACGGCTTTTAAGTCGGCGGCGGAATCGCCGGGAGAAATCTCGGCAGTGCGCGCAAAATAGTTTCGGGTGATTTCGTTGACCCTCACTGGGAATTCGTAATCGCGCAAACGGGTCAACGCGGCCGCGAGATGGTAAATGGCGTTATCGGGGACCGGTTCGGAACTGTGACCACCGGGATTCAGCGATTCGAATTGGAAATCGGCATAGACTTTCCCGCTGCCCTGCATGGCGGCCATCAAACGCTTGCCGTCTTGCTTTTCGAATTCGCCGCCATCGAGATTGATGCAATATTCGGCGTCGACCCAGTCGCGATGTTCCCTGAGGAGCCATTCCACGCCGTTGAAGTTGCCGCCTTCTTCATCGGCGGTTAGGGCGAGAATTAAATCGCGATCGGGGACGTAGCCTTCTTTTTTGAGGCGGATGAAGGTGGTGACGAGCAGGGCGTCGCCGGCCTTCATGTCGTTGGTGCCGCGGCCACAGAAATATCCGTCTTTTTCGACGAACTGGAAGGGGTCGGTGGTCCAGTCTTCACGGCGGGCTTCCACGACATCGAGGTGGCCAATAAATAAAATGGGCTTACGCCGACCGGTGCCGCGAAAACGGATGACAACGTTTTTCTTTTTCTCGTTGGGCCCGGCAACGATGACGTCTTTGTCGCTGAAACCGGCTTGGAGCAAACGGTTGGCCATGCCCTCGGCCGCAGTAGTGACATTGCCCACGGAATCAGTGGTATTGATTTCAACGAGTTGCTTGAAAATGTCGTGGGCGAGTTGGTTGATCGGCGGCGTGGCGCCATCCTGCGATTGAGCCTGAGCGGAGAAGCCGATTGCGGCGATGGCGATTGTGGCTACGCACACGTGAAGTGCGATCTTGCAGATACGTTTCAAAAAATTTGTCATGGGAATGATTTTCTATTCTTTCGCGGTGGTGCGCCAGTTAAGTTTGCGATTGGTATTATAGTTCCAAAAAGTGATCACGAAAATCGCGGACAAATTGGCGATGTAGCGGTTCATATGGAATACCTTGAAACCGATGTTCAAGATGATGATATTTAAAATAATTCCCACCGAGCAAAGCAGATTGAATTTGAGGAAACGGCGGGCGCGCTGACGAAAGGTGTTTTGAAGGCGCGAGAATTTGCCGAAGGTCCATAAATCGTTCCAGATGAAGTTATTGGTGAGGGCCACTTCGGCGGCAATTATTTTGCTTCCGGTGAGGCTCCAGTTCAAGGTGCGGGGGTCGCTTAAGAGAAAGAGCATGGTGGTGTCGATCAGCGTGCCGCTAGCGCCCACGATGCAAAAGCGCATGAACGGAGAAGTTTTCAGGAGATGAATGCGAATGCGGCTGAGATGCCGCAGGTATTGGGTGAAAACCGCGGGGGAATGCTTGCTGGGGCGATGAGGGGTTTCGCGAAATACGTAAGGCACTTCGGAGATTTTTGCCACCGAGCCGCGCGCGAGCACTTCCACGAGGATTTTGTATCCCAGAGGATGCAGCTCGCGGCCTTCCAGCGCGGAACGCCGGACCATGAAATAGCCGCTCATAGGATCGCTGACTTTTCCGGTGACTTCGGGGAGCACGACGAGGCCGAGCAACTGGGCACAGCGGGAAACGATGCGGCGGGGAAGGGTCCAGTCGCTAACGCCACCGCCTTCGATATTCCTACTAGCGATGGCCAGATCGGCGCCGCGCCTCATGGCGCGCCACAATACGGGGATGGTTTCCGGAGGATGCTGGAGGTCGGCGTCCATTACGGCAAAAATTTCGCCGCGGGCGATCTGCCACCCGCGCAAAACGGCGGTGGATAAGTCGCGCTGGTCCTGACGGCGAATGGCGCGCACTTGGGGAAATTTGTGGGAGAGCTGAAGAGCTTTTTCCCAGGTGCGATCGGGGCTGTCGTCGTCGACGATAATAATCTCGTATCGGAGCGTGGGAATGGCATCCAGGACGACGATGAGTTGCTCAACGATGGCGTCGATGTGGGCGCTCTCGTTAAAGGTAGGAAGAACGAGCGATAAATCCAAAATGTCTGGAGCTTCTTGAGGAGCGATGGTCAGAGGGTCGGGCGACGCTAGTTCCAAAGTAGCCATCTGCAGTATTTGCTCTCCCCCGTTTGATAATGCGTGGCGTTGAAATAATTTGAAGCTGATTAATTGTACTGACTGTGGACGGAAAGCGGGAAGGTATAAAGAGATGATGCGCAGAGTGGGTTGGCGAGTTATGATGCCGGGCTTTGTGGTTTGTGGGCGAAGGGCGCGGGGGAGCTAGTCGCTGCGAGATTGAAGAGCGAATCGAGTTTGACGCGTCAAATCAGCGGTGGAGGAATATCCAGGATGATTGCCAAGCAAGCGGGAGTGTGTGGCTTCGCGAAGTGGCTGGGGATTGCCATTGGTTTGTGCGCGGGCGTGTGGGCACCGGGAGCCGGAGCTGCGCAGATGAGTGCGCAGCCGGGCTATGAACAGGCAGCCGCTGGGGACGCAGTGCAAGAACAAGCGCAAGACAAAGACAAGAAGGATGAGAAAAAAGACGACAAAAAAGACGAGAAGAAGGGTTTGCCGCTGAAGCCGGACCACAAAATTACGTTCACGACGGATGAGGGGACATGGCTGTCGCTTGATGTTTCGCCGGATGGAAAAACGATTGTGTTTGAGTTGATGGGTGATCTTTACACTTTGCCGATCGAGGGTGGGCAGGCGAAGTTAATTTCGGGCGGAATGGCGTTCGATAGCCAGCCGAGATTTTCGCCGGATGGGCAGTGGATCACATTTATTTCCGACCGCGAAGGCAGCGAAAACATCTGGATCATTCATTCGGACGGGAGTGGAGTGAAGCAGGTGACCAAGAATACCGCCGATGATTTCACGTCGCCGGCGTGGACGCCCGATGGGAAATACATTGTGGCGTCGAAGATGCCGTTCGGTATCGGGGCGAACGAGTTGTGGATGTTTCATGTGGATGGCGGGACGGGGGTGCAAATCACCAAGTCCAAGCCAACGCCTACGACGCCGCGGAAGGAACGGCATAACGCGGTGGGCGTGGTGGCTTCGCCGGATGGGAAATATTTGTATTACGCGGTGCGGCAGGGGCCATTCAGTTATAACGCGCAGCTGCCGCTGTGGAAGATCGTGCGGCGGGACCGGAAAACCGGCGATGAAGACGAGATTATTTCGCAGCCGGAAAGCGCATTTCGGCCGACGTTGTCGCCAGATGGAAAGCAGATGGTGTATGTGACGCGTTACGAAACGGAAACGGGGCTGCGGCTGCGCAATCTCGAAACGGGCGAGGATCACTGGGTGAAATATCCGGTGACGCGCGACGATCAGGAAGCGCGATTTACGCGCGACGTGTTTCCGGGGTTTGCGTTTTTGCCGGGGGGAAAAGAAATCGTTTACAACCAGGATGGGAAGATTCGAAGGCTGGATCTGGCGAGCGGCAGCGACAAAATAATTCCATTTACAGCGCAGGTTTCGCAGGACATCGGGCCGAAGCTGGATTTTCCGCAGCGAGTGGAGCAGGGGCCGGTGAAGGTGCGATTGATCATGGAGCCGGTGGAGTCGCCGGACAGCAAGAGGCTGGCGTTTTCGGCGATGACGCATTTGTACACGATGGATTTGCCACACGGGCAGCCGCAGCGTTTGACCAGCGGAAATGGGCGGGAGTTTCAACCGGCGTGGTCGCCGGATGGAAAATTTATTGCGTATGTGACGTGGTCGAGCGAAGGCGGGCAATTGTGGAAGGTGCCGTCGAGTGGAGGGACGCCGGTGCAATTGTCGAAATCGTTGGCGGTGTACAGCAATCCGGCGTGGTCGCCAGATGGATCGAAAATTGTGGCGCTGCGCGGGAATGCCTACGACCGCGAGAACAGCGAATTTGACGGCGGGCAAACGGGGAATGCGGATCTGGTGTGGATTCCGTCGGAGGGCGGGGAGGCAAATTTAATTTTGCCGGCGCGTGGAGCTGGAGGACCACATTTCACGCACGAGAAGGATCGCATTTATGTGTACACACCGCAGGGATTGGTTTCGTTGCGCTTTGACGGAACGGACCGGCGCACGCACCTGCAGGTGAAGGGGCAAGGATTGTATTTTTTTGAAGAGCCGATTCCGGCTGACGATGTGCAGCCGAGTCCCGATGGGCAATGGGTGTTGGCGCATGTGATGAATCAGCTTTACCTGATTGCCATGCCGGTGGTGGGGGGCGAAGCGCCGACGGTGAATGTGAGTACGGCGGCGGTGCCGGCCAAGCGGTTGACGGACATTGGAGCGGATTATTTTGCCTGGGCGGACGACGGGAAGACCATTACGTGGGCGATTGGGTCGAGTTTGTTTCGCGAGCCGTTGAGCGCGATTTCGTTTGAACCGCCGAAAGATGAAAAGAAGGATGAAGAAAAAAAAGACGGCGATAAGAAGGATGGAGATAAAAAAGAGGACGGCGCCAAGGACGCGAAGGATAGCGATAAGAAAGACAGCAATGCTCAGCAAAGTGACGCGGCAAAAAAAGACGATAAAAAGGATGAGAAGAAGGATGAGAAGAAGGAGCCCAAGAAATTAAAGGAGGAGGAGAAGGACGTCGAAGAGATTGCGGTGACGCTGGAAGTGCCGCGAAAAACGCCGAAGGGCAGCATCGTGCTGCGTGGCGCAACAGTGGTGACCATGAAGGGCGACGAAGTTCTGAAGAATGCCGACATTGTGGTGGAGAACAATCGCATCAAGAGTGTGGGGGCGCGCGGGAGCGTTCCGGCCGGAGCCAAGGTTTTTGATGTGCGTGGCAAGACCATCGTGCCAGGATTTATTGATACGCATGCGCACTGGACGGAAATTCGGCGAGGAATTCTGGATACGCAAAACTGGGCTTTTCTTGCCAACCTGGCGTACGGAGTGACGGCTGGCCTGGACGTGCAGACGGGTTCGAACGATACGTTTGCGTATCAGGACTTGACGGATACCGGGGACATTGTCGGGCTGCGGGCTTTTTCGACGGGGCCGGGAGTTTTTTCTGACAATAATTTTCAGTCGATGGAAGAAGTGAAAGGGGTGCTGACGAAATATAGGAAATATTACGGAACGCACAACATCAAGAGCTACATCGTGGGCAATCGCAGGCAGCGGCAGTACATGGTGCAGGCCGCGAAAGAACTGGAGATGATGCCGACGACTGAGGGCGCGATCGATTTGAAGCTGGACCTGACGCACGTGATCGATGGGTTCCACGGTAACGAGCACACTTTGCCGGTCACGCCCCTGTATAAGGATGTGATTCAGATGTTCGCGCAATCGGGGATTTCGGAGACGCCCACGCTGATCGTGAATTATGGCGGGCCGTTTGGGGAGAATTATTGGTACGAATATACGGAAGTGCACGATAACGCGAAGCTGAACCATTTTACGCCGCACAAAATTATTGATGAGAAAACCAAGCGACGGCCGGAGTGGTTTCGCAAAGACGAATACGCGTTTCCAAAATTGGCGGCGCAGGTGGCCAAGTTGCAACGCGCGGGAACTTTGGTGGGTGTAGGAAGTCATGGGCAGCTACAAGGCTTGGGTTACCACTGGGAAATGTGGATGCTGGCCAGCGGTGGGATGACGCCGATAGAAGTTTTGCGCTGCGCTACGGCAAATGGGGCAAAAATTGTGGGGCGGCCGCAGGATCTGGGTTCGATTGAAGTTGGGAAATTGGCGGACTTGGTGATTTTTGACAAGAATCCGCTGGACGATATCCACAATACGAATACGATTCGGTGGGTGATGAAGAACGGCGAATTGTTTGAGGGCGACACGCTCGATCAGGTTTGGCCGGAGCATAAAAAACTGGAGCCGTTGTGGTTCTGGAATAATTACGATGTGCCAAAGGCTGGGGAGCCGTTGAGTTATGGGCCGACGGTACAGCCGTAAATTCATTACGGAGTGGGGTTCGTCGAGCCTAGTGGAGTTAGTGGAGTTAGTCGAACAGCGAGGGCTGCTGTTTTGGCTGCGGTTTTGCGGGAGCGGGCGGCAGAGTTGCCGGAACGGGCTCGGGCAATTGCGGGAAGCCTTTTTTGCGCCACAGATCGCGGAATAGCCTGATGGTGGCGGGGCCATGGCCTGCGTAATGATTATTTGCGTAGCCGTAGACGATGATGCCGCGCCTTTTGATCTGGTAGCAGAAATCGACCCAGCTAGTTAGTTCCGCGCTGCGGTCCACGATAATTTTATCCCACGTTAGTGTTTGAAGTTCGATCCCTTTGCGGTCGCCGAGCCAGCGGATGTAGGTCCAATCGGCGGTGATGGGATCAAATTTTTGGGCGAGCTCTTGGGGGCGCGGCATGTAGGGGAGATCGGGCAGGGCCAGGGCGATTTGATATTGGCGGAGGAGAGCGGCGAATTCGGCGTCAAGCCATTCTGGATTGCGAATCTCGATGGCATATTTGCGGCCGGAGGGCAATTTTTTGAGGAACGGGATGAGGCGGTCGGTGAAGGCGTGGCGGTCGGGGAAAATGCCGGGGCTGAATTGCGGGAACTGGAACAGGATGGGTCCCAGTTTGGGGCCGAGAATTTCCATGGTGGAGAGAAATTCTTCCAGTTCGGCGGCACAGTTGGCGAGAATTTTGTCGTGGGTGATGGAACGAGGGGTCTTGATGGAAAAAATAAAATCGTCGGGAGTTTTGGCGGCCCAGTTTTCCACGGTGCGAGGCGAGGGGCAGCCGTAGAGGGTGGAGTTTACTTCCACAGTGTCGAAATGCTGCGCGTAGTAAGTCAGAAAGTCCTTCGATTTTATTTCGGGGGGATAGAAAACGCCTTGCCATCCTGCGGCGGTGAAAGCAGATGTGCCCAGATAAATTTTGGGATCAGAATTCGGGGAGCTGTTGGAGTCCTTCACGGTCAGGCTGGCCATTGGAAGCACAACTCGTAGCCGTCGGGATCGGGGACGGTTAACTGCTTCATGCCATATGGTCGAATGACTGGCGGGTTTACAGCAAGGCCTTTGGCGCGGAGTTGATTGTAGGCGCCGTCGACATCGGGGCAGCCGAAGTACAGGCCGGTGTCGGCGTGCGCGGCTGTACGATGCTGATCGGGAGCGGAGGGGCGCCGGTCGGCTTCATAGGCGGTGTTGAGCATCAATTCGACGCCGTTCAGACGCAGCAGGGCCCAACCGAAGTGTTCACCGGGTTGCGAGGTGCTGACAACTTCGAAGCCGAGAATGTCGCGGTAAAAATGAATGGATGCGGGCATGTCAAAAACTTGCAGAAGTGGAGCGAGGCCGCGAATGTCGAGTGTCATGCAATGGCTCCAGGCTGATGATGCGGTGTGTAATTCTACTTCAAGGATTGGGTGTTTTTGGGCTGTAGTAAACTGCGGCCATGTTTTGTCCTGAATGCAAAGCTGAATACCGGGATGGCTTTACGCGCTGCGCGGACTGCGATGTGGAGCTGGTCGCGAACTTGCCTGAGGTGAAACACAAGAGCGGCGACCGCACGAATGAGCAAGGGGAGCTCTCGAATCTGCAAGAGGTGTGGACTGGTAACGACCAAGAGGGCTGTGTGGCCACTTGCCTAACGTTGAAGGAGGCGGGGATACCGTACGAGGTGGCTCAACGCAAAACACAGTTCTTGAAGGGGGATGAAGCAAATTTCAAGATTGCGGTGCCCGCGAGCTTTTACAAGCAAGCTAAAGAATTAGCAGGGCGCGGTACTTTCGATTTCAGCGATGATCCCGAGGACCAAGCAATTATGGAATTGCCGGACGATGGCATCGTTGCTGCGACGGAGGCAGCTACCGACGAGGAGCGATATTCCACGGAGTGGTATCCCGAAGACGCTACCGTTGAAGTGACATCGCCTTCCAACAGAGAGCGGAGATGGATGATTGTTGATAGCTTGCGCGAAAACTTTATTCGATGCCGAGAGAGTTCTTCGTCAGATGGTTTGAAACAGATTTTTGTACTGCCGGAGGACGAATTGCGCGCGCGCGAAATTGTACGAGAAATTGAAGAAGGTAGCCCGCCCGAGTAAGAAATTTCATCATCCCAATAGTCAGACGACAAGCTCAGGATTTGGCGGCGGTTTTTGCGGCTTGGGTGGCGCGGTACCAGGCGAAGGTGCGCTGCAGGCCTTCTTGCAGAGCGACGGTGGGTTCGTAGCCGAGGACGGCGCGGGCATGGGAGATATCTGCCTGGGAGTCGCGGATGTCGCCGTCGCGTGGCGGGTCATGGCGAGCCTTGAGGCGGTGGCCGGAGATTTCGCCCAAGGCGGCGACAACTTCATTCAAGTTGATGCGCGTTCCGGTACCGATGTTGAAGACCCTTCCGGAGGCGCGGGGAGCTTCGCAGGCCAACAGATTAGCTTGCACGGCATTATCGACGTAGGTGAAGTCGCGGGACTGCGTGCCGTCGCCGTAGATGACGGGCTCGGTTTCTTCCAGGAAGGCGGTGCAGAATTTTGCCATCACACCGGAGTAGGGGGAGCTGGGGTCCTGGCGCGGACCAAAAATATTGAAGTAGCGCAAGCAAACGTTTTCGAGACCGTAGCAGCGGCCGAAAGTCTGGGCGTAAAGTTCACCGACATATTTTGAGACGCCGTAAGGAGAGATGGGCTGCGGCTGCATGTCTTCGGTTTTTGGCAGGGTGGGAGTTTCGCCATAGGCGGAAGAGGAAGCAGCGAAGACGACGCGCTTCACTTTAGCGTCACGCGCGGCAACCAGAACGTTGAGGGTGCCATCGATATTAATGCGATTGGTTTCGATGGGGTCTTTCATGGAGAAAGGCACGGAGGTACGCGCAGCTAAGTGGAGTACGTAATCAGCTTCATAAATGGCGCGACGGATGATCTCAATGTCGGTGATGCTGCCTTTGATGAAGGTAATTTTGTTGCGGACTTCGGCGAGATTTTCTTCCTTGCCGCCGGAGAGATCGTCGAGGACCACTACACTGTGGCCGCGGCGGACCAGTTCGTCGACGGTATTTGAACCGATGAAGCCGGCGCCGCCGGTCACAAGATAACGCATAACGAAAAACCTCCCCGAAAGGAACTTGCGGCGTCAGGCTGCGATAGAAAAGCGATACGAGCTAGCGCAGACGCGCGGTGCGCGTTTTGGTACGCTGAAAGTATGCAGCGGCGCAGGCAAAGAACCTGGAGAGCCGCGAGCGAGATTATTGTACGACGGAAAATTGGAGTGCAAGGGACTGTTTGCGAGGAGCGTCACGCATAGGATATGAGCAAGGGAACTACATTCGGGGTGGTACTGATCGCGGCGCTAGCTGGAGGCGCGGTGTTGTGGCAAATGCACAACCAGAAAGAAATTTCGCGGGCGTCGGCTGCGGTGGCAGTGACGGCGCCGCAACCGGCGGCAGTGGCGGAAGAACCGAGAGATAGCGGGGCTAGGGAGTTGAAGGAGATGGCGGATCCCGCGGCTGATGCCGCGAGGCGTGCTGCGGTAGACGCAAAAAAGACTCCGGTGGCAGCTGACGCAGGGTCGCCGTTACACGCGGGCGAGACGTGGCAATATTCCGCGAACATTTCGAAGTTGAGCAGCGTGGCGAATCTGCGTTTGAAGGTGGCGGAAAAGCGTAATTTTCTGGGCAAGAGCGCTTGGCACCTGCAGGCGTTCGCGCACACGGAGAACCCTTTCCGTATGGTCTTTGCGCTGGACGATCAATTTGATTCCTATAGCGACGCGGCCACACTGGTGAGCATGCAATATGAAATGCACCTGAATGAAAAGGGGCAAACGGTGGATTCGGTGCAGCGGATGTCGCCGGGGGTGAGGGAGCCTGCGCCAGCGAACGCCATAGCGGCGCGGGTGTTGCCGGGGACGCGCGATCCGCTGGGGATGATGCAATACCTGCGCACGGTGGATTGGGCCAAGACGCCGGGGGTGCGCAGCCCGGTTTACGACGGGCACAAATTGTACGATGTGCATGCCAGGCTGCTGGCGCGCGGCGAGCCAGTGACGGTGCCCGCGGGAAATTTTAATACTTTGAAGATCGAGCTGCAGGTTTTGGATAACGGCGTGGAAATGAAGGATGCGCACTTTATTTTGTATCTGAGTAATGCAGAGGCGCGCTTGCCGGTGCTACTTGAAGCGGTAATGCCGTTTGCGGTGGCGCGAGTGGAGTTGGTGAAGGCGGAGTAGAAAAACTTCTACGCGGTCATAGGGCGGCTGGTCCTCAACTGTGGGGCCCGCTTTAAAATCCAAGGTCAAACACAAGACCCGGGTTCATACCTCAACTGCGAACCGGGGCATCCTACGTGGATCATTGAGTTTTGGTATTGCGGAAACGCGTGTTGCGGAAACGTCGCGGCAGTCAATCAGGCTGGCGTTAGCGCGTAGGCGCGTTTGGTTCGGTGCGGACTAACAAAGGACAATTTTTTCGCGATGGCGCATGACGCGGCGGGTGGCGTTGCGGGTGTCGACCACCAGTTTGGCGCCGTCCACGATGGCGTTGTAGTCGTAGCTGGTGTGATCGGTGGCGATGATCACGCCATCGTAGTTGCCGAGAGTCTGCGGATTCAAGGGCACGGACTTCATGTCTTCGTAATTGTAGTGGCGCATTTTGTGCAGCTGCGGGAAATAGGGATCGTTGTAGTCGAAATTCGCACCACGCTGCTTGAGCAATTCCATGATTTTCAGTGTGGGAGATTCACGCAAATCGTCGACATCTTTTTTGTAGGCGACGCCGAGGATCAGCAACTTCGAACCTTTGAGACTTTTTTCCTGATTATTAAGCGCCGCAGCAATGGCGTCTACAACGTGGTAAGGCATGGCGGTGTTGACTTCGCCGGCCAGTTCGATGAAACGCGTTGAGAAATCGAATTCGCGGGCTTTCCAGGACAGATAATAAGGATCGACGGGGATGCAATGGCCGCCCAGACCGGGGCCGGGATAGAAGGGCATGAAGCCGAAGGGCTTGGTGGCGGCCGCGTCGATGACTTCCCAGATATCGATATTCATGCGCAGGCTGAGCATTTTGAGCTCGTTGACCAGCGCGATATTCACGCAGCGGAAAATATTTTCGAGCAGCTTGGCCATTTCCGCAGCGCGCGTGGAACTCACGGGAACAACTTTAGCGACCACCTGAGCGTACAGCGCGAGAGCGGCGCGGGTGCTCGGAGGATTGATGCCGCCAACGACTTTGGGGATTTGGGCCAGGCCATATTGCTTGTTGCCGGGATCTTCGCGCTCGGGAGAAAAGGCCAAGAAAAAATCGCAGGGAATATTTTCATTTTGCGGGCCGACGGCGATTTTGCAGCTCAGGCCGGTTTTTTCAAGGATAGGAAGAACGAGCTCTTCGGTAGTGCCGGGATAGGTAGTCGATTCCAAGACGACCAGCTGGCCTTTTTGTAAGTTGGGCTGAATGGAAAGCGCGGTCTGCTCGACGTAGCTCAGATCGGGTTCACGGCGTTCATCGAGTGGAGTAGGCACGCAAATGATGATAGCGTCGCATTCCTTGAGCTTCTCGAAATCGGTGGTGGCGCCGAAGTGCTTGCTGTTCACAAATTGCTGAATCTTGGTTTGCTGAATGTGCTCGATGTAAGATTTGCCGGCGTTGAGCATGGAAACTTTTTTGGGGTCGGTATCGAAACCCGTCACTCTGTGGCCGGCTTCGGCAAAACGCAGCGCCAGCGGCAATCCCACATAGCCGCAACCAATAATGCCTACTTTGAGCTGCGCGCCTTTGAAGAATTCTGGTTTCCTGTCGGTTGGCATAAGTTCGTCGTCTTCCTCGTTTGATGTTTGAAGTAAATTTTCTCTTATCCGCTATGCGGTTTATTGAGGTTGCATGGCCCACAAGGGCGGCGGCACTGAGGCATTAAATATAACAGTTTCGTGGAGGACAAAAACAAGCGGATTGCAGAGGTGTTTACAGCTTGTTTACGGGCCTGCAGACGGGCGTTGGTACTGGCGACGGGATGAGCGAAGATGGAAATAGAGAGCGCAGGCGGTCGGTACGCGAGACTATGATTGATTTGCATTGCCACATTTTGCCGGGACTGGACGACGGACCGAAAACAATGGAGGAATCGGTGGAAATGGCCAACGCGGCCATCGCCGATGGAACGACTCATCTGGTGGCGACTCCCCACTCAAATAGCACACACTTTTTCGACTACCCAAAAATACGGGCGTTATGCAAAGAGCTGCAAGCGGAAGTGGGAGACCGGCTAAAGCTGGCGACGGGTTGCGATTTTCACGTTAATCCGGAAAATATTGCGGCGTTGAAGCTGCAGGCGCCGCGCTTCTGCGTGAATCAGAAGGATTATTTGTTGGTGGAGTTCAACGAGATCGCGATACCGCCGGCGATGGACCAGACCTTGCATGAGATGCAGCTCGCGGGAATCCGCCCGATTGTGACGCATCCGGAGCGCAATCGGTTATTGCGACTGCGGCCAGAACGGCTGGTTAGCTGGATACGCCACGGCTGTTACGGGCAAGTGACCGGCGGGGCGTTGATGGGACGGTTTGGGGCCGCGGCACAGAAAGATGCGATGCGATGGATTGAAGCGGGCTTGATTCATTTTGTGTGCAGCGATGCGCACAACACCAGCTCGAGGCCTGTCCAACTGCGACCGGCGTATGACATGGTGACGACACAGTTTGGCGAAGAAAAGGCGCGCGCGTTGTTTATAGATAACCCGAAGGCGGCTTTCGAAGGGCACGACTTGCCGCACGTGCCGGAGTTGGAAGAAGAACGAGCGCAATCGCCGCGAAAACGATTTTTGTTTTTCTAGCGAAGTCGCATTTGGCGCGCCGGAATCATGAATGATGGAAAGGCAAGCCAGCCCAGGCATTCAATAGGCCAAGCACTTCCCTGACTACATCCAAGGCGTCGGTGGTATTGCGCCACCAATGCTGGGCGTCAAAAGGATCAAGTGACGCGGCGCGGACGATGATGCGGCCTTCGCCGTGCGTAAGCACACGCCATAGCGTGTGAATACGACGGGTGTGCGGCTTGCTGGTAACAATGATCACGGTGTGCAAAGGGGCGGAATTCAACGCAAATTTGATGGCGAGGATTTCGTCGGCGGTATTGAGAATGGGCGGCTCGAGCACGTGAATGGCGGCGGGCGGGACGCCTTCGTGGATTAAAATTTCACGGTTGTAATCTTCTTCGCCAAGATATTTCAATCCCATCTCTTGTAGCGATTTGCCGGGTTCGGTGGAATGCGTCAGCCAAACTTCCGGGGCGTAGCCAGCGCGATAAAGTTTGGCTGCGTCCAGGACGCGAAGGGGCATGCGGCCACTGAGGACGGCAATGGCTTGGGCGTGGTCCAGAGGATCTTCGACGATGAGCCAGCGACCCAAGTAAAGAAAACAAAAAATACAAGCGAGCAGAAGCAGAAGGCCTAGAGCGCTGGAACGGCGAGCGTGCCGACGGGTGTACGGGCGCGGCGCTACATTCTGGGGCGCAAAATTATTGAGGAATGGCATGCGGGTTGACGCATCGTATCTTGCGATGGCGAGGTGGTCAATCGGCGGAGCGCAGGCTACACTGGAAAATCGATATTTTGGGGAGGCTGAATGCGCGCGGTGGTCACGGGTGGAGCGGGATTTCTGGGGTCACATTTATGTGACCGGTTGCTTGCGCAAGGCTGGGAAGTGCTGGCGGTGGATAACTTCATTACGGGCGCGGCGGGAAATGTGGAGCATCTGGCCAAGAACGCGAAATTTAAATTGAAGAATGAGGATGTCAGCAAAAATGACGCTTTGCAGGTGGATGGCGAAGTTGGTTATGTGCTGCACTTCGCTTCGCCCGCGAGTCCCCCCGATTATTTGAAGCATCCGATCGCCACGATGATGGTGGGATCGCTGGGAACGCAAAACGCGCTGGAGTTGGCGTTGCGTAAGAAAGCAAAATTTTTCATGGCTTCGACGAGTGAATGTTATGGCGACCCGGAAATGTCACCGCAAAAAGAAGAATACTGGGGGCACGTGAATTCGGTTGGGCCGCGCGCAGTGTACGACGAAGCGAAACGTTTCTCCGAGGCGATGACCATGGCATATCACCGGCATCATGGAGTAGATACGCGCATCGTGCGGATTTTCAATACTTACGGACCGCGGATGCGACTGAATGACGGGCGGGCGCTGCCTAACTTTGTGTTTCAAGCACTGAGTGGGCAAGCGCTGACGATTTATGGCGATGGAAAACAGACCCGCAGTTTTTGCTACGTGGACGATTTGATTGAAGGAATTTATAAGTTGATGCTGTCGGACGAGCATATGCCGGTAAATATTGGCAACCCGCAGGAGATCACGATACTGGAGTTCGCGGAACGGATTCGGGAACATTTCGATAATGTGCCGCAGATTATTTTCGAGGCGCTTCCGCAAGATGATCCCAAGCGGCGATGCCCAGACATCAGCAAAGCGAAGCGCATCCTGAAATGGGAGCCGAGAGTAAACCTGGAAGAAGGATTGAAGCGCACGCTCGCGTATTTCAAGCTAGAGTTTGCGCGAGGGCAAAGCGCCTGAGACTGGATTAAGCGCCGGAAGCGGTGCGTCCGGATTTTAGAGCGTCACGTCCGAAAGAATAATATTCGAAGCCCAGTTGGCGCATGACCGCAGGCGAATAAAGATTCCGTCCATCGATTACCAGCTTGCGAGACATCAGCTTTCCGGCGCGGACCCAATCAAGAGTGCGGAAAATATCCCATTCGGTGCAGACGAGGGCGGCGTCCGCGTCGCGGAGTGCTTCGAAGGGATCTTCGTGATATTGAAGCTGGGGAAATAAAGTTTTTGCGCGGTCCATGGCTTGGGGGTCGCAGGCGCGAATCTGCGCGCCTTCGTCGATGAGCCGTTTTACAACTTCCAGTGCTGGCGCGAAACGGATGTCATCGGTGTTGGCTTTAAATGCGAGGCCCAGCACGGCGATGCGCTTACCTTTCAAAATCCACAAGGCTTTGCGCACCTTATCGAAATAACGGTCGATACGCTGCTTGTTAACTTTTTCGGCGGCTTTCAGGATGTCGAAATCGACGCCGACCGAAGAGGAAAGATGAATGAAGGCCTGCACGTCTTTCGGGAAACAAAAACCGCCAAAGCCGAGTCCGGCCTTAAGGAATTGGCCGCCGATGCGGGGATCGAGACCCATGGCGTGAGTCACTTCATCCACGTCGGCGCCAATTTTCTCGCAAAGATCGGCAATTACATTGGCGTAACTTATTTTTAGCGCAAGAAAAGAGTTGGAGGCGTGTTTGATGAGCTCGGCGCTGTTGATAGTGGTGACCAGGAGAGGAGCTTTGTGTTCGGGCGGGCATTTGCCGTTGTGTATGGGGCAGTGAAAACGATGTTCGAGGATTGGTTCGTAAATCTCGCGCAACTGTGCAGCGGAGGTGTCGTCTTCCACGCCGACTACGATGCGGTCGGGATGGAAAAAATCTGCTACAGCTGTGCCTTCGCGCAAGAATTCAGGATTGGAGGCCACGCGAAATTTGATGTTGGCATTACGGGAATAGGCGGCCAGCGCGCGCTGCAGTTCGAGTCCAGTACGAGCAGGGACGGTGCTTTTCTCGATCACGAGCTTTGAAGATTGGGCTTCTTCGGCAATTTGTCGCGCGACGTGGTCGATGGCGGAGAGGTCTGCTTCGCCATTTTCCCTGGGGGGGGTGCCTACACAAATAAAAATCGCTTCACCGGTGCGGATGGCTTCTCCGGCGTCAGAAGTGTAGGAGATGCGGCCGGCTTTGCGCGCGGATGCGAGGATGGAATCGAGATGTTGTTCGTAGATGGGAACAATACCGGCATTCAGCTTGGCGATGCGCTCGGAATCGATATCCGCGCAGATTACGTGGTGCCCCGCTTCGGCGAGACACGCGGCAGTCACCAGTCCCACATACCCACACCCGATTACGCAAATATTCAAGGTAAAACTCCCTTTACGCAGAATGGAAAGCGCGGGACAGGTGCGCTAAACAGACTGACTAATATCATCGCAGAACCGAGGGCAGAAAGGCAGCCGTGAGCTCTTAAAACTACTGCACCGATCGAAGATGGAGCGATAGCCATTTTTACGTTGGCCAGAAATTCTGAGTTACGAATTTCGTTTGCCCATCAAGAGTCCGCGCAGGCCCAGAAGCACAAGTTGCGGCTGGCGACGAATCACGTTCCAGAGCAGGCGGGTGGATTCGTCGCGGTTGATCTCGCCCAGCGATGCGCGAATACCTGTGTCCAAGAGGTCGACCAGCTGGGAATAATCTTTCTGCTGAAAATGATGCATGGTGCGGCGAATGAGCCAGTGCGTGGTTAGTTCGCGGCGCAATACGCGCAACTCGGCGCTGCGGCCAGGGTGAAGAATGGATTGGGCCACACCGAGCGCGCCGCGAAAACCGGTGACGATGCCACCGACGGTGGAAACTTTCACTTGCGCCGCGGCGTCACCAACCAAGTAGACGTCGCTGTTGCCTACACGTTTACGAACTGGGACCCATTTTTTATAAACGGGGATGCGCGCGCCTTGCCATTCGAGGGGCTCGAGATGCTTTTTTTCAAGGAAGCGTTCGAAGCGGCGCTTGGTGTCGCTGCCGTGTTCGCCGATCACGCCCAGGGCTCCGCGTTCGGAAGACTCCGGGACTAGCCAATAAAAATAGGGCGTATCGTCAGGGACAAACCAAACGCGGGTGGTATCGGTCGGGCAATCCTTGGGCAGGCGCACGATAGCTTGCATTAAAGGGACAGTTTCAACGGGCGGCCAACCTGCAGTGCGTGCGACTCTGCTGGCGGCGCCGTCGGCGCCCACAACGCTGGCGGCATGCAATTCTTCTTTGCGGCCGGCAGTTTCGGTTTCGACGCGCAGGCCGCGGGAATTGGGTCCCAAGCCGAGGAAGCGTGTGTCAAAAGACAACTTTGCGCCGGAGGATTGGGCCTCACGCGCCAGCGCGGGAATGAGGCGAGAACGCTCGATGATCAGATCGGGCTTCGCGAGAGCGATCTGCGCGGAACGTCCGTCGGTATAAAGCTCGAAGCGGCGAATTTCATTGATGATGCTATCGCGAGCAGCGGCACCAAGCTGGTCGCGGAAATGATTCGTGACGATGAGGGTGCGCTCAGGAGGATCGAAGGAGGGTTTGGATTCGAGGACGCGAACGCGGCGGCCCCCGCGTGCTACTGCGCCGGCAGTATATAAACCTGCGGCGGAACCGCCGACAACAATCACTTCACCATCATCCCGGCGTGAGCGGGAATTATTATTTATGTCTGCCACCGGTTGATTTGCCCCAAGCGACGCGGGAATCTTGATGCTTCAGCTCAATAACACAACTCTAGAAACGGCATGGCCCTTCGGTCCGCCCTTTGGGGAATTACGCGACGAGTGGGTAGGACGCCCGTTTAGAGTATAGCGAAAATTGACGGGACAAAGAAGCGGGGGAGAAATTAGAAATTTTTAACAACGGACGAATGTTGGCGAAGAATGTCCCACCCTTGCGAGAAGCAACCCGTAAGGTAGGCCACCCCGACCAAGGCTGTGCCATCCGCCATGGATTCGGAGGACGGCGCGGAAATTCAAGAGCGAAGAACGCACCCTTTGAAAACCACAAAGGGTGCGGCACCCCCTCTCGGAGTTTAAGGCGTGCCACCCGTCAGCGAAGAATGTCCCACCCTTGCAAGAAGCAACCCGCAAGGGTAGGCCACCCGGACCAAGGCTGTGCCACCCGCCAGTCGATGATCTGGGTAAATTTTGGAGTATCAATCGGCGAACTGGTTGAGAGTGGATTTTTCCTGGGGAGGTGTGGGTTTGTGCTGGCGTTCGTAGGGAGCGCGCTCGAGGTAGGCTACACCGGCGAAAATGAGCGCGAGAGTAAGGACACCGGCGATGGCGGCGCCTTGAGATGGAAGATAGCTAACCAGTACGGCGGTAGCGCCGCTGAATGCGCCGAGGAGATAGAGGGACAGGACTGAGCCGCGATGGCCGAGGCCGAGATTCGACAAGCGATGGGCGGCATGGTCTTTTCCCGGAGTGGCGAAGGGCAGCAATCCGCGGCGCGCCCTAGAGATAGTGACGAGAGTAGTGTCGAAGATAGTGACGCCAAGGATCAAGACTGGAACTAGCCAGGCGGCAAGGGGCGCGGCGTGCTCGAGGCGCAACTTCAACGCCAAGGTGGCCATCAGGAAACCCAGAAACATTGCGCCGCCATCCCCCATGAAGATTTTGGCGGGCTTGAAATTCCAACGTAAAAAGCCGGTGGCGGCTCCCAGAACTGCGGCGGCCAGCGTAGCGACGAAAGTCTGGCCATTTAAATAAGCGATTGCTGCGAATGAGACCGACGCTACGGCGGCGATACCGGCGCAGAGGCCGTCCATGTGATCGAGAATACTGAATGAGGCGGTAATGCCGACGACCCAGACGACGGTCAAAATGGCGTCGAGGATATAGCCGCTGCGGCCGCCTACCAAAACACTAAAAACTTGAGCGTGGATGCCGGTGAGAAGCAGGATCACGGCGGCGACGGGCATACCGATGAAGAGCTTTACCTGGTGATGAAGCCAGCCACGATCGTCGAGGATGCCTACGGCAGCGACGAGCGAGGCGCCAGCGAGGATGCCTTCAATCTGGGCGCGCGCGGGACCATCGAAAACGAAAAGCACGGCAATCATGACGGCGCCATACATGGCCAAGCCGCCAAGTAACGGGATGGGACGGAGGTGAACTTTGCGCGGCCCGGGTAGATCAACCATACCGACGCGCAGTGCCAAGGAGCGCACGGGAACAACCAGCAATAGAGATGCTATGAGCGCAACAAAAAACGCGAGCAGGCCTGCGGCCATGCAACCTCATGAAATGGAGTAAACGACGGCATCGAGAGAGGAAGCCGCGTTCACGTAGTTTTGCCGGATTGGGTGTCCGGCTCCCAAGGTAAAGTCGCTGCCCCACGCAGCGTATCCAAGATACTGGGTAAATAAGTGGGGAGCAAGCCGGGAAAGTACTGTAGTAGACGGTCGGTAATATCTAGTTTGCAAACGGGAGGGATAGGTGCGAATTCGCAGCGAGAGGGTTCGCTCTACGTAGGGCGTTTCAAGCTTTCGACAATGCCAGAGAGTGTGTTCAGTTCGCTGGCGCGGGAATATTGGGCTGCTGCTTTGAGCGCGGCCTGGGTCATGGACGCGAGGGCCGCGGGATTTGCTGCGAGGGCGCGGATGCTGGAGGCTAGTTCGTCGGGATGGGTGGGATCGGCGGAGATCGCGAATCCTTGGCGAACGCCGAGGGTGGCGACATCGGTCTCGCGAGCTGCGATGGCGACGATCGATTTTCCGGCGGCGATGATGCCGAACATTTTGCTGGGGACGACCACGCCTTCAAGACCGCGCTTAATGGTGACGACGTGGGCGTCGGGAGCGGCGAGGACACTGGGGATGTCGGAGCTGGGGAAGAACGGCAGGAAGCGGATGTTGGTAGCGCCGGCTGCGAGATTTTCCAGACGGGAACGCTCGGCGCCGTCGCCGACGAAAACAAATCCAATGTTTTCTTTTTCGAGTTGGCGCGCGGCAGCGATGATGGTGTCCCATGCGCCGTAAAAGCCTAAATTTCCGGCGTGAAGAAGGACGAAGCGAAAATTTCCGCGGATGGCGCGGGTTACTTCGGGATTCGGAGGGCTTAGTGAGTTAGCGGGATGGGGATCTACACCGCTGCGAACAATGAAAACTTTGGCGGGATCAATGCCCTTGGCGATTATGCGGGCGCGCATGTCGTCGCCTAGTACAACGATGCGCGCGGCGCGGCAGAGGGCCCAACGATGGAGGCGTTCCCATAGGCGGGTGAGCAGGCCGGGTTTGACGATGGAACCGGCGACCGCCATGTCGGGATACAAATCCTGGATGTCGTAGATGAGAGGCTTACGTTTTAGCAGAGAGAGATAGGCACCGATGATGCCGTTGAAGGGTGGGTCGGTCATGGCGAAGATTGCGTCGCAAGGAATGAACAAAGCGCGCCAGAAAGCGATCTTCACGAAGGTGAGGTAATTCAGGATGCGGCGGTTCATTTGGATGCGCGGGTAGTCGGTGGAACCTACGCGGATGACGGTGAAGGTGGCGGGTTTACCGGCAGCTTCGCCGACTGACTGCGGCATTTGGCTAACGACTCGTTCCGTTTGCCACAACTTCCACGGGCGGCGTTCGGTTGGATCGTAGGAAGGGCGGCCGCAGAGGACCGTGACTTCATGTGTTTGCGCAAGGGCGTGAACCATGGACTCGGCGGATTTTGCGGTGGCCGAAGTATCCGGTGGAAAATACAGATTCAAAAACAAAATGCGCATGGGCAGATTGTACAGGTATGGACAGGGCTGTCAGCGCGCGTTGATTGCGAATGATTATAAATCGCCAATCGGGGACTCGACATTCCGCTGGATTACGATAGCGCTGCTGTTACTGGCGGGTGATCAGGAAATCGCCGAGGACCAGGGCGTCCATCTGGGTGCGCAGGAAACAGTCAATGGCTTCTTCGGGGCGGCAGACGATGGGCTCGTTGTCGTTAAAGGAAGTGTTGAGCACCACGGGGACGCCGGTGAGATTTTCAAAGGCTTTGATGAGCTGCCAGTAACGCGGATTGGCTTCACGAGTGACGGTTTGCAGGCGGCCGGTGCCGTCCACGTGAGTGGGCGCGGGAATTTTGTCGCGTTTTTCGGGACGCACGGAGTAGGCGAGGGTCATGAACGGGGAGGGATGAGATTTTTCGAAATAATCGGCCGTGGATTCGGCGAGGATGGAGGGCGCGAAGGGCCGGAAGATTTCGCGATGCTTGATGCGGCGATTCAAAATTTCTTTCATTTCCGGGCGACGAGGGTCGGCGACGATGCTGCGATTGCCGAGAGCCCGCGGGCCCCATTCGGCGCGGCCTTGAAACCAGCCGAGAATTTTTCCATCGGCGATGATTTGTGCAGTGTCGCGCATCAAGTCGGACTCGGAGAGTTCGGCGACGGAATAACCGTTACGCGCAAGAGCGCTGGAATCGATCGCGTGGCGCACCTGGTCGCGTGAATAGCCGGGGCCCCAGTAGGCGTGGTTCATGACGAAGGAGCGAGGCTTGCCGAGAATCTGATTCCAGACGTAAAACGCGGCGCCCACCGAGAGGCCGCCATCGCCTGCCGCGGGATGAACGTAAACTTGCTCAAAACCGGTGGAGTCGAGAATTTTTCCGTTGGCGACGCAATTGAAAGCCACACCGCCAGCGAGACAGACGGATTTAAGGCCGGTGGCTTTGGCAAGCTTGCGCAACATGCCCAGATAAACTTCTTCAAGGCGCGCCTGCAGAGAAGTGGCGACATTGCGATGGCGCTGCTCGAGTGGTTCATCGGGACCGCGGACCGGTCCGAGGTGGCGGGACAATTCGGGGGAAAAGAGTTTGCCGAGGGTGGGAGTTTTGTCGGCTTCGGCCCAGCTCATTTCCGGGCCGGTGCGATGGTGAGTGAAGTAGTCGAGGCCGAGCCGAAAACCATTGGTGCTGGACTTTTCGTCGAAGCGGACGATGTCGCGGAAGGTTTCAAGACGATCGGGCTGGCCGTAGGCGCCGAGGCCCATCACTTTGTATTCATCGCCGAATTTCAGGAAGCCCAGATACTGCGTGACGGCACTATAGAAAAGACCCAGCGAGTGCGGGAAGGCGACGGAGCCGTGGATGTTCATGCGGTTGTCGTGGGCAACGCCCCACATGGTGCTGGCAAAATCGCCGAGGCCATCGGCGGAGAGAAGGGCGGCGCTCTCGAAAGGAGAAACAAAAAAACTGCTGGCCAGATGGGCTTGATGATGTTCGATGCGATGAAATTTAGCTTTTATTTTTTGCGGGTCGGCGTCGAAGGCAGCGGCCAGGGCTTCGGGGATGCCGGTAAAGGTGGCGAGGACCTTGGCGCGTTGGCGCGCGAAGGAAGGCATGCGCAAGGAATAAATTAATTTGGTAAACAGGCGCGCGTAAGGATTACGTGGAATACCGACGTGATCGATGTCCGCGAGAGTGAGGCCGGCTTCCTGGAGGCAAAAGCGAATGGCCTGAACAGGAAAGCCGGCGGCATACTTGACGCGATTGAAACGCTCTTCTTCGACGGCGGCGATCAATTGACCGTCGCACACTATCGCGGCGGAAGCGTTGCCGTGGTAAGCATTAATTCCGAGAATGTTCATGGAATGAAGATCAGTTTACCTTAGGCAACGAGGTTATGCAGGAACGGGGTTATGCAGGAACGGGGTTATGCAGGAAGGTGGCGGCGGCACCACTCGTTTAAAACATAAAGCGACCAGGGGCGAGACCAGGAAGTTTTGCCGGCGAGAAAATCGTTCCACACGGCACGCACGCCGTCGAAATGGAGATGCTGAGCGAGACCGGACGCGGGTGAAGCGAAACTGGCTTCCAATCGAGCGCGTAAGGGACCGCGCAGCCATTCTTCCCAAGGCAGCGTGAAGGTACGTTTGCGCTGCGCGAGAATTTCCGGCGGAAGCAGGTCGCGGAGAGCTTCGACGAGGAGAGCTTTCTGCAAGCCTGGCTTGCTGCGCGCGGCGTCCGGTAAAGCGTTCACGAATTCGACCAGCGGAGTATCGAGGAGAGGCACGCGAACTTCCAGCGAGCGGGCCATGCTGACGGAATCGGTATCGCGAAGCAAAGTGCTGGCCATATAGGTGCGCATTTCGAGCCAGGAAATTGCCGCGACGGGCTCCAATTTTGCAGCTTCATCGGCGACGCGTTGGAACCATGCGAGCCAGGTGGGATCGAGGGTGACACCATCGGCGCCGATCACGCTGACGCGAAAACGCGGATCGATGAGGTCGTTGAGGCGGCCGCCGGGAGGAAATAAAGCGCGCGCGAAAAAATACAGGTGCGGCAAAACGTCGGGATCGGTCCACGCGGCAGCGGCTTTAGATGCGGCATCGGATTTGCCTGCTCCGAGAAGAGTGCGCAAAACAGGCGCCACTGTTCGCCGAAGGGGCGCGGGAAGAAACTTTGCGGTTTGTGCCAGTTTGCTGAGACGTGGAACGTTGGAGAAAGTTGAGTAGCCGGCGAAAAGTTCGTCACCACCCAAGCCTGAAAGAGCAACTTTCAACCCCACCTGGCGCGCAGCCCAGGAAACGAAATAGGTGTTGATGCCGTCCATGGTGGGCTGGTCGAGAGCGGCAAGGGCTTCATCGATGCGCGACAGAATGGCGGCGCCATCGAGTGGCACTTCAGTGTGCTGAGAGCCGCAGCGGTTGGCGACAACACGGGCCAGAGCGGCTTCGTCAAACGTTGTGCGGGGAAAGGTCAGGGTGAAACTTTGGATGCCAGCTTTGGCGCGGCCGGCCAGCATGGCGATGGCGCTGGAGTCGAGGCCGCTAGAAAGAAAAAGTCCGACGGGAACGTCGGCGATGAGGTGCGCTTCGACGGCGTCTTTTAAAAGCGGGCGCAAATGACGCGCGGCGGCAGAAAATTCTTTAGGGCGGTGAGGATCGCGAGCGGCAGGACTGCGGGTAGCGTCGTACCAGGGGCGAGGGCGAGGAACGCGGCGGCGCTCGGGAATGTACACCGACATTTTGTGGCCGGGCGGCAGGGAGAAAACACCTTCGAGAAGAGTGACGGGCTCGGAAACGCTGCCGAAAAGAAGGTAGGAGGTAAGCGCGTCCGGCGAAATTTGCCGGGGGCAAAAACCGGAGGCGAGCAAAGCGCGGACTTCCGAAGCGAACGCGAAGCCGTCGGAAGTTTGCGTGTAGTACAAGGGCTTGATGCCCAGCGGATCGCGCGCCAGAAAAAGGACCGGCACGATGGCATTGCGCCTGCGCAAATCGAGCAGCGCGAAAGCAAACATGCCGCGAAGCCCGGTGAGACAATCTTCGCCCCATTCTTCCCAGGCATGCACGAGGATTTCTGTGTCGGATTGCGTGGAGAAGCGATGGCCGCAGAGCAGGAGGGCTTCGCGCAACTGGCGATAGTTATACAGTTCGCCGTTAAAAATTACGGCGACATCGTGAGTTTCGTTCCAAATGGGTTGATGGCCGCCGGGCAGATCGATGATGGACAAACGACGCATGCCCAGTGCGAGACCGGGCGCGCGTGGTTCGTCGATGATGAAACCCTCGCCATCGGGACCGCGATGAGTCATAGCGGCGGTCATCACACGCACGCGCGATTGGATGTTTTGATCAGGAGCAGCGAAGGCGGCGCCACAAATTCCGCACACGCTATTCTTCTATCTCAGGAGGGGAGAAAAAGGTAGCACCGGCGCGGGCAACGTGGCGGCGGAAATGAAAACGGGGCACGCGCAGATGATAGTCGGCGTACCAGGCAAGCAAGAGGCGAGCAAGAAAGAAAAAAATGAAAACTATGGAAGAGACGAAAAAGAAAAAAAAGGATTCGCGCTCGAGCAGCAGACTCCAATCAAAATCTTCATCCCAGGAGGGATAAACCTTTCGCAGGAAGTAGCGCAGGCCGAGACCATCCAGGGGCAGGCGGGCGATGCGGACATGCGCGAAGCTTTGGTAATCGTAGATGGGACGATAGCCAGGAATGCCGCCGGTAGCTTGGGCGAATATGGCGGGATTTTGCAAATCCTTGCGAGTGAGGGTATTACCTCGGGCATCGCGGAGAATAATCCGGTAGGTGGGATCGACTATGATCCAGCGGCCATCGACCAACACCTCGGCGACAACATGCTTGGTAGTGCGGTCAGGACCGAGTAGCAGGAGGCGGCGAGCGTTGAGGCCCGCGCTACGGGAAAGATTCAGGAAAGCATTGGTGGCGGTGCCGCAAATGGCGAGCAGTTGACTGTAGTTCAGAGTGACTTCGGGATCGCGGATGGCGAGCTCGTCGAGATTGGGTGCGAGGGGACGGGGAGCGCCGCTGCGAATCCAAGTTAGGATGGAATCGATTTTTTCTTCCGGGGCGGCGGCGCTCGGAACGATGGCATCGGAAAATCCCTTGAGGTAGCGGCGCACAGAATATTCCCACGTGGAGGCATAGCCGACGAATAACAAGGAAGCGATGAGCAGCGCATTCACGGTGCGCCAGAGCACGCGAAAGACGGCTACGTGATTGGGGCTAACAGCGGTCACTCGCTACTCCACGGACCAGAATTGGAAACGGCCGGCGTCGTCAACGATGAATACAACGATTCCATTTGGGTTACAGGTTGCTCCCAGCTTAAACGGGCGGTTAGCTCCGCGCATCCAGAAACAAATTGGGCGTGCAGTTGCGGATCGCGAAGCAAACGGTCCAATGCTTCTGCAACGGACGTTGCGTCGTGGGGGACCACCAAGCCGGCGACGTCTTTGATGAGTGGAGCAATGCCACATTGCTCGGTGACTACCACGGGTGTTGCCGCGGCGACAGCTTCGGCGGCAGTGTTGCCAAAATTTTCGTTTTGCGAGGGCAGAACAAAAACGTCGGCGTCACGGTAGGCCGCCCATTTGTCATCGTTATACAACGGGCCTAAAAATTTTACACGCGGGAATATGCCGAGCCGAGAAGCGGTGGAGGCGAGATGCTGTTGCATGGAGTTTTCATCCGGTCCGGCGAAGGCCAACATCAAGGTATGTTCCCCAATTCGTTCAGGAAGGTTCCCGAAAGCTTGCAGCAATAATTCTGGACTTTTCTTCAGCGACAAGCGGCCCAAGAACAAAATTAGTTTGGCCTGTTGAGGAATTCCGTGAGCGGCGCGGAATTCGCCGCGCGGCGGCCATGACGGAGGTGGCTCGACACCGTTGCGACGAAGAACGATTTTCTGGGACGCGACGCCGGCGGCAGTCAATTCCTGAACCTCCAGGTCTGAGGTAGCGATCACCGCGCGGGCGTCTGCAAATAATCGCTGACCGACAAAATAATGATACATCCGTTTCAGCCATAGGTTTCGGACAATCGGGACAAACATGCCGATGGGCTCGACCAGGTAAGGAATGTTTCGGGCACGAGCAGCAGCGGCGACTGGAGAACCGAGAAGGTCGTAAAGGCCAAAAATGTGGATCACGTCGAAATTCTGCAGGCGCGCGCGGCAGTAGCGCGTTACGGCAGGATTCCAGCTTAGCGCGCGGTAGCGAAACCAACTGGGGAGATAAATGGATTGCACACCATCCTGGGCGTGACGCCAGCCGAAAGGCGAACGGTCCCAGCCGAGAGCTTGCAGCTCGGGTTCGGAATGGTTACGCAAGCGCTTTTCAAGGCCCCAATCGGCGGTGAGCACGTTTACGGCGTGGCCGCGCCGGGCCAAGCCTTGGGCCAAGGCGCGCACTTTTACGGGAGGGCCGCCGAATTCCAGAAAAGGAGCGTAGGTTTCGGTGACGTTCAGGATTCGCATAGTTCGCGAAGAATTTTTTTTAGCGCTTTCGCGAAAACGCTGAAGCGAAATTCGTGTTCCACGCGCTGGCAGCCGCGCGCGCCCATCTCGCGGGCGAGAGCTGGATCCGACAGCAGGGTCTCGATGGCGACGGAAAGCTGCGGTGCGTCACCGTGTTGCACGAGGTATCCGGTTACTCCATCGATGATTACTTCGGGCGCGCCACCATGAGCGCCACCGATGACGGGTTTGCCGCAGGCCATGGCTTCTAGATACACGAGGCCGAAACCTTCAGCCTGGCTGGGCAGCGCAAAAATTTCGCAAGCAGAGTAGCACGAGGCTAACTGCGAGTAGGAAAGTCCACTGAGGAAATGCACATGGGAGCGCACGCCATTTTTTTCGGCGAGTTCTTCGAGCCAGTCGCGGTCATCGCCTTCGCCGACCATGGCGAGCTGCAGTTCGGGCCAGCGCGGAAGCAAACGCGGAAGCGTGTTGATGAGCGTGTCCATGCCTTTGTAGCGTTCCGTGGCGAGCCAGCGACCGACGGTGAGGATAACCCGGCCGGTGGGAAAACCAGGTGGAGGAGGCCCTTTTGATGCAGCGGGAAGAATAGCTTCGAATTCCGGGTCGAGCGCCCAAGGGAGCACGCGAACGCGCTCGGGCTTCACTTTTTGTTGGGTGATGACATGTTGGGCGGTGCTGTGACTTGGCGCAAGGACCACGTTTGCGCGGCGCAAAGAGCGTCGGCGGATGGGGGGCAACGGCTCCCAAACTTCGATGCCGTGAGTGCAGACGATTGTCTTCATGCGCGGCGCGGCCAGCCGCATGGTCTGGGTGACCGGGGCTAAATTGGGATGGCCGGCGAGGACTAATTTTGCGTGGCGGCGAGCGGTGCGAAAAGCGGTGGCGGCAAAGCGGCTTTTGACGCGCTCGCAACCGGTGAAAACGAATTCGCGGCCGCCCACCGACATGCGGTGAAGCTCCGGCGAATCATTGAGGCTGAAGAGACGGCACTCCATGGAACGGCTGGCGGCAAACTCGGTGAGGACGGCTGCCATGTGGCGGCTGGCGCGTTGAACACCGCCTGGCGCGTCCAGTTCAGAAAATATGCCGATGAGCACTGGGTGAGTCTGCCAAGCGCGGCGATGGAACGCAAGCGGGAGGAATGGAAATCACGAATGAGTTGCGGTGAGGGCGGGGACGATATCGATCAGGCGGTCGAGGTATAAGTCGGCGGGATGAGCAACGCGATCATGCATGCCAAAGCCGTAATTGACGATGGCGGAGAGAATGCCTGCATTGCGGGCGGTTTGCACATCAACTTCGGAGTCGCCGATGAGCACGGCTTCGTTGGGATTGGCGCTGAATTCGCGAAGGATGGTATTTACGCCGAGAGGATCCGGCTTTTTGGTGGCAAAACTATTGCCGCCGTAGATGGCGCGAAAATATTTAGCGAGGCCGAGGGCTTTGAGAATGCGCACGCTAATGCGCACGGGCTTGTTGGTGAGGACGGCCATGGGCATGGAGGAAAGCTCGCGCAATGCTTCGGGCACGCCGGGATATGCACAAGTGTGATCCATTTTGTGTTCTTCGTAGTGGCTGAGGAAAAATTTCAAGGCGCGGTCGAGTTCTTCGGGATTCACTTCAGGACCCAGTGATTTGGCTACTAGAACGGGTGCGCCATTGCCGATGTAGCTGGAGATGGTTTCTTCCGGCAATTCCGGGCGATGGAGATTGCGGAGCGTGGCGTTTATGGAATGGACCAAGTCGAGTTTCGAATCGATGAGGGTGCCGTCGAGATCGAAAATCAGGGCGCGAACCGCGGGGAAATTATGTGTGGTGGCCATTTGTATGCAAACATTCTAAAGCATTAAGAAAAAAACAGAAACGTAACGGGCCGGCTTTGAAGTGGAAGTAACTTTTGAAGTGGAGGTGACTTCCCTTCTACAATTGGCGCGTGCATTTCGTGGATTCCATCGATCATCACTTGCTGGCGGGCGTGAGCGTTGCGGCGACGTGCCTGGACGTGCTGGGTACGCTTTATCTGGCTTACGATCTGCTGGGTGGAGAACATGGGCCGCTGCGGTTGCTGACTAGGGCGGTGACGTATTCGATCGTATTCGGTCTTGGATATGCAATCGGGCTGGGATTTTTCTTTGGTGTGGTTTCCGGTGTGGCCACCGGGGTTACGTTGGCAATTGAACTCAACCGGACGGCGCGGCAGGGCGATCATTACTCGCTGCCGTGGGAAGCTTTTTTTAGCGCGGTACGCGGCACGGCTTTTGCGGCGGGACTTTACCACATGGTAGGGCTGCGATTCGTGATGGCGTTCGGCATTTTGATCACAGGCGGGCAGGTGATCGCGTATTCGCGTGGGATGCGGCCAGCGCTGGACTATGTGGCGGCGCAGCGGCCGCGGATGACACGGCGGCAATTTATTGGCACGGTGGTGCGAACGGTGGGATACACCGCGGCAGCGTTGGGATGCGGGATTTTCGCGCAGCATATTGCGCACCCATGGTGGTTTGCGGTGCGTGTCGGAGCGGTGACTGGATTGGTGACGGGCATGGGGATATTCGTTAATCCGTACATCGAGTATTACGCGGACCGGCTGCCGCAGCGGTCGCTGGGAGTGCTGGGAATCGTTTTGATACTTTGCGGGTTCGTGCTGCAGTCGGTTCAATACTGGGTGACGCTGTTGGATGTGCAGGTGATTTAGCGTTGATGGCGCGGGCGAGCGACTTACTCGCTCCGCAGTTGAATTGGCGGCGATTGCACGTTACAAGACCCACCTGCCACGGCAGGTAAACCCTCGATAAACCTGAGGGTGGGGCACCCGGCACGTGCTTTAGAGATGGTTGAAACAAGCGGGTGAAGACGGCGTTGCGTGGGGACTTCGCGTAAACTAGACGACTACATCGTTGGAAAAATTTCCCGGAGAATACATGGCAAAGGTTTTTCCGTTTCGAGCGTTTCGCTATAATCCGGCACACGCGCCGTTTGAACAGGTGCTCACGCAGCCGTACGACAAAATTTCGCCTGCGATGCAGGACAAATATTACGCAGCCAATCCGCACAATTTAATTACGGTGGAAAAAGGGCGGGTGCACCCGAGCGACGGGGCGGGCAACAACGTGTACACGCGAGCGGCTGCAGCGATACAAGAGTGGATTCGCAGCGGGATCGTAGCGCAGGATCCGACGGCTTCGTTTTATGGCTACACGCAGGAATACACCGTGCCGGGAACAAATGAGCGATATACCCGGCGCGGATTTATTGGGGCTGGACAACTGGAGGATTACTCCGCAGGCGTGATTTACCGGCACGAGCATACGCTTTCGGGGCCAAAGGCGGACCGGCTGGAATTGTTGCGGCACACGGAGATGTCCACTGGCCAATTGTTCCTGATTTATTCGGATGCGCAGAGACGCGTGGACGCGGTGTTGAACGAAGCGGAGAAATCTGCGGCTCCCGCGACGGAGATGACCGATGAGTATGGAGTGATTCACCGGCTGTGGGTAATTTCCGATGCGGAACGAGTGAAAGCGATTCAGGAAGCGATGGCGGACCAAAAATTGGTGATTGCAGATGGGCACCATCGCTATGAGACAGCGCTGAACTATCGAAACGAGCGGCGAACGCAGGCTGGGAAGATTATTGAGGATGCCCCTTACGAGCGCGCGATGATGACGTCTATTAATACGCAAGGAGCGGGATTGACGATTTTGCCGACGCACCGTGTGGTTTCAAAATTGCGGGAGTTCCATTGGACCGAATTGCGCAGACATCTGGAGCCGTGGTTTACGGCGGAAAGCATCGAGTTTGGGGAGGAGAGCGGGAAGGATAAGGCGCGGGATGAATTTGTGCGGAAGCTTTCGGCGGCGCAGAAACAGCGGGCCATTGGGGCGTATCCGGCGGCTGACAAGGGTAAGCGCGCGTTTTATGTGCTGACGCTACGCGCGGGGGCGGATTTGAGCAAGCTGCTGCATAACGTTTCGCCGTTGCAACGAGAGCTGGACGTGGTGCTGTTGCATGACGGAATCCTAGAGCCCGGATTGGGCATCACGCCGCAATCGGTAAAAGCGGAAGCTAATCTCAGTTACGAGCGGGACGCCGCGGCGGCACTGGAGGCGGTGGACAGCAGCGCGGCGCAGATTGCTTTTTTGCTGAATCCTTGCGACGTGGAGGATGTGGTGAAGATTGCCACGGCTGGAGAGGTGATGCCGCAGAAGTCCACGGATTTTTATCCGAAGCTGATGAGCGGCATCACGATGTACAGCGTGGACCCGGAACGGGCGTGAGGCTATCAGGGAAAACGTCGGCGGGTCCGAGCGCGAAATTCTCACGCGCGGCAAGAAAACGTGCGAGTACCCAGCGCGGCAATGCGGAGCCGTGGCAGCGTTTGCTTATAGGTGAGTGATTAGCAGTTCGGCTTTTACTTACTTGAAGCTGGCGACGGCTTCGGATTCGCTGTTATACACATCGAAGACGGTCAGCAGCTTGGTGATCTGCAGGACTTCCTGGAACTTGGCGCCCAGATGGCAGAGCTTGAGAGCCGCGCCTTGTGACTTGGCGCTGTGATGGGCAGCCACCAGGGTACCGAGTCCGGCGCTGTCGATGAACGTGATATTGGCCATGTTCAGCACGATTTTCTTTTTGCCTTCGGCCACCAAAGCTTTTACCCGTTCGCGCAGTGCGTTGCTTTCTTCACCTAGCACGATGCGGCCATCCAGAGCTACGACGGCGACGCCGTCCACTTCGCGATTCGTAAATTTCAATGCCACTTTAGTTTCCTCCTCATCGAAAACAGGGCTCCGGACCAAGATGAACCGGCGCCGCAAAGCTTATCAATAATAGTCCGCGCAGGACATGTAATAACCGCATACCACACAAATTAGCTTGCAACGACGGGACTCAAGCCGCTGCGAGCAGACGGGACAGTAGTGCGAAGCATGAACGTAAGGCGCGGCCGCGGAAGTAGAAGCATTCGGAGAGTGCGTCGAATGATCCGGCTGGGAAACGTCGTAGGTCGGCACCTGCTTCGTAGTGGGTTGCACGGTTCGAAGGTTATAGCACATCCCCGGAAAACGGGGAAGCGCGGGGGGAGGATAGCGGGTTAGATAAATTTCTGGATTTTAGAATTTCTCTCGGATCAGGATAGATTGCGTCGCTGACGGCTCCATAAAAATGGCGGATATTGAATTGTCTGAAGGGCAACGGCGATCCTTTTAACGAGTGGTTCCGCGCTGCATAAAACGCAATTGCGGAAGCTGCGCAAGGAATTCTAAATACAAAGGCAGGTCGTGTTGATCGCGAAGAGTACGGAGATCCTCAACGAGTCTCCACGAAGAATTTGGCAAGGATTCAGGGTCAGGCGCTTTTCGAGCGCCCGATCCCGTTTCGCCAGCCATTGCGCACGATTGGTCATGACACAGAACCCCGCGTCAAAGCTGGAAGAGCTAGTCCTGAGGCTGCCGTTTCGAATGGTCCTTCGCGCTAAAGTTCATCGGTGCTCGTCGTCATGCCGAGACTCTTTCGCCTCGCGAACGACGCCGTGGATCGGATTCGATCCGAAATGAGCGGTTGCGCCATTCTCGAATGTCAATGTGATGTTCGAGAACTCGACAAGCGCTCCTCCGGTGACGTCGATCACAAGAGAGGAGCCTTGGAGAGCGGCGGGGGCCGAGCCGCCGTCCTTGGTAATGGTGACTGGGCCGATGACCTCGAATCCATTTGCGATCAGTTTGAATGTTCCGCCCTCGACTGTAAGGTGGTGAGTGTGTTGCATTCGGGCTGAGGTGGTGATGGTTGAGCTGCTCAACGAGAAATCAGACAATTCCATGGTTACGGCCGCCGAGAAATCGGCCTTGCCGGATCTATCGTTCAGGGTCAGCGTCCACGGGCCGCGAACTTCCCACGGACCCGTAGTACCTACTACAGGCGTGTAGTCGTTAATTACCCCTCGGAAATGCATATGTTTCGGAGCTTGAGCCAGAACACTGGTACCTAGCGCCAGCACCAGAACGGTGATAATGCGGATCGACGAACACAAAACTTTGTTTTTCATAAAGGCCTCCAAGTTCGATTTTCGATTGAGTCGCCGAAAGTTACTCGGACCGCAGGGGACGTCAGGACCTGCTGGCGGATTTACGCATAGAGTTAGCTCGGCGATTTAATGCTTGTGTCTTGTGCACACAATTAGGCAGAGAGGTGGGCGTCGTCAAACGGCATTGAGCAGAATTGGAGGAATTTCGACGATATGCCGTCGAATGCGGTGCCTTGCCGTCTACTGAAGCGGACGTTACAATCCGGGCTGTTTCCGACAACCGCAGACCAATCTGGAGAACACATGGGTGACGGATCCCCTGGCACGCCGCCATCGGTGACATCGCGCGAAGACCGTTTGGATTCGTGGAAGGAAATTGCGGCATACCTCAACCGGGACGTGACGACCGTCCAGCGCTGGGAAAAACGGGAGGGGATGCCGGTGCACCGGCACCTGCATGACAGGATGGGGTCGGTCTACGCATCGCGGGCGGAGTTGGATGAATGGGCGCGCGGACGAAACCCTAGAGCAGGGCAAGAGAACGGGACCGATGCCTCTTCACTCGCATTACCTGCACTGCCGCCCGTAGTGCCACCCCGCTCGGCGGTTTGGGCCTTTCGAGCCAGCTGGAATTTCATCTTGCCGCTGGCCGCAGCGGGAATCGTGCTGGCGATCAGCGCAAGCCTGTGGCTTCAGAGGACGGAGTATTTCTGGCGAAATCCGATTGGTGACGCACGATTCCAGAAAGTAACGGACTTCGATGGGGTGGAACAGGCCGCTGCGGTATCACGCGACGGTCATTTCATAGCGTTTCTGTCGGACCGGGACGGAAAGATGGACGTCTGGGTCACGCAAGCCGGATCGGGAGAGTTCCACAACTTGACCCGTGGGAGCGCGCCGGAACTCGTCAACCCATCGGTTCGGACAATGGGCTTCTCGCCCGACGGTTCTTTGGTCACATTTTGGGTTCGCAAGAAGGACAGCTCAAGCGGCAGTAATGGTGACATCAGCATTTGGGCAGTACCGACGCTCGGCGGGGGAACGAGGCCATATCTTGAAGGCGTGGCCGAGCTGGACTGGTCGCACGACGGCTCCCGGCTGGTGTATCACACGCCCGGACCAGGTGATCCGCTCTTCGTTTCAGAGGGCAGCCGGAAATCCGAGAGTCCGCCCATCTTCACTGCACCTGCCGGGCTACATAGTCACTTTCCGTTGTGGGCCCCTGACACAGCATTTATCTACTTCGTGCAGGGCTCTCTGCCAGACAAATTGGACATTTGGCGAATCAGTCCAGCCGGCGGAACCCCTAAACGGATCACGTCGCATAATGCGCATGTGAGTCATCCGGTCTTATTGGATCGGCGGACATTAATGTATCTTGCCAGCGATCCCGATGGTTCGGGGCCGTGGCTCTACAGCATGGACGTCGAGCGGCGCATTGCTCACCGGCTCAGCTCTGGGCTTAGCCACTACACCTCGCTGGCGGCGAGCGCTGACGGGAGCCGTCTGGTTCTCACACTCGCAAGCCCGAAAAGCACACTCTGGCGCTTGCGAGTCGCTGATTCACCCACTGAGGCGTTGGCGGCAACTCGAATCTCGTTGACGACCAGCACCGGGTTTTCGCCACGACTGGGTCCAGATTATCTTTTGTATGTTTCTGAGACTGATTCGAACGACAGCATCTGGAAACTTTCCAACGGAATTGGAACGGAGTTGTGGAGTAGTCAGGGAGCACGAATCTTTGGTGGCCCGTCAATCTCCCCTGATGGACGGTATGTCGCATTCTCGGTTCGGCAACGCGGGCAGACACTGCTGTACGTAATGCAGGTCGATGGCACCAACGCTCGGATCGTAACTGACGCGCTCGAGCTACAAGGTGCTCCGGCATGGGCACCGGACGGCCAATCGATCACCTCGGCGGCGAACGATCATGGCGTTCCTCACCTTTTCAGAGTGCCGGTCGACGGTCATTCCCCCGCTCCGTTTGTCCAGGAATACTCGGTCGATCCTGCATGGGCACCTGATGGCGGATTAGTTGTTTATTCGGGACCTGACATAGGCACTACGTTTTCCGTGAAAGGCGCCACGGCTGAGGCCACAACGGGCCCTGTGCCAACCCTGACCCTGACTCGCGGAGCTAGACATTTAACCTTCTTACGCGGAGGGCGGTCACTGGTGTTCCTGCGGGGAGAGATTCAACACAAGAATCTGTGGCTGATGGACCTGGAGACGGGAGCCGAGCGGCAGTTGACGAACATCACCCCGGACTTCGACATCCGCGACTTCGACATCTCACCGGACGGCCGTGAAGTGGTCCTCGAACGAGTGCAGGAACGCTCTGATGTAGTGCTGCTGGATCTCCCACGACTATGAGGCATGGTCAGCACCCTGCGAATAAGCGGGTGCGCGGACTGGCTTCGTGTGGAGAGAAGCTTTCACGTGGGCAGGCTCTAAAAGTGTGGTAAATGGAGCATACTGAAACTAGTTCTGAGGTTATCGCATCATATAGAGTAATGGTGATGTGAACCGCCGGCGATACGGCGGGAGGTATGCAGGTGACTGACATGGGCCGGGTACTCGTTCTAGCAGGTCTTGCAACGATTCTTTTAATTGGCAATGCAGGTGGATTGGCGGCACAAGGGCGCGCGGGCGGCGGTGCGTCTAGTGGCAGCGTGGGCGCTGGGGCGTCAGGCGCCATGCATGGGAGCGCGATGCCGGCTGCGAGGGCTGCTGGACACGTAACGAGTTCGCCGGGGAGCCACTTGGCGATTACACGGTCTCCCAGCGGACAGATGGTGGCGCGGCGCGCGAGTACGACGCGTGGAAGCGTCCGGAATAACGGGACTTTGAGCGGAACCTCGAGCACGCGAACACGGCAGCTCCGAAGCCAACGCGGAACTTCGACAGACTTTTTAGGGAGTTCGAACGGTGTGCCGGGACTGGGATTCGATGCGGTGCATGTAGCGGCTATTCGTGGGAACCGCGGGCGTGACGGGCGCGATGGTCGGCTGCGTGGGAACGAGTACGGGCTATTGTTTCCCTTTTTTGATGGGGGCGGGTATTACGTGCCGACCGGAACGGACTTCACCGGGGATGGGCAAGGCGAAGGGCAAGCGGTAGAGGACGCAGAAGACCAGGGTCCTGGGGGGGATGATCGAGCTCATGACCGTTCTTCTGACAGGCCACCGCGGATGGGTCGTTCGGCGGTAGAGCAGCCAGGGCCGCAGGCTGATGTGCCGGAATATGTGTTTGTGCGGCGGGACGGTACGGTTTTCTTTGCGGTGGCGTATTCGTGGGAGCAAGGGTCGTTGCGATATATTTCGAGCGAAGGAACGCGGCGCAGCGTTTCGCGCGATACACTGGATTTGAATGCGACGCAGCAATTTAATGAACAACGCGGGATGACGTTTCGATCGCCTGCGTAATTTTCCTACCTGTTTGATTTCTTACTCATGATGTTGAGAAGTTGCGCAGGACTACGTTGCCGCTGCGGCTCCGCAACTTTCAAGGGCTAAAGCCCGACGCGTGGGGTGCGTTACCTATGTCGCGGCCCACCTAGGTGGGCTGGCTAAAGCCGCGACCTACAAACCGATTAAACGGATTCGATTTTTTTGAAGGGTTCGGGCATGACGTAGCCGGATTGCGCGGGGAGGCCGGCGCGTTCGAGTTGTACGGTGGTGTGGCCGATGCCGAACTGGTCGGCTACTTTTTCCTGAATGCCGGAGAGGATGCGCTCGCATTCGTCGAGATGCATGTCAGGGATGCGCGCGTGGAGGCTGAGGGCGTTGTGGTAGTCTCCCAGCGACCAGATATGTACGTCGTGGACTTCCTGCACGCCGGGGACAGTGAGGACGGCGCGGGCGACGTCTTCCACGCTCATGCCTTGAGGACGGCCTTCCAACAAGATGTGCGAGGACTGGCGCAAAATTCCGATGCTGGACCACAACACCAGCAAGCCAATGGCGACGCCCAACAGAGGATCAATCCAGCGCAGCCCGGTCATATGAATAATTATGGCGCCGACAATGATAGCGATATTGGAAAGCGCGTCGCCGAAATTGTGGACCAGAATGCTGCGTAAATTCAGATCGCCGCGGCCACGCACGAGAGCCAGAGTGATGCCGCCGTTGACGGCTAGAGCGGCAAGCGAGGTCCAGATCATCCAGCTTTCGACTACCGTGACGGGCGAGCGGAAGCGCTCAACGGCTTCATAACCCAACCATAAAGATAAAAGCACCAGGACGGTGGCGTTGGTGAAGGCCGCGAGAATCCCGGCGCGGTGATAGCCGTAGGTTTTTTCGTCGTCGGCGGGACGCTGAGCCCAACGCATGGCGAGATAGGAAATACCCAGGGCCGGGACGTCAGAAAGATTGTGGACCGCATCGTTGAGGAGCGCGACGCTGCGGCCGAGTACGCCGCCAAAAATTTCGGCGACAACGAGGCCGAGGGTGGCGACCATGGCCCAACCGAGGACGCTCGGCTCCAATACGGGATGCGCGTGGCCGGCGTGGCTGCCGTGAGTGTGAGGGCCATGGGCATGGCTATGCACATGACCGGCGCCGCCGTGCACGTGATCGTGGGACTGCGAAGGCATCGGCTTCTATTCTACGCGGGTCGCGCTGGTAAACGCATTAGATGGGCGGCGATAAGAATGAGTGAAGAGTAACGACGAACAGGTTGAGACGTTGTGACTTATGCGACGTCATTGGAAGTGTTGGAAATAACGAAAAAAAATATAAGAGACGGACCAAGGCACTTTAAATTTTCTGGCTCCACGCTGAAAAACCCAACTGCCGCGGCAGGTAAACCCTCAACAAAACTGAGGGTGGGCCACCCTGCTCACAGCTACGCTGGATGGCGTTTAGGCGCGGACTGTAGAGGGCTTATTGGGCAGTTTGACACTTGGGTCGCTGAATTGATTGACGGTCTGGCCAGCGACTGCCACGATGACAACAGCCCTGTGGAATGCCTAAATGCTTAGGAGTTCTTGCATCGAGTCCTGATGGCGGGATATGTACGCTGGTTCGCGAGGGCGATGCGGATTGAAAATGAGTGAGCCGGTAGCTAAATTGAGTTTTTGGGGTGTGCGAGGATCGACGCCAACGGTGGACCCCGGCACATGGCGCTATGGCGGGAACACGCCTTGTCTCGAGCTGGTCACTCCGGACGGAATACAAATCATTCTGGATTGCGGGACTGGGTTGCGGATGCTGGGCAGCCGCTGGGCTGCTCCCACTGGGGAGAAAGCACCGGAGACGCACATCCTGGTGACGCACTATCACTGGGATCACATCCAGGGGATTCCGTTTTTTGCGCCGCTGTACGACGAAAAAAATCATTTTCACTTTTACAGTTTCCGCTCGAAATATCTGGGAAGGGATAGTTTGAAGCAAGTGTTTGAGACGCAGATGGCGTTGCCGTATTTTCCGGTGAACATGTCGGCGATGAATGCCAAACGCAAATTTCAGGAAGTGGATGGAGGCGACAGCTTTCACATCGGGAAAAACAAAGTGACGGCGCGGTGGCTGAATCATCCGCAGGGGTGCCTGGGATTTCGCATCGAGACGACGGCAGGAACGGTGGTGTACGCCACGGATAATGAGCCGGGGGATGCCAAGCTGGAAAAAAGTTTGCGGGAATTGGCTGCCGGGGCGGACATTTTTATTAACGACGCGCAATTCACGCCAGAGCAATTGGCGACCACTAAGAAGGGCTGGGGACATTCGTCGTGGAAAGAAGGCGTGAAAGTGGCGCGGGAAGCGGGCGCGACCACGTTGGTGCTTTTTCACCACGATCCGGATTCGGCGGACCGCGCGGTGGATTCGATTTTGCGGCAGGCGCGCGAAGAATTTGATTCGGTATTCGCGGCCAGCGAAGGCATGGTGATCACGCTTGGAGCGGCAGGGGACAAGGTCCAGGCGCATATGCCCGGAACGCGCACGGCCTTGCGGCGGGAAGCGCAGTTTCGCGCGCGCATTTGCGGCGTAACGGAAGGCGGGAAACCGTTTGAAGAGGATACGGTGGTACGCGATTTGTCGCTTCAGGGGGCGCTGATTTCGCTACAGCATTTGCCGCGGCTGCAGTCGGAGCTGCAGGTAACGATGGAGACGCCTGGGCCGAATGGATTGCAGACCATGCTGCTGCGGGGCTACGTGGTGCGGATTGATGCGGGCACGGAAAAGGGACAGAGCGCGGTGGGAGTGGTTTTTACGGATTAGCGCGGTGAATTTCTAATTCACAAAGAATTTTAAGAGGCGCGGCCTGGGTGCCGCGCCTTGTTGCTTTCTGCCGACGTTCTAAATCGGCATAGGGGGAGCGGTCGCCCGCTCTCCCCTGCCACACCACCGTAGATGCGGGTCCGCGTACGGCGGTTCAGTGGGTTACGCTGGGTCATCGAAGAGTCGAGGAAGACCGCGAGCGTCAAAGTAAGCGATAGGTAGCGCATATTGCAGCGCGGGGCTACTCGCCAGTCGCCACGGGCCGTGGGGACTTCCCGCTGTTTGTGCAGCGAGGTCCTTACCTACCCCGAGTTGACGTAGCTTCGCGTACCGCGCTGGGCCGCGTTTCCATGGCTTCCAGATTATGGAACGCAAACGATGCCGTATCCATTGGTCCAGAGTTTGCAGCAGCGAAGGAGTCTGACAGTAACCGAAGTAGCTCTTCCAGCCCCTTAAGTAGGCCGTAAGTTCCTTCAGCATCTGCTCCAGACTGATCCCTCGTGTCCCTCGCGTCAGTTCCCGAATTTTCTGCTTGCAGCGCAACAGGACCTTTGGCGCAATGCGCCGCTTCGGTTCTTTGTTGTTGCTGAAGCTGAACCCCAGGAACTTCCGCTCGACTGGTCGAGCCACCGCACTCTTTGCCTCGTTTACTTTGAGCTTCAGTCGACGTGCAAGAAAGCGAGTGACATTCGTCATCACTCGCTGCCCCGCCTGTCGGCTGCGAACGTAAATGTTGCAGTCGTCCGCATACCGCACGAAGCGGTGCTTACGTCGCTCGAGTTCACGGTCGAGTTCGTCGAGTACGAGGTTCGATAGAAGCGGAGAGAGCGGTCCACCTTGAGGTGTTCCCTCTTCCGCCGGACTTACTAGCCCATTCTCCATCACTCCCACTTTCAAGAACGCTCCGATCCATCGAAGCACTCTCTTGTCGGTCACTCGCCGTGCGATCGATGCCATCAGTTTGTCGTGATTGACCCGATCAAAGAATTTCTCAAGATCCAGGTCTACCACCCCGCGATGACCTGCGGCGATGTACTGCTGCGCTTTGGCTACCGCTTGATGCGCCGAGCGTTTCGGCCGGAACCCATGGCTGTGTTCGGAGAAAGTCGGGTCCCCTCTGCGTTGCAGAACCTGCCTCACCGCCTGCTGAATGAATCGATCCAGCACCGTCGGGATGCCAAGCTTTCGCACCCCGCCGTCCGGCTTCGGGATTTCCACCCGTCGCACCGGTTGTGGCTGGTAGGTCCCGCTTAACAGCT
>Ga0182024_10000287_pt1 | contig 128135 bp, 121 predicted proteins | sample P32metaG_FD_120480 | JGI IMG/M metagenome (GOLD analysis project Ga0182024, IMG submission 120480) | Permafrost microbial communities from Stordalen Mire, Sweden - P3-2 metaG (Illumina Assembly) | ecosystem: Environmental > Terrestrial > Soil > Wetlands > Permafrost | place: Sweden: Stordalen... | reverse complement strand
GCAACACCGTCTTGCACGCTTCGACTCGTCTGGTTCAGGTCAACGTGATCGTTCACGACAAGAATGCGCCCATCGCGAATCTGACGAAGGACGATTTCATTCTTACGGACCGCGGGCGGCCCCGAACGATCGATGTGTTCTCGGTTGAATCCACGGCGACTCCTGCTAAGAGCGCCGGCCCGCCCCCCCTGAACACCTTCTCCAATCGCCCGGCGCCCGGTTCCGCTCCTCCCAACGTGGTGATCGTCCTGCTCGACGGCCGCAACACCAGATTCGAGGATCAGGCCAATGCCAAGCGCCAGCTCATCAAGTTCCTCGCCGGCGTGGACGCGAAGGATCGAATCGCGATCTACACGCTGAGCAATAAACTGCGGGTGCTGTGCGACTTCACCGATAGCCCGGAGGAGCTTCAAAAAACTCTCGCGAAATTCCGCGGCTCGACCGGCTCCGACGTGATTACCGCAGATCCGGATCCCTCCAACACCGGAGACGCGATCATCGATCAGTTTGTGGATCAGTCCAACCTGACGTTCGCCAAGGCCGCCCAGTCCGATAGTGCCGGGGCGACCGCCGCAGCGTTCGCCGCGATTGCCGGCCATGTTGCCGATCTTCCCGGACGGAAGACTCTGGTGTGGATAACCGGCAGCCTTCCTTTTTCGCTCGCCAGCGCGGCCAAGGTGTTCAATCGCGCGAATCTCGCCGTCTACCCTGTGGATGCGCGGGGCCTGGTCGGAATGCCCAGGCAATTGACGGCGTCCGCGCCGAGCCCGCGCAGGCCGCAGCATACCGCAGGCTTCGGGCCGGAGGGCCTCCAGACGATGCAGGAGTTGGCGGATCTGACCGGCGGGCGTGCGTTCTACAACACCAACGACCTGAGCGGCGCACTCCGCACCGCTCTGGAGGACTCCAGCGTCACTTACACTCTGGGATTCTACCTGGACTCGGAATCACTGGACGGAAGGTTTCATGAGCTCAAGGTGCAAGTCTCGCGACGCGGCCTGAGCGTCCGGTATCGCAAGGAGTATCTGGCCTCGAAAGAACTGCCGGCCACCGACCAGGAGAGTAAGAATAATCTTCTGTTTGCGCTCGGCAACCCGCTCGAATCTTCCGCCATTCCGTTATGGGCAAAAGTTACGCGCAGCGGCGCATCTTTCAAGGTCTCGTGGTCGATCGATGTTCACAGCCTTCAACTGGCGCGGCAGGGCGGTACCGCGAATGGCGCCATCAACGTATTTTTTGTGCAGCAGGACGATACCGGCAAGGTTCTCGATACGGCGGAGGAAGCGTATGACGTCCACCTCAATTATGACGCCCTCAATAAGGAAGAATACGAAACGAATCTGACGTACAACAAGGCGCTGGTATTGAAAAAGGATGCGAAAATGCTGCGCATTCTGGTCGCCGACCGCATGAATGCCGCGGTCGGAAGCCTCATCATCTCGCTGTCGAAAGTGAAATGGTAAGGGACTCTACTTCTCCACCACGACTTTCGCCCTTAAATTCGCCACTCCCGCCGTGTATCGCTCATCGGTCACCGTGAACGCCACCGCGTCCTCCAGCCAATCGTGAGCCGTCCCGTCCGGGTCGTGCGACGCGATGGTAAGCGTGTATGGATGCGGGCACAGATCGCATAGGAACGAAAACGTCAGCGTCACGGTATCGCCCGCCGCGCGCGGGCCGATTTTTACACCTTCCAGTTGGGTGTTCGTACCGTAGACTTCAAATCCGATCTGCGTCCGAATGAGAATCCCGAGCACCGGGTCCTGCACCGCTTCGTGAAACCGCACGCTGGCTTTGATGCTTACCATCTCGCCGCTTTTCCAGACGATGGTCGGCTTTCCGTCGGCGCCCAGTGTTTCGATCGACAGCACTTCGGCCCGGCCGTCGCCTCTTCGATAGGACGGCGCCAGCCGGGGCGGAATGGTTTCCCCCCAACTCCGGATCTTTTCCGACACCGCGCGCCTGTACTTCAGCAGCGTCTCGCGCGGATCGCCCTTGGCCGCCAGATGCCCGGCTTCCAGCCACCACACTTCGTCGCACAAGGTTTCGAGCAACCGGTCTTCGTGCGACGCCAGCAGCACCGTCGTGCCCGCGCGCCGCAGCCGGTCGAGGCCGGTCAGCGTGCGCGCCCGAACCACTGCGTCCTGCGTGGCCAGAGCCTGGTCGAGCGCAATTACCGCGGCCGGCGCCAGGTTCAACGTTTCCCCCAGCGCGACGAACCGCCTCTCCGGCGGAGCCGCGATCTCCCCCTCCACGGGCTTCACGATCCCGCAGGCGACCTTCAGCAGCTCCGTCACGCCGGAATTTTTTTCGCCGATCACCCCGATAATCGCTCCTGACGGTGCAACCGCCCGGAACCCCGTCAGGGGAGGCGCCGAAACATTCTTGAACTCAATGGACATTCAGAAACAGCATACAGGTTTCTGCACGCCTGTCACTTCCCACCCAGCGGATGCGTCGCCAGCATCGAGTAATCCTCGCACGTATTCGGTCCGATGGAATTCTCCCGCGCCTTCACGCCCGGCCCTGTCTTGATGCAGCGCGATTTCATCTTGTGGCCGGAGATCTTGTTTCCCCGAATCACATTTCCGCGCACCGCCTCCATGCGGACCACGCCTTTGCTCAAATAAATCCCGCTTTCCAGCATCTCCGGCTCATCTTTCTTATAAATGCACCCGAACTCTTTTGCATTTTCGTTGCATTGGGCCGTGTTCAAGTGCAAGAACGAATTGCCGGTGACCTTGTGTCCGCTGCCCATCAGGAACAGGCCGCCGAACTTAGCGCCGTCGATGATATTCCCGCGGATTTCGATGTTTTGCGAATGCATGTTCGGATCGGTATTGTTCATCACGATGCCGAAATGGCCGAACGGATAAGACTCCGGCGTGCCCCGGTTCACGCACGTATTTTCGACGATCGATCCATCGTGAAACCCATCCAGGTCGATGCACTTGCCGTCGACCTCCTCGAACCGGTTCCGCGCATAGATCGAATGGTCGACGTTGCCGGCCGTATCCATCGCCACGGGAGTCCCGAGATTTTCCACGTCCACCGCCTCCGGCGGATATCCGATGTGGCTGCCGGTGTTGTCCTCCACGCGCACGCGGGTTGCCGCGCCCACCTCCAGCGCGTCGCGTCCGATCTCATCGAATCGATTCGCGAAGAATAATCCATCGTGAAGGATCGGCGACGTGTATAAGGAGTGCGTCCACAAGCCGTTCCCCCGAATGCGCCGGAAACGCGAATCCTTCACTTCAAAATCGTAGGTCCCTTCTTCGATCACGATGCCGCCCGTAGTGTTGTTGCGGCCCTTCTCATTGCGCGTTCCCGAATCTTCCACCAGAACGCCCTTGATCCTTATTGCGGAAGAGCGGCTGGCAATCACCGCGAAGCACGGAATCGCCGAGAACCGGACCTGCGAAATTTCCGCGCCCTCCACGCGATCGAGCAGGATGCCGTTGTTGGAATAAAAAATCCGGAACGCGTTTTCGGGAGGGGCCATCCCCCTCGGCTGATCGAACGCCACGCGATTCCCGTCGATGGAAAAATCGCGGAGCTGAATCCTGCGCGCATCTTCCGCGACGAATACAGCGCGTCCTTTGAATTCGTTCGAGACCTTGAAAATAGTGCCCGCACCGACAATTTCCAGATCGTGCGCGTTGGGCGCGAGATGCAATTCCGAGGAAACCTCGATCACGGCGGCCGGCAAATGAATCACGCCGGTCGACTGGGCGGCAAGCTCCGCGCGCAGGCGCGACTCCGCAGTGCCTCCGCAACCGGTAAAAATAAGGTTAAGGCCGAAAATAAGCGGGATAAACGTGCATTTAAGGGCTACTGAGGCTTTTTTAGCCATTCTCCGACCCACTCCAGGAATTGCCCGTACCACAGCACGCTGTTTTGCGGCTTTAGAATCCAGTGCCCCTCGTCGGGAAACAGGACGATTTTCGATGGCACTTTCTGCATCTGAAGCGCCGTGAACAGTTGCATTCCCTGCCCCACGGGAACCCTGTAATCGAGCTCGCCGTGAAACACTAGCGTCGGCGTTTTGAACTCATTGGCGAAGAAACTGGGCGACCACCTGGCATACATATCCGGGTTATCCCACGGCATGCCGCTGAACTCCCATTTGGGAAACCACAACTCCTCGGTTTCGCCGGCCATGCTGCGCAGGTCGTAAACCCCGGAATGCGAAATAAGCGCCTTAAATCGAGTGGTATGGCCGAGGATCCAATCGATCATGTAGCCGCCGAAGGACCCTCCCGCGGCAGCCATGCGGTCGGGATCCACATACGGTAGTTTTTCGACATGATCGGCCACTGCCATGATGTCGTCGTAAACTTTCCCGCCCCAGTCGCCATTGATGTCGTCGATGAACTTCTGCCCGTAGCCGGTGGACCCGCGCGGGTTCGGCATCACCACCAGATATCCCGCCGACGCAAATACCTGCGGGTTCCAGCGATAGCTCCACGTCTCGCCCCAGGCTCCTTGCGGACCGCCGTGAATCAGAAACAGCACCGGGTATTTTTTCATCGGCGAGAAATCGGGCGGCTTCACGATGAAGGTTTGAATCCGCGTCCGATCTTCGCCGCTCTCGACCCATACTTCTTCGAGCGGCCGGACGGTAGAGTTCGCCAGCTGAGCATCGTTGAAATGCGTGAGCGCGACGCCTGTGCCCGCTCCTGCCGTGGCTTTAAAAATCTCGACCGGCTTCGACCCGCTCTGCTGCGTGTAAATCATCGTGTCGCCGTCGGCGGTGAACTGCACATCGTCGAGGGTCGATGCGCCGGAGATGATGCTGCGCAAGCCTCCGCCGGAAATCGAAATCATTTGAAGGCCGGTACGGCCCCGGTCTTCAGAGGTAAACACCAGCCGTTCCGAATCCGGCAGCCAGGTCATGCTTTCCACCCAGCGGTCCAGTCCTTCCGACAAATTCGCCGTCCTTCCGCTGGCCCGGTCGAGAACCAGCAAACGCCAGCGGTCGCTTTCATATCCGGCTCGCGCCTGGGACCGGAATGCGAGCAATTTTCCATCGGGCGAATAGAGAGGCGAGTTGTCCGCGCCCAGGCCGATGGTGATTTTGTGCATTTCCCCGCCGGTGATGGGAACGGTGTAGATATCCGAATTAGTGCTGGTGGCGGGATCGGGGTCGGCGTTCATCGCGAACGCAACCTCCAATGAATCGGGAGAGATCGCGTAATCGTCGGGGCCTCCAAGCGAGAACGGAGGAACATCGTGAGGGCCGGGCGTCAGATCTTTCGCGTTCGTTCCGTCGGCATCGACTATTAATAAATGCTGGCGACGCTTGGTTTCATAGGCCGTCCAATGGCGATAGAGCAGCGAGGTGTAGATACGCGCCTTGACCTTGCTGTTAGCCTCGGCGTCGATCCTATCCTTGTTACAACGGTCGTCGGCCCCGCATTCGGGGTAGACGCTTGACTGGAAGACGATCTTTTTTCCATCGGGCGAGACGATCAGGCAGGCGGCTTCCGTCGAAAGGCGGGTGATCTGGCGGACGTTCCTGCCGTCGGCGTCCATGACCCAGATTTGCGAGGAACCGGCGCGGTCGGAAATGAAGTAAATCTGCCTGGAATCGGGAGACCAGCGCGGGCGCTCGTTATCGTTGCCGTCGCGGGTTAACTGGACGGGCGAGCCGCCGGTCAAGGGAACCACGTAAATCTGTTTGGGCTTGATGTTCTTTTCGAGATCGACCGTCTGCACCGTAAAAGCGACCTGTTTACCGTTGGGAGAAAGAGCGGGCTCGCTGACGCGCGACAAGCCGAGCATCATTTGCACGTCGAAAGTCTGACGCTGCGCGAACAGAGCGCCGGATGCCATCAAAATCAGGACGAAGCGCATGGACTTTCATTTTAGCGCGCAGTCCGGAGCTTGATGCACAATAGAACGATATGAAGACGACGCTGATGGGGATGCTGTTCGGCGCGAGTATTCTGGCCGCGCAGGATGCGACGAAACTGGCGGAGGATCCAACGGTGAAGGCGGCGCTGGATGCGGCCAGGCGCAATGAGGCACACTTTATCGACGAACAGGCCCGGTTCTGCGAAATCGCGGCGCCGCCGTTCAAAGAAGAGGCTCGTGGCAAGGAATTCGAGCGGCTCTTTAAGAATCTGGGGCTCGAGAATGTTCGCATCGATAAAGCGGGCAACGTGATCGGCGTGCGCCCGGGCGCGTCGGCGCATCCGAACCTGGTGTTCGCGGCGCATCTGGATACCGTGTTTCCACCGGAGACCGACGTGAAGGTGACGCGCCAGGGAACCGTGATGAAAGGGCCAGGAATTGGAGATGACTGCCGCGGACTCGCGGTGATGCTGGGCGTGATTCAGGCCTTGAAGGATGCGAGCGTGAAAACGCCGGGCACGATCACGTTTGTGGCGGATACGGGTGAGGAAGGACTCGGAGACCTGCGCGGCACGAAGAATCTGTTCGCCGACAGCCTGAAGGGGCAGATCGATAAATTTATTTCGGTGGACGGCACGGGGCTCAGCATCACCAACATCGGCGTGGGCAGCTATCGCTACCGGGTGACGTTTAAAGGGCCGGGAGGGCACAGCTTCGGCGCATTCGGCATGGCGAATCCGATTCAGGCGATGGGGCGGGCGATTGCGAAAATCGACGCGTTTGAAGTGCCCTCGACTCCCAAGACAACGTTCAACGTGGGACGCGTGGGCGGAGGAACGTCGGTGAATGCGATTCCGTTCGAGGCATGGATGGAGGTGGATATGCGGTCCTCCGATAAGACGTCGCTTGAAGCGGTGCATGCGAAGTTCAAGAAAGCCGTCGAGGAAGCCGTGGACGAAGAGAATAAGCGATGGAACGGGCGCGGCCCGGTTTCGGCAACGCCCGAACTGGTCGGCTATCGTCCGGCGGGGAGCACATCGGCCGATTCGGCGATCGTGATTACGGCGCTGGCGGTGTCCAGGATTTTCGGACATTCAGGAAGGCTGGGCGAAGGGTCGACCGATTCGAATGTGCCGATGAATTTGTCGATTCCCGCGATCACGATTGGTGGAGGCGGGCAAGGGACCGGGGCGCACGCGCTGAATGAGGCGTTCGACACGAAGGATTCGTATTTGGGGACGCAGAGAGCGCTGTTGCTGGCGGTAGCTCTGGCGCGATAGCAGAAGGAAATTTTTATGAGAAGCCTGATTGGATTGATTCTTGTTTCGAGTGCGTTCGCGCAAACTCCGGCGTCCAAACCTGCGCCGCCGCCGGCCCCCGTCGACGTAAAAGACGAGGCGTGGGGGTATATCGCCGCGGCGCTCAGCGAGAAAAATCCCGATACGCGATTGCAGGCGGTGCAGTCGATGGGATTGATCGGCGTCCACGAGCCATACATTTCGACGCTGGCGGGGATGCTGAGCGACAAGGACGTGCAGGTCCGCGTGGCAACGGTGCAGAGCATCGTCGATCTGAAAAACAAGAGCACCATTCCGTCGCTCAAAAAGGCGCTGGGCGATCCGGTGCCGGAGGTCTGTTTCGCGGCCGCGAAGGCGCTCTACGCATTGAAGGACCCGGACGGCGAAGATGCGCTGATGTCCATATTGAGCCGCGAATTGAAGACATCCACAGGGTTCGTCAGCAAGCAGATCCGCGATTCGTTGCGCATGCTGCAAACGCCGAAGCCCCTGATGATGTTCGCCATTAAAACGGGAGCAGGGTTCGCGCCGGTGCCGGGATTGGGCGAAGGAATTTCGTCGTTGCAGGGGATTCTGGCGGATCCGAGCATGTCCGGTCGCGCCGCGACGGCCTTGCTGCTGGCCTCCGACAAAGATCCGCGGGTGCAGGCCGCGCTGATCGACGCATTGCAGGACAAGGAAGGATCGGTGCGCGCGGCGGCGTGCCACGCTTTGGCGCTGCGCAACGATCGGAAGCTGGAGTCCTATCTGGTTCCAATGATGGAGGACAAGAAAGCCGCGGTCAGAATGCGCGCGGCGGCGGGGTGTTTGCGATTGGAATCGCTGCCGGCGCCGGTGAAGAAGCCGGCGGCGAAGGGCGCTGCGCCGAAGGCCGCTCAAAAGAAATAGGGTAGATGGTCAGGTTCCAACATGCGCGCTAGACGACCCGGTGGATAACTTCCGGATACGCCGTAAACCGGGACCTATCTGCTTCCTAATCGGCTACACTTAGCTGAATCAATCGTATGTCGCTCTCTGCCGGTACAAAACACCGTGAAGTCGTCTCCCTGCTCGGCAAGGGGGGCATGGGCGAGGTGCGGAAGGCGCGCGATACGACGCTCAAGCGTGAGGTAGCGCTCAAAGTCCCTCCTGCGGAGTTCCGCGATCCGGAGGGTACGGCTCGCTTCCAACGAGAAGCCGAGGTGCTGGCTTCGCTCGATCATCCCAACAGCCGGCCGATCTGTGGACCGGTGGACTCCGCCAATTCCCGCGCCTTGGTCCTCGCGCTCATCGAAGGACCAGCGCTGGCGGATCGCCTCGATGCTGGACCGCTCCTGCAAGAAGACGCCGGTGCGATCTCGAAGCAAATCATCGAAGGGCAGCAATCGACCCATTGAAGATTGCGGCGTATTGCGTCTATCTCGCGGCTTGGCTGGTGTTCGCCGCTGCTGCTGTGGTGGGCTCATTGCCGCAGTTGCGCAGGCGGGCCGCCGCGACGATGGCGATAACAGCGCCGGTGCTCATCGGCACACTGCTGCAGGCCCTCGCGGCATTCGCGGTTACCAGGTCCATGGGCAGTGGACCGCTGCGGCCTCGGACGTTTGAATTGGCCGGGTCACTAGTGCTTGCACCACTCGGCGCGGCTCTATATGTATGGGCGGTTCGATCCGTACCTCGGGATGCTGACGGGGATACATTGGTCACCGGAGGCGCCTACTCATGGCTGCGTAACCCGATCTATTTGGCTTTTCTCGCGATGCTGGTGGCGACCGGCTTCCTCATTTCGGGCGGCATCAAATTGATCCTGCCGGTGCTTCTGTACCTGGCTGGGTCGGAGTTGCGGATCGCTTCCGAAGAAGGTGAACTCGCCGAGAAGTTTCCGGAGGGCTATGCCATGTACCGGAGTCGGACACGGTGGCGTTATCTCCCCGGGTTACGGTAAAAATCAGCCGTTGGCGAAAAGGCCGAACTTCCATCCATCGGCCAGCGAGCCGAAGTACAGGAAGATCTTCGGATATTCGACGATCCATTGGGAGCCGCCATTGAGACTTAAGCGAATATATCACCACTGTGCTGAGGACGGCGAGACTCCGAAGGGGATTCACGATGGTGCGAGGCGATCGGGAATGGATGGTCGGCAATCCGGAAGTTTGTGTTGCCCGCGGGTGACACACTTACTCCAATTCGCTCCACGACCACTCGGGCGCGCCGCCGGGACGGCTGGCCACCAGCGCTCCGAGTCGATTGGCGAAAGCGCCGATTTTTGCAGGAGGCCAGCCCGCATCGAGGCCGTGAAGAAATGCCGCCGCGAACGCGTCGCCTGCGCCAACCGTATCGGCGACCTTGACGGGGATGGCGCTGACTTCCACATACTCGCCGCCTTTGAAAATGGCGCAGCCACGGTCGCCCCGGGTGACGCAAACGGCGTCCCAGCCGAATCGCGAGGCATAGTCGCGGCAAAAGCCCTCGATCGATGTGTGTGATGTTCCGGCCATCTGCTGGACTTGGGCGAGTTCGTCGTCGTTGAGCTTGACCACGCCGCCGAGCCGCAGCAGTTCCATCACTAAAGGCGTGGTGTAGGAATTCTTCCGCAGATTGATGTCGTAGAAGCGGCGCGCGCCGGGGTAGCGGCGGAGCAAATCGTGAAGCAGCGCGAGCATGCGCGGGTCAATGAACTGGAGCGTCCCGTGATAGATCCACTCGGGATCGACGGGTAGCGACGGGAGCGCGGCGAAATCGTAGGCGGCCGGGCGATGGAGAACATAAGACGGCTGGCCCCGCTCATCGACCGTGACGGAGACGGTTCCGGTGGGAGCGTCCTTCACCGTGCGGATGAACCTTGTCGAGAGGCCTAATTGCGATGCGCCTTCGAGGGCGCGGCGGCCGCGATCGTCGCCGCCGACCGCGCTCACAAACGACACATCGTGGCCCAGGCGCGAGAGCTGAACGGAAAAATTAAAGGTCGCGCCGCCCAAGAGCTCCCGGCCGTCAATCAGGTCCCATAGAATCTCGCCGAGGCTGGTGAGGCGCACTATCGGACGAAGGCCTCTTGCAGGCCGCCATCCACTTGCATGGTCTGTCCGGTGATTTTCGCCGAGCGGTCCGATAGCAGAAAGTAAGCGGCTTCGGCCTGATCCTCGGGTGTAATAGCGGCCTTGGTCAGCGTGCGCTGGGCGTAGTAATTCGCGAGTTTGTCGCGCAGCGATTCATCGGAATCGGATTCGTTGAAGGAGATGGAATATTTCACCAGCGACGCGATGACGCGGTCGCGCGGGAACATGGTGGAACCGGCCACAACGGTCGCCGGCGCGAGCGCGTTGACGCGCACCAGCGGCGACAATTCGACGGCCAGCCCGCGCACCAGGTGATTCGCCGCGGCCTTCGATGCATCGTAGGCGAGCGAACCTTTTTTCGCGACCACGGCGTTGACGCTGGTGGTGATCACCAGGCTGCCACGCAGTCCCTGCCGGGCGAAGACGTGACGCGCTTCGTCGCCGACCAGATAGCCTCCCATGACGTTTACATCGAAGGTCAGCTTCCATTGATCGTCCGTCACGTGGCCGGCGCGATCCGGCGCGACGTACACGCCGGCGGTGACCACGATGTTGTCGACGCCTCCGTATGCGAGGACTGCCTGTTTCAGCATTTCGCGAACGCTGGCGCGATCGGTGACGTTCACCGCGACGCCGATCGCCGGTCCGCAGCCGGAAATCCCGGTGCCCGCGACGCCGATGCCGAGGCCGTAGATTTTCGTCAGTTCCCTGGCCGTCGCCTCCGCGGCGTTCTTGTCGAGGTCGGCACAGACGACGTGCGCTCCCTCCTTCGCCACGCGATGCGCGACTGCACGTCCGATGCCGTTGCCGGCGCCGACCACGATGACCACGTTACGCGCCAGTTCCTTTTCCGGAGGCATGCGCTTCAGCTTGGCTTCTTCCAGCAGCCAGTATTCGATGTCGAAGGCCTCCTGCTGCGGCAGCGCGATGTATTCGTCGATGGCCTCCGCGCCGCGCATCACTTCAACGGCGCAATTGTAGAATTCGGCCGTCACGCGCGATTCGCTCTTGTCCTTGCCGAAGGCGATCATCCCGACGCCGGGGATCAGAATCACGGTGGGGTTCGGATCGCGCATGGCGGGAGAATTGGCGTGCTTCGACCGCTCATAGTAAGCGGCGTAATCCTTGCGATATTGTTCCAGACCCGCCGTCATTTTGGTCTTGAGCGCATCGAGATTTTCGGTCTGCGGATTCCAATCGATATAAAGAGGCTTGATTTTCGTTCGCAGGAAGTGGTCCGGGCAGGAAGTGCCAAGCTCGGCGAGGCGCGGAGCGTCGTGGCTGTTGACGAAGCGCAGGATCGTCGGGTCGGACTGGATGGTCGCGATGAAACGCTTTTTCTGCGACACCTGACCTCGGAGCCAGGGCAATAATTCGAACAGCAGTTCGTCGCGCTCGGCATCGGGGATGGTCTCGTATTTCTTGCCGCCGAAAGTTTTTTCGCCATTGTCGCGAGCCTCGATATAATCGGCCGCTTTTTCGATCAGCGCCAGCGTCAGGTCGTAGCATTCTCTATCGCTGTCGGCCCAGTTGATCAGGCCGTGCTGTCCGAGGATCACGCCCTTGCACTTCTTGTCGCCCTTGGAGATCCGCTCCAGTTCCAGGCCGAGCTCAAAGCCGGGACGCAGCCAGGGGGTCCAGACAATCTCGCCGCCGAAGATTTCCTTCGTCAGTTCCTTCGAACGTTTCGACGCGGCGACGGAGATCACGGAGTTCGGGTGCATATGGTCGACGTGCTTCCACGGCACAAACGAATGCAGAGTGGTGTCGATGGACGACGCGCGCGGATTCAGATTAAACGTGCAGTGCGTGAACAGGCCCACCATCATATCTTCGTGAGGCGTTTTCGGACCCTTTTCCTTGCCGCCGAGATAGATGGGCTGGAGCGATTGAAGCTTTTCCTGATAGAGCGAGGAGAAGTTTTCGAGTTTGCTGGTGCGCAGGTCGCCGCCCGAGCCTTTCACCCACAGCACCTCGGTTTCAGCGCCCGAGAGCGGATCTTTTTCCATCAGCTTCGACGAAGTATTGCCGCCGCCGGTGTTGGTGATGCGTTGGTCGGAGCCCAGCAGATTCGAGCGATAGACGAGGCGCTCAGCCGGAGACAGGGAGTTGGCCTTCTGGTCGTCCCAGAGGTGATTGACATGTTTCATTGGTTTCTTTCAGGATAGCAACGTTAGCGATATTCGCAGAATTTGAATCGTATCAAGAGGTTCTTATTTTGCCGCTGCGGCGGTGATCCAGCTCGATTCCAGGCCGGTGCGAATCAGGTAGGGAAGAGAGACGCTCCGAAAGATGAACGAAGCGGAGCGGTCTTCCAACCCGCGCAAAGTGCCCAGCTCGATGCGCCTTTGCAAATTCCCGCGGCCATTCCGCTGCTGGAACGTTGCGCCGGTGTCGGGCGTCGCGATCAGGCGCACGGCCGTGCGGTTGACGTTCACCGTCTCCAGCTTGACCTCCAGCGAAATGGAGTTTACGTCGCTGTAGAATTCGCGCATGCGCACGATGCGCGCAGCGACCACCGCGCCCGCCGGAACCAGCACTTTCGAGCCATTCTGAATCGGCGTGATCAGCTTCGCTTTGACAGGATCGCCCGCGGCCGCGGTCACCGTGTCCAGGCCCTGCGTCAACGCCACGCGGAAGTGCAGTCCGGCCGGAATCGCAATACCCAGCTCCCTATGGCTTGCTTCCGGCACGTGCGGGTCCGGCGGCGGATCGAACGAGATTTTCGATTCACCCAGAAACTCGTGACAGCTTGAAAAAGTAGTGCGATTCTCCGATTCCCCTCCGCTCGCCTTCAGGATCTTCAGGACGGATGCGCTGGGCAGAAGAAAGTCAGTGCCCTTGAGACGCACCTGCGCGTAATCGAGCGCGGTGGTCGCGTAGCAGGCTCCCGTTTCCCGCAGAAGCTGGCTGGTGGATACCTCCAGCCGCACCAGGTCGGCAGTCTTGGGATCCACCAGAAAGGTGCCGTCCCAGGCCGTAATCACGCGATGAATCCCCTGGCCGAAAGAATAGTGGCTCTTCTCGTACGGGATCCGAAAGCCGAATTCGGAAAGGGCACGCCCGTCACGCGTAGCGTCGCCGTCGTAGGTGAAGCTGGCGTCCTCGGTTCGAAAAATCGCCGTCAGAAACGCGGCGAAACTTCCCGTGGAGACCGCCCCTTCATTCACCATGTCGAATAGATCTCGGTCGTTGAAGCGGCTTTCGCCCACCCAGGAATACATCTCGCCCGCCGCGGCCATCGCGACGTCCAAGCGCAGCCGGTCCGACGTCATCAGATGCATCCTGCGCTTGGGGCCTCCTTCATCGCAAGCGCTCCCTCGATCCGCGCTGTCCGCCCGATACATCGACCGGTCGACAGTCTCCGTGCACATGTACCGTGGCAGGCGATTGATGGAGTCGGAAACCTTGGCTTGCACGCGGCGGAGCAGCTCCATCGGGTCCTCCTGGGCGTGCAAAAGTGTGGCGATGCTGAACACTAGCAGAAGCCGGGCCCACATATTGACTCAGTGTACTCCCGAGCCACCCCCGCCACTGGCCTAAGATTGAAGAGTGCGACTCATGCTAGCGGTCAGCAGCGTTGTCTTCGCCGCGGTGCAACTAGCGGCGCAGGACCAGCCTTGGCATTCTCTGTTCGACGGCTCGACCTCCAAAGGTTGGGAGGACGCGACCGGCAAGCCTTTTCCCACGCATTCGTGGGCGATTGAAGACGGCTGCCTGAAATCGCTCGTCCGCACCGATGGCTTCGAAGACATCCGCACAGTGGAAATGTTCAAATCGTTTGAACTCCAATTCGAATGGAAGCTAGCAAAGCTCGGCAACTCGGGCGTGAAGTACCTGATCCAAAAAGTGGACGACTGGACCAACAAAGAAGGCCGGCAGGGCCGTGCGCGCGGGCTGGAATACCAACTGGTGGATCTCGATTCGCCCGACGCCTCCGATCCGACGCGCATTACCGGAGCGCTCTACTCGCTGCTCGCGCCGGCCAACGCCAATTGGAAGATCGGAGTCTTCAACGAATCGCGCATCGTCGTCCACGGCGATCACGTCGAGCACTGGCTCAACAACGTGCGCGTATTGAGCTACGAAACCTCAAATCCCGCCATCCAATCCGCGCTGCGCAAAATGCTGCCGAAGGACGCGACGCCCGCAACTGCTCTGGTGACGGAAAGTCCGATCAGCCTGCAAAACCACGCTTCGGAAACGTGGTTCCGGAATATCAAAATCCGCGCTTTGCCCTGACGGCGTGGCGCCGCGGCAAAAACATCAGCTCGCGGCGCCGTCTTTAAACAATCGGATGCCGCCCTTCAGCGCGTTGGCATTTTCCCCCAGTCGCGTCTCCTGCGGCAGATCCTTCAGCAACTTTGCGTTGCCTCCGCCCAGCACGACGTAGTCGGCCTGAAGAGCCGCCTTAAACCTGGCCACGACCTCGAACACATGGCGCGTCCAGCGCTTTTTGCCCAGCCGTTCCAGGCCGCGCAGTCCGACGTAATCCTCATAGGTGCGGCCTTTTTTATAAGGCAGGTGCGCCAGCTCCATCGGCTCCACAATGCCGTCGACGATCAGCGCCGAACCCAACCCCGTGCCCAGGCCGAGAAACAACATGCGCCCGCCTTCATAGCTGCCCAGCGCCTGCATCGCCGCGTCGTTCACCAGCTTGACGGGCTTGCCGAACGCCTTTCGAAAATCGAAGCCCTGCCAGCCGGCACCCAGGTTGTGAGGCTCCGCCACGGGATGACCGCCCAGCACCGGACCAGGATAGCCGATGGCGACCGCGTCGTACCTCCAATCGGCGGTCGCTTTCTTCACGGCCGCGACCATTATCGCCGGCGTCATGGCGGGACCGGAGTCGATCTTCACCAGTTCTTTGTGATCGGTCGAGCCGACCTTCACATGCGTGCCTCCGACGTCCAGAACCAGAACTTTTTTAGCGGCCATATTTCTCCTCAATCGCGTGAACCTTGGCGAGTCGCCGGACGTGCCGGACTTCGTACAACGCGCCTTCCAGCACCGGCATGTTCATGTTGTCATGTTCGACGCCCTGGTGCGCGGAGTACGTGAATCCGGCATGATCGCCGGCGATGGAGATGCGCATTTCACCTGTATAATAACGCCAATTATGCGATTTATTCTGTTTCTCGCACTCGCCCTATCCAGCTTCGCGCAGAGTTCGGCGCAGAATTCGATTGACGCGGTGACGGAAAAGGCGCGCAAAGCGTTCGACGTTCCCGGTATCGCGGTCGCCGTCGTCAAGGACGGGCAAGTGGTCGTCGCCAAAGGGTTCGGCGTCCGCAAGCTGGGCGAGCCCGCGCCGGTCACAGCCAACACTTTGTTCGGAATCGCATCGAACACCAAAGCCTTTACCGCAGCATCGCTGGCCATTCTGGTGGACGAAGGCAACGTCAAATGGACCGACCGCGTGATCGATTATCTGCCCTCGTACCAGATGGCCGACCCCTACATCACGCGCGAAATGCGGGTGAAGGATCTGCTGGTCCATCGCAGCGGATTGGCGCTGGGCGCGGGCGATCTGATGTTTTTTCCGGCATCGGATCTTTCGAGCGACGAGATCGTGAAGCGCCTGCGCTACGTGCCTCTCGAAACCAGTTTTCGTAGCGCCTACGCCTACGACAACGTTCTGTACCTGGTGGCTGGAAAATTAATCGAAGCTGTCAGCGGCAAGCCCTGGAACGCGTTTATCAAGGAACGGATTTTCTCTCCGCTCGGCATGTCGGTTAGCAAAACCAGCATTCGCGATATCGCCCCCGGTGACGATTTCGCCTCGCCGCACGCCAATGTCGACGGCGTGCTGGCGGCCATCCGGCCCGATGTGCTGGACAACAACGCCCCGGCCGGTGCGATTCAATCGAGCGTGGCGGAGATGTCGAAATGGATCGCGATGCAGTTGAACACGGGCCAGATTCCGGGAGGCAAACGGCTGTTCAGCGCCCCGCAATCGAAGGAAATGTGGTCCGAGGTCACGCCGATCCCGATCGGCAATCTGCCTCCCGAGCTGGCCGCGTTTAAGACCAACTTTTCCGCCTACGCGCTGGGATGGGGTTTGCGGGACTATCGCGGCTACAAGCTGGTTTCGCACACCGGCGGACTATCGGGGATGGTCTCGCAGGTGATGCTGGTGCCGGAGCTGAAACTGGGCGTGATCGTGCTGACCAATCGAGACGCGGGCGGCGCTTTTTCGTCCATCACAATGACCATTCTCGACGAATACATGAAGGCTCCGGCGACCGATTGGGTTGCCGCTTTCGATTCGGCGGCGAAGAGCCGCGAGAAGGGCGCGGCGGAGGTCTTGAAGAAGGCGGGCGCGAAGCGAAACGCGGCGTCGAAGCCGTCACTCGCGCTATCGGGTTATGCCGGCCGCTACCGCGATCCCTGGTACGGCGACGTGACGATTAAAGAGGAAGGCGGCAAGCTGATCATGCGCTTCACGCATTCGGCGGATCTGACGGGAGAGTTGGAGCACTGGCAATACGACACCTTCATCGCGCGTTGGAAAAATCGCGCCATGGACGCGGACGCGTATGTGACGTTTTCGCTGAAACCGGACGGATCCATCGATCAAATCAAAATGGCCGCGGTGTCTCCGCTAACGGACTTCAGTTTCGATTTTCATCATCTGGCGTTGAAACCGGTGGGCGCCGACGTCGCGGCGTATGATTGATGCCCCTGCTATCTTCCAAAGTACGCCGATCCTCTTCCCATTCGGCGACGCCGTAATGGATGGGAACTTTATGTTCCGCCGCGAACTCCATGAAAGCTGCTAGGGGCGTGTGGCACAACTCCGCGGCCCGGCCCATGGAGATCCTGTCTTCCCGGAACAGCTCTAACGCCAGCAGTTTGGCCGTTTCGCTGGCCAAGTCGCCCGCACTAAGCTGGCTCACAACCTGAAGCAAATCTGCCGGTAACTCCAGCGGCCTGGTTTCCATGGTCCTAACTTAGCCCAGATTCTCGTTATTGTCACCTGAGTCATGCTAAACTAGCTTCCTAATTGATCGCGCTTCCCCGTCAGAAGTGGCCGACCTCAACTTTTGTGGGGATTCTCGATGGCGGGAACAGTAACGCAGAGCGCGCTTCCGGCTCCGTTTCAGGATTACGGGCTCGATGAAGCGTACGACGAGATGGTCACGGCCGATGGCGCGGCTCGTCCGCACTACGAACACCTCTATCAGGCTCTGCGCGAACTCCCTGCCAGCGAATTCCGGCGTCGCCAGCAGATCTCCGACCTTTCGTTCCTCCACCAGGGCATCACCTTCACCGTCTACGGGCGCAAAGAGGGCACGGAACGCATTTTCCCGAACGACCTGCTGCCGCGCATCATCACCAGCGAAGAGTGGTCGCACATTGAAAAAGGTCTCGCCCAGCGCATCACCGCGCTGAATCTGTTTCTGAAAGACCTGTATCACGAAGGGCGCATCCTGAACGACGGCGTGGTGCCGCGGGAACTGGTGTATAGCTGCAAACATTTTCGACGCCAGATGCGCGGACTCAACGTCCGCAAGGACGCTTACGTCACCGTCGCCGGGACCGACCTGATCCGCATGCCTTCCGGCGAATTCGTGGTGCTGGAAGACAATCTGCGCGTGCCCTCGGGCGTCAGCTATATGCTGGTCAGCCGCCAGGTGATGAAACGCATTTTCCCGGATTTGTTTCGCCAGTGCGGCGTGCAGGGAATCGAACATTACAGCCAGGCGCTGCTGGCCACCCTGCGGTCGCTCGCCCCGCAGGGATGCTCCGAACCGACCATCGTGCTGCTCACGCCCGGCGTCTATAATTCCGCCTATTTCGAGCACGCGTTTCTCGCCCGCCAGATGGGCATCGAGCTGGTGGAAGGCCGCGATCTGGTGGTGCACGACAATTTCATGTACATGCGCACCACCGAGGGGCTGCGCCGCGTCGACGTAATCTACCGGCGCATCGACGACGATTTTGTCGACCCTCTGGCGTTCCGCCCGGATTCGTCGCTGGGCGCGCCCGGCCTGTTTAACGCGTACCGGGCCGGCAACGTCAGCCTCGCCAACGCGTTGGGAACCGGGGTCGCCGACGACAAGGCGGTGTACGCGTACGTGCCCGCCATCATCAAATATTATTTGAACGAAGATCCGGTGTTGAACAACGTCGAGACGTTTCTCATGTCGGACGCCGCCGAGCGCCACCACGTTCTGGAGCATCTCGAAGAATACGTCGTCAAGGCGGTGGGCGAATCGGGCGGCTATGGCATGCTGATCGGACCGCAGAGCACCGCGGAGCAGCGCGACGAATTCCGGCGCAGGGTGGAAGACGATCCGCGCAACTACATCGCCCAGCCCACCATCACTCTGTCGCGCGCGCCCTGCATCATCGACGGAAAAGTACAGCCCCGCCACGTCGATCTGCGGCCGTACATTTTGTTCGGCGAGAAGATCACCATCGTGCCGGGCGGGTTAACACGTGTCGCTCTGAAAAAAGGATCTCTGGTTGTGAATTCGTCGCAGGGCGGCGGCAGCAAGGACACTTGGGTACTGCATTAATGCTCTCCAGAGTCGCCGAAAGTCTGTTTTGGATGAGCCGCTATCTGGAGCGCGCCGAGCACACCGCGCGCGTCATCAAGGTTCAGTTGAACCTGATGCTGGAGCGCGAAACCGAGGACGACGACCGTCACTGGAAGCGCATGCTGAAATCGCTGGCCATCGAAATGACCGATGTGAAGGAGGGCGAAGCGCAGGCGGCGGCGAAGTCGCTGATTCATTCCACGGCCAGCCGCTCCTCGATTATTTCCTGCATCATGGCGGCGCGTGAAAACTCCCGCCAGGTGCGCGAGCAGATCAGCTCCGAAATGTGGGAGCAACTGAACCGCATGTTCATAGAGGTGAATCGTTCCGGCGCGGCCGCGGACTCCGACGTCAGCGATTTTCTGCAAGCCATCAAGGACGGCGCGCACACGTTTCAGGGCATTACCGATTCCACCATGACCCACGGCGAAGGCTGGCAGTTCATTCAAGCCGGCCGGTCCATTGAGCGCGCCTCCGCTCTGGCAACGCTGCTGGGCGTGCATTTTCGCGAATTTTACGGCAAGGATGCGGAGCCGGAGCCGCTGGAATGGATCGGCCTGCTGCGCTCCTGCACCGCGTTCGAAGGCTACTGCAAGGCATATACAGCGGATCTGCGGCCGGACCGCATCGCGGAATTTCTGGTGCTGAACGCCAGCTTCCCGCACTCCATCCGTTTCTCGGCCGACGCGCTGGAGACGGCGATGAAGCAGATCGGCGCCGAGGTATCCAGCCGCAGATCGGCTCGCGTGGAGCGCATCGCCGGGCGCATGCAGGCGACCCTCGCATTCGGCCAGATCGACGAGATCATGACCGGCGGCCTGCAGGCCTATCTGGAAACCGTGCTCCGCCAGTGCTCCCAGGCGCACAGCGCGTTGTATCAGACCTACATCGCGTATCCCATTGAAGCCGCGCTCCAAGCGTCGTAAATATGTCTCGTTTTGAGCAGATCGCTCCCTATGGTCGCGGCTCGGAATCGACCAGACGTGCAATCGGCCAGCTACCGAGCCGCGACCATAGGGAGCGATCCTCCGCATCGTTATAACTATGTTCTATTCCATTCGCCATCTCACCCAATTCCGCTACGATTCCGCCGTCAGCGAAAGCTTGATGGAAGTGCGCATGCACCCGCGCACCGAAGGCCCGCAACGATGCCTGTCGTTCCAGCTTTCGGTCGACCCGCGCGCGATGGTCTACCAGTATCGCGACTATCTGGGCAACAGCGTGCATCACTTCGATGTGCCGGGAAAACACATTCAACTGCGGATCGTGGCCGAGGCCCTGGTGGAAGTGCAGGTTGGTCCGGATCTGCCCAAGCGCCTGGGCGCCGATGCCTGGACGCAGCTCGACGCGCTGGTGGCCACCGGCGATTATTGGGAAATGATGATGCCCAGCCAGTTCGCGCAGCCCACCGAAGGGCTCCTGGAACTGGCCGATGAGCTGTCCGTCGCCCGGCGGGACGATCCGCTGAGCCTGCTGCGCGAATTGAACGAGAGCATGTTCAACTGGTTCGACTACGTGCCCAAGGCGACCCACGTCGATTCGCCCATCGACCACGCCATTGAGACGCGCCGCGGCGTCTGCCAGGACTTCGCGCATATCATGACCACGCTGGTGCGCCACGTGAAAATCCCCTGCCGTTACGTCAGCGGTTATCTCTATCCTCGCGCCATGCATCCGGACCGTTCCTCGGAAGGCGCGACGCATGCCTGGGTGGAAGCCTTGCTGCCGGGACTCGGCTGGGTCGGCTTCGATCCGACCAATAATCTGCTGGCCGGGGAAAGGCACATTCGAACCGCCATCGGCCGCGACTACGCCGATGTGCCTCCCACGCGCGGCGTGTTCAAAGGCAAAGCCGCCAGCGAGCTGCAAGTGTCGGTCCGCGTGGCGCCATCCGATGCGCCTCCGCCGCCCGAAGCCGAGTTAAGCGCCCCCCCGCAATGGGAGCCGGCCGTCGAGATCGAACAGATCGACGTCCAGCAGCAACAACAACAGCAGTAGACCGTGCGCGCTAAGCTGGAAGCATGATCGCCAGTCCGCCCCTGCGAAAAGGACTCCCCATCGTCGGAGTGCTGCCGCAGTTCCGCAAGAACCCTCCCGTATTCTTGCAAAGTCTCGCCCGCGACTACGGCGACATCGTGCATTACCGGCTCGGCCCGCAGGATGTCTACCTGATCAGCAACCCCGAGTGGATCAAGGACATCCTGGTCACCAATCAGACCAATTTCACCAAGAGCCGGTTTCTTGAGCGAGCGAAAATCCTGCTCGGCGAAGGACTACTTACCAGCGAAGGTGAATTTCACCGCCGCCAGCGCCGCCTGGTCCAACCCGCCTTTCATCGCGACCGGCTCGTCGGCTATGCGTCGGCGATGGTCGAAACTACCGCGCAAACCCGCGAACAGTGGTCGACCGGCGCACAGCTCGATATGGCCCGTGAAATGACGCGCCTCACCCTCGGCGTGGTGGCGAAAACGCTGTTCAGCGCCGACGTCACCTCCGACGCCGACGAGATCGGCAACGCCCTCACCCAGGTGATGATCCTGTTCGACATGGTGCTGATGCCTTTTTCCGAATGGATCGAAAAGCTGCCTCTGCCCTCCATCCGCCGTTTTGAAAAAGCGCGCGCTTTTCTCGACAAAACGATCTACGGCATCATCGCCGAACGCCGCGCCAGTAAGGAGGACAAAGGCGACCTTCTTTCGATGCTCCTTCTCGCTCAAGACGAGGACGGTGGCGCCGGTATGAGCGACAAGCAGATCCGCGACGAGGCCCTCACGCTGTTCCTCGCCGGACACGAAACCACCGCCAACGCTCTGATGTGGGCCTGGTATCTGCTCTCGCAAAACCCCTCCGCCGCCCAGAAGTTTTATGACGAAGTCGACCGGGTTCTCGACGGCCGCCTGCCCACCTTCGACGATCTTCCGAACCTGAAATACACCGAGGGTGTGTTCGCCGAATCCATGCGCCTCTATCCGCCCGCCTGGGTCATCGGCCGCCGCGCGAAAGCCGATTACCCGATCGCGCAATACACCGTCCCGGCGAGATCCATCTTAATGATGAGCCCCTGGGTGGTCCATCGCGACCCGCGCTGGTTCCCCTCGCCCGATGAATTCCGGCCCGAACGTTGGGGCGAACCCGACGAGCGCCCGAAATTTTCTTACTTCCCCTTCGGCGGAGGGATGCGCGTCTGCATCGGAGAACGCTTCGCTTGGATGGAAGGCGTTCTCTTGCTCGCCACCGTCGCTCAAGCGTGGCGCTTCAAACTCGTCCCCGGCCATCCGGTGGCCACCGCGGCGCTGATCACTTTACGGGCGAAGCACGGGATGAAGATGGTCGCCGAACGGCGGAACCCAAATCGTCCCGCGACGTCGCCGTCGTCGTCCACGCAATCTCACCCAGTCCCAGCGTAAGCACCGCCGGATCCGCCGCGTCGTCGAACACCAGCGCGACGCCCACGGCATCGGCCCTGCGCCGCCACCATTCGAATCCGCCAAAAATCATCGCCACAATGAAGTAAAAAGGAACCAGTCTGACCGGCCTTTTCACCATCCACGATTCCAGGTTCGCCATCGAGAACGCGTACACCAAAAATCCCACCCAGTAACCCACCCACAGAATCGTCACGTTCGCTTTTCCCGGCGGATACGAACAGGTGAACGGAATTTTTCGCAGTTCCATGGTCAGCGCTTCAATCAACAGCGCGGAGATGGTCACGCTGAACACCAGGTTCGCCAGCGCCACGCCCGGCGGCCACCAGATGAAATAAAACGGCGTCAGCGCCAGGAACAAGGGCAGGATACCAAACCATCGCATCGCGGTCCTGGTCCCGTTCAGTGCCGGCCTCTGCCGGTCCGTGTCGCTGACGCGAAACTGCCAGTTCGCCGGCAGTTCGGATGGAATGGTGAAGATGAACCTCATCCCGCTCAGCAGAAAAAATCCGACCACCAGCGGCAAGGACAACCATTGATCTCTGTTCTTCACCGCAGGCATCACCTGCGCCGCCAGCGCGAATCCGACTCCCGCGTAGGCCGCCAGAAAAATGCGATGCTTCGCGCTCCGCGCCATTGTCTTGCCGACAAACGCCACCATCGCGCGCTCCACCGGATCGGGCGCGACCCGGTCCGCGATCCGTCCGATGCGTTCATGCATCGCTGTTCTAGTCGAATCCCCTCCTTCCGTCGATTCCAGCGTCCTCCGCACATGCCTTCGATAAGCCACCGTGTACGACAGCCCCGCGACCAGCGCGACGAGCCCCAACGCTATCTCCGCCCGATGCGCAAGCGCGACGAACGCGGGGTCGTGTGAGCCGATAAGAATTTCGTTCAATCCCAGGAACCACGCCGGTGGAAATGCGCGCAGCACCCAGGAATTCTGCGCCTTCAGTTCCGCCACTGTCGCCGCGATGTTCGGGAACAGGAAGAACAGCCACAGCAGCACGAACACCATGGCGCCCTGCACGTAAGCCGACATTTTACGGAACCAGCGCACGCTCAAAACGTTCAATAGCAAACCTTCGAGCGCGACCAGGAACAAAAACGCGAACGCGCTCGACGCCAGAATCGAGACCCCGTGCGCCGCGATCGTGCGCACCAATCCGTGCCAATCGCCCCGGTAAGAGATCGCCGGAAACGTCACCGTTGAGACCAGATTCACCGCGGCGGTGAACGCAATCAGAAACAATGCCAGTGCGCCGACCTTGCCCAGGAAGATGGTTCGCGAATGAATGGGCAAAGGCATCAACGTGGCGTAATCGCGGCGATCCGGAAACTGAGCGTCCCATTCCAGCACCGTCACCGCACCCATCACCAGCATCGAAAACGAAAGATACAGGCACCGGTCGGACCACAACATCGGATTCCGCATCTCCTGTGGCATCCTGTCCAGCCCAAGGTAGGTTGTGTATCGCAGAAACGGCAGAATAATCCCCGGCGATGCCAGCAGCGCCAGCATCTTGGTCACCGTCACCTGAATTTCGGTATTGCGGGCGACGAATTCGTTATCGAAAAATCGTCCGAAGAAGTGCCGGACGAGCGCCGCAAGCTGGTTCATGCGCTCTTCATCACATCGACAATCGAATTCGCGGTCGTCTCCGTGTCCTGCTCCAGCACCAGTTCGGAAAAAATATCTTCGAGTGAAGGAAGGTTCATCAACGTACGCAGACCTTCCACCGAATCGTTGGCCGCCACGCGACCCTTGCGCAGAATCATGACATGCGTGCAGACTTTCTCCACCACCTCCAGCACGTGCGAACTGTAGAGAATGATTTTTCCCTCCCGGGCCAGGGATTTCACCAGGTCGCGGAACACCAGGCCGGTGGTCACGTCCAAACCCGACATCGGCTCGTCGAACACGAGAATGTCGGGGTTGTGCAGCAGCGCCGCGGAGATCAACACTTTCTGGCGCATCCCTTTCGAATAGGACCCGATGGGCGAATGGCGCGCCGCGCCCAACCCGAACAACTGGAGCAGATCGTCGATCTTGCGATCCAGCGATTTTCGGGCCAGCCCGCGCAGCCTTCCGACCAGTTGCAGATACTCGCGTCCCGTCAAATGAGGATACAAATGCGCCTGCTCCGGGACGTATCCCATCCGCCGCTTATATTCGATCAATTGCGATTGAATGCTGCGCCCGTCGAACAGCACTTCGCCGCGGGTCGGCTCCAGCAGCGCGGTGATCATGTTGACCGTGGTGCTCTTGCCGGAACCGTTCGGGCCGAGATAGCCCAGGACTTCGTAAGGCTTAACGGTGAAGCTGACGTCGTCGACAGCCGTGGTGGTGGTGTACCGCTTGGTCAGCGAGCGAGCTTCGAGCATGGCCTATAGACTCCTGCGACTCGGAATTTGTTCCCGGGAAGCGCAGAAGATAAATTGGCCGCCGATGAACGCGGATGAACGCCGATGAGGCTCAAGCGTGCGCTGAGTGCGAAGGCGTTTTGTAGCCCGACGTCGCTGCCTTCTTCATCGCCTCGATTCCCTCGGCGGTGGTCATTAGAGGCGTCGTCTTAATCGCGCGGACCGCACCTCCCGCCGCAGCCGCCAGGGAGAACGCGGCAGCCTCGACGTTGGAGGGCATTTCGATGATCGAGACAAGATCATAATCGCCGAAGGCGAACCAGCCGTGGAGGATCTTTCCGCCGAGCTTCTCAATCACCGGCCGGACGGCATCGAGGCGGTCGTGCGGATGAGCAATCATACTGGCCCACGCGTCTGGCGTGTAACCGACTTGGAGCAAATAGCTGGACATAAGGGACTCCTTTCGCTGAATCCGGTCATCAGCTTACTCCAAATCAACCACCGCGTGTGGGGCAGTTGGCATCCTGCGGACCGATTGTCAATCGGTCCATCCGGCGAGAGGCCGGACTTCTCTTACCCCGTGGACGGTCTCGTCCGTCACCCGAGCCATTCTAGATCGTCGAGAGATGCAAAAAATAAATTGGCCGCCGATGAACGCGGATGAACGCCGATCAGAAACCCAAGGACTTGCCGAACGGCGAGATCCTTCGTCGGGGAGTGGAAGGAAGCGTTATGTTATTTATTATTGAAACGGGCGATTTAATGTTGCTCAAAACATCGCTTTGATTATGGGGAAATAGCATGAACATCACACTGACGAACGACCAGCGCGATCTCCTGGGCATAGCGGGAATGGGACTAGCGATTGTTCAAACGCTGTTAGCGATTTATACCCTGACGGTTCCCTACTCGGTAACCACTGAAGACGATGTAAAGCGCGCTCGCAAGGTCAGAGGAAATCTCGGAAAAATGTTCTTGCTGTTGCTCTGCTCGGAGGTAGTTATCGTGATAGCAGGGCTTATATTTTGGCTGGACGGGCAGGACTGGAGATTTATCATCTCGCTCCTGTCGATTGCTCAGGCGGCAATGATGGTGCTAGCTGGAATAATGATCTTTAACCGCTCGCGTCACGCGATAAGCGTGGCCATTGTCTACGCGATATTCTTGACCATTGCGACAACGGTAACTACCAGATACAGAGCTGGCTCTGAGGCTTTGGACACTCATGTATTTATAAACGTGTTCCGCGCCCAACTACTACCATTCACTTTCGTTGGGATGGCCCTAACGGGATTCTGTTTCGTCATCTTTTGCATCAAGATTGTGCTTCATCTTGCCAACGACGGGATATATGACTGAATCCATTACCCAATGGAAACCAGAACGGACGAGACCGTCGCTGGCCCAGGCCACTCACGATCAGCCCGCCGCGCTACTTTTCCAGATTCACCAAGCCCACCAACTCCAGCATAATTCCTCTCCCGCGCCGCATCGAATCCGCCTTCCAGCGGACGCACGCGGGTGATGCCGTACTTTTTGAGTTGCAGCGCCGCACGGGCGCTGGTGGCTTCGTTTGGTCGAGTGCCTACTCGAACGGGATTTCCACTTCGGCGACCCCACCAGGACTGGCGGCATTCACCGCTGAGGCAATTTCAACCAACCTCTTCCGCACAAGTGTCCACCGTAGCTGGGAGAGAACAATTATCGCTATCCTTCGGCCGCCCAGGTTCTGCTGGTATCGGATATTTTTGTCCGCCGTCACCAGCACATCGAATCCCGCTTGCTCAGCAACGCTGAGTAGCTCCCCGTTCTTGAGCGTGGCCCAACCGCGCTCTCTTGCCTCAGTGACGGTGTGGCCAGCAAGGGCGCGGACAAGACCGCGAGGGGCGTTGTTATCGAGCAGAATCAGCACGGCCTAGAAACTGGGCTCTTTGTCCAGACTGTGGCCGGCGAAGTCGAGTACCGCCTTGATTTCTTCGCGCGATACCGGGTATTGCTCAATAATCTCATCGATGGTCATGCCATCTTCAAGATTTTCGAAGACGACCTTTACCGGCGTACGCGAGTTGCGGAACGTCCACGCACCGCTCACCTTGCCAGGAATGCTCTCCACCGCCGGGCATTGTGACCAATCCAGATCTGCCATATCGATGCCTCCCTCTTTAGAGTACACGCGCAGGCTGTTACTTCAACTCCACCAACCCTACCAACTCGAGCGGATAATTCCTCTCCCGCCACGCATCAAACCCGCCTTCCAGCGGACGCACGCGGGTGATGCCGTACTTTTTGAGTTGCAGCGCCGCACGGGCGCTGGTGGCTTCGTTTGGTCAAGTGCAGTAGAGAACTACGTCGCGGTCGCGCGGGATCTCCTCATGCCTCGCTTCCAGTTCCTTCCGGTCGAACCACAGTGCACCGGGGATTTTCGCACCGTCCGAGGCGAGCTCCTCGGCTGTTCGCAGGTCGAGGATGAATACCTCCAGAAGCTGGTCCTTCAACTCCTCGGGCCGGATGCGCGCTACGCGCAGGCTGCGGATGAACTTTCTCCGCTGATAGTATTTCCAGCCGATCCAAATCGCCAGCGCTGCGCCCAGCACCACGATCAGCCATCCGCCCAGCCGTCCCGCGTACGCCGCGACATCTTCCAACTGGGCGCGGAATATGTGTCCGAGGAGCAGAAAAGCGCCCGCCCAAAGGAATCCGCCCAGGCCGTCCGCGCCCAGGAATTTCCACCAGGGCATGCGCGACAATCCGGCCATGGGCGGAGCCACCGTGCTCAGACCGGGCACGAACTTCGCGATTACGAGAGCCCATCCGCCGAGCCTCTTGAACCAGTAGCGCGTCGAGGAGACGCAGGAATCGGGCTCGAGGGAAATGCGGCACAGCCACTTCAAAACCGGCGAGCCTCTCTTGCGCCCGAGGCCGTACCACGCCCCGTCGGCGGCCAGACAGGCGACTACCGACAACGCGAGGGCGCCCGGCCAGGAATATTTTCCCGTGCCGATCAGCGCACCCATCGCCAGCAGCACCGGCGCCGATGGAATGGGCGCTCCGAGTTGCTCCGCCAGCACCATCGCGAACAGCAGAGGATATCCGTGCCGGAGCAGAAACTCCATCGACTGATGCATTATGCAATCTCTTTGCCGGAAAAACGCTGAAGACCGACCATCACTCAAGTCTATTCTGGCTGCTGGCTCCGCGCTTGATGCGTCCGTCCCGGACTGGCTACCGGCTACTTCTTCCGGTCAGGCCTGGCGCGTGAATTCGGTATCGATGGTGATATGCACTTCGTCGCCGATGGCAACCCCGCCGGCTTCGAGTACAGCGTTATACTTGAGCCCGAAATCGCTGCGCAGAATCGTAGCCTTGGCCGACGCGCCTCGGCGATAAAGGCCGTAGGGGTCCTTCACCTCGGGCGTCACGTCTTCGACGTTGAGATCGATGGTCTTCGTCACGCCGTGAATGGTCAGGTCTCCAACCACTTCGAAGCTATCGTCACCCGATTTGACGACTTCCTTCGACACGAAGGTGATGGTCGGAAACTTCTCCACGTCGAAAAAGTCGGCGCTTTTCAGGTGGGCGTCGCGCTGCGGCTCGCGCGTGCTGATGCTCGCCACGTCGATGGTCACGTTGATGCCAGACAAAGCATGATTCGCATCGTCTATGGTTACCGTGCCCGAAACCTTGTCAAAGTCGCCCTTCACGTTCGAGATCATCAGATGGCGGACCTTGAACTGGGCATGCGTGTGTGCGGAGTCGATTTGGTATGTACTCATATTCACTCGGAATAGATGCAATTAACCTCTATCTGGATTCATAACCGCGATATACCCTAAATTCCGGTAAAGCTGCTTGTAATCGAGGCCGCAGCCGACCACGAAGCGGTCCGGGATCTCAAAACAGCGGAAATCCACGGGAACCGGCACGATCCGGCGCACCGTGCGGTCGAGCAGCGTGCAGATGGCGATCGATCGCGGCGACCGCCCGGCCAGCGTCTGAAGCAGATAGCGCGTGGTCAGGCCGGTATCGACGATGTCTTCGACCAGCAGCACGTCCTCGTCCTGAATCGGGTCGTCCAGATCCTTGGCGATGCGCACCATCCCCGGCGTGTCGCCCCCGAAACTGGAAATCGCCAGAAAATCGATCTTCACCGGAATGTCGATGGCTCGCGCCAGGGCGGTGAGGAAAAACACCGAGCCTTTCAAAACACCCACCAGCTTCAGGTCGCGGCCCTGAAACTTCGCGCTGATCTCGGCGGCCACTTCCTGGACGCGCGCGTTTACCTGCTCCTCGGTAAACAGGATGCGTTCAATGGGCATACTTAAACACCAGATCCTGCAAATCTTTTTGATAGAAGATCTGAATATTGACGTGCGGATAGATCGCTCGCAATAGTTTTATTTTGCGATTTTTCTTGGTGACCAGCGCCTGTTTCATGGTGGTAAGTTCGACATATAGATCGAGTTCCGGCAGATAAAAATCCGGCGTGAACGCCTCCATCGCCTTGCCGTCTTTGTCCCACTGTAGCGGGAAACTGCGAGGTTCGTACTCCCATTCGATGCGATAAAAATCGAGCAAATTGGCGAAGATCTGCTCGCTGGGATGGCCGAACGTCACGCGTTTCAAACTTGCCTGGCCGGCCGGAGCGATGCCGTGCTGGGCCAGTTGCAGGCGCGTTTGGAATTGCATTTGCGCCTCGGCCGCGCCTGAAAGAAGGCCATGCTCAGTAAGATTGCGTGCGCAAACGGCGGCGCGCAAAATCTCGGCAGCCTGGGGCGCGTCCGTGAATTCCATGCTCAAAACGACATCGAAGGTCTTGGCGATCCTTCCAAATCGCAATTTGCGAACGCGCTTGGCTTCCTGGTCGAGCTCGGCCAATATTTTGAGCGCGGCGGGGCGTTCGAGCCGTTGGTCTATCATGACGTTGCCCGCGCGGCGCGCTTCGGGAGCGGTGATTCCGGCCCGCAGCAGCATCGGCAACGCATTGAAAAGAGACTCGGCTCCGGCGATTGCGATCACCAGATGATGTTCCGTGGCCAGGCGCGTCAAAATCGAAACCGCCGCCGGTTTCCAGGCCTTTTCAGGAATGGTGGCGTCGCCGAACTCCTCGGTCATCCATTGCGCCAGGCGAGCTTCAGTAACCAGCTCGAATTGCAATAGCTGCGCGGCGGCGTGCGCGACTTCTTCCCATCGCGACGCCGGATCGCCTGAAATTGTCACGAGTGCCATCGGCTACAATCGAGCATACCAATGCTATTAGGGGTCGATATTGGAGGTACAAAGATCGCGACGGGAGTGGTGGACCGGGAGGCGAGGGTTTTCTCGGCGCGGTCGGTTCCGACGTGTGCGAATGAAGGGGTTAAGGTATCGCTTCAACAGGTTTGGGACGCGATTGAAGAAGGCCTTTCTTCCGACGTGGAGGCCATCGGAATCTGTGCGCCGGGGCCTTTGAATCCGAAAACGGGCGTGGTGTTGAATCCGCCGAATCTGCCGGGGTGGAACAATGTCGCGCTCCAGGAGATGGCGCAGAGCCGCTTCGGGCTGCGGGTCAAGGTGGAAAACGACTGCAACGCGGCGGGCCTGGCCGAAGCCCGGTTCGGAGCGGCAAAGGGCTGTAGCAGCGTCTTTTATGCGGCGATCGGAACGGGAATCGGGTCGGGGATTATTCTCGACGGGAAAATTTATCACGGCAAGAACGGCGCGGCGGCCGAGGGTGGGCATGTTTCGATCGATTACCGGAGTGAGACGGTTTGCCGCTGCGGGAGTGTGGGGTGCATCGAAGCGCTGGCGTCGGGGCACGTACTCGAAAAGATGGGCGGGTACGATCTCGATAACCTGGCGATTCAGCTCGGGGCGTGGCTGGGGAGCGTGGTGAGTCTGCTGGATCCGGATATTATCGTGATCGGCGGAGGGGTTTCGAAGATCGGCGAGCCCTTGTTTGAGAAGTTGCGGGAGATTGTTCCCCGGCGGACGGTGAATCCGCACGCGAGGGAACTGCCAATTGTCGCGGCGAAATTTGGGGCGGAAGCGGGTATTGTAGGGGCGGCGGCGGTGATGATGGGGGCCTTGTAGGGCGGGCTATCAGCCTGCAGCCGCCTTACAAGGCGGCTCGTCGACGCCCCAGAGAGCCGCCTCGACAGGCGGCTGCAGCCAATATTGGCCGCCCTACAAGACGGCACGGCGCAATTTTGGTTGAGTGGTGGGGGAAGGACGGCGAGGAAGTTTTGGTTGAGTGGTGGGCGAAAGGACGACGCGGCGATTTCAGTTTGGCGGCGGAGGCAGAGGGAGGTCGGACATGAAGGTATCTTCCACCGCTTTCCAGGTGCCGTCGGCTAGCTTACGCCAGACGGTCAGATATTTTCCTTCATCCTCGAACTTGTTGCCGCGCTGATCGGAGAAGCTCATTTTATAGGGACCTTGCGTGTAGCCGAGGTCGCCGCCCTTGGAAACTTCGACCTTAGTGGGCATGAAGGTCAACGAAAAGTTGGGGTCCGTCAGCAAAGGCTTGAGCGATTCCTTGATAGCGGGCTTGCCGGTAAACAAGGGCGCGTTGGGCATCAGCACCGAGGCATCGTCGGCATAGTAAGCGACGAACGCGTCGACGTCTTTCGTCGCCGCGGTTTTTACCCAGGCGGATTCGACCTCTTTAATCGCTTTCGTGTCGGCATCGCGCGTGTCGGGGGCTTTCATGCACGCGGTGGTGCATAACACCAAGAAGAAAACGCCCTGTCTCATTGGAATCCACCTTTGGGCTTATAGCCGGGACGAACCTGCACGCGATACTTCTTGCCTACGTCGGACAGCACTTCGACGGTCAGCTTGCGAAACCCCTCGTTGGGATTGGGCTGCGGGTAATAAGTGATGGTATACGAGTTGCCGAGATCCTCGCGGATATTTTCGAAGGCCTCCACCTGCTTCTGCCAGGTTTTGGCGAAATACGATTTTCCTCCGGTGCGCGTGGACATGCGCTTAAACACGCTCGAGGAAATGGGATCCTTATTCACTTCGTTGGTGGAAATGACGTAGATGGGAATACCTTCGTCCTCGGCGACGGTGGATACGTCGTTGGGCGCGACCATGCTGGAATCGTCCGGGCCATTGGAAAAGACGATGACCACTTTGCGGCCGGGCACCTTGGCGGCGTCGCGGAGGGTCAACAGGAGGCAGTTATAGAGAGCCGAGGCGTCGCCGGCGACGGCTTTGCGGAGGCCGAAAATGGCGTCGGTGCGCTCTTTCGTCAGCGGGGCGGCGCGCGAGAGGTTCCGGCTGTAGGTATAGATGGCGACGGAATCGGCGCGGTCCAGGCCGCGCACGAAATCGGCAATTGCGTCGGAGGCGTAGACGAAGCCCCGGTACATATAATTGCTGGTGTCGAACAGGACGAACACGTTGGTGCCGACAAAGGCGTCGGAGCGGCCTTCGGCGACGCCCGCCTCGGTGATGGGGATGGGCTTGAGAGCGCCTTCGGTAGTGATTTCGACCGGCGGCTTGCTGCCTTCGGCGAAGGTGACGAATTTCTGGGGGATGCCGTCTTCGAGGACGCGGAAATCCTTGGGCTTGAGGCCGTTGATGTAGTGGCCCTTGTTGTCGGTGACCTGGAAGCTGAGGACCACCATGTCGACTTTGACTTTAAAGATGGGGTGGTCCTGGGCCACGAGCAGGGAAACCAGGGTGAAGAGCACGGCGGCCTTAAGAAATTTTGAGCGACGGATCAATGGGTTCCTCCTCCGGGGAATATTCTCCGCGTCTGTCCGCTCCCTGACGGTCGCGGTTCCGTTGAGCCGCCAAGCGTGAGCATGCGGGTAAACGGTAGGGCGAAAACGGCGTCGACACTCTCGAAGACACTGGGGGGCCAGCGAAAAATGGGGACAGCCCGCTCTGTCCACGCGTCGCAAAAACCGCTCCTTGGGACAGAGTAGGCTGTCCCCATTTTTCGCGCACGAGTGCCGCAAGCACACAATTTTTTCGCAGTGGTCATTCGTTGTCCGCCGGGACGCTGGATAGTTTGCGGGCTTTCTGGCGGACGTCGTCGCCTACCAGGCGCAGGCTGCGCAGTAATGCCGGCCAGTCCTCCAGATGTGTTGCGAAAATCTGTTCTACCGTCTGCGCGGTCCAGGCCGGGATTAAAACGTTGAGTTGGGCGGGACGGGCGTGCACTTCGTCGGCGAGGGCGGCGTAGTAGAGAATATTCGATTCCCAGCTTTCGGCCAGAATGCGGCTGGAATATCCCATCAACGTGGGGAACGTGCGCAGATTGAGAAGCTCGGGTTGATAGGAGTTGGCGAGCGTGGGCTTGGGAGTTCCGAATGCGTGGGAGATGGCGCGGGGGCTGACCTGATCCGGCGCCTGCGCGGCGAGGGCGCGGATGTTGGCCGCGAGCGGCGAATCATGATCGAAGGCCGCCGTTTCGGTGGCCAGCAGATACATTTCCGATGGCACGATGTTTTCGACGGCGGTGCGAACGTCGCCCGAGGCGAGGAGGCGCTCCATTTTCCTGACGCGTGCGGGAGGCGCGTAACGTTCGAGAGCGGCGAGCACCTGGGCGCGGCGATCCGGGCTGAGAGCGCTCTCGGCAAGCAATGTTTCGGCGTAGGACATATTCACGCCGACCCAGTGGAGCTGGAGCGGCGTGACGTCCCACCAGCGGGGAATCACGGCGCTGAGAATCATCTGCGGGACGAGATCACCCCAAATAAGGGCCTGTTCGCGGGACGGAATCAGGAAATTTTGTTCCGCTTCGGCCAGCGCGTAGGGCAATGCGGCGAGCGAACCGACCAGGCGGCCTCCGGCGTTGGCGGGCCAGCCGGTGCCGAACAGCTCGGTTGTTTTCCAGGTCTGGCCGGCGCCTTGAATGCCGATAAAATCGTGGTTCCGGACGAACAGAGGATTGGTATGGAGCACCTGCGCGCCGGGCGGGGCGTAGTGAATATAGTTGTAGCCAACCAGCGTATCGCGCAGGAACGGCGCGAGGGTGCCTCGCAATTCCCTGAGTTTGTTGGGATCGGCGGCGGCTTTTTCGATGGCCTGGCGAAGATTCAGCTTCCGCTGCGCCTCAATGTGCTTTTCGGTGTAGTAGCCGAAGGCCAGCGAATTTCTCTCCGTGGAGGTGAACGTGCTGCGCGGCAACTGAATATCGGAGATGCGGGTGGCCAGTTTTCCGGCCAGAGCGGTGTTCAGTTTTTCACCCTTGGTGACGCTTTCCAGGTTGTCGGCGAGATCGAACAGGGTAGAGAGCGAGACGAGCCGCTGGGCCTCGAAGACGCGGATCATTTCCTCGGCGAGCTGTTGGCGGGCATCGGACGATTCGGTCGATGCGGTTCCGGCCAGCAGATCCATCATGCGGTCCTGCGGGGAAATCGTTTTGGGTGAAGCGGAGGCTTCGAACAACACCTTGACGCCGTTGCGTCCGCCGTCGAAGACTTCACGCTCGCCCTGGATCTTTTGGAACGGTTCCACGACGCGCGCCAAAGCCTGGTCCGATTGCGCAGCGGGAATGCTGCCCTGGCGGACAAAAATCTGCCACAGTCCGGCCAACGCCTGCAAGGTTCCGGCGGCGTCCGCGCGGACGGCCTGGTCGCCGACTTTATTGATGGCGTGGATGGCGTCGAGGAAGGCGAGGATGGTTTTATCGGAGAGGGCGGGAGCCTCGGAAAACAGGGGATATTGCGCGTGGAGCAGATGATATTCGCGGGCCAGGCGGTCGACGGTATTGGCGTCGAGGGGCGTCGTGCGATTGCGTTCGACGTCGCTCAAGGCCATGAAGATTTTGAGCGGCTCATTCTCCACCGCTTTGCGGGACAGGCCGAAGAGAGCTTCGAGCACGTCGTCCGAGTCTTTCCAGGAAGGCGCGGCTTTGCTCAACTTGGCGTCGTATTTGCCCTGCGGGTGGTTGGCGAAGAGAGCTTTCCAGACGTCGAGATTGCCGGGGATATGCGGCTTGCCGTCCTTATCGAGACGGAGGCGCGTCGTGAGCAACATCATGTCGGTGTTGCCGCGGAACACGGGGCGGGCGGGGCCGGGACTGGTGACGCGGCCGCGGATGGCGGAGTAGAAACGCTTCATGCGGTCGGGATCGCAAAGGTAATCCTTCACCGGGCCGTTGATGCGCGCCAGGGCGTCGAAATAGCTGGCCAGCCAGCCGTCGTCGCGGGCAATGAGTTTTTCGATAAAAGCGGTTCCGTTCGACGGAGGGGCTCCAGCTAGCTCGCCCCACATTTTTTCGGATCTTGCGCCGCCCGGCACGAGGGCTTTTCCGCCGCGGATCTGGAACATGGATCCGTAGAAATCGAGCACGTGGGAGTAGATTCTCAGGCGCGGCGCGGGAATGGCCGCCCGCAGCGCCAGAGCGGTCTCCGGATCGAGCTTGGCGAGTCCCAGATACAGGCGGCACAAAGAAGGATCGGAGAGAAAGAAGTCGATAAACGCGCCGCTGGTTTTATCCTTGGCCGACTGCCAGTAATCGGCGTCATAGAGCAGGGGGATGCGGGCGGGGTGGTAATCCAGCACGAACGGGCGGTTGGTGCGGAGGGCCTGTTCGAGCTGGGCGAGAGGAAATCCGGAATCGATGGTGAGAAACGCGCGCGTGGCGTTGACGGTTTCGAGCACCACGTCCGATCCGCAGCCGCCGCGCATGCGGTAGCCGAGAATGCGCAGGATATCGCCGGTTTCGGTGGATTCGCAGGTTTCGATGCGGATTACCTTTTTCTCGCCGCCGAGGCGGTCGAGCTCGTGAGCCTGGGAAAGATAACGGACGACCAGCTTGAGGTACTCGGTTTGTTCGAGGGTTTCGTTGCTGCTGGCCGCCTGGTAGCCGTTGGTGACAACGTTGCGCGCGAGAGCGGTCAACAGGTCTTCCGGCCGGAGGTCGGGAGAGAGAGCGGCCATCCGGGCGAAGGAGCGAAGAGGCCCGGGGATTTCGATGGTGTTTTCCTTGGCAGGCTCGGATTCCGCGGCGGAGGGCAGGGACAGGCCGGAGCCGCCGGCGGCGCGATAGGCTTCCAGGTGCTTCACGGCGGCGTCGCGGTCGCCGGCCAGGAGGTCGAGGATGGTCAGGCGGCGCAGAACGGCCGGACGGTCGGCGCCGCGGCTGGCGTTATGAGAAAGAGCCTGATCGAGGCGGGCGTAAATGGCGCGTGCCGAGGGGTCGCGGTGGCGATCGAGAAACTCGGCGTAAGCACGCAGAGGGGCGGGGTCCTGCGGAGAGGCGTCCAGGGCCTTCTGCAAGCGCGCGCGGGCCTCCGCGGCGTCGCCTTTGCTTTCCAGTTGCCAGGTTTCACCGGCAAAATCCTGAGCGGAAATCCCCGTTCCCGCGAGGCAAAAAATAATTCCAACAAGAGAGAACCGCATCGCTACAGTCTCCTTCACCCAGCTCTTCCGGCATGTGCCAGAGTTTATGGAATTCTACTTTATCACTGAAGGTCACCACCTGTGCGGAACGCGGGCGGAGGGGGAATCTTTTTACAGGAATCTCACAAATCAGAAGTAGCCAGGAGCCAGGAGCCAGGAGCCAGAATGACGGTGTATGATTTTAGGGCGGGCTTTGTCTTGCCCCCTTTCTCTTGTCATGAAAAACCTTCTGATTTTCCTCGCTGCGCTGCCACTTGCGGCTGCCGCTCCTCCCAAGATGGCCGTTATCGGATTACTTCATTCCCACGTCTGGAGCCAGTTGCCGAACATGGTCAAGGGCGACGTCGTGACCCTGGTGGGCGTGGCCGAAGAGCATCCGGAACTGGTGGCGGAGGCCAAAAAGGCCGGTGTCGCCGAGAACCTGATTTATTCCGACTACGACAAAATGCTGGACACGGTGAAGCCGGATTTCGTGTGGGCTTTTGTCGAGAACAACCGGCATCTGGAGATCGTGAAGGCGTGCGCGGAGCGCAAGATTTCTGTGATTTTCGAAAAGCCACTTGCCTCGACCGCGAAGGACGCGGCCGCGATCCGCGAGATCGCAGCCAAGAGCGGCATCTACGTCATGACGAATTACCAGATGGCGTGGTGGGCGTCGAACTATACGGCGCGCAAGCTGGCGGACTCCGGAGGGCTCGGCAAAGTGTATCGCCTGCGGGGCGTGGTGGGGCATGGCGGACCGGGATCGGAAGGCCCGCGCAGCTCGTTCTTTTTCGCGTGGCTGACCGATCCAGTGAAAAACGGCGCCGGGGCGCTGATGGATTTCGGATGCTACAACGCTCTGTGGAGCCTGTGGTACATGGGCAAGCCGGAGACCGTGTATGCGCGGGTCGACCACATGCAGCCGGAGAAGTTTCCCAAAGTCGAGGACAATTCGACGATGGTGCTGGGATATAAAGACGGCACGGGAATATTCGAAGGAAGCTGGGATCTGCCGCGCAGCTTCCAGGATCTCGAGGTGTTCGGGCGCACCGCGAGCATGACCATGGTGAACAACAAGGTGGAGACGCGCAAGAACGGGCGGGGCGCGGCGACCGAATCGGTGAAAATCGATCCGCTGCCGAAGGAGCGGTCCAGTCCGCTGGCGTACATGGCGAACGCGGTCGAGTCCCATCAGGCGCCGGAGGGGTTGGTGGCGCTGGATATCAACGTCCAGGTGGTGGAGATTATCGACGCGGCGAAGTTGAGCATTAAGACCGGCAAAGCGGTGACCTTAAAATAAATCTCGGTGATTCCTGCTAAGCTCGAACTAGGGTCGTCACCTTATTTTATGATGGTCCGGATCAAGCTTCGGCAGGGCCGGCCGATTCAGCGGAAGGCCGGAAAGAATCGCCTTGTGGCTTCCGCCATTGGCACACTCCTGATGCCGGCCGTGTTGATGGCCTACATACTCGGGATTTGGAGGCTGGCCTCAGACCTGGGGATGGCTGGACAATTCACCATCACCGGGCTGTTTTCCCACTGGCAGGTATGGATCGCGATAGCCGCGCTGCTGCACATCGCGTCGTCATCGCTGAATCGTTACGGCCGGGGAGGGACGCTGAAGGGTCCCCGATTGCTGCACTTCCGAAGCCGTACGGAAGAGAATCCGGTGCCAGCCCCGAAAAAAGTCCGTTTGCGTTAATAACCCCGTCCCGTTAGGACGGAGATTCCGCGAGCCGCAACCCTACGCGTAGACCAGCTGAATGAGGGCCTGGATATAGCCGAAGGCGAAGGCAAAGGCCTGCTTGCCGCTGTCGTCGCCGTCGATCTTCGGAACGTGATCCGGCATCAGCATGCCGTCGTAGCCGACTTCCTTATAGGTGCGGATGGCGCGGATCATATTGACGTCGCCATCGTCGGGGAACGTCTCCCTGAAGTTGAGAAATCCACCTTTGATGTTGCGAAAATGCACGTTGAATATTTTCTTCCGCTGGCCGAAATAGCGGATGACGTCGTGAATTTCCTCGTTCGGATTTTTGAGCATCTCCGAAACCGTTCCCTGGCAGAAATTCAGGCCGTGATACGGGCTTTCCTTGATGGAGATGAATTTCTTCAGGCCGTCGACGCTGCCCAGCACGCGATGCACGCCGCGAAACCCCTTGTCGCGCGGCATGCCCGGGTCGTGAGGATGACACGCCATCCGCACCTTTAACTCTTCGGCGACGGGGATGATTCTTTCCAGAAAGTAAGTGACGCGCTCCCACGCCTGATCGTCGCTGACGGGGCCGGCTTCGGTGAGCGGCGGATCCTGTTTGGCATCGGCGTAGACAAACGTGCTGAGCTTGGCGCCTCCGCGCCCGACGGTGGTTCCGCTGCGGACGACGCCCAGGATGCTCATGTTGTATTTCAGCTCCGGGATGCCGGCGCGGGCGGCGTTGCGCATCATCTGCTGAATGTTGTCGATCTCGCGGTCGCGTTCCGGGCTCTTGCCGAGCATGATGTTCGGATTCTCACTCTTGGTGATGTAGGCGGAGCTGAGCGGCAGAGGGACGGCTTCGAGCGTGATGCCATGCGATTCGACACGCTCGCGCAGTTTCGTGAGCCCTTCGACGCTCCACGCCGAGTCGAATTTCGCCGAGGGCAGCGTGCTGCATACGTGATTCACGCCGAATGCAGCGCAGATGGTAAGGACTTCGTCCGTCGAGTTGTGCTGGGTGCCGCACTTCATGCGGCCCGCTGGCGTGGGAGCGGCTTTAGCGGCCTGCGGCGCGCCAGCTTGAATAACGGCTGGGGCCAGCGCGGCTGTTTCGAGGAATCTGCGTCGATTCATTTCAAACCTCCACGGACGGCTTTCCCATCCGCCGATCCCGGGCGTCCAAATTTCTTCTTCGACGCGGTTACGTCCAAACCGCTGCGTAAGGCTCGATCGGCCACCTGCCTGAAAGTTAGGCCAGTCTTGGCCATGCGCCGCTTTAACATCATGGCAACGTCGGCGTCCAGAGTCACTGTGATTTGCATCTCGACATCAGATTATCATCTACAGATGACGTTCTTGCATCTTCTCCTTGCCGCCACTTTAGCGCAGGACACGCCAACCGAACGGGAAGCTGCTCGTGATGTGATTCGCAAAATGGGCGAGCTCGAGAAATCACTCGACGTGCCGTCGCTGGTGGCGAAGCTGACGGTTCCGAATCCTGCGCGCGAACAGGCCGCGGCGCGGGCTCGCGAATTAATGGAGAAAGAACTGCTGGCGATGGCGGACGACGTCACCACGCATCCGGAAATTGGATTTGTCGAAACGCGGTCGGTGGAGATCCTAACCGCGTATCTGAAGAAACACGGCTTCGAAATTACTCCAGGCGTCGCGGACTTAAAGACGGCGTTCGTCGCGCGGTATAAAGGCAGCCACGATCATCCAGCGCTCGGAGTAATTGTGGAATACGACGCGCTGCGGGGCACGAAAGGCGCGTTTCACGGCGATCAGCACAGCGCGCAGGGGCCCGTGGGGCTGGCGGCTGCGGTGGCGATCGCGGAACTGATGGAGCGCACGCACGCGCCTGGATCGATCACCGTGTTCGGCACGCCTGGCGAAGAGATGATGCCTCCCGTGGCGAAGACGCAGATGTTCGAAGCGGGAGTTTTTAAGGGCATCGACGTGATTGTGCGCAGTCATTCCAGCACAGCCACGCAGAGGCCCGCGCCGGGCTTCGGCTCCTGCTGCCTGAATATCGACGGCGTGAAATATACGTTCAGCGGCGCGCCTTCGCACCAGATGATTCCGTGGGATGGACGCAACGCTCTGGAAGCCGTGATACACCTGTTCAACAATATCGACGCGGTTCGCGCCAGCATTCGTCCGGAGGCGAGGATTCAGGGGATCATCACCGAAGGCGGCGCGGCTCCGAATGTGGTTCCCGACCGCACGGCGGCCGACTTTTATATTCGCTATCCGGACGAGGTTTACCTGGAACAGGTCCGCGAGTTCACCGATAACGCGGCCAAAGCCGCGGCGCTGGCGACGGGCACGAAAGTCAAAATCGATAACTACGGCCGTATGCGCGACGGGGTTTCTTCCGCGTCGCTCGCCGAAGTCGCATTCGCGTACATGAAGCACTACGGTGCGACCAAGATCGAGGAGACGCCGGGCAAGCCGCAGGGTTTCGATGAGACGGGCAGCGTATCGAGCGCGGTTCCCGGGATCGGATTTAGCGCCTTCACGAGCAACGGGACATATCACACGTACGAGATGGAAGCCGATGCGCTGACCGATGTCGGGCATCGGGGATTCGTAGTCGATGCGCAGGCCATGACTGCCTTGCTGTACGATTTTCTGACGACGGCCGATTATCGAGTGGCGGTGCAGAAGGAATTCGACGGCATCCGGGTGCTGTTCGATGAATATCGGGAATCGTTGAAGAAGGTGTATCGGAAGCCGACGGTGCCGGAGCCAAAGTGACGCTCGCTGGTTGCCCGCTCCGTGTCAATACTGAGCCGCCATGCGTGAGCATGCGGGCAGACGCGAAAACGTGTCGCAGCCAGATCGTTACTTTATCCCCTCCATCACTGTCGGGGTTCCATACACCAAATGGAACCCCGACAGTAATGGAGGGGATAGCACAAGATGTCCCGGCGATATCGTTACTGCGCGGCGATCCTCGAAATCCCGCCCTGACGGGACGGGGTTATAACTCCTGACGTGAGAGCCTGTGTGAAAAGTCGGGTTGGACCGCTGCTAGTCGCGGCTCTGTTTCGAGCCTTGGGGATTCATCAAGATAAATGGAGCCGCGACTAGCAGGAGCGGTCAGCACGGTGGTTTTCACACAGGCTCAGACCTCACTCGTGCGGACTTGCCGACGCCGGGCAAGCCGGCTGCAGGCAATATTGCGTCGCTCAGCTACTTCGCGGAGAGCGCGACTGCTTTCCCGGTGCGGGCAGATTCTCGCGCGGCGACAAGGATTTCCGTGACGATCATGTTGTTTTCCAGCGACGACAACCCCGAGGGCTTGCGGCGTCCCCGCACCACGGCGATTAAATAGGACACCGAGTCCCGTTCGTCGGGCGCAATCTCCGGAGGCGTGCGCGATTCTTCCTGCTGGCCGGGCAGGCGCACTTTCAGGGAATTTCCACCGATGGCGTCCGCGTAGCCGCGTTGCGCGTAGACTTCAAAATCCTTGCGCGAGAAAGGCCAGTTCCAGGACGCTTGAATGATACCCTGGGCGTGAGGATATTCCACCAGCACCGTGGCCTCATCATCGACGCGCGCGTAAATTTCCGGCTTGATCTGCTGCGTCATGGCGGTGACACGCAAGGGGCGCTGGTTGTCCATCATCCAGGTCATGAGGTTCGCGCCGTAGCAGCCGAAATCGAACAACGCTCCGGCGCCGTTCTTCACCGGGTCGCTGAGCCAGGCGAAAAATTCCGGCCCCACGTGGATCTCCTGCGGACCCTGATGGCCGTCCATGGCGACCATCTTGCGGATGTCGCCCATCGCTTTCTGCTCCTTGATGATGTTGTGCATTTCGGCGTGGCTGCGGTACCAGGTGGTTTCGTAGTTGACGATGACGGGGATTCCGCCACGCTCGGCAGCCTTCCAGATCATGCTCGCATGCTCATTGCTGACGGCGAGAGGCTTTTCCATCATCACCGGGATTTTGCGTACTGAACAGGCTTCCACCACCACCGGGTGGTCGAAGGTATTGGTGAACGTTGCCACCGCTTCCGGTTTCACTTTGTCCAGCATCGCTCCGAGGCTCGTAAAGAACAGTCCGCCGTCGAGATGGTACTTGTCTTCGTATTTCTTGTGAAGTGAAGCATCGGGGTCGAACACGCCGACGATTTCCACGTCCTTGCGCCGTTGCAAGGCGCGAAAGAAGCCGTCGACGTGGCCGTGGGCGAGGCCGGCGATGGCCACGCGCAGCGGTTTGTCGTCATTGCTTGAATCGGCCCGCTGGGCCTCCGCAGACGCGAGCGAGGCGCACAGCAATAATCCAAGAAAGAATCGCATTTTATTTTCGTTTCCCAATTGCGTACAACGTCTGCGACGTTCGAAGGAAAATCTGTCCTTCGGAGATCGCGATGGTGCTCAAACAATAATCGTTGACATTATTTTCGGCGAGAATTTCGAACTGCGGACCGGCTTTCAGCACCGTGGTCAGGCCGTCCTCATTGGTGATATAGATTTTCCCGTCGGCCAGAATCGGCGAGCCGGAATAAGTGCCCGGCTTCATGCGCTGGCCGCCATAAATCTCCTCCCCGGTTTTAGCATTCAGGCAGAAGACGATGCCGCGATCGTTGACCGAGTAAAAATATTTTCCATCCGTCACGGGCGTGGGAACGTCGGGTCCCTTCTCGAACTTCCAGAGCACGTTCTTCGAGGTAATGTCGCCTTTGCCGCCGACTTTGAAGGTTTGCAAGGGGCGCTCGCGCGTGGGCGCATAGACGATTCCGTCGAAGAACGTAGCCGACGCGATAGTGCGGTAGTCCTGGTGGTTTTGGGGGTTGAAGCCGGTCACACGCCAGATTTCTTCACCCGTTTTCAGATCGTGGCCCGTGACCACGTCGCCTCCGAGGACGATCAACTGGATGCCGTCGCTGGTCTTCGCGATGACGGGGGTCGAGTAGGAATCGTGCGACTCGCGGACCGCTTCCGTGTGCCGTTCAATGCGCCAGAGCGTCTTGCCGGTCTTTTTGTCGAGGCGCAGGATGTAGCTGGCTTCGGCGGTCTTCATGCCGTGAATCACCTGCACGTAGAGCGAATCTTCGTACAGCACGGGGCTCGACGCATAGCCCCAGTTCAGGCCGAATTTGCCGTACTCCTTCTGAATGTCGCGGCCCCACATTTCGTTGCCCGCGAAATCGAAGCCTTTCAAAATCCCCGTGCCGGTGAGGACCCAGACATTCTTGCCGTCGGTGACGGGCGAGGGCGAGGACATGTTCTGTTTCCTCTCCTTGTGATCGCCGCCGCCGAGCAGTTTCTTCCACTCCACCTTCGGTCCTTTGCGATCCACGGACCACAGGTACAGATTGCCCCCTTCGGCGACGTTCATGAAAATATGGTCGTCCCAGATGATTGGTGTCGAGCCGCTCCACGCCGGAAGCGGAAACTTCCAGGAAATATTTTCCTCAGTAGTCCAGTGAACGGGGAGATCCTTTTCGCCGCTGACGCTGTTGGCGGTGGGTCCGCGCCACTGCGGCCAGTTTTCAGCGAAGGCGGCCGCGAAGAAAAATAGAAGTAGAGCGGGGATCGCTGCGAGCTTCATATCAGAAAAGGATACTAGGGTCCGCGGCGCGCTGTCAGCAGACGTTAGACCAGTCGCAGAGAAATCGTTACGAGACATCCCCTCCATTACTGTCGGGTTTCGGTTGGAAAGCGGAACCGCGACTGTGAAGGAGGGGATAGGCTAACGTTCTGGCGAATGCGCCTCCTGGAATCGAGAAGGCGGTCAAGGCGCACGGCAACGCAGCAGGCTCCTGACGAACTAACTACTCCGCGCGCAATGTTTCCAGCAGAGGCGCGCGTGCCACCATTCGCACCGCAATCAGCGACGCCGCCATGCCCGTCACCGGCACGGCGAGCAGCAGCAACGCGAGCGATGGGTTCGGCAGGTGGCCTCCGCGCTGGAGAAACGCGGGGAGAATCGCCACCAGGGCCGAGAAGGCTCCGATGATTGTTCCGGCGATCAGCAGGTACGCGTTTTCCGCGATCACCATGGTGCGCAGGTGTTCGGGCCGGTAGCCGACGGCGCGGAGCAGCGCGAGTTCTTTTCGCCTCTCCATGACGTTGCGCAGCAGCACTGCGCCCAGGCCCAGCGTGCCCAGCAACAATCCTAGTCCGCCGAGGGCCTGGAACGTCGACAGGTAGGTATTTTCGACGCGATGATACGCCGCGAGACGCTCGGGCGTCGAAACCGCGTCGAATCCATAGTCGGTAAGAGCGTCGTCCAGGGGCGCGGCGATCGAAGGAGGTCCTTCGATCAGGAAATAGCGGAATCCTTGTTCATCGGGAAATGCGCGGGTGAAGTTCTTCTCTGAAACGATAAGTTCGCTCTGAAAAATGCTGTCGTCGAGCGCGGCGACCAGTTTCACTTTCACGCCGCCAGCGTCGAAGACGTCGCCGACCTTGTGATGCAGAACGTAGGTGATGGAGTTCGCGTCTGCAATCGCGGGAATCACGTCCTGCGAATCGGTATCGAGTAGCAGCCACGGATTTTCCGTTTTGGCGATGGTTTCGGCGAAAGAAAACCGGTTCGCTTCCAGGAATGCGCGGCACGCTCCGAGGATGCGAGGAGTGTGCGGCTCATAAAGATTGAGACAACTCGCATCCTCGCCGGGGCGGAGGCGAAACGCGTAGAACCTCGCGTCCCTCACGGCGCTGAGATTCAAATTATCGCGTCCGGCAGGCGTGTTCAGATCCCAGAAAATCGGCAACTGCGATTCCGCGGCGAGAGGAAATCCTCCCGTGCCGGAGTGCGGATCGGAGGCGGCGACCGGAGGGCGGCGAAACGCGTCGAGAGCGACGACGAGAAATACGGCCGAGGAAATTAAGGCGATCACCAACACGCTGCGACCGGGCCGATAGCTGGCATTGCGGACGCCGAGCTTCACGACGCTCGCGACCATTCCATTTACGCCGCGAAGCCGTGCCCACTCGAAGAAAATCGCTCCGATCAGCAACAGCGTGCCGGCGCCGAAGAACGCTCCGGCATCGGGAATGGCATGCGCGAATGCCGCGCCCACCAGCGCCAGCGCTGAGAGTATCGCCAGGGCGGCACCGACTCGCAGCCATCGCGTACCGTGCTTCGGATGCTGCTCCACGGCGCGATTTCCCGAGAGCAAATCGCGTGGCGAGCTGCGCTTCAGGCTGCGCAGTGTCGCGAGCACGCACAGCAGCGCGATGACCACGCCCGCGATTCCGCCGCCCAGGAGCGAGTCGGCGGATACGTGCAAGGTGAGCAATCCGGTGCCGACCGCTCCTCGCCACCAGGTTTTCAATCCATACAGAAGAAATGCCGCATAGGCGACGGCGCCGACGGATCCGGCGACGACTCCAGCAACCGACAAAATAAAACCCTCGGCAACGAATAATCGCCGGATTTTCGAAGCCGGGAATCCGACGGCACGCAGGGTTCCGATCTCGCGCAATCGCTGGCCGATGCCCAACTGGAAGAATAGACCTGTCAACAACAGCGCGGAAACGACCAGAAAGAAACTGAAATAGGTGAAATACTCGCCGAAATCGGTGGACCCTTCGGCTTGTTTCAAGGCTTGTGCGCGCGGCGCGACGATGGCCATGCCGAGAGCCTGTGGGTCGACAAGGGCGCGCAGTTTTTCCGCAAAGTCCGCGGCGTTCGAACCTGGGACGCGAACCGACGTCACTTTGCCGAATCGCGATCCCCACAATTTCTGCGCCGTCTCGAGCGACACGAACGCCTTGGGCGCGGTGCGATATTTTTTCCAATACTCCTCGTCGCGCGGGCGGACTTTCTTGAGGTCGACCGGAAACGGAGGGTCCCAATCGCTGATATTCTGCGCCTCTGTTATACCCGGATATTCGGGCGTCAAATCGCGATCGACCGCCAGTCCGGACATCGGAAGAATTTTTGTTAGCTTAAACTGCGCGCTTCTCGTGACGAGGCTGCCGGAGGGTTCCCAGAAATAATAGTCAAGCGTCACATCGTCGCCCAATTTCGCGTTCAGGTCCTTCGCGGCCCAATCGTCCAGGGAGATTCCGTCATCGTTACCAAAGCCCGTGACAATCGAATACGGCACTTCGCGCTCGCCGATGCGAATGGCGTTGGCAACATAACTGAACACGGGCTGCGCGTTTGCACCGGCGGCTTGTTGCACCGTCGCGACCAGGGCATCACTCATCACCGCGCTTGCCGTTTCGACGGATAACGCTTCGGGCAGCGCCCGGATCTTGATGCCAAGGTCGTCGAGCGTGACTTTTTCTTTCGGGAACGCCGCCGACGGCAACAGCAAAGTGTTGACGCGCGACTGCTGGACGAGATCCCTTTGCAATCGTCGCAACGACACGTAGATCGCCGAAACATCGCCTTGCGAGGGTTGCAGCGCGAATTCCGGGGCGTCCATCGTCGCAGTCAAGCGCAGTGTCCGGCCCGAATCTTCCTTGCGCCCCTGCAACGATTCGCGCGGAATCGCCGACGGCTTTTCGACGCGCAGAAGAATCGAGTCGGCGGGTTGTACGCCTAGATCGCGGGCTAGCGCCGGTGTCAGCAGCGCGTCATTGCCCGAAGGCGCCTGCCGCGAATATCCGTTGAACTTGAAAAAACGCTCGTCGACGCCGTAGACTGCGACCTTCGATGCGCGGCGGCCGTCCTTTTCATGCGTGACGACGCCTTGCATCACGATCAGCGGCGCCGCGCCCGGCATCTCAGCCGCAAGCTGCTCGCGGAAAAACTGCGCGCTGGTGACCACCGCCTCGGTTTTCCCCAATCGCGAAAGCACGAGATCGCGAAGGCTGGTCCGCACCGAGTCGCCGACGAGCAACGCCCCGGAAAGAACAGCGACCGCCGTTGCGACGCCCAGAATCACGGCAACGTTCGTGCGCCAATAATAGACTAGGCTTCGGCGGACTAAACTCATTTCGCGACCAACTGGCCTTCGACCAACTCATAAACCTTGGGTAACCGGCCGGCCAGTTCGGCGCTATGCGTGACCACAACAAGAATGGTCTTCGACGCCCGATTCATTTCGAGCAGCAGGTCCGCCACCTGCGTAGCCGTGTGCCGGTCGAGATTACCCGTCGGCTCGTCGCACAGGAGCAGCTTGGGGTCGCGAATCATCGCGCGCGCGATCGAGACGCGCTGTTTCTCACCGCCCGACAATTCCGCCGGCCTGTGATCCAGACGGTGCGACAGGCCGACCTGATCCAGCAACCGCTTCGCACGTTGCTCCACGCCGTTGCTGTCCTTGCCCACCATGGTGGGAATCAACACGTTTTCGAGCACAGTGCACTGCGGCAGCAAGCAATGGTCCTGAAACACGAAGCCGACTTCCTGGTTACGAAACGCAGAGACGTCTTTATCGGAAAGAGTGAATGGATTGCGGCCATCGAGCGTGATTTCGCCAGACGTGGGCGGCTCCAGCGCGCCGAGGATGTAGAGCAGAGTGCTCTTGCCTGTCCCCGACGGGCCGATGATCGAGATCGCGTCGCCCGGGGCCAGCGAAAGCGAAACGCCGTTGAGAATGGGCAGCGGACCGCGCGGCGTCTCATACGACTTGGAAAGATTTTTGGCTTCCAGCAATTCAGGCATCCTGCAATACGGTGGATTTTTGACGCGCGAAAATTTCAACGGTCTTCGCAGCCATGGCGTCGACACGATAATGCTCGCGCACGCCGGAGTGGGCGCGAGCAGCCAGACTATCGCGAAGTTCGCGATCGTGAAGAATTTTCAGAAACCCATCGGCAAGGCTGCGCGGATTCTCGGGTTCAACTAACAGCCCGCCGCCGGTTTTGCGAATGATTTCCGGGAACGCGCCGTGATCGGGCTGGATCACAGGCACGCCTGCCGCCATCGCTTCCAGGACGAACATCCCCTTCGGATCGGCGTAGACGGTGGGAGTCGACAGGACATCGAGACTTTCCAGAAACGCAATCTTCTGCAAACGATCGACCGCGCCGTGGTACCGGAATTCGATGCCCCACTCGCGCAGCTGCTTTTCGATGCCCTCCAGGTACGCGCGCTGCTCGGGGGCAATGTAGCCGGCCGCTTCGAGCGAGCAATCGAGGCCTGCGTCGCGCACCAGTTTGTACGCGTCGGCAAGGATGTGCAAGCCTTTTTCGGGCGCGATCCGCGCGAAGTATCCGATACGAGGTTTTTCCGCCGCGAAAGAAGCCTGTGCCCGGTAGCCGTCGGTCGAGACGCCGAGCGGCGCAATCTCCATCTTGCTTTCGGGAATGCCCAGGTAGCGGCACATGAATTCGGCGTAATACTCGCTGACGGCCAAAAAACAATCGACATGCGGGATATTTTGGCGAATCAACTCGAGCGCCCGCGTTTTGTAGGGCTCTTGTAATCCTTCGAGGAAAAGGTCCTCGCCTTGCAGAGTGCAGCAGACGGGAGCCTGGAGCGATTTCTTCAGCGGCGCGGCGAGGCCGATCAACAGCGTGTACGGCAGGTTGACGACATCGGGACGGGGCTCCGATTCGAGCCACGTCAGCAGCTTCTGCAATTCTTTCTTCAGATGCCCCCGCTCCAGGTCCAGCATCGAAACCGTCATTTCGCCCAGAAAATGAGGATCCACCGGAATGGTGCTTTTGGCGGCCATTTTCAGCGCGGCTTTCGAATCCCACAGCTTATCGAGAAGCCAAGGAGTCTTCCGGAACAACGCGTAATTCTGTTCCAGATAGACGCTGATGCCACCGAAAAAAATCTTTTTGTTCGACACGTTCGCCTCGTCGGTCAGCGTCGGTGTGTAGAGGGGCAGCAGCGTGACGTCGTGCCCCAGCTTCATCAACGCCGCGGCGAGCGAATTGTCGCGCAGGCATGTTCCGCAGTACATTCCCGCGGCGCCGGCGGTGAGCTGGAGAATCCGCATGTGTGCGATTAAGCCTAGAATATCAGGCCTGCGGCGCGATATGCTTCGTCAAGCACTTCGACCACGTGCGACACTCGCTGGCCGTGCCCATGGCGCTCCACTCCGGCGCGGAGTTGCAGCATGCAGCCAGGATTCGCGGTGACAATGCGGGTGGCGCCGGTCGAATTCGCGGCGCGCATCTTTTTTTCGAGCAGCGCCAGTGCCATTTCCGTGTGAACGACGTTATAAATTCCCGCGCTGCCGCAACAAAGATCGGACATCGGCATCTCCTTCAGTGTGAGTCCTGGCACCTGTCTCAAAAGATCGCGCGGCGCGGACCGCACGCGCTGGCCGTGCGCCAGATGGCAGGAATCCTGATAGGTGACCACGTCGCTCACCTCGCCCATCCGCGGATTCAAGCCGATCGAGGCGAGGAATTCGTTCACGTCTTTCATGAGGCCGACAAACTGGCGCGCGCGTTCCGCATACGCCGGATCATGCTCCAGCAGTTCATCGTATTCCTTGAGCGTCGATCCGCAGCCGCCGGCGTTGGTGAGAATCGCGTCGAATCCGGCGCCGGCCAAAGCGTCGATGTTTTTCCGCGCCAGCTTTCGAGCCTGCTCGCGCAGGCCCGCGTGCACATGCAGCGCGCCGCAACAGGTCTGGCCGTCATGAATCGTCACTTCGCAGCCGTTGGCTTGGAGCACGCGGACCGTGGCTTCATTCAGTCGCGCGAAACAGATGTTCGCGATGCAGCCTGAGAGCAGCACCACCCTATGTTTTCGTTCACCCTGCGCCGGAAATACGCGGCCCATGTGGCGAAAAAACGTCGGCGTTTCGACGGACGGCGCGAGCGATTCCACGTCGCCGAGGTTGCCCAGCCGCTTCAGGACTCCGGACGCCCGCACCAGGCGCTGAATACCGCAGCGCTGGTAGATCCACAGGCACGCGCCCGCCAGTCGCAGCATGGCTCTACTCGGCAACAACCAGTCGAAAACCATTTTTCGCGCGATACGAGCGAGCGGCGGCCGGGAAGTACGTTGCTCGATATCGGCGCGCGCGGCTTCAATCAACCGACCGTATTTCACGCCCGAAGGGCACGCCGTTTCGCAACCCCGGCAGGCCAGGCACAGGTCGATGTGCGCCTGATACGATTCCGTGACCGGCGCGCCGTTCGCCACCTGCACCATCTGATAAATGCGTCCGCGCGGCGAGTCCATTTCGACGCCCAATTCTCGATACGTGGGGCAGGCGTTCAGGCACAGCCCGCAGTGAACGCACTTGTCGAGATCTTCACGCCGAGGGGCGTCAGATACGGCCTCGCGCCGGGGCGCGTCAAATACAGCCATGGAGGCGTCCCCGGTTGAGCAGCCGCTCAGGATCGAACATTTCTTTCACCTTTGTCATGGTCGCAAAATCGCTTGCCAGAGGCGTTTCGGGAGCACCCTTTACATAGTGCGCGTAAATGATTCCAGAGCCGGCGCGCGCAACGAACGGCACGTCCAGCTTCTCCGCGGCCTCGCGCATTTTGGTGAGAGGCATCGACGTTGAAACAACTTTGGCGCTTGGATTCGCGGTTACAAAACGGCGGGAAAACTCGCAAATCGCGTCCCACGCCGTATCGTCTTCTACACGCGCCCGTGGCAACTCGCGCGAATAGCGATCGAGCACAGCGGCATTCCCCCCGGCGCGAATCAGCATGCGGAATCCGCGCGGCCAGTTGACGATGTCGATCGCGGAGGGCTGCAAAACGCCGCTCAGAATGCGGTCGCGTTCCGCAAATGCGTCGGCGGCCGTCGCGAACTCCATCGCGAAGGTTCTGGACGCGACAGGACTGGGAAACACTTTGAAGTTGACTGTGGCGATGGCGGCCAGCGTGCCGAACGAACCAATCATGAGCTTCGCCATGTCCAGGCCGGCAACGTTCTTCACCACCATTCCGCCGCTCGAGATCAGCTTGCCTTCCAGCGTTGCGAACGTCATCCCGATCACCATATCGCGCGCGGTGCCGTACAGGCGGCGCCGAGGACCGCTCAGATTCGCGGCCAGCACTCCGCCTACGGTCGACTCGTTCAGCCAGGGAGGATCGAGCGGCAACATCTGATGGTTCTGGGCGAGGACGCGCGTCAATTCCGAAAACGGCATGCCTGCTTCGACGCTGACGGTCAGGTCTCGCGGCTCATATTGGAGCAGTCGATTTAACGAAGACGTCGAGATCGTTACGTCCGCGGACGCCGTTGGCCCGCCCAGGCAGTCTTTTGAAAAATTTCCGCCCAGGCGAATCGTCCGATGCTCGCACGCTGCGTCGCGCAATATCGCGGCCAGTTGTTCAGGATTTTCGGGTCGCAGCATTCTGTGTCGTATTCCGTGTCGACGAACCTATTAACATTCTGACTTCTTCAGCTGTCAGCGCGCGATGTTTGCCGATTTCGAGGCCCGCGATCTCGATGGGTCCGATTTGCGTGCGCACCAGTTTGAGCACCTTCGCATCCAGCGCTTCCACCATCCGTCGCACCTGCCGGTTGCGGCCCTCCGTAATCGTTATTTCAAAAAATGTGTAGCGCGCCGAGTCGCGAATGCGCTTCACCATCGCCGGACGCGTGGGACCATCGGCAAGGTCCATGCCCGCGCGCAACCGATCCAGTTGCTCGTCGGAAAGCCGCAGCGACGACTTCACCAGATACGTCTTCGGGACCTTCGATTCGGGACTCATGATGTAGTTCGCGAAATCCGTATCGTTGGTCATGATCAGCAGCCCCGTGGTGTCCTGATCGAGCCGCCCGACGGGAAACATCCACTCCCCGGCGTCGGGCAACAGATCGTAAACGGTCTTGCGTCCCTCGGGGTCTTTATAGGTCGTCAGGTAGCCCTTCGGCTTGTACAACAGCAGGTACTGTTTCTCGCGCGCGACCAGGGGACGACCGTCTAGCGTGACACGGTCGCGCTTCGCATCCACCCAGAGATCCGGCGACTGAATCGTCTTTCCGTTCACCGCGACGCGGCCCGCGCCGATCCACTTCCGCGCGTCGGTGCGCGAGCCGATCCCGGCCTTCGACAGGACGCGATCCAGCGTCTTCAACTTGTTTTGTGGCTTGGGCAATTCTTATCATCGTACAGCGTGATCGAATGCGTTCCTAATTTTTCCGAAGGCCGCGACGAAGGCGTCGTGCGGTCGATTGTCGAGGCCATTGGCGGCGCGCCCGGCGTCCTCCTGCTCGGTTGGGAAATGGATCGCGACCACAATCGCAGCGTGGTGACGTTCGCCGGCACGCCTGACGCAGTAGTGGAAGGAGCCATTCGCGGCGTGGGCCGCGCAGCGGAGCTGATCGACATCAGCCGTCATGAAGGCGTGCATCCGCGCGTCGGAGCAGCCGACGTGATTCCGTTCGTTCCGCTGTTCGGTCCCATTGCCGGCGGCACGATGGAGCAATGTGTCCACGGCGCGCACCTTGCAGGCCGGGAGATTTGGAATCGCTTCGCCGTGCCGGTTTATTTTTATGAATCCGCCGCGAAGATCGAAGGACGCAAGCGGCTGGAACGCGTCCGCAGACCGGGCTTCGACGGGCTTCCGCCGGATGTCGGAGACATCTCGACCCATCCCAGCGCCGGCGCTGCGGTGGTCGGGGCGCGCGGATTTCTGATCGCGTATAACATCAATCTTCGAACCCGCGATGTCGCCGCCGCAAAGGCGATCGCCAGGAAGATTCGCGAATCGTCGGGCGGATTTCCGTTCGTCAAGGCCATCGGGCTGCCTCTCGCCTCGCGCGATTGCGCGCAAGTTTCGATGAATTTCGTCAATTTTCCGGAAACGTCATTCGATAAAGTTTGGGAAGCCGTTGTGCAGGAAGCCGCACTGCTCGGAACCACCGTCGCGTCCAGCCACTTGATCGGATTCGTCCCGATGCGCGCCTACGAACAGGCGCCAGGCTTTTTTCAACGCGCCGAAAACTTCGACGAATCGCGGGTTTTAGAGAATCGCATTGCACAGTTGTTAAAATGAATTGAGTGTTAGTTACCATTGAGCCCAAGGCTCCCCGCCCAAGTTGGTTGCGCGCCCCGGCGCCGGTCGGCGAGCATTACCGCGAATTGAAACATCTGGTCGAGACGCTGAAACTGCACACCGTGTGCGAAAGCGCGGCGTGTCCGAACATCGGCGATTGCTGGAACCGGCGGACGGCGACGTTCATGATCCTGGGCAACGTCTGCACGCGCCGCTGCGGATTTTGCGCGGTGCAAAAAGGCGCGCCTCTGCCAGTCGATTATGACGAGCCTCGCCGCGTGGCCGAGGCGTGCGCGGTGCTGGGCCTGAAATTCGCGGTGATTACCAGCGTGAATCGCGACGATCGCAAGGACGGAGGCGCGGAGTTGTTCGCGCTGGTCATCAAAGCGATTCGCGAAAGAGTGCCGGGCTGCGGCGTGGAAGTGCTGGTCCCGGATTTTCAGGGATCCCATGCAGCCATGGAGATCGTGCTGGAAGCGGCGCCGGACATTCTGAATCACAACACCGAAACGGTGCCAAGGCTCTATCGCCAGGTGCGCCTGGGCGCGCGGTATGAGCGGTCGCTGGACATGCTGGCGCATGTGAAACGCATCACCCCGGATATGCCCACCAAGTCCGGACTGATGCTCGGACTGGGCGAAACCATCGACGAAGTGCTCGCCGTGATGCGCGATCTACGCGAGAGCAAGGTCGATATTCTGACGCTGGGACAGTATCTGCGCCCGTCGCCGAAGCATCTGCCGATCATTCGCTTTGTGACCATGGACGAGTTCGCGGAACTGAAGCGGCGCGGCTACGAGATGGGGTTCCGCCACGTCGAAAGCGGACCTCTGGTGAGAAGCTCCTATCATGCGGCGGACGCCGTTTCTTGAGCGACGCCGCATGATCGAAACCATTACCCTGCCCGTCCCCTGGGATTTAAAGTCGGTCAACGTTCATGTGGTCGAACTGGACGAAGGTTTCATGTTGATCGATTCGGGCGTTGCGACCAAAGAGTGTTTTCACGTCCTCGAATCGGTGCTCCTGGAACGTGGCGTCAAATGGACGGACATTCGCACGCTCCTGCTGACCCACTATCATCCGGACCACATCGGATTGTCGTGGAAAATTCTGGAACTTTCCGGAGCGCGCCTGGTGATGCATCGCGCCGACGTGGCGTACCTGGAAGAACTCGCACAGGTGAACGGCGTGCCCTGGTACGCCGACGCGATGCGCATCGGGGGCGTCCCTCCGGAACTCGCGGCGGGGATGGAAAGCGCGCTGCGAGGCAACCGTCCGGCGTTTCGAACCCATCATCCGCAGCTGACTCTCGAAGGCGGAGAAACGATCGCGATTCGCGGCGGCGAGCTAGAGGTAATCTGGACGCCGGGACACACTCCGGGTCACGTGTGTCTCTATTCCCGGAAAACGCGCACCCTTATCTCAGGCGATCACGTGTTGCAGAAGATCACACCCAATATTTCCTGGCATCCGGAACAGGACATGCTGGCCACGTACCTGGCATCGCTTCAACTCTTGCTGCCCTACGAGATCGACGTGGTGATCCCTTCGCATGGGACGCGATTCGAGGGCCACCGGGCCGTGATTACCGCGACGGCCGAGCATCATGAGGAGCGCTGCGGCGCGATCTTCAAACACGTCGCGCACAAGCCCATGACGGCGCATGAACTGGTGCTGGTCTTATGGAAACGCGCCCTGTCGGCCTTTCATCACAACTTCGCGGTGTTCGAAATCATGGCGCATCTCGAATACATGTCCAGGCGCGGGCAGGTAACGGCCGAAGCGCGCAACGGCGGCGCGATGGCCTGGGCGCCAAAACTCGATTGAACTTTCGCCCCTCGGCTATCGTATTCTAAGGCGGAGAAATCCAACATGCTGACGTTTCTGATTTGGTGCATTCTGTTTGTGGCGTGCTGGCCGCTCGCGATTGCGGCGCTGGTGATCTACCCGATTGTGTGGCTGATTCTGCTGCCGTTCCGCATTGTCGGGATCGCGGTAGGCGGGGCGCTGCACCTGGTCTGGTCGATCGTGATGCTGCCCTTTTTCGTAGTCCGCCGCCTAAGCCGCGTCTAATACTCTGTAAGAGCTTGCCCTTGTGGCGCACGCCCCAGGCGTGCCGCGTCGACACTCGTGTCGATGCATGATTGTTTCTACGCCGTCTTCGTCATCTCTTCCACTACCCGCCCGTCGAACAGATGGATGCTGCGGTCCGCGCAGCGCGCATACCGAGGGTCGTGCGTCACCATGCAAATCGTCGCGCCACCCCGATGCAATTCGCGCATCAGGTCCATCACTTGCTCCCCGTTCGCCGAATCCAGGTTGCCAGTTGGCTCGTCCGCCAGCAGAATCGACGGATCCCCGGCCAGCGCCCTCGCCACCGCGACCCGCTGCTGCTGGCCTCCCGATAGCTGCGAAGGATAGTGCTTCACCCGGTGCCCCATCCCCACCCGTTCGAGCGCGGCGTGGACTTTCTGCTTGCGCTCCGAGCCGGGCATGCCGCGATAGGTCAGCGGCAGCTCGACGTTTTCATACACCGTCAGGTCGCCGATTAAATTGAAGGCCTGGAAAATGAACCCGATTTCGCGATTGCGAATCCGCGCCCGCTCGCCCAGTTTCAAGCCCTGCACCGATTTTCCGTTCAGCGTGTAAGATCCGCCGCTGGGCGAATCGAGCAGCCCCAGAATCGCCAGCAGCGTCGACTTTCCGCATCCCGAAGGCCCGGAAATCGAAACATACTCGCCTTGCCGGACATCCAGGTGGATGTTCAACAGGGCGTGCGTCTCCATGTCGTCGGTGACGAACATCTTCGAGACGTCCTCAAGTTGGATCAGTTTCCGGCGTTCTGGTTCGTTCATAAATAATTACCTCGCTGCTAAGATTTCTTCGAAAAATTTGATGGCGCGCGGGTCCTTCGACCGCCCCAGCCAGCGCACCGCTTCCTGCTTGATCTGCGCCGAAATCTGCGGCCGGCGCGCCAGGTCGATCAGCGCCGGAGCGCCGTCCTGATGCCGGGCGATGGCGGAAAGGGCGCTGTTAGCGAGTTGCCAGGCACCGCCCTTCCCGTTCTTGCTGTCCGTGCTCGGGGGGACGAACGACGAGAGCAGCAATGCACTTTGCGACCCGTCGACGCCGGTCAGCCAGTGCAATGGCAGATCCCCTGCGTCGAAGGTGCAATCGGTAGCATAAGTTCTGATCTTTTCCAACTGCGCGGCCGCCACGCGATAGAGCACGACGAATTCCCGCGCTCCTTCCAGGCTCACCGTTCCGCACATCGACCGCTCGCCGGGAACCTGCGGCACGGAGTATCCGATCCAGGCTGGATCCATTGAGGAGGAAACCAGCGTGCGAAACGCAGCCTCCAGCGATCCATTCACCGCGCGTGTATCCAGCTTCGCGTTTTCGATCTTGGGTTGCGTCTGCGCAAATGCAGAGACCGCCAGCGCGGCCGTCAGCAGGACTCTCACTTGAGTAGCTCCGCCATAAAGTCCAGCGCTTCCTTCGACTTCATCTGACTGAGCCGGCGCACCGCGTCCCGCTTCAATTCCGGATCGCTTTCCTTCCGGGCGCACTCGATCAGTTGCTTTACCGCTCCCTGGTTACCGAGCGAATTGAGAATCTCGCGCTTGATGTTTTTGTCGGACTCGGAGCCATAGATCGAAACCAGGCTCGCCACCGTCTGGTCGTCGCGAAGATTTCCCAGTTGGCGGATCGCTTCGCTCCGCAGCTCGACATTCTGCTCGCTCTTGGCGATCCCCGTCAGGTGTTCGACATCGCGCGACATTTCGAAGCTCCGCAGAACCGCGCGCCTCACATTCACATCGCTTGCGGACTTGTAAACATCGGCCAGCAGTTGCCGGCTCTCATTCGACCGGAACGTACCCAGATACTGCACCGCGATCAACTGAAGATCGGGATTGGACCCGCCCTTCGCATAGCGGCCCACGATCTCGTGCGCTTTGTCCGTCCGGCTCTGCGCCAGCACGAACAGCGCGCGCTCTTTCAGCTTCGGCGACATTTTCGGATTGCCCAGCAGCCCTTCGAGCAAAGGCACCGCGCGATCGGCGTCGGAGTTGATCAGCGCGTTGATCGCATACAGCCTCAGATCCTCGTCCGCCTGATTTTCCGGAGAGACCGGCTGACCCTTGTCCTGCTGCACCTCGGCTTGCAGCGCCTTGGCGTCGTTCAGCCAGCCGCTTTGCGGAAATTGCTTCGACAACTCGGCCAGCGCGGCCAGCGCCTCGTCGCGTTTTCCAAGTTTGTTCAGCGCATACGCCTTCCAGTAATACGCGCCGTCGGCCCGCGAGGACGGATTCTTGGAATCGATCACCTTATTGAAAACCTCGACCGCTTTTTCGTAGTTGTGATTGTCCAGCGCCTGTTTACCCGATTCGTAGGAACCTGCGAAATAGAAAATCTTGTTAGACCTGCCGGGCATAGGCGGCATCGGCGGCATCGGCGCCAGCGGAGCCTTCGGCGCCAGCTCCTGCGCCAGCTCGAGATTGATGCGCGCCTGCGCCAGCTTGTCGCCCAGGCCGAACGAAATCTGGTTCTCGGCCCGGCGGATCGCGTCCGCCGTAATCTCTTTCGACCATCGGAGGGCGTCCTCATTCGTCGGCAGCCGCACTGAATCCCGCGCGTCGACGGCCATTTTCCGCGCCGCCTCTCGCATATCGGCGGCCATTCGCCGGGCTGCCTCCTGCGCTTCGACGGCGTTTTGCCGCGCCCCTTCGATCTGCTCCCGCACCGCGTCCTGGCCTGCCAACTGCGGCCGTTGCGGTTCTTGCGGCGGCTGCGCTGGCTGCTGGCCCCAGACATGTTGACTAAAAGTCATCGAAATGGCACAGGCAGCCATGATGGTAATTACTTGAGTTCTACGAAATGGTTTCATGCTTTGTTCCCTTTTTCCCGTTACAGACTATTTGTATTTCCAGCGGATTGCTCTACCCGCGATCCGAAAACCTTCACCTTGAAAAGAATGCCCCGGTCCTCAATCTGCCGCCGCAATTCCTCTAACTGCCGCGCCGATACTTCCGAGGGGCTGTGCGCGATCTCCAGCAGTACCCGCTCCAGTTCTTCAAGCAAGGCCGCCGTCGCTACATCCCCGTTGGTCGCCGCCGTCTGCCGGTACAGCCGGTTCGATTCCAGCAGATCCTCAGCCGTCTGCTGCTCGTAGGAGATGTCCAGCCTGCCCGCCGCCGGCGTACCGGCGTTGGCCAGCTCCACCAGCACCATCTGGCTGCGCTCCAGATGATCGCCGACCGCGACCAGCAGCACCCTCTCGCGGACGCCGCTATCGGCCATCTGGACCGGCGCCGTCTTGTGCCACCCGCGGCCGGCAAAGAACGCTCCGATGACCAGCAGCGCCATCGCCGCCGCCGCAAACATCGTCCGCCAGCCGAAAGACAGCCATAGGCTGCGTTTCTCCATCCTTTTTTCGACCGCCGCCCAGACCCTGCTCTCGTAGTCCGGCGCGCGCTCCGGTACCGGAAAACTGTCCACCGAATTCAGCACGCGCTGCAACGCCTGATACTGCGCGCGGCATGCCTCGCAACCCGCGACGTGATCTTCAATCTCCGCCGCCTCGCCGTAGTAATACAAAACAAATTGTTCTTCCGTGGGATGGTTCATCATGTCACCAAAGGCTCCAAAGCGCGGCGCAATTTCTGAACCGCGCGGAAAATACTGTGTTTCGTCGCGTTGCCCGAAAGCCCCAGCGACGATCCGATTTCTTCAATCGACTGCCCTTCAAAATGCCGCAACACGAACGCCGTGCGCTCCTGCTGGCTTAACTGGTCCAGCGTCGCCGCCACCGTCCGCTGCACTTCGTCGCCGAACAGAAGACGGTCCGGACCCGGAGTGCCGCTCGCGACAGCGTGCACCGTGTTCCCGGTTTCTTCGCCCGGCGGCGCCGATTCTTCCAGCGGCGTCTGCGGATGCCGTTTCCGCGACCGCACCAGGTCGAGCGAATAATTCGACGCGATTCGATAAAGCCAGGTCCCGAAACTCGCCCTCGCCTCGTAGCGATGCAGCTGCTTATAGGCGCGCAGGAAGGTCTCCTGCACCACATCCTCCGCGTCCTGTTCGTTGCCCGTCATGCGATATGCCAGCCGGAAGACACTGCGGCTATGGCGATCCACCAGAGCGCGGTAGGCGTCCCCGTCGCCGGCCTTCACTCGCGCCACGGCGACGCTGTCCGAGTCTTCCATTCACCCTTTAGACTGCACTACCTGGCAGCGGTTAGCCAGCGAAGGTGAGCAAAATTGCCCACCCCCTGCGCCAAACAACCTGTTACACTTGATAGGCCTTTGAAGATTCTCATTAGCTCATTTCGATGTAGAGCGCACGATTGCCTCTACGGGTATTCCTGATAAGCGCTTCCTGGCGGATTTCGATCCTGTGAAAGCGCCCTCCCAGCGTAGAGTTCGACTGCTGTTCTTCTGTGTAAACTCGCCGGAGGCAGTCAACGGAAGGATGTTCATTGAACATTGTCAATTTGCGCTCCGCTACGGCGGCCGTGCCGGACGGAATGCGCGTCCACTTGGTGAACCCCAGCGACATCTCGTTCGGGACCGCCGTCATCACCCCTCGCTGGCTTTACGTGCTGGCGTCGGCGACCCCCAAAGCGTTCGGAGACGCAATCATCTGCGATGAGACGCTGGAGCTGCTCAATCCTCTGAACGTGAACCCGGGCGACGTGGTCGGCATCGGCATCCATACCGGCAATGCTCTGCGCGGATACGAGGTCGGCAGGGCCGCCCGCGAGCGCGGCGCCTGGGTCATCTTCGGAGGCATCCACGCCACGCTTTATCCCGAGGAGGCCATCGAACTAGGCGCCGCTCACGCCGTCGTCAAAGGCGACGGCGACGTCATCTGGGCCGAAGCCTTGAACGACTGCGTGATCGGGCATCCACGCAAACTCTACGAAGGTGGACGTATCGAGCCCGACCAGTTCCTGCCCGCCCGCTGGGACCTGATGCCCGACAACAGTTATATGTGGGCCTCCGTGCAGACCATTCGCGGATGCGCCAAGCACTGCTCCTTCTGTTCGGTCTGGCGCACCGATGGCCAAAAGCCTCGCCAGCGCGCGTCCGATGGAGTAATCCAAGAGATTGTAGAACTCCGCAGGAAGGGCTTCCGCTTCATCGCCCTGGCCGACGATAATTTCTATCCCGTCACCGTTACCGATCTGCGGCTCGCCCGGCAGCAGGGCAACGCCGAACGCATCGCGGAGCTCGAATCCATTCGCGCCGAGCGTTTCGTCCTGATGGCGCGCCTGGCCGAACTTCCCAAGGACATGGTGTTTTACACCCAGATCACCATGGAAGCGGCCGAGGACATCGAGTTTCTCAAAGCCATGAACAAGGCTCGCATCCGCGGCGCGCTCGTCGGCGTCGAAGCCGTCACCGCCGAGGGCCTGAAGTCGGTGTTCAAAGATTTCAACTACTCCGGCGATGGCCTCGTCAAACAGTTGCAAACGTTCCGCGAGCACGGTGTCCACGTGCTCGGCTCCTTCATTTTCGGCCTCCCCACCGACAAGCCCGATACCTTCGCCGCCACCGCAGCGCTGGCGAAAAAAGCCGGCGTCACCTTCGCCCAGTTCGTCATGATGACGCCATTCCCCGGCACCGTCGATTTCATTCGCTGGGAAAAAAACCAGGAGGCCGACCCGGAAATGATTGGCGGCGTCCCCTTGACCCGCTACTGGCTGATCCCGGCCGCCGACCGCCCGAAAATGTTCACGCCTCATCCCCTGATGAGCGCCGACGAAATCCGCGAGCGCACTCAAGGCGTCTGGGACACTTTCTACAGCCTCCCCTCCATCTGGACCCGCTCCAATTGCGTCAAATCCCTGAAAGCTCGCGTTGCGTTCGTGCTGATCTCCAAACTCTATCGCCAGATGTACGCCAAAACCGGCATCTCCACCGACAGCGCGCGCAAGAAAAAGGCCAACCGCCTGGCCCGCTGGATCGCCAAACCGTGCCGCAAGCTGTTTCAGGCCAAGCCGATGCCGGAACTGATGGCTCCCCAGTAAAAGTACTTTACATTGTAGAGTTCTTATCGTAAGCTGACTTCATGAAGCTTGCAACGGTTGTCCTTTTCGTCCTGACAGCAGCCTGCCAATCCGGGCCGCCCATTTCTCCTCTCATCGCCGCAGCCCGCGTGGGGGACGCCGCGCGCATCGACGATCTGGTCAAATCCGGCGCCGACGTGAACCAGCGTGGAGGAGTCAACAACTGGACGCCGCTCATGCACGCCGTTCACACCAAGCAGCCCGCCTCCGTTCGAGCCTTGATCGCCTCCGGCGCCGACGTCAACGCCGCGGCCGGAGCGCGAGGCCGCGACACCGCACTGCGCCTGGCCGAAATCGAAGGATATACCGACATCGCCGCCCTGCTCCGCGACCACGGCGCAAGACCCACTCCATGAGTCTTCTTTGCGCGCTTGGCGTCTTTGCGTGAGATCCTTTTAAAAGTGCGTCTCCGCCCCTACGAATATCTTCTAATCGCCTACTTCACCTACGTAGCCGCCATCGCGCCTTTTTTCATTTCAACAGATAAGCGATGGCTCCCGGCCCTCATCGCTTCGGCTGCCATCGCGATTCTCCTTGCGTTCTCGCGGAGCAACTCGCATGTGCGCGACTGGATCCCTCTTGTCCTCACCTTAACCGCCTTTCGCGAGATGAACCTGTTCACGCCCGTCTTCCGCGATCATCACCTGGAGAATTCTTGGATCGGCTACGACCGATGGCTGCTCGACACGGCTCATCTCCGCGCCGCGATCGAGAGCCTGGGCCCTCTCATCCCCTCCTATCTCGAAATTTGCTACGTACTTGTCTACGCCATCGCACTGTTCTCGACATTAATTCTTCTTTCCAACCATCGCCACGACCAGTTGAATACCTTCTGGTTCGCCTATCTCGCCGGCACTCTCGCCTCCTATGCGCTCTTCCCATACTTCCCGTCCGACCCTCCTCGCACCGTCTTCGCAGGAGCCGATCTGCCACACATCCTCACCATCTTCCGGCGCTTCAATCTGGCGATTCTCGGCCAGTATGGCATCCATTCCAGCGTTTTTCCCAGCGCCCACGTCTCCTCGGCCTTCGCTTGCGCCTGGGGCCTTCTGATCACCATGCCGGATCGCAAGCGTTACGGTTTCGCGGTCGCCGTCTTCGCGCTTTCCGTCGCCATCGCCACCATTTATGGCCGCTACCACTTCGCCGTCGACGCGCTAGCCGGTTTCGCCATCAGCTTCCTGGCCTTCTCCGCTCGAAAACATTAGCGAAAAATGGGGACAGCCTTCTCTGTCCCAAGGAGCCGTTTTTGCGATGCGTGGACAGAGCGGGCTGTCCACATTTTTCGCCCCCGTTATTTTAACGGCCGCTGCGTGTGGGGCAGGCTCTCAGCCTGCAGCCGCCTCTCAGGCGGCCCTTCGCGTCGGCGTCGCCGACCGTGTATATTAACCCTAATATGAAGTTCCTTCTGTTCCCGCTGCTTCCGCTGCTGCTTTCGGCCGCCGACACGAAAACCGAACCGGTCAAAGTTCAAAAAGCGAACTACGAACTCGCGCAGCGCTGGACCACCGCGAAAATCGCCAAACTGGTTTTCGATACCCAGGTCACGCCCCATTGGATCGAAGGCGACCGATTCTGGTACAGCTACGAAACCAGTCGAGGCCGCCACTTCCTGCTGGTCGATCCAGTCAAGAAAACCAAGGCCCCGATCTTCGACGTTTCCAAAATGGCCGCGATGTTGACGCTCATCACGCGCACTCCGTACGATGCCCAGCATTTGCCCATACGCGCCATCAAGTTCGTCAAGAACGATACGGTCGTCCAGTTCGACATCCAGGGTTGGAAAAAGACGCCGACATAAGCGGCACACAGAAAATCATCGGCGGCGAGCAGGAAGGTGACATGACGCAGACCACCACCGCTGTCAACCAAGAAGCCAACCAAGAAGCCAATCAGGATTTCGTCCCGCAAGGCCGCGGCGGTCGCGGCGGCCCGCCGCCGAACCCGCGCATGCGCACTCTCTACTTCGAATACGAGCTCGCCACCGGCAAGCTCACCCTCCCGCCTGAATTCACTCCCGAGCCTCGCAAACCCACCTGGGCCTCCATGTCGCCCGATGAAAAGATCATCGTCTTCGCGCGCAAGAATAACTTGTACATGATGGACGCCGCCAACTACGCTTTGGCCTTGAAGAAGTCCGACGATCCGGCGATTAAGGAAACCCAGCTCACCACCGATGGTGAAGAGTTCTTCGGCTACGCCCGCCGCATCAACGGAGCCGAGCGCGATCAGGAACAGCAGCAGGTGGGTGGCGCCGCAGCCGCCGCCCAGCGCGACAAAACCGGCCGCGTTCCGCCCGTCATCATCGCCTGGTCTAAGGACTCGAAGAAATTTTCCTTGGTCCGCCGCGATGAGCGCAAGGTAGCCGACCTGTGGGTCATCCATACGCTGGATAATCCGCGCCCGACGCTTGAAACCTATAAATACGCCATGCCCGGCGACGTCAACGTCCCGCAGCCCCACATGGAAGTCTTCGATATCGCGGCCAAGTCGCGCAAGGAGATGAAAATCGACCATTTCAAAGATCAGTTCGCCAGGATCCTGACATCGCCGATCACCGCCCGCCAGCGCGAGCGTCAGCGCACCGACCCGACCTGGCTGGCCGACACCTCCGACAAACTTTACTTCGAGCGCCAAAGCCGCGATCTGCATAAACTCGACATCTGCATCGCCAACCCCGAAACCGGCGAAGTCACCACGTTGATTGAAGATCGCATGAACACTTATATAGAGACCAAGCCTCTGCGTCTGCTAAACAACGGCGAAGAACTGCTCTATTGGTCGGAGCGCGATGGCTGGGGCCACTGGTATCTCTACGATGGCAAAGGTATTCTTAAGAACCAGATTACTTCGGGTGAGTTCGTGACCGAAGCTATCGACAGTATCGATGAGAAAGCCCGCGTAATGACCTTCACCGCGGAAGGTCGCGAGCCGGGTGAGAATCCATATTTCACCCACGCCTATAGCATCAAGCTCGACGGAACCGGGATGAAGCTGTTAGACACCGGCGATACCTCCCATACGGTCGCCATGGCCGACGATGGGAAATACTTCGTCGACAATTCTTCCCGGGTTAATACGGCGCCTCACTCCGTCCTTTATGACCGCTCCGGTGCAATGAATATGGACCTGGAAACCACCGATATATCCGCGCTCGTCGACAGCGGCTTCAAAATGCCAGAGCCCTTCTCGGTAAAAGCCGACGACGGATTGACAGATCTCTACGGCGTGATGTATAAACCCTTCGACTTCGATCCCAACAAGAAGTATCCGATCATCGCCTATGTCTACCCGGGCCCACAGACCGAGAGCGTAACCCAGGTGTTCACTCCGAGAAGCGCCAACATCGGTTTAGCTCAGCTAGGCTTCATCGTCATCGAAGTTGGCAACCGGGGAGGCAACCCGCACCGCTCCAAGTGGTATCACACCTTCGGCTACGGTAATCTTCGCGATTACGGCTTAGCCGACAAAAAAGCCGCTATCGAACAGCTTGCCCGACGCGATTCTTTCATCGATATCGACAGAGTTGGCATTACCGGCCATTCCGGTGGAGGCTTCATGTCCGCCGCCGCGATGCTCCAGTATCCCGACTTCTTTAAAGTAGCGGTCAGCGAATCCGGTAACCACGAGAATAATGTTACAACCAGACCTGGAGCGAAAAGCACCACGGCATTAAAGAAGTAGTTAACGAAAAAGACGGCTCGGTTAAGTTCGAATACAACATCGAGAAGAACTCGGAAATAGCCAAGAACCTAAAAGGTCACCTGATGTTAACTACCGGCGATATGGACGACAACGTCCACATGGCCAACACCATGCGCCTCGCCGACGCGTTGATCAAGGCCAACAAACGCTTCGACCAGTTCATCCTCCCCGGCCAGCGCCACAGCTACGCCGCGGAAGCCAACTACTTCTTTTGGGTGCGATCAGACTATTTCTGTAGATTCCTGTTAGGCGATTGGGACCAACGGGTAGATATGACCGAGATGGAGCGCGAAGCCTCGCCGAGGCCTCCAGCCGGCGGACGGCGCGGCGCGGACGACGATCGGAATCCGTAGATGCTCCGCGCCTATGCGCGGTAAGATAAGGCTAGCGAGGCGCCAGTGCAAGATTACCGAAAAATAGTGACTTCGAATCCGGACGTAATGATGGGAAAGCCGGTCGTGGCCGGCACCCGCATTACCGTTGAGTTGATCCTGGAGAAACTTGCCGCCGGAGAATCGGTGGAAGATATCCTCAACGCGCATCCGCGCCTCAACGAAGAGGCGATTCGTGCGGCGCTCGCGTTTGCGGCCGAGGCTCTGCGCGCCGACGTGATCTATCCGGTTGAGACAGTTCCTCGGTGACCTTCCTGGCCGACGAAGGAGTCGACCGACAGATCGTCGCGCGGCTTCGCAGCGACGGCCATGAGGTAGCATACGTCGCCGAGATGTCGCCCGGTATCAGCGATGAAGTGGTGCTCAGCAAGAGCACGAACTCGGCAAGCGTGCTGATAACCGCCGACAAGGACTTCGGTGAGCTTGTTTTCCGCCAGCGGCAGGCCTCGGCCGGAGTGCTGTTGCTTCGTTTGTCCGGGCTAACGCCCGATCAGAAGGCATCGCTGATCTCGGCGGCTGTTCAAGAACATGGGAGCGAACTTCCGGACGCTTTTGCTGTACTGAGCCCAGCGAACATCAGAATTCGCCGCACCCTTCCTATTTAGAACCTGCGACGATCACCTGCCTCACCCTCTTCTCAAACACCCACCGCCCCCGCTCCTCCCCCATCACGCTAACCGCCGTCGCGATGGGATCCGCGTCCAATCCACGCCGCGCCACCACCGTGACCGCAATCGCCGACGTCAACCCGAGCCCTGTCTTCGGATCGATGATATGCGAATATCGAACACCGTCAATCTGGCGAAACTGTTCAGTGTCGCCGGAAGTAGAAACCGCACCATTTCGCAGAATAATTTCCCCACCCGCGGGCTCCAGTCCGACCCGCCATCCGCGAGCTCCCGGTGGAGCATCGCCCGCGGCAATATCGCCGCTCACCGCAATCAGAGCCCGCGTTACTCCGAGCCCTCGAAGAGTCTTCAAAGCCTCGTCCGCCGCGTAGCCCTTCGCGATCGCGCCGAGGTCAAGTTGCATCCCCGCCAGTTTCAACTCCGCCGTCCGATGCTTTCTATCAAGCACCAGATTCCGCCAGCCCACCCGAGCCATTGTCTCCGCATTTGGCGTTTTCCCAAGTCTCCACAAGTGTGTTACCGGTCCGATGGTCACATCGAAAGCCCCGTCGGTTAGCCTTGAAAGCTTCTCGGATGCTTCGAGCACATGAAACAAATCCTCACTGATGTTCACAGCTTGATCGTGGGTCCGGCAAAGCCGGTTCAATTCACTATCCGCCTTGTAGTCCGAAAGCTTCTCGTCCAACTCGGCAATGCGACCGAACGCTGCGCGCATCGGCGACGCTTCTTTAGAGTAGATCGTGATGCGGACCAGCGTGCCCATGTGCGGTTCGACACCTTCGAACCGCTCCGCGTGCAACACGCCAACGAACAGGATCGCGCTAATTGTCCTTCTCAACGCCGCTGTTCCAATACTTGTACATCTCTTCGGCACTCGGAACCTTCACTGGACGCACCAGCCGAAAACCCAGCCCCTGCGCATCGGTTTCATACCAGATGCTTTTCGGCAATTGCGGATCCTGCTCCTTCCAACTGGGATCGGAAGCTACCCGCGCGCTGCAAGTCAACTGCTCCGCCCGGTCCTGCCACGATCCTCCGCGCACCGCGTGCGGATACGGCTTCGTGGCCTGATTCCAAGGATTCGACGCGGGCGAATGGGCATAAAAATCGGTCGAATATTGATCCAGCGTCCACTCCATCACATTGCCGTGCATATCGTACAGCCCCCACGGATTCGGAAGCTTGCTGCCGACCTTCTGATACTTCCCGCCGCTATTAGCCGCGAAATACGCATAGTTTGCGAGCTGTTTCACGTCGTCTCCAAAGGAATACGCGGTCGTCGTGCCCGCCCGGCATGCGTATTCCCACTCGGCCTCAGTCGGCAAACGGTAAAACTGCCCGCTCTTCTGGCTTAGCCATTCCGCGTACTTATTCGCCGCGTGCTGCGTCATGCTGATGGCCGGATAACCTTCAATTCCCATTCCGAACGACATCTCGACATAAGGCCTGGTCGGGCGGCTCACCGCATCCACGCCCTCGTCTTTGGCGAACATGAACAGGCGATACTGGTCCCAAGTCACCTCGTATTTGTCCATCCAAAACGCATCGATATGGACCTTGTGCGGCGGCGCCTCATCCTTGCGATTCGCCGAGCCCATCACGAAGTCGCCTTCGGGAATCGCGACCATGTTGCTCGCCGGCGGCGCTCTATTGCCGACGATCCTCTCGTGCAGACGGTTCACCAACGCTCGCTCATCGACAGGCAAGCGCGATCCATCCAGCACCACACCGGCAGGCCATTTTGCCCCTTCGCGAATCCAGTCTCGAATCGCGTCGCGCTGCTCCTTCGCGAGCGGCGGTCCGCCCGGAGGCATCTTCCCGGATTCCACGGTCAGATAAAGAGGGCTTTTTTCCGGTGCGCCGGGAACCACCACGCGCGCCACCGAAATATTTGTCGTCAGCCGCACCGCGCCTAGAGTCTTCGCGCCACCGTGGCACGGCAGGCAGTGCTCCGTGAGGACCGGAGCGATCTTCTCCTCGAAATTCACTCCCGCTATCAAAAGCAAGAACGGGAGAATCATCAGATCAGTTTATTGACGCCCGGGCGAGGCAGAGGAGGCACCGGCATTGAGCCGTTCCAATCGAGTTTTTCGGGGAAAATCCTTTCCTGCGAATTCAGCGCCTGCTCCCACGTCACTTCGCGGCCGGTGTAGGCGGACATGCGGCCCATCATCGCCAGCAAAGTGCTGGTGGCCATGCGCTCGCCGTTGTTGATCGGCGTGCCCTTACGGATCGATTGGAACATCATGTCGTGCTCGTACTGATACATGTCGTACTTCTGGCCTTCGAAGGTCCAATCCTTCGCGCCCGTAATTTTCGGCATCGGCGAGCGGCCGATGGTGCACACGCCCTTAGTGCCCAGAATGTAATCGGCGTTCTCGTTCCAGCAATTCTCAATCTGCCGCGAAGCGACGAACGCGCGCACGCCGTTCGGATAAAGATAATTCACTTCGAAGTGATCGAAGATATTGCCGCCTTCGGCTGGAATCTGGCGTCCGCCCACGGCAACGCAACTGAGCGGTGGTTTGTCACCCTGCGACCACGCGACCTTATCGACGCTGTGCACCGCCTGCTCCACAATACTGTCGCCGCAGAGCCACTGGAAGTTGTACCAGTTCTTGATCTGCCATTCGACATCGCTCATACCCGCCGGGCGCGTGCTCGCCGGAGGCATCGGCTTCACCGGACCCGTATAATACGTCGCGTAATAAGCGACGATGTCGCCGATCGCGCCCGATTGAATCTGATCGAACGTCGCGACGATGTAGTTGCTATAGCGCCAGCAGAAGCCGGAAACCAGCGCGAGATTTTTCTGTTTGGCGAGCTTCGCCGTCTCGAGCACGTCGCGCACGCCGAACGCATCCACGGCAATGGGTTTTTCGCAGAATACGTGCTTTCCCGCGTCGATGCAGGCCCGCAGATGCATGGGGCGGAATCCTGGAGGCGTGGTGAGAATCACCACGTCCACGCCGCTGTCGATCACCTTCTGATACGCGTCCAGGCCGAGAAACACGTTCTTCGGTTCGACCTTCACCTTCGCGCCGTTGATCTTCGTCAGTTGCTCCAGGCTGGCGTCGACCCGTTCCTGAGACACGTCGGCGACTGCCGTCAATTCTGCGTAATCGTCCGCCTTCATGGCCTGGGACGCCGCGCCCGTTCCGCGTCCTCCACATCCCACCAGGCCGACTTTGATCGCGTTGCTGGCTTGTCCACGCACCAAGGCTGGCACGGCGGCGAGTGCGGCTCCCGTGGTCTTCAGGAAATTACGGCGGTTCTCGTGCTCCATTTTGTTAGTGTAGTGCTTCAGGGGGAGCGGTGCTTGGCATATCGGTTGTCCATCTCCGACGAGGCTCGCGAGCAGTTGCGCCGTCTCCCCGAAGACCTCCGAAGGAACATTGGGCATCGAATCGATCTTCTCCAGCAGGAGTTCGCGGGAGATATCAAAAAGCTCGGGGGATCGCGAAATCACTATCGCTTGCGTATCGGCGAGTACCGGCTCCTGTTCCGGATAAATGCAAACGTCATCGAGGTGTATGCTGTGAAACAGAGGAAGGATGCGTATGAGTGAAACCCAGGAGCGAGAACTGATCTCGACGGTTCAACGGCTTGCCGCAGAAGTGTTGCGCCTCCGCGAGCGTGTGGAAGAACTGGAGGACGCAAAGGAACTCGATGCCGCCATAGCGCGTAATGGCGAACAGCCTCTCATACCTTGGGATCAAGCAAAAAACGACCTCGGCCTTACGTAAATTGCGTTACTGATCGTCGGGGTCGGTGGCCTTTCTCCGGTCGTGAAGGAAGAAGTTCGCCGATTTCGGCGCATTAATGGTTCTATATTGGCGCGGCGGCTGCGCGAGCTGGAAAAACGGCGTCAAATCCGTAGTCGCGCGGGCATCGGCGAAATTGAGCGCGCCTTCAGTGATGCCGAAGTTGTGTTGTACAAACCGGAGGATACTGCCGAAGTCGTGGCGCTGGTTGTCGATGTAGCCCAACGGCGTGTACGCCGAGACTACCAGCAGAGGAACGCGAAAGCCGTACTGATAATCTCCGGCCGGCTTGGCGAGGATGGTGGGCGGTTCGTGATCGTACCAGCCTCCCCAATCGTCCCAGACGATGAAAATGGCGGTGTTTTTCCAATAGCCTGTGCTGCTGTCGCACCCGGAACTGTTGCCGATGGCATTTACAATTGCGGTGACCCAGGAAGGTCCTCCTCCGTCGTTTACGTTGGCGTGATCCGAATTTTGGCCAGTCGGAATCACCCAACTGACCGAACGAAGGTTGCAACCGGCAATATCCTTCAAGACGTCCGAGGGCGTGAGGTCTACATTTTGTGCCCAGAGCTGTCCGGCGCACTTTCCGCCGGGCCCGGTGGATCCGCAGATGTGCTGAATCGCGTCCGGCGCGCTCCAGATGGAGCCTTCGCTGGGAGTGTAGTAGCGCCAGGTAAACGATGAGGGAAGAATATCTCCCATGGTCTGATGCTCGAAGCATGGATAGATCTTTTGGTTTTCTCCCCCCGCCGGATTGATGACTTCAACGGTGGTAGTGGAGGGCGCCGTGCATCCGGCAATTCCGTCGGCGGCGCCCTCGGTTGTGGTCGACATATTCTCTGAAGCGAAAATGCCAGCCGCATCGTCGGCCGCGCTGGGCGCCGACGTTCCACCGAACAGGAACTGGTGCGCGGGAAAACTGGGCCCCTGGTTGGTCTGGAACATGTAGTTCGCCCAGCCGTATTGGGTCGCCATAGCGAGATATGGCGTCACTATATTTTTGGAATTGTCGACAAATTTGAACTGAGGCTTCTGGACGCCGGCGCAGGTGCCGGAACAGATGATGTCGCCGGCGCCGTCCATCTTGCAAATCCCACTCGCGTTGGCATCGCACATGGAGACGAAAGCGGTGTGTGCGTGGCTGAGGTCGTACTTATTCGCCAGCGCGACAGCCGCCGGCTGCGTGACGCCCGTGGCAGAATTCCTATCGAGCCAGTTGCGGGTCTGGATGTTGTATTGAGAAGCGTTGGGCGTGGTGCTGCACCGCTCGACCGCCCCGCGGGGCGTGGCGCATAGGCCTTGAAACAGATTGTCGGGCGTGCGGTTTTCCTGAACGATGACCACGATGTGCTGAAAACTGGAGATCTGAGCGTGGGCAATCGCTCCGAGCCAGAGGAGACCCAAGAGCTTAACCGTGAAATTCATGACGCAGCCACCTACACTACAAACTCCAGAGGCGTTCCATAGTTTCGCAGTTTAGATGAATAGACCAGGATTCACCGAGAACATCTTCCCGAGTTTACGAGCCTGCTCGATGCTGATCGGGCGCTTACCGTTCAACGCTTCATTCAAGTGGCTCCGCTGGCCGAAGATCGGCAGCAGATCGGATGACGGCCTCAAGGAATGCTCCATTAGGAATCGAAGGCGCTCGCCTGGTGTTCCATCATCGGGCGGCAAACTGTTGCGACGGTCGAAATCCTCGATGAGCACTCCCAGCAAATCCATCAGCCTGTCCTCGGCCTTGTTGCGGCGGGCCTTGCGCAATAGTTCTCCGAAGCGGGCGTGGATCGTGTCATACTGCCCACCCGTCTCTATCCTCGCGGGGAGAACGTCCACCAGCAATTGTTCATAGGCTGAAGCCGGCATTCTAGAACTCCTCCCGATTATATTCCTCATGGGTCAGCACCCGTTCGATCAGCAAAATCTGCTTTTCAAAGTTCACGGTTGCAACCAACCTGTACTTGTTGCCGCTGATATCGAAAACGATCATGCCACTCGAAATGTAGTCAGCTGCGGCAAAGCTTCGCTTTAATGCCGGGAAATGCGGCCAATCAGAAGCGCGCGCGATTCCCAGAAATCGTTGAAGAGATTTTCTTGCGGGAGCATGCTTTTGCGCGAATCTGGCGAGGATCGCTTCGCCCAAAACCGTCACAGCCAATGTTCCCATATTAGGGAACGCCCGTCAACCCTAATACCCTAAGATCCGGCTAGCTTCTTCCACGATATTCTCCACCTGCGGCAGGATTTCGTTTTCCAAGTGCGGATGATAACCGACCCAGGTGTCGAGCGCGGCTACGCGGCCTATTGGCGCGTCGAGGGAGCTGAACAACTCGCTCGCGATCCGGGCGGACATTTCCGCGCCATATCCGAACGACAGGCAGTCTTCGTGCACGATCATGACACGGCTCGTTTTTTCGACCGACGCGCGGATGGACTCCCAATCGTATGGCGCGAGCGAACGGAGATCGATCACCTCGATCGTGGTGCCCGGGTTGCGCTCTTCCAACTGAACCGCGGCTTGCATGGATTTTTGGACCAGCGCACCGTAGGTCACAATCGTCAGATTCGCGCCCGTTTTGGCGATTTTCGCCTTGCCGAAGGGGATCGTGTAATCTGGGCCTGGGTGCGGCGAGCGGTTGTAGGGCTCGCGATAGAGGCGTTTGTGTTCCAGGAACAGCACCGGGTCGTCGCAGCGGATCGCGGTGCGCAGCAGACCGCAGGCGTCCAGAGCGTTCGAAGGGAACACCACGCGCAGGCCGGGGATGTGCGTGAAGATCGATTCGCCGGACTGGCTGTGGTAAATCGCGCCGCCGTTCAAATATCCGCCGGTGGCCACGCGAATGACGACGGGCGCGGAAAAAGCATTATTGGATCGCCAGCGCAGCGTGGCGAGCTCGTCGCGAATCTGCATCATCGCGGGCCAGATGTAGTCGAAAAATTGAATCTCCACGACGGGCTTCATGCCGCGCGTGGCCATGCCGGTGGCCCGGCCGACGATGCCCGCTTCGGCGATCGGCGTATTAAAGCAACGCGCCGAACCGAAGGCGATCTGCAAACCCTGGGTCGCTTTGAAAACTCCGCCCTTGCCTTTGACCTGAGCCAGGCTGGACTCGCGGCTGCAATCGGCGACGTCCTCTCCGAACACGACCATCCGCGCGTTGCGGCGCATTTCCTCGTGCATGGTGAGGTTGATCTCGTCAACCATGGTGCGCGGTTCGCCGGATAATTTCGGCGCGGCTTCAAACTCCGCGGACGTGGGATCGACGCGCTCCGAATAGAGATAGCGCAGCGCGGATCCAGCAGGAGGCGGCGCGGCTTTCAGCACACGCTCGGTGACCTCCTGAATTTCGAGATCCACTTCGTGGGTCAGCAATTCCAGGCCATGGCGATCGAGCACGCCTTCGGCGATCAGGCGCTCCGGGAACGTCACGATGGGATCGCGCTTCGCTTCCGCCTCGCGTTCGGCCCCGGTTTTATAGAGCTTTTCGTCGTCGGAGAGCGAGTGCGAGTAGGGCCGGGTGCAAGTGGCGTGAACCAGCACCGGAGATTGCTCGCGGCGGCAATGCGCCACCGCCTCCACCATGGTCGAGTAGGTGGCGTCGAAATCGGCGCCGTCGCAGTTGAAAATTTTGAGATTGGGAAAACCGCTGACGACCTTCGAGATGTCGCCGCCAGGGGTCTGGCGCTCCACCGGAGTCGATATCGCGTAGCCGTTATCTTCCACCAGAAAAACGACGGGCAGTTTTTCGATGCAGGCGATGTTCATGGCTTCCCAGAATTCGCCCTCGCTGGTGGCTCCTTCGCCGGTGGTGACCAGGGTGACGGCGTCCGATTGCGGATCGAGCTTGCGGCACGCATCGGCGCACCCCACCGCCTGCACGAACTGCGTGCCAGTGGGCGACGAGCCGGTGACAATGTTGAGACGGGTCGAGCCCCAATGCGAAGGCATCTGGCGGCCGCCCGAGGCCGGATCGTCCGCCGCGCCGACCGATTGCTGCAACATGTCTCCAGCAGTGACGCCCAGAGCGAGGCTCAGCGTGCGGTCGCGATAGTAGGTGTAGAACCAGTCGTGCCCGGGGCGCATCGCAAGGCCGGCCGCGGCGCCGATAGCCTCGTGGCCCGCGCCGCTGATCTGGAAATAAATCTTGTTCTGGCGTTTGAGCAGGATCTCCCGATCGTCGAGGCGGCGGGAGAGATACATGAGGCGAAACGCCTGGATCCTTTGATCGCGCCCGAGCCTGGTGGGGAGTGCGCTAAGGTCCGCTTCTGTAGTTGTGCTGGTGAGCATGGCCGATCTTAGTTTATCAATCTTCCGGGCGTTGTTTTGTGGAAATCTTGGATGTCTTCTGTCTTCATCAGCGTTCATCCGCGTTCATCGGCGGCCAATTTGATTTTTTGGCGCGCCGACATCCCTCAACGCTTGGACGACGGTAGCAGCACGGCGGACGCCCGAGGCTTGACCAAAGAAGATTTATTGGCCGCAGATGAACGCGGATGAACGCTGATTCAACGCGGTGACAGGTGGGCGACCGTTTCCAGATGATAGGTCTGCGGGAATAAGTCGACCAGGGTGAGCTTGTCGATCCTGTAACTGGTAAGTGTGGCGACGTCGCGGGCGAGCGTCGCGGGATCGCAGGAGACGATGGTCAGCTTGGGCGGTTTCAAGCGCTCCAGATGCGACACGACGGTTTTCCCGAGGCCCGCGCGCGGCGGATCGGCGACTACGAAATCCGGCGTCGCCGTGATGCGCGCCAGATGATCCTCGACGCGGCCTAGCAGGTGCTGGATGACGAGCCCGGCGTTCTGTGCGTTGACTTCGAGATCTCGCGCGGCGGTAGTGCCGGCTTCCACGGCAGCGACTTTTGCGAACTTTCGCGCCAGAGGTAAAGAGAAGAGTCCGACGCCGGCGTAGAGGTCGAGTGCGGTTTGGCCGGCGGCCTCGCCGATGGCGGCTTCCACCAGGTGCTCGATCAGGAATCGATTGACCTGAAAAAACGACCGCGGGCTGACACGGAATTTTCCGAAAGTCGTCGCGTATTCGAGCGCCACCGTCGACTGGCACCATTCGTAAAACGATTTCGCCACCGGGCGGTCCGTTTCGAGGACGTTGACCTGCACACTCGTCTCGTCGGTGAACAGTTCGAGCGAATGAACGAAATTGGGGAAGCGGCGATCCGGCATGCGGGCGCGCATTTCGGCCAGCGCCAGATTCAGACGGGGCGAAGAAATCGGGCACTCGCCGTCGACCGGAATCAGGTCGTGCGACCCGGGCGCGAGGTAGCCGATTTTTCCGTTCGCGATGTGAAACTGCGCGCGATTTCGGTAGCCGAGGGCGGGGCCGCTGACGGTGGAGATTTCGCCCTCCCACTTGATTTTTCCCACGCGCCGCAGTTGTTCGCGCAGAATATCGACTTTTCGCGCGAGCTGAAATTCGTAGGGCGCGTGCTGATAATGGCAGCCGCCGCAGCGCGTGAACAGGGGACACGGCGCGGCAACACGTTCCGGCGCGGGTTGGATGATCCCGGCAAGTTCTGCATGCATATCGCCCTCTTTGACGTTGACCTTTGCAAGTTCGCCGGGCAGGACAAACGGCACGAAGACCACCCGGCCTTCGATGCGGGCCATGGCATCGCCGCCATAAACCCACTTGTCGATTGTGACTTCAGTTGCGACTTCGTTTAGGATGGAAGTTTCCCCCAAAATAGAATGAGACCTCGCGTATTATCAGGCATTCAGCCAACGGGCAGCCCGCACATCGGAAATTACCTTGGCGCGCTGAAGAACTGGGCCAAGATCCAGTACGACTACGATAGCATCTACTGCATCGTCGACCTGCACGCGGTGACGATTTATCAGGAGCCGGTGGAGCTGCGCGCGAAAATCGAAGAACTCGCGGGCATGCTGCTGGCCATCGGTATCGATCCGACGCACTCGGCACTGATCGTGCAATCGTCGGTGGCGGGGCACGCCGAACTCGCCTGGATGCTGACCTGCGTCACGCCTATCGGCTGGCTGGAACGGATGACCCAGTTCAAGGCCAAGGCGAAAGAGCAGGAAACCATCGGCGACGGGCTGATGCAGTATCCGGTATTGATGGCCGCGGACATTCTGATTTACCAGGCGGCGATTGTGCCCGTCGGCGACGATCAATCGCAACATCTGGAACTGACGCGCGACATCGCCCAGCGCTTCAATTCGTTGTACGGCGATACGTTCACGGTTCCCGAAACGCGTCTGCCGGCGGTCGGCGCGCGCATCATGGGCCTGGACGATCCGGAAAAGAAAATGAGCAAATCCGCGGTGGGCAGCGGCCATGCGGTCAGCCTGCTGGATCCTCCGGAAGTGATCCGCAAAAAGATTCTGCGCGCGACCACGGATTCGAATCCGGCAGTGGATTTCGAGACGGCCGGCGCGGGCGTTCGCAATCTGCTGGCGATTTTCCAGGCTTTCACCGAATGTACAGATGATGCGCTGCGCACGCAGTTCAACGGCGTGCGCTACGGCGATTTGAAGAAGACAGTGGCCGAGGCGGTGATCGCTTCGCTGGAGCCGATTCAGAAGCGCTATCGGGATATCGTCGCGGAGAAGGGCTATATCGCGAGGGTGCTCGAAGACGGAGCGGAGAAGGTTCGGCCGATCGCGAACGACACGGTGCATAAGGTCAAACGCGCGATGGGTCTCTATGTTTAGACGCGCACAACGGAGCGCTTCGCGCCCTGTGCGCTTGACGCCTTGAAAATTTCGGCATATTGGCATCTGCTGCGCGACAATCGGAACCTCCGACTGCTGTGGACCGCGCAGATCGTCAGCGAAATGGGCGACTGGTTCTATTCGGTCGCGATTTTCAGTTTCCTTTTGGAACTGACGGGCAGCGCGCAAATGGTGGCGCTGGCGTTTCTGATGCAGGTGCTGCCGCAGGTGTTCATGGCGCCGACGGCGGGCGTGATTAACGACCGCATCAGCCGGCGCAAAGTCATGATTTTTGCCGATTGCGCCCGGGCCGCGATTGTCTTATCGATGATCCTGGTGCGGACGCGCGGGATGCTGCCGCTGCTTTATCTGCTGCTGTTCCTCGAAACGATGTGCTGGGCGCTGTTTGAGCCGGGCAGCCGCGCGGTGATTCCGAACATCACCGAGGGAGACGAGATTCCGGTGGCCAATGCGCTCTCTTCGGCGACGTGGTCCATGAACTTCGCGCTGGGCGCGGGATTGGGCGGACTGGTGCTGGTGACGCTGGGACGCGAGACGGTGTTCGTGGTCGATTCGCTTTCGTTTGTCGCGTCGGCGCTGCTGATTCGCGCGATGAAGTTCGCCGAGCCGCATGCCGACAATCTGCCGCCTCTGCGCATTCGCGATCTGATAGATTTTTCGCCTGTCGCCGAGGGCATCCGGTACGTACGCCGCGATCCTAAACTGCTGGCGACCATCTTCGTGAAGGGAGGCGTCGGCCTCGCCGGATCGAATTGGGTGATCCTGCCGGTGCTGGGCGAGCGCGTGTTTCGCGTGCAAGTGCACGGGATGAGCGCGGCGAAGGCCGGGGCGCTGGGAATGAGTATCCTGCTCGCTTCGCGCGGCGTCGGCGCGATTGTGGGGTCGATTCTCGGCGGGAATTTCGCGGGAACGAATCGCGCCCGCCTGAGGTGGACGATTCTGGCGGGCTTTGGAATGATCGGCGCGGGCTACATGGCGCTGGGCGCGGCGGGATCGCTTTTGATGGCCGTACTGACGCTAGTGGTGGCGCACGCGGGCGGATCGGCCTGCTGGACCGCGTCCACCACGCTGCTGCAAAAACAGACTGACGACCGGTTTCGCGGACGCGTGTTTTCGGCGGAATTTGCTTTCAGCATGCTGACGCTGTCGATTTCGAGCTACGCGGCGGGGCGCGCCGTCGACTGGGGAATCGATGTGCGAATGGTCGCGGTGGCTACGGGAGTCACGATGCTGGTTCCGGTAGGCGCATGGCTGATGGCGGGGCGCGCGTGGCGGGATCAGGCGTGATCCCCGCCCTTACGGGACGGGGTTATAACCCCTGGCGTCAGCCAGGGGATTCGCTGAACTACTCCTTCTTCTCCAGAGCCGGCTTCACGTCGCCGCAGGAAGAGCTGATCCACTTCGCGGTGATGGTGACCTTCATGTCCATGTTGCGGCCGTTACTGGCCATGTGCATGACCACCAGACCGTTGACGTGTTCGGAATCCTTGGCCTCCACGGTGACCGTCCCGGCGCCCTTATCGCACTCCATCTTGACCTCCTGCCTGGTGCCGGTCGAGGTTACGATGGTCTGCTTGCACGACTGGTTGCCGCCGTCGGTGAACGGCTTGAGGTCTTTCTCCACGCGGCAGGATTGGGTCGTGGTGGCGGCCGGCTTGTTCGAGATCATGGCCTCAATGCGAGCCCTCTGCTCCGGTGGCATCCTGGCCAGAGTCTCCGGCGGGATGGACGGCATTCCGCTACGCTCCTGGACCGTGGTGGTTTCCCACAAGCCTGGTTTCAGATTGAGCGGGGTCACGTCGTCGGCGAGGGAAACGCCGGCGGCGAGGATCAGTATGGCCAAAACATTTTTAGTCATGCGTGTATCTAGAATGCCACGAGCGTAATTTGATTGTAAATAGGCAAGATGCTATGATTAACTCTTAGATGGCAAACACAGTTTCTTCCCTGAAGCGTGTGCGCATCACCGAGGGGCGAACGGAAGTCAACCGCATTCGCAGATCACGGTTGCGCCACCAGATTCGTTCTCTTCGCCGCTTGCTGGAAGCCAAGGACGCGAAAGCGGCCACGGCGATCGTGCCGACGACGTTCTCCCTGATTGACCGCTCCGCCAAGTGGGGCATCATTAAGAAGAACACGGCTGCGCGGTATAAGAGCCGCATTACCCTGCGTCTCCGCAAACTGGCTGCTGCTTGACACGTCCCCTGGCTGACGCCAGGGGTTATAACCCCGTCCCGTAAGGGCGGGGACTCAGGCCGCTAGGCAGAAGTCAAGGCTAGAATCATTTCTTCCATCACGATGCGGTCGTCCGGCCGTGCATCGCGGAGGGATCGGTCTGCCTCGAACAATCGCACCAGCGCGCGCTCCAGCCGCGACTTGGGAAACGCCGAAACTGTCTGCTCGATTTGCCGGGCCCGCTCCGGCCACATCCTGGCGCCGATTTGATTGAAATGCGCCTGAATCTGCCCTGCGCCGCGCAATCCCGCTTCGCGGGCGACGAGAGCCATCCGGAACTGGGTGCCTAGGAACGTCAGAGCCAGCGGCATGTACTCGCCTTCGCGGGCCAGCGTGTCGAGGACTTCGAGAGCTCGCGTGCGGTCGCCACGGCCGAGCGCAGCTACTAGCGCGAACACCGTGGTCTGCTGGGCGTCGGGGACCAGTTCCGCGATGTCCTCCGCCGTCACTTTGCGCGTGGCGCCTGCGTAGAGCGACAATTTTTCGATCTCGACGGCAATGCGGGACGCGTCGCCTCCAGTGGCTTCGAGCAGCAGAGCGAGCTCGCCCAGGCCGAGTTGCAAACCGATTTTCTTGGCGAGAGACTGCGCCAGCGCGCGCGCTTCCGAAGGATCGAAGGGGCGAAACTCCACTTGCGCGGGGACGCAGGAATAGTATTTCTGGACGCGTTCGATGCGGGCTTTATCTTCGCCCTCGAAATCATAGCGGCTCGATTCGATCACGATCACCGTGCCGGGCGTCGGATCTTTCAAGTACGCGGCCAATTCCGACGCATCGTCCGATTCTTCCTCTTCTTTCCCGCGTCCTCTTGGCAATACCGCCTCCGCGCCGGCGACCCAGATGACGCGCTTGGACGCGAACAACGACATGGACCGTGCGTCGTCCAGCACGGAGGCGAGCGGGATCTCATCCAGGTCGTGGCGCGTGAGCCCCTCCAGATCGTCAAGAGCGGCGTCGAGCAGAGCGCGTCGGCAGCGCTCGCGTTGATAGGCTTCCGGGCCGAGGAATAAATAGGCGGGTGCTGGTCCGGTTTTCTTTAGGCGGTCAAGAAATTGGTCGGGGGTCATAGTGGTCGGAGTCCCCGCCCTTACGGGACGGGGTTATAACCCCTGGCGTGAGCCAGGGGACGCCTAGAACTTCTCCAAAATCGCGCTGACTACCTGCCGCGATACCTGCATAGCGACGCGGTTCAGCCCGGCGTCGCTCTCTTCAAAATAGGCGATCGGGTCGACGCTGATCTCGTATCGCTCGCGGGCATCGAAATTCGGATTGATATAGAGCACTTTCCCTGTAGCACGCTCGGTGAAGGTGATGCTGAGGATCACGTGGATGTCGGCGGCGGTGGCGCGTCCGGTGGCCGGATCGACCGTGGTTTGATTCGCCAGATAGTTGTTCACCGTGCCGCGCAGAATGGCGTCGCAGGTATTGAGATCGGAGCTGATGTGATACTTGGTGCGCGCGATAAACTCACGCGCGATCGCCTCCGGCAGGCGATCCGTCAGTTTATAGCGCGACGTGACGTTCTTGAACGCCGGGACGCAGACGGTTTGTATCGTCTTCGGCATCAGGTCGGCATGGCCGGCGGTGTGATAACCGCAGCCCGCCGTCGCGAGCGCCGCCGCCAGCAGAAAACTTCTCACACCCACTCCTTCATCACCGCGACCGCGTTTTCCGCCGACAAGCGGAAATTATCGGCCGCCATCCAGAACCAGCAGGCGCGCGCCTGATTGGGATCGACGCTAATCGCGCCCACGCTCAGTCCGTTTTGTCCGGCGACGCCGATGTTGGTCGGCGGCTCATCCGTCCGCACGTCGATTCCATTGCCGTCGAGGGCACGATTCAACGCCTCGACGCCCGGGTTTTCCTCAAACTCCACCCACGCCGAAAAACTGTGGCCGTGAAACACCGGCGCCTGGATCACCCGCACGGAAGGCATCGGGATCGCGTCCCAGGCGGCCAGCAGCGACGCCAGATGACGCTCCACGCGCTGTTCGATTCCTTCGAGAGGCTCGGTCGCCTCCTCGCCGTAGCGAGCCAGCATCGCAAACGCGAGCTGCGTGTCGAACACGTCGGTCTTGAGCTTCTGGAACGAGAGCACCGCGACGTTCTGCTGCTGCAATTCGTCGAGGCCCTTTTGTCCGCGCTCGCTGGCCGGCTCGAATACATGAATAATGGACCGACGCAGCGGGGCGCATTCGGAGAGACGCGTTAAAAACATCGCCATCGCGATGGCCGCCGGGTGCGCGATCACCTGCACCGCGCCGAGATTTTTCACCGGAGCTTTTTCGGCAAACGGCGCGCGCAGGCGGGCGTTCGGTTGTTCTTCAAGGGCGGAGGTCAGGTCGACCAGCACAGTATTTTTCGAGGCGATTTTGAGAGCTTTTCTGCTCGATGCGTGCGTTCCGGCAAGAAATGCCACGCTCGCGCCCTCGAAGCTGGCGGCGGCGAGAGGAACCATCGCCACCGGTTCCTCGTCGTCGGAAGCCAGCGACTCCGCGATGCCTGAAATCAATTCCACGCGCGGCGCGGGTTTTGTTTCGGCCAGCACTTCGCGCAGCTCGCGCGCCAGGAGAGTATCGCCGCCCACGACGGCCACTAACGGTCTTACCAGAAAAGGCTCAGCCAACTTGATGCTCCGGTTCCGCGGGTGGCGGCTTCATTCGCCGCCTGGCGATCCCGCCGATGCGGATGACGATGCCGCTCAGCATGTAGGTCACGGACATCGCCAGCAAGGCCGGTTGCGGAAATCGCCAGATGAGAAAAATCACCGCGCCCAGCAGAATAATCGTCAGAGGCGAGCGCGGGCGCGTCAGGCTCAGGTCCTTGAAACTCGGGTAGCGCCACGTGCTGACCATCAGGAAGGAGAGCAGCGCCAAAAGCGCCAGCCACAGGGCGGACCAGGTCCAGACGCGCAAGGGAACTCCGTCGCAGGCGAACACGATGCTGGCCACCACGGCCGCGCCCGAAGGGATAGCCAGGCCGACGAAATATTTCCGGTCCGGACGCCCCGGATTCTTCGGCATGGGATTTTTTTGAATGTTGAAGCGCGCCAGGCGCATCGCGCCGCACAGCAGAAAAATGAACGAGAAGAAATAGCCCGCGCTGTTCAAATATTCGAAGTATTTCGGATCCAGATCGGCGATGGGCTGAACAAACTGCACTCCCCACACGAAGGCCAACGCGGCGGGCGCGATGCCGAAGGCGATGACGTCGGCGAGCGAATCCATCTCGCGGCCGAAATCGCTCACGGTATTGGTCATGCGCGCGATGCGGCCGTCCAGGCCGTCGAGAAACACCGCCAGGCCGATGGCCAGCGCGGCTTTCACGAAATGCTGATTGGCCGCGGGCGAGGCCTGCACCATCTGCATGGCGCCTTGAAATATCTCGATCAACGCATAAAACCCAAAAAAAACGTTGGCCGCCGTGAACAGCGTCGGCAGCGCATAGGCGGCGCGGCGCGGACGGCGTTCGGGAGACTTAGGATCGACCAGGCGCTCTCGCAGATTCACGATTTTTTCCTCGCAATCACGCTCGACCCGGCGGCGACGCGCTCGCCGGCGCGCACCGTTACTTCCCATTCAGGCCCCAGTTGCACGTCGACGCGCGAGCCGAACTTGATGAGTCCCACACGCTCGCCGGCGACCAGGATGTCCCCAGGTTTTTTATAACAAATGATGCGCCGCGCGATCAATCCGGCAATTTGTTTGAACTCGATGCGGCCCAGCGGTCCCTCCACGGTGATGACGTTCTGCTCGTTCGAGTGGCTGGCTGCTTCCTTGCTCGCGACCAGGAATTGCCCCTCCTGATAATGAATGCCGGTAATGCGGCCGGGGATGGGAGTGCGATTCACGTGCACGTCGAACACGTTCAGAAAAATGCTGATCCGCTGGCCGCCGTTTTCCGGTTTCACCACCACCACTTTTCCGTCGGCCGGCGAAACAGCCACGGGCCCCTCGGGAATTTCGCGGTCCGGATCGCGAAAAAAATACAAGCAAAACGCCGCCAGGATGAAGAAAGGCAGCGCAAAATGCCAATTCGTGAGATATGTCACTGCGCCGGCGCCGGCGAGCAGCGCGCCCGCGTAATAGTAACCGTAAATGACCAAGCACTATTATTGTCGCTCAGACGATCGCTCCCTGCGGTCGCGGCTCGGTAGAGCGAGGGAGGGCGCTCATGTTTTGTAGACGGCCATCTTCTCTCCCTGTTTATCGATCACGTACTGAATCGCGGCGGAAACGGCCTCCCGCTTCCACAGCCAGCGTGTGCTCCCATGCCGCGCCCAGCGCTTGCGATCCGCAGCATCAAATCCGAGCTGGTTCAAGCGCCGGCTCGCGAATGACTTGAGGTCGTTCATCACTCTCTCCGGCCGAACCTCCGCCGCGATCACCAGATGAACGTGATTCGTGCGCACATGGGCGGCCATCAAGGCCCATTTGCGATCCGAGCATCGCTCTACCAGCGACGTGAGCACCGCTTGGCGCCGGGACTGGTCCATCGAATACATAGGCTGATCCATCCGTGAGCGAGCCCAGGCTGTCAGCTTTTCGTTAGGGTCGACGAGTCGGCTGCCAGGTATATTGTGATCGGGATCCACTGAGCCCATCGCATCGCCATGCAGATGACATCCATAACAAGCAAACGTGATGAGATAAGTCATCCGGACCTACCCGAATTCTACCGAGCCGCGACCGCAGGGAGCGATCATTATGGGATCACGGGTGCTGGATATCGTGCACAACGACGATAATCGCGTTGGTCACGATTTGTACGCCGACGCACATCAGGATGAATGCCGACAGGCGCAGCATCACTATGGTTCCGGTCGCTCCCAGGAATTGAATCAGCCGCGCCGCGAAGCGAAAACTTAAGTAGACGGTGAACGCAACCGCGGCCAGACCCACCATGCTCGCCAGCGCTCTCTGCCATAAGACCACGCCTGGTTCCTTGAGGCTTGCGCCGATGGTGATCGCCGCCGAAATCGTACCCGGGCCGACGGTGAGCGGAAACGTGATCGGGTAGAACGCCCGGGAGGCGACCTTTTTCACGTCGGTCACGACAGGCCCGGTTTTCTCATCGGCATTCAGCAGTTTCCATCCGCTGGCGGCCACCAGCAGACCTCCGCCGATCCTCACCGAAGTCAGCGAGACTCCGAAAAAGTCGAGCACGTAGGACCCAATGAACGTCGCGGCCACGACGAGGAAAAAACTGTTGAGGCCGATCTGCCGCGCCATCTTGCGGCGCGCGGCGTCGGTAATCCCGAGCGTCATCGAATGAAAAATCGCCGCCGATCCGGCGGGATTGATTAACGGCAGCAGCGTCGCCATCACCAACACGGCGATCCGGACCAGGATTCCGAATTGTTCGGCCATCCCTCTACTGTGGCAAATTCTACCGGCCGGGCGGCAACTTATTCCTGGTCGCGATCCGCAAGTCGATGAAGGCGGTACATGGCACTGCGACTGCTTCTAAGATCGGTGCGGCTCTGCCGCAATCCCGAAATAGGAGTTCATTCTTATGAATACGGATCAATTGAGTGGAAAGTGGAAACAGATGAAAGGAGCAGCGAAACAACACTGGGGAAAACTTACCGACGACGATCTGGAAGTCATTGCCGGCAAGCGCGATGTGTTGATCGGCAAACTTCAGGAGCGCTATGGCATGGCCAAGGAAGAGGCCGCGCACAAGGCCGACGAATGGTTGAAATCCTACAGCCTCGCTGACGATCCAGCTGTATTCGGCCAAAGTCAAAGCCAGGCCAATCGCGAACAGCACGCCGCCGGCAAACGATAGCCCCCGGTTACGCATGGACGGGGAGGCATGCGCCTCTCCGTTCTTTCTCATGAGGATGGTACTCTTTGCTCATCGCTCATGAATCATGAAAATCTGCAAGCGGCCGCGCATCAAGAGATGCTCGGCAACGGCTTTCATCCCGATTTTTCTCCTCAAATCGAAACACAACTCGCCGCCATCCGCGTAGCCGTGCCGGTTGTGCCCGGGCCCGCGGTGAAGGATCTGCGCAATCTGCCGTGGTCGTCGATCGATAATGACTCCTCCCGCGATCTCGATCAGATCGAATACGCGGAGAAGCAGCCGGACGGCTCGACGCGCGTGCTGGTCGGGATCGCGGACGTCGACGGCTCGGTGCCGAAGGGCTCGCCCATCGACCTGCATGCCGCGGACGAATGCGTTTCCGTTTACACCGGAGTTGAGACGTTTCCCATGCTGCCGGAGGAACTGTCCACCGGGCTGACGTCGCTGAACGAGGAAGCCGAGCGGGCTTCGGTGATTATCGACATCTCCGTCACCGCCGACGGCGTGATTCAATCCGGCCAGACCTACCGGGCGCTGGTGAAGAATCGCGCGCAATTGACCTATAGCCGCGTCGGGGCCTGGCTTGAAGCGAAGGGCGAAGCTCCTCCGAAGGTCGCGGCATCGGCCGAGTTGCAGAGTCAGTTGAAGCTTCAGGACGACGTCGCGCAGCGCATGAGGGCCGCGCGATTCAAGAGCGGAGCGCTGGCCATCGACTCCATCGAAACCGCGCCGACCATGGTGAACGGCCAGGTCACCGGCATGGAAATCATGTTGAAAAATCGCGCCACGGAGTTGATCGAGGACTTCATGATCGCCGCCAACGAAGTGATCGCGCGCCTGCTTACTTCGAGCGGCGTGGCGTCGGTGCGGCGCGTGGTGAAAACACCGGAGCGCTGGCCTCGCATCGTGGAACTGGCCGCGACGCTGGGCGAGAAACTGCCGGCGACACCCGATTCTTCGGCGCTGAACAATTTTCTAATGAAACGGAAGGATGTCGATCCGGTGCATGCGCCGGACCTTTCGCTGGCCATCGTGAAGCTGATGGGCCCAGGCGTATACGTCGTCGAGCGCCCGGGCGACCCTCCGCAGGGCCACTTTGGGCTCGCGGTGCACGATTACACGCACGCCACCGCGCCGAATCGCCGCTTTGCGGATCTGGTCACGCAGAGGCTGATCAAATGGGGAGCGGAAGCCTACACCGCGGCCGAACTGGACGTCATCGCGCGAAACTGCACGCTGCGCGAAGACACGGCGCGAAAGGTCGAGCGCGTCATGAGGAAACGCATCGCCGCCGTCGCGCTGAGCAATCGCATCGGAGAAGTGTTTAAGGGAGTGGTCACCGGGGTGACGCCGAAGGGGACGTTCGTGCGCATCGTCGATCCTCCGGCCGAAGGTCGCGTGGTGCGCGGGGAACAGGGCCTGGACGTGGGCGATCAAGTGCGGGTGAAACTGCTGGATACGGACGCGCAGAGAGGTTTTATCGATTTCGGGCGCACAAGCTGAAGCCGTCTGAAGATCGCTCCCTGCGGTCGCGGCTCGGAATCGGCGATGGGTGCAAACAAATGATTGCTGAGCCGCGACCGCAGGGAGCGATCTTAAAGCGTTTCCTACACTCTTCGCGTAGTGTGAGCGATGAGGGAGACCAGGAACAACACCAGGAACACAACGAACAGGATCTTCGCGATTCCGGCCGCGGCTACCGCGATGCCGGTAAAGCCCAGGATCGCCGCAACCAACGCGACGATAAAGAAGGTCAGTGCCCAATTCAACATTCAGAAACTCCTTTCCAGAATGCAACACGCGTTGTAATGCAGCTTGGGTGCCAAATTGGAAAAGCCTTTAAATGCAATGCGCGGAGCGGACGCGAAGCGAAGAAACTACTTGAAACCTGTGCAGATTTCGCAATCAGGCCATAATGTTGGGTTGACGTACAAACTGACTTTGGAATACGACGGCTCGAAGTTTTCCGGCTGGCAGATACAGAACAATGCACGCACGGTCCAGGGAGAGTTGCAGCGCGTCGCCGACGAGTTGTTTGGCGTGACGGTCGACGTGCAGGGCGCGGGCCGCACCGACGCGGGGGTGCATGCTCTCGGCCAGGTGGCCCACATTAAGGTGCGCGATGCACGGCGCAAATACACGCCGTCGCACCTGATGATGGAGTTGAACGAAAAGCTTCCGTCATCGATCGCCGTCGTCGAATGCGAGACCGTGCCGCAGACGTTTCATGCGCGCCACGACGCCTCTTCGCGCGTCTATTTTTATCAAATCTCCACTCGCAAAGCGGCGCTGTCCAAGAAATTCGCATGGTGGATCAAAGAGCCTCTCGACGTAAAGGCGATGCAGGCGGCCGCGGAGTTAATCGCGGGACGGCATAACTTCGTCCGCTTCTGCGCTCCCGATCCGTCGCGGCCAGGCGAGCCGACCACCGTGGTGGTGAACTCGGCCGAAGTCGGCATCGACGGACATATGGTCGTATTCCGCATCGAGGCATCGCACTTCCTCTGGAAAATGGTTCGCCGGCTGACGGGGACGCTGGTAAAAGTTGGGTTGGGCGAGATCACGCTGGACCAGTTTAAGAGCCTGCTGGCCGGCAAGAAAGACTCGAAGCTGGATGTCGCATCGTGGACCGCGCCGTCGGCGGGGTTGTTTCTGGAAGCGGTGCGGTACTGAAACCTCTTTTTTCACGCCAAGGCGCAAAGTCGCCAAGAGCTTCCTTTCCTTTGCGACTTTGCGCCTCTGCGTGAAATCTAAAGCGCTGTCGGCATTATCTGCATTTCCGGCACCACTGCTCGAGGCGGAAGTTTGGCGACGAACAACACCGCCTCCGCCACGTCGTCCGATTGCAGCGCCTTGGCGAGTGTTTCCGGCGGCGGCTTCACCGGGCGCTTTTCTAAAATCTCCGTGTCGACCAACCCGGGACACACCACGCACGTGCGGATGCCGTTTTCTTTTTCTTCCACCCGAATCGCGTGCGCGAGGCCAAGCATTCCGCGCTTCGACGCCTGATACGCCGCGCCCGAAAGATCGGGAACAATTCCCGAAATCGAGGCGATGTAGATCAGGTGCCCGCTCTTGCGCTCGCGCATCGCCGGCAGCACGGCGCGCGTCGCGTAATAAGCTCCGTTGAGATTCACGCCGATTACTTCATCCCAGGTTTTGGCCGTGAGCTTCGGCAGCCAGCGGTCCAAGGTATTGGTTCCGCTCGCGTAGACCAGGATGTCGATTTTCTCTAACTGCTCGACCGTCCGCGCCGCCAGTTCGTCCATGGCGGCCGGATCCGCGGCATCGGCGACGCTGATGCCGATCTCGATATTTTCGTCGGCGAGCTCCTTTTGCAAATCTTCCAAACGATCGCGGCGCCGGGCAGACGCCATGACCGTCGCTCCATCGCGCGCCAGGTGAACGGCGATCGACCGGCCGATTCCGCTGGACGCTCCCACGACAAGAGCGGTTTGATTCTTCAGAGAGACAGGCATTACCGATTTAGTCCATGTTAGTACAATGAAGCACAATGAAAATCTACGGGTGCTTTCTGACGATGACTTGCGCCCTCGCGGCGCAACCGGTGTCTTCCTATCGCTACACGGTCAAAGGCGACGAGAAGACGATCGAGATCACCAACGTCAACTATCAATTTACGGCTGCAAATTTGGTGTTGCGGATGACGACGCGCTCCAAAGAGGTTATCGGCGATATCGGGAGGGAGGCGACCACCACCACGGAAGCCTGGAAGCTCGGCGTAGATTTGAAGACCAAGCCCATCTACACAGTGACTGTCGAAGGCGCCGAAGTCCGCATCGTCGACGAAGCTCTGTTCGTCGTTTCGCGAGGCCTGGAAGAAGTGGACTGGTGGTCGGTCTACCGCGTCGCGAACGGCGCACACCTGTTCGACACCTACGTGCCGCTGGTGAAATTTTCCATCAGCCGCGATACGGTAACCATGCGCTACGCCGGGCTCGAAGTGCCGGAGGACAATCATAAGGATGCGCGGCTCCGGGAGCCTCACGTGGTCGCGGTGCTCTCTTACGCGTCCGATGCCAAGGTGATCCGCGAAGCTCTGATCACTTGCGACGATCTGAAGCAAGCGCCGCTGCTGCGATCGTTCGCCGACGAGTCGCGCTCGTTGACCGAAAGCGGCGGAAAATCCCTGCGGTTAACGTTCACCCAGGATTATCCATCGCCGCCCGCGCCGGTCACGCTGACGATTCCGATTGCCGGAGACGACCTGGACCTGGCCCACGCGCAATTGCCTCCGCGTATGCACATCGCGGCATGGAAACGCTAGCGATTTTCTAGCGCCATCACCGCGTACGCCGTAGCCGCATCGCTCATGAATTTCCCCGCGTCCGAAGCCGGATCGCGCTGCTTGTTGAGAGACGTCGCCGGCCAGACGCCCGTCTCTTTATCCTGGTTCTGCGCCAGCCACGCGAGCCCTTTCTTCAAGTGCGCGCTCGTGCGAGCCACGCCCGCTTGCTCTAAAACAAACGATACGAGGCCCGTTCCGTATCCATCGCTGACCGACGGGAGCGCCGTCGAATCTCTTCGCTTCCATGTCGAAAGCACCAGGGACGACGCGCTCCATCCTCCATCGGCCTGCTGCTTCGCGAGCAGCTCATCGACAATCGCCTTCTGCTGATCCTTGGTCAACACCCCCGGCAACTTCGCCGACGCCCACAACAGCACCGTGCGATTCAGCAGCGATTGCCCCTCCTGCTCACGCTGCAAATAACCGCTCAACATCTTTGCGTTGTCGGCGACCGTCGCCTGGTATTGTTTTGGCGTGCTGCCCACCGCGATCGCGCCCAGCGTCGCACCCCAATACTGCGAATCGTCGGCTTCCCACGGCTCGTTATGAAAATTCAGCCAGGTGAACGCGCCGGTCTTCAACTGCTGGCCCCACATATTGTCGAACGCGAGCTTCGTATCGGGGCCGAACTTGGGGTCGTTGGTCGCCAGAATCAGCGCATTCAACACGGCTTCCGTACCGCGCGACTCCGAACTCTTCGGATCGCCCGGCTTGTCCTTATAAAAAGGCTCGGCCTCGGACCAGATGCGCACGCGCTTGGTGACGTTCGCCAGCAGCTGGCGTTCGCCCGTCGACGGCACTTGCTCGGCCAGCACCGATCGCAGCGACTGCCGCCCAAGCGCATACGGTAGCGCGGTGTGGCAGGAGATGCAGAAGGTTTCGTGATCCCTTTGCGAGGACTTCCATCCGACCCACCATTCGGCCCTCGAATCGAGATACGCGGCAGCGCCCTTGGGGCTCCAGGAACCAGCTTCGTCGCTCGCCGCGAATAGCGGGAGCGCGAGAATCGCTAAAGCAATCGTCGTCCTCATCCCGCTATTGTAGCCGCAAACTGCCTTAATTCGGGAGCAAAACCGAATCGACCACGTGGATTACGCCGTTGGACTGAAACACGTTGGCCTGCGTCACGGTGGACATGCCGCCTTTTTCATCCTTCAGCACGATCATGTTGCCCTGCATCATGGCCCAGAGCTTGCCTCCGCTGACGGTCTTGAGTTCTGCTTTGCCGTGGCCCTCCTTGATCATCTTCCCGATCTCGGCCGCGCCGATGCGCCCCGCCACTACGTGATAAGTCAGGACCTTGGTCAGCGTGTCTTTATTTTCCGGCTTCAGCAGCGTGTCCACAGTGCCCGCCGGCAGCTTCGCGAAAGCGGCGTTGGTGGGCGCGAACACCGTGAACGGCCCGGGGCCTTCCAGCGTCGCCACCAATCCGGCGGCCTTGACGGCAGCCACCAGCGTTGTGTGATCGGCCGAATTGACTGCGTTTTCGATGATGTTCTTGTTGGGATACATCTCCTTGCCGCCGACCATCGGGTTCTTGGCTGCGAAAGCGACCGACGTAGCGGCCAGTGCCAGTACAAAAAATGTTTTCATGAGTAAATTCCCTTTCACCCACTCATACGTGAGCCGCCGACCAATCGGATTGTGAGGTGTCACGAATGTTATTATTGTGCTACGCGTGGAAATTAAAACCGTCCGCCCTCGTAATGGCGTAATCAAAGACAGAGCATGCACATCCCCGACGGATATCTGAGCCCCTCCACCTGCGCGACGCTCTACGCGGTCTCGACACCCTTCTGGTATGTCTCGCTTCAGAAAATGAAGCGGCGATTGAATACGCAGGCGGTGCCTCTACTGTCGGTTTTCGCGGCGTTCTCCTTCGTCATCATGATGTTCAACCTGCCGCTGCCGGGCGGGACGACAGGACACGCAGTCGGCGTCGGCATCGCGGCGATTGTACTCGGTCCCTGGGGATCGATTTTGGCGATTTCCGTGGCGCTGGTGATCCAGGCGATTTTTTTTGGCGACGGAGGCATCACCGCGATCGGCGCAAATTGTTTCAACATGGCGATCGCCGGATCGCTGGTCGCCTGGGCGGTCTATCGACTGATTGCGGGCACGGCGGCCATTGAATCGCCGCGCCGCGTAGTGGCTGCGGCGATCGCAGGGTACAGCGCCATCAACGCCTCAGCGCTGCTCGCCGCGATCGAGTTCGGAATCCAGCCGATACTGTTTCACGATGCGTCCGGAACGCCACTCTACGCGCCCTATCCGCTGCACATCGCCGTGCCCGCCATGATGATCGGGCATCTGACGGTCGCTGGGCTCGCGGAAATGGTGGTCTCCGGCGGAGTAGTCGCGTATCTGCAACGCGCCGAGCCGGCATTGCTGAAAACCACAGCTCCCGGTGCAAGCATCGGCGGCGAAGCTGTGGGATGGTCGGGCACAAAGCCTCTTTGGATCGCCCTGGCGGTGTTATTGATCCTGACCCCTCTCGGCATTCTCGCAGCCGGAGCCGCGTGGGGAGAATGGGCGCCGGAAGATTTTTCGACGCCGCAAGCGCGCCAGCAGATCGCGACTGCTTCGGCCAACCAGGCTCCGCCCACGCAGGCTCCTGCTGGATTACAAAAACTCGCGACGATCTGGACCGCGCCGATGCCCCGCTACGCGCCTCCCATTTTGAAAAGCGCGCAACTCGGCTACATCCTTTCAGCGATGGCCGGAACAGGGCTGATCGTGCTCGCGTTTCTTGGATGCGCATGGATTTTCTCGAAGGCCCGCGCATGACCTTCGTCGAGCGCACCATCGGCAGCCTGTCGAAGGGTCTCAATTTCGCCGCATTGGCCGACGATTCGGCGCGGTCCCAAACTGGCCTGTTGCAGCGCGTGGATCCGCGCATCAAGGTTGTGGGACTGCTGGCGATGATCGTCTCGGTCGCCATCTCGCGCAATCTGGCGGCAATTGGGAGCGTATTTGTTATCGCCGCGTCTCTAGCAGTCGCCTCGCGAATCTCGCTCGGCGATCTGGCGCGCTGGGTCTGGATGCCGGTGCTGCTGTTCACCGGCTGCATCGCGCTGCCCGCCATTTTCGTCACGCCCGGCGCGACGCTTTATGGGCCGATCACGCAGCAGGGCGTTCGCACCGCAAGCTTTCTGCTGCTGCGGGCCGAGACCTGCGTCAGTTTATCCACGCTGCTGGTGCTCACTACGCGCTGGGCGCATATTTTGAAAGCTCTGCGGGTGCTGCGGCTGCCTGTGGTTTTCGTCGTGATCCTGGGCATGACGTATCGCTATCTGTTCCTGATTCTCGAAACCGCGCTCGATATGTTCGAGTCACGAAAGAGCCGCACGGTCGGCGTGCTTGAGGGCGCGGACCGCCGGCGCCTGGCGACCGCAACCGCCGGAGTGCTGCTCAGCAAAAGCTATCACCTCAGTGCGGACGTGCATCTGGCCATGCAATCCCGCGGCTTTCGCGGCGAGGTTTACATGCTTGACGATTTCGAGATGCACCCCGCCGACTGGTGCTGGATGTTGCTGTTTTCCACCGTCGCCGCGGCGGTCGCATGGGTGGGGCGCTGATGTTTCGAGTCGACGACGTCACATTTCGGTACGGCTCTGTGGTCGCGCTGGACGGAGTGTCGCTCGAAATTAAGGAGGGCAAGCGCAGCGCGCTGCTGGGCGCAAATGGTTCCGGAAAATCGACGCTGCTGCGCATGCTGGATGGTCTGTGTTTCCCCGATTCCGGGAAAATCTCGTTTCGCGGCGAGAGCATCGATTCGCTGACCCTCGAAGACGACAATTTCGCGATGACCTTCCGCCGCCGCGTGGGATTGGTGTTTCAGAATCCCGATGTGCAGCTGTTTAATCCCACGGTCTTCGACGAGGTCGCGTTCGGACCCTTGCAAATGCGCTGGCCGAAGGCAGAAATTCTGGAGCGCGTCCAGGCCACTCTCGAAACCATGGAGATCACGCATCTTAAGGACCGTCCGCCGCATCGCCTTTCGGGCGGCGAAAAAAAGCGCGTGGCGATCGCGTCGGTGCTGGTGCTCGATCCCGAAGTATTGTTGCTCGACGAACCCACCGCTGCCCTCGACCCCCGCAGCCAGAGCCAGATTATCGATCTGTTGATCGGCTGGGGCGACGGCAAGAAAACCGTGATTACCGCCACGCACGATCTGGGGTTGGTTGAAGACATCGCCGACGATTGCTTTTTGCTTCAATCCGGCAAACTAGTCGCGCATGGCGAGCCCTCGACCATTCTTGAGGATGAAACGTTACTGCGCAGTAGTAACTTAATTCACGAGCATCGCCACGCGCATCCGACGCTCGGCATTCACACCCATCCGCACACTCATCGGACTTGATGAATGTCGCCCACCCAAAAATTGAGATCCTGCACAAATACGGTCGCCGTGATGTGATCGCCAACGTGCAGCCCTTCGAATCCGGCCTGGTCTTTCACGGGATACTCCATAGTCATCGCTTCCATCCAGCCCTCGATTTTCTGGCCATTAATCTTCGCGACGTGCCCTTTCGGATCGAGCGAGACGATTACGCCATCGAGCTTGTATTTTTCGATCGGCGCGTTCGATACGGGCTTGGAGGCCTTCTCCTTGCAGGCGCACAGCGCCAGCGCGAGCAGTAACATGGAAAGAGATTTATGCGGCATCTTCTTCTATTATTGCTGGCCTGCGCCGTGGCGTTCGCGCAAGCGCCGGTGATTTTCGATACCGACATGGGTAACGATATCGACGATGCTCTGGCGCTCGCGCTGCTCCACGCGCTCGAGAGTCGCGGCGAATGCCGCATTATCGCGGTCACGATCACGAAGGACAATCCCTGGGCGGCGCCGTATATCGACATCGTCAACACGTTTTATGGACGCCCGAGTATTCCGATCGGAATGGTGAAAGGCAGCGGCGTCACTCCCGAAGACAGTCCGATGATCCGCGTTCCGGTGCAGAGCGGGCGGTATCCTCACAAATTGAAGAGCGGCGCCGACGCTCCAGACGCGGTCGCGGTGCTGCGGCAAGCGCTCTCGGCCCAGCCCGATCACAGCGTGGTCATTGTCCAGGTGGGTTTCAGCACGAACCTGGCACATCTGCTGGACGATTCCGGGCTGGTGGCGCGCAAGGTGAAGCTCCTGGTGATGATGGCCGGCGATTTCGCAAAACGCAATCCGGAGTACAACATCAAGATGGATATTCCGTCTGCGCAGAGACTTTTTCGCGACTGGCCGACGCCGATTGTCGTGAGCGGCTTTGAAATCGGCAACTCCATGCTGTTTCCGGCGTCGAGCATTACTCGCGATTTCCCCGCCAATCACCCGGTGGCCGACGCGTATAAGAATTACAAGAAATTTCCATACGACCGTCCGACATGGGACATCACCGCCGCACTCTACGCCGTCCGGTCCAACGACGGTTATTTTTCACTATCGGAACCGGGAACGATCGGCGTGGACAATACCGGCGTCTCAACGCTGCTCCCATCGGCCGATGGCAAGCATCGCTATCTGGTGATGAACGACGCGCAGCGCGCACGCGCACTCGAAGCGATGATCCTGCTGAGCAGTGAGAGAAAATAACTATATGAGACCAGGATTTCACAGCGTTACTCCTTACTTGATCGCACGCGACGCGTCGGCGGCGATCGAATTCTACAAGAAGGCTTTCGGTGCAACCGAGCTGATGCGCGTGCCCGCGCCGGACGGACAATTGATGCACTCCGAATTGCAGATCGGCGATTCGCAGATCATGATGGCGGACGAGCATCCGGGCATGGGTTATCTGAGCCCTCTTTCGCTGGGCAAATCTCCCGTCGGTTTCATGCTGTACGTCGATGACGCGGACGCGGTTTACGGTCAGGCGATCTCGGCCGGAGCGAAGTCGATCGGAGCGATGGCGGACAAGGAATATGGGCGTTCGGGCACGGTGGAGGATCCATTCGGTTACCAGTGGTACGTCACTACGCACAAATAACGGCTATTTCGTTTTATCCACCACCACTACACCTTCCTTCATGACCCAGCGGACATTCTTGATCGCGGCGTCGATGTTATCGAGAGGATTGCCTTCTAGCGCCGCGATGTCCGCGAGATAGCCGGGCTTCAGGCGGCCCAGGCGATCGCTGACGGCGAGAAGCTCGGCGGCATCGACGGTGGCTGTTTTGAGAGCCTGCTCCGGCGTCATGCCTGCCTTGACGAACCAGGCAAGCTCGCGCGTATTTTCGCCGAACATGGTATACACTGCGTCCGATCCCATGGCGAATCGCACGCCGGCGCGGAACGCTTTCTTGGCCGTTTCCAAATTGCGCGCGATGAAATCGTTCAGTGCTTCCGTCGCGCCCGGAGGGTAGCGCAGCATCTGCGCGTTGTCGACATAGTAGCGATTGTGATCGATGGTCGGCACGTAGAAAATTTTCTTCCGCGCCATCTCGGCGATGGTGTCGTCGTCCATGTCGGTGGCGTGCTCGACAGAATCGGCGCCGGCGTGGACGGCATCGCGCGCGCCTCGCGGGCCATAAGTATGAATCGCGATCCGCTTGCCCAGCGCGTGCGCGGCGTCCACCGCGGCCTTCATTTCTTCATAGGTGAACGTCTCATCGCCGGTCACGTCTTGTCCTGAGCCCGTGGATCCGTACATCTTGATTACGTCAGCGCCCGCGCCGATCTGCTGGCGCACGACCTTCATGACTTCCACCGGGCCGTCGGCCGTGCCGGGGCCGCCTCCGCGTCCGCCACGCGTGATAAACAGCCCGTAGCCCGAAACATACATGCGCGGGCCGGGCATCATTCCGGCGTTGATCAGATCGCGCATGGCGATGTCGGCATAATCGCTGGCGCCCAGATTGCGAACGGTGGTCACGCCGGTTTCGAGCGTCTTTTTGGCGTTGGACTGCGAAAGATAAACCGTGGCCGCGCCGCGGCCCGCCTGCGTCAGGCGGTTCGTGTCCAGCACGTAGGTCAAATGCGTGTGAACGTCGATCATGCCGGGCACAGCCGTGTACCGCGTCATATCGATGGCGTCTCCATCGCGCACACCAACGCTCTTGATGCGGTCTTTCTCGACGACGATAACGGCGTTGGTCAGTATTTTCTCGCCGTCCCAGACGCGCCCGAAACGATATGCCTGACCATGGAGCGCGCTCGCGAGCGCTGCACAAACGACGAGGGTTCTGACCATCGATCTATTCTATTGCAGTGTCCGGCGATTAGGGCCACTTCTGCGCGCCATGGAGAATGCGGGCAATATGGATGACATCGCCGGTGATTTCGTAGATCACAATGTAGGGAAGCGGAGAAAGAACGAGCTCGCGCGTTCCCTGTTTCTTGCCTGGTCGCCCACGGTAGGGAAAATTCAGCAGCGCAGAGGGGGCGCGGTAAATCTCACGCACGAATTCTGCGGCGCGGGCTGGCGCCTTCTCAAACAAATAATTGGTAATCTGTTCCAGATCTTCGGCGGCCGCTTCGGTCCAGCGGAGTTCCATTACGAGCGGGACTGTTTCTCGCTTAGTAGTCGCTCAAGCCGCATTCCTGTTTCCTCATGCGTTAGAACTTTCCCCTGTTTTACTTGCCACAAACCTTTGTCGACCTCGCCGATAAACCACTCGTCATATTCCACCAGGCGCTCGATTGCCTCGCGTGCGAGTGCCTCCCTGTCACGACCCTCGAGGGCCGCTAGTTGAGAGAGTCTGGCTTCGAGGTCGGGTTTGAGTTTGACTTCCATGACCCTAAGGTACGGCTTGCTCCGGAATCTGTCAACGGCGGCGATCCATCCTATCCGCCCAGCGGAGATAGCGGAGAAACCCGTGCCGCTCCCGCCAGGCGATTTGAAAAAAATCGCGCGCGGCAATGCGGTCGGCATGCACGCCCAGGTAGGTCTCCATTCGCCAGCAAAGATACGGGCTACGCCACGGACGCAGGCGGTATCCTTTCGAGAGCCGCCAGGCGATCCGCAGCATTACTTAGCTTTGCTCACTTATCTCCGGGCCCCGATTTGCCGGGCTTGGCCGGCGCCGCGGGAGTGGCGAAATAGCCGTTGCGCACGCGCACCGTAGGATTGCCGGGAGCCTTCACCGTCACCTTGATGGCGCGGAATGTGCCGTCCAGGGCGGCGTTCAGAGGCGTGTACGCCAGAATGTACTGATTGCGGATTTCATGCGCGATCTGCGGCGTGATGCTCTCCACCTCGCCTAAGGTTTTCGGATAATAGTCGAGCCCGCCGGAAGCCTCGGCCAGCTTTTTCAGGGCATTTTTCGCGGCGCGGCCTTCGCGCGGCTCCTCGTCGTTCAACAGGCCGATGCAATAGATCAGCACCTCGCTTTGCCGGGCCTTGCGCACCAGTTGCTCCAGCGTTTCGTTGCTGGTGTTGTCGTTGCCGTCGGTGATGACCAGAAGAACCTTTTTTGTTTTCTTGCCTTCTGTCTTGGCGTAATCGATGGACATGCTTATGGCGTCGCGCATGGCGGTTCCGCCCCGCGTATCGATCTTGTCGAGAACCTGCTCCAGTTTTTTCAGATTGTTGGTGAAGGGCGCGTCCAGGTAGGCGACGTCGTTGAAATCGACGATAAACACTTCGTCCTGAGGATTCGAAGCCTTGATCAGTTCGAGCGCCGCGGCGGCCACTTTCGGACGTTTCTCCCGCATGCTGCCGCTGTTATCGATGATGATGCCCATCGAAACCGGCACGTCTTCGCGATTAAAGATTTTCAGCGGCTGCTCGACATTGTTCTCAAAGACCTTGAACCCCGACTGCGGAATGTTGGTCACCAGCTTGCCGTTCTTATCGAGCACGCTGGCGTGCAACACCACGAGCTTCGTATCGAGCGTGAAGGTCGGGGCTTCGTCCTGCGGCGGCGTCTGCGCCGGGACCATCGCGGCTGCCAGAGTCAGAAGAAATAGGTTACTGCGTAGGTGCATAATATCCAGTTCGGAACGCAGGCTTTAACGGCGGCAACCCCACCGTCTTTACCAGCTTAACCTGCACCCGCCGGTATTTGCCATCCTTCACCAGATTTTTTGGCGAATAGCCCAGAACATATTGATTCCGCAACTCGAGGCCAATCTTGGCGGCCACGTCCGGCAGCTCGGCCAGGTTGTCGACGGCGAAATCCTTTCCACCGGTCTGCTCGGACAGTTCGCGCAGCATCCCTGGACCGCCCATCTCCTCCGGCGTCCGGCCGCGCGAAGCCATGGGCTCATAAATCCCGATGGCGTAGACCTGCACGTCGGATTCGCGCACGGCGTTGCGAACCTCGCTCTCGGTGTAGCGGCTGGAATTGTCGCCGCCGTCGGAAATAATCAGGATCGCCTTGCGCGGATTGCGCGCCTTCTTCATATGATTCATCGCCATGTACACACCATCGAGCAGCGCGGTGCGGCCCTTGGCCTGGGTAAACGTCAGGCGATTCTGAATCTCTTCGGTATCGGGCGTCATGCTGACCACCAGTTCCGGGCGGTCGTTAAAACAAACCAGGAAAAACTCGTCTTCCGGGTTCGCGGTTTTCAGGAACTGCGTGACGGCCTGGCGCGATTTCATGAGCTTGCTGCCCATGCTGCCGCTGGTATCGAACACGATGCCGACCGAGAGCGGCGCGTCCTCGCTCGAAAACTGCGTGACCACCTGCTCGACTTTGTCCTCGAAAACCTTGAAATTCTCCTTGTCCAGGCCGGTGACGAAACGGCTCATCGGATCGGTGACCGCGACCGGGATCAGCACCATGGTCGTGTCGACGCGGATGTTGGCCTTGTGATCAATCGACGTCTCCGCGGCGGGCGCGACCGCGGAAGCTTTGACCCGCGGCTTAATATCGACGGGTGACTGCGCGAGGGCAGCCGATAATATCGTTATGAGTCCGAGCGTTTGAGCAGAACGCATCGAATCCTCCTCGAATCTGCCAACAGTATACCAGCGGTCTGTGCCGGTTGGTCTAAGGGGAAATGTAAAATAACTGCGAACGGCATCGTTTATAAAATGAGCGGAGACCAAAGTATTTCAGCCGGACCTACAATAATGGTCTGGAGTGTGGATATGACGATCACCCCTACACCAGAGCAAGAGCGGACTCTGGCACAGGCGATGGAGGACGGGTTAATTCAGCGTCCTGAGGAGGCGCTGGACCTCGGCCTGGACACTCTGCGGAGCAGATGGCCACTCGACGACGACCTGAGACCGCTGAGGAATGGATCGCAAGATTTCATGCCTTTGTTCACAGCCACTCAGCGTCGACGCCCCTGTTGCCCGACGAGGCCATGAGCCGGGAGTCGATCTACCAAGGCCGCGGAATTGGTGAATGGCAGTCTCTGATCCCAAGCGATTTTTCACCGTCGTAATGGATTTCGAAGGAACCACGTCCGTGTCCCAGTTTCGCGCTACGTCGGTAGAGCATGTTGTGCGGCTTTGGCTGAAGGGGCCCCGGCCGGGCCGGTAGCTACGGGTTGACTGAGCACCAGCGCAAGAGACTTGCTAACGGCTTGGATGACATTGATCTTGGCGTAGCGCCCTCGCAGCTCGACGGCCTTCAAAGCGTATGGTGTTTGAATGTTGTCGAGACGGTCACAGCGGGGCGAAAATGAAAAAGACAGTTATTAGCCGCTGATAAACACGGATGAACGCCGATAACTGCTTTGGTCTTGCATCAGCGTTCATCCGCGTTTATCAGCGGCCATGAACGTTTTAATGCTAGCGCCACCAACTCCGCCCGCGACTTGCTAGAATCGAGTGTGCCGCTCCGCATTCTTGGCGTAATCCCCGCCCGGTACGCCTCTTCCAGATTCCCAGGGAAAGCCCTCGTCTCTATCGGTGGAAAGTCCATGCTGCAACACGTCTGGGAGCGTGCCTCGCAGGCGCGGTATCTGACCAGCGTCACCATCGCCACCGACGACGAGCGCATTCGGGCCGAGGCGGAAAAATTTCACGCGCGCGTGGTGATGACGCGCGAAGACCATCCTTCGGGCACCGATCGCGTGGCCGAAGTTGCGTCGGCGTCGACCGCAGATGTGATCGTCAATATTCAAGGCGACGAGCCACTGATCGATCCGGTGGCCATCGACACCGCCGTACTCGGGCTGATGGAGGACGACGAGGTTCCGATGGGCACGCTGAAGAAGAGAATCGAGCGGCCGGAGGAAATTACTAATCCGAACGTCGTGAAGGTGGTGACCGATCTTTCGGGCAACGCGATTTATTTTTCGCGCGCGGCGATTCCCCATGTCCGCACCGACGGCGCGATGCCAGTTTGTTTCAAACATATCGGGTTGTATGTGTACCGGCGGGATTTCCTGCTAAGTTATTCGGATCTGCCTGTGGGGCCGCTGGAGCAGGCGGAGAGGCTGGAGCAGTTACGGGCTCTTGAAAACGGGTTCAAGATCCGGGTGGTCGAAACGGAGTATGAGTCGCTCGGCGTGGATACGCCGGAGGACTGGGAAAGGGTATCGGGGTTGTTCGAAAAGCTAGTGGCGAGCGATTCATATGGCTAAATACATTTTTGTCACCGGTGGCGTGGTTTCCTCGCTTGGAAAAGGGATCGCGGCGGCGAGCATCGGCTGCCTGCTCGAAAGCCGCGGCCTGAAAGTCACCTTACAGAAGTTCGATCCTTATCTGAACGTCGATCCGGGGACGATGAGTCCGTTTCAACACGGCGAAGTGTTCGTCACCGACGACGGCGCGGAGACGGATCTCGACTTGGGGCATTACGAACGCTTCACGCACGCGCCTCTGACGCAGGCCAACAACCTGACCAGCGGGCGCATCTACGAGCAGATCATCTCGCGCGAACGCCGCGGCGATTACCTGGGCAAAACGGTGCAGGTGATTCCCCACGTCACCAATGAGATCAAGAGCGCGGTGAGGCGCGTCTCGATGGCGGCCGACGGGTCGGCCATCGACGTGGTGATTGTCGAGATCGGCGGCACGGTCGGCGATATCGAGTCATTGCCGTTTTTGGAAGCGATTCGCCAGTTGCGGCACGAGCTGGGACGTGAAAATACGCTGTTCGTGCACGTGACGCTGGTGCCTTGGATCGCGGCGGCGCAGGAATTGAAAACTAAGCCGACGCAGCACAGCGTGAAGGAATTGCGCGCCATCGGTATTCAGCCCGACATTCTTTTATGCCGCAGCGAGCGCGAGCTGCCGGACGATATGAAGGAAAAAATCGCGCTGTTCTGCGACGTCGACGTGGAAGCGGTCGGCACAGCAGTCGATGTGGCGAGCGTGTACGAATGCCCCATCGTTTTCGCCGAACAGGGCGTAGACGAAATCGCACTGCGGCTGCTGGATCTGGACGACAAAGTCGGCCCACGCGACATGACGCGCTGGACGCAGATGGTCGGAAGGCTGAATCATCCCAAACATCAGGTTTCTATTGGCCTGGTAGGGAAATATGTCGAGTACGAGGATTCCTACAAGAGCTTGAAAGAGGCGCTGCTGCATGGCGGGCTGGCGCACGAAACGAAGGTCAACATCACGTGGATTGAATCGGAACGGCTGGCCTGGCCCGATGCGATCGCGACGCTCGAACCGTTCGACGGGATTTTAGTGCCGGGCGGCTTCGGCAGACGAGGTGTAGAAGGAATGCTGTGCGCCATCCGCTACGCCCGCGAGTGCAAAGTGCCGTATTTCGGCATCTGCCTGGGCATGCAGACCATGGTCATCGAATATGCACGGAACGTGTGCGGCCTGGCGAACGCCAATTCAACCGAGTTCGATCCGGCGACCAGCAATCGCGTCATTTATAAACTGCGCGAGTTGAAGGGTGTCGACGAACTGGGCGGAACGATGCGGTTGGGCGCGTATCCCTGCAATTTGCAGGAAGGCAGTTTCGCGCGGGCCGCGTATGGAGCGGCGCAGATCAGCGAACGGCACCGGCATCGATACGAGTTCAATCGCGAGTTTGAGGGGATTTTGAATGAGCATGGGCTGAAGCTGACGGGCGAGACGCCCGACGGGGTGTACGTCGAAATCTGCGAGCTGGCCGACCATCCGTGGTACTTGGGATGCCAGTTTCATCCGGAATTCAAGTCGAAGCCGCTGGAGCCGCATCCTTTGTTCAGCGCGTTTGTGAAGGCGGCGCTGGATCATCAGACCAGCAAAATGCAGAAGGAAATTGTCAACGTTGGCGCGAGTCACCTTACCGCGTAGCAAACAAATCGTTATTATTGCGTCTTGTAGGGCGGCCAATATTGGCTGCAGCCTGCCTTCGGGCAGGCTTTTCGATGATCCACAAAAGCCGCCTGAAACGCGGCTGCAGCCAGAATTGTCCGCCCTACAAGACGACAGGATGCTAACTGCGTGAGGGAGGGGATGCTGAAATTCGGAGATGGAGCACCCCTCGCGCTGATTGCCGGGCCGTGCGTGATTGAGAGCGAGGAACACGTTCACTTTCTGGCGGGGGAAATCCGGAAAGCGGTTGGGAATTTCATTTTTAAAGCCTCATTCGATAAGGCGAACCGGTCGAGCGTCGCGGCGTATCGCGGGCCGGGGCTGAAAGAAGGCCTGCGGATCCTGAAAAGCGTGCGCGATGCGGGATTTCCGGTGCTGACCGATATTCACGAGCCGGCGCAGGCGGCCCTGGCGGCGGAATCGGTTGATATTTTGCAGATTCCTGCTTTTTTGTGCCGGCAGACGGATTTACTGGTGGAAGCGGGGCGCACGGGAAAAATCGTCAATATCAAGAAAGGGCAGTTTGTTTCGCCCAACGATATCCGGCATGCGGCGGAAAAGGTCGCGTCGACGGGGAACGACAAGATCCTGCTGACGGAGCGCGGCGCGACCTTTGGCTATAACAATCTTGTTGTAGATATGCGCGCGATTCCGATCATGCGCGGGTTCGGTTACCCGGTGGTGTTCGATGCGACACACAGCGTGCAGTTGCCGGGCGCGGCAGGGAGCGGGTCGGGCGGACAACCGCAATTCATCGAGCCTCTGGCCAGCGCGGCGGTGGCGGCCGGAGCGGACGCGGTGTTCATGGAAGTGCATGAGGCTCCAGAGCGAGCGTTGTCGGATGGCGCGAACGCACTACGGCTGGACAAGCTTGGGCCTTTATGGGCGAAGCTGTTGCGTATTCGCGCGGCGCTATCCCCTCCATGACTGTCGGGGTTCCACTGGTAGACATGGAACCCCGACAGTTATGGAGGGGATTGTAAACAACACAACACATTCATCGGAGGCCTCCTCCCTTTTGGTAACCCAGACGGGCCTGGACTAATCGTTTAGCGTCGGTCGATGAAGGTGCCTAGGTCTTCCACGCTCCGGCGGGCTGGACGCCGATCAGTGCGCCAACCTCTCGATTGAAGAATAGTGCGGAAAATCTCCAGGCGCGGCGAGTGAAAGTGGTAAAGTGTTGATGCTCGGAGAGAAATAGAATGGGACTCGAAGAACGACGGATGATTAAGGAATTGCAGGAGGTCACGCTGCCCGGGCGCGTGAAGGAGATTGAGGATATCTGCGGCGCGCCAATTCCGTACGACGTGGACTGGACGTCGCTCGCCGACGACAAAGCGGGGTTGAATTTTTTGGATAATATCTCCTGCCACCGGCTGAATATGGCTCTCCGGGTAATCTGCTGCGATGACATGGGCAAGGAAGCCGTGCGCGACGGGCTCAAAAAAGTGCACCTCGTGAACGTCAAGAGCCACGACGACCGGAAGATGACCTTCGAAGGCGGCGTGCTGGAAATGCACGTTTCTTACGCGGAAGGCGCGAACGCCTTGTTCAGCGATAACGAGATCCGGGAACTGCTGCTGAAGGGGCTTTAGATCGTCTCCCTGCGAAACAGGCCGTGTTGAAACGGCTATCGAGACGCCTCCGTAATTACCTTAAGTCCAGGAACTCCCAGATAATCGTTTCCGTTGTGGGTAATCAGAGGCGCCTCGTACAAGCGGCCGTGGCTGCAATCCAGGCATCGGCGGTTTCCAGCCGCCGTCCGGCTCTGCGAGCCGCGACCATAACCTCCGCCCATTTCACGATCAAATCGCGCGAAGACGGAACGATCACGAATCGTCCAACAAACACACGCAACCAATCGGTCCGCTTCGAGTGCCAGTTCGACAGCATCGCCCACTGCTCCAATTCAGCTTCCGTCATAAAGGAGATCATCCATTGCCGGTCGCGGAGGTGCGGAAGGTACGCTTGCGCTCGGCTATCGCTCTTGAAGAGAAACGAAACGACGTCCGTATCGAGGACGATCGGTTTCATGCCGCTGGGTCAGTCCTCGTGTGGCCCCGCCATTCGCGAAGCGCCGCCAGAAAATCGTCGATGGACTCCTCATCCGGCCAAAAGTCGCCAAGAAGCTGCTGCGGGTCGCGCGGAAAGACGACACTCTGCTCAACGATCAACTCATCGATCGTCGGATGCCCCACGCGGATGTACTTTTCAGCTAAAGACACGGATAATTGAGTTTACCCCAAATCAGCTGGCCTGCACACTTTCGCGCCGGGCTGCGTCTAAGATATTGATATGCGGAAAAACCGGCTACGTAGAGGATTCTCGCTCATTGAGTTGCTGATCGTCATTGCCATCATCTTGATTATCGCGGCCATTGCCGTGCCAAAGATGAACAAGCAGATCATGGCCGCGCACGAGATGGCGGCGATCCGGATGGTTGGCACCATCCATCAGGGGGAAACCCAGTATTATTCGCAATTTGGGCGCTACGCGCAGAATCTGAGCGAACTGGGACCTCCGGCCAGCGGCGCGGCGGGACCGGCGGCGGCCGATATTATTCCGAAAAATCTGGCTGACGGAAAAGCCAGCGGATTTATCTTCACGGTTGTGGGTTCGCCAACCGGATATTCGGTAACAGCGGTCCCGGAGTCGTTCGGAAGCTCCGGCAGCAGGACGTTCTTCTCCGACCAGACGCTGGTGATCCGCAACAACTACACGGCTGAGCCCGCCACGGTAGCGAGTCCCGAAATCAGGTAGGGCGTACTAAGAAGCACCCGCGCGGGCTGCGGCGGCCCGTTCCCGCAACCAGTTGGCGGAGTCCTTCTTCTTCATTTGATCCAGCAAGGTGGCGCGGTACTCCATGTTCGTTGCCAGTTCCGCGCTGCGCTCCGGCCCGCAGGTTTCCCAGGCCTTGGCGGCGCGCTCCAGTTCCACCAATGCGTCGCGGAAGCGGCCGGAATATTCCTCGACATGGGCCAGCAGTTCGTAGGCGACAGCGAGGCGGGCGCCCTTTTTCCGTTTGAACGTGCCGATGCACACAGCGAGAAGCTCCCGGGCGCGGGTATGATTTCCCCATTCGATATAGAGCCCGGCGACGCCGAACTGCATTTCCGCGAGTTCCTCCTCGTCGCCGCCGATGAGGCGATCTTTCAGCTCCAGGGCGCGCTCATAAAGGGACGCGGCGGATTCAATATCTCCGGCTTCCTCATGCGAACCGGCCAGGTTGTGGAGATCGCGGATCGCCTCCGGGGAGTCGGCTCCGTGCTCCCGTTCGTGGATTCGAAGGGCGCGGCGGAGGAAGCGCTGGGCGTCTTCATGGCGCCCGGACGCGCGGTAGAGAATTCCTGTTTCGGTCAGCACGCCGGCGGTTTCCACGTGCTCTTCGCCGTAGGCTTGTTCGAACAACCCGATGGCTTTCTCGAGCGCGGGAATCCCGTCCTCGCCTTGTAAGTGGCGAACCATGCCGAGGCGCTGCACACGGCGGGCCATGCGGATGGGATCGGGGTGGGGCATGGCCGCCTCAATCCGAACGCCTTCTTCAATGAGACACTCCATAGCCTGGTAATCGCCGCGATCGTGAAAAACTTCGGCCAGCGCGTCGAGGCACTGGACATAACCGGAGGGATTGCAAATGCGGGCGGTCAATTCGAGGGCGGCGCGGATGGTGGCCTCTGCGTCGTCCAGTTTCGAGAGGCCTTGTTTCCGCTGCGCCTCGGCTAGTTGCAACTGGAGACGGATGCGAGTGGTGGGCGAACTCCCGCGGTCGCCGCATTCTTCGACGGCTTCCAGCAGGTAGGCCTCGGCTTCGGGGAAGTTACCAGCCTTGAGCTGGCGATCGCCCTCCACGCGATTGAATTCACGATCTTTCTGCCACTGTTGGACCTGAGGCGCGGCCCAGGCGGCGAACTTCGCGGAGGCCTTGAGCTTTAGCCATAGTTCCAGCATGGAGTTACTCATCGTTACAATCGGTGGGCTAGGGCCCAGGCTTTAGATCCTAAGGGAAAAATCGAATACCTAGGCCCACGCCTAGGTAATAAGCCAGGCCATATGCGCAGGGTAATAGACTGAGGGCGGGGCGGAAATAGTAGCGGCTGAGCGCTACTTCGGTTAGAGTAACGTGTTAGGACAGCGAAGGACTAATACATGACGGGGACTACACGACTACTATTGACGTTGACGGCCCTGACCGGTTTCGGGTTACAAGGACAGGATTTAAGTGGCGTTTCCGGCGCCAACTGCACGTTTAAACAAAATCCGGCCAAGTTCAAAGGTCAGACGGAGCGGGCGATCAAGGCCATTGCGGCTCAATTGTCGGCGCTGGACAAGTCTCGCAACACGATCAGCACAAAGTCGTTAGCGGTTCTGGACCCGGCGACGGTGCCGCACGCCAACTTTATCGACGATCAGATTTTCCCGGCGATGTCGACGGCCGGCGTACAATCCGCGCCGATTTCGAGCGACGAAGAATTCTTCCGAAGGATCAATCTGGATCTGACCGGAAGGATACCGGCTCCGGCCGATATCCTGGCGTTTGAGGCGGATACGACGCCCAACAAGCGGGCGAATCTGATCGACACGCTGCTCTCTTCGAGCGCGTTCGTCGACAAGTGGACCATGTGGCTGGGCGATATTTTTGAGAACAATGCAACGGCGGTGGCGATCAACCGGAATGTCAATGGGAGGAACGCGTTCTACCAGTACATCTTCAACGCGGTGGCATCCAACGAATCGTTCAAGGAAATGGCGTACGAGATCGTCACCGCGACCGGCAATAACTACGATTCTCCGAGCGCGGCGGGATTCATTATTAACGGCTATCAACCGGGCGGTCCGGTCCAGGACACCTACGATATGTCACTGGTGAAAACGGCGCAGGCGTTCCTGGGTCTGGATCACTACGATTGCCTGTTGTGCCACGACGGCCGGGGGCATCTGGATGCGCTGAGCTTGTGGGCGGGGCAGACCACGAGATCGCAGGCCGAGGAGATGGCGGCGTTTTTCGCGCGCGTCAACCGGCCCGGTTACGCGTTCCCGAACGGAACTTCGTCGGCCGATCAGCAGGCGAGTTTTTACTACCAGAGCTACATCATCAGCGACAATACGACCGTAACCTACGGGCTGCCGACGACATACGGGAATCGTCCGAACCGGCCGCTGATCGGGACGCTGACCGCCGCTCCGCCCACCTATCGCACCGGACAGACGCCGGGCTCGGCGGCGTGGCGCGCGCAATTCGCCACGATGATGGTGAACGATCCGATGTTTTCCGTCAACTGGGCCAACCGGATTTGGAAGGCGATGTTCAACCTGGGGCAGGTGGATACGGAAGACAAGCTCGATCCGCTGCGCCTGGATCCGAACAATCCTCCGCCGCAGCCGTGGGGGTTCCAGGCATTCAATCCGGCGCTGCTGAGCCAGATGGCCGATACATTTGTACGGTCCAATTACGATCTGCGAAATATGCTGCGGTTCATCGCCAACTCCTCCGCCTACCAGTTGAGCTCGGAATATCCGGGGGGGACTTGGTCGGACAATAACGCGGGCCTGTTCGCGCGTCACTATCCGCGGAGGCTGATGGGCGAAGAGGTTCACGATGCCATCGCGACGGCGACGGGCGTGTGGGCCAAGTACACGCCGCGAGGGTTCGCCAATACGGTGCTCTACGGCATGCAGATGCCCGATACGTCGGAGCCATCGAGCAATACCAACAACGCGAATACATTCATGAACTATTTTTTGCGCGGCAATCGCGACAACGTTCCGCGTGACACATCGCCGACCATTCTGCAATCGGGCGCGCTGATGAACGACACGTTCATGAACACGAAATTTCATATGACGCAATCGCCGGTGTTGCAGGCGGTGGCGAAGCTGACCACTCCCGCGGCCCAGGTGCAGCAGTTATATCTGACGTATCTCGGCAGGTTGCCGAGCGCGGCGGAGAACACGGCGGCGGTGGCGTACCTAAGTTTGGGAACAGCCGGCGCGGGAACCTCGACGACGGCGAAAAACGCCGCGATGGAGGATCTGGCGTGGTCGCTGATCAACAAGCTGGAATTTGTTTTTAGCTACTAGGAGAACCCACATGAAAGACCAATTCGGCAACGACATCAACCGGCCGGTGGGACTCCGATTCTGGAAGCGCCCAATCACCAATCGCAGAATGTTTTTCCGCCATGCGGCGTCGGCCGTGGGCGGATACATGCTGCTGCCGTCCTTTCAAGAAACGGCCAAAGCGCAGCCGGCGATGATGCCGGTGGGCACGGCGAAGAACGTAATATTCATCCTCATGACCGGTGCTCCGTCGCATGTCGACACTTTCGATCTGAAGGTGGGGCCGTGGACGCCCTCGTTCATGGCGCCGAGCACCTTCAACGGGCTGGCCTTTCCGCAGGGACTGATGCCGAATCTGGCCAACACCATCGGCGATCTGGCGCTGGTGCGCTCGGTTCGCGCCCATGCGACCGCGCACAGTCTGGCGCAGAGCTGGGTGCAGATGGGACGAAATCCGATTCAGGGGTTGAACACCATCGCGCCGCATATCGGGTCGGTGGTGTCGCTCGAATTGGGTGATCCGAATGCGACGCTGCCTCCGTTTATATCGCTCAACGCAGCGAGCGGACCGGGCAATGGTTTTCTTCCTCCGGCGGATGCGCCGTTCTATGTCAGTCCGTCGGGGTCGGGGCTGCCGAACACGACGGCTCCGGACGGGCAGGCGGCGTACAACCGGCGCTACGGGCTGATGACGCAGCTGGACGCGGACATGATCAATAACGAGCCTCTGGGCGACGGGCCCGCGGAGCTGGAAGTGTTCCGCGAAAAGGCCAACGCGATGATGTACAACCCGGCCGTCAGCACGATTTTCACGTTTGACCAGCCCACCAAGAATACGTACGGCAACAACTCCTTCGGCAACGCGTGTATCACGGCGCGCAATCTGCTGCGGGCCAACAACGGCGCCCGGTTCATCCAGATCAGCTTCGGCAGCTGGGACCATCACGGCAACATTTACGCTCCGAACACCAATCTTCAACTGATGGCGAAGCAATTCGACGCTGGTGTCGCCGCGCTGATTCAGGATATGAAAAACGATGGCACGTTCGCCAACACGATGATCGTGGCGTTCGGCGAGTTCGGCCGCACGGTCGGCGCGCTGAACCAGAACGCAGGCCGCGACCATCTGGTGCAGCAGTCGGCGATGTTCGCGGGCGCGCAGGTCCAGGGCGGCCGCGCCATCGGCGTGACGAATGCCAACGGCGACGACGTAACCGATCCGGGATGGTCCCAGGAGCGCTACATCTGGCCGGAGGATATCGAGGCGACGATCTACTCGGCGCTGGGAATCGACTGGACGAAGGTGATCCACGGGCCGAACCTGGGGATCGGCTTCTTCTACGTCCCTCAATTGGACCCGGTGCAATATTTCCCGGTCAATGAGCTGTGGGGGAGTTGACGAACAAGCCGACTGAAAATCGGCTGCAGGCTGAATAGCCCGCCCTACAAGGCCCGATAGCATCCGATGGCTGCTTGGCCTAGCGCCAGACCACCGTCGTTGGTAGGAACTTTGCGATGCGTCAGGATTTCAAATTCCTGCCGCGCCAGCGCTGCGGTGACCAGTTTCAACAGCGTCGTATTTTGAAACACTCCACCGCTCAGGCCGATCGTGTTGATTCCGGTCCGTTCGCGAGCAGACTCGCAGCAGCGCAGAACTAATTCAGCGGCCGCGTGGTGAAAGGACGCGGCGATTTCCGTTCGCGGCACGTTGCAGCGCAGGTCGTTCAGCGCGGATTTAAATACCGGCGCGGGGTCGAACACGCCGCCTTCGATCGCGAACCGATAGCCGCGGTCGATGGCGACGCCCTCACACATCGCTTCCATTTCGATGGCGGCCTGTGCCTCATACGATACTGTCTCGCGCACGCCGAGCAGCGCCGCGAACGCGTCGAACAGGCGGCCCATGCTGCTGGTGGGGACGCAGTTCATCCCGGTTTCGAGCTGCCTGCGCAGGATTCTCAACTCGACTGGAGTAAGGTTTACGTCCCGTTCGATTCCCGCGGACCACAGATGCGCGAGCGCCATTCGCAACGGACGCCTGATGCTGGCGTCGCCGCCGGCGAGCGGAACATACTTCAAGTGCATCAGCCGTTCAAAGCCATCAAAACCGCCGCAGAGAATTTCGCCGCCCCAGATAGCGCCGTCGGTTCCGTAGCCTGTGCCATCGAAAATGACGCCGATGAGGCGGCCGCCGCACCCGTGTTCGGCCGTCACCGAGGCTAAGTGCGCGTGATGGTGCTGGACGCGAATCAACGGCAACCTTTTTTCAGCCGCATAACCGGCGGCCCATCGCGAGGAGAGGTAATTCGGATGCAGATCGCAGACCAGGCGCTCCGGTTCGGCTCGGAAAAGCGCTCGAAGGTGCGCGAACGCGTGCTCGAACGCGGCCAGCGTCTCGAGATTCTCCATGTCGCCGATATGCTGACTCAAATACGCGTTGTCGTCGCGCGTCAGGCAGAACGTCGACTTCAGTTCTCCACCCACGGCCAGCACAGTCGGACCGGAACGCGGCAGTTTCACCGGCATCGGGCTGTAGCCGCGCGACCGGCGGATGGGCAACTCGCGCCCTTCGAAGACGCGCGTGACGGAGTCGTCGCACACCACGTGGATGTCGCGATTGTGAAGGAGAAACGCGTCGGCCAGAGCCGCCAAGCGCGAGAGCGCTTCGTCGTTATCCTTGACGATGGGCTCGTCGCTGAAGTTGCCGGAGGTCATTACCAGGGGATTTTCGCCTACCAGCAAATAGTGAAGGGGAGTGTAGGGCAGCAGGAATCCCAGATATTTATTGCCGGGCGCGACAGCGGGAGAGATCTCCGGGTTGTCGCGCGTGCGCAATAGAACGATGGGACGCTCCTTCGACGTAAGAAGCTGCGCTTCGTCTTCCAAAACGTGCGCGTAGCGGCGGACGCCCTCCAGATTCCTCGCCATCAGCGCGAATGGTTTTGCGCCGCGCCCTTTGCGCTCGCGCAGCGTGCGAACCGCGAGGTCATTGGTCGCGTCGCAGGCCAGATGGAATCCGCCGATGCCCTTGATCGCGACAATCTGGCCGCCGCGCAGCGCATCGATGGCCGCTTTAATCGCGGCTTCGCGGGTGAGCGGACCATATGACACGTGCGGCCCACAGAGAGGACACGCGTTCGGCTGCGCGTGAAATCGGCGATTCGCCGGATCGTGATATTCGGACTCGCAGGCGGCGCACATGGGAAACGCGCGCATCGTCGTCAACGGACGGTCGTAAGGGATGTCCTGAATGATGGTGAAGCGCGGCCCGCAGTTGGTGCAGTTGATGAAAGGATAGCGGTAGCGGCGGTCGGCGGGGTCGAACATTTCGCTTAGGCAATCGGCGCAGACGGAGATGTCGGGAGAAATGGGCGTGCTCGCCAGGGGCTGCGCCCGGCTGTCAACGATCGTGAAAGCGCTTTCGCGCTTCTCGTCCATCGATTCGACGGCAATGGAGTCGATCATCGCGAGCGGCGGAGGATTATTGCGCAGTTCGTCGATAAACGCGGAAGCGGCCTCGTCCGCACCCTGAATCTCGATAATGACTCCGCTGCTGATGTTTCCCACCATCCCGGTGAGGGATCGGCGCGCGGCGAGCGCATAGACGAATGGACGGAACCCGACGCCCTGCACGATCCCGGTTACAAGAATACGTTGCCGAACCAAGACCTTAGTGTATCCGCCGCCGGAATGCGGCCGTGCGTGATACGCTGATGGCCGTGGGAGGCACTTTATGTGCTTAGCGATTCCCGGTCAGGTCACCGAAATTCACGAAGACAACGGCATCATGATGGGCAAAGTGAACTTCGGGGGCATCATGAAAAACGTCTGCCTCGCCTACGTGCCCGAAATCGCCATCGGAGACTACACCATTGTCCACGTCGGATTCGCGCTCACTCGAATTGACGAGGAATCCGCGCGCAAGACTCTCAAAATGTTCGAAGACCTAGGCGTCCTGGAGGAAGAACTGGAGGCGCCCGATGAAGTACATGAATGAATTTCGCGACGGGGCCGTCGCGCAACGGCTGGCGACGGAAATCCGGCAGATCACCACGCGGCCGTGGGCGATCATGGAAGTTTGCGGCGGCCAGACACACTCCATCATCCGCAACGGGATCGACCAGCTGCTGCCCGAAGAAATCGAGTTGATTCACGGACCCGGCTGTCCGGTGTGCGTCACGCCTTTGGAGTTGATCGATAAGGCGCTGGCCATCGCGTCGCTGCCTGGCGTGATGTTCTGCTCCTTCGGCGACATGCTGCGCGTGCCGGGCAGCACGAAGGACCTGTTCCGCGTGAAAAGCGAAGGAGGCGACATTCGGATCGTCTACTCGCCTCTCGACGCGGTCACTTTGGCGCAGAAGAATCCCGAAAAGCAGGTGGTGTTCTTCGGCATCGGATTTGAGACCACCGCGCCCGCCAACGCCATGGCCGTTCACTTGGCGAAGCAACTGGGACTGAAGAATTTTTCGATGCTGGTTTCGCACGTCCTGGTGCCGCCCGCGCTCGAAGCGATCATGACGTCGCCCATCAACCGCGTGCAGGCGTTTCTCGCCGCGGGGCATGTTTGCAGCGTGATGGGATACTGGCAGTATCCGCCCATCGTCGAGCGTTTTCAAATCCCCATCGTCATCACCGGTTTCGAACCTCTTGATGTACTCGAAGGAATTCGGCGGACCGTCGCGCAACTGGAAGCCGGAGAATCGAATGTCGAGAACGCCTACGCGCGCGTTTGCAGATTTGAAGGCAACAAGACTGCGCAGAAGATGCTGGGAGAGGTTTTTGAAGTCACCGATCGGGCTTGGCGCGGCGTCGGAATCATTCCGAAGAGCGGTTGGCGATTGAGCCCCGCCTATCGCGATTTCGACGCGGAGCACCGGTTTCAGGTATCGGGAATTGAGACCAAGGAGTCGCCTCTGTGCCGCGCCGGGGAAGTCCTGCAAGGCGCGCTGAAGCCGAACCAGTGCGAGGCGTTCGGCAAACAGTGCACGCCCAGAAATCCACTGGGCGCGACCATGGTTTCGGCTGAAGGAGCCTGCGCGGCGTATTATAACTACGGCCGCTTCGTGACACTGGAACGAGCGGCTCAGCCGGTTCATGCCTGATGAATTTCGATAACTGGACCTGTCCGCTTCCGCTGCTGGATTATCCGAACATCGTAATCGGGCATGGCGGAGGAGGCAAGCTCTCGGCCGAACTGATCGAGCACCTGTTCCTCCCCGCCTTCCGCAACGATGTTCTGGAGAATCTCGGCGATTCGTCGGTCCTGAACGCTCCCGCCGGACGGCTCGCGTTTTCTACCGATTCATTCGTCGTAAAGCCGCTGTTTTTCCCCGGAGGCAGCATCGGCGATCTGGCCGTGAACGGCACGGTCAACGACCTCGCGATGAGCGGCGCGCGCCCTCTGTTTTTGAGCGCCGGATTCATTATCGAAGAAGGTTTTTCCATGTCGTCGCTGGCGCAGATCGTGCAGCGCATGGCGCAGGCGGCGGAGAAGGCCGGGGTGCAGGTGGTCACCGGCGATACTAAGGTCGTCGAAAAAGGCCACGGCGACGGGTGCTACATCAATACGGCGGGAATCGGCGTGGTGCCGGACGGTCTTCGGATCGGCCCGACGCTCGCGCAGCCGGGCGACGTCGTGATTGTGAGCGGCTCCATCGGCGACCACGGCATGGCGATTATGAGCGTGCGAGAGTCGCTGGAATTTGAGACCACCATCGAGAGCGATTGCGCCGCGCTGAATTCTTTGGTCGACGCGATGCTCGGAGTAAGCCGCGACATTCACGTCCTGCGCGATCCTACGCGCGGCGGCGTGGCGTCGTCGCTCAACGAAATCGCGGGGCAGTCGCGAGTTGGCATCATGATCGACGAAACGAAGGTTCCGGTGAAGTCGGACGTCCACTCGGCGTGCGAGTTGCTGGGGTTGGACCCCATCTATGTCGCGAACGAAGGAAAACTGATCGCGATCGTCGCCGCACATGCAGCGGACGCGGTGCTCGAGTGCATGCGGGCGCATCCGCTCGGGGCGGAAGCGCGGATTATCGGGACGGTGACGGAGAAACATCCTGGGATGCTGTTTGCAAAAACCGGGATCGGCGGAACACGGGTGATCCCGATGCAGATCGGGGAGCAGCTACCGAGAATCTGCTAGTCGCATCAGCTCCACCAAATATCCGACGCATTCATGCAGCGCCTTTACCGGCACAAACTCGCCGGATTTGTGCGCCACGGTCATATCGCCCGGACCGAAAACAATTACTTCCGATGTCAGCCCGCTTAAGTGCGCAGCCTCCGTGCCGAACGAGACAGTTGTCGCGCTGCGCCCGCTGATCGATTCCATCATCGCGACAAGATTCCTCCCGGCGGAAGGATCGAAAGCGGGATCGAGACGCTTCACGTTCAACGTCGCGTCCACTCGCAATCCGGCGAGCCCTTCCCGAATTAAATCCGCCGCCCAATCGCCCGGCTGACCGGGAACCGGCCGCCATTCGACCGTGATCCGGCATTCGCCCGCGACGATGTTCTTCGCCGTGCCGCCATGAATCAAGCCGACGTTGAGCGTCGTGAAGGGTGGATCGAAGGCTCGATTCTTACGCGCCTCCAGCTTCTTCGCGACACGTTCCAGCGCGCTCACCACGCGGGCCGCGTCGAAGATCGCCGATCGTCCACGCGACGGGAACGCGCTATGCGCTTCTTTCCCGCGCACGACAATCTCGGCCAGTGCGTAGCCCTTGCCGGCGCTCACGGGGCGCAGACTTGTCGGCTCCCCGATCACCATATGCTTCGCGCGTAAGACATTTTTCCGCGCGAGGAATTTCGCTCCAACGCAGCCGACCTCTTCGTCGGCGGTCAACACAATTGCCAGGGATTTCGCGGTCTCTGTTTTGGCGACCGCGGCCAGCACGCATGCCAAAAATCCTTTCACGTCGCAACTGCCGCGTCCGTATAATTTCCCGCCGCGAATCGCCGGTCGCACTGCTTCCGACCACGAAGGATCGTAGGGAACCGTATCCGTGTGGCACACGAACGCCAGTTCGGCGACGCCCGGCTGCGTGCCTTTTCTAGAGATGGCGACCAGGTTGATTTTCTCCACGCCCGCCGCATCGCGATACGGATACAGCTTGATTTTCCAACCCTTCAGATGCGTCCGCGCGTATTCGATCACCGGCGCGTTCGACATTGGCGACACCGACGGAATCGCCACCAAATCGAGCAAAATATCGGTCACTTCCATAACTTGCGCTGCACCTCTCCGAACTCGCGGACAATCTCTTCCTGCAACGGATGCCGTCCGTCGCGGACGATCAGTTCGCCCGCCACACACACGTCGCGCACGGCCGTTCTTTCGAGCGAAAATACGACGTGCGCCAGCAGCGACTCGCGGCTCGCCCCGGCGACTGAGCAGTCGTTCAAATCGATGGTGAAAAAATCCGCCGCGCGGCCCACCTCAAGCGCGCCTCCGGGCGACCCCAAACTCCTCGCCCCGGATTCCGTCGCGCTCTCGAACAGGCGCGACGTCTCCACCAGCGACCTCTCCAATTTGTTCATCCGCAGGTGATACTCCAGCGCCCGCGCGTCCTCTAAGATGTCGATCTGCACATTACTATCGGACCCGAAACAAATCCGCGCACCGGCGGCGAACAATTTGTCCGCCGGCACCGCCCCATCCCCGAGATTTCTCTCTGAGGTCGGGCACGCACACACCGTCGATCCTCCCAGCATCCGCGACTCTTCGTCGGTGATGTGAATCGCGTGCACGGCCGTGAATCCTTCGCCGAGCACGCCATAATCGTGCAGCAGCTCCACCGGACGGCGCCCATACTCGCCGATCGACGCCTCCACCTCCGCGGGCTGCTCGGAAACGTGCATGTGCAAAGGCAGCTCGCGCGCCCGCGCATACTCCGCGACGGTCTTCAAATAATCGATCGGAACCGCACGAACACTGTGCGGGGCAACACCTACCCGCGCGCCCTCGGCGATCATCGTATCCGTGTCCGATAAGAATTTATCGACATCCGGCGTCAAGAACCGCGCCTGCCCCGGATTCGGATCCTTCTTCCATCCCGCGCGCACGTACGCGGTGCGCAACAGCGTTACGCGCAACCCAACCTCTTTCGCCGCCCGCAAAATCCCGCGCGCCACATCCAAATCCTGATGAACGTAATGAAACTCGCCCACCGCCGTGATCCCGCTGAGCGCCATTTCGAGAAACGCCATCCGTGTTACGCGATAAATATCCTCCGGCGACATGGCGTTCGCGGCGTGATACATGCTCTCGCGCCACGTCCAGAATGTATCTCGCGAAGCGGAAGTGCGATGCTCGGTCCGGCCGCGGATCGTCCTCTGGAACGTGTGCGAATGCACGTTCACCAAGCCCGGCAGCATGGCACGGCCCGGCAACTTCCTGGCGTTCTTCAGAACTTCTTCCTCGCGCGAGAACCCCGCAATCACCCCGCGATCGTCCAAGAACATCGCCAGGCCGGACTGAAACGCTCTGCCCGTGTAAACTAAATCCGCTAACCATGCCGTCATAGCTACAATCAGAATAGTGTTTCGCCTCCCAGTAGCGCTGCTACTCGCTACGTTCTCCGTTCAGGCTCAGCGAACCGTCGTGATCGCGTACGGAGACATGCGCTTTACCGACCCCAAGGAAATCCAGGGCACGAATCCCAAGGTCCGCAAATGGCTGGTCGATAAAGTTGCCTCGGAAAAGCCCTCGGCGATCATCGTCAGCGGCGACATTCCCTACGTCGGCGAGCGCGCCGCGGACTACGCGCAGTTTCATGCAGAAACCGCGCCCTGGCGAAACGCGAGCATCCCCGTGTTCCCCGCCCTCGGAAATCACGAGTTCCGGGGCGACGAAAAGAAATGTCTTGACAACTGGTGGGCCGAGTTTCCGCAAGCGCACGGGCAGCGCTGGTATATGTCCGAGATTGGCGCCAAAATCGTTGTTCTGAATCTTGACAGCTCGTCGCCGCTGACGCTCGGCAGCGCGCAGATCAAGTGGGTAGAACAGCAACTGGTGAATTTAAGAAAGCCGGTGCGCTTCGTGATCTTCAATCTGCACCATCCGCCAGTGGCCGATATCGAATCGGGCGACGGCGCCAGCCACAATCCCCGCCCCAACGAAATCGCGCTGGCCGATTATTTGAAGACCGCGCCGCAGAGCAAGCGCGTCCGCTTCATCGTGAACGCGGGACACATCCATAATTACGAACGCTTTCTGCGCGACGGCACGGTGTACCTGGTTTCAGGAGGAGGCGGCGCAGCGCCGGTCCCCGTCACCCGCGACGCGGACGACCTCTATAAAGGAACGGAATACCCGAATTATCACTACCTGAAATTCGTGCTGCGGGGCAATCGCCTCAACGTCGAAATGATCCGCGTCGCCGATCCGTCGGCCGAGAAGCCGAAGTGGGAAGTCAAGGATCGTTTCCAAATTTCGGCGCCGAAGTAATCCCTGGCTTACGCCAGGGGTTATAACCCCGTCCCGTCACGGCGGGGACTCGACACGTAAACAGCCATCGCGTCCCCCTGTCCATCGACTACGTAACGCACCGCGGCGACGACCGCGGCGGCGTTCGGGAGACGGCGAGTGCTCCCTTCACGCGCCCATCGCTTCCGGTGTTTTTCCGTCCGGTTCAATGCCCGGCTGGCGTGAGCCTTGAGGTCAGCAATGGCCCGATTTGGACACTTGACACCATCGACAACACAATGTAAGTGAGTACTTCGCACATGTGCCGCGACCAGTTGCCAATCGCGAATAGCGCAGACCTCCCGCATCGCGTCGAGCACGCTGCACGCACACCGCCTGTTGAGCGTATAAGGAGCATGCAGCATATGAGCCCGCGCATGACGCTCCAAGGCAGCCGACGTCTCGCCGTAGCCGCCCCGGTGATCACCGCGGGTCCGGTCAACCCATCCAGGTGAGCCCGGAAGGTGCGTGCCATAGCAACAAAAGGTGAGAAGGTAGGTCAACCAATTGAGTGCGCGCGGCGACTCAGACTTCTCATTTGGAGACATCCCCTAGCTGACTCTATTTTACTTCTCTCCGCCGGTGAGCGGCTGGTCCAGCTTCGTGACTTTTCCGACATATGTCCGAGCTTTCGGCATCTCGTAGCTGTACGTCCACAGATCGCCACTCCGCGTGTCGAAAAAGGAGTAGCTGCCCCCCATCCCGGAGAACAGCACGCCAACAAACTGCCCTGCGCGCTCACGGTCGTTTCCGGACTGATGAGTGGCTTGCAGGCGATCACCGCGAGTAAGACGGCGATGATGGTGAGAACAAGTTTGGTGTAGAGGTCAGGTTTCATGCGCACAGTGTAGCAATTTCATTCTAGGTCCCGAGCCGCAAAGTCTCGTTCCTGTCGCCGCCCAATCCCCGCACTGACGTGCGGGGTTATAACCCCGTGGCGTCAGCCCGGGGATGCTAGAATCCGAAGCGATGAGCAACCCCGCAGTTTTCCCGCCCAGCAGCGAATTTATTCACAAGGCTCACGTCCAAGGCATGGAAGGTTACCTCGATCTTTACCGCCGCGCCGAACAGGACCCCGAGCAATTCTGGGCCGACATCGCTTCCAAGGAAATTCACTGGTTTGAGAAATGGTCCAAGGTGCTCGATTGGCAGCCGCCCTTTGCGAAATGGTTCGTCGGCGCGAAGACCAACGTGTCATACAACTGCGTCGACCGCCACTGCCTGACGCATCGCAAGAACAAGGTCGCTATCCTCTGGGAAGGCGAGCCCGGGGACCAGCGCTTCATCACCTATCAGGAACTGCACCGCCTGGTGTCGCGCTTCTCGAGCGTGCTGAAGTCGCGCGGCTATAAAGCGGGCGACCGCGCCGTCATCTATATGCCGATGGTGCCGGAGCTACCCATCGCGATGCTCGCCTGCGCCAGGCTTGGCATCACCCACAGCGTCGTGTTCGGGGGATTTTCCGGAGAAGCGTTAAAAGCCCGTATTCAGGACCTCGGAGCGACCCTTGTCATCACCGCCGATGGAGGATTTCGCCGCGGCAAGGAAGTGAAGTTGAAGCCTGCTGTCGATGAGGCTCTCCCCGATTGCCCCGATGTTCGCGATGTGATCGTCTATCGACGCACGGGGGCCGACATCGCCATGCAAGAAGGCCGCGACCATTGGTGGCACGTGCTCGACGAAGGCGCCAGCGAGCATTGCCCCGCCGTCCCTCTCGACAGCGAGCATCCCCTTTACGTCCTCTACACCTCCGGCACCACCGGCAAACCCAAAGGCATTTTGCACACCACCGGAGGCTATCTCACCCAGACCACGGCGACCATGAAGTGGGTGTTCGATCTCGACGACAGCGATACCTACTGGTGCTCGGCCGATATCGGCTGGGTCACCGGACACAGCTATATCGTCTATGGCCCGCTCTCGGCCGGCGCGACCACGGTGATGTATGAAGGCTCGCTCGATTATCCGAACTTCGACCGCTGGTGGCGCATCGTCGAAAAATATCGGGTCAATATTTTCTACACCTCGCCCACCGCCATCCGCGCGCTGGTGCGACAGGGCGAGCACTGGCCCGACGGGCGCGATCTGTCCAGCCTGCGCCTGCTCGGCTCGGTCGGCGAGCCCATCAATCCGGCGGCCTGGGAATGGTTTCATCGCGTGATCGGAAAGGGCCGCTGCCCGATCGTCGACACCTGGTGGCAGACCGAAACCGGGTCCATCATGATCGCTCCCATGCCGGGAGCGGTGCCCCTCAAGCCAGGCTCCGGAACGCTTCCCATGCCCGGAATCATTGCCGATATCGTCGATCTCAAGGGCATCCCGGTGGAGACCGGCCAAGAAGGATATCTCATCGTCCGCAAGCCCTGGCCCAGCATGATCCGCAACATCTGGGGCGATCCGCAGCGTTATCAAGATCAATATTGGGGCAAACTCCCGGGCATTTATTTCACCGGCGATGCCGCGCGCCGCGATGAGGACGGATATTACTGGGTGCTGGGCCGCGTCGACGACGTCATGAATGTCAGCGGGCATCGCCTCAGCACCATGGAAGTGGAATCGGCGCTGGTGCATCATCCGGCCGTCGCCGAGGCCGCCGTGGTGGGCAAGCCGCACGAAATCACCGGGCAAGCGGTCTGCTGCTTCGTCACGCTGAAAAAGGGCGAGTGGGATCACGACGCACTGGGCAAGGAACTGCGCCAGTGGGTCGCGCACGAAATCGGCAGCTTCGCGCGGCCGGAAGAGATTCGCTTTTCCGACGCGTTGCCCAAAACAAGAAGCGGAAAAATCATGCGCCGGCTGCTGCGGGAGATCGTGACCGGAAACACCGTCAGCGGCGACGTGACGACGCTGGAAGACCTAAGTGTCGTGACAAAGCTCGCGGCACAGCACGATGAAGACTGATGGGATGTCCCGGTCACTTCGTTAGCGAGTTTGTTCGCGTCTGCCTGCATGCTGCATGGCGGCTCAGTATCGACACGGAGCCGCGACCATCAGGGAGCGGGTAGACTCGAAAAATGCTGATCCGCCCCGCGACGCTCGCTGCCATCGACCTGGAAGCGATGCTCCACCATCGGCGTACCATGTTTTTCGACATGGGTTACCACGACGAACAGGCGCTCGATGCCATGAGCGCCCGTTTTCAACCCTGGCTTCGAAAGAAAATGGAGGCGGGCGAATACCTCGCGTGGTTCGCGCTCGCGCCCGATTCCTCCATCGCCGCCGGCTTGGGACTGTGGCTGATGGATTGGCCTCCGCATATGGTCGCCGGCGGGCGGTGGCGCGGGAATATCGTTAATGTCTACACGGAACCGGGCTATCGACGCCAGGGGATGCTCGATTGGTGCTCGGCCAATCAGGTTGGCGCGGTGATTCTGCACTCCAGCGCCGACGGCCACCGGCTCTACGAATCGCTGGGCTTCACTACGACCAATGAAATGCGGCTGATTGGACCCCTCTAGTGCTGCGGCCGGATGAATAGTTTGTTCTCATCCCGACGGCAAGGCCCGTGGAGCCCCATACGTCAGCTTGGGGCTATTGCGGTTCCCAGTGCAAGCCCCAAGCTGACGCATGGGGCTGAATTGCAAACAAATCATCCGGTCGCAGCACTAGTGTAGTGCGTCGCAAATCCTGGCGGTAACGTGCACGCAGGCATCGACACGAGTGTCGACGCGGCACGCCGGGGGCGTGCGCCACGTCCAGGTAGTACTCAGCGAGCTTAAGGTATTGAGTGTAAGACCTAGCAAATCCAGTCTTATCCCTTAGGACATTCGCTATTCGCCAAACCGGATCGATACTGGAGTCACGATGAGATTTCCGCCAGTTCCTGGCACTCCGGCCGATATGGAATGTCTGGGAGCCTGATGCGTCCTCGTCATAGCTTCGTTGCGTGCGCCGCCCTCATCCTCACGTTGTGCGGTGTCGCTGACGCGCAGCAGTACAGTTTCCGGCACTACGGGGCTGCCGAGGGGCTGCAAAATCTGAACATCCTGGCCCTGGCGCAAGATGGAGAGGGTTACCTCTGGGCCGGATCGGAAGGTGGGCTGTACCGCTATGACGGAAACCACTTTCGTCTCATGGCGGCCGACGACGGTTTGCCTTGCGCCACCGAGGTTCATGCCTTGCACGTGGCTGCGGACGGCGCGCTGTGGGCCAATACCTGCTCGCAGATTTTCCGTTTCGACGGGCAGCGCTTCCACGCGATCGCCGGACTGACCGGAATGTTGGCCTCCGCGCACGGCATGGCGAACGGCGCCGGCGGTCACGTGGCAGTGGCCACCCCGAATGGCCTGTATGACGCGGCGCCGCGGGGGGATGGATCCTTTTCCGTGCGTCCCTATCCGCTGGGCCCGGCTCTGGCGGGCACATTTATACGCGGGATCGCGCGGAACGGCTCGCAACTTTGGTTTGGCTGCGGGCGGCGGGTGTGCGTCGAGGAGGGCGGGCGCGTTTCGACCTTCGGTCCGGCGGAAGGATTGCCGGACGACTTATGGGATGCGATCGCCGTCGCGCCGGACAAATCCGTATGGATTCGCAGTCCCAGCAAGCTGTACCGAAAGACGCCCGGGGAGGCGAGGCTGGTCCAGGAAACACCGGATATCGCCTCCAGTTACTTCTGGGGCGCCTTGACGGTGGGCCGGGACGGATCGGTCATGGTCCCGACCGACAAGGGGTTAGCGATTCGACGCGGGGGCAGATGGAGCGTCATCGACGATCGGGGAGGTCTGCGCACCGCCATCACCACGGCTGTCCTCGAAGATCGCGAAGGCTCGCTGTGGATTGCGCTGGTTGGGGACGGAGTGGCTCGCTTCCTCGGCCAAGGGGAATGGGAATCCTGGACGAAAGCGCAAGGTCTGCCCTCCGACGTCGTCTGGAGCATCCGGCGAGACCGGAAAGGCGCGCTCTGGGTGGGGACATCGCAGGGCTTGGCCCGGCTGGACACCTCGGACGCGGGGCAGCAAGCCCCGCGAACCTGGACGAAGAAGGAGGGTCTGGGCGGCGATAACGTGCGGTGGCTGGGCGAGACCGACGATGGGGCCATCTGGGCCGTGGTGAAGCCGGGCGGCGTGGCGCGCATCGATCCGTCAACCGGGAAGATTCGCCGGATAGGCGCCGCTGACGGGCTCCCTTGCCCGACATCGCATCGTGGTTTCGTCGATCGCCTCGGCAGATTATGGATTACCAGCACCTGTGGCGTCTTTCGCAACGACCTTCCGTCCGGCTCGGATCGCTTCCACCGCATCGATCAACCCGCGTCGCTGGAACACGGGGCGTGGGCCATCGCCGAGAGCGAAACCGAGGACCCGCAGGGGATCATCTGGATCACCAGTCCCGACGGGTTGTGGCGGTTGGGCGAAGGCCGGTGGCGCTTGTACCGGAAAGCGGACGGTCTGTTGAGCGACCACCCCTACATTCCGTCTATCGCTCCGGATGGCGCTCTGTGGCTGCACCACCGCTTCGACGCCGGAATCGAGAGAGTGGAGTTTTCAGGAGACCACATCGTCCGCTCGACGCAGATTCTGTCGGCCGATGCGGCGTCGGCCGAGGTCACGGCCTTTCACGGCTTCGACGCCGCGGGACGACTCTGGAGGGGCAGTGCAACCGGAGTGTCCGTGCTGGCCCGAAACCCCGCCGATAACTCCTGGACCGGCGGCTCCTGGAGGTACTTCAGCAGGGAAGACGGTCTGGTGTGGAACGACACCGACGGGGAAGCCTTTTGGGCCGATCCGGACGGCGGCGTTTGGTTCGGCACCAGCGGCGGACTGGCGCACTACCGGCCTCCCGCCAGCGGCGCAATAGCGCTTCCGCTCGCCGATCCGGTGATCACCAGCCTTCAGATCGACCCGAAATCGCGAGTGGTGCGGGCCGAGTTTTCCTCGCTCAGTTACAAAAGCGAGCAACTGGTCCAGTTTGCCTACCGTATGGACGGCGAACCCTGGACCTGTACCTACGAGCGATTCTTATCGATTGCCGGGCTGGGTCCGGGCCGGCACCGGCTGGAGATTCAGTCGCGGGTCAGGAAGGGACCGATTTCGGCGCAGGTCGCCGGGTGGGATTTCCGGATCGAGCCGAAGTGGTGGGAGACCTGGTGGATCCGCGCGGCGGCTCTGCTGCTGCTTGCGGCCGCCGTGTGGGGCGCCGTTTTATGGAGGCACCGGTTGCTCCAGAGCCGGAACCGCCAGTTGGAGGAAGCGGTGAGGCAACGGACAGCCGAGCTGGAATTAGAACGCACCAAAGTGCTGGAAGAGAAGATGCGCGCGGACGCGGCGAGCGAGGCCAAAGGCCAATTCCTCGCGAACATGAGCCATGAGATCCGGACGCCTTTGAACGGCGTCATTGGATTGAGCAGGCTGCTGGAAGCGATGATGCTGCCCGCCGAGGCGCTGGACACCGTTCGCATGATCCGTTCGTCCGGGGATGCCCTGCTACGGGTGATTAACGACGTCCTCGATTTTTCCAAGGTGGAAGCCGGAAAATTGGAACTGGAGGTCGCGCCATTCCACCTTCACAATGCGCTGGCCGAAAGCATGGAGCTGTTTCGCGCCCCGGCGGCGGAAAAACATCTGCGCCTGGTTTGCGATCTTGGGCCGGAGTTGCCCGTGTGGGTAGCGGGAGATCAGACCCGTGTTCGGCAAGTGGTCCTGAACCTGATCTCCAACGCCTTGAAATTTACCAGTTCGGGAGAGATTGTGCTCTCCGCCTGGGTGGAAGAGAAGGACCAGGCTTCTTACCGCATCGCGGTTGAGGTTCGCGACACCGGGATTGGGATCGCTCCCGACAAGCTGCCTCGCCTGTTCGAGTCGTTCACGCAGGCGGACACTTCCATCACCCGCCGTTACGGAGGAACCGGGTTGGGCCTGGCGATCTCCAAGCGGCTGGTCGAATTGATGGGAGGAACCATCGACGTGGAATCCCGGCCGGGCGAAGGCACCAGGTTCCGGTTCAAGGTTCCGCTGGGCTACTCACAGGAGCCTGCGCGGCCGAGCTCCGTTCTGCCGCGCGCCGTGGACGGCAATCAATTAAAAGTGCTGGTGGCGGAGGACAATGTCGTGAATCAGAAAGTCGTCCTGATGCTGCTGAAAAAACTCGGGGTGAATGCGGACCTGGCAGTGGACGGCGCGGAGGCCATCGCCGCCGTACGGGGCAATCGCTACGATCTGGTGTTAATGGATGTACAAATGCCTGTGGTGGACGGGTTGGCCGCAACCCGGGAGATTCGCAGCGGCATCCCCCGGGAGCGCCAGCCCGTCATTTTCGGCCTCACCGCGCACGCGACCACCGAGTATCGCGATATCTGCGTCGCCGCCGGCATGGATGGGTATCTGACCAAGCCTTTGGATCCGCAGAAGCTTCGGGACCTGATTGCAGCGTTGTCAACCGAGGCTCCGGCCTTGGATGAGACGCGCCTTCCTGCCACGTTGTAGCATCTAACTTAGCGAATGAATCGCGTCGTGATTCTCGGCGGAGGATTTGGAGGACTGTACGCAGCCAAAGCCCTGCGTCGCGCGCCCGTCGAGGTGACCCTGGTCGACCGCCGCAATTTTCATCTCTTTCAGCCGCTCCTCTACCAGGTCGCCACCGGTTCTCTCTCACCCGGCGAAATCGCCGAGCCCTTGCGCGCCGTGCTGCGCGATCAGAAGAACGCACGTGTCCTGCTGGGCGATGCGGTCGATCTCGATGCGGAGAATCGCCGCCTGATTCTTGCCGATGGCGAGGTTCCCTATGACTCGCTGATTGTCGCGACTGGCGCGCAGAACTTTTTCTTCGGACATGCCGATTGGGAAAAGCTCGCGCCCGGGCTCAAATCGATTGAAGACGCCACCGCCATCCGCCACAAACTGCTGTACGCCTTTGAAGCCGCCGAGCGCGAGTCCGATCTCACGCTCCGCCGCGCCTGGCTGACGTTTGTGATCGTCGGCGCTGGGCCCACCGGAGTCGAACTCGCGGGTGCGATCGCCGAAATCGCTCACGATACCTTGCGCCACGACTTCCGGTCGATTCGGCCGGAGGAATCGCGAATCCTGCTGCTGGACGGGTCGCCGCACGTTTTGTCGTCGTATCCTGTCAGCCTTTCGGTCGAGGCCGAGCGTTCCCTCATCAAGCTCGGCGTGCGTTCTCGAAACGGCGTGCGCGTCATTTCCATCGATGCCGACGGAGTCACGCTCGAAACCCCCAGTGGACAGGAGCGAATCCAGGCGAAAACCGCGCTGTGGGCCGCCGGCGTCGCGCCTTCCTCATTTGGCAAAGTGCTCGCGCGGCGCGCCGCAGCGCCGTTGGACAAGCTAGGGCACATTCTGGTCGATGCGCAGTTAAACGTCCCAGGGCATCCGGAGATTTTCGTCATCGGCGATCTCGCGCATGTTGTCGATGGGAAGGGAAAGCAGCTGCCGGGCGTGGCGCCGGTGGCCATCCAGCAGGGCAGCTACGTGGCGCGCGCAATCGTGAACAGGCTGAACAATCGCCCGGTCAAGGCCTTTCGCTATTTCAATAAGGGAAGCCTCGCGGTCATCGGACGCCGCGCCGGTGTGGCCGACTTCGGCCCTCTGCGCTTCCATGGCGTGATTGCGTGGCTGCTGTGGCTGTTCGTCCACCTGATGTACCTGGTTCAATTTCGCAACCGCCTGATCGTTTTCATCCGCTGGGGATTTCAATACGTGACCTTCGACCGCGGGGCGCGGCTCATCACCCCAATGCAAACCACGGACGCCCGCTTGCCACCAACCGCTCCAATGAACGAAACTGACAAGCGGATATGATTACAAAACTTTCCGCCTTCGTTCTGGTTTCTCTGCTCGCCCACGCGGAAACCAAGTTGTTTAATGGGAAGAACCTCGATGGCTGGAAGGCCATCGGCCGCGACCAGAGCGCCACGGTGCTGGCCGGCTTCGAGGTGAAAAACGGCCTGCTCCAGACCACCTCCGGCAAAGGCCTGCTGTGGTTCACCAAGCAAAAAATCGGCAACGCGACGATCAAAGTCGTCTACAAAATGTCGAATGAGAAAGGCAATTCCGGCGTCTTTATCCGCATCCCGATCGAGCCTCAAACTGAGGACGATGCCATCAACAAAGGCATTGAAGTCCAAATCGACAATCGCGACGACGACTGGCATTCGACCGGAGTCCTCTATTCCATGACCAAAGCCATGGCCCGTCCCTACAAGAAACCAGGCGAATGGAACACCATGGAGATCACCCTCGACGGTTTACGCACCATCGTCAAGGTGAACGGCGTCCTGGTTACCGATTACGACGGCACGTCGCCTGTGCCGGAGAAGAAAAAATCGTATGAGCCGGATCGCGGACCGCGCCCGGCCGAAGGCTATATCGCGATCCAGCATCATGACGAAAATTGCGTGATTTCCTTTAAAGAGATCAGCGTGACTCCCTTGAAGAAATAGGCAGTCCAGTTGCTCGGCAGTGTCAGGCTCACCTAAACGGCGTTGCCCGGCTTTATTCCCGTCGATTGTGAAATTGTTGTAAATGTTCCCTTGGAAGTAAGTTGAAACGAATGGCCTGGAATATAATCGATAGGCTATGACTCGACAAATACTGGCTGCGGCCATGCTCTCCCTAGTTGCTGCGCGTGCGCAAACCGGCACCAACGCGTATATCCAGCACAACCTTGTTTCCGACGTTCCCGGCCTCGCCGACGTCACCGATCCGAACCTGGTCGACCCGTGGGGTATGTCGTTCAGCACCACGAGTCCGTTCTGGGTAAACAACCATGGCAAGGGAAACGCGACGATTTACACCAACTCGAATACCACCACCGGGGTCACGATTTCTTCGACGGTGGTGACCATTCCGCCGGCGGCCGGAGGAACGCCGCCGTCGACGGCGACAGGGCAGGTACAGAACAGCACCGCCGGATTTCTGCTCGCCAACGGCACCAAAGCGTCGTTCATTTTCGCCACCGAGGACGGCACCGTTTCCGCCTGGAACGGAGGAACTACGGCGACCGTGATGATCGATAATTCGGCGGCGGGCGCGGTGTACAAAGGCATGGCGATCGCCCTCAATGGTACGGCTCCGATGCTTTATCTGGCGAATTTCAGCAATGGCAGCATCGACGTGCTGGATACTACCTTCAAGCCGACCTCGGTTCCGGGAGGGTTTGCGGATCCGAATATGCTGCCGGGGTTCGCTCCGTTCAACATCTGGCCTTACAACAACCAGCTGTACGTGATGTATGCCAAGCAGGATCCGACCAAGAAGCTGGACCAGGCGGGCGTGGGCAACGGCGTCGTGGATATTTTCGACCTGAACGGGAATCTGTTGCAGAGGCTGACGTCGGGCGGTCCTTTGAATTCGCCGTGGGGTGTCGCGATTGCTCCGGCGGGTTGGGGAGCGTTCGGAGGCGCGGTGCTGGTGGGCAATTTCGGCGATGGAAAGGTCAACGCGTTCGATCCGAAGACGGGCAACCTGCTGGGCACGCTTCAGGATACGACCGGAAAGGCGATTTCGGTCCAGGGCCTGTGGGCGATTTTGTTTGGGAACGGAGGGAGCGCGGGCGACCCCCACTACCTCTATTTCACAGCGGGAATTTTTAACGGCACGACGACTCAGCACGGTCTTTTAGGGAGCCTGGCTCCGCCGGCGCAAGTGAGTTCCGTTGAGAATGCGGCCAGCTTCGCCACGGGTGCGATTGCTCCGGGTGAGATCCTGGCGCTGAACGGAATCACGATCGGGCCGCGGCCGGCGGTCTCCTCGGCGGTTTCGCCTGTTGGGACTTCGCTTGGCGGCACTACGGTGACCATCAACGGCACGCCGGCGCCAATTTTATACACGCAAGCGGATCAGACCAACGTGATTGTTCCGTGGGGCGTGACGGGCACAACGGCCAGCATCGTGGTGACGCAAGGAACGACCGTCAGCCAGACGTTGAGCGTGCCGCTGGCGGCGGCGGCGCCTGGATTGTTCACGTCAGGAGGTTCGGCGCTCGCGTGGAATCAGGACGGAACGCTGAACTCGGCTACCAACGCCGCGACGGCAGGCTCGGTGCTGGTTCTGTACGCGACCGGATTGGGGCAAACCGATCCCGCGGGACAGGATGGGACAAAATACAGCTCGCTGGTGCTGGCCGAGACGGTGGCGCCGGTGACGGCAACCGTGGGCGGCAAGGCGGCGACGGTGATTTACGCGGGCTCGGCTCCGGGACAGATCGCGGGGGTGATGCAAGTGGAAGTCGTCGTGCCGGCGGGGGCGGGGACCGGAGCCGTGCCGGTGGTAATCACATCGAGCGGCGCCAGTTCGGTGGCAACGCCAGCGCCGGTGTACTTGAAGTAGATTGGCGTTCGGAGCCGGCCCCATGTGTGACGCATGGCGGTTCCACCGCTCTGCGGCGGTCGAGCCCCATGCGTCAGCTTGGGGCTTGTGCGGGCCTCGAGATAGCCCCAAGCTTACGCATGGGGCTCCTCAACGGGTGATCGGCGTCG